>Ga0326728_10000016_pt1 | contig 729399 bp, 617 predicted proteins | sample MB3enrmetagenome_FD_207602 | JGI IMG/M metagenome (GOLD analysis project Ga0326728, IMG submission 207602) | Lab enriched peat soil microbial communities from McLean, Ithaca, NY, United States - MB31MN | ecosystem: Environmental > Terrestrial > Soil > Wetlands > Peat | place: USA: New York... | reverse complement strand
TGAATCAGCAGAACTTTAAAGAAATCAAGATGAGCAATTAGCGGGGTGCGTCAAGCCCATGTCGTTCCTGGCATTCCCACTACGTCTCGAAGGTGGGTTCCTCAAACGCTGCCCTCAAGTGAATGCGATTCTCTCTCTGGTGGACATTATGGCGAAGACGCCGCACGGGAGCTGGATTGGCAGCAACCACTTTGGGATGCGGGAGTTCTTTGAGGAGGCCCGCAAACAACCGGGGCTTCCCTCGCAAGCCATCCAGGAACTTAATCTGGCGTTACAGGATCTCGGCATTCTCGACTATCGCGTGCAGGAAATCTTGAAGGAATCGCAAACGCAAGCGGAAACCGACTCTTACGTTTTGAAGATCGTGTCCACATCGGAAGGCGGGCAGGCGCATTCGGTGCGCCTTGTCCAAGACTGAATTGTCATGGCTTCCTCAAAAGCGAGTGCTGCCGAAATCTATAAGAAATTGAGGGATGATTTCGCACGTCGACTGAAGGACTACGGTGTCTCCTCGGAAGTGACCGACCCTATGCTGGCGGTTGTTTTCCGAACCATCGCGGGCCAATTGGAAGCTCATTATTCTGAATTTGATCGTCGGCAGGCTTCCCTTTTAGACGAATTGATCGCTGGGCTGGGCATAGAGGGACGAAGAGCACGTCCTGCACAGACCATCTTGCGCTTCTTCGGGGATGGCGGGGCGCAGATGGTGAAAGCGGGAACCGAACTACTTGGGCAAACGCATACTGGGGAACGAATTACGTTCGCCACCGATGTCTCCGTGCAGGTTTCCTGCGCAGGCATTTGCCTGGGCGCGACGTACCAGGATGGCCTGCTGCAGATGATGTCCAGCATAGAGTTGCCTGATTCATTCCAGTCACGCTCTTCGCTCGATCCGGTCCATGTAAACCTGGGCCCCAATCCTGCCATTTTCCTGGCGATTGACAATCTGGAGGCGGGACATCTGAGCCAGCATGGTTTCTTTTTCGAGCTCAGTCCTGACGCAGCCCTCCTGCATGCTGCAATGCTGGATGAGACCTGGTGTCTCGCCGGAACCAAAGGGGAATTTGGGTCCGCAGGCATCCTCCGCCCGCATCGAGGAAATGCCGGCGTGCGATTGCTCGAATGGCTAGTGCCGGAACCGTCTTCAAATTCTGATCAGAAGCACAACATGGAGGTAGCCACTCTCCCCGATGGCTTCTATGCGGGACGAGTGTTCGTATTCCCCGTAGTACCGTCTTCGCGCCGTTTCACTGGCGGAATCCCGCGCGCCATGGAAGGCGCGCTGACCAAGATGCTTGGCCAGAGTGCCATGCAGTTGAACGCGAGAAACTGCGCATGGCTGCGCATATCAATGCCGCGCGAGATCCGAAATCTGCACACAGCCATTACGGGAATCTCACTTCATGCCGTGAGCGCCTCCAACGTCGAATGTGCAAACGAAACGGTTTATTTCGAAACGCACGGCACTTCAATTCCGGTGAGCCGTGAAGCAGGGACGTCACACCACTTGGTCGCGCCGCTCTCGATTTCCGGAGAACGGGACACGGCCTACCTTCCCGAATTGGCTCCGTCGTCCGATCTTGGAGCGGGACGCTACACGATCCGGAACGGATGCATCCATTTGCGGCCCGCACGTCATGCGGACGGCCATGTCGATTCCTCCGTCAACCTTCGACTGTGGGTCACACGCGGTTCTGTGGGCAACCAGATTGGTGCTGGTCAAATCCATTCGTTCTTGAAGAAGACCGGCCTGCACGCAATGCGGGTCAGCAGCGTCACATCCGCAACCGGTGGAACGGACGGTGAAAGCCTGCAAGAAACGCAGGCGCGATTTGCCGAAGCGCTTCTATCGAGGGACCGCGTGGTGACGCGGGCAGACCTTCTCGGCACCATCCGAGCGTTCGACCGACGTATTCAGGTTGTGGATATCTCTTCAGGAGTTGAACGAACGAGTCAGGGCCTGCAGCGCGTGCAACAAGTCCGATTGGCGGTTGCCAACGATGATTTTGTTGAACCGGACCAGGAACTACGGTTACTTCTCAATGAACTCAAAAGCCACTTGGAGGAGCGCCTTTTGTACGATACGCGGCTCAAGATTATGCTGGACAGAAAATGATGGGCGAAGTTACGCATCGCATGCCGGATTTCTGTGACTCTTCGCACGGATTCCATCACACGGTGGATTCGGCGCTCGACGTGCTTTCGGAGCTGGGCATCTCTCCTGCCAGGATCACTGTCCGCATGGCGGGCCGAGGTTGGCAGCCGTTTTGGGTTGTAGAACAGTCTCCAGCCGCCGGCGAACTGCTTGGCCCGGACGCGAGCATCGTGCTCCATATTGCTGGCTTGGGGCTTTTCCATTCCTTACCCGTCGGGATGTGGGACCGCGGCGGTGACGCCGAACTCGGAACGAAAGAGATTCTTGAACTTTTCGACGATCCCCTTCAGAAAACCGCACGATGGATTCGCGCCGGCGAGAGGCTCTTGGATCTTCGCCCGGACCTCATGGATGCATGCTCGCGTTGGATTTCGCTGTTCGGTGTGAATCCGGAAGACTGGCCGCCGCATAGCCGTTACAAGCTCGCTGCGCTGCTGCCCAATCTACATCGCTTCGCGGGCAAAGAAGAGGGCATACGCCTCACGCTGCGCCTGCTGGTTGGTTTGCCGTTGCAGGAAATTTGCAGGCGGCGCTCCTACAGTTGTCTGGAAGATGACGATCTTTCACTGCTCGGCTGTGAGGCCAGCCGTCTGGGCGTTGATGCTCTGGCGGGGGACCGAGTCGAGGATCTGGAATGCCTGGTCGTGGTGATCGGGCCGGTCCCGCTGCAGACCTATTACCAGTTTCAGGAGGAAGACCATGCTCGGCTGCTTGCGGCCGCACTCAACCTTTGCCTGCCTTGCTACCAGAAAAATTGCGTGACTTGGTCCGTTCTCGATCCCACCCGGGCGCCCCGATTGGGATTCGAAAAGGAAAATGCCAGGTTGGGGATCAATTCCCACCTAGGGTCGGGCATTAGTGTGCCGGTGATCGTCACGCCGGCAGAATGCTGCGATATGCCTGAGTGCCAGGGACAGTCGAAATATTCGGGGGGACTCCATGAAGAACTATGACCTTGACCTGAACTCGGTCAATTGGGAACACGGGATGTTGCTTACCCCGGACCATTTCGTTCGCCAGGAACGCTATTTCGATTCGGGCCTGCTTTGGGTTTTACGCTTTGCGACAAACTCTTATGGATTGGTCGGCGGGGGGCCCCGGCTGTCCGAGGATGAGCGCGGAGCCGTCCGTCATGATCCGATTGTGGTGGTTGAACAAGGTGAGGAGGGCGTACGGATCTCGGTCACGCAATGCCGCGGAATAACGCCGGCCGGCTGCATCATCGACGTGGATCCCGAGCATCCCGTCCATGCGCTGTTTCCGAAGGCCTCGCTCGAAGGCGTTGCTGAAACGCCCGTATACATTGTCTGTGAGCCTCATGAGAAGGACGTTACTGAAGGCCCGTCCGATGACTTCAATCCGCAAATGAAGACCAGTCGGCGGCCTGCGTATCGGCTCCTGCTACAAATTCCCGCGGAGAGTGTGCCATACAGCATTTCCGTCGCGCGCATCAAACGGCCTCCCTATGGCGCTAGTTACGAGAGGGATTCCCAGTACATTCCTGCGTGCACTTCCTTGGTCAGTTACAGTGAGCTGACAGCGGCGTGGCGCAAAATTCTCGAGGTGGTCACTTCCCTCACGGAGCGTTACACCGAACTCTATCGCGCGATGCAGGAATTTGTCCTGCTCTTCCGGGAACGCGGGATTGAGACAGACTTGGACATCGAAACTATGAGTTTTGTGAGCCGCATGGTAGCGGCTGTTCAGGAATGCCTCTACGAAATCCTCGATCCCGTACAATCTCCGCAGAGTTTCTTCTCTCACTTGCGCCGGTTCATCTATGGAGCAGCCGTGTACCTGGATTTGACGCCATCGGCGCGGCAATACTTTGAAACGTTGAAAGAGACTGGCGAGACGGAGTTCATTCCCCTCCTTGAACAACAGAGGAGAATCCTTCAGACCACCGGCAAGCGGCGTGTCGACGAAGATCTCCGTGTCGAAGTTCGCTCGGTACTGCAATCGCTCGCTGCGCAGAGTCGCCTGGAGCGAGCTCTCGAAGGAAAGTACGTTGATTTCCGCCTCAGTGTCGCATTGGAGGCCATGAGCTTCGTCTTCGATCGTGGAGGCAAGGTTCTGTACAAGCTTGCCGCTAAACCTTCCCGCGTGCAGGGTTTGGCAGATGAGCTGACCCTCACGTTCAGCCAGCTCCGACTCGAGGGTCGCGACAAGTACCGCCTGATTCTCGTCAGTGAGCCGGGCGCGGCGTTTGAGAAAGGCAGTCGCCTCACCGCCGAAATCCGCTTGAACGAAGGCTCTGGTTTCAAGCGCGCCCCCATCATTTTGACAACCGAGGCAAAATTCGCTGAGCAACGCAATTTCGAATTCGATTTCGATGCTCCGGATGTGCCGACGATCATGGACCTCCGCGTCACGGTTCAGGCCCACCATCCCATCCACACCGCTCTGCTCTTTGTGCGCCACCGGTTCTACGCCAGCAAACAGGAGGAACCGCACGCCCAGCCACTCCAGCCCAGACTGGGCCCTGAAGAAGATACGGTTCCGGCGCCCTCTTCGGACCGCGAAAGACAATTGCCGGATGAAGTAAGGAAGCCAGCGCCGTGGGATGGACCGAACCCGCCCGATTCTCCCTCGCAAACGGGTACCCTTCCCCAACGGCGCAGGCGATTGGAGTAACAAGAATGGCCATCGACTTGGATAAGCTTTCCAGCGGAATGGAAGATGCCCTCGAACGGGCTCGCCTCTTGGCAGAACAGCGCCATCAGGCGCAAATTACTCCGCTGCACATGCTTTACGTCTTGCTGGACGCGGATAGCGCGCTTTCCAGCACGTTGGAGCGCGCAGGAATGGCAACAAGTGCTCTTCTGGACAGCTTTGCTGCCAAACTGAACAAACTTGAGAGGGACCAAAAACTTGAACCGGGCAAACGCCCCGTGGCCTCACGTTCGCTTCGCGATCTTATCGAAAAAGCCTTTCTCAAGATGGAAGCCCGTGGCGCTGAAATGGCGGAGCCGCTGGATTTTCTGCTCGCGGCGATTGAATTCAGCGATCCTTCGCTGAAGCAGGAACTGCAGGTTGCCGGTCTCACCCAGACTACCGTCGAGAAAGCCGCCGAAGTGCGTGCGGCGGCTGGGGAGACTCTCGGCGAAAAGAAAACGCCCTCAGGGCCGAAGATGGGCGGCAAAGTCCTAGAGCGCTTCGGCCACGATCTGACCGCAGCTGCCGCAGCAGGTGAACTGATGCCGGTCATTGGGCGTGACGAAGAGGTCCGTCGTGTAATCCAAACTCTGCTGCGAAAAACAAAAAACAATCCGGTTCTTGTCGGTGATCCCGGAACCGGAAAGACGGCTGTGGCAGAAGCACTGGCGTCGCGAATCGCCGCAGGAGACGTCCCCGACTCTCTAAAGAAATGTAAAGTGATTGCTCTCGACCTCACGTCAATGGTTGCGGGGGCAAAGTACCGCGGCGAATTCGAAGAGCGCGTCAAAGGAATAGTGGAAGAGGTTCGTGCACGCAAGGGGGAAATCATACTTTTTCTGGACGAAATTCACACCTTGGTTGGCGCCGGCGGCAGCGAAGGAGGCATGGATGCCGCGAACATCTTGAAGCCTGCCCTTGCTCGCGGCGAGCTTCGTTGCGTCGGCGCCACGACATTTGATGAGTACCGTGAGCGGATAGAGAAGGATGGCGCCCTGGCCCGGCGGTTCGAGGTCGTCGTCGTGAAGGAGCCTACCGAAGAGACGATGCTCGTGATTCTTCGTGGGATTCGCGACCGCTATGAAGCTTTCCACGGTGTGAAGCTTTCTGACGAGTCGCTACAAGCCGCGATCAAACTCTCTCGACGCTATATCCGTAACCGCTTTCTTCCCGATAAGGCCATCGACATCATTGATGAAGCCGCAGCCCGGATTCGCATGCAAAAGGAGTCTAAGCCGAACGCCGTTGACGAACAGGAACGGCTGTTGCTTGGCAAGCAAGCCGAGCTAAAGAGTCTGGAGGAGAGCGGCTCCGCGCCTCAGAAGCGGGTCCTGGAGGCTCTGCGAAAGGAGATCGAGGAGCTCAAGCCGAAGGTGGAAGAGCTTGTCCGACGCTGGAAAGAGCAGCGTGACACTTCTGAGGGTCTGCAGAAGACCAAGCAGGCCATCCACGAGTGGACCGTCCAGCTTAAAGCCGCTGAGGCTCGTGGGGATGTTGCCAAGGCCGCGGAAATTCGCTATGGGTCCTTGAAATACCTCGAACAGCAACGCGAGGACCAGGAAAAGAAGCTCGCTGCCTTTACTGCAGATGCAAGAATGGTTCCTGAGGAGGTTTTGGCGGAACATATCGCAGAAGTTGTCGCGGGACGTGCCGGCGTTCCCATACAACGCATGCTCGAAAGCGAAAAGGAGCGGCTGTTGAAACTTGAGGAGCGCATTGGCTCACGCGTCTTTGGACAGGATGACGCGGTCCATGCGGTTTCCGAGGCCGCGCGCCGCATGCGTGCCGACCTCCAGGTAGGACGTAAACCCAATTCGTTTCTGTTTGTCGGACCGACTGGCGTTGGAAAGACGGAACTCGCAAAGGCGCTCGCCGAGGCCCTATTCGATGATGAGCATGCCCTGATTCGCATTGACATGGGCGAGTACAAGGACAAGTCCTCCTCCGCCGGATTGATCGGCTCGCGGCCTGGCCTGGTCGGCTCGGATGAGGGCGGCTTTCTGACCGAACAAGTCCGGCGCTCTCCTTACTCAGTCGTACTTTTCGACGAGGTGGAAAAAGGACACCCGGAGATATTGGATCTTTTGCTCGGCGTGCTTGATGAAGGCCGCCTCACGGATGCGAAGGGCAGATTCTGCGATTTCTCCGACACCATGGTTCTCTTCACATCCAATCTCGGTGTCCGTGAAGCAATGGAGGCTACCGAGGACCTGGACAAGCGCAAGGAGATCATCATGGAAGTCGTCAAGGCCAGCTTGCGCCCCGAACTCTACAACCGCATCTCGCAAGTCGTCGCGTTCAATTCCCTGGCGCAAGTGCAGCTCGAGCGAATCGTGAATGCGCAAATCGGCCAGCTCCGCAAGAAGCTCGAAGAGGAGCGCATGATCGCACTTGAGGTTACTCCTGAAGCGTTGGCGTACTTGGCTAAGGAGTCCTACGATCCCGCGTATGGCGCAAGGCCGGTTGGGAGAACTATGCAGCAGTTAGTCCTCGCGCCTTTGGCTACCGCCCTTCTCGCGGGAGACGTGGTCGCGAAACAGACATTGCGGATTGCTTACGAGGCCAATGAAGGATTGATCTTTTCTGCGGAGGAAGCCCGTGTTTCCGTTGCATAGGTATGCCGTTAAACGTTTCTTCGGTCGGGGTTTATGGCAAGGCGTGATCTTACTTGGCTGCGTACTGCTCATCGCGGTTCCCCTTCCCTTTGCGGGAGACAGCACCCCTGCAACAATGGATCCACAGAGCGGTTGGATCCAATTGTTCGACGGGAAATCGCTCTTCGGCTGGACCAGCGGGGGCGGTGGCCAGTGGCGCGTCGTAAACGGCTCCATTACGGCAGATTCTGGCGATAGCGGCTATCTGCGCACGAATACTGTCTTCGCTGATTTCATCCTGCGTTGTGATTTTCGCCTGAACGCCGAAGGCGAAAGCGGTATCCTTCTGCGATCGGACACGAAAGGCGATCCCGCTGCCTCGGGCTACAAACTGCAGATCAACAACCGCGACGCGAGTTTCCCAACGGGAAGTCTGGTCGGCTATCTCAAAGCCGCGAAACGCCAGGCCGCCCCCGGCGCATGGCACACTTATGAGGTCGAATTGACCGGGGATCATTTTCTCATCAAGCTGGATGGAACGCCGGCGGTAGACGGTAACGCGCACAAGGACAAGCTGGGTGCGATTGCTCTCCAATTTGTTAAAGGGAATCCCGTAGAGTTCCGCAACATCCAACTCAAGCCGCTCGGTCTGCAGCTGATTTTCAATGAACAAAATCTGTTCGGCTGGAAGATCGTAATTCCAACCGGCGCGAACGCCCGGCAGCGCGGCAAAATCGGTACGATGTTGTTGGGTCAGAGCGGGCCGGACTGGACAGTCGAAGACGGCGCGATTCACGTGAAGAAGGGGCCCAGCCAACTCGAAAACGGTTCGCTATATGACGATTTCATCTTGCAGCTCGCGATTCGAGCGAATGGCAAAGGACGTCACCCCCAAGGCGGTGTGCTTTTTCGCGGAGACCAAGGTGTCTTCTCCACGGGCTACAGAGTACAGATCGATAACACATTCCCCGGTAAGGATCGCGACAAGCCTGCCAATTTCGGGAGTGGTGGTCTCTTTGGCATTCAGCCGGCACGCCGCGTCGTCAGCGATGACGATCAATACTTTTACGAGACTCTTATCGTTCGCGGCCACCACATCTCCGTGTGGGTGGATGGCATCCCTGTTTCCGACTTCGAAGATACGCGACCCGAAGGCCCTGATGCTCTGCTCCAGTCGCGCAATGGCGCCGGTACGATCAGTTTGCTGTCGGCCGATGACCACAGCAGCTTGAACTTCCGAGACATTCGTGCCATCGGTCTTTCGAGGGCAGGGGTCACTGCCGGGACGCCAGCACCCGAAGCGATTCCCGGTGGCGCCGGTGCCAGTCCTCACCAGAAAGAGATCGCCGATCTCATTGACCGTGCGGTCCACTCCAACGACCCACAGGAGCAAGTGACGCTCTACAGCCAAATCCTCGAGCTCGACCCGAACAATCTGGTCGCTTACAACGGTCGAAAAGACGCCCAGGATAAACTGGACGCGCTGCAAGCGCGGTTGTCACAGCAGCAGCAAATGCAACAGCAGGAACAGACGCAGTCCCAACAGAATGAAGCTGCTGAGCGCGATGCGGTACAACGGGCAGAAACCGCATTTCTTGCCTACGACATTCGCGGCGCGCGATCTCACCTGAACGTCGCGAAGAAAATTGATCCCAACGACCCTGAAGTGCAGCAACTCGATGCACTAATCGCGCGGCAGGAAACGCTCTGGCTTGTAGAAATCGTTGCGGCGATGGCATTCGGTGTTCTGGTCGTGCTCGGGCTTGTAATGCTTTTCCTTCGCCGGCGAGGTCCGAAACAACCCTATCTGGAAATCCTCGATGGCCCGGAGAAGGGCGAGCGCTATCTGCTCAATCAGGAGGTGATTCACCTCGGCGCCGTCGCGCAGGAGGGAGGCAATCACAACGAAGTGGTCATCTCGGATCCGCTGCGCAGCGTTTCACCCTTCCACTGCGAGGTTCGTCAACATGAAGGGAAGTTATACGTTCTGGATTGCGACAGCGCCAACGGCACGTTCCTCAACGGGCGGCGGATTCACCCGAGGCAGCCAGTGCTTCTGAAAAAAGGTGCACGCCTGCGCTTGGCTGAAGGCTGCACGCTTCGGCTGGTCTTTTCGCCGATGAAGAAAAGCTAGTTGGCTGCGCCCGTTCCTGGCCTCGAACAACTTAGCACGGCACCTGCCACTCTGGATGCGAGCCGTCCGTGAGCCTGGCGCCGAGACTTTCCAGAATCGGCCTCAGCGGCTCCCGGGATGCAATCAACAGTCCACCGTCCTCCGTACTCTCTCGTACATATAAAGATGCGCCACAAAACCACGAATCCAGTTGCTCGGGCCGTGCCGAGTCGAAGGATTTGCACTCGACCAGCGGTACGTAGAGCGCGGAGTGGCGGAACGCTTCATCCTTGATCGGCGGCAGCAGCACGTCTTTCGTCTTTTTCAGGAACGAGGCCGTATCGTCGATCGTTAAGATAAGCAGAACCGCTCCCGTTCCTAGAAGGCTGGTCCAGGCTTGCTCGCGTGTTTTTCCGGAAGCGGAAATGCGGGAGACTTTGTACTTGTCAATCCGCGGCCGTTGCCCCGGCAGCAGTTTCACCAAATCTGCCAACGTCAAAGAAGTGGGCGGTTCGCGATCTGGCCAGATGCCCAGCCCCATGATCGGCTGCCATTCCCGAGCGTGCTCGGCGAGCCCCGCCATTTGGCGAATCTCGGCAAGCGGTGTGAGCTGCACGAAGGCTTCCAGGTTCATCTTCCTCTCCTGGCAAGTGGCGGCGACCATCCTACTCACCAACCCACCGACCAGCGGGAGGTCATCCGGTGCGGCGGGGAATTTCGATTTCAGAAAGACAGCTTGATAAGGCGCGTCTGGGCGAACAACTCTCAACTCCAGAAACGTGCGGCCGGATTCCGTGGAAGTTTCGATCATGGTCTTATCCATTCGGGTACTGCAAGCCTTCATCTTTCATTTTCTGGATGATCTCGATAAGCAACGCGTCGATTTCCTCCCGTGCGGCGAGCAATATGCCTTGATCGGGCGTGCTCTCGTGCAAGTACAACTCGAACATCCCGAACCACTTCTTCACATCCTCTTCGGGCTGCTGGGAAAAGTCCTTCGATTCCAATTCGGGAATAATGAATGCGAAACCCCGGCTCGCGGGGCTGTCCTCCAACCCCGCTCCGAAGATGGTTTTGCTTTTAGCGAGGAATTCACCCTGCAGCTTGAATGCGGCGTTGATCTTACCCTCCACGTTCAGTTGGCGCATCAGCGGGTTTTCCCGCACGAAACTGGGCAACGGGAACGCGCTATTCGGATCCGCTCCCGCAAACATCGGATTCTGCATCAGTTCCTTGGGTAGCGCCAGTTTTGGCGCCTGCGCGTTCGCATCCGGTTTCAGAAAGAGGATGGTGGTTGCTCCTGCGCCGAACAGAGCTTCCATCTGAGGCTGAAACGCGCTGTCCAGAAGCCAGTAGCTATAGCCGGGGGTATACTCATTGGGGTCAAATTTCTTTTTGCCCTCCTGCAACGCCTTGATGTCGGCGTCGCTTGGCTGAGGTGGCATGGGAGCGTTGGGTGTCCGGCTCAGCCCTGTAACTGGCATCCAATCCACCGATTTGCCCACAAACATCTCTCTGAGCGCGGGATTGAGCCCTTTCGCTCGCACGAAAAGTTCGTGACGTAGTCCGACTTCTTCCTGCAAATGCTGTGCGAGCCGGGTTATGAAATTCAGAAGCCAAGCGCGCTGCCCGCTCGGTATTGGAAAGCTCTGCACGCCGATCCAGTACAAGGAGCAGCGCGTCAACTCCGTGGCGCGCCGCCACGGCTGCAAAGCCAGTTCGTCGGCTGGCGCGAGCCGCCGCCGCTTCTCAGGTCCGAATTGCGAAATGTTTGTCGCTGCCATGTGTCCACCGCCGATTCATTCACGCTGTCATGCTGGTGCGAGAAATCCACTTCCAAGGACTAGTCTGGTCAATTTGAGGGCATGCCCGTCGTCGTCCAGAATGCCCACGGCACACCTCAGTAGTTGGAGCTTGCTTTCCAGAGCCTTGGCCTCGTTATTCCCGCCAACGTATTCAAGCTTGAAGCCAGCCGTTCCTAACTCAAGTACGGGACGGACACAGATTCCGAGGGGGGCGAGCTCAAGTTGCAAGACGGCCGCTATGTCAATTGCTGTCCCTGCGACGCTCAAATCGAGTCCGACCATGTCGATCTTACATGGGCCAGTTTCGAATGAGACGTTTTCGACAACTTCAGCCTTCCAACAGCGGATCTCAAGCTCCTCAACGTAATTCTGTTGCTGGTGTCCCGCCATGTATAGCTCTTCCACATGCAGGCTGTAGGTTCGGTCCACTAGACCGCTATAATCTTCCTCGACGGCGCCGTTCATTATTCTCGTCACTCCGCTATTGTAGGTTTCGTAGAACTCTCCGTCATATGTCGAGGCCTTCTGGCCATATATATGTTGCGTCATGGCTCCCTTGATTTCCTGCCAACGGTCGCCGTGGACGAGCTTGCAGTCCACGCCCGTAGTGCCTGGAAGCCAGGTATCCGATTTGATTGAGGAATTCAGCGGAGCCGAGCCATGATAATTAGTTGACAGAGAAGAGTCGGACTGGCCGAGTTGCGCGCCTGTTTGAAGGCCAGATTGACCAGCGAATACGGACATAATGGTCCCTCCCAATTAGCTTCGTCCAAAGCTTTGCGGTGGGCGGCTTAGCTTCCGCCCACCTCCCTCGAAAATTGCTTGCAGCAGAAATGCACTCTGCCATTGGGCGCATTGAAAATGATGTCGCCAGCGCTCGTCTCCAGCAGCAAGGTCTCGCGTCCCGTCTCATTTGCTTTGTTGATCAGCGCAACGCGGATTGAGCCTGGCGTTGCCAGGACAATTGATTCCTGTCCCTTCTTGTCCACCATTTGGATTTGGTTGCCGCTTTTCGTGACGATGCGCTTGATGTCATTGGATTCCATGTCCTCCGGGCCCCAAAAGCCCTGCCGCGGCGCCGTATCCACTCCGTTCCAGAGTGCGCCCAGGATCACAGGGCGTTCCGGATCGCCTTCTTCAAACGCCACGGCGACTTCATCGCCCTTCTCCGGCATAAACATGAATCCGCGGTCGCCTCCAGCATGTGGCGTCAGCATGCGTGCCCAATGGGCCGGGCCACCTTCTTGCCAGAAGTATTGCACCTTGATGCGTCCCATCTTTTTCGGATCGTTGTGCTCCACCACCCGCGCCGGAACTACTCCGATCCACGGCTTGGGCTCGGGCAACACCGGGTCCACGTAGTTTTTCCATGGCGTGCAGGTGAAATCGTTGTGGTAGCCCTTCGGTGTCCAGGTATGAACCACGCTGGTCACTCCGTAGGTTCCTTGCGCGTCCAGCACTCCGGCGATTTCCAGCGTATTCCCCGGCCGGATTTCCCGGTTGCGGCTCGTTCCCTTGCCGCTAACGCTTCCTCCGATGGAGCGGACACTCTCCATCTTTAATTCTTGCTCATAGTCGTCCAGGGTTACGGCACGCCTGCGGTCTTGCAAGTACCCAGGCGGGAGCGTATCTTTGGACGCTTTCTTCACTGCGTCCACAAGCGGCTCGACCGATCCGAAAAACTCCGGGTCTGTATGCACCTCCGTGTAGGTCTTGCTCATCATGAGGTGCGGATTGTAGTGTGCGCCGTTGAACGAAGGCTGCGCCAGCTTACCCTTCACCGAAAAGCCTAGCAGTCCGTTGTCTCCGCTCTCGCCACGCCAGACCACGCGCGTGCCCGGTTGAAAGCTGTCGAAGATCTCGATGCCTTTGTCGCTTGGGCGCATCCAACATTGGTGATCGTCCACCAATCGCCGCAAAAACTGAAAATCGGATTCGCCCCACTGGACATAGTTCAGTGCACGTCGGTCCTTGCACTGCGCCGCACAATCCAGATGGGTGTTGCCCGCTAGCTGCTGCGCAATCGAAGAGAGCGATTTATCGAGGTAGTATGCGTGTCGCGGTGTGAGATCCATTTTGTAGGATCTGCTGACTCCGGTCACTCGCGCGTGGTAGCTTCCCTGGAGTTGATACTCGAGTTCTACCGCCAACACGAACCCCTCGAACAGCACTTCCTCTTTGAAGAATTGATCGTAGGAGACAATCTGAAGATCTTGGCCCAGCCAGTCCTCGACGTTGTAGTTCGTGCCCATCCCTGGCGACGCCTGCCCAAGAAGGCGCTGACCCTCGGTGTGGCGACATTCAATCTGGCACCACCAGTGATTGTTTAGCTCTTGTGTGACGCTGACAGAATCGAATGCCGTATCAACAAGTGGCGCACCTGCAACCCTGACGTAGACATATCCGGCGCTCATCCCGCCCCCCTTCCGGTCGGCCACGTGCGACTGACGAATTCCTGCCGACACTCATCCCTCTGTTCACAAACTTGGGAGACCCGTCAGAGTCGTTTTGGAAGCGCAACGCCACCTGCACGGACTCCCTCTTGGCGCGGGGTTAGGTGCGATGGCCGCAACCCATGGGGCGCATGTAACCGCACCCTATTGCCGAGAACTCCTGCGGCGTAGGCGCTGATTCAAACACAAAAGCGAACAACGAGCAATAACAACATGCGTGTGAGCCTGCTCGTATCCGCCTGCAAATCCCCGTCTCCGGGGTTCATTGGGATTACGCGAAGCCGTAAAGCATAAACCTGTCACCACTGGTGCAAAAGCGGCCCCAAATCGTTTTGCGTTCCCTGGTAATCGGCAATCGCCAGGTGGACTTGACCCGCATGATCAAACCCGCAGAGTTGAGGCGCTTGTGCCTCGCCAAGACTCTGTCCGGGTTTTGAAATCAACACTGAGCGTTGTCTTCCACGGCTGGGTCGCGGAGTGAGCTGAGAGGGTTGGCTGACTACAGTTTCTGAGCTTTGGGTTCACCCCAACCAGGCGCTATGATGCGCGGAAAGGCAGGGGTGAACAATGAGCGGAGAACCGACCAAGTCTGAGCAGAGCAGTCAGGGAGAGGCCGTTTCCCCCACCCGGGTGGGGGAAACGGCCCGGCAGTTGATTCGCCGGGCCAAGCGGGCCAGCCGCAGCCTGCCGCGACGAGCTCTTCGCCAGAATCAGGCTGAAAACCGTTCTCCCCGTCGAGTCCATTGCGACGTCTGACCGGCCTATTTTGCGGCTACTGCTCCAACGCGAGACTCGTCGGCCCAGCAGATAAGGCCGGGGATGAAAGCCGCCGACATATCCGGATGGCTGGGGCGTACGCGTACCGTGAAACCGTGTAGACCGCTGCGGGCAATCGAGGTCTCAACGATGTAGTTGTAATTGCCCTCGGAATCCAGTCCGGCTGCCTTCATCGGGACCGAGTTGCCTTCGTACAGCTCTCCTCGCATGGTGACACTCCCAACGTAAAGCTCTACTACAACGTCCTGCGGCCTCAAACCGCCAAGATGTACCCGGGCCCGGACCGGCATGGCTGAACCTACCGGGATCGCGTTGGCTGGTCCGCCCTCAGCCCTAGCAATCCAAACTTTCTGCCACTCCTTGCGAATGCGCTCCGTCCACGCCGAGAGCTCACGTGCCCGAAGAGCGTTGTTGGCCTCCAGCGCGCGAAACTGAGCGTGCGCCTTGGCGTAATAACCTTCGACATAGTCGCGCACCATGCGATGCGTGTTGACAAAGTGACACAGGGAATTCACGCAGTCCTTCATGCGCTCGACCCACTTCTGGGGAATTCGATCAACACCACGATCATAGAAGGTCGGAACCACATCGCGCTCCAGGAGAGCGTAAAGAGCATCCGCTTCTACTTGGTCCTGGTAGTTTGGGTCGGAATAGGACTCGCCCTTTCCGATGACCCAACCCATCTTCTTGGAGTTGTTGGGATCATTCCAGACTTCATCCCACCAGCCGTCCGGCACGCTGATGTTCAGCACGGCGTTTGCGACGGCCTTCATTCCACTGGTGCCGGAAGCTTCGTTCGGGCGAAGCGGCGTACTCAGCCACACATCCACGCCCTGCACCATCGATCGCGCGACCGCCATGTCATAGTCTTCGAGGAACACAACATGGCGGCCGAGCACTGGATCTCGGCTGACCTCGGTGATTCTACGTATCAGTTCTTTGCCGGCGTCATCCTGCGGGTGGGCTTTGCCGGCGAAGATCAGTTGCACGGGACGCGCCTGGTCGGTCAGAATCCGGCGCAAGCGATCAATGTCTCGCAAGATCAGGGTGGCCCGCTTGTAGGTTGCGAATCGGCGGGCAAAGCCGATCGTAAGCGCATCCGGATTGAGCACCTCCGTAGCGGCCTCGATCTCCGCTTGGGAAGCACTGCGGCGCATGCGTTGCTCGCGCACACGATGACGGGTCCATGCGATCAGCCGTTCACGGCGGCGCTCGTGAGTTCGCCACAGCTCCTCGGCTGGGATCGACTTGACGCGGCTCCAAACCTCAGTACTCGCCGGTTCCTCGCGCCAGTTGGGCCCGAGGTAACGGTCGTAGAGCTGATTGAACTCCGCTGAAATCCAACTCCGGAAATGAACTCCATTGGTGACATGCCCGATGGGGATCTCCTCAACCGGAACACCGGGCCAAAGAGACCGCCACATTTTCCGGCTGACTTCGCCGTGCAGCTTGCTGACTCCATTAGCGCGTGAAGCTAAGCGCAACGCGAGCACCGTCATGCAGAACTCCCCGTTGCCTTGCGTGCGCCCAAGCTCCAGAGTTTCCGCCTGTGAGAGTCCTAGCTGTCGCCCGGTTTCGCCAAGGTACCGGCCAATCAGATCGGCATGAAAGTAATCGTGACCTGCTTCGACTGGAGTGTGAGTGGTGAAAACCAGGCTGGCTGAAGCCAACTCACGTGCTTCCGTCAGACTGAGGCCATGAGTTTTCATCAGGTGCCATACGTGTTCGAGCGCAAGAAAAGCGGAGTGGCCTTCATTCATGTGGTACACCGTGGGCTGCAGGCCAATCGCTTGCAACGCACGGTAGCCGCCGATTCCAAGCAGGATCTCCTGTCGGATTCGCATCTCGCGGTCGCCGCCGTACAACTGGTCGGTCAAATCTCGGTCTTCGGAACGCGCATTGGAGGGTATGTTCGTATCCAGCAGATAGAGAGACACACGTCCAACACGCACTCTCCAAACTTGCGCGTACACCGGCTGGCCCGCAAGGTTTACCGTGATCGTGACGGGGCTGCCGTCGGGGTGATAGACCAAGCTAACTGGCAGATTGTGAAAGTCGTTGTCTACGTATGACTCCTGCTGCCACCCCGATTGGCTGAGATACTGGCGGAAGTAACCTTGCTGGTAGAGCAATCCGACGCCCACTAGCGGCACTCCCAGATCGCTCGCTGACTTCAGGTGATCGCCCGCGAGAATTCCGAGGCCCCCCGCGAAAATCGAGAGACATTCCGTTAGCCCAAACTCGGCTGAAAAATAGGCGATGAGCGGGACATCGACGGATTTTGCGTAGGTCCTTCGAAACCAGGTCGAATCCCCGGCAAGATAACTTTCCAGATGCGACTCGACTCGGCGAAGGTGCGCCAGGAACGCGTCGTCGTTGGCGGCCTGTTCAAGCTTCGCCTGTTCGATCGTGCCGAGCAGGAGCACGGGATTGTGCCCTGTTCTTTCCCACAGGTCTGGGTCCAGACGCCGGAACAGTTCCACAGATTCATGGCTCCAGCACCAGCGAAGATCGTGGGCAACCGTGCGCAATCCCTCGATTGCCGGCGGCAAAGAGGGCACTACACTGAAAGTGTGGATCGGTCGCATGCTTTGTGCTCTCCTCCCGCGTTGTACTCTTCGGACCAAGGCCGGTCAAGTCAAGCCTTTGTGAATTACACGTGAAGCACAAACTGCAAATCTCTCGACAAAGCAGAAATCGTTATCGATCAATGATTTCCGCGCGAGTGGGCATGTCAGAAACATGTGAGACTGCTGAAAGACTCGTTTGGACCATCAAGAACGCCGGTCGATGAACGCAGAATCAGAAACTCTGGAATCCAATCAGCACCAAGAGGAGTGCCCCGGAGCACTTTTTTTGACAGTCTCATCCGGATAGAATTTTGGCGAACCACAACACCCTCTGCGACGAGCCTCGTGGTGCTATGTCCTGCACTGTCTTTGATTTACGTCCACATCGGTCGGGCACCGACCTTTGGCATCACTCCTGCCTAAGGAGCCCCAGATGGATTAGCAAGAATGTCTATTACACCCAGAGTGACTGCCAGTTTCCGTGAAATGAGGCAAGCCTCAATGGCTCAAAGGTGTCTGGGCGAAGCTAGTTTGTCAATGATCTGCGTCATTGGGAGTTGGCGGCGGTCTAGTACGTACCGATTGGCCCTGTCGTTGATGCTTTCTTCTTTGATGACCATCTTCCTCACCGGTTTAGCTCGACTACTCGCGGCCCAGGCCTGTGCTTCGCCAAAACTCTATCCGGCCCGGAAATGCCGACTTCGGTGAATGAGCCTTGGCGATCAGGGGCTTCACTCGACTTCGCCTGTGTCCTTTGTGGGCGGTGCCGGCGACGCGGCCCGCCGGAAGCGTGCGGATCCCAGCCGAAATCAACAACTGGATCAACGGAAGAACTTGGGTGAACCTCTAAGCCGCGCGCTCGTAGCGGTGATGAAGACCTCCGAGCCTCGGAAGAGAGAACTCGCCCCCGATGCATCGAGTGAACTCTCCTCCATGGCGTTTGCTTCTCAAGCCCCAGATGCGTCCGGTCTTTGTAGTAGTAACGGACATACTCGGAGAGCAGGCGTTTCAAATGGGCTTCGTTGAGTGCGACCACGTGATCCAATAGGTCGCGCCGACAGCTCTCCACCCACCGTTCGGCTACTCCATTCTGCCAGGGATTCTCAAAAGAAGTTCGCACTGGAGACAACTTCATCGAGCGTACGGCGATAGGAACTTCGGTGCCATACTTTCCGTCACAGTCAAAGATCAAGAATCTCGGAGCCGAGCTGTAGGGGAATGCTTCGCGCAACTGCTGCACAATCCACGCACCCGCGGGCTGCCGTGTGACGTTGAAGTGCAGAATGCGGCGGCGATCGTGGCCAATAACGAAAAAACAGTAGAGAACACCAAAGCTGATCGTTGGCACCGTGAAGAAGTCCCTCGCTGCAATCGCTTCCCGATGGTTTCGCAGAAAGGCGAGCCAGCGCTTGGCAGGCTCAGGGTCCCTCGGCGCTCGCTTCATCCGCAATAGTTGCCCTCTGCATCAAATTTCAAGCTCGCCTGCTCGTAGTACCCGCAGATCAGGCAGGTCGTCCGTTGACTGCCCCAGCAATCAGCTTCGAATTCGGCTTGGTTGCCGCACTGCGGGCAACAGGTTCGTTCCTGAACATAAGACATGTTTGGCTCCTTCGTAAACCCCAACTCGGCGCCGCGTGGCAACCTTCCTATGTGCGTCCGATATTGCGAAAAAGAGCCCAACTGACAATTCGCGGAGTCCACCTTCCCTAAGACTTCCTAAGAAATCTGGATGAAATCCCAAGCAGCAGATTTCCCATTGACGATGGGAAAATCGCTTTGGGACTTTTTTGCCTGTTGAATTTATTAGGGTTAGAAATTACCATTCTTGTCGAGGTTTTCTTAGGCTAGCGGGATTGAATCCCACCCTCTCCGCCACGTGTCCTGCCGTCTGACGTTGGCGGGCGATTTCGCTGGTTCTTCAATATCTCCAATCTAGTCACTCCCATTTGTATCGAGAAGCGCAAGATGTGCGATGATTGCCGCGCAACATGTCCAATGGAGGATGAATATGGAGCGACGGACATTCCTCGGCCTTTCGGCTGGCGCATTGACGCTCGCAGCGCGATTTCTGCACGCACAAGAGACGCCCGCTGCGAAGACGCTGCGTGAAGCGGGCGCGACCAAAGGAATCCTCGTTGGCGCGGCCATTGGGCGGGGATCTCTGGATGATCCCGACAGGGCCCGGCTGATCGGCGATCAATTCAGCATTCTTGTCTCCGAGAACGATATGAAATGGCTCGCCACGCAGCCGGAACGGGATCGGTATGATTTCAGCCACGCGGATGATTTGGTCGCATTTGCCGAGTCGCATGACCAGCGCGTGCGCGGACACAACCTTTGCTGGCACCAGGACAATCCGAAGTGGCTGGAGACCGCACTGACGCCGCAGAATGCCGCAACCATTCTCGAGGATCATGTCCGCACCGTCGCGGGGCACTACGCCGGAAGGATTCACTCGTGGGACGTTGTGAATGAGGCGGTGCTTCCGGAAGACGGCCGGAAGGACGGTCTGCGCAAGTCAATCTGGTTGCAGATGATCGGGCCCGAATACCTTGAGGTGGCATTCCGCACCGCCGCCGAAGCGGACCCAAAGGCGCGGCTCACCTACAACGATTACGGTCTGGAACGCGACAATCCCGGCCATGACCGCAGGCGCAAGGCGGTGCTGGAGCTGCTGCGGTGGTTCCGGAAGAAGGACATTCCGCTGCACGCCGTCGGCATCCAGTCGCACTTGACAGGGAGTCTGGTTCCCCCGACGTGGAAGGGCCTAAATCATTTTCTCCATCAAGTTCAAGATTTGGGGCTCGATGTGTACGTGACGGAGATGGACGTGGAGGATCTCGAATTGCCCGGTGACATCCCGGCGCGCGACCGGATGGTTGCCGACTTCTATCGCAATTACCTGGAACACGTCTTGAAACACCCTTCCGTGAAGGCCGTGCTGACTTGGGGCTTCACGGATAAATACTCGTGGCTGAACGGTTCCCGGCACCAGCGGCCGGACAACTTGCCGAAACGCCCGCTGCCGTTCGACGCCGATCTGCGGCCGAAGCCGGCCTTCGACGCCATGATCGAGGCGCTGGAAGAAGGCTGAGTGGCAGGGCAGTTCTATTCGGGAGCCGGGTGGGGAACCAGATACTCCACGACGACGACATCGCGAAAACCATCTTCATGGCGGGCGTGGGCGAGATGCTTTCCGACTTCGCGCCAGCCGGTGGCTTGGCAGAGACGCAGGCTGTCGCGGTTCTCCGCCAGCACGTGTCCAATCAGCTTTCGGTATCCCCTGCGGGATGCTTCCGCCTGCACGGAACGCATGAGTTGGCGTCCGACCCCGTAGCTGCGGAAGGAACGCCGGACGAAAATGTACACTTCGCCGATTTCGTCAAGGGAAGGCCGCGCATCGTAGGGTTCGATCACCGTCCAGCCCGCCACCCAGCCCCGCACATCGGCAACCAGGACCGGATGCTTTGGGTCTTGGACGGCGGCCGCGATCCGTTCGCGTTGTTCTTCGATGGAGCGCGGGGAGGTCTCGAAGGTTGTGAGTTTGTCCGCCACGGCTTCGCTAAAGATTTCGCGCAGCGCGACAGCGTCGTCCGCGCGTGCAGGACGCACCGCGAGCCGAGGCCCGTTCTCGGGGGAAGCCATACAGAGATTCTATCATCGCTGGAATTGTTTCGTGGTGGCGGATCGAATGCGCCGAAGCGGGCCGCCAGAGTGCCTTGACAATCCACGCTGCCGCCCACAAACTAGCAGGCCATGACTGAACTTCTGCAGCGCCTGACGATGGCGGATTTCTGGAAGGGGCTCGCCCTGACCTTCCGCTCGCAGAACCCGAAGAAGATTTATACCGAGCAGTATCCGCTCGAGCGGCCGATGGTGGCTGAGCGTTACCGGGGTGCGCCGCGCCTGAACATCAATCCCGATACGGGCGAAACCCTGTGCATCGCCTGTAACCTGTGCGCACTGGCATGTCCGGAGAACCTTATTGTGGTTGGCTGGCACCGCGATGACGCCACGCGCCGCAAGGTTCTCACCACGTTCACCTACGACACTTCTCGCTGCATGTTTTGCGGGTTGTGCGAGGACGCCTGCCCCACCGATTGCCTGGAATTGACTCAGGATTTCGAGATGGCTCATTACACGCGCGAGGGCGCCATTTGGGACCGTCACCGCTTGGAAGAAGGGCCCACGCCCGCCCGTTATACGAGGTAAGCCCAGGACTGCATGGAACTTCGCAAAGACCCCATTACTCGGAGCTGGATCCTGGTCGGGCACCGGGAAGTCTTGTCTTTGGCGCCGAATGAATGCCCTCTGTGCCCGCGCAAGGATGAGCCCCCGCTCCTGCTCCGTTTGCCTGCCGAGGGGCCCTGGCGGGTAAGCGTCCGGCCGCATAGCAATCCGCTCTACCATATCGAAGGAGACATGGCCCGCGAGGCGGAAGGCATCTACGACAAGATGCTTCCGGTCGGCGCGCACGAGTGGATTGCCGAAACGCCGAATCATGAAGGCACGCTGGCCTATATGGACGACGATCAAATCGCCCTTGTGCTCGAGGCCTATCGCCTGCGAATCCTCGATCTCAAGCGCGACCGGAGATTCAAGTACGTCACTGTTTTCCGCAACCGCGGCTTGCCCGCGGGAGAGGAACTCGGCCACCCTCATTCCGAAGTGACGGCATCGGCGTTCGTCCCGAGGCGGATTCTGTACGAGCTGCGCGCGGCGCGTGGGTGGTTTGAAGAGAAGGAGCGTTGCGTCTTCTGCGACATCGTCCGGCAGGAGGAACGCCGCGGAACGCGCTTGGTGGACTCGCAGGGCGACTACTATGCCCTATGCCCCTACGCTTCCCGCGTGCCGTTCGAGGTGTGGCTCATGAGCCGGCGTCACAACCACCTGTTCGAGCAGCCGCGCCATAAATCGAATCGTCGCGATCTTGCGATTCTCCTGGGCCGGACGCTGCGCCGGATCGGCCGCATCACCGGCTGCTACCACATGGTCTTGCACACGGCCCCGAACATCATCGATCGCAGCGGGGATTTACAGGAATACTGGAAGACGATTGCGGAAGACTACCACTGGCACATCGAGATTCTTCCGATCCTGGAAAAGGTCAGCAAGTCTTACAGCATCAAAGAGGTCTACTTTAACCAGATTCTACCGGAGCAGGCCGCCGAGCGGCTCCGGCAGACCGATCCGAACCCTTGAGCGTCCCAGCATGAACCGCGCCGAACACGGCGGAATCCTCTCCAGACTGATTACGATTCTGGTGTTGGTCTGCCTGGCGGCGGGGCTTTATCTCTTGCGGCATCCGATCCTGCGACTGGCTGGAGATTTTTGGGTTGTGGAAGATTCCCTCGCTCCGTCGGACGCGATCATCGTGTTGAGCGATGACAATTATTCCGGCGACCGCGCCGCGCGCGCAGCCGAACTCTACCGCATGGGCCTGGCTCCCCGCATCGTGGCGAGCGGACGAATGCTTCGTCCCTACGCGGGAATCGCCGAGCTGATCGAGCACGATTTGGAATCGGACGGTGTGCCCGCTGCGGCGATCGTGCCGTTTCCGAATCACGCGGCCAACACGCGCGAGGAAGCGGAGGCGTTGCGCACGCTTGTTGCAGAGCGGGGCTGGCGCCGCATTCTCATTGTCACTTCGAACTATCACACGCGGAGATCGCGCTTCATTTTTAATCACGTAATGCCTTCGGAACTGACGGTCCGAATTGCCTCTGCGCGCGACGTCGATTACGACCCGGGAACCTGGTGGCATCACCGGCAGAGCCTGAAATTGTTCCTTCACGAATCCCTCGGATACGTGGTGGCGTGGTGGGAGCTGAGGAAAAGTCCCGCGGCGATGGTTTGGTTTCCCGCCCCCGCACAGCTAACTCGTTGATTCTAAAGGCCTAACAAAACCACGGTAAACCCCGATTGAGGGGATGTATGCAGGAATGTTTGCAAACCGGAGACGTGCCTTCAATTAATGTGCAACTTTTTTCAGTTTACTCGCCCAAACGTCTGTAATATATTCTCAGGCCGGTCTCCCTCTCGGAGTTGTCCACCGCCGCGCCCTGCGTTGTGGCTCCGGAGCAAAGGGCCCAGGAGGTTACCATGTGGCGCAAGCCCGAAGAGCCGAAGGTATCTTCGCCTTTGCCCGAACCCTCGCCCGCTTCGCGCGTTGAACCGATGCGTGGGCCGGGTGTTGCTGCTCCTGCCGGAATTCCCGTAGCACATCCTCCCGCGGGCGGTGTTCTGACTTCTTCCCTACTCATCAAAGGCGAGATCACGGGACGCGAGGATGTCTTCATCGATGGCGAGGTGCAGGGAATGATTCGCATCCTCGAAGCGAAGGTGACGGTTGGTCCGCACGGGCGCGTTTCGGCCGATATCGAAGCTCGCGAGATTCTGGTGCGCGGCAACGTCAAGGGCAGCCTGCTCGGTCACGAGCGCGTCGAGATCGGGCAGACCGGTGAGGTGCATGGAGACGTGATTACGCGACGTCTGATGATCGACGATGGCGCGGTGATTCACGGCATGGTCGAAGTGCAGCGTCCTGCCGAGCCCGCGCAGCCGCGGGTTGTCCACCCCACGGGGACGGAAAGTTCGCAGCCGGTGGCGGTTGAAGCGACAGGTTCGTAGCGGAGCGGTATGAGCTTTTTCGAAAGATTGCGTGTGGTTGGTGTGCGGCACTCGGCCGCGCGTTTGCCTCACCCCGCGCACCCGGCGACGGCCCCCGGGAATCCGGTCGTCCCACTGGCTCCTCCAGTTCGCTCGCCCGCCATTGCGGGCACCGCGGCTCATAGTGCCCGCGTGTCAAACGGGTTGAAGGACTTCCTTTGGTACTTGGACGGCATCGGCCGCGGCTGCTTGCTCGATCTGGGGCCTATCTGGCAGCAGACGGTTGGCTTCTTCGTAGATCGCGGCTTCAAGGTTTACAGCGAAGACCTGCTCGGCGAATGGAAGGTGTTTCTCGAAGAAGAGGCCGAGCATCTGCGCACGATTCCACTGGACGATAGTGATTTTGACAGGCGGCCTGCGGCGCGCGCGGAGCGCTTCCTGGAAACTGTTCTCCGCCAGCCCGCAGGAACCCTGGACGCAATTCTCGTTTGGGATTTGCTCGACTATTTAGACGCGCCCCTGGCGGAGCGCGTCGTAGCGCGCCTGACATCGCTCGTCCGCGAAGGCGGCGTCGTGCTGGCGATGTTTCACAGCCGCACGCCCGAAAGGTTCCAGCGCTACCGCGTGCTGGACGGGCACACTCTTGGCTTGGTTTCGGCGCATTGCCCGTTCCCGCACCAGCGCGTCTATCAAAACCGGGAGATTCTCAATCTTTTCAGCCGCTTCCGCTCTTCGAAGTCCTTCGTAGGCCGCGATCAGATCCGCGAAGGCCTTTTCATCAGGTAGCCTCCCCTCCAGCCGGCCGGGACCTTTTTCAAAGCGATTTCAGTCGAATACACACGTGCGCTCTTGCTCGTCATCGAGAGTTGCAGAAGGGAGAGCCCTGAATCTGATGCCGTTCCAAATCATTACCGCGAATTTCAGGGGAGGGGGCAATATGAATAGTGCATGGAAGCTTTCGGCTACTTGGCGCCCACAATTGGATCGCCACTAGTAGCCGGGATGGCGGTGCCGCGCGCCCTGCCCAGGCCGCCTCTCAGCCTAGCCCGCCGCCCGAGGCCGTCCAAAGCAGGCGAATGATGTCGCGCTGGTTTTCGATCACGCTCGTTTGCCACAGGATGGCCCAAAGCATCAGGCTCATGACCAGGGCAGAGAAGGAGAGCGCGATCGCCAATTGTGATTCCGAAACAGGCACGACGAAAAACTGGCGGACTCTCTGCATTTTTCCTCCAGACGTTCGCAAACGCGCCGCAGGCTCGATCGTGCGAGAACCCTGCACGCGCGTCCACGTTGTGGGCGCTCGAAGAACAAGTCCGGCCCGATGCGCGTGACTCCCGCAATCGCAATGCCATCGCCTCTCGGAAACGCAAACGCTCAATTTCACCGACTTTTGTGGCGCTTACGACGCTGCGGTGGCAGCTTGCGCGAGGATTTTCCTTGGAGATTGGGTAAGTTCTTTCGCAGTGTGCCCAAGGATTTCCATTCTTCGGCTCTTCCGCTGCGCTATGCGCATCTGTTTTCACAATCCCAGTACTTCTAGTACGAGCTTCCCCCAGTTCACAGATCCCGCTGCGCCCGCGTACTCGAGTTGCACGGCCTTTCGTTCCTTTCGTGCTTGGAGATTTTCGTTTGGCCTTTCGAGGATGTATTGCTTGTTCGCTGCAGCGAGCATGGGAAGATCCGAATCGGACGATCCAATCCCCACGATCTGAAATCGCTCGCGCATGGCGGTGCGATAGAGCTTGGCGAGTTGCCGCGCCGCGCGGCCTGAGTCGGGAACAGACGAGAAGCGCCACAGCGGCTCTCCGGCTTGCGCCGTGAAACCGCGTTGCCGCGCCAGCTCGATGAAGTTTTCAGTTTCTTTTTGGGAGGCGGCCACGATGAAGAATTGTTCTTCGAACTCCCGCTGCCTTGCTTGCTTCGCCTCATTTGGCGGGAGGCCGAGATTGTGAACGGTTTCCTGCGGCTTCATTTGCTGCAAGCTGGCGATTTCGATTCCCGCTTCCGCCGCAATGTCCTCCAGTGCCGCGCAGGTTTCCGCATAAGGCGTCCCCATCGGAACTAACTGGTAGCCCCCGGCGCGTGTCGAGCCTTCGACGGCGATGTGGAAATAGTCTTGTGGGAGAAACAGGCCGCCGCCGTTTTCGGAGACAAACGGATGGCGGTGCCCGATCTTCCGCCGGAGCGGCTCGATCTGCGCGCGCGTGCGCCCGGAGAAGACCACCCAGGGGATTCTTCGGCGCTCCAATTCGGCAATCGCTTCTTCCGCAGCGGAAAACGAATCCGTGCGCGGGTCCAGCAGGCAGTTTTCCAGTTTGGTGAAGAGCACGAATCGAGGAGCGAGCACGGCAGAAGAGTCTATCGCGGGGAGGGCGCGACGCGAAGGCCAGTCCTCAAATCAATTAGAGGGCAGGGCGTCAAAGACAGAATGACGCCCTGCCCGCCATTTCCGATCGGTCGTTCGCCCTCCCCCAGCTCAGGCCGGCGAATTGTATTAGCGGCCGCTGGCTGCGTTGGCGCTTGTGGTTGGCGCAGCCGATTTCGGTACGCTGACGTAGCCGGTGATCTCGTCCGGCCTCACCTGATTCACCACGAACTCCAGGGGCTGGCGCGTGGAACCCTCATGGAAGAAAATCGGGTCGTTGATCGCTAGGTTCTTCCGCGCGATATGAACGTCGTCCACGAGCAGGTCCACGGTGAACTGCTTTCTATTCGGGTTCGTGCCTTTGAGCGTCACCATGAAGTCACCCACCTTGGCGGGCTTGTTTCGGCCGGTCACGGTGAATTCGATGTAGTCTCGCTCGCCCATGCGGCGCAACTCTTCGACTTCCTCATGGTTCTTGGCGATTAGCGTCCCCAGGTCGCTCCGGGCCATTTGCAGGTCATTGCGTGTGGTGTCCAGGTCCGTTCGGACCCCCGTGACGCGCGTGTCCACGGCCTTCACGTCGTCGGAATTCGCCTTATCTGCCAACTCGCCCTGGACGTTTTGGTTGACCAGCGTAATCTGCTGCTCGTTGGTTTGCGTGTCTTGAACTTCCTGGTCGCGCGCTTTGTCCAACTGGCCTTGCGTAATGCGCAATTTGCCGGTGATGACGCCCAGATTGCTTCGGAGCTCCGAATTGAGCACGTCGATCTGGGACTGGTGCTGCTGAAGCTGCGCGATTTGGCTCGCATAGTCCAGCTTGACCGTCTTTATCTCGTTTTCCAGCGATGCCTGCGTCTGGGTGGCATGCGAGTATGCCGACCAGCCGATTCCCAAACCTGCCAGCGCCACGATCCCCGCCAGGACGACTGCCGGGCCCACCCATCCCGCGTGGCTGCTGCTGCCTTGCACGACCTCTTGCCTGTCTTCGGACATTGCGTTTCCCCCCTCAGAACTTGACGTCTGAAACACACAAGTGCAAGGGGTGCGCCAATGTGCAACCATTTGCACATATCGTTCGTAATCACTTCAAAATGAGCACTTTATTGCGATTCGTCCGAATGCGCAGGGCCGAAGAAGTGAGTACTAGTCCCTGCAATCTTTACAGGCATGAGGTTCTTTCGGGCTCGACTTGCGGTCGGCTCGATAGGCAAGAGGCTCAGAACGACTGGAGGCTGGCGTCGCGGGCGTCAGTCATTGATTCGCCAGCGCGCGACACCAGCCTCAGAGGCTTACGATAGGCCCTTAGTGGCCCGGCCCCGGCGGATAGGCCGGCAGGTCCGCGGGGCGGGGCGGCAACGTCTTCGGGTTCTGCTGGATGCTCTGCATCACCACGGCGATAGCCTTCTCGAGCTGGGGATCGTGACCGGCCATCACTTGGTCTGGCAGGTTGTCCACGACGATGTCCGGCTCGACGCCGTGGTTTTCGACGAGCCAGTGGCTGTCTAGCCCGTAGAGCGCGAATTCCGGCCGCGTGATGTAGCCGCCATCCATAAGCGGGATTTCGCCGCGGATTCCCCGGACGCCGCCCCAGGTCCGCATCCCGATGACCGGTCCCAATTTATAGAACTTGAAGAAGTAAGAGAAGAAGTCTCCGTCCGAGGCCGAATACTCGTTGCTGATGCAGGCAAGCGGCCCGTCGAACACGTAATCGGGGATCGTGCCCGGCGCCCAATTGCGCGCGGTGGTCATGCCGGCCAGGATGCGGCGCAGGCGTTCTTCGATCATCTGGTCCACGAACCCGCCGCCGTTGAACCGGACATCGATGATGAGCCCCTGCTTGCGAATCTGCGGGAAGAATTGGCGGACGAATTCGTTCAGGCCGTCATCTTCCATGTTGGGGAGATAGACGTACCCGACTTTTCCGCCCGTGGCTTCGTCCACTTTCTTGCGGTTCGTCTCGATCCAATCGAGCTCGCGCAAGTGGTATTCGCTCGCGATCGTCCGCACAACCACGTTGCGCGAACCCGCGTCGGTCGGCTGAGTGTTGACCGTCAGCGTGACGTTCTGCCCCGCTGTATTGACGAACAGCTCGTACGGATTCTGCGGAATCCGCAGCGCGTGGCCGTTCACGGCGAGCAGGTAGGTGCCTTCGGAGATGTTCACGCCCGGCTCGGTCAGCGGCGAGATGCGTCGCGGGTCCCAGTCTTGGCCGGGGTAAATTTTCTTGATCCGGTAGAGGCCGTGTTGCGCGTCCGCTTCAAAATCCACGCCGAGCAGGCCGGTGTTGACGGCATTAAGGTCCGGATAATCGCCGCCGCCGACGTACGTGTGCGAATTGCTGAGTTCGCCGATCATGTCGCCGATCAGAAAATTCAAATCGAGGCGATCCGCGACGTACGGCAACAGCACCTCATATTTCTTCCGCACCGCATCCCAATCCACGCCGTTCATCGAAGCTTCGTAGAAGTAATCGCGTTCCTGCCGCCAGGCTTCGTCGAACATTTGTTTCCATTCCGCGCGTGGATCGATTTGCGCCCGCATCCCGGAAAGGTCGAGCGCGCCGTCGCCCGGATGGTGGGCTGCGCCGGGTGCGGCATCCACAATTCCAAAAACGGGCTCTCCGCCGCCGATCACCGCATAAAGCAGCTTGGTTCCGTCCGCCGACCAGGCAAACGCGTTGGCGGGCGAAACGAGCACGTGCGCTTCACGCTCTTTCAGGTCGAACACGTGGATGGTGGGGTCCTCGCCGGGGAGCGGCCCGGAAAGTCCCGTAGCAGGCAGCGTCTCGTAGAAAACCAGCCCCTTTGCCGCGCCGATCTCGCTGATGACCGTGGGCGGGATCGGGAACGTCACGATGCGGCTTTGGATCCCGTCGAGATCGATGCGGAACTCCAGTTTCGGAGTCTCCTCCGGCGCTTTTGGTTTTTCGGGAGGTCCATTCTTTCCCGGTTTTACCGGAGTGCTGCTCGCCGGCGGAACCGCCGTTGCCTCGGGCCCGGCCGCAACCGCTTTCACGGTCACTTCGTCGCTTTGCGGCGCGAACGGCGAAGGCAAATCGTTGCGCAGCGTAACGGCATACACGCGCATCGGCTTCGGATTTGAAAATTCCGTGTCGAAAAGTCCCACGACCTCGTTGTAATCCCTGCTCGATGCGAAATAGAGGTATTTGCCTTCCGGATCGAACACAGGGAGGTTGCTGTCCGTGAAGCTGTCCGTTACCGGCGTGATCTTTCCGCTCGCCAGCGAATAGAGTTCGATGGCGTGATTCATGTTCTCGAACACCTTGGCGTAAGTGATCCACTGGCTGTCGGGCGACCAGTTATAGTTCGTGATCTCGAAATACTGCGCCTGATCCACCAGCACCGGTTTCTTCGCCTCGACGTCCACGTACCAGAGGCGCAGCTTTTGATCCGCGTACGCGAGCTTCTTGCTGTCCGGCGACCAGGTAGGCGGGAAGAGGAATCCCTTGTCGCCTTTCGTGATTTGCACCGCGGCTCCCATTCCGTCCTGCGGCGCGACGTAAATCTCTTCCTCTCCGGTCGCGTCCGAAATGTACGCGATCCATTTTCCATCAGGCGACCAGGCGACTCCGTGCTCGCGCGTGCCCGGCGACGAAGTCAGGTTGCGAATGCTCCCGTGCTTTGCGGGGACCGTGTACACGTCGCCGCGCGCCGCGAAAACGGCGCGGCTTCCGTCGGGCGCGATGTCGAAGTCGGTGACGAGCTTGCTCACGTTCGCCCAATGCCGCTCGGCCGCCGGGAAATCGCCCGGCAGATAGATCGTCAGCTTTGTGGCTTTTTCCGCCGCCGTGTCGAACAGGTAGAGATAGCCCGAATTCTCGAACACGATCGTGTCGCCGCCGAGGCTCGGCCAGTCCACGTCGTAGTCGGTGAAATGCGTCAGTTGCCGTGTCTGCTTGCTACCGAGGTCGTAGGCGAAAAGGTTCATGCGCTGGTCGGGGCCGCGGTCCGAGCCGAAGTAAATCGTGTTGCCGTGCCACATCGGGTAGGTGGTCGTTCCGTCGTAGTCGCTGATCTTCTCGACGTGATTGGCGGAAAAATCGTAAATCCAGATGGATTGCGCGAGCCCGCCTTTGTAGCGCTTCCACGTCCGGAAATTGCGAAAGATGCGGTTGTATGCGATGCGTTTGCCGTCGGGCGAAAATGAGGTCAGCCCGCCTTTGTCCACCGGCAACTGCTCGGGCAATCCGCCGGTCACGGGAACCGTGAACAATCTTCCGAACCAATCGTTGAACGTATTCTGCCGCGAGAGGAACACGATCTTCTGGCTGTCCGGCGTCCACGTAATCACTTGGTTGTTCGGCCCCATGCGTTCGGGCATCGGAGCGACGTCGGGAAGAAAAGTCAGTTGACGCGGCTCGCCGCCTGTCGCGGGCATCACGTAGACGTTGAAATTTCCGTCGTATTGCCCCGTAAAGGCGATCCATTTTCCATCCGGCGAAAACTTTGCAAATAGCTCCTGCCCCGGACTCGTCGTCAATCTCTGCGCGATGCCGCCCGACGTGGAAACCATCCACAGGTCGCCCGCGTAGCTGAAGACGATTTTGTCGCCGTGAACGTCGGGGAACCGCATCAGCCGGCCTTCCGGCATCGTTTGCGCCATCAGCGCCGGCGCAAGAAAAAACACACACGCAACCAACCACATTCCGATTCGTTTCATAAGGAGTTCACCCCACCCGATTTGAACTGAGGCCATTCGCGGTCCGCCATCTTAGCGCAACTCTGCGCACCACGCTAATCAAAGCGCGCCCCGTCAAAGGCTTGTGGGCGCGTCCTCAAAACGCCACCCGGAATCTCCAAAATGTGTCAAACTGCCGCAGGACAGGTGTTCAGGAGTGTTCGCATGCCCTTGCTTAAACCTGCAGCCCGCACTCTGATCCTCTGCGCTTTCGCTTCGGTTTCGGTCTCTGCGCAGCATCTAAGCCAAATCTATCCAACACCTTCGACGCACACTCTCACTTTTCAGATGGCGAGACCTTCAACGAACGAGGACGAGACAGAGGCAGACGCTGATTCTCAACCGGCAAGCGCTTTCCGGACTACGGTACGCAATCTCCTGGGTGAGGAGAATTTTGCGCAGCTTGAAGAAATCGCCAATGCCGCCCGTTCGCAAAAATCGCGCTTTCCGGGTGGCGCATGGAAGCTTCATACCTTCTATGGAGCCATGGAGGACCCGGGATCGCGGACAGCCACTGACGCGGCGTGGAACGCTCACATGGAGCGGCTGCAGCGGTGGGTCGCCTTCAAGCCTGACTCCATCACTCCCCGTGTGGCACTGGCTGAATCCTATCTGCAATTTGCATGGAAGGCTCGCGGTAGTGGGACTGCCGACACCGTGACCGCCGAGGGGTGGCAGCTCTTCGGAGAGAGGGTGCAGAAGGCGCAGGATGTTCTGGAGCAGGCTAAATCACTTTCCACAAGAGATCCTGAGTGGTACCGCGCGATGCAGACTGTCGCTCTCGCCCAGGGATGGGATCACAAACGGGCCGAGCAGTTACTCGAGGAAGCAAATGCTATCGAACCCGGCTACTACTACTTTTACACCTCTTACGCGAACTTTCTGCTGCCCAAATGGAATGGAGAGCCGGGAGACTCAGAGGCGTTTGCGAAAACCATTGCTGACCGTATTGGGGGATCAGACGGCGACGCTATCTACTTCCAAGTGGCTTTGAAGCTGAACTGCTGCGAAGCGCGGGCACAGGCGCCTGCTATCTCTTGGGATCGAGTGAAACGGGGCTTCGCTTCGTTGGAGCGGCTCTACGGCAGCACAAACTACGAGCGAAACGCTCTTGCGTTTATGGCCGTCCGCCAAGGAGACCAAGAATTTGCGCGCCAACTGTTCGTACGCATCGGCGATGATTGGAGTGAGAGAGTATGGCGCCGCAAGGAAAGATTTGATACCAGCAAAGCGCAGGCGAACTTTGCCGCTCCGGTCTCCCAGGGAGAATCCACGGAAGACCTTGTCACTCGGCTAACTCCGCAGCAGAAGCAGCAGTTTGCCGACGCGGGGAAAGCCTTCAGCGGGCAACAATATGCAGAGGCATTCCCGATCTATAAGCAATTGCTCAGCGAGTTGCCGGGCGACGCGGTCCTCTCGAAATTTGCCAGCGAGGCCGCCCTCAATTCCGGAGATACGAGCTTTGCGCTGAGCGCCCTGAAGCCTCTCGCACAAGCCGATCCCGACGATTGGCAAGCGGCCGCGCTCCTTACACGCGCCTGCGCCGAGTCCGGCGACACGTCCTGCCGAGACTCCGGGATCGCACACATGCTGGATCTGCACCGCCGGGGCATCACACCAGCGGGCATGCAGCGATACATTGTGGAGCGCGTCAAGGCGGGTGAAAACAGCCTGCTGATCTGGACGTCGCTCGAGCCTTGGGGGTACTACAAGATTTATGCCTTGGGTCAGGTCTTGGACGGCGAGGGCAAGGAGTTTCTCCACGTCACCCTCGAAAGCAATGACGCCGATCAACCCCTTTTCGCCCAGCAGCATCCGGAAGAGGCTTCTAAGGGGATCCGCAGCTTCTCGCTCGACAGCTATTTGGAGACCGGACTCAACAGCAACGGGCAGCGCACTCAGACCCACTGCACGTACGCGTTTTACGTCGGCCAGCCGCCCTACGAGACTGTTCGGGAGGCGTTCGTCGCGATCGCAACCGGAAAAGCTACCCCCATGAGCAGCCGCACAGGTCTGGTCGTCCCATAGCGCTAGATGTGTGCTCTTGAAACAGCTCACACGTAATAGCGGCCGTTCGCCTTCTTTCCGGACAAGCAAAAACGACTTGTCCGATAAATGATGCCGGCTCAGACGGTCGACGCAAATCGGGGAACCCGGCAAGAATCCAATATGTTCTTGATTCGTTCAGCTTTTTCTTCTCTGCGAGGATTGCTCTGCGTACTTCAATGAACGTAATAGCCGCTTTTGGCCAAGATCGCGTAGTCGCGTCCCTTCTTTCCAAACGATGGCGCGAGACGAACATCGAGCTTATGTGGTTTACCCTCGGCTCCCGTAGCCTTCGTGTAAAACCCCAACGTATAACGCGTCTTGATCCGCTCAATCAGAGCGCGGAACGCGGCATCCAGATGCGCCACATCCTGGACGTCGAAGATTTCTCCGCCCGTCTGGTCCATAACTCTGCGAATGTTCACCAGCCCAGGAATCATGCTCGCGTAGGCAAGAGTTGCCGGCGGGTTGTATCCGGGTATCTTCAGGTTATAAAGAACCGCATCCGCCGCGAGAGTTTCGGTGACGATGTCGCGCGTCCCCTGTCCGCCCGCATCGGTGCCAACGTCATCGCTGATCAGAATGATCACCCGGCGGCCGTTCGGAGGCGCACTGAGGAGATACTGCGCGGCGAGAAAGATGCCGTCATTGATATTTGTGGCGCCGCGCGCGTGGAATGTATTGATCTGCTCGGCAATCTTGGTCTTGTCGGTCGTGAACGGCACGCGTAATTCGGCTTCGGTGGAAAAGGTAAACAGCGCCACCTCGTCTTCGGGTTTAAGCGCTGCAAGAGCGGTGTTGGCGGCGTCGCGCAACGGGCCCAGGAATGGACCAATCGAATCACTTAGATCCAATACCAGGGCAACATTGAGAGGCAGTTCGTCGCGGCTAAAGACGTCTATCTTTTGGACGACGCCGTCTTCGCGCAGCTCGAAGTCGCTTTTTTTCAGATCGGCCATAATCTGACCGGCCTTCGTCTTCACGGTAGCGTCAACCATTACGAGGTTCACGTCCACGCGAATGACACTCTCGTTTTGGTCCTGCGCTAGAACAGGGATTCGAGAAAAGAAGCCAGCGAAAACGACCAGAACTGACATGCGCAGTGTGATTCGCCAAAATGTGGACATCGCCGCTGCTCAACTCTCCGCGACGCGGTTTGCGATCTTGTGGCAAGATCCGGCGTCGTTAAACGCCGAAATCTCTTTTACCACTATATCGTTCAAGCCGAACTGTTTAGTCTCGACTTTATCTTTGCACAAAGCCATGGCAGGCCGGCTAACTCCCGAGATACAGGATTGCCGGACATGTCCGGTTTCCGCGATCTATCAAGCGCTAGCCAATTCGCTGGAGATAACCCGTGTTGAGAACCACTGTTTGCTGCGATCTACACCGGATAGATGCCGACCGTCCTAACCCTCAGAAATCGATCCGATGCGGCCCGCGCAGTAGGTGGGAATCATCCATGAGGGAAGCGTGTCGGAACCGCCCGAGACAGACGGCAGGTCTTCCCTTGAACTCGCCGAGGGCGTGGCGAGCATCACCTGCCGTCATCCAGTTTGTTTGGCAAAAGGCTGCGTCATAGTATGTTGACGGAAATGCGCAAGCCGGGGTGAACGCGGTCGTACATATAATAGCCGCCATTGAGGTACACGACGTATACGTCATCCGAGTAGCCCCAACCGACCGGCCACGGATCGATGAATCCGAACGAGTAGCCGCCATACTCGAAGCGCCTTCGATCATACTCGCCCCGGTTAACGTGGAAACTGTGCCCGCTGCCAAAATTGGAGGCGTAACTGGCATCGGAGATGCGGCCATGCGAGGAGTTACCTCTGTTCCCGCCCGCGGCATGTGTCTGCTGCGTGCGTGCCTGGCTTGTTCCGCTGTTACGTTGCGGTGAACTGTTCACGGCGTGTGTCTGTGGCCGCTGCGTGCGCGCGGTCTGTTGTGTGTGTTGTTGCTGCGCCGGCCTGGCCGTCGTTCGCGTCTGTTGCTGGGCCGCGGGTCTGGCTTGCCGTTGCTGCTGTGCCGGCCTGGCCTGCGAGTGTGTGGCCTGTGAGTGCGTGGCCTGCGAGTGTGTGGCCTGCGAATGTCCCGTGTTTCCGCTTCCTTGCCGTGGGTAGGCGGAAGCAGTCGTTCCGAGAACCAAAATCAGTGTTGCTGTAGCAATCGTGAGTTTCATGTGTGTGCCTCAAATTTGGATGCACCCATAGTCTGGCCGATCCAGACTTGTTTGTCTGTCTTGTACAGCACACGTTCATCACTCTGCTTCAGGAAAGCTTCGGATACCGGTAAGCAGGACAGATCTGTTTCCCCGGGCGAATGGTCGGCCACTCGGAAGCAATCTGACGCAGCTATCTCAGCTCTTGCGATCAACTACACAGACGAAACGTTGCTTCCCCCAAAATGACTCACTAGCGAGTCCCGCAGGATTATTTTTTTGCCGAAAAAATGGGGATAGCGGAGCGGGGAAGTGAAAGGGAGCCGGGAACTAATCCACATCCACCGGCACGACCAGCGGGTCCGTCGAGGCGGGATTGTCTTGGTTCTTGCTCCATGCGTCCAGGCAAGTCTGCAGGGTCGTGAATAACTGAGCGGTCCGAATGGGTTTGGAAACGTAAGCGTCCATTCCCGCGTCGAGGCAGCGTTCCTCGTCGCCTTTCAGGGCGTGGGCGGTCATTGCGATGATCGGGACGTGGCCGCCGGCGGTTTTCTCTTTCTTGCGAATCGCCGCAGTCGCTTCGAATCCGTCCATTTCCGGCATCTGAACGTCCATCAGGATCGCATCAAAGGGATGCTCCTCGTGTTCGGCGACCGCGGAGCGCCCGTCTCCAACGACGGTCACTTCGAACCCTCGCTTCTCCAGCAGGCGCTGCGCAAGTTTTTGATTCACTTCGTTATCTTCGGCCAGCAGGATTCGGTGCCTGTGATGCTCTTCCCGCAACGAATGTTTCGTCACGAGCTGCGAGGCCGCTTTCATCGGCCCCTCGTGCAGGGCCGCGCAGATCGCTTCCAGCAATTCCCTCCGCCGGATGGGTTTCACCAGGTACGCCGAAATCCCCAGCGCGCGGCAGCGCGCAGCGTCTCCCGCCTGTCCCACGGAGGTCAGCATCATGATCGTTGCGCCCACCAGCGACGGGTCACTTTGAATCCGCTCCGCGAGTGCGAACCCGTCCATTTCCGGCATCTGCGCATCGAGCAAGATCAGCGGAAAGGGATTCCCGGCCCTTTTTGCGGCTTGGAGTGCTTGCAGCGCTAAGGCGCCGCCTTCCACGGCCGTGGGTTTCATTTCCCACCGGTTCATCAATTCCATCAAGATGCGGCGGTTTGTCGCATTGTCGTCCACGATGAGAGCGTGCATGTTATGCAGCCGCTGGGGTTCGACGGGCGCTGGACGCGATGCGGACGTTTCTTGCATGGCCAGTCGGAGCAGGAAGTGGAAGGTGGTGCCCGCGTGCGGCTGGCTCTCCAGCCAGATGCGCCCGCCCATCATTTCGACCAGTTTCTTGCAGATGGCAAGTCCAAGCCCGGTGCCGCCATACCTGCGCGTCATCGAACCATCCGCCTGGGAGAAAGCGTCGAAAACCCTTTCCTGCTTCTCAATGGGCACGCCGACGCCTGTATCCCGCACCGAGAAACGAAGCATCGCCGCGCCCTCCGCGTGCGACTGTTCTTCCACGCTCACAAGAATCTCGCCGGTCTCCGTGAACTTGATGGCGTTGCCTACGAGGTTGACAAGGATCTGCCGGATGCGTCCCGGGTCTCCTACCAGCGCTTCCGGAACGTCAGGTTGAATTTCGTAGATCAGCTCGATCCCCTTCTGGTGCGCGCGGAAACAGAGCGCCTTCATCGTTTCGCCCAGGCTCTCGCGCAAATCGAACGGGATGGACTCGATCTCGAATTTCCCCGCCTCGATTTTGGAGAAATCCAGAATGTCGTTGATGATCGAAAGCAGCGATTCGGCCGAGAAACGCACCAGCCCCAGGTGTTCCCGCTGCTCTTCGGTCAATTCGGTGTCGAGGACGAGTTCCGTCATGCCGAGAATTCCGTTCATCGGCGTGCGGATTTCGTGGCTCATCGTCGCGAGGAATTCGCTCTTCGCACGACTCGCGGTCTCCGCTGTTTCCCTTGCCGCCTCCGCATCCTGACTCCATTTTTCAGCCGCATGCCGCGCCGCTTCGGCCTCTTCCTTCGATCCTTCTGCCTCCATGCGCGCGGCTTCGGCGCTCCGCCTCGCAGACCGGGCCCGTCTCATCTGTACGGCCAGGAGCAAGAGGACGAGACACAGCACCGCCCCCGCGCCAGCCAGCAGATGCGTCTTGCGCTTAGCTTCCAGCAAAGAGAAGAGCTCCTGAGTTTCGGGGAGCGTCCGGTCCATCCAGTTGAAGTCAATGGCCACGAGTCTGCCATCGGCCATCATCTTGCCGATCTCCGCGCGTAGGGCGTCAGCCGCCTGAACCGCCCCCGGACGCCGATAACTGGCCCCGACTCCGAACATGACCGAAAGAGACGGGAGAATGACCATTTCGGTTGGAACATTGGTGCATTCCGAAGGGCGACTGAACTGGTCGAAGGTCTGCGTCAGGACCGCCACATCCGCTTCCCCCTTGCAGATTGCGCGCAGTTGTCCCTCCGGATCCGGGGCATCCACATGCTGCGCATTCGGGAAAAGTGGCTTCCAGAGCTTGGATTCGAGACCCTCTTTCATCGTCGTCACCCGGAGGGTTGGCGATTGATCTTCCTGCGGCACGGGCCGGTCAGATCTGAAGGCAAGTCCAAAATCGGCCATGGTCCACGGAGTCGAGATGTAGATTTTCCCCCTTCTCTGCGGTGTGTCCCCAATGACTGGCCAAAGATCCACCTGATCCGAAGTCAGCGCTAAGTCGTTATCCGTCGGTGTGTAAACCCACTCCAGCCGGATCCCGGCTCGTCGCGCGGCCTCATTGAGGATATCAACCGCCGAGCCATGTGGCTGACCGTCCGGCCCGAGGAAGTGCTGGATGTTGGAGTGGTAGAAGCCGATCCGAAACGTCTGTTGCAACAGCCGGGTTGTTCTCCAATGCTGGTAAGCCCCGAAACTCGCCAGCGCTGCCAAGAGCGCGAGAGCCCACGTGATCTTCCAGCGTGATCCGATTATCCAATTCATGGGGACTGTTCCAATTCAGGATTGCCTTTCCCCGCAGGACCTTTCGCGCGACGCGCGGGCACACAGGTCTGCTATAGGTGCGTGCATGCAAGCGGCCAGACGCCTCGCGATGCGTTGCCCGGATGTGGTCTGGAATCAGCAGTTCACGGTGCGGCCTTGCTAGGAGTGTGCGGCGGAAGCAGCCAGTGCGGTTCACATGCGGAAAGCTCCTCCCGAAATGAAACAGGTGCCGCGGTGGTTCCGCTTGACGATGAAACCGGTAGACTGGTCAGCGATCAACCCAATCGGATTCTGCGCTGTGGAGAGATCCTGCCTATTCGGTGAGAAGGCCGAGTCCGGCGAGTTCCGCATCGAGCGAGTCCGGCCCGGTGAAATGAAAGCCGCGCATCCCGATTTGCCGCGCCGCTTCCACGAAGGCGGGGATGTCATCAATGTAAAGCGATTCCTGCGGCGTAACGCCGAGTTCGGAGAGCGCGTGGCGATAAATCTTGGGTGACGGCTTCACCGCGCCGATCGTGCAGGAATAGACGCGCACCGGGAAATGCCGCAAGAACGAGAAGTCGCGTTCCATGCGGGCGACGTGAATGGGGTCGGTGTTGGAAAGCAATGCCAGCCGGGCGCGGCGCGCAAGCTGCACGAAGAGATCGTCCTTCAGAATTGTCTCCGGCTCGAGCGCGCGGGCCCATGTCTCGCAGAAGCCATCGAAATCCAAAGGCGAATGGAAGCGGTTTGCGATGTGCTGATGCCAAGCGTGCGGGCTCACCCGCCCTTCCTGCCAATCTTTCCAGAGCGGATCGTTCTCGATCGCCGACAAGACTTCGTGCGCGGAGAGTCCGAGGGGCGTGCCGAACGAAGCGAATGAGCGAGAAATGTTAATTCGCACGATGACTCGCCCGATGTCGAAAATGACGGCGCGAACCGCGGGGGCGCGGCGCGAATCAGCAGCGCTCATGATTGTTCGCGTTCGGGCTCGGGAGGAGCGAGATTTGCGGGAGATTTCGCCTTGCGGGAGCGCGCGCGCAACGCCGCAACGATCGCGGGCATGAACGAGAGCACCACCACCACGACAATCACGTAGTGGATGCGCTGGCCGATGTTCGGAATGAATTTGCCCAGGAAATATCCGCTGAGCACCATGCTGCCGACCCAGCCGATTCCGCCCGCGATGTCGTAGGAAAGAAAACGGTGGTAGGTCATCCGCGCGGCGCCCGCGACCGGAGAAGAAAACGTCCGCACGATGGGCACGAAGCGCGCGATGATCACGGTCTTCCCGCCGTAGGTTTCGAAGAAATTGTGCGCCCGCTCGAGATGTTTTTTGCGGAAGAAAAACGAATTCTTGCGGTGATAAAGCGCCTGGCCCGCCTGCCGGCCGATCCAGTAGCCGGTCTGGTCGCCCGAAATCGCGCACAGCGTTACGAGACCCAGAAGAGTTCCCACGCGCAATTGGCCCGCGGCCGCGAAGACTCCCGCCGTCACCAGCAGGGAATCGCCGGGCAGAAAAAATCCCACGAAAAACCCGGTCTCGACGAATACGATCACGCACACCAGCAATGTGCCTCCCCATTCGATCAGGCCTTGCACGTTGTAGATGACGTGAAAGAGATGAATGGCAGATTGAATCATCCGAGCGGCGCTCCCCGTTCCAAACGCGGTAAACATTAGCGAAAGTCCCCGGCAAGGGGAGCTTTCGCGGTAAGCATGTTCAGGATAACGGTAGCAGAAATCCTCCTCGCTTGCCCCGGGCATTTTCCGCCGCGTTTCGATTCTCTAGCGTGAGGCGGAAACGCGGCGCGCCGGCGGCTCGCGGCGGTCTTGGCGCGGCAAATGTCTGATGGGACAGGACTTGGTTGTGCAAGTTCAAGTGAGACATGTTTACCGTGAAAGCTCGCCTCACCGGCGACTTTCACTCCAAGAGACTTTTGCTCCGAAACCGGGATTGGATCAGCAGCGGGGGTATACACCTCCCGTTGTTTTGCGTAAGTGGTGCAAATAAAGGACTTACAGGAGAAGAGTGCAAAAGAGCGCAGAATTGATTGAAAACAAAGGGGTTGGACGGATTGTGTTTTCTGGTTGCGGAATAGTGCGGAAGTGGAAGACAGCAAAGGAGTTGAATTGACGAGTTGGTCCGGGAAGCGCGATTGCAGAGCAGTTGGTACATACACCCCGGGGGTGTTCTGCGTATGTGTGGCAAACAAAGGACTTACAGCGAAAGAGTGCGCATGAGTGTGAAAACAAAGGGACTTAAAAGTGCTTGTTTTCAATGAGATGCGCACTCTTTTGCATGAGTGTGAAAACAAAGGGGTTGCAGACGGGCTTTTGTGCACATATGTGCGAAGTGGGATGAGTCCGGTGCCGCGCGGCGGGACGGAGTGCAAGTATTCGAGAAGCTGTTGCGATTCCACACCATCTTATAGCACAAAAGTCGTCAAATGTCAATAGTTATTTGCGAGTTATACTTTTCGAAAAGTGTTCGAAAAACCCGCACCCTTTACGCGTTGCGTAAAGGATGCGCCACCCGCCCGCGCGCCGGGCGGAGGCAAGCTCCGCCCCCACAGGAGAGAGGGAGCAATCGCGGATTTGAAATTGGAGATTTGAGAGGGAAGAGGAAAAGGAGAGGCCGACCGGCCTTCAGGGGCTAAAGCCCCTTTGGTTTCGGCGCGGTATGTCGGAGCTAAAGCTCCGACCCCCTAAGGAGGAGAGAACCCCGGGCGCAAAGGCGGCGTCGGGGGCGATCCATTTCCCGCGTTGCTGCGTCTAAGCCCTCGAAGGATGCCAAGGAACATTCTCCATGTGTCTCGCGTTAGTAGTAGAGACTGGCTAAGGAGGCCCCGTGCTGGAAGGTCTCGCCAAGGATTTCCGTTACTCCGCACGCATGCTGGTGAAGCAGCCGGGATTCACGGCGATCGCCGTGCTGACGCTGGCGCTGGGGATCGGCGCCTCCACCGCGATGTTCAGCGTAATCGACAACGTGCTGCTGAACCCGTTTCCATACAAGAACGGGGACAAGATCTTGGATATGTTTATTCACGACACGTCTAGCTCGAATCCAGGCGGCCGCACTGTCTATGCGGGCCCCGAGTTTCTGGACTACAAGGAGCAGAGTGACGTGTTCCAGGAAGTGATCGGCGGCGGCGCGGAAGACGTTCTCTACACATCCAAGGACGGCACGCAGGATTTCAGTATGGGCTACACCACGCCCAATCAGTTCGCTTTCCTGGCGATGCCGGTGGCGTTGGGCCGTGCGCCAACATCAGACGACGTGAAGCCCGGGGCGCCGCCGGTCTTCGTGATGAGCTACCAAACGTGGGTGAACAACTTTGGGCAGGACCCTTCGATCTTGGGCAAGACTTTCGTGCTGAACGACGTGCCGACGACTTTGGTGGGAATCATGTCGCCGCGGGTAGGGAAGCTGGCCGCGAACATGTGGCGGCCGGTGACCATGGATCGTGCCGATCCGGGCTTTGCGCAGCGCTACTTCTTGTTTCAGGGAGCCCTGAAACCCGGAATCACCATAAAGCAGGCGGAGGCGGAGCTGAACGTGATCGCGCACCGCTTGGCGCTGGTGTATCCGAACAACTATCCCAAGCAATTCACCGTACAGCTTGTGCCGTGGATGAACAGCGTGATCGGTCCGTTTGAGACGACGCTGCTTGAGCTGGCGGCGGCCGTGGGCTTGCTGCTGCTGATCGCGTGCAGCAACGTCGCGAACATGTTGCTGGCGCAAGCGACGGCGCGGGAAAAAGAGATGGCGATTCGCTCCGCGATGGGCGCGAGCCGATGGAGGATCGTGCGGCAACTGCTGATCGAGAGTTTTCTGTTGGCACTGGGCGGAGCGACGGTCGGCTGCTTCTTCGCGTATGGCGGAATCAAGGGAATCGTGGCGGCGATGCCCACGGGCGCGATCCCCAGGGAATCAGTGATCCAGATGAACGTGGCAGTGTTGCTGTTCACGCTCGGCGCGGCGGTGGTTACCGCCGTGATGTTCGGGATTGTTCCCGCGCTGCAGACGGCGAAGCGGGACATCGTCGAGCCGCTCAAGGATTCGGGACGAGGGGTGAGCGGCGGATTCCGGCGTGGGAAATTCAGGAGCACGCTGGTCGTGATCGAGGTCGCGTTGTCGCTGGTGCTGCTCGTGGGCGCGGGCGTGATCATGCACACGTTTGTCAAGCTGGTGGACGTGGACCTGGGCTTCGACCCGACGAATATTTTATTGGCGCGGATTCCGTTTCCGAAGGGGCAATATCTCACGGCGGCCTCGAAGCAGCAGTTCTTCACCCAATTGTTGCAGCGCGTGTACGCTCTGCCCGGCGTCGTGGCGGCGTCGGAAGTGACCTCCGTGCCGCCATTCGGCGGCATCCCATCCACCATCGATATCCCCGGCAAAGTGCATTCGGACGATTGGAACGCGATTGTTTCGCTGAGTAGCGAGGGATATTTTCCGGTTATAGGGATGCGGCTGCTGCGCGGGCGCTTGTTGACTCAAGGGGAGGTGAACGACGGGCGCATGGTGGCGGTCGTGAACCAAACGATGGTGACGAAGTATTTCGGGCAGGAAGATCCCATCGGCCGCCAGGTCAAGATCAATACGCTCGCCACGCTTCCGCAGGATCCCGTGGCGAATCCGGTGTTCGAGATTGTCGGCGTCGTGGCGGACGTGAAAAACCAGGGGCTGCGAAATGCTTCGCTGCCCGAAGCGATCGTTCCTTATACGGTGACGGCCGCGTTCCAACGCGGAATTCTGGTGAGGACCACGAGAGACCCGATGCTTTTGTTGAACTCGGTGCGGGAGCAAATTTGGGCGGTGGATCGCAATATCGCGATTGCGGATAACGGGAGCGTCGAAGGCTACCTGAAGCGATATTCCTACTCGGGACCGCGCTTCGCTTTGATCCTGCTGGGGATTTTCGCGGGCGTGGGACTCGTGCTGGTCGGGCTCGGCGTTTACAGCGTTACGGCGTACACGGTTACGCGGCAGACGCATGAAATTGGGATTCGCATGGCGCTGGGCGCGGGCCGCTCGGATGTGCTGCGCCTGGTGATGTGGATGGGGCTGCAATTGGTCGCGCTGGGCGTGGTGGCGGGACTGCTCGCCAGCATGGGAACGACGCGCGTCATCGCGAGTCAGTTGTGGGGCGTGTCGCCGCACGATCCGCTTACGCTCGCCGGAGTGGTGGCCGTGCTGTTCATGGTGGGGTGTGCCGCGTGCTACTTCCCGGCACGGCGCGCAACGCGCGTCGACCCAATAGTTGCGCTGCGATACCAGTAGATAGCTAGACCTTTTCATTCGCCCGCGCAAGAGACTCGGGCCGGTAAGCCGCTATTCGTTCCCTCGCTTCACCGATGGTTCATCCGCCTCAAAATGAAGCCTGAAGATGACCTGAAGACCGGCGCTACGGAACCATTGTTGCGGGGGCGCGCCGACGCTGCGGTCGGCGTGAGCGGTGTGACGGCCGTTTTCCACCGTTGAAGAGGGAGCAATCGGAGATTTGAAACTGGGGATTTGAGAGGGAAGAGGAAAAAGAGAGGCCGACCGGCCTTCAGTGGCTAAAGCCCCTTTTGCATTCGGCGCGGTATGTCGGAGCTAAAGCTCCGACCCCCTAAGGCGCAGCGGTCGTATGGCTTCACGCGGAGGCAGAAATGGAGATGAAATCCGAAATTCCGGGGTAAACTCTCATTCGACAAGTCTTTCAGCGTGGGGGCGAACGTGAAACTCAATCGCGCATGGCGATTTCGGCTGACCCTGGGTTCAATGGTGATCGCGGCGGTGATTGCGGCAACGCTCGCGGTGCCCGGCTGGAATGTTGTCTTTGGCTCCGACCAGCGCGTGAGCCTGGCCACCGATTGGAGCCACCGGTACATGGTTTTTTCCCCTCCCAGGTCGCTGATGGAAGCGTTCAACCTGTCCGGGAATCCGCGTTACGTTCAGCAGTGGGTGCGCCGCAACGTCGAAAGGCAGCAATGGGGACGCCCGCAGGCATTCGGCGAAATCGAGAGGGATTGGTCGGTGAGCCTGGGCGCGGCAGGCGCGACGGTGGGTGCCGGCCAGTATCCGGCGAAGTACTCGTTCAACGTGACCACCGCGAGCTGCACAGGCGATTTTGTAATCTTCAATACCAGCTTGGCCGGTTCGGCCACGCAGGCCAGCATCATCGCCTATAGCAATCTGTACGTCGGATGCGGCGGAACGGTCCCCACCGTGACCTGGGCGTACAACACCGGTGGCACAATCAGCACTTCGGTGACCCTTTCAGGCGATGGCACGCAAGTGGCGTTCGTGCAAGCGCAGGGTGGCGTTGCAACACTGGTGTTGCTGAAGTGGAGCGCTTCCACCACCGAAACTGCCGTCCTCCCGCTGACTCTCACCGCCGTCACCCCAGCCAACTACCGAGCCTGCAATGCGCCGTGCATGACGACCATCACTTTCAGCGGCACCACTCCGACCGACACGTATTCCTCGCCGTATTATGACTTCACGCACGGATCCGACACGCTTTACGTGGGTGACGACACTGGCTACCTCCATCAGTTCACGGGTGTATTTGCCGGAACGCCCGCGGAAGCCGGAACTCCGTGGCCAACGCAAGTGGCCACCGTACCCTTAAGCAGTCCAGTTTTCGACTCGACGACCGGGAACGTCTTCGTGACGACTACCCGGCAGACAAGCAACAACAGCGGCGCGCGGCTTGACGCGGTCTGCGCGAACAGCACGTGCGCCGGGGTCAGCAACGGCAATAAGACCGTGGCGATTGGAACGGCGACACCCACATTGGTGCTGGGGCCGACATCAACTGCTGCCGCCGCGTGTCATGCACCCGGCACTTCGGGAGATGGGAGCAATCTGAGACTCGATGCGCCGATTGTCGATTCCACAGCCGGCAAGGTGTACGCGTTCGTGGGGAATGACGGCAATGGCAACAGCGCTGTGATTCAATTTCCGACGACGGTCGGCACGGGTACGGGGCAATTCGCGTATCACAACTGCGGAACGGAGGCGACGGTCGGTACGGCCTCGACTACGGGAATTCCCCTTTTCGCAGGTAACCTCGATAACGTCTACTTCACCTCGACCGGCGGCAGTCCAAGCGGAAACATGTATGTGTGCGGGAATACGTCGGGTGACGCGACGATGTACCAACTTCGGATCACAGCCAACGTCATAGCTGCGACCGGTACGGCCGTGCTGGCCGTTTCCACCGCGAATACCACCTGTTCTCCTGTGGCGGAAGTGTATAGCGGCACTACAGATTGGATGTTCATCAGTGTGGAGTCATTGGGTTCCACGTCTGGCACAGTGAAGTGTCCGACCAGCGCCGGGTGTGTGATGTCCTTCTCTATGCCCACAACTCTCACCGGAGCGCTTCCTACGAGCACTACGGCCGCGATGACCGCGACCGGGGGTACGAGCGGGATCGGCATCGACAACACCGTGGCGCCGGGCACGCTGCACACCTCACAAATCTATTTTTCGACGCTTGGGGCAGCGACGGCCGTGCAAGCCTCGCAATCCGGCTTGAACTAACCTGAGCGGAACGCGGCGTCCCCCCCGCGTGTGGCCTCCAGCCGTCCTTTCTTCTCGACCGTACCTCGCGGTCGTATAATACTGTTCGAATAATATAACAATACGTTACTATATCTCCGTGCGCGGAACCACGAGATTCTTCGGCCCCGCCCCAAGCGGCGGGCCTCCCTGACGCTGCGGTCGGAGCAGGCAGAATGACAAAAACTGTGGTTGAGCGCGATGGCCCCTCGACTCTCCGGAGTTGTGGGATCGCTCGGGACTTCGCTGAGGATCGCTCAGCGGGTGGGAAGACTGAGGAAGCAGCGAGGTTCCTCGTTGCGTTCGGAATGGCCCGGGGGAGATGCGGAAGAGGGGGAATGCTTTCGCCGCAGGGGCGGGCGAGATGCCGCGCGTGGAAGAACAACCAGAAGCGAATAGTGATGATGGCGACCTGAAGGTCGCCGCTACGAAACCTCTTTCGGTTGCGGGCGCATGCGTGAAGCGGGTCCGCGAATTGTGTCGCATGCACAAACAGTACTTCCTTACTAGCGAATAGGGCCTCCGTACCATTGTTGGAGCCGTGCCGCAACGGAACAATGCGTGTGTCCGGCGAGTCCGGGCTTAGGGGGTCGGAATCATGAGTGGTGTTTACACGGCTTGGGTGGGTCAGCCGGTGGTTCTGCAGATTGCCACGGAAGGTATTCGCGTACCGTTGCGTGGCAAAGTCGTCGGCGAATCCGAAGACGCCGTGAGGTTCCGCCTCGGCGATGACCTGGATATCGACATCTACAAGCACATGATTCTGGCCGTAGAAGAAGACAGTTGGGCTGGCCTTGTGATGACGCGCAACTAATCCACAAAACGAGTTTATTCCGGCCCGCCTCTGTCTCAACCCCCTGGCCCCGGGCTTGCATCCCCCTGACAAGCCCGGGGCCTTCCTCTTTCTGGCCCGCGTTATTGGGGTTTGTGTGAGAACCCCGCTCTTGAGCCCGCAGCGGCTGAAGCCGCGCTGAAAACGTGGCTGTTACGGGGCGACCGAGGTCGTGCCGTGACGGAAGCCTGAAGTTCTCACGCCGACTCACTTGATCCCGCGCTGAATCTATCTCCAGCAGTTGACATGCGCGCCCAGGGCTAGGAGACTGTCGGGCCGGCGCCAAATCCGCGGGGCGTTTGCGCGGTCTGGATCGCCGGAGGGGACGCCCTCAGCCGATGACCCTCACGCTCCTCGACTGGCTCGCTGTCGTCTGCTACCTCGCATTCACACTTCTGCTCGGCCTCTACTTCCGGCGGCGTTCGGGACAGAGCACGGAGGATTACTTCGTGTCCGGCCGGCAAGTGAGCTGGTGGCTGGCGGGGACTTCGATGGTGGCGACGACGTTCGCCGCGGACACGCCGCTGGTCGTCACGGGCCTCGTATACACGCAGGGCGTGGCAGGGAACTGGCTGTGGTGGAGCATGCTGCCGTCGGGGATGATGACGGTGTTTCTGTTCGCGCGGTTGTGGCGGCGCTCCGGTCTGATGACCGACGTGCAGTTCGCCGAGATGCGCTACGCGGGAGGAGCGGCGGCGTTCCTGCGCGGGTTCCGCGCGGTCTATCTCGGGCTGCTGATGAATTGCCTGATTCTCGGCTGGGTGACCAAGGCGATGACGAGCATTGTCGCGGCGGTGCTCGGCGTGAGCGATGCGCGGGCGCTGGGGATTTGCATCTTCTTCCTGATTCCGTTCACGGGACTCTACGTTTCGCTCGGCGGATTGTGGGGAGTGCTGTGGACGGACTTGTTCCAGTTCGTGTTGAAGATGAGTCTGGTGACTGCGGTTGCGTACTTCGGCGTGCGCGCGGCGGGAGGAATGCACGCGCTGCTGGCGCACCTCGCGGCGATGCGGGCGTCGGCGGGAAGCGGGGCGGCGGACATCACAGCGATTTTTCCGGATTTTTCGCGCGGCTGGACTTCCGAAGCGCTGTGGACTTTGCCCGTGCTGACGTTCACCGTGCACCTGTGCGTGCAATGGTGGGCGTTCTGGTATCCGGGGGCCGAGCCGGGCGGCGGCGGATACGTCGCGCAGCGAATTTTCAGCGCGCGGGACGAGCGCGAAGGGCTGCTCTCGGTGCTGTGGTTCAACATCGCGCAATACGCCGTGCGGCCGTGGCCGTGGATCCTGACGGCGCTCGTAGCCGTCGTGCTGTATCCGGGCCTGGCGCATCCGGAATCGGGTTACATGCGCGTAGCCATTGCGACGATGCCGCCGGCGTTGCGGGGCGTGCTCGTGGCCGGATTTCTCGCGGCGTTCATGTCCACGATCGCGACGCAACTGAATTGGGGCACGTCATACCTCATCGCCGATTTCTACCGGCGGTTTCTCAAGCGCGGCGCGAGCGAACACCACTACGTGGTTGCCTCGCGCGTCGTGACGCTGCTGCTTGTGGCCGCAGCGGCCTACGTTTCGGCGCAACTCGTGACGATCGGCGAGGGCTGGCGGATCGTGCTCGAAGTGGGCGCGGGCACGGGCGGCGTTTACCTGCTGCGCTGGTACTGGTGGCGGATCAACGCGTGGAGCGAAATTTCCGCCATGGCCGCGGCGCTCGTGACGACGCTCTATCTCCATTGGCGCGTCGTCTTCCACGGAAACGCATCGCTGGTTTTTGCAAAGACGGCGCTCACGACGACCGCCATCACGACGCTCACCTGGATTGTCGTGACACTTCTGACGCCGGCCGAGCCGGATGAACTGCTGTTGCGTTTCTATCGCAAGGTGCGGCCGCACGCCGCGGGCTGGCGGCGCATCGCATCGCTCGCGCCGGAGATCGAGCCGACGCGGGATCTCGGCCGCAACCTCTATTGCTGGCTGCTCGGATGCGCGATGGTTTACGCGGCGCTCTTCGCGGGCGGAAAGTTTTGCTTCGAGAAAGTTGGCGCCGGGACGGCGTGGACCGCGCTCGCAATCGCTTCTGCCGCGCTGCTGTATCGGGAGATTGGACGGCGCACGGCGCAGGGGAGCAGCCATGCCTGAGAATTCCTCTCCGGCGAATTCGCGAAGCGCGCAGTTTCACGTGGTCTCGGCGTGCTTTCTCGGCTGGGCGCTCGACTCGTTTGATTTCTTCGTGATCGTCTTCCTGTTCGGCAATCTCGCGACGGCGTTTCACGTCAGCAAAGCCGCCATCATCGCGACGACGATGGCGACGCTCGCGACGCGGCCGTTGGGGGCGCTGCTCTTCGGTTTGCTTGCCGACCGCTTCGGGCGGCGCGTGCCGCTGATGGCGAACATCGTCTTTTTCTCCGTCGTGGAGATGCTGTGCGGTTTCTCGCCGAACTACACGGTATTTTTCGTGTTGCGGATGCTCTACGGAATCGGCATGGGCGGCGAATGGGGGGTGGGCGCGTCGCTCGCGCTGGAATCGGTGCCGGCGCGTTGGCGCGGGGTCCTCTCCGGCTTGCTGCAAAATGGCTATTCGGTCGGCTATCTGCTAGCGGCGCTCGCCGCGCGTTTCATATTGCCCGTGTGGGGATGGCGCGCGATGTTTTGGGCCGGAGGCCTGCCGTCGCTGCTGGCCCTCTACATCTGGGCGCGCGTGCCGGAATCGGAAGCGTGGAAACAGCACAGAGCGAAAACGACGGGAGACGTGCTCCGCGTCGTCGGCCAGCACTGGAAGCGAATGATTTATCTCGTGGCGCTGATGACCTTCATGATGTTTCTCTCACACGGCACGCAGGACCTCTATCCGGATTTCCTGCGCACGACGCACAGCGCACCGGACCGGACGGTCTCGGCCATCGCGATCCTTTACTGTTTCGGCGCGGTGCTCGGCGGAGTCTTTTTCGGCTATCTCTCGCAGCGGGCGGGGCGGCGGAGAAGCATGGTTGCCGCGCTGGCGGTCGCCATTCTTTTCATTCCGCTCTGGGCGTTCAGCCATACGCTGGGCTGGCTGGCGTTTGGCGCGTTCTTCATGCAGGTCGGCGTGCAAGGGGCCTGGGGCATCATCCCCATTCACTTGAACGAACTTTCGCCCGACCAGACGCGCGGCCTCGTTCCCGGTCTGGCCTATCAACTCGGAAACCTGATCGCCTCTCCGACCAATAAAATCGAATACAAGCTCTACCAGCATTTCGGCTATCAATGGGCGCTGGCGAGCTTCGAGCTTGTGACCATCGTCGTGCTCGCCACCCTGATTTCGCTGGGACAAGAGCGCCGCGGGCGAAGTTTTCATGAACCATCCCCCGCTTGCGAATGAATGACACCTTGACTCGAAAAGTAGAAGCGCCGAGATGGTAACTTATTGATGGGCGGTAAGTTATCGGTTGACATTCCGGAGTTGATGGACAAAGATTTATAACAGGTGTTGGAGTTCACCGTAACCGCCCTACTGGGCAGATAACTCCTACGAGGGTTCATTCGTGGTGAGGGGTTGTCTGCTTATTCGTTTGCTCATTTGCTTTTCTCCCCTCTGTCTCCCTCTCTGCCGGCTGGGTGTCCGTTCGCGCGCGATTGCCGAAGATTTGCGATTCGGGGAAAGAACGCGATGAATTCCGAGATGCCAAATCGTCCTGAACTGAACGAATGGCAGAAGCGGCGTCTTACTGTAACTTGTCAGCACATTGATAAGCTATTAATGGACGTCGAAGAGGTGTTGAACCAGAGCGCGTCAAAGGCCGCGTTTCCGAAGTATTTGTCTGAGATTCCGCTGGCCCAACGGAGAACCATTGAAGGGTACATCGCCAGTATCCGGACACAGTTGCTACGGATCCTGGATGGTCAGAACATCGAGAAGCCCAAACCGCGTATCTCCCCGGTTCACGCGATCAATGTGGACCTGACGTTTGTCGAAATCGCGGCCGAGGAGCTGGATCCCAAATACATGCGTGGTTACGGCGGCGTCCCCGAGCCGGTCGTGGCGGAATTGAATGGCATCGTCGGGGAATTGTTGGGGCTCGTGTCGAAGTTGAGCCGGTACGTCGGCGCGGGCGTTGGCGAGGATCTGAAACAGCGCCTTGAACGTCTCGAAAAGACCAGCGATGAATTCAATCTTTTGCGCAAGATTGAGCGAGTTGTTTCCGAGCGCGGCATGGTCGAGTACCGGCAGTCACTCTCAAATATCCTGGACCGGGCAGAGGACAAGAGTTTCGAGATCGCCGTTTTCGGCCGTGTAAGTTCGGGGAAGTCATCGCTGCTGAACGCGATTCTCGACACGACGATTCTCCCTGTGGGCGTCACACCAATCACGGCTGTACCGACACGCATCATCCACGGCGCACGGGAATCTCTTACCGTGTGGTTTACCGACCGGCCCTCCGAGACACTGGAGATCGGCTTGTTGCCAGACTTCGCGACCGAGCAACGAAATCCTGGCAACCAGCGGCATGTGAGCCGGATCGTTGTAGAGCTTCCCGCGGCAAGGCTCCGGAATGGTGTCAGCTTTGTAGACACTCCAGGGCTAGGTTCACTGGCGACGAGCGGCGCGGCGGAGACGCTGGCTTATTTGCCGAAGTGCGATCTTGGGGTTGTGTTGATTGATGCGGGTTCAACCCTCACGCCGGACGACATCCAAACCATCCAATCGCTTCATGAAGCGACGGTGCCCGCCGCGGTACTGCTCAGCAAGGCGGACTTGCTGAGCGAAAGCGACCGTGCGCGGGTTGTCGCCTATGTGAAGGAACACCTATCTGGGGAATGCAATCTGGAACTGGTTGTACACCCGGTCAGCGCACTTCCCTCTCATCACGAAATGCTTGATCTCTGGTTTCAAGCCGAGATTCTGCCGCTCTACGAGAGCTGCCAGGGATTGCGAACGGCATCGGTGAAGCGGAAAGTTGGAGCTCTGCGTGACTCAGTCGCATCCTCTCTCAAAGCGCGTCTCCGTCTTGGCTCGGGAGCGCCTGTTCTGCCCGTCGAAAAGATACGGGAGACGGAGACACGCATGCGCCTAGCTCACGGCAGGATCGAGGCCATGGTGCTTGCGGTCGAACAGGAAACCGAGAAGATGCCGTCCGAGATTTGGAGGCCAATGGAAATGGCTGCCACTGACCTCATCGATCTCTGGCGAGAAAAGAAGGAGTCCGCTGTTTCCGCAGACGCTTGCGCGCGTGCGGGAGTTGTGCGTGCGATTCAGTCCCGCGTTCAGGAATTGCGAAGGGAGATGGAATCGCTAGCGGAGGGTTTGGGGACAGACCTGCAAGCCTCGGCCGAAACACTGGAAATCCCGGACAGACCGAACCTTGGGGAATTCGTTTCGCTGGTTCGGGAATTGCCTGTATTTGACCCACCCTGGGTGGAGTTGGAATTGCGCAGACCCGTGAGCCTCAAATTCTTGGGCAAGCGAGTGGCCCATGGAATGGTGAGGCGCAAGTTGGTCCGGGAACTCGGACCCCATTTGGCCACGGTGCTCAAAACCTACTCGGGGTTGCTTCGGAAGTGGGCTCTGGGAGTTTTGCGGGAGTTTCGAGCCCGCTTCGAGTCCTATGCTGACAACTACCGAGCTCAGGCTGCGGCCTATCAGGGGGGGCATGGTTTTGCCGAAGGAGAGATAAACGCCATTCGTTCCGATCTGGTGTCGCTGGGTGTGAACGTGGAGACGGAGGGCTGGGGTACGGGCGGTAGGCAGGCAGGGAAGCGGACGGGAGTGACGGCGGATTGAATAGAGGAAGAGGACGCCAGGGGAAGGAAGTGGCACCTGATCTTGCGACTGGACCGGAAATGAAAAGAGACGGCCACGCGGCCGCTAGGGACCTGATCGGTCGAGAAGCCGAATTGCACCGCGTGCGTGATGCAATCCGCAAAGGGGAGAGTCTCCTAATCTGGGGCCCAGCGGACGCAGGAAAGACATGCCTCGTGAAGAAGGTCATCGCGGAGCTTCCGGAGATGGATCGCAAGGCATGTATTTACTGGAGTGGGGAGGCGGGTGTACGGCAGTTGGCAGAGGAATTCGTGCAGGGATTGTACATGGCCGAGGATCCGCTTGTGCGCAAGAAAGTGCGTGAAGGCGGGGGCGTAGGGACACTATCGGTAAGGCGTTGGTTCCGTGAGCAATCGAGCGGACAGCTCAAGGCTCTGTTGTACCTGGCGGTTTCGAAAGGACGTTATGCGTTTTTCTTGGATCACATGGCACCCGTCACACAATCCATGGCGCGCATGCTGAAAGAGATCATTTGGAGATGCAAATGCCCCGTCTATCTGCTTGCCCGAGGGTGCGATCACGAAGAGATTGGCTACGCCTGGAGCATTTACTATGCGAAGCAATATCGCATCGAGATCGGTCCCCTGTCGCAGACTCTCACACGGGAATTACTGGAACGGTGCATCGGACGATTCGGCTTGGGCCGTTTTGATCTTACCGATTTTCGGGACGAGGTCCCGCGTTTGAGCCATTACTTGCCGGGGAGTGTGACGAAGATGTGTGAGTTGGCGACGCACGAGTGTTACCACTATGGGGATCAAATCATGGTCAACCTCGTGCACGTGGACTATCTAATGCGGGGCGAGGCGTCGCGCGAACGGTCGCGAGCGTCATTCAGAGCATGAGCGATGCAGTCAATACTCGGCAAGACAGAACGGCAGTGGACGCTAACGCTTCGTCGTCCGCGGGTTCACCGCTCGATGGAGCCGCGAGGCACACCACAGGGTTGCAGGCCGCCGAAGCAGGGTTGCGACGCCTGGCGGAACTCGCCGATGGCCTGAACGCGGAAAGCATTTCGCGCGCGGCGCGGTCCGTGGCACAGCGAATTTCCGAAGGACTTTTTTACGTTGCCTGTTTGGGGCAATTCAAGCGAGGTAAATCCACGCTTTTGAACGCTCTGATCGGCCATTCCATTCTTCCCGCCGGTGTCATTCCCGTAACCACGATTCCGACCGTCATTCGGTTTGGCGAATCGCTGGGCGCTCACGTTCGCTTTCGCAACGCGGGATGGACAGCGATTCCAGTGAACTCCATCGAGGACTACGCTTCCGAAGAAAAGAATCCGAAGAATTCAAAGGGTGCAGAGGGATTGGAGATATTTGTTCCGAACGCGCTCCTCGAAGCGGGGATGTGCCTGGTGGACACGCCGGGTTTGGGATCGGTCCACGCCGGGAACACAGAAACAACGCGCTCTTTCATCCCGCACATTGATGCGGCAATTGTGGTCATCGGCGCCGACCCTCCGCTATCGGGAGAAGAGCTCCAGGTGGTGGAAACCGTAGCGCGGGAAATCCAGGATCTCGTTTTTGTGCTGAACAAGGCGGATCGAACCAGCGAGGCGGAGCGTTCCTCCGCAATTGCATTTGCGCGCCGCATCGTTGAGGCGCAATTGAAAAAGACCATTCCCGCGATCTACGAGGTGAGTGCGTTGGAGGCGTTGGAGGGGCGCGGCGAAGGAAGGGATTGGCCGAGGCTTCTGGAGACGCTCGAACATTTGGTGCGGGACTCAGGGCGTTCGCTGGTCCGCCAAGCCGCCGAGCGAGGGCTGCGTCGAGCCGCAGGACAGTTACTCGTCGTGATCGAGGAGGAACGCGCGGCGCTGCTGCGCCCGGTCGAAGAGTCGGAGCGACGAATCGTGGAACTTCGCCAGATCTCCGAGCGTGCGGAACAATCACTCTATGAACTGGGTTACTTGTTTGCAGCCGAACAGCAGCGGCTTTCCAAGGATTTCGAGGACGAGAGGAATGCATTCCTGAAGCACGATGGGTTGGCAGCCAGAGAAGAGTTCGAGAAAGTGCTGAAAACTGTGCCACGAAGAAATGGTCCCGCGTTCCGTCGAGCGGCGATGCGCGAAGCGCAAGAGATTGCACGGGTTCATATCGATCCGTGGCTTAGAACGGAAGAAAAGCACGCAGAAGAGAGTTACGTCCAAATTGCGCGACGATTCATTGAACTTGCTAATGGGTTCTTAGATAGGGTTCGGGAGGCGGGAGTATTGAACCTGGGGTCACTTCCCGAAACGCTGGAGTCCGAAGAAGGGTTCAGGACGAGGTCGCGATTCTACTTTCATGAGTTGGAACGGTTTGCGGCCCCGGCCTCTCCATTCCATTCCGTAGTAGATGTTCTGCTGGGCGTGTTCGGCGCGCACGGTCCCATCGTGGCGGATGCCCACGAACTGCTAAGTCACTTGCTAGAGGCGAACAGCACGCGGGTTCAGAATGATGTGGATGGCCGCGTCCTGGAGAGCCGTCGCCGCCTAGAAGGTGAGATTCGGCGGGCGCTTGCCGACGTGAGCGGGGTGGCCGACAGGGCATTGGCTCACGCGCGGAAAGTGCAAGCGGCGGGTGCCCCGGCGGTGGAACGGGCTCTATCGCGGCTTGAGGCTGCGGAGCGGGAAGTGTCGAGCTTTGAGCTGCCGGGCTGCGGCTGGCAGCAGTTGCAAACCGGGCAGTAATTTGCTCCGGGTGCGCGCCCGGATTCTGCGCGATACGCGCCTTTTCGATTGGAAATTCAGCCAGATCCGAAATTACTTCACCGGCCCAATCGTATCCACGATTTGTCTCGCGAGCGAGTCCGTGCCGGGGTCCTGGAACGTGACCTGCGCGGTGCAGGTGATGCCGGCGTTGCCTGGGACCGCGATGTACCAGTTCGTGCTGTCCGGCGTGCCGCCTAACGTGTTCTTATAGGAGTACCAATAACGCTTCGCGGAATCCTCGATAACTTTGTCGGGCGTCAAGACCATATTCGAGTTCGTCTTAATCTCGCTCATGGACTGTTTCACGCCGTTCACGATTGCCGTGGACTTTTTGTCCGGCGAAAGCGAGGAGCTCTTAAAGAGCGCGTCCTGCGTCCAGTCCGGGGGCACGGCGTACTGGCAGGTCTTGGCGCGGTCGGTGACCACTTTCCAGCCGCTGGGAATATTCGCCGCCATCATTGCCGTTGAGAGTGCGAGCGTCGCTACAAAGGCGAGTGCCGCTTTCATTCGTGTATGCTCCTCATAGTACATGCTTCCAGCGAATGCTTGAGATCGTTCCATACGATTACATGCCGGATGGTAGCCGGGATTATACAGGAGTCCGAGTTGCAGTTGGGGGGACTACAAATGAATTCGGTTTGCGAATGATATTGTCCTGAGCGAAGTCGAGGGGGATCCCCCCGATTGGCGCGGCCTGCATCGCGCGGCCCCATCGCTTAAGTTGATTCCCGCGCTTGCCCTGGAGATCGTTCCTGTCAGCAAGGGTCTTGCAGCCTGGCGTAAACTTGGGCGCTAGGCGTTGGTTCAAGAGTACGATACGCATTCCTATGACTGCATATCTGATACTCCATGAAAAGGAACCTCGATGAAAAAAAGAACCTCCCTGCTGATTGTTCCCGTGCTCGTGATGGGTTTCCTACCTGTCCTCTTGCATGCGCAAGCGGCAACGCCGGCCGTCGCCGTTGATGACGCTGCGCGGCGGGAAGCCGCCGATCTGGTCCAGTTCGAGCGGAAAGCAAAGCTTTCGAAGGAACTGGGGGCAACCCACCTGTTAGTCACCGAAGGACTGCCGCTGGCCACCTGGGAGATGGATGCAACCGACCCTTATCCGATGTGGTTCGTGCACCACGCGAGCCTCCTGAAGATTTTTCCGCCTAAGGACGTTCAGCCATACGTGGACATGAAGTACGCTGCCGAGGTCCAGGGGATATTGGAAAAGCGCTGCGAAATCCTCAGGAAATATGGCCTCAAGGGGGTGTGGAACGCGAATGAGCCGGCGGTGATGCCGGAGGCGTTTTTCACGGCGCATCCCGAACTGCGTGGTCCGCGCATCGACCAGCCCAATCGGTCGCGCAAAGCGTACTTCGCACCCAGCGTGGATGAGCCCGAGACGTTGCGAATGTACCGCGAGTCCATGCAACTCCTGCTCAAGACATGCCCGGAGGTCGAGCAGTTCAACTGGGTCACCACCGACGCCGGCTCCGGCTTCGACTGGACGCCGTCGCTTTACCCCGGCATCAACGGCAACAGCAACTACAAGGACCGCCCGATGGCGGATCGCGTTTCAGGCTTCCTGATCAATGCACAACAGGCCGCCCGTGACGTGGGTCATGAGATCGAGATCAACCTCACCCCGATTGCGCCTCGCCAATGGATGATTCCCACGTTTTCGCCGGACGTGCTGCGGGACATTGTGCGGCAGTTGCCGCGCGGTCTGGCGGTGCAGGGGATGGAGGGTCCCGACGGTCGGCGTTTCCAGGGCGTGGCGGCGATTGGTGGCCGGGGCGCGGGGGCGTTCTACCCGGTAGTGGGCGTCGTTGTGCCGTCGATAGACGGCGCAGGCGGCGGAGAGGCGGAGGGAGAACTTCCCGCTCGGTTCATGATCAATTGGAGTGACATGACGAGCGCCGACTTTAGTTATCGCCTGCTGAAATTCACACTGCACGCGCCGATGCGCACGCTGGCGGAACGCGTTACGACGCTGCGCGCGTTTGCCGTGAGCGAGGTGGGCGAGGAGCAGGCGGACAACCTGATGGAGGTCTGGAGTGCGCTGAATGACGCGCAGCGCAATTTGGAAGTCCTGGACTTTGGCGGAATGCTGAGGTTCGGGCACGTGCTCAACCGCTGGGTGACGCGTCCCATGGTGCCGTATCCGGAGGAGCTGACCGCGGCGGAGAAGAAGGATTATGCTCAATTTCTTTTCCAGGCGAAGGGAGAGGAGCAGGCGGACGACCTCGTCGATATCCAGGCGATGCGCGAGTATGAGGGCTGGGGTGCGAAGATGCTGTTTCAGCGCACGATCGAGACGACTCTACCGCGAGTGCGAAGGGCCTTGAGCCTCGTTGAAGGCATCAAGAGTGCGGCGAAAGACGAGGCCGCGCGCGAGCAGTGGGATCTGATGGGCAAGCGGCTGCAGGCGGTGATCTATCTGCTGCAGTCGGCGGACAACATGGTGGCCTATCAGGCTCAGCTAGATCGCGTAAAAAACTTGGGCGCGAAGACCGAGGTGAATCCGGTTTTGGGCGTGCAGTCCGGATGGGATCGCACCGACCTGATGGAAACAGCGCGCAAAGAGATTGACACCATGGTGAACCTCAACCGCCTGCTCGAAAGCACGAACGAGCCGATTCTGGATCTGGCCCCGACGCCCGGGGAGGAAACGATCATGCGCCTGGGCCCCAACGTAACTACGCAGATCAAGCACAAGATCGATGTCATGAACGCGCACTGGCGCGACTACGACCGGTTGTTTACCGTGCCGAATCCGTGAGGCGGGGGCGAGGTCGGTGCAGCCGGATGGCCCTCCGTTCCGGATAGCCTAGTCGCGTTGTCTGGAGAACGCGTGCGGGGGGAGTCGCAAACTCATTCGTTTTGCGAATGAGTTTGGCCCGAGCGAAGTCGAGGGGAACCCCCGATTAGTGCAGCCTTCTTCGCGTGGCCCCATCGCTTGAGCTGATTCTCGCGCTTGCGAGCGGAAGCTAGAGTGAGGTGCTCTTCGGTCCACACGAGGCGAACAGGCCAACGCGTTGCGGTCCAATCTGCTCCTTTGCCCTCGTTATGTTCTTGTTCCCGGCGTGGCGGATCGTCGCTCACGCCGACGTAGAAGGAGCCGTCTGCGCAGCGAAGGATGTAGCAGAAGAACATGCCTAAGAGTGCCCCTCGACGCGCCCCTAAAACCGGGGCTTGCTCGGGACAAAATTTTTGCGAAGCAAAAATTTTGGAGGCGGGGGGAGTCGAACCCCCGTCCGAAGAGCGCAACGGCCCGAAGCCTACATGCTTAGCGCGTTCGATTGTTTCGCCGACAGCGCTTGGAGCGCGCAAGAAACGAAGCCGGCTAGCCCGATGGTTCTCACCGCCGCATCACGGGCCGAGACGCGACGGCTAGCCAGCTAAATGACGCCTCGGTTCAAGCCCGCAGGCGAGGCCTGAGGAGACGGGCTACGCTAGGTTTGTCTAGGCAGCCAAAGCCAACTCTGTGTTGGCAGTTATGGTTTTTCCACCCGATTGCGGGCAGGTGGCGCCCGGCATGCCTTCGAGTCGCGACAGCTCCCGTCGAAACCGTGTCGCCCCCGTAGTCGGAAATGGTGGAGCCGATGGGATTCGAACCCACGACCTCCTCGATGCCATCGAGGCGCGCTCCCAACTGCGCCACGGCCCCACCGGGCATAACGCTCGAGAAAACTTTAGCACCCACGCCGCGCGTGGTCAAACAACGACGCCCAATTTCGTTTACAATGGCGCCCTTATGGCCACCATCACATTTCTCGGCGCGGCAGGAACCGTCACAGGCTCGAAGTATCTGGTCGAAGCAGGGGGCAAACGCCTTCTCGTGGATTGCGGGCTCTTCCAAGGTCCGAAGGAATTGCAGCAGCGCAATTGGGACGACCTGCCGGAAGATCCGGCGACGTTCGATTGGGTCGTGCTCACGCACGCACATCTCGATCACACCGGCTGGCTGCCACGGCTCGCGCGCGGCGGTTACAAAGGACAGATTTTCGCCGACACCGCCACGATCGAGCTTTGCAATTTGCTGCTGCCCGATTGCGCGCACATCATGGAGGAGGACGCGGAGCACGCGACCCAAAAAGGCTACAGCGTTCACAAGCCGGCGCTGCCGCTCTACACGCGGGACGAAGTCGAGCCGGTCCTGAAAGCGCTGCGCGAGATTCCTCGCAGCGCGCCTTTCACGATCAGCCCGCAATTCACGGTGCGCCCGCACGATGCCGGGCACATTCTCGGCTCGTGCAGCCTCGAGTTGACGATCACGGAGAACGGCCGCTCGCTCGTCGTCCTTTTTTCCGGCGACGTGGGCCGCTACTCGCAGCCGATCCTCAAGGACCCCGAGCCGCCGCCGCGCTGCGACGTGCTGCTCTGCGAATCCACGTACGGCGATCGCGATCATCCGACCGATCCCGCCGATGCGGCGCTGGCCGACATCATCAACCGCGTCGCTCAGCGCGGCGGCGTGATCGTCGTTCCGGCGTTCGCCGTCGGACGCACGCAGGCGCTGATGTACATCATCCGCCAGCTTGAGGACGCGGGCCGCATTCCGCGCCTGCCGGTGTACGTGGATAGTCCGATGGCGATCAGCGCAACCGAGCTGTATCTTCGCCACAAGGAAGACCACGATTTGCAATTCACGCAGGATGAAGCGCACGGCAATCCGCTCGACGCACACACGCTGCACATCATGCGCACCGTGGAGCAGTCCAAACAGATCAACGACGTGAAAACGCCCGCGATCATCATCTCCGCGAGCGGGATGGCGACCGGCGGACGCGTGCTGCACCACCTCGCGCAGCGCCTGCCCGATCCGCGCAACGCCGTGCTGCTTGCAGGTTTTCAGGCCGAAGGCACGCGCGGCCGTTTGCTCGAAGAGGGCGTGAAGTTGCTGCGCATCCACGGCCAGGACGTCCCGGTGCGCGCCGAAGTGAAGAATCTCGGGCAATTTTCCGCGCACGCCGATCGCGGCGAAATTCTGCGCTGGCTTTCGGGTATGCCCGCTCCGCCGAAGATGACGTACATGACGCACGGCGAGCCGCAATCGTCGGCGGCGCTGAAATCCCTGATCGAATCGAAAATGGGCTGGCGCGTGAGTTTGCCGGCGTACCGGCAGAAATCCGATTTGGGCGGGTAGGAGGCAAGGAAGGAAAGCAGGGCAGCGCGTGCGGAGAGATGCGGGCCGGCCAAGATGGACTGGCGTGCGCGCAGAAAGCGCACTCGAGGAAAATCCCGACCGGCCAAAATGGACTAGCAATTTATTATTAATTTTTGATGAATGCGCTGAACGCAAGATCGACCCACAAAAAGCTCACGATGTGAGACCCCACGAGAAACTTTTTTAATAAATTTTAGGTTCCGCAGGAAACATTTGTGGGGGTAACTGCGTCTATAGATGCAGACCACTCGCTGGGGTAGAAGACAACCACCACAGGGCAAACGGCCGTCTGTCTTCTACCCCATATCCATTTTCGGACAGGAGTCTACTAAGCGGACAGTTGCGCGACAACTGCCTATTCGGAAGCGGTCACTGTGACCGGTTTCGGACGGTTCGACATGGCGGGGATTTCGGACAGTCGCAGCCCCAGAACGAACATAGGCAAGGGGGCGACGCGTCCCCAGCGGTTGAGTTCCCAGGAGGCGCGAATGAAATTGATTTCCGGCGAAGCCGTGAGGTCGAGGACGGCCCGCGTCTCGCCGCGATAGAAGCGCTGCGGCAGCCTGAGGAACGGCTGCGTGCCCCAGTTTTCGCCGTCGGCCGAGCCCCAGATGGAGACGTCCACGGATTCCTGCTCGATTTGATCCGTGATGAGCATGACGCAAAAGAACGTCCGGGTCGCGCTCGATCGGATATCGACGGCGGAGCCGCCGGCGTTGGATTCCACGCGAGTGTCCGGCGGGATCAGATCGAATTCGAGGGCCATGCGGTCATCTCCGGATTGCGTGGCGGATTCTAACACAGGCCGCGCGTCACGCGGGCGAGGCGCTCCTAAGCGTGCAGGCCGGCGAGGCGGGCGGCGGCGGCTTCGAGGGTCGCGTCGCGCTTGCAAAAGGTGAAACGCACCTGGCGGGCGCCGTCGGCGGGATCGTTGTAAAAGCTCGAGCCGGGAACGACAGCGACGCCGATTTTTTCGACCATGTGCCGCGCAAAAGCCGTGTCATCGGGGAAGCCGAAGCGCGAGATGTCGGTCATGATGTAGTAGGCGCCGGCGGGCTTGAAGCACTTGAAGCCGGCGCCGGTGAGAATCTTCAGCATGCGGTCGCGACGGGCGAGGTATTCGCCGGCGAGGCGGTCGTAGTAGGAATCGGGGAGATCGAGCGCCAACGCGCCCGCTTCCTGCAACGGCGCGGGGGCGCCGACCGTGAGGAAATCGTGCACCTTGCGAATGGGCACCGAGGCTTCCGGAGAGGCGATGGTCCATCCAACGCGCCAGCCGGTGACACTATACGTTTTCGAGAGGGCGTTGATCGTGATGGCGCGTTCGCGCATGCCGTCGAGCGCGGCGATGGAGATGTGCCGCGCCCCATCGTAGAGGATGTGCTCGTAGATTTCGTCGGAGATCGCGAAGGCGTTCCACTTCGCGCAGAGGTCGCGGATGAATTCCAATTCCTCGCGCGCGAACACTTTGCCGGTGGGATTGTTCGGCGTGTTCAAGATGATGGCTTTGGTGCGCGGCCCGAACGCCGCGGCAAGCTCCTTGCGATCGAAGCTCCAATCGGGCGCGCGCAGCCGGACGAAACGCGGGGCGGCGCCGGAGAGAATCGTATCCGGGCCGTAATTCTCGTAGAACGGCTCGAAGATGACGACCTCGTCGCCCGGATTGATCACCGCCATCATCGCGGCCATCATCGCTTCGGTCGAGCCGCAGCAGACCGTGATCTCCCGCTCGGGATCGACGCGGACGCCCTGCGTGCGCTCGAATTTTCGCGCGATGGCGTCGCGAAGCGATTTCGCGCCCCAGGTGATCGCGTATTGATTGATGTCGTCCGAGATGGCCTTGCGCGCGGCTTCTTTGATTTCTTCGGGGGCGGCGAAATCGGGGAAGCCTTGCGAGAGGTTCACGGCGTTGTGCTTCATCGCGAGGCGCGTCATCTCGCGGATGACGGATTCGGTGAAGCGCTCGGCCTTGGCCGAAAGCATGCGCCGCGCGGCGGCGTGAACCCCCGCCGCGGCTGCTGACGATCCATCGGAAACGTTCACTTGGTTTCCCCCTGCGTTGCTTCCTGGCCCGGTGTCGTCGAATAAATCTTGCGATAGAGCTCGGCGTTGCGCAAGACGACTTGCACGTATTCGCGCGTCTCGGTGAACGGAATCGATTCCACGAATTCGCCCGTCTCCTGATACGTTTGCCCGGCGGTCCACATCGTGACGCGGTCCTCTCCGGCGTCGTACGCAGCAAGCGCCGCTTCCGGAGTGCCGTACGCCGCGATCAAGCCCGCCAAATAAAGCGTGCCAAGCCGAAGATTGTACTCCGGATCGCGCAAGCGCACGCGGGAGTAACCGATGTGAAGGCTCCGAGCCAGCTTGTGGGCCGTCTTCGGCTCGAGTTGCAACAGCCCGACGGCGCCGGCGCGTGAGACGGCTTGCGCGTCAAAAGCCGATTCTTGGCGAACCTGTCCGGCAACAAGCATGGGATCGATATGATTCTCCGCTGCATACCTTTGTATGCCGTCTTCGTAAGGAAGCGGATACGCCGCACTCCAGGCATCGATCGGCGCGTCTTCCAGGCGGCGGGCTTCCGCTTGCGTGAGAAATTGGCGCGCGATCACCATCGCGGAGGCGTAGTGCCCGGCCGCAATCTCGGCTTTGGCTTCGTCGACAAGGAACACCGCCGCGTGCGTCGCGCTGTAAGCCGCGCGATATTCGTCTCCGGCGGAAGCGTCGAAGGCGATGGATTCAAGCGCTTGCGCGCGCTCGACGCGAGGCTCGACTTCGGGAGGAACCGGGGCCTCGAATGAAGCGAGCGCGGGCGCGGGCGGAATCTGCGCGAGCCAGTCCGGAGGATCGACGGGGGCGTCGTCAATGCCATCGGGCGAGGGTCGCGTGCGGGAAGCGGCGAGGCGGCCGAAATAGGTTTGCGGGAAGCGGCCGGCGTCCGCGAGGTAGAGGCTGCGCGCCAGCGGCTGGTTTCCGGCGCGCTCCTCGAAACGGCCGAGCCAATAGAGCGCGTCGGGCATGAAGCTGGAGGAAGGGAAGTGGTGCGCGAAATCTTCCAGCAGGTTCGCGGTTTCGGGCTTGCGCTCGATATAAGCGGTCCAGGCGATGCGCCAACTTGCGACGAGAGCGTCCTTGCTGGCGGGGAACGAAACGAGCAGGCGCTGGTAGTAAGAGACGGCTTGGTCGCGGTCGAGATTCACCCAGTAGTAGTTGCCGGCGGCGAACAGGGCCTGCTCGGTCCAGAGGCTCTGCGGGTGCTGCAATGCAAGCTGCTCGGTCAGCGCGAGCATTTCACTTTCGATTTTCTCCGAGCGGCGCAATTGCGAAATCGAATAGATGCGCTCGGCGTCCAGTTCGGGGTCGGTCAACTGCAAAGCGACGAGGACTTCGGGCTTCGAGCCGAGCTGCGCAGTGCACTGCGCGACGCGCAACTTGCCGAGTTCCAACTGCTGGCCGGAGAGCTTCGGCAGGAGGGCCTGGTAAGCGGCGCGCGCATCGCGCCAACGATTCGCCAAATAGAACGTTTCAGCGCGCGCGAGTTGCGCGGCGACCGGCGGCGTGGGGAATTGATCGCCGAGCGCGAATTCCAGTTCAGGGAGGCGCGCGCCCGCGGGCGCCGCTTCGTCGTCCAGCGGAAAGTGGTAGAAGACGTCCAAGTAATCGCGGGCCGCGTCGAGCGGCCTCTCTTTATTCGCTTTGGCAAGCTGCTCTTCCGCCTGCGCGCGCAGGAGCAGCAAGATAGGTTTGCTGGGCGTCTTGGCGTAGGCGTTGAGCGCGGAAATCGCGGCCTGGGGATGGCCGGCGGCGATTGCGTCCTGCGCCAGCGATTCGATCAGTTGATCGGAAAAGACGATGTCAGGATCTCTCAGCAGGCCTTGAAGAAGCGAGAGTGCTTTCTCAGGCTGGCCGTTCGCACGCAGCGCCTCGGAGCGCCAGTAAGTCACATATTGCTGGAGCACCGGATCGCCTTCGGCTTTCGCGAACCAGGGTCCGGCGTCCGGGGCATGGCCGCTGCTCAAGTCGTAGTAGCCGAGGGCTAAAGCCGCGCGCTTGCCGTACGCGTCGTTCGCGTGCGCCCGCGCGAATCGCGAAAGTTGCGCGTATGCGGCGAGTGAAGGCTTGTCGTGGAGTGTGCGGGCAAGCGTCGCGAGTTGCCGCTCGGGCGGCTGCTGCTCGGCGGGCGGCCCGGCATGTTTCGGGGCGGAGTGCGCGGAGGTGGTATTCTTCGGCGCCGGTTGGGGCGCGGGAGGATTTTGCGACGCGAATGCGGAAAGGGAGACTACCGCAGCCAATCCGAACAGCGCGAAGAATTGGAGAGAGAATTGGTTAGCGACGCACAGCCGCAGTCGGGAAAGGATATTCCCCGAGCGCCCCGGGATCCCCCCCGGCGAGGATTTCCACCATCCAGTCATAGAAGTAATCCACCGGATGACCGAGGATGGATTGGAACCGCCGGTCGTACTCTTTATAGGCCTTATCAATATCATCTCGCAGTCGTAGACAAAGATCTCTATGCGTGCGCCCGAGCGCGACGTCTCCGGGCCTCAGCAGCTTGATATCCTGCATCGAGACTTTTGCAACTCGATTGGCCCGGCGGTGCAACTCCTGTTCTTCGAGCGGAAGCAGAGCAAGGTCGAACGATGCAGCTTCCGGCGGCATCGGTTCGAACTCGTTTCCGAGCGCGAGTTCGACTGGCGCAACCGGCTCTTCCGCTGAATTTGATGCGGGAACCTCTGCAACCGGCGGCTGGTCCCATGCATTTTCTTGCACGGCGGATGCCATCGTTTCAATCGGCGCCGGTTCGGACTCCGTCATCGCTGGAGGGGCCGGTAATTCTTCGACGGCGGCCGGCGCGGCCAAACTGGCCGGCGCGACCGGCGTTTCCTCAACCGCAATCGGTTCCGGTTGCGGCTCCCGCGCTAACTCTACCACTGGTTCCGCCGCGGTTGACGCAACGGCATGAGTTTCCATCGCGATAGGAGCAGCCGCCGGAGCTGCAATTGGCTCAGTCTCCTGTCGTTCCGCAACTTTCGACGCGTCGCGTTCTGCCGCGCGGGGACCGGGCTGAAGAGAATTGGTCACAAAGCGCGAGAGCACATCCATGGTGGCAACCAGAGAGGCTGCCGCGGCCTGCGCACGGACCATCGGAGACAAGGAATTGGTGGGGCGGCTGCTGGCACACGCGGCCACAAGATCAGACACAGCTTGAGTCAATTCTTCCGCGGTGCGCTGCAGGCGTACCAGGTTGTCGCGGAGCGTTCGAGAAACGGCTTGCTCGACGCTGGACGAATCGGCCGGCATACGAACACCTCTCCTGCGCTTACCTCACCCACTCCAATTATCGAAACCGATCAAAAGCGTTGTCAACAGCGAGCCGCGCGGGCGTTTCCAGTGGGAGCACTACCCGGCCAATTTACTGCTGGGTCTTGAAATGGATCGTGACCATTACGTGTGTGCTTGTGGGTCTTCCATCGAGGGTTGCGGGCCGATACTTGCGCTTGCGCAGTGCTGTCACCGCGGCTTCTCGCAGCATTGATGGGCCGGAAACCGCCTGTGCCTGGGCGACCTTGCCTGTCTCATCCACAAGCAAGTCCACCACGACGTCGCCCTGGACACCTTGCTTGCGAGCCTCGTCCGGATAGACCGGCGCCACGGAGGTGATGAGCTCGGGCCCGTGGAAAACCGAACTGGGGCGCGGCGGCGCAACGGCCGCTGAATCCGCTTGGACGATTCCGCCAAGACTGTTCGCTTGCGTGCTGGAAACCGCGCTGGGCACTTCGGCGGACAAATTGGGAGCTTCCTCTGTAGCTGTTCGCGAGGGCGCATTGGGCGATGGCGAGTTCATCCTCATGTTCGCAGGTGTTTGATTTCGCGGCGCCGGTTGCGGAACGGTCTGAGGCGGGGCGGGAGCGCTAGCGGCACGCGCCTGCGTGCTCGCGGCGGGGACCGCCGTACGCGTTGTCGAATCGTGAGCTGGGGTTGGAGCAGGCGCCGCGGCTGGCACCGGGGCCGGTGCGACCGAATGCGCAGGAGCCGATTCTCCGGCGACGGGGGCGGATTGCGACATGGTTGTGCCCGCCGTATCCGCGGGGGCCGTGGCGTCAAGTGGCGACGGCGGCGGAGTTGGAGCCGGAGCGACGGCAACAATCGCGGCAGGTGCGAGGGACCGCGAATGCCAGCGATTGTATCCAAATCCTGCCGCGGCAACGATTACAGCGGCGATTGCCCCTCCGATTAGCCATGACTTGCTCGCGCCGGAGGTCGAACTCGTCGGCGTTGATTCGCCCGCAGAAAATATCGGCCCGCCCAAAACGGCAGAGTGCGATTTCCGGGAGGCCGAAGAAAAAACAGGCTCCCCGGAAAGTGATGGGTGCTCGAAGTCCGGAGAAACGCGCGGCGAAATCCCAGCGGCAAGCTCCGAGTGGATCGATTCCGCGGAGACCTGCAGCGAAAAGTCCTGAGGTTTTCTTTCAGCGGGCTTGTCCGGGGGCAGAGTTCCGGAGTAAGGCGGGAACGCGCCGGGGACGGGAGTTTTTCTGAGATTCGGGGCCGAACTCGCAGGGCCTTTCCCGAGCAAGACTTGCTCGCCGAGCGGCGTCAGGCTGTCCAATAAGTCTGTCAGCGACGCAGGATCCTCGGATGGGCGGCTCTGCTGGCTCGCGGGCCGCGCGGCGGCTTTCTCGATTGGAGGCGGAATAGGGGCTGCGGCGGGCGGCTTGGGAGACGCCGGCTGCACTTGAGGCGGCTCAAAACCAAAAAGCGAAGTAGGAGAAGGCTCGCGCGCACCGACGCCACTCACTTGGGTTTCGGTGGGCAGCAGGTCCGGGAGCAAAGGAACGCCCGCGTTCTGCGACTTTGCAGCGGCCGGCTGGGATTGCAAGACGGCCGTCGGCGCCGAGATGCGTGGCGCAGCAGGCTTCAATTGCTCGGCCGCCGACGAGGCGCGGGTGGCGGGCGGGGCGGGGAATTCGATGCCCCAGAATCCCGGCTCCGGCTCCAGGAATTCGACTTCGACGTATCCCTTTACATTCTCTCTTGCCTTGCAGTTCACAACGCGGCAAGCTGCCTCGCGATTCAGGCGGAGATTCTTCAAGATGAGAATTTGACCGGCCACGGTCGTTTCGGACATGCGCAGTACGGCGCCTTGCTCGAATGCCAGAACCGTGCGCGTCTCCTCCACGAATGGTTGGGATCCCGAAGCTGAGGCCGCGCCCGACGGGCCATGGTGTGAGCCCTGCACCGTTACTCGAATTTCAATACAAACAGGATTGACGTGCGAGAGGTCGCGCGCTCTGCCGAGTGGGACGAAGGGAGGTGCGTCGGAGTCTATCGTCTGCGGGGCCATAACCTTGATTTACTCCTGGACCGTTCGCATCGGTCATTCTGGCGGCTGGGCTGAGCTGCCCTGTCTTAGCAGTCCTGAGTTTCACAGAGAGGGACAGACGTTGGTTATAGTACTTTGGTACCGGGCCGTAACTGATATGCGGCTTCTCTTTTGGCGGGGCGGTACGGGCTCATCTGGACCATTGCCTCTATTGCAGGTTGGCGGGAAAATGTGAAGAAGAGAGGAAACATTTCGGCGTGGGCCGGTGTCTAACGTATTGAGGTAGGCCACGGTTTCAGTCGCGTGAGAGACGAGCGATTGAAAGCCGCGGCGCCGGCCGACTGACGATCGCCCGCGAATCACGGCCAAGAGGCCAACGGGCAGAAGGCGGCAAGCGTGTCCGACTTGGCACACGTTTTTTCCTGGCCCCAAGACGAGGCCGGCCTGGTTGCGCAACTCCAAGGCGGTTCCGAGTCGGCGTTCGACTGGCTCGTGACGCATTATCACGGGCCGGTTTTCGGCCTGGTGATTGGAATGATTTCGGATCCGGCGGACGCCGCGGACGTCACGCAGGAAGTGTTCCTCAAGGCGTATCGCGGGATCGGGAAATTCCGCGGGAGCAGCTCCCTGAAGACGTGGTTATACAGGATTGCGATCCGTGAGGCCGCAAACGCGCGGCGCTGGTGGTGGCGGCACCACCGGCAACAGGCTTCCCTCGAGACCGATGCCGGGAGCGGCGCGACACTGTCAATCGAGGACCCGGGCGAATCGCCGCTCGAGAGTTTCGCAGCGAGCGAAGTGCAGCAGATCGTGCGGAGTGCGCTGCGGCGTGTTCCGGCCGTGTTTCGCGGGGCGGTCATTCTCCACGATCTCGAAGGGCTTGGCTATGAAGAGGTTGCCGAGGTGCTCGACGTTTCGCTGGGCACGGTGAAATCGCGAATTCTTCGCGGGCGCCAGGCGCTGCGTCTGATTCTCGCGCCGATGTTTGAGGGAGCCGGGCGCGCGGAGAGGACACCGGAACGCGGGGATCCGCGACGGCGATCCTTCGGCGGTTCGGCGGCCGCGCTGGAACAAGGCGCGATGGAAGCTTTCGCATTTGAGGGCGGCAACGAGCAGACGATGGGCGGTATGGCTCCGGCGAATTGGGCGCGTAAACAGAAGTGGGATTCGCCGGAGGGAGGTGTTCGATGACGTGCGGTCAAGTTCGCAATGTATTGCCGGGTTACCTGGATGGAACTGTTCCCGGTTCAGCGCGGTCGGCCGAACACGGCGAAGTCGTACAGCATCTAGCGGAATGCACCGATTGTCGTCAGGAACTGGAGCAGTTTCGCAAACTATCTTCTTTGATGTCGCGGGTTGAACGTGTTGCGCCTCCTCCGGATTTGGCGGTTCGCATTCGCGTCGCGGTTTCGCTGGCCCGCAAGGAAGCTGGGTTTGCCAATCACTTGCGCCGGTTGCGCAATCGCGCTGAGCTTGTGCTGAAAAATATTCTTGAGCCACTCGCCTTGCCGGTCACGGGCGGAGTGGTGGTCGCGCTGGTCGTCTTCGCGGTGGTGTACCAGGTGCTGGGCGTCAGCGTTCCGCTCGGGGCCGTGGCAGGCGACTCACCCTCGAACCTGCTCCAGCCAGCGCGCGTCGAATCGCTCGCGCCATTCCCGATGACGGCTCTGGGTGACAATTCGATGGGCGGGATGCGCCCGCTCCTTGTGGAAGCCACCGTGAGCGCCGATGGCAAGGCCGCGAGTTATCAAATTCTTTCCGGACCCAGCGATGAATCGGTGCGGCGTCAACTCGATGAAGTCATGATGTTCTCGCGCTTCCGGCCGGAACTCAGCTTCGGCCGTCCAACCACGGGCGGCCACGTCGTCTTGAGCTTTAGCGAAGTCCGCGTCCGCGGCTGAGGAAGGTCGTCCGTTCCGGCGATTGCTAAGGATCTCCGCGGTCGCGCGTGGACACGCTCGCCCCTTCGCATTTCTTGACTGAGCTTTGCGACGGCTGTAAAGTGGCGGATTGCGCGGGCCTGCTTTCGCAGGCAAGTTTCAGCGGGCGGGCCGCTCTGTGCAGGCAGGCAACGGCAGGCAGGCTGGGCGACGGATTGAAGATTCCCACCTTCAGGTCGAAATCAGCGGCGGCGGTACGGCTCTGGGCCCTGGTCGTATGTCTGGGGTGTGCCTGCGCGACGGTTACGGCGCAAACCCCGGCGCCGGCGGCTCCGTCTGCGCCGCGGGTATCGCAAGAACCCCCGCGCGGGCTGGTCACCGTGGAAGTGAGCGAGCCGCTTTTTGTGACGATGTGCGCGCTTTACGCATCTGGTTTTGACGCGAATGAGACGATGAGTCCCGCCCGCGAGCAGTTGTCAGCGCAGTTGCGGGCCATCAATGGCCCCGCGGCGGTGGCGCTGCGCCGCTTCTATCAGGAACACGCCCTGGGAGATTCCGGCGAGACGCTCTCACGCTTCGTTTCCTACGCGCTGGTGGTGGGGCCCGCGCCGAAATTTGAGATCGCGGTCCGGCAGGAGGAAATCCCGCCCGGCGCCCTGGCGCTCGAAGGATTTGGCGAAGTGCTCTCGAGTTTCTACGCGGAGGCGGAATTGGAGGGCGCGTGGCAGAAGGCATTGCCCTCGTACGAGAAAGCCGCGGCCACGATCGCCCCGCCCGTATCGCGTCTGACACAGCAGACCTTTGGATATCTCCGCGATTTCCCGAGCAACCAGGTTCCCCGCACTTTCACGATCTACGTCGAGCCGCTGATCGGCGGCAAGACGAACTTCCACACGATCGCGGATCGCTACGCGTTCGTTTTCGACCCCAATCGTGAATTGCCCGAGGAGGAGATTCGCCACGCGCTGTTGCACTTCATGCTGGACCCGCTCGCCTATCGTTATCTGGATACAGTGGACGGCTACGCTTCGCTGCTTGATTTTGCGGCGCGAGCCCCGCGTCTGCCGGTGGAGTTCCACGCGGACTTTCCTTCCTTCCTCACGGAGTGCCTCGTGCTGGCTGTGGAGTTGAGGATGCAGGGTCTGTCACCGTCCGATCTGGAGGCGCAACTGGCCAGCGACGATGCGGACGGCCTCGTTCTGGTTCGGCCGCTGGTCGCGCAGCTCATGAATTTTGAGAAATCCAAGCCGGCGATGAGCCTTTACTACCCCGATTTGATCCGCGGGATTGACCTCTCTGCTGAATGGAAGCGCGACGCCGCGCTGCGGTTCGCCCCGCGAGAATATGAGAATCCCGCCCCGAGCACGGCCTCGTCTGCGTCGGCGGAAGATCCCGATTTGGCCGCGGGAGAGCAGCAGATTGCAATGAGCCACGCGAATGAGGCTGCGGCCGCATTCCAGCGCGTGCTGGCGCGAGAGCCGAATTGCGCGCGCGCCCTTTACGGGTTGGCGATCGCATCGCTTTTGCAGAGTCGCCCGGAACTCGCCGAGCAATTGTTTCTGCAGGTGATCGCTGCGGGCGCGAGCGCCGCGCCCGGCCCCGCGCACCCTGACGCCGAGACGCTATCGTGGTCGCATGTTTATCTCGGTCGGCTGTATGATGTAGCGGGAAACAGAGACCAGGCCGTGGCCGAATACCAGGCGGCGCTGGCCGTTAAAGGCGCGCCGGACTCGGCCCGCGCGGCGGCCCAGCGAGGAATCGAACAGTCTTACCAGACGCCCAAGCGCGGCGCCGGCCCCGGGGGCGGCAGCAGGTAACCGGATTCGAGCTTCCGGCGTCGGAACCAAATGCCCTGCGGGAGACGCCGTGGGCTTTCATTTCGCAAAGGAGAAAGACCGATGAGTTCCAGAATGATCAAGGTGAGCGGGCTCACGCTGCTTGCGCTATTCGTGGCAACGGCCGGGTGGGGCCGGGGAAGTCAGAACCAGCCATCCTCTCAGGGCAACTCGAGCGGTTCGGGAGCGCAGAGCACGCCTCCAAGTCAGCCGCCGCCGTCTGGCCAGCTTCCCGGATCGCAGCCGGCAGGTCCTTCCGGCCAGTTGCCGGGCAGCGGACAGCCCGCGGCAGCGCCGCAAGCAAATCCGCAAGAGGACGCCGCGTACAAAGTGTTCTACGACGCACGCACCGGCGACCCGCAGAAGCAAATCCTACTCGGTGAAGATTTCATCAAGAAGTATCCCACCAGCAAATACCTCGGTGTCGTTTACGCGGGCTTGGCCGCCGACTACCTGAACACGGGAGACGAGGACAAGATGTTCAGTTCCGCTCAGAAGTCCATCGACGCCGACCCGGACAATGTGGATTCACTGTCGCTCATGGTCTGGGCTGGAGCGCGGCGCGTGAATGCTGCCTCCCCTGACGCGGCGGAAAGATTCGCAAAGCTTGAGAATTACGCTCACCACGCAATCACCTTGATTGCATCCATGACAAAGCCCAACGGCATGGACGATGCGACCTTCAACGCCGCGAGGAACGACAAGCTCTCGATGTGCCACAGCGGCCTCGGACTCATGGACTACGTGCGCCAGAGATACCCCGACGCCATCACCGAATTGACGCAGGCCGTGCAGCTCGCCAACACTCCGGACCAAGTGGATTACTTCATTCTTGGCCGGGCCGACGAAAACGCGAGCCACTTTGACGATGCGATCTCGGCGTTTGGCAAGTGCTCCGATCTGGGCGGGCAACTCGCGCCGAACTGCAAAGCGGGAATCGACGACGCCAAGAAGCGCGAGCTCACAAGTGCACAACCACAACCCAGCCACTGATGAGCGGCTTTACACCTGATGGGCCTGGACAATTTGAATGACGAGGAGGACTTGGAGCGGCTGGAAGGGGCGCTCGGGTGCCGTTTCCACGACAGGCGCCACCTCATGCAGGCCCTGACGCACCGCTCGCACTCCGCTGAACGCTCTTCGGACGCGCCTAGCGGAGACAATGAGAAGCTGGAATTCTTGGGCGACGCTGTGCTCGGGATGATCGTCAGCGCGGAGTTGGTCCGCGAATTCCCGGATTGGAGCGAGGGGCAACTCTCGAAGAGCCGCGCGCGTCTGGTGAACGAAGCGGCGCTGGCCGCGGCGGCCCGCCAACTCGATCTCGGCCGTCACCTTCGCCTCGGGCGGGGTGAAGAGAAGACCGGCGGGCGTGAGAAGCCGGCGCTATTGGCGGATGCGTTGGAGGCCGTTCTCGCCGCGCTCTATCTCGATTCCGGCCTCGAAGCCGCTGAAGGCCTCGTGCGCCGCGCACTTCTGGCAGGAGCCCTCGAAATCGAAGCCGGACGGCGCGGCCGCTCGGATTTCAAGTCGGCCCTGCAGGAAGGACTTCAGGCCAAGGGGCAGCCGGCTGCTGTTTATCGCGTCGTCGAAGAAAGAGGCCCGGATCATCGCAAAGTTTTTCTGGTCGAGGTGCGCGTGGGTCCGGTGACCGCAACAGGCTCCGGCACAAACAAGAAGGAAGCCGAGCAATCCGCCGCTCAGGCGATGCTCGAATCGATGGAGACGATCCCGGCGGACAAGTCCGCTGAGGAGAAGTAAGGCCGAGAGAATCGTGGCCAGCACGGCTGAAAATGCAAACAAGCCCGCGGCGGAGAAATCCGCCCAGCACAAGCGAACGAGTTTCCACGAATACGTGGAATCGCTGCTCGTCACGGTAGTTCTGGCTTTGTTTGCCCAGGCGTTCGTCGTACAGGCATTCAAGATCCCGACCAAGTCCATGGAGCCCACGCTTCTGGTCGGCGATCACCTGCTTGTGAACAAGTTTGTTTTCGGCGGGACCGGCCGGTGGTACGACCGTCTTCTTCCCTACCGCAATGTTCGACGCGGCGATGTAATCGTGTTCCCGTTCCCATATGAGGACCATCCTTTCTACGTGAAACGCGTCATCGGCCTCCCCGGCGACCGCCTCAAGATCATTGATGAGCGGGTGTACATCAACGGCAAGCCGCTCGACGAGCCGTACGCCGTGCACGATCCCATGGCCGTGTACGACCCATTCATGGACGATTTCCCTCCGTCCACTCCGGAGTCCGTTTCCGCGCAGATGCGGCCGGAGTGGGGGGCGCAGATCCTCACGTACGTCCAAAACGGCGAACTGGTCATCCCGCCTGGAAAATACTTCGCCATGGGAGACAATCGCGACGACAGCTTAGACAGCCGTTATTGGGGATTTGTGGACCGCGATGCAATTGTCGGCCGGCCGATCCTGATTTACTGGTCCACGCAGTCCACCGAGGAAGAATACGAAAACCGGGGTCTGGCCGCGTGGCTGAGGGATCTCTTCGATACACTGATCCATATGCCGTCGCGGACGCGCGGCAGCCGGATGTTTCATCTCGTGCACTGACCAGGGGAATCGGTTAACTGATCCTTGCAGGGCATTCAGTCAGGAGACTCATGGCCGAAGCGGCGGAAGCTTCAGAGGGCAAGGCAGCCGAGCGCTCCGCTGAACATAAGCGGACCACGTTGCGCGACTACGTCGAGTCGCTGCTCGTCACAGTGATCCTCGCGCTTTTCGGTACGACCTTCGTCGTGCAGGCGTTCAAGATTCCATCGCCTTCGATGGAGCCAACGCTGCTGGTCGGCGACCACCTGCTCGTGAACAAGTTCATTTTCGGAGGTCGCGGCCACTGGTACGACCGCTTTCTGCCGTATCGAGAGATCCGCCGAGGCGACGTCATCGTGTTCCCCTGGCCGTATGAGGACCATCCCTACTACGTGAAGCGCGTCATTGGATTGCCCGGCGATCGCCTCAAGCTTGTCGACCAGAAGGTGTACATCAACGGCATACCGCTGAACGAGCCCTACGCGGTGCACGACCCGGCGGCGGTTTACGAAATACTCCAAACTAATTTTCCGCCAGTGAATCCGGATTTCCCGCAGGGGGGAATGCAGCCCGAATGGGCGGCAAGTATTCTGAGCTACGTTCACGACGGAGAATTGGTCATCCCGCCGGGGAAATATTTTGCGATGGGAGATAATCGCGATCACAGTTCGGACAGCCGGTATTGGGGCTTCGTGGACCGCGACGCAATCATCGGCCGGCCCGTGATGATCTACTGGTCCATGAAGTCCAACGAGGACGAATACGAGGATCGAGGCTTCGGCGGCTGGTTGCTCGATGTGCTGTATTCGTTGATTCATCTGCCGTCGTTGACGCGCGGCAGCCGGATGTTCCACCTCGTCCACTAGCGCCGTCCGGTTTCGGCGTCCCGCTCGCGTCGCCGCGGGTTGAGACGAGACTCCTCGCGGCTTTCCTTCCGCCTCGCGATTTGCCACAATTTGCTGGTTTCCGCCATGCGACGCAAACGCTGGTTGCGCTGGACCCTGCTTGTCGTGGCCGTGCTCCTCGGCGGCAGCGAGGCGTTTTCGCGCGTTTTACACACCAGGGCCGCGCGCCGGTATCTGACCGGCCGGCTCCAATCGAGCTTCGGCCGGCCGGTGGAAGTCGGCGGATTTGATTTCAGCCTTCTGGATGGGCCGCGTATTGAAATTCTCGGAGTCAGCGTCGCAGACGACCCGCGCTTCGGAAATGAATATTTTCTTCGCGCCGAGAAGCTGACTGCGGGCCCGCGATGGTCGGCGCTGTTCACGGGCAGGTTCGAGTTTGGCACTCTCTCCTTCACGCGGCCCAGCCTCAATCTGGTCCGCATGGCGGATGGCCGCTGGAATCTCGAAGGCTGGCTTCCGCCGGCCAGGGCACCGGGCCGCGAGCCCGCTTCATCGCCCGGCTTGCCATTTCACCTGATGCGCATCGATGTGGACTCCGGCCGCGTGAACTTTAAGCAGGGAAATGACGTCCGCCCGTTCGCGCTCGTGGATGTCACGGGCTACGTGCAGCAGGAGGGACCCGGCCGGTGGAGTCTGGATCTCGAGGCGGAGCCGATGCACGCCGGCGAGGCGCAACCGCAGACCGGCATGCTGCGCGTGAGAGGCTCCATAGGCGGCACGACGTCTCGTTTGCGGCCGGCGCAGCTTGAGCTGTCCTGGTGGGGCGCTTCGCTCGAAGATGCTTTGCGATTGATCAAGGGGCGGGACTACGGCGTTCGCGGTACGCTGGCGGCCGATCTCACCGCACACGTCGAGGGCATCTCGCCTGCCGGGACCCGCGCGGTTGGGCCGCCGGCGCCAGCGCAATGGGACGTCTCCGGGACCGTGTGGCTCACCGGCGCGCATCGCTGGGATTTTCCCGCAAGGGCCACCGATCCCCCCGTGAACGTGCTCTTCAAGGCCTTATGGCGGCAAGGGGACCGGCGCGTGTCGTTCCCTTCGCTTCAAGTCGTGTCTCCCGGGTCGAACCTGAATGTGAGTGCCGACGTGGATTGGACTCACAGCGTGCATCCGCATTTGGAGATCGCCTCCGCCGAAATCGCGATGGGCGACGTGCTTGCCTGGTACCGCGCATTCCGCGCGGGCGTGGCCGATGATCTGGTCGCGCACGGATCGGTGCGCGCGTCATGTAAGCTCGATGGCTGGCCACCCCGCCTTCTGGCGGCCTCGTTGTCGAGTGGCGGCGGCAGCCTCTCCGCCGGTACGCAGCCACGAATCCTGAGATGGGCGCCGTGGAGTTCGGCGACAGCGCGCGGCACGCTCTCCTCCGGACCCATTGCGGTTCAATTTGTTTCAAACGCGGGCAATGCCGGCGCCGCGCCGCTTGCTCCTTTGAATGTTCAGTTTGATCTCCTGCCCACGGCAGAAACCGCCGCCTCGCAGCGCGCCGGCGCAGCCGTGTCTGCGCGCGGCCCGGCGAGCGCGTGGCCGTTTCGCGCGTCGCTCGAAGGATCGGCCGGCCGCGCAGAGGATTGGGCATGGCTCCTGCGCGAAATCGGCCATCCCACCAACCAGATGTGGTCCGCCGAAGGAACGATCGTGATGCACTTGAAAGGGCAGGGAACGCTTTGGCCTCTTGTGGCTGATTGGCGGGGCTCCGCGGAGGCGCGCGCGCTGAGCCTGCAACTGGCCTTCTTGAATCAGCCTTTGCGTTTTCCGAAAGCGACTTACGAGTTTGGTTCCGGCGCGCGCAAGTTGACTCTGGACGGTGCACAGGGATTGGACGCCTCTTGGAAGGGAACGATTTCTCGCAACGCCCCTGGAGGCGATTGGGAATTTGATCTCACCGCCGACCACCTGGATGCCGCAGCCCTTGACCGTTGGCTCGGACCGCGCGCGCGGCCGAGTTTCCTCGCGCGCTTTCTTGGGGCTGCCCCCATCGCAGGGCAAGAGCCGGGCCCTCCGGTTCCGATCAGGGCGCACGGGCGCCTGCGCGTCGGCCAATTCACTCTCGGCTCGTTGCAACTCAGCAAGCTCGACGCCGGCGCGGACATCGCGGGCCGCAGAATTGTTCTGCAACACGCAAAGGCGGACTTTGCAGGCGGGAGCGTCCAGGGCGACTTTACGGCCGCGCTGGGCTCCGGGCCCGCCTACGAATTGCACGCGCAGGTTCAGCGCGTGAATCTGGCCGCGCTCGCCGGCGTAGTTCCCGCGCTTGTCGATCGCATTTCCGGAGTTGCTGCGGGAGAGATCGCCCTGCGGGCAAGCGGCGTGGGGCGCGATGCGCTGTTAACGTCGCTCGAAGGCGAGGGAACTCTTTCGGCGCGCAACGCAGAGCTTCGCCGCTTCAACCTGGGCTCGCCTTCCGCTGGCCCAACTGCCGAGACGGCCGCCCGCTATTCGGAAGCCGGCGCGCGTTTCCGCATTGCATCGCGGAAGGTTGCGGCGGTCCCGCTGCGGCTCGGGCGTCCGGGCGAAGGCTTGGTCTTGACCGGAACTGTGGATTTCAACGGCGTGATGGATTTTCGAGTTGCGCCCTCGCGGAGCGGAGCCGCTTCCAATCAAGCGATTCCCGAAGCTATCGGCAGCTACCGTCTTTCCGGCACGCTCGCGGATCCCCAAATCGGCCGCCTCGAAACTCCTACAGCCAAGACGACCAGCCCGCCGTCCAGAGTTGGCTCGAAAGCCGCGCGGCCCTGACCCACATTATCGCGCCAGGCTGGTCTGGCATTGCGTCGCGTCGCCCGCGCGACATACCATCTTCCCGTGCGCGCACTCAAAACGATCTCCTGCGCCGTTGTTATGTTCGCATTTGCGGCCGCGCCGCTCGCGCAGGATCAGCCCCTCGAACGCCGATTTTTCGCCGGCGCGACTTCCGAGTTTCGCATCCAACTCAAAGTGACCAGCCGCGTGGAAGGCCAGGAAACCGTCACGATCGGCTCGAACGCTTACGTCAAGCCATTCGCGCGCGAGGCCTCCGCGACGATTTCGTGGACCGCCCACATCCGCGTGGTCTCCTTTTCCGCGGATTCCGCATCCATCGAGGAGGCGCTGGACGGCTTCGAGGCGCAATCTCCCTCCCCGCCGCCCGTGCCCGGTGCGCCCAGTTCGACTGACGAAGCGGATACCACGCGATTGGAGCAAGCTTTGCAAAACTCGCTCGCCAAATGGGAGACGGTGCGAACGTTGTCGTACCGCGAATCGCGCGCGGGTGAAGTCACCGGCGTTGCAGCCGATGGCGCGCCCGATTTGGGCGAGCAGGCGCCGCGCGTGCTGACGGCCTGGATGTTGCGCGCGCTGCGTCCGTCGGCGGCATTGCCTGAGCGTCCGTTGCGTCTCGATGATCGCTGGCAAGAGCCGCGCTCGGTTACGCTGCCCAATTGGTCGGCGACGACGGGCTCGGAGAGCGGCCAGTGGTTCGCTGCGGGAGATTCCAGGACCAGCGCGCGGCTGGATGTCGTGCAGCAGATTGACGGCACGGTCGCTTCGGGCCCGGAGAAGCCGCCGGAAGGCGACGCAGCCGCAAGATTTCACGGCGAATCGCTCAGCACGGTTTCGCTCGATGACGGCAGGTTGCTCTCCGCGACTCGTTCGGCAACGCGCGAAATCACCTGGACGCTCCGGCCGGTCAGCGGCTTGGCGGAGCCTCCCAGGTTCGGCTCGCGCCTCACGGTGGAAATTCAAATTGAGAATTGCGATGAAACTCCTTGTACCGATCGGCATTCTGCTCTTCGCCACGGCGCTACTGGCGCAAACTAACCCGCAGCCCAAGCCGCATCCACGGCCGGCTGCGGCGCCCGTGGTCCTCCATCCGCATTTTGCGCCCGGCCAGGTCTTGCGCTACACGATCGAACTCGTGACCACCACCGCGGGCGATTCCTCCGGCGCGGTGCAGGATTCCGCCGCCTCCGGCCAGCTCGTCGTCACTTGGGATGCCACCGTTCGCATCGAGGTTCTCGCCCCGGAATCGGGCTCGAGCGCCGCGATGCGCCTTCGCACGACGTATGAAAAATCCGGCGCTGTGATTCGCTCGGACTCGTACGACCCCGCGGCCGACGCGATGCTGAAACAGTATCAGCAACTCGAAGGCCGCGTCGTCGAATTTGCGCTCGACGCGCAGGGTAAGGTCATCGGCGTGGAAGGGCTGAGCGAAGTCCTCAATGACGCCAAAGCATTGAAAGATGCGAAAGCGTGGATCGAGCAACTCTCCAGCGGGCCCGGCGCGGGCGGGGCCGCGGCGACGGTCGGCCAGCAGTGGACCGTGGACCAACCTGCCGATGGACTTCCGCTGGCCGGCATGGTCTGGCGAACTACCGCGACCTATTTGCGAAACTCCCCGTGCCCGCGCGGCGCCGCCCCGTCGCAACAGAGTCCCGCGCCGCCCAATTCAGAAATGTGCGCCGTCATCCGCACGCACCTCAGTCTGCTCCCGCCGAAGTCGAAGCACCCCGGGGCCTCCGATGCATTGCGTGCGCGCGGCATGACCGCCGAAGGGACGTGGGCCGGCTCGGGCGAGAGCCTAAGCTACGTTTCGCTGCGCACGGGCTGGGTAGCGAGCGTCAGCCAGACCGGCACCGAGCAGATGGACGTCACCGTGACCACCGAGCACGAAGATTCTTTGCGTTACGTTGGAACCGTCCGCACGCGCATGAATCTTCAGCTTCTGCCGGGATGAGCGATGTCGCGGGAAGAATGGCTCTTCCTTTCCGCCTTTAGCAACGCGGCTTCAGCAATGCCGGAATAACGTCTCAGGCCGGTGCCGGCGCGCGGCTACCCGCGTTGCGATCCCTCCAAGCGGCTCTTGCAAAACTTGGTATAATGGCCTGTTTATCCGCACGGCTTGAAAGCGTCTGTGCGGGCTCGTCATGGATTTCAAGCTCACCAGCGATTACGACCCTCGCGGCGACCAGCCGGAAGCGATCGAGCAGCTTTCGCGCGGCGTCGATTCCGGCGAGAAGCACCAGGTTCTCCTCGGCGTCACAGGCTCCGGCAAGACGTTCACGATGGCCAAGGTCATTGCCGCGGCGAATCGCCCCGCGATCGTCCTCGCCCACAATAAGACGCTGGCCGCGCAGCTCTATCACGAATTCAAGAATTTCTTCCCGCAGAACGCCGTCGAATATTTCGTCAGCTACTACGATTACTATCTGCCCGAAGCCTATCTTCCCGCCTCGGACACCTACATCGAAAAAGAATCCACCATCAACGACGAGCTGGACAAGCTGCGCATGAGCGCCACGCGCTCGCTCTTCGAGCGGCGCGACGTCATCATCGTCGCCTCCGTCTCTTGTATTTACGGCTTGGGCTCGCCCGAAGCCTATTACGGCATGCTGGTGATGATCGAGCGCGGCCAGCGCATTTCCCGCGAAGGACTGCTGCGCAAACTCGTGGACATCCAGTACGAGCGCTCCGAAGATTTGCGACGCGGCACGTTCCGCGTTCGCGGCGACATGATCGAGATTTATCCGCCGTACGAGGACATCGCCTATCGCGTCGAGCTCTGGGGCGATCAAGTGGACGCACTGCGGCCCATGGACCCGCTCACCGGCGAGTTGCGCGGAAACGAAAACCTGGCGCGGCTTCCCGTCTATCCGAAGTCGCATTACGTCATGCCCGCCGAGCAGCGTGAGCGCGCCATCACGACCATTCTCGAAGAGCTGGACTGGTGGAAAGGCGAGCTGGATAAGCAGGGGAAATACGTCGAATCGCAGCGCCTTTGGCAGCGCACGAGGTTCGACATCGAGATGATGCGCACGATCGGCTATTGCCACGGAGTCGAGAATTACTCGCGCCATCTCTCTGGCCGCTTGCCGGGCGAAGCGCCGCCCACTCTCCTCGATTACGTGCCGCAAGATTATCTTCTCTTCGTGGATGAGTCCCACCAGACCATTCCGCAGCTTCACGCCATGTACCACGGCGATCGCTCGCGCAAACAAACGCTCGTGGATTACGGCTTCCGCCTGCCTTCCGCGCTCGATAATCGCCCGCTGACGTTCGAGGAGTTCGAGCATCGAACCGATCAAGTGATCTACGTCTCCGCCACGCCGGGGCCATATGAATTGACGCGCGCGGGGGGAATAGTGGTCGAGCAGGTGATTCGTCCCACGGGCCTGCTCGATCCCGAAGTCGAAGTGCGGCCGGTGAAAGGGCAGGTGGACGATCTGTTGGAGGAGATTCGCGTTCGCGCGGGACGCAATCAGCGCGTGCTGGTCACCACCCTTACAAAGCGCATGTCGGAGGACCTTTCGGAATACTTCACCGAAGTCGGCGTGAAGTGCCGTTACTTGCATTCCGAGGTCGAGACGCTCGAACGCGTGCGAATCCTGCGCGATCTCCGCCGCGGGGAATTCGACGTCCTCATCGGCATCAATCTGTTGCGCGAAGGCCTGGATTTGCCCGAAGTTTCGCTCGTCGCGATTCTCGACGCCGATAAGGAAGGCTACCTCCGCAGCGCGACCGCCCTGGTCCAGACGGTCGGCCGCTGCGCGCGCCACGTCGAGGCTCGTGCGATTCTCTACGCCGACGTCATGACCGGCTCGATGCGCCAGGCCATCGACGAGACGTATCGCCGCCGCGCCAAGCAGCTCGCCTACAACACCGAGCACGGCATCACGCCGCAATCCGTCGTCAAGGGCGTGGATATGAAGCTCGCGGCGATCGTCGAGGCGGACTACGTCACGATTCCGGACGGGGAATATGTGGATGAGGACATCACCAGCGAGGAGCGGCTTCACCAAGTCATCGCGCAGCTCGAAACGCAAATGCGCGAAGCCGCGAAAAAATTCGAGTTCGAGCGCGCCGCCGCGCTCCGCGACAAAATCCGCGATCTTAAGCAGCGCGATCTCGGTGCGCTGTTCGCTCCCGCGGCGCCCGCCGAGCCTCCCGCGCAGGCCGGATGAGCGGCCGCAGGCTCCTTGCCTTCAAACCATTCCTCGCCGCAATTCCGAAAGAGGATAAAAGGTGCCCCGCCAGGTGACGCCGCCGCGCCAAAGCGTGACGATCGCGGAACGCAGGATCATCCAACTGAACAGCACGGCGCCGATCGGTTGCGTCAGAGCGTAAAGCGGCGATTTCCGTTCCGCACGAAGCAATTTGCCCTGGATGATCAACAACGCCGCCAGCGCAATCGCGGAGAAAACGCGCGCCCATCCGGTCCCGAAAATCACGCCGAACCATGGAGCGACGCTCACCAGAAACTGCCCCAGCGCGGCCGCCAGCGCGAAAAAGATATTGAAGTGCACGGCGGCAAATAAATTTTTTGTAACCCCGCGGATGACGTTGCCAAGACCCGCATGCCATCGCACGCGCACTTCGTCAATCCCCAGCGCGACGCCGGAGCGAAACCCGGCCACTCTAATAATTTTCGCCAGCTTCATGTCGTCGATCAATTCGAGCGCCAGCCGCCGGTGACCGCCTGCAGCCTCGTACGCTGCGCGCCGGACAAGCTGAAATGCGCCGACCCCGACGTAGCTCATCGAGCGCGGGTCGTTCACGCTCCACACGGAGTTGCCGAAGAGAAAGACGAGCATGAAATAACTGATCGCGGCGGTTTCCCAGACGCCCCGCATGTCCATGCCTGACAGCAGAGTGAGATGATCCCAGCCGCGTTCCTGCGCCAGTCCCATTGCGCGGCTCAGCACATCCCGGTCGAAATAAACGTCCGCGTCCGTGAAGACCAGCCACTCGCCGCGCGACGCTCGAAAGCCGGCATCGAGCGCATGCGTCTTCCCCAGCCAGCCCGCGGGAAGCTCGCGGATGTCGATCGCATGGAGCCGATTACTTGTCTGTGCAAATTGCCTGAGAATGTTATATGTTTCATCGCTTGACCGGTCATTGACTGCGATGACTTCGTACCGGGGATAGTTCAGCTCCAGCAGGCTGAGGAGTGCCGCTGGCATTTTCTCGGATTCATCCCGGGCGGCGAAAATCACGGAAATCATAGGTGCTGTGCCTTCCGATATGGGCCGTGCGTTCTTGAGCCACGGAATTTTTTGCTGTCCCAGGAACGCACGAAGGCCTGCGGCGAGGGAAAGAGCGGCAAGAGCGGCGAAATAGGCGGTCCAGAAGTTGTGCAAGGGCGAATAACCCGGCGAGCCGGAGTCTTGAAAAACGATATGCTATCACACGGTATGCCGACGCTGGGAATTGTGGGCGCGGGCCGGGTCGGACGCGCGTTGGGCCGCAGGCTGCGCGAATTGGGCTGGCGCGTGGGACCGGTCGTGACGCGCGGAAAACCGAGCGCCCGCGCGGCCGTGCGGGCCATCGGGGAGGGCCAGGCGCACGTCGGCCTGACGCACCAGGTCCTGTATGCGGACGTCCTGCTCATTGCGACTCCGGACGACGCTTTGCCTGAGGTTGCGGCTCAACTGGCTGAAATGGGCCGCGAAGAATGGCGCGGCAAGATCGTGCTGCACACCAGCGGCGCGATTGGCTCCGAAGTGCTGGACGCACTCAAGCGCCGGGGAGCCGAGACCGGCTCGCTGCATCCCCTGCAGACCTTTAGCGGCCGGGAAATCCCTCCACTGGAAGGATGCTATTTCGCCATGGAGGGAAGTGCAGCGGCGCTCCGGATGGCGCGAAGGATCTGCCGGGAATTGAACGGCATTCCTGTGCGAGTACCCGCCCGAGGCAAGGCCGCATACCACGCGGCAGGGTCGTTCGTGGCTGCATTTTTCTTGGCATCGATCGAAGCTGCGACGCGAATTCTGATGGCGGAGGGATTCACTCGCCGCCAGGCGATGCATGCGCTGGAGCCGCTGGCCCGGCAGACGCTCGAGAATGTGAAACGCCTCGGGACGCGGGCGGCTTGGACGGGCCCGATCGGTCGGGGCGATTTCGGAACCGTGGAGCGCCACATCCGCGCGCTTGCGGTGTTCCCGCCAGAGTACGGCGCGGCCTACAAGGCGCTGGGCCGCTTGGTAGCGTCCTTGCTCTCCGCCGAACCGCGAGCGACGCTGAAAGGTCTTGAGCGTGCCTACGCTGCGGCATGCGATGATAAGAAGGATGAAAAGGCAGAAGCCAAGGGGGAAAGAGCCGGTGACCCGTCTGCAGATTCCCATTGAAAGCGCCGCGTTGCCAAACGGTCTTCGCGTCGTGATCGCGCCCGATCGCGCTGCCCCGGTCGCTACGGTCGGCGTGTACTACAACATCGGTTTTCGTCTCGAGCCGCGCGGGCGCAGCGGATTCGCGCACCTCTTCGAGCACATGATGTTTCAAGGCTCCGAGCACGCGGACAAGATGGTCCACATCAAGCTCATCAACTCTTCCGGCGGCGTGCTGAATGGTTCCACCCACTACGACGTGACCAATTACTACGAGGCCATCCCCTCGAACGCGATCGAGCGCGTGCTTTGGCTCGAGGCCGACCGCATGCGCGCGCTCAAAGTGGACGACGAAAATCTCCGCAATCAGCGCGACGTCGTCAAAGAAGAAGTCCGCGTCAATGTCCTCAACCAGCCTTACGGTGGTTTCCCGTGGCTCGATCTACCGCCCATCGCTTTCCGCAATTGGGCCAACGCCCACAATTTCTACGGCGATTTCGCCGACCTCGATGCCGCCACGCTCGATGACGTGCAGGCGTTCTTCCGCACGTATTACGCCCCCTCGAACGCCGTGCTGTTGATGCTTGGCGATGTTTCACCCGAGGAAGGATTCCGCCTCGCCGAGCGCCACTTCGGGGATATTTCCTCCGGGCCCGCGGTCGCGTCGGCGGACGTAAGCGAGCCGCCACAGGCGGGCGAACGTCGCGGCGCCGTCGAGGAAAAATTCGGCTCTTTGCCGGCTGTCGCGATCGGACATCCCGCGCCGCGCCGTCTCACGGACGATTGGTATGCGGCCGCAATGCTCGATCAGGCCCTGAATGGTGGCCGCGCTGGCCGCGTGTATCGCAGGCTGGTCCTTGAGCAGCAAATCGCGGTGGACACGGAGGGAGGGATCCACTACCCGGTGGGCGACCTGTTCGATTACAACGGCCCGACGCTGATGGTCGCCCGAATCATGCACAAACCGGAGCATTCCGCCGAGGAGACGATCGCCGCCTACGACGCCGTGCTGGAGGACGTGAAGCAAGAAGGAATCGGCGAAGCTGAACTCGATCAGCTCAAGGTGAAATTCCGTTCGGATTACTTCGGAATGCTCGAAGGCGGGCACGGCGGCTACATTCCGCGCTATGGCTTGATGCACTGCCTGGCCTGTTTCACGCTGTTCGACAACGAGCCGCGTTTGGTGAACACGCTTCTCGATCGCTTCCTCGATGTTGCACCCGCGCGCGTGCAGGAAGTTGCGCAGAAATATCTTGCGCCGTCGCTCCGCTCCGTTGTTTTGCGGCAGCCCGTGCGCAAGAACGGATCGGGCACGAAAGGAGTGGCGTGATGGCGAGCCCCGTCGCACCGGACTTTCGCGCACAGGTTCCGGCCCTCGGACCCGAGCGCCCCGTGATTTGGCCCCAGCGGACCCGCGCGCGTCTGGCGAATGGATTGGAAATCGTGCTCGCGGAATCGCATACGATTCCGAAGTTCACAGGAGAGCTTTTCCTACGCAGCGGAAACGCAGTGAGTTCGGCTTCGGCGCCCGGCCTCGCCAGCCTGACCTCTTCGGTGGCGCGCACCGGAACCACTGCCCGCACAAGCCGCCAGATTGAGGAGGATTTGCGCCGCGTGGGCGCGGACCTTTCTTCCGGCGCTTCGATGGACACGAGCACGATTGCGTTCTCAGGCCTGGCGGATTTCTGCGAGGACCTGTTGCGTTTAGTTGCAGAGCTGGCTTCGCAGGCGGCATTCTCCGCCGCAGAGTTCGAGCGCGAGCGCCGGCAAATGCTGGAAGGCGTGCGTATCGAGCGCGCGACTCCAGGTTTTCTCGCTGGGGAGCGAATCCGGAAAGTTCTGTTCGGAGTGCATCCGTACGCAACGGTTTCGCCCACGGAAGCGCAGGTGGAAGCGTTTCGCCGCGAACAACTGGTCGAGTTCTACGAGCAGAATTATCGGCCCGCAAACGCGCTGCTGATTCTGGTTGGCGATTTTCAGCCGGAAGCGGCGATCACGCAGGTGGGGCGCGCATTTGGCGGCTGGCAGGGAGCGAAACCCGCGGCTCCTCCGGATGCGCCGCTGCCCGAATTGCGCGGGCGGCGCGTTTACCTCGTGCACTTGCCGGGGGCCGTGCAGGCGCAAATTGTGGTGGGCAATCGCGCGATCACACGGCGCCATCCGGATTGGCTGCGCTGCACGCTCGCCAATTCCATTTACGGCGGCGCGTTCAACTCGCGGCTGGTGATGAATATCCGCGAGCAGAAGGGCTATACGTACAGTCCGCGCAGCAGCATGCACGCGCTGCGCCGCGAAGGTTATTTCACCGTGTCGGCGGCGGTGCGGAGCGAGGTCGTCGCCGCGACGCTTGCGGAGATGTTCTACGAGTTGGATCGCATTCGCGCGCTTCCCGTGGGCGACGATGAATTGGCCGACGCGCGCAATTACATGTCCGGCTTGTTCTCGCTCGGCCTTGCGACGCAGGACGGATTGGCGGGCCAGTTGGCGGCGGCGGAGCTGGACGAGTTGCCCGAAGACTATCTCGAAACGTACCGGCAACGGATTCGCTCGCTCACTGCGGACGACGTGCTTGCCGCGGCGCGCCAGTATTTCGACTCCGCCAACATGCAGATCGTCGTCGTCGGCGATCGCGAACAGATCGGCCACCAAGCGGCCCTGTTTGGGCCGGTCGAAGTGTACGACCAGCAAGGCAATCGGATCTGAACGCGAGGACTCGCGAGGCAAAGAAGCAAGGCGGCAAGGAAGCAAGGAATCGGAAATGAGGCGTCGCGTCGCCGGCAAATTCCTTGGTGTCACCTTCGCGGTCGCTTTGCTTGCGGCCGCCATTTCGAGCGCCGCGAAGCAACCGCCTGAGAAGCCAATCGACTTGAATAGCGCGACGGCGGAGCAACTCGAGCAACTGCCGGGAATCGGGCCGAAGATCGCTGAGGCTATCGTGGCGTTCCGCGAGAAGAGCGGGCCGTTTCGCCGCGTGGAAGAATTGCTGGCTATCCGCGGAATCAGCAAGAGAAAACTAAATGCGATTCGGCCTTACGTGAAAGTGGGGCCACCGCCCTCCAAATCCTCCTTGCTGCTTGGCGGCGCAGCAGAGATTTCCGCGCGGGCGGGTTGAAACTCAGAAGCGCTGATGCGTCGGTAGCGGAACGGAGACGGGAATCGGCACCTGCTCCGCGATGCGCAGCCCGTATCCTTCGAGGGCGACGACCTTCCGCGGATGATTCGTGAGAACGCGGAGCGAAGTAAGGCCGAGATCGATCAGAATCTGCGCGCCGATTCCGCTCTCGTATTGCAATTTCTGGTGGGAGTCGGCGGAATCTGCGCGGCGCGGATTCGGTGCCTGATCGCGGGAGTGAAAGAGAATGCCCGGCAATTGGCCGGAAACCGCGGCGGGCTCGATGCCGAAGCTGCGCGCGCCGACGTGGAGATAAACGAAAACGCCGCGGCCGTCGGCGACGATGGCTTCGAGGGACCGCCGGATTAGTTCGTGGCAGTCGCAGGCGGATGAGGCGAGAACGTCGCCAGTGAGACAATGCGCGTGGACGCGCACCAGTGGCGGCGTCGCGTCAATTCCTTTGGGCGCATTGGGCGCTTCGGGCTGCGTGGAAGGGCCCGCTTCCGTTTGCAAGCCGCGGACGAGCGCGATGTGCTGGTCGCCGTTCACTTCCGACGAATACACGATCATGCGGAAATCGCCGTAGCGCGTGGGCAAGACGGATTCGGCGACGCGGCGCACGTAGCGCTCGTGGCGCATGCGATAGCGGATCAGGTCGGCGATGGTCAGCAGCTTCAGCTCATGCGTGCGGCAGAATTCGGCAAGTTGCGGCAGGCGCGCCATCGTGCCGTCGTCGTTCATGATTTCGCAGATGACCCCGCCGGGGTAGAGGCCCGCGATGCGCGCCAAATCCACCGAGGCTTCGGTCTGGCCGGCGCGGACAAGGACGCCGCCGCGCCGCGCGCGCAGCGGAAAAACGTGGCCGGGCCGGGCGAGATCGGACGGGCGCGTCGCCGGATCGATGGCGGTCAAAATTGTCGTGGCGCGATCGGCCGCGCTGATTCCAGTGGTGGTGCCGCGGCGCGCGTCGATGGACTCGCAGAAGGCCGTGCCGTAATTCGAGGTATTGACCTGCGTCATCGGCGGCAGGTTCAACTCATCGCAGCGCGCTTCGGTGAGGCTCAAGCAGACGAGGCCACGGCCGTACTTCGCCATGAAGTTGATGGCCTCGGGCGTGATTTTCTCCGCCGCCATCGTCAAGTCGCCCTCGTTCTCGCGGTCTTCGTCGTCCACGATCACGATCTGGCGGCCCTGGCGAAATTCCTCCAGGGCTTCTTCAACGCTCGCGAAGGGAATGTCTTTTTCGCTCATCTTGATCGTTCGAGCCCGCATGCAACAAATGTCTGCTTGCAACTCCCATCATAGCGCATCGACGCGCGGAGCACAGCTTTGCCTGGCGCCGGAACATTTGAGATTTCCCCCAGTGAAGGCAGCCAAGAAGGGCGCGGCTGAGAAACTTTGTTTGTAGCGTATTCGGCGGAGTAGCGCAAGTTGAGGCCGCGCGCGGCCTGATGGCGGCAAATCCCCCAGGAAAGCCGCTGGGGTTGGTGTCTGCCTTCGTTGAGGCTACGACGGCCAGGCCCTCACAGTCTGGGCGGACCGCCGGGGAGGTGCTTGACATCGGGGAGCTGACAGGATAGTAAGCGGAGACTTCCCCCATGAGTTAACAGAATTGGAGGACAAGATGCGGCGCGACATTCACAGCTTTCTCAAAGATTATACGCGAGTGCAGTCACTCCCGCCGGGAGAGAAGACTGCTTTGGCAGCGCCGGTGCCTGCGGCCGCGGATTGGGCAATCGTCGTGACTCACGGGATGGGCCAGCAGGTGCATTTCGAGACGCTGGAACAAATCGCGGTGTCGCTGCGAAGCGCGGAATTGCGCGCGCGGGGCGCGGCGAACGACATCGTGCCGCGGGTGGTGCGGCTGCGGGACGGGAACGGGAAAGAAACGGAACTCGTGCGCGCGGAGATGAACGTGACGGCCAGCGACGGGCAGGAGCGCACGGTACACGTCTACGAATCGTATTGGGCGCCATTGACGGAGGGCCAGGCAACGTTGCGGGACGTCACGGCGTTTATGCTGGAGAGCTTTCTGCGCGGATTGTGGTTTCTGGTGGGCTACCGGAAGTTCGATCGCTGGGAATTCGGAGGAATGAAGCGATTCGCAATTCACTTTTTGCTCAGCCTCGGCAAACTGTTGGCCGCAATCCTGATTTTCCTTGCGCCGCTTGCGCTCGCCAACCTACTCACGGCGGGCCAGGTGGTTTCGTTCCTTTTCCATAGAGGCGCGGGGCAGGAGGTCGTCCTGCAGTGCCTGACGAACGACATGAGATGGGTTGAGATATTCATGGGCGTATTTGGCGTTGGTGCGCTGATTTTCCCGAAACTCTACCGCGCGAAATTTCTTGCGGGACGCGCGGGATTCTGGCGCGCCGTGCGGTCAGGCCTGAAGGTGCTCGCGATCCTGATTTCGCTTGGCGGGCTGCTTGGCGCTTTCTGCGCCGAACTGGGATGCTTTCACCATATCGGAGGCCCGGTGACGGGCGCCGCGCGAATTGTGGTGTGGGCCGCTGCGCTGGCTGAAGGGCTGATCGGGAGATGGTTCCTGGTCGAGTACATGGGCGACGTGGCGATTTATGTGACCAGCTTCAAAGTGAGCCGGTGGGACGAAGTGCGCGACAAAATCAAGAAAACAGTGGCGGAGGTGGTTGGGGGCGTCTACGGAGCGCGGTCGGGGTTGGACGGCAAAGGAGACTTTCTCTATTCCAAGGTGATGGTCGTGGGACATTCGCTGGGCACCGTGATTTCCTACGACGTGCTCAACTGGCTTGTGCTGCAGGATGAGCTGGCGGCGATGGAGGGGCGGCCGAAGGACGTCGTGGGAGTCAGCGCGCGCACAAAGCTGATGCTGACCTTCGGGTCGCCGCTGGACAAGGTTGCGTTTCTGTTTCGCACGAAGGGAAACACGGACGAATTGCGCGAGGCGGCAGCGGCGGCGTGGCAGCCGTTGATTCGCGAGTACGGATTCCGTCCGGCGGAGTGGGTCAATATCTGGTCGTGGTTTGACATCGTCAGCGCCAACCTGCGTTTTTACGATGATCCGAGTGCGGCGGGAGCAGGGAAGCGGGTGGTGAACAAGAGGGACCCGGAGGCATTCGTTCCGCTCGTGGCGCATACGGAGTATTGGAACGATGATTTGCTGGGCGACACGATGTATGGGGCGCTGTGAGGGGAATGGCGGAGCGCAATTCCCCCGTAAGAAAAGAGCGCCCGAATCCGGAAGGGAATCGGGCGCCCCGTAATTGTTTCTGCGTTGTTGGTGGCCGCTGAGGGGGACCAAGAGTGCCAGCCTGAAAGCTGGCGCTACATGGGCCCTGCGCGCGGCCACCGACGGAATTTAGTACATGCCGCCCATGCCGCCGCCACCGCCCATGCCGCCGCCGGCGCCAGCCGCCTTCTTATCGTCTTCCTTGATTTCGGCCACCAGTGCTTCGGTGGTGAGCATCAAGCCGGCGATGGAAGCGGCGTTTTGCAAGGCGAGGCGCGTGACCTTCGCGGGGTCAACCACGCCGGCCTTGATGAGGTCGGTGAATTGGCCGGTTTCGGCGTCAAAACCGAAATCGGGGTCCTTGGACTCGCGGACTCGGCCGACGACTACGGCACCCTCGGCGCCAGCATTCTGTGCGATCTGGCGCATTGGCTCTTCGAGCGCGCGCTTGACGATGTTGACGCCGATGGCTTCATCGCCTTCGAGCTTCAACTTGTCCAGCGGGCCGAGACAACGGATCAGGGCGACACCGCCGCCCGCCACGATGCCTTCCTCGACTGCGGCGCGGGTGGCGTGCATGGCGTCTTCGACGCGGGCCTTTTTCTCCTTGAGCTCGACTTCGGTTGCGGCGCCGACTTTGATGACGGCAACGCCTCCGACGAGCTTAGCGAGGCGCTCTTGCAGCTTTTCGCGGTCGTAGTCGGACGTGGTGTCCTCGACCTGAGTGCGAATCTGCTTGACGCGGCCCTCGATCTCGGCGGGTTTGCCCGCGCCCTCGACGATCGTGGTGTTGTCCTTATCGATTGTCACCTTCTTGGCGCGGCCGAGGTCCTCGACCTTCACGTTTTCGAGCTTGATGCCGAGATCTTCGGTGATGGCCTTGCCGCCGGTGAGAGTGGCAATGTCTTCGAGCATGGCTTTGCGGCGATCGCCGAAGCCGGGGGCCTTGACCGCAGCGCACTGCAAGGTGCCGCGGAGCTTATTGACCACGAGAGTGGCGAGGGCTTCGCCCTCGACGTCCTCGGCGATGATCAACAGCGGCTTGCCCATCTTGGCAATCTGCTCGAGAAGAGGAAGCAGGTCCTTCATCGAGCTGATTTTCTTTTCGTGGATGAGAATGCGGCAATCCTCGATGCTGCACTCCATGCGCTCGGGATCGGTGACGAAGTAAGGGGAAAGGTAGCCGCGGTCGAACTGCATGCCTTCGACCACTTCGAGGGTCGTTTCCATCGTCTTGGATTCCTCGACGGTGATGACGCCATCCTTGCCGACCTTCTTCATCGCTTCGGCGATGATGTTGCCGATCTGGCGGTCGTTGTTGGCGGAAATGGTGCCGACCTGAGCGATCATGTCGCCCTTGACGTCGCGATGGAGTTTCTGGATTTCGGCCACTGCGACTTCGACGGCGCGCTCGATGCCGCGCTTGAGAGACATCGGGCTGGCGCCGGCGGCGACAGTCTTCACGCCCTCGCGAAAGATCGCTTGCGCGAGCACGGTTGCGGTGGTGGTGCCGTCGCCGGCAACGTCGGAAGTCTTTGAGGCAACCTCACGCACCATCTGCGCTCCCATGTTTTCGAGCGGATCCGGAAGATCAATTTCCTTTGCGACGGTCACGCCGTCCTTGGTAATGACGGGCGCGCCGAATTTCTTTTCGATCACGGCGTTGCGACCCTTGGGGCCGAGCGTGATCTTTACCGCATCGGCAAGGATGTTGACGCCGCGAAGGATGGACTGGCGGGAATTCTCACCAGTCACGATTTGCTTCGCCATGGACTTCTTCCTCCTTAAGATTTGCAGATTACAGGCCTCGCGAGGGTCTGTCCGCCAGGGGCGGATGATCCGCGCGAGGGAAAGGTTACTTGCGGCCCGAAGCGGCCTTGGCGGTCGACAGCTTCGCGAGAATCTCTTCCTCGCGGAGGATGAGGTACTCTTCGTCGTCGACGCGAATCTCGGAGCCACTGTACTTGCCGAAAAGGATGCGGTCGCCCACCTTCACATCGAGAGGGACGCGCTGGCCCTTTTCGATTTTTCCGGCGCCGACAGCGATCACTTCGCCCTCCTGGGGCTTTTCCTTGGCCGAGTCGGGAATGATGATGCCGCCCTTCACGGACTCTTTCTCCTCGACCCGCTTGACCAAAACGCGGTCGTGCAGGGGTGTGACATTGACAGCCATCGTTCTAATTCCTCCATTCCATCGGTGAGGATCTATCGCAGTGAGAGTGTCCGGGGTGATTAGCACTCCTCCCGGACGAGTGCTAATACTAAGGGAGGGAGGGAGGGTTGTCAAGGGGATTTTGGGAGCCGGCGGCGGATGGCCGTACATGAATATCCGTAAGCTATTGTAAATACAACGTTTATGTGGCCTTTGGGCCCAGGGCAGACTTTAGTGTATTGTTATCAAGTCTCGTAAGGAGTCCTTGGGGAGCGGCGAGCCAGCTAAAAGGGGCTCGCGCGAGGAAAATCGTTTGATTCTGCAGCGCGCGTTGGGAAGAATAGGGGCCCGATGAGGCGCGAAGGGAATCGTCGCCGATTCGATTTCGATGAGTGAAGCGTACATCGAGTTCGAGAACGTCAGCAAATCGTTCGAGGACCGAAAGGTGCTCGACAAAGTCAGCTTCGTGGTGGAGCGGGGCGAGACGTGCGTGATCATGGGCCGAAGCGGCGTGGGGAAATCGGTCGCACTGAAACACATCCTGGGATTTTTGAAGCCGGATTCGGGGCGCGTCCGCGTAGCGGGCGAAGATATCACCGATTGGGGAGAACGGGAGCTCGCGGCAATTCGGCGGCGGGTGACGATGGTTTTTCAGGCGGGCGCACTTTTCGATTCGCTCACGGTGGCGGAGAATATAGCGTTCCCGCTGGAGGGCAGGGAAGGTTGGACGGAGGAACGAGTTGAGGCGCGGGTGGCGGAACTTTCGGAGATGCTCGAGGTTTCGCAGATTGCGGACAAGCTGCCGTCCGAAATCAGCACGGGGACGAAGCGAGCGGTGGCGATCGCGCGCGCTTTGGCGGAGAATCCGGAAGCAATTCTCTACGACGAGCCCACGACGATGGTGGATCCGATCATGGCCGCGCACACGGGCGATCTGATCCTGAAACTGAAGCAGAAGTTTCACAAGACTTCCGTCGTCGTCACGCACGATACGCACCTGGCAAAGAAACTCGCGGACCGGCTCGTTTTCCTGCAGGACGGGCGCGTGACGCTTTTCGGACCGTGGTCTGAGTTCGAGGCTTCCACCGATCCTTTCCTCCGGGATTTCCGTTTGCAGGACGATTTGATTCCCGCGCTGGACGTCACACTGTGAGCCAGGCGGCGGCGTCCGGCCCGAAATCGCAATTGCGGCGCGTCATGGGGTTCTGGGACGTGCTGCTTTTCAACATTGCAACGGTGCTGGGGCCGCGCTGGATCGCGGCGGCGGCGCACAACGGCACATCCTCGATCAGCTTGTGGATTCTGTCGGCGATATTCTTCTTTTTGCCTTCCTCGCTGGTGATCATCGAATTGTCCACGCGGTTTCCGGACGAGGGCGGGATTTACACGTGGGCCAAGGAGGCGTTCGGCGAATTCCACGGGTTCGTGACCGGGTGGACGTACTGGGTGTACACGTTTTTTTATTTTCCGGGCCTGCTGATGGCGAGCGCGGCGATGTCGGCCTACGTGGGCGGAAGCGGCGCGGCGCATCTGGCGCAGAACCGGACATTTCTTCTGGTGGGCTCGTTTGTGATTCTTTTCGCAGCGGTCTTTCTGAACATCATCGGATTGAACGTCGGGAAGTGGCTGCAGAACGCGGGCGGAGTGGGGACGTACGTGCCGCTGCTGATGCTGGTCGGCATCGCGGGATATTTGTGGCACGTACACGGGGCAGCCGAACATTTTACTTGGGCGGCCATGAGGCCGAGTTGGAACTGGCAGACGGTGAATTTCTGGCCGCAGATCGCATTCGCGTTTACGGGGCTCGAGCTGTGCTCGGCGATGAGTGAAGAGGTGCGCGATCCGCGGCGGACGTTTCCGCGGGCGATTATCGGTTCGGGCGTGCTGATCGCGCTGATGTACGCGGCCGGGACTGTGGCGCTGCTCGGCATCCTGCCGGCGGAGAGCGTGGATCCGAAGAGCGGCGTGTTTCAGGCGCTGACGGTGGCGTCCACGGCGCTGAAGATCGGCGCGTTCGGGATCATCGCGGCGATTCTGGTGACGTTCGGCAACGCGGGCGGCGTGGGCTCGACGGTCGCGGGCGTGGCGCGCGTGCCGTTTGTGGTGGGCGTGGATCGCTACATGCCGGAGGCGTTCAGCAAGATTCACCCGAAGTGGAAGACGCCCTGGGTTTCGATCCTGGTGCAGGCGGTGATTTCAGGAATCATCCTGCTGCTCATTCAATTGAATGAGACGGTGAACGGTGCGTATCAAATCCTCGTGGACGCGACCGTGATTCTCTATTTCATTCCGTTCCTGTACATGTTCGCCGCCGTCATCAAGCTGGCCTACCGAGCAAATCGTGGAAGCGGCGAAAGCATCGTTCTGATTCCGGGCGGTAGATTCGGCGTGTGGATTGCGGGGTCGCTCGGATTTGTCGTTGTGCTGGGGGGGATCGTGCTTTCGATGATTCCGCCGGGCGAAGCGCGGAGCGTGTGGACGTTTGAAGGGAAGTTGATTGGCGGGACGGCGGGATTCATACTGCTGGGACTGATTCTGTATTTCCGGGGCGCGTGGCAGAAGGCGCACGAGGCGCGGCAAGAAATTGGAGGGTGACTATCCGGGATTTCTTACCAGGAAGGGCAGTCCGATCCGAGTGATGGCGTTCTACTCCGCGTATCTCTGCGTACTCCGCGTCTCGGCGTTGTCCTTGTTGTTCTTCGGTGGCGTTTAGACCGTGTGTCCGCACGAAAAGATAAGGCAGAGGCGCAGAGAGCGCTGAGGCACGCAGAGAAATGCGGGCTAGAAGCCTTCTTCAGTCAACCTGGCGATGGTGAGGCGGGAGGGCAGCGGGGCGCTCTCGGGCTGCATCATTCGCTCGACATATTTCGCCAAAATATCGCACTCGAGATTTACGGGATCGCCGACGGCGAGGCCCTGGATGTCCGTTTGCGCGTAGGTGAAGGGGATGATAGCGGTTTCGACGATGCCCTCGTGCCAGCCGGCGACGGTGAGGCTGATGCCGTCAATCGCGATCGAGCCTTTCATCGCGACGTAGCGCGCAAGCTCCGCAGGCACGCGCACGCCGAACCACCAGTTCGCACCTTCGGCGACGAGGCGTGTGACGCGGCCGACGCCATCCACGTGGCCCTGCACGAAGTGGCCGCCCAATTCCTGTCCGGCGCGCAGAGGGCGTTCGAGATTGACGCGCGAACCCGCTTTCGATTCGCCGAACGACGTGCAGCGGAGCGTTTCGCCCGAAAGATCGGCAGAGAAAGTTTCTCCATCGAGCGCGACGACGGTCAGGCAGCAGCCATTGACGGCGATGCTGCTCGCTATGCGCAGGGATTCGGCGAGCGGCCCGGCGTGAACGCGAAGACGCGCGCCCGCTTCCACGGTTTCGATGGCTTCGATACGGCCGACGGCTTCAATAATTCCTGTAAACATCGTGCAGGTATCCTTCAATCGAGATATCCGGGCCAAATGTCTGGAACGAGACATTTTGCAGCCCGTGCGGCTTGTCGATGCCCCAGCCCAGAAACGCCGGAAGATTCGCGCGCGCGTCGGCAATTTGCGGCGCGACGAACAATCTCATCTTATCCACAATTCCGGCCTCGAGAGCGGCGCGATTGAGTCTTGGGCCGGACTCGAGGATGACGCTCAAGATTTCGCGCCGGCCGAGTTCCCGCATCACGGCGCGGAGATCGAGTTTACCGCCGCGCGACGCAATCCGAACGACCTCGACACCGGCGCTGCGCAGCCGGCAGGCGCGAGGAGAACCGGCGGGCGCGGCCGTGAACACGAGCACGTCCTCTTCGGCTGAACGCACGATTTGCGAGCGCGCCGGCAGGCGCAATTTGGAATCGAGTACGACGCGCAGCAATTTGCGGCGGCGTGGAAGGCCGGAGCGGTCCGTCAGCAAGGGATCGTCAGCGAGAACGGTGCCGATGCCGGTGAGAATCGCGTCCGAGGCGTGGCGCATGCGATGGACTTCGCGGCGCGATTCTTCCGACGTAATCCATCGCCGAGGCCGCGAGCCGCGGATGCGCGGCAGGGCCGCTTGGCCATCGAGAGTCATTGCCGTCTTGAGCGTAACGAACGGCCGACGCGTGCGAATCCACTTTGCGAACGGTTCGTTCAGCTTGTGTGCGTGGCCGCCATAGTCGCTGACTTCCACTTCGATTCCTGCCTTGCGCAGTTGGCGGAAGCCGCGGCCCGCGACGGCCGGATTGGGGTCGGGCATCGCAGCGACCACGCGCCGCACCCGAGCCGCGATGATCGCCTGCGTGCACGGGCCGGTACGGCCGGTGTGGCAGCAGGGCTCGAGATTGACATAGAGCGTGGCGCCGCGCGCGTCCTTTCCGGCCGCTTCGAGGGCGATGATTTCGGCGTGGCGCAGTCCAGCGTAGGTGTGAAATCCCTCGCCGACGACACGGTCGCCGCGGAGGAGCACCGCACCGACCATCGGATTCGGGCTGGTTTGGCCTTCACCCTTGCGCGCGAGTTCGAGTGCGCGCGAGAGCCAAATCCAATTCTCGGAATCTTTGTGCGCGGGCATCGAGGTCAGTCGAAGAGAGAATTGACGAACGTTTCGGCATCGAACGGAACCAAATCATCGGCGGATTCGCCGGTGCCCACGTAACGCACGGGCAAACCCAACTCGCGGAAGATTGCGACGACGATTCCGCCCTTCGCGGTGCCATCGAGTTTGGTCAGCACAATTCCAGTGACGCCGGCGGTTGCGATGAATTCGCGGGCTTGCGAGAGGCCGTTCTGACCCGTGGTCGCGTCCATGACAAGAAGGACGTCGTGCGGCGCGCCGGGAATAATTTTCGCTGCGGTGCGCCGCATTTTGTCGAGTTCGGCCATTAGATTGGATTTCGTGTGCAGGCGGCCGGCGGTGTCAACAATCACGGCGTCCACCTGGCGCGCGCGCGCGGCGGAAAGGGCGTCGAATACGACGGCGGCAGGATCAGCGCCGGGCTTCTGGTGAATCAGTTCCGAGCCGGTGCGCTGCGCCCAGATGCCGAGCTGCTCGGTGGCGGCGGCGCGAAACGTGTCACCAGCGCAGAGCAGGACTTTTTGGCCTTGCTGGTGAAGCCGATGCGCCAATTTGCCGATGGTGGTGGTCTTGCCCGTGCCGTTGACGCCGACGACGAAGAGAACTTGCGGCCCGGCATCCGCGGCTTCGGTGCCGCCGGAACCGTTGGTCGATGCGGGCACGGCGCGGAGAATCGCAAGGAGCTGCGATTTGACCGCTGTCTTTAAGGCTTCCGCGTCGCGCAAAGCGTCGCGTTCGAGCTGCTGGCGGACGGCGTCGAGCACCTCCTGCGTCGTGCGCACGCCGAGATCGGATGCGAGCAGCGCGGTTTCCAGGCTCGCGAGGGCGGCGGGATCAATTCGCTTCTCGCCCTTGAGGATGTCTTCGACGCGCGCGGCCAATTGCGAGCGCGTCTTCGCGACCGATTGCTTCAGCCGGTCGAGAAGCGAACTTTCGCTTTTGTCTTTTCCGAAAAGGGAGAGCATGAGTGCGCGAGGGCTGCCGAGCCCGAACAGTGATTCTAACCCGGATTTCTTACGAGAGGCGGACTGAGACGCTTGGGGAGAAGACGGACCTTGGAGACACGGTCGATATGGTGAAGGGTGATTCCGTCTTACTACCTCGAGCTACTTCGCTTTCAGATTGAGATTGATTGCGGTGCACGTGCAGCGCAGACACTCGGGGGTCCTCCGCGGTGTCACGTAGACCCATGAATCGCAGGTTTCGCAGCGAAAGCATTTGAGAAGGTCTTTAAAAGCAATAACGACCGACTCGAAATCTCTTCTACCGAAGTTGGCCCACTCATTGTAGTGAACGGCACGGTTGATCGCCCACTGCTCTACATTCAGGGTGCCGTTGCATGTAGACAACGAACTTTTTCTCCTTGCCACAATTTCCTTGTCAGCGTCTCTTCCCCAGGACTGCGCTGCTTCCGCAGCCTTGCTATATAGGTGCCTCAAACGGCTCAAAACGCTGGGGAGGAATTCTCCGAGTTCGTAGGTTCCGTCAGCGTGAAAGGGAGGAGTCGCTTCCAGTTGGTCGGCAAGTAGGCGAGAGACGTACTCAAGATGGCGACGAAGCGCGAAGGCTGCGGCCTTGACGTTGTCTTTTTTGAGGGCGGCGGCGATTTCGTCCCAAATTTCCTGGCCAGACTCGACAAGCGGGCCGGTGTCAATCGTCCAGCCATAGAACGCGACGGACGTCTTGGCGGTGACAAGCCCCGCTGACTTCATCTGCTCGGCCCACAAGCGGTCATGAGTCGTGATAATGAACTGGGTCTTGGGGAATTCTCTCTTCAATAGTTTGCAAAATTGGTATCGGTGGCCTGAATCGACAGACATGACTACGTCATCAAGCATGGCGAACGTGAATTGATCTCCGAGCAGTCGCTTCATGAGTGCCAGATAGAGGCAGACGCCCATTCCGTCCTGGTGCCCCTCGCTGTGATACGCTCCGGGCGGGAAAAGGCCGCGTTCGTAAAAGTCGACATCGAATTCGACCCTGCCTTCGCTCGGAGTGAGCTTGGCTGTGAACCTGGACTCATCCTCTTCGTTGATCGCTCGATAGAACGTGCTGAAGTCTTCCTGAACGGCGCCGTAGAGTGTTTTCAGTTCTTCCTCCAAGATGCGGCAGTAAATTTCATAGGCTTCCTTTGCGAGTGTCCATGCGATCTCTGACGCGCTTTGCTTTTTCTTGGATTTCCGGAAGTCACCGAGACGGATCTGTGCCGTCGTCAGGAACGTCTGCGCATCGAGCGTAGCGGTTTGGTCCGGTATGGCCTCTACCTTCTCGGTGAGGTCTTTGAGGTTCTCGGAGAGCGAGTGTGGCACTTCTAGCCAGCCGCTTGTTAGACGACCTTTGATGGCCTGCAGACCGTCTACACTCGTGAGCTTGTTCCCCAGCGCATCTAGGTCAGCGTTCCAGGCCGCTAAGAGGTCTGCGAGTTCGCGCTCCCCCTGGAACCCCGCAAGTTTTTGGATAGGGGTGAGGAGGCCTGATACGCGGATAGCTTCTCCGGAGAGGTTTGCACCATTGCGCAGAAGAGACTCCTGAATCTTACGAGCCCTTTCCGACTTCGCTAGCTTTGTTTTAAGGTGATCGCGGAGCTTCTGCTCGTCATCCCAGGGGGTGTCGCAGAGGGGGCATTCAGCGCCATCTACAAGGGCGAGTCCCTTTTCGATGAAGGCCCTTCGCTGTAAAGCGGCAAGAAGATCGGGGTCGGCCTCCAGTTGGGCAAGGTCCGTCAGGGTCGCTTCCACCTCCGTTTTCGCGAGCTCCGCGAATCCCCCGGCAGCTTCTGAGAGTTCCTTGAGATCTCGGAGGGCGGACTTTTTATTGAATTCTGTCGCTTTCCCAGTGCCCGAGAGCCCAGCGTCCAACTTTGTATCAGAGGTCAGCTCATCAATTTCCGGCAGACTAAGCACGCCCCGCCGTTTGTTCACCGCCTCCAGTAGGCCGTCAGTGCTTAGCGCCGGGAGCTGGAGGTGTAGCGCCAGCGTTTTCCGAGCGGACTCTACCTGGGCGGTCAGTGTCCCATGTTCGGCCTGAAGCTTGTTCTGTGCCGCTAGAAGTGCGCTCCGAGTCTGACCAATTTCATCGAGTCTGAGAACCGCTTGGATCTCCTCGGAGCGCTTGGTCGGCTCGACCAGGATGAAGCGAAGAATCTCGCGTCGTGAAAGGGCGAGTTCGGGATGTCCGGCGATTTCCGCGAGAGCGGCCTTTATGTTCTCGTCCGCCGGCTCAATCTTGGGCTTATTCGGGGACTTAACCATCCGAGTGATCGTTGCCGATTTTCCTAACCCTGTAAGAAAGACTTGGAGCTGTACGAACGCCGCATCGGGAGATTGCGTTGTGTCGATGTGAGGGCCATGCTGCGAAACCGAGAGACCCTTGGTTCCTCTTCCAGTGAGTCGCCCAATCTGTCCAGTGAGCCCGAATTCGATCGCGTCGATTACCCCGCTCTTGCCTGACCCATTCGGTCCTGAGATGGCAAAAGTTTCCCTCATAAAATCAAGATCGAGCTTTCTTATGCCTCGCACTTCTTCGATGTGGGCCGATTCGAGCTTGATCACTTGGGATCACCTACGCCAGCAAGAGAGAATATCTTCGCAAGGTCGTCACCCCTCAATCTCTTGGTATCTGAAAGCACGCTTCTTAGGTGCTCGATTAGGTCCGCGTCTACATGCTTGGATTCCGACAGCTTCGCTAAAAACTTGTCTGTTATCTGTTGCTGAAGCGTCGCCATTCTAAACTCCAGTTCGGGCGGGAAGCCTTCGCGCGGGGCCGCTAAGTAAAAATACCACAAGTCATGAGGCTCGCAATCGTTGGAATCGAGGGCAGACGCTGGTCGACTGAGCCGGAGTTGGATGCGGGAACCGCCGTCAGAGAGCGGCGAGCGGGGCGAAACAGTCGTGGCTTGGTTCGCGTCCCGCCTTTCCGACGGAATCCCCGTGCTCGGGGCAGGCGGAACTCGCAGAAACCGCTCGTCGCCAAGGCTTCGGCGGGCAAGCGCCCCTCCGGGGCTGCATGAGAAGGCGGAAGGGGAGCGAGGGAGCGCGAATCGGGCCCGAAGAAAGCGAGGCCGCGTCAAACCTCGACGAGGCTGGCTTTGAGGCGAATCTGCCCGGCGCGGACGGCGGATTCGAGCGCGTCCACGACGCGTGGATCGAATCGCGCGCCGGTCAATTGCCGAATGCGCGCGAGAGTAAAATCAATGTCCCGGCCTGTTTGATAGGGGCGGTCGGTCGTGATGGCGTCGAGCACGTCGGCGACAGCGATGATTCGCGCCATCAAGGGAATTTCCTCGCCCTTCAGCCCGTAAGGGTAGCCTCCCCCGCCCATTTGCTCGTGGTGCAGCTCGATGCCGGGGAGCATGTCCTTCAACTGCGCGACGGGACGCATGATGTTCGCGCCCTTGCTCGGGTGCTGTTTCATCAGCTCGAATTCCTCGGGTGTCAGCGCGCCGGGCTTCTTCAATACACGATCGTCCACGCCGATCTTGCCGACGTCGTGGAGCAATGCCGCGATGCGCAGGCGGTCGAGTTCGACTTCGCTCATACCGAGGTGCTGGCCGATGGCGACGGAATACATCGCCACGCGCCCGGAATGACCGCGTGTGTAAGGGTCCTTTTCGTCGATGGCGGCGGCAAGCATCTTGATACTGCCGAGGAACAGCTCGCGTGTTTCCTGCGCGGCCTGCTTGAGGCGCTCGATGTACTGCTCGATGTCGGAGGCCATGCCGTTGAATGTTTCGGCCAGCTCGCTGATTTCAGCGGCGCCTTTCACAGGGGTTCGCTGATGGAATTCTCCGCGGCTGATGGCGCGCGTGGAAGCGGCGAGCGCGCGGATGGGCGTGCTGATCCCCACGGCGAACATGTATCCGAGGAGCAGGGCCGCGAAGGCGACGACGAAGACGAACTTGAGCGCTTGCGCGTTGAGCTCGGTCACGCCGGCGTCCTCACGCGCCTCTTCGAGGCTGCGCTCGGCGATGACGGCCCAACCGAGATCGGGGATGGTGCTGTAGGTGCCGATCATCGGGATCTGCCGGCCACTTTCCTGCATCATGAACTGGCGCACGGTTTCAGTGGTGCGAAATTGCTTCGGCAGTGCCGTCACCCGGGCAACGATTTCCGAGCCGGCCTTGGCGTCGGTGCCCGGGACGTACATTTGCGTGTCCGGATGAGCCACGATGTGACCGGCGTCGTCCACGACAAAGACCACGCGCCCGCGAACGCTCGCCTCCTGCAAGCGGCGGAGGATGCCGTCAAGAGAAACAACGGCGGCGAGCATTCCTTCGAATTGATCGTCCACTTGGAGGGGAATGGCCATTACGAACGCGGGACGATCATCGGTTCCAAAGGCCAGAGGGTCGCTGCGGAAGACCAGGGATTGCTGGCAAGCCGTGAAGGCTCGCTGCAGGGCGCTGCCGACGAACGGATCCTGAGTCGCGGCGATGCTGCCGGCGCCCGCGCCCCGGGCGTCCTTTCCAACGGCGGTGAGGTAGAGAATATCGGGATTGCTGGCCACGAAATTTTCGAGCAGCCGGGTCACCTGTGGGGCCTTCACGGGATCGTTCACTGAGCCGATGAGATCGGTGAGCGCCAGGATCTGCCGCTCGCTGATCAATTGCTGTTCGAGATTCGAGTTGAAGAGTTGGACTTCATCGGCGACCGAGCGCGTCATCTCACTTTGCTGGACGCTTTCGGTATCGGTGAGCTTCTCCTGGCTCAACTGGAGGACTTGGCGGTGATAGAGCCCAAGCGGGAGCACGCTGACGAGCAGCATTCCGCCCAACACCATCCACAGGATGCGAGGGCGACGGAAGAGGGCGTCTTTGATCGTTTCAATATTCACGGTGGGGCTGCGGACCGAAATACCATTCTAGGGCGCGGCAAGGGCTTGGGGAAGGCTCTGGGCTCGGAGTGATAGCGGATATGCAAACGGGGCTGGCCGAGAGGGCGATTTCATTCGCACTTCAAAGGTATCAGGCCGTGCCTGTCGTGCCCAGCAGGCGACGAGGCGGTTCACTCTTTTGGTTTGCGCCGGCCGAAGGGAGGCTCGGTGCCGGAAAGCAGCCGCCGGATGTTGGGGGCGTGGCGGACAATCACGAGGACCGATGCCAGCAGCGTGCCGAAGGAGACGACCTCCGGGGGAGCGTGCCGCGGCGCGTACAGCAGATACATCAGCAAGGGCATTGCCGCTGCGGCGGAAATCGAAGCGAGTGAGGCGTATCCCCAAAACCAGAGCACTAGGAGCCAAACGGAGAATGCCAGCGCCACGGCGGGCGAGCAAATTCCCAGGAATGCTCCCGCAGCGGTGGCGACGCCGCGCCCGCCACGGAATCGGAGCCAGACAGGGAACAGGTGGCCGAGAATTGCGGCGAGGGCGGCGTACATCATCCAGTGGATGTTGCCTTGCGTGAAATGCGCCGCGAGCCAGACGGGGAAATAACCCTTTGCTGCGTCGAGCAACAGCGTCGCGGCGCCCGTGGCCAGTCCGGCCTCTCGCGCGACGTTGGCTGCGCCTATGTTGCCGCTGCCGAGGCGGCGAATGTCGCGTCCGGCGCGCAGGCGGACCAGCAGCAATCCGAAGGGGATCGAGCCTAGCAAGTAGGCCGCAAGCGGAATCCAGAGCGGGTCACGGGCCCACAATCCCAGCATTGCCGCCGTATTCAACGCGAATCACCCTCCGGGAAATCGAAAGACGCGAGGCGAGTGTACTCCGAGCCGCCCGGTTTCAACACACTTTGATAGAGATGGAATTGCCTCTCGCGCGACGCGCCGAACTCAATAGGGGCGGCGCCCGCGAGTTTCTCGCGGAGCTGCTGGAGTCCCTCGGAGGAGGGAAATCGCGCGAGCGTCAGATGCGGCTGGAACGCGCGCGCTTCGCGAGGGAAGCCGAGGGGCACGAGTTGTCTCTCGACCGACTCCGCGAGCGCCGCAAGCTCGGGCCCGGATTCGATCCCTGCCCAGAACACGCGCGGGTGGCGTTCATTCGGGAAGAATCCGGCGCCGCGAAACCGAAGCTCGATGGGAGCGCCCTGGTGAATCGAGGCGAGCGCAGCGCGAATTTCGTCCACGCGCTCCGAGGGAGTTTCGCCGATGAATTTCAGCGTGACGTGCAGGCCCTCGATGCGCGTCCAGCGCGGGCCTCGGATGGATTCGCGGAATCGAGCGACCCACTCGGTCAGAGCGCGGCGCACCTCTTCGGGAATGTCCAGTGCGACGAAAAGGCGCATGCGTTCAGCCTTTCCCGCTGGCGTGGGGCGATTGGCCTTCCAGGAAATGACGGCGCACCATGTCCAGCGCAATCTGCGAGGCTTGCCAGCGCACGCGTTCGCGATCGCCGATAAGGTGCAGCTCGCGTTCGCGCGTGCCGTCGCGGCCCGAGACGGCGATGTGCACGGTGCCGACCGGCTTCTCAGGAGAGCCGCCGGATGGTCCGGCGATTCCCGTGATGCCCAAGCCCAGCGTTGCGCCGACCCGCCGGCGAATCCCCTCGGCGAGGGCGACGGCGACTTCAGCGCTGACGGCGCCGTGCGCCGCGATCAATTTGGCGGGCACGTCCACCATCGCGGATTTCAATTCGTTGCTGTAGCAGACGACGCTCCCGAGAAAATAGACCGAACTGCCCGCGACGCGCGTGACGCGCTCGGCGACGAGTCCACCGGTGCAGCTTTCCGCCGTCGCGAGCGTGGCTTGGTGAAGCGTCAACTGGTGACCGACAACCTCCTCGAGAGTTTGGCCGTCGGTGGAATAGACGCTCGCGCCGAGTGCGAGTGCGGCGCGCTGCTGCAATTCTTCCAGACGCTTTTCGGCTGGTTGCGCGTCGGCGGACCAAATTCGGAAATGAACTTCGATGTCGCCGGGGGCGGCGAGGACCGTCGTTTGCACGTCCGAGTACGCGGTGTAGATCGGCGCGATGCGCTGGTCCACTTCGGATTCCGGCATCGCCGCGACGCGCAACTGGCGGTGATGCAGGCGCACGCTGGGTGCGCGGCGGGCGAGGCGCTTTTCGACTTCATCCTCGAACATCGGCTGCAACTCTCGCGGTGGGCCAGGCAGCAGAATCACGACTCGCTCGCTCGCTTCGAGCCACAAACCGGGCGCGGTGCCGCGCGAATTCTCCAGGATCGTCGCGCCTTCGGGCACCATGGCTTGGCGCTTGTTGATTTCGGCCATTTTCCGGCCGAAGCGTTGGAAACGCTGCTCGATAGCGCGGAGCACGTCTTCATTCAGTTGGAGGCGGCGGCCGAGCAATTGGGCGACGGCGTCGCGCGTGCGGTCGTCTTCGGTGGGGCCGAGGCCACCGCTCGAGATAACGATTTCGGCGCGATCGAGGGCTTCGCGGAAGGCATTGCGAATGTCGTCGACGTCGTCGCTGACGACGGTTTTGCGCGCGACTTCGATGCCGAAGCGGTTGAGCTGCGCGGTGAGAAAAAGGGAATTCGTGTCGAGGCGGTCCGGGGTCAGAAGCTCGGCTCCAACCGCTATGATCTCAGCTTTCATCGCGGGCTAGGACGGCAGAGACAGACCTTCGATTTCCCAATCGAGGCTGAAGACGGCTCCGCTGGTCGCGAGCACGGCGCGGCGACCTGCAGGAAGCGCCAGGCCAACCAATCCGCTGCCCGCTAGCGCGAGTTCGGCTTCGCCGTCCGGCGCGATGCGCACGATGCCCCGGCCGCCCCCGAGCGAGGCCGTGACGTAGAGATTGCCCGCGCGGTCGAAGGCCATTCCCTGTGGGCGCCCCAGCCCGCGATAAAACGTACTGATTTCTCCTTGGCGATTGATGCGAAAGACGCGATCGAAACTCGAAGTCGTTGGCCCTGCGACGAAGAGGTCGCCCACAGGGTTGAATGCGAGATGATAGGCGGCAACCGAAGGCTCCAGCGTCGCAAAGACGAAAATCTCCTTGTCGGGGCTGATCTTGAAAATCGTGCCGCTGCGATCGCCGACGAATAGATTGCCGTCGTGGTCGAAGGCAAGGCCGGTGGCGATGCCCATGCCCTCGGCCCATTGCTCGGATTGGCCGTCGGGTGTGACGCGAAAGATCGTGCCGTCATCGCGGCAGGAGACGAAAAGCGTGCCCGCGTGGTCCAGCGCGAGGCCGGTGGGATTCATCAGCTTCGTGACGAACGGCTTGACCGTGTAATTCGGCGTGATCTTGTAAAGCGATACGGGGACGCGCTGGCCGCGCTGTCCGCTGAACGTGACGTAAATGTTGCCTTCGGCGTCCACGGCGGGATTCGCGACAGGGTGCAGATTGTCCGCGATCTGCACGCCGATGTGCATCGAGAACGGCTGGCTTTCGGCTCGCGCGGTGGTGACGCGAACCAGTCCACCCGAGATGCCTTCGGGCACACGCGCGATCAGATAGTCGTCGCTCGCGACGAGCAGGCTGCCTTCGGATTCGCCGAAGCGCACGCGCGGACGCGTGCCGCTTTGCGCCGCGAAGCCCCGGCCGCGAATGGTGACGTCACCGCCGGGAATTGCCGCAGCAGGAGCGATCCGTTCGATGCGAGGTATGCCGTTGTTTTCCAAGACGCCCTGTGCGCCGTCAAAGACCCAGCGCTCGAAACAACCACAACCCCAGCGCGGCGTAAAGGCCCGCGATCCAATCGTCCGCCATGATGCCCCAGCCGCCGGGAAGGGACTCTGCTTGCCGCGCGGGGAAGGGTTTCCAAATATCGAAGACGCGAAAAAGTATAAAGCCCGCGAGCAGGAATTTCCAGCTAAGCACCGAATGGGGCAGGCTGGAACCAAGAGGACGAAATGGAGAATACTCTGGCAGCGAACTCCAACGCACAGGGAGGAGACTCCCCAGGAGTAGAGCAAGGTGCTGGCCGGAGACTTCGTCGATGACGACGAACTGCGGATCCTTCTTGCCCGAGAATTTCGCCGCCCGGCTCGAAGCCCACACGCCAATCGCTGCAATCAAGACGGAAGTTGCACTGGCCGCCACGAGAGCGAAAGAGGAGGGAGTGACGGCGCGAAGAGCACCGAGGGGTTGCCAATCCGCCGGCAGTCGCCCGAAGTTAAGGCAAAAATAAACGGCAAAATAGATTGGCAGAGCCACGAGCGAACCCCATGTGCCGGGGGCGAGAGGTAGATAGCCGAGGCCGAATACGGTCGCGATTGCAAGCGCGACGCGCGGCTTGCGCTGCGCGCTATTGCTCGTCGTGGCTGGGGTTGGGTTCACGCGTTCCGCCGTCCTCGATTTCCGACTCGTCCATCTGAGTTGCTGTGGCGACCTTATATTTTTCGGAGGCCCAATTGCCGAGGTCAATCAAACGGCACCGTTCACTGCAAAATGGAAAGTCACGATCCGTCTCGGAATCGGCCGGCTTGCCGCAAATCGGGCAATTGAACTTCATGAGGAACGCTTATGCCAAAACGCGAAGCGCCGCGCCAGTGCTAATTTGTCGCGCGGGAGCTTCGGGAAGAAGCGCGGCAGAATTCTCGGGCCGCGCGTCGAGAACTTGCGTCACGCGGCCGGCGAGATCGTATTCGTGCGATTGCGTGATTTCCACTTCGACGACGTCGCCGGGCCGGGCGGCGCCGCTCTCCGTCTCGATGTCGCTGAGGAAGAGCTTGCCGTCAATCTCAGGCGCCATTGTTTCGAGGCGCGCTTCCCAGACCAATTCGTTCTCGCGCGACGGCCCTTCGACGAGCGCCGTGAGCCGCCGGCCGATGAATCTCCGCAAATTGCGCGCTGAAATCGTTTTTTGAATCGCCATCAAGCGGTCGCGCCGCCGCGCAATCGTCCTCGCGCCCACCTTTTCGCCGAGCGCGCGGCTCGCGGCGTTTTCGACGTCCGAATAGGCGAAGACGCCCATCCAGTCGAACTTAGCTTCGCGCACGAAGTCGCACAGCTCGCGGAAATCCGTTTCCGTCTCGCCGGGGAAGCCGGCGATGAACGACGTGCGGATCGCAACGCCGGGAATCGTGCGGCGAATTCGCTCGAGCAATTGCAGAAAGGCATCGCCCGAGCCGCCGCGCTTCATCCGCGCGAGCACGCCGCGGCTTGCGTGCTGCAGCGGCATGTCGAAATACTTGGCGAGACGCGGACGCGCCGCAATCGTATCGAGAAGCTTCTGGCTGACACGATTCGGATACGCGTAGAGAAATCGCACCCACTGCAAGCCCGCGACGTCCGCGAGCCGGTCGAGCAATTGCGGCAGACCGTCGCGCAGGCCCAGGTCCTCGCCGTAGGAAGTCGTATCCTGTCCGATCAAAGTCACTTCGCGCACGCCGGCGTCCGCAAGCCGGCCCGCTTCGCGAACGACGGATTCAAATCTCCGGCTGCGAAACTTCCCGCGCAATTGCGGGATGATGCAGAAGGAACACGGATGATCGCAGCCCTCGGCGATTTTCAGATATGCCGCATGACGAGGCGTGGTCAGCAGGCGCGGCGTCAGATCGTGGTAGAGGTAATCAGGCCGCGTCGCGGGCGCGCTCGAATTCCATTCGCCGCGCACGGCTTCGAGGATTCGTTCGATTTCGCCTGTCCCGACAACGGCGTCCACTTCAGGGGCCTGTTTGCGGATGTCTTCGCGGTAGCGTTCCACGAGGCATCCGGCGACGATCAAGCGTTTCGCCGCGCCGAACTTCTTGTATTCGGCCATCTCGAGAATCGTATCGACCGACTCTTTCTGCGCGGGCTCGATGAAACTGCACGTATTGACGATGAGGACTTCCGCTTCTTCCGCACGCGGCGTGAATTCGTAGCCGTTGCGCGCGAGAATTCCCATCATCACCTCGCTGTCCACGAGGTTCTTCGGGCATCCGAGGCTGATGAATCCGGCTTTCGGCATGATTGGTGCTCAGAGACACTTGCTGGAGAGAAAGATTATAGCACACGGCTCCAAATCGCCCGGGGCCGTGCATCGGTTTCGTATCGGCGGCCTTCGGGCCGTCACTTGTTGATGCAAGCGCGAAGATGACGACCTAGAGCTCGCCGCTACGAAGGCCGGGCAAGGGCGGCGTCGAGGCGCCATTTATATAGCAGCCAGACTGATCATTAGTTATCATCTGGCCGCAGAAAGGGCACAGCAACCTCTCCTGTGCATCACTCAGGCTAGACTACCCTGACCGCAATGGTCCCGAGCATGAACAGAACGATGCGTTCTATCTATCTCGCCAGCGTCGTACTCTGTGCAAGTCTTTGCGGCTGCGACCGAGACGCCGTCATTCGGAAGATGGCGCCCCCAGAGGACGAGGCCACTGCACGGAAAGAGGTCGACCTACTCAGGCAGCGGCAATTCGCCAAGATTGTGGGCGACCTGGACCCGGGCATCCTGAATACCGGCACCACTGATACGCTCGCTCAAATGGCGGATATGCTTCCCGTCGGCGAACCGAAGTCCTCGAAAGTCGTGGGCGTGAATGTGTTCCATGGCGACGGAATTTCCACGGACACACTTACGCTGGAGTATGAATTCCCCGACGGCTGGGTCTTGGCTGTTATCACGATTCAGAGAAAGGTGGACATAGTTACAATCACGGGGTTCCATGTAAAACCCATCCCCGATTCGCTCGAAGACACCAATAGATTTTCACTTGTTCCGAAGGGGCCCACGCAGCTGCTCGCCCTGCTGCTTGCGACTGTGGCGCTCGCATTTTGCGTATATGCCTTTGTTGAATGCATTCGCTGGGAAGAAGGAAAGCGGAAATGGCTTTGGGCAATTGTGGTTTTATGCGGTGTGATGAGGTTTGCTGTTAATTGGACCACTGGAGAATGGGATTTCACCCTACTTTCCATCTGCGTGCCCTGCGCCACCGCGAGCGCAGCCCCTTACGGGCCTTGGATCGTAGGAGTCTATTTCCCCCTCGGAGCCATTTTGTTCCTGCTCGGGCGAAGACCGGGGCCGCTTTCGTCGTCCAGTCAGGTGAGTGCGCCGCCGACGGCAGAGCAGCCACACGGACCAGTTCCCCCTGAAGGGGCTGCATAGTGAGTGAACAGCGCCAATCACGACGAATTCGGCGCGCGGCGAGTACGCGTCGCAACTAGGCGGCTATGTCCGCACAAGACTCCGAACCTTCAGCATGCGGAGTATCCAGTAGGTCGAGATCGCCGCTGTGATGTGCTTGAGCGTGTGGCCGCTCACGATTCCGCCGAGTGAATAGATCTGCCGGTCGGCAGCCTCGAAGAGTTTCGCAAGCGCGTAGATTCCGAGAGAGACCACAAAATCCGCGCCGCGCGTGTATCGCGGGGGAAACAATGCAAGGAGCAAGAGGAAAACAAGCAGTGAGCCAAATTCCGTGAGCGCGTAGGGCCGCAGATCGCCGTGCCCGTGCGCTTGCGTCACGCTCCAATAAAGCACGCTCGCCACTCCCATTGCGGCTAGCGGGGCAACCAGGCTGACGCCTATCCTCACGTTGATACGTTCTGCCACCAGAGCCGCCACCAGGGCCAAGAAGCCGATCGCCATGGGAATGCGGTCCCAGATGAGCGTAGCGTCGTTCGGATTGAGGTGATACCAGGCCGAACCGAATCCCGTCAGCGCAACGGCCAAGAAAAAGACAAAGTATGGCCAACCCTCACGTGCGTCAGCGAATACCGGGCGACGTTCTCCGGCGCGCAGGACGAGTTTCATTCCCAGGATACCGACAACGAGAAACAGAACGTTCGACAAGACGTTGAGACAATTCGGAATTCCGAGCAGCGTGCGGTGATCCGCAAAATTGTGATAGGCCTCGCTTTGCGGAACGGGCGAATGGAGAAAGACTAGGGCGGACGCAGCCGCCATAGCCAATAGCAGCAGCCACACGCGCCAATTCATTTCGGTGCGCGCCTGGCTGAACGCAATGAGTCTCGGATCGAACGCAGGAGGGGAGACATCTGTTCGGCCTGCGCGCCATGATTGCCGAATCGCGCGGCCAGGTAAAGAGCCGTAAGTTGCGCTACGGGCTCGGCAATTTCACGAGGGCCGATCGAAGTTGCGAATTCAAACGGCGTCTGCCCCGGAGCCTTTCGCAGGCCGCGCCGTTCGAGTAATTGCAGCATTCTCTGATAATGCAGCGTGGCGAGGTGCGGACTCAATTCACCGCGCCCGGTGCGCATCTGCCACATCGCGCGAAGCCGGCGCCCAGCGGGCCCGAGGAGAAGCGTCGTCACAAACGCCACGGCCAGCACGATCAAAAGCGCAATGTGGTGCGGCCAGCGGAAGAAACGCGTTTGTTCGGTCAGCATCCGCGCGACTGCTGCGTCGTGCGCGGCGTCCCAACGCGCGCGCAACTGCTCGGTCCAATTGCGCGACACGCGCTGGACGGTCTGCGCTAATTGGAATTGATGCGCGAAGTCGTAGTTGATGACCCATTCGCTCCAGGTGAGCTGGAACCAATCCCAGTATTCGCCGAGGCGCGCAGCCAGGCCCTTGGGCACATCGGCCGCGGGCGGGGTGGGATCGAAGGTGATCCAGCCGTAGCCGGGGAAGTAGACCTCGACCCAGCTATGCGCATCGCTCGCGCGAATGACGTAATCGTTCCCGACGTCATTGTAGTCGCCCGGCAGAAACCCGTTGATGTAGCGCGCGGGAATGCCGAGGCTCCGGACCATCACGGTCATCGCCGAAGCGAAATACTCGCAATGTCCCGCGCGGCGCGTGAACAGGAAATAGGCCAGCGGGTCGGCGGGCGGCGTGCCGGAGAGATCGAGCGTGTAGCCGTAGTGCGTTCGCAGGTACAGGGCGATCGCGGACGCCTTGTCGAATGGCGAAGAGAGATTCGCCGTGATCTGCTGCGCGAGCGCCGGGATGCGCGGGTCGAGCGGCGGCAATTGCAGATACATTTCCTGGATGGACTCGGGATAGATCGTCGAAGCGCCGCGCAAATCCAACGGAGGATTGGCGGGGAGCAGCGAGATTCCCTCGTAACGCATTCGCGTGAAATTGTGGAACGGGTTGAAGACCGAACCGGTGGGATCCACAGCGAGATAGGTGCGGCGGAACGATTGGCCGGACTCTTGCCCCGCAAACGCTCCGCGTGCGGCGGCGGGGTCGGCCGCAAAGAACAACGAATTCGTGGCGATCGGCTCGAGCAGAACAGAGTATTGCAGCCTCACATTGCGGCGCAGCCCGGCTCCTTCGGTCTCGGGCAGGGAGACCCAGCCGTCCTCGCCGGGAGAGAGCGATCTGACTTCGCGCTCGTCGGTGAACCAGCGGCGTCCGTCAAAATCCGTCAGGACGACGCCGCGCCAGTGCATCGTTTCGGCAGCGGTGGGATCTCCTTCCACCTGAATCCGCATGACGATGGTGCTGCTCTTTTTGATTTCGCCGATTTCGCCGAGTTCTACGTCGTCGGAAAACCCGGAGATGAGCGTCGGCTGCAGGTTGTAGCCGGACAAGTAGCCCGCGGAGAATCGCGGGAGGAGGAAAAAGATCACTGCTCCCGCAAGCAGCGCCGCCACAGCCAAAATTCCGGCCGTGGCACTGAGAGCAGTGCGCAACCGGCGCGCGGTTTGCGTTCCAGGTTCGAGCGGCGCCGTCGCAGCCGATTCGGCGCTGCTGCGCATCTCGAGCGCCATGAAGGTGGAGATGGAGAGGATCAGAAACACAAGGAAGAACACGAGAAACGTTGTGTCCACCGTCAGAATGGCTGCGGAAAGGATTGTGGCGAAGGCGAGCATGGAAAGGAAAAGATAGTCGCGCGTCGTGGTCGCGCTAAGGAGGCGGACCATCATGGCGAACAGCATCAAATGTATGGTTGCGAGCAGGGCCGCGAAGAGCGCGGGGCTTTGCGCGTCGCTCGCGAACGAACGCGAGAACCACCACAAGTCCATAGGGAAAAAAGCGAAATAGAGAATGACAAGCCACGTCGCGGCGCGCGGTGAAAGCTCGGGCTCGTAATTGTGCAGCCAGCGATAGCCTTTGACGAGAAGAGCCGCGGGCGCCGCGATGATGGAGACCAAGTCCAATTTCCCGGTGGACACGAGCGCCAGCACGCTCGTCAATAGCAGCAGATAGAGCGACAGCTTGAAATAACGATCGACGGCGGCGAGACGCGACTCCGGGAGAAGTGAAGCCTGTGGCATGGTCCTGCAAGAAGTCTAACATCCGCGGGCGACGCGGCTCGCGGGCCGCGAACCAACTGATTACCTTCGCCGCGAGAGGAGGAGCCGGACCTGGCCGGCAATCTTGCGGGTGGCATTCGAGATCGGCAAGTGATGCAAATCGCCGAGCTTTGGCGTCTTCGCTCCCGCGACGCGGGGCAGGCTCTTGACGCGCACGAGAAACGCCGCCAGTCGAATCTGCCGAAACGTTACGCTATGCCGCGAATCGCCCGCTGGCTCGAAAGACAGATCCCGCAGACCGAACTCGCTTTTCAGATGAGACGCGAGCGCTTTGCGCGGGTCTCCGCCGGCCTCTACGGCTGGGAATTGCCAAAGCCGCGAGAACAGCGCGGCTTCGGCTGCATTCGAGCGAAGCACGAGAGTGCGGCCGCGCGGGTCCAAGAACACGGCCGCGGCTAGCGTGACGCGGACGGTTCTGAGTTTCTTGCGCGCAGCGGGCAATTCTTCGGCGATTCCGAGTGCGGCGGCGCGACACCACGGTCGCACGGGGCACGCATTGCATCGCGGGGCTTTTGGCAGACAAACCGTCGCCCCGAGTTCCATCGTCGCCTGGTTCCAATCGCCAGGCGCACGTTGCGCGAGCAACTCCTGCGCGCGCGTTTCCAGCGCTTGCCAGCGGCGGGGCGCGCGCAGGTCTCCGCGGATTGCGTCGAGCCGCGCGAACACGCGCGCGACGTTTCCGTCCAAGACCGCGTGCCGCTCGTTGTAGGCGATACTCAAGATTGCCGCCGCGGTGTAGCGGCCGATACCGGGAAGCGCGAGGGCTGCGTCCCAGTCGCGCGGGAATTGCGATGCGTGGCGCGCGACGATCTCCTGCGCGGCCCGATGCAGATTGCGCGCGCGGCTGTAATAGCCGAGGCCGGACCAAAGCCGCAGAACGCTCTCGATCGACGCGTGCGCCAGCGATTCCATTGTGGGGAAGCGATCGAGGAAGCGCTCGTAGTAGGGAATCACAGCCGCGACGCGCGTTTGCTGCAGCATGATTTCAGCAAGCCAGATGCGGTAGGGGTCGCGCGTGCGGCGCCATGGAAGGTCGCGCTTGGCGCTGCGATACCAGGCCAACAGCTTCCGTCGAAACGGGGCGAGCGCCGCTCCTGCAAGTTTCCGAGCCATGCCGCGCGGAATTCTCCCACATTTCTCCGCGCAGGCGGGCGGGCTTCTCGATTTTCCCTGCGCCTACTGGAACAGGAGGAAGGACGAACTCCACAAATTCGTGGGAATGGCGCCGCGAGGCTGAAACGTCACGATGATCTTGAAAATTCCCGTGAGCTGGGCTAACTCGCCGAGATACGAGGGCCCGGAGGTTCTTCCGCGCGGCCCCACTTTCGCAAGGGCCCGCAGGGCGGCGTAAATGTTGTCTTCGGCTGGAGCGGCGGGCAGCGTCGTGCCAATCGTGCGAAATTCGAGGACGGAATTGAACTCGTAGAAGTGCCAGGCGAGGCTGGCGCAAAGACTGACCGCTCTCTCGAATTTCTCGGCAAGCTCGGCGGGATCGGGGAAGCGCGCGAAATCGACTTCCGGATCGAGCGCGATGAGCAGCCGGCGCTCGTCTTCGCGCGCGAATTCGCGAACCTGGAGCGCGCCCGTTTTCGCGGTCGCCTTCCAGTCTACGTGGCGGGCGCTATCCGTCGGGTGATAGTCGCGGATGGCGTAGAGGTCGTTGCCGCGCCCGCGGAGGAAACTTTCCAGTTCGCCGCTGACCAAAGGGAGAAGCTCGTAGAACTCGCCGGTGGGCTTCACGGAGGGATACACGATGATTTCCAGGTCGCTCGAGACGCGGCGCGTCTTCCGCAGAAATCCAAACGGAAATCCGGTTCGCAGTCCGAGCGCTTCCTGTTTGTAAACACCGCGGCGCGGAAACGAAAGCTCGACAGATTGCTCGACGGACTCCGCGCGCGGTACGTAAGGGAAGAAAACAGGCTGCGTCAGTATTGCGGCGGGAGCCGCGGAGCTCTTCTCTTTCTTGGCGCGCGATTGTTTTCGCGTCGCGGGTTGGTCGCCCACAATGGACAGCGAGAACGACGGCAGCCAGAATTTGTGATTGCGCAGCTCCGCCAGCGCGAGCACGGGCTGCCCGGCGAAGATGTGCTCGGGCAGCTCCAGGTGCAAGTCCACGCCCGAGAGAACCGTCTGCGAAGCCACGCCGGAGATGAGGATTCCCGCGAGCAGGCAGGCCAGGACCATGAAGAGAAGGTTGTTGCCCGTGTTCAGCGCGGCGAGCGCGACCACCATCACGCCGCCGATGTAGATCGCGCCGGTACGCGTGAATTTGTAGTCGATGTGGTAGGCGAGCCAGCGCAACGGCGTGCGGCGCGCGAGCACGGGAACAATCGTGAACGCGACCCAGCCGGCCAGCCCGAGCGCCGAGAGCGCCGCGCACGCCGCCAGCCACAGTCTTCCGCTCTCCGCCGCCGCACCGGAATAAATCGCGAGCACCAGCGCCAGCGCGAGGGCCACCATCGCGATGCCGAAGCTGCGCCAGCCCGGGCGATCCAGGTTGCGCCACCAGCGAAGCGCGAGTTCGGAGGCCATCAGAGCGGGACGCGCGTGGATTCTAGGATTTCGTTGAGGATTGCTTCCGACTGCTCGGACTTCTTTTGCGTCGTGGCGTAACGTGTGTTGACGACGAGCCGGTGCGAGAAAACGGGAATCGCGAGTTTCTTGAAATCGTCGGGAACGCAATACTCGCGTCCGTCGAGAAACGCACGTGCTTGCGCCGCCCGCTGCAGCATCAGGACGCCGCGCGGACTCACCCCGAGCAAGAGCTGTTCGGCGCGGCGAGTTCTCGCGGCGATTTCAATGGCGTAATCGGCCAGACTGTCGTCCACACGCACCTGTTCGACCGCGCGCTGCAAGTTGGCGACTTCCTCGGCTTCCATGACGGGCTCGATGCCTTCGAGCGCCCCGGCGCCGCGATGCCGGCGCAGGATGTCACGCTCGCTTTCGTGGGAAGGATAGCCCATGCGGATGCGCATGAGGAAACGGTCGAGCTGCGATTCCGGCAGCGGGTACGTGCCATGATGTTCGATCGGATTCTGCGTGGCGAGTACGAGAAAAGGCTGCGGCAGCGGATGCGTTTGATTGTCCACGGTGACTTGCGCTTCGTTCATGGCTTCGAGCAGCGCAGATTGCGTCTTCGGCGTCGTGCGGTTGATCTCGTCGGCAAGCACGATGTTCGCGAAGATGGGGCCCGGCTTGAACTCGAACGTCTGCGCGGCCGGATTGAATACGCTGATGCCGGTGACGTCGGAGGGCAGCAGATCCGACGTGAATTGGATGCGCTGGAACGAACAGTGGAACGAGCGGGCCAGGGCCTGCGCGAGTGTGGTCTTGCCCACACCGGGAACGTCCTCGATCAAAAGGTGGCCGCGCGCCAGCAGGGCGATGATCGCCAATTCGATCACGTCGTCCTTGCCGCGAATCGCACGCGCGACGCTGCGTTGCAGTTGTCCCAGTTGGCTTGCCAGAGCCGTGGCCATTGGTTGAAAATCCCCGTTGCTTCTGTTAGAAACTGAAGACTAGGGCGATTAGCTCAGTGGTTAGAGCGCTCCCCTCACACGGGAGAGGTCCAAGGTTCAAGTCCTTGATCGCCCACCATGAAGCTCTCTCTGCGGCTCGCCCCGTATTCGGCGCCCCTTCCGGCGCGGCCCGAGGACAAGAATCGCTCAACCTTCATTCTAAAGGAAAACCGACATGACCTCGACACTGCGCTCGCTCCAGTTTTTCACGTTAGGCACCTGGGTCGGCAGCATCCTCTATTTCAGTGTTGTCGTTGCACCCGGTGCGTTTCGCATGCTGGCAAATGCGAACGAGGCGGCCGACATGATCAGCTATTCGCTCGGTCGCCTGCACATCGCGGGAATCGCGCTGGGCTTGGCGTACCTGCTCGCGACGCTCCTGCTCGGACGATCCGCCGGTGTGCTCGGCCGGCCAGCGTCGCTTCTGGTTTTCCTGATGATCGCGCTCACCTGGATCTCGCAGTTTCACGTGGTCGCACGCATGCATCTGTTGCGGCTCGAATCCGGCTCGATATTCGCCACGCCGCCGGACACCCCGATTCGCGTGGCGTTCGACCGCCTCCACACCTTTTCGGTTTGGATCGAAGGCGTCGTGGCGATCTCGGGCGTCGCCGCGCTTTATCTGACCGCTCGCGCGGCAAAATCGGTGCCCGCAACCACCCCCGCCCCCGAATAGGATTGCGATCTTAGCCGCTCTTGCGCGGCTTTTTCGCTCTCGCTTGCACCTCGGCATCCACCGCGCGCCAGAGGTACCAGCTTGCTACGCTTCGGTAGGGGCGCCAGCGCTCGCCGAATGCGAGCAGTTCCTTCGGCTTCGGCATGCGCCGCTTGCGAAACGCGATCCGGAAACCATTCCGCAGGCCGTAATCCGAAATCGCGAGAACATCCGGCCGGCCGAGTTGGGACAACAGCAGCATTTCAACTGTCCAGACGCCGACGCCGCGAACGGCCGTCAGGCGCTCGATAATTTCGTCGTCCGGCAGTTTTTCGATTTCGGCGAGGGACGGAACGGTGCCGTCGATCGTCTTTGTAGCGAGATCGCGAATCGCGGCGATTTTTTGGCGCGAAAGTCCGACATCTCGCAGATGACGGACCTCCGCGGCAAGAATCTGCTCCGGTGCGGGCAGGTTGCCCGCGCCAAATCGATCCTTGAATCGCTGGAGAATCGTCGCCGCGGCTTTCCCGTGCAACTGCTGATAGAAAATCGCCCGAAGCAACGCCTCGAACGGGCTTTTGTGCCCCGCGAGTTGGACGCGGCACGGGCCAATGCGGGAGATGAGGCGGCCCATTGCGGGATCCACGCGGCGCAGGTGACGTACGGCCTTGCGCACGTCGTAGGGCAAGTTCGGCGTTTCAGGCATCGATGACCTTCTATCTATCTCGTCGCTCTGCGGGCAAACCGGAATCTGCGGTCGCTGGCCCATGAGCCCGCGGACCGCTGAAAAAGCGTATGCTAATATCGCCCGTTCGTGCAAACGCCAATCCGATGGGATTTCCGGGGTTCCGAGTGGACACCGTGAGCGAAGGACTTCAAATTTCATGCAAACAGGAATAATCGGCCTTCCGCTAGTTGGCAAGACGACGCTCTTCCGAATTTTGACGCGCGCGCATTTGGACGCGAAGTCCTCGCACGGCGTGACGCACGTGGGGGTCGCCCGCGTGCCCGACCAGCGCATCGATCGCCTGGGGGAACTTTACAGGCCGAAGAAGATCACGCACGCGAGCGTCGAGTACGTTGACGTGGGCGGCATGCAGAAGGACCGCGCGCGCGATTCGGCCGTCCTGGCTCCGCTGCGCGAAGTAGATGCGCTGGCGCATGTTCTGCGCGCGTTTGACGATCCCGCCGTGCCGCACGCGGCTGGCTCGATTGATCCGCTGCGCGATGCGATCTCGCTCGACCTCGAACTGATGCTCACCGATCTCGACCAGATCACGCGGCGGCTCGAGCGTCTCGAAAAAGACATCAAGAAAAAGAAGGACCCGGTGCTCGAACACGAGTTGGCGCTGCTCACGCGTTGCCGCGTGGCAATCGAGGGCGAACAGCCGCTGCGCGAATTGGAATTCACGCCCGACGAGCAAAAGATACTGACCAGCTTCATGTTTCTCTCTCAGCGGCCGATGCTTTATGTCGTGAATGTTGGAGACGCGGAAGTCGGCGAATTGGATTCCGCCGCCGAACGGCACGGACTCGCTCAGCTTGCGGGGCGCAAGAAGGCGGCGACGCTCGCCATCTGCGGGAAAATCGAGGCCGAATTGGCGGAGCTCGAGGGCGAAGAGGCGGCGGAATTGCTCTCCTCCTACGGTCTCAAACAATCCGGCCTCGACCGGCTCATCCATGCGACCTACGACCTGCTTGGCTTGATTTCTTTTTTCACGGGGGGCGATCCCGAAGTCCGCGCGTGGACGATTCGGCGCGGCACGACGGCGCTGAAGGCCGCCGGTGTGATCCACACCGATATCGAGCGCGGGTTCATCCGGGCGGAAGTCGTGCGTTGGGATGAATTGCTCGCGGCCGGCAGCCTCGCCGCGGCCCGGGAAAGGGGCCAGGTGCGCCTGGAAGGGAAGGAGTACATCGTCCAGGAGGGCGATGTCATTTTGTTCCGTCACAGCGGCTGAAGGCCTACTTGCACTCGAATCTGGGCTCTCGGAATCCGCGCTAAGGCCAGCGCTGCAAACCTGGAGATTGAAGATTCTAGCGTCGGGCGCCGCCCGGATGTGGCCCGAGGGGCTGACGGATGGTTAAAGTCTTTAGCCACAATAAGATAGAAGGATGCCGGAGCCGCGCGCCGGGGTTTCCCACCTTGCGTCCCCGGAGGGCCAAAACGGGGGCCCCAAGAGTCTCTGCGGCGTCGGAGTAACCCCCTTGTCCTATCTGCAACTTTTTGACTCTACATGGGTTGTATACAATGTGGAGGCTATGGCCAGGTCGGACGTCCAACTGATGTTGGAGGTGAAGGCCGGGGACGAAGCGTCCTTCGAGCTTTTGCTTCGCAAGTACAGAATACCTCTGGTCAATTTCCTGTACCGCATGGTGCGCGATCGGGCGATGGCCGAGGATCTGGCTCAGGAAGTGTTTCTGCGAGTGTACCGTGCGCGCCAGGATTACGCGCCGAGTGCGAAGTTCACGACATGGATGTTCCGCATCGCGACGAACCTCGCACTGAACGCACTCCGCGACGGCCGCCACCGGCAACTCGAGATTTCGATGGACCAGCCAGTCGATATCGGCGATGAAGTTGCTCCGGCTTGGGAAGTGGCGGACCGGCGGCCGGGCGTGGAATACGAGTTGATCCGGCGGGACCGCGCGGAGTTCATCCGGCGCGCGGTTGCTCAGTTGCCGGAGAAGCAGCGAGCCGCCGTATTGCTGCACAAATATCAGGAACTTGATTACGATGAGATCGCAAGAATTCTGGACTGCTCCGAGAGCGCGCTGAAATCTCTGCTGTTCCGCGCGTATGAAACGCTGCGCGTGCAACTCGCGCCGCTCGTCGGAAGTTCCGCAGCGGTCGAGCAATCTGGGGGAATGGGGAGTTAAGGGGAAGTGGGGAAGGTGAGGGCGTCATGAATTGTAAGAGGATCGAAGCAAAATGGATCGCCTATTTCGACGGGAAGGCGAATCCTTCCGAGCGCCGCGAGGTGGAAGCCCATCTGGCGTCTTGTTCTGCCTGCCGTCGGCGCGCCGAAGAGTATCGCGCGATGTGGGATGTGCTGGACGAAGTGCCGCAGATCCTGCCGTCGCCGTCATTCGACGCCGCGCTGCGCGCGCGGGTCGCCGCCGAGCCGCCGCGAGGCCGCTGGCTGTGGCTATTGCCATCGCCACGGCTGGCCTTCGCGGTGTCCATGCTGCTGCTCTTGTCGGTTTGGATTTCGTCGAGGCCGGTTGCGGTCGCGCCGAATACGGTCACGCCCCCGTCAACTGCGGTGCAGGCCGGCGGCGAAGCCGATTTCCGCATGATCAACGACCTGCAGGTGCTCGAAAACTACGACGTGGTCTCGAATTTCGATGCGCTTAGCGATCTGCCCGCGCAATCCGGCGCGGCGTCGCAGCCATCGGCTCAGCCGCCTTCGCACATGTGAGCGCGGCCATTCGGCGATTCGACAAATGATCCGACGTCTTATCTTCGCTGCCATCCCGGCCCTGCTGCTCGCAGGTACGCTATCCGTGACGGCTCAGTCGCCGGCGCAAGAGGCGCGCCAGCAACGGGTCGAACAGCGTCAGGCGCGCAGGGAGCAGGCACAGCAGCGCCCACCGGCCAACGCGAACCCGAGCGAGCGCGGGATGATGGGGTTGCCGCCGAAATGGATCGAGCGTTTGCAGGACATGCCGCCCGCGCAGCAAGAGCGCTTCTTGCGTAACAACCAGCAGTTCCAGAACCTGCCGCCGTGGCGGCAACAGCAAATCCGCCAGAATCTCGCAAAATGGAACAGCCTGACTCCTGAAGAACGAGAGGAGATTCGGCAGCGCGAAAGAATCTGGGAACAGATGACTCCGGAGCAGCAGAACTACGTGCGCAACGTGCTTCTGCCGCGCTGGCAGCAACTTCCGCAGGAGCGCAGGGCCGTGATCCAGCAGCATTTGCGCGCTCTAAATGGCCTGAGCGATAGCGATCGCGAAGCCCGGCTCAACAATCCCCGCTTCTTGCAGGGAATGAGCCCAGACGAGCAGCACATGCTTCGCGATTTGGCCCACCTGCGCATCGGCGCCGGCGTCGAACCGCCCTCGCAGTAGTCACGCTCCGAATCGGTCCGCCACCCCCTCCCGTTACTCTTACGATACAAACGTGCGCGCGTGGGAAGCCGCGCGCGACCCGTAGTCGAATTTTTGCCGCGAGCCACCAGCCGTAGTGCCTCTCCGGATTGGGTGTTCCAGCGAATCTAATTTCCACAGAAATATTCAAAAAACTGCCGATTGTTCTTGACAACGGGACACTCCCAACTACAATCGTGGCCAAATGTGGGGGAAAGTGGGAGTCAGTGAAGCAAAGTGGTGAACGAGGGAAACGGGCTCGGGCCGTTCGGTAACGCTCATGCTTAGGGGAAACTATCCCGCGACGGTGGACGACAAAGGCAGGCTCAAGATCCCGTCCGCCTTTCTGGACACCCTGAAGAAGAGCGGAAAGCGGTTTTTCGTGACGAGCGAAAACGGCGAGAGTGCGAGGGTCTACCCCATGAAGTTCTGGGAAGACATCGAGCAGAAACTCGCCAAGATCTCGACGCACAACCGCTCGAAGCAGAAATTTCTCGACCGGGCCAATTACTACGGCCAGGTAGTCGAGATGGATGGCCAGGGACGAATCCTGATTCCGGGCGTTTTGCGCGAAACCGCGCAGATGAAGGGCGATGTGGACGTGCTGGGGGAACTCAAGTACCTGGTCGTCTGGAACCACACGCGCTTCGCCGAGAACCTGAACCGGAATCCGTTGACCGACGACGACTTTAAGGCGCTGGATTCGCTGGGCATTTAGTTTTGAACGAATTGCATACGCCGGTGCTGGCGGAAGAAGCCGCGCACTGGCTGGCCATCCGACCGGGCGGAACGTACGTGGATGCGACGGTCGGGCTGGGAGGCCACGCGCTGGCCTTCTTGCGCCGCATGGGCGGGGCAGGGCGGTTGGTGGGATTGGATCGCGACGCGCAAGCGATTGAAATTGCGCGCGAGCGGCTAAAAGGATTCGAGCGGCAGGTGACTCTAGTGCACGCGAACTTTTCGAGAATCGACGAAGTTCTGGCGCGGCTGGGAATTGGCCCCGCCGACGGCGTGCTGGCGGACCTGGGAGTTTCGAGCATGCAACTTGATTCGGCGCATCGCGGCTTTTCATTCCGCGCGAGCGGTCCGCTCGACATGCGCATGAATCAGAGTTTGCCTCCGCAGGCAGGGCTCGCGGAAATCACCGCTGACGAAATTGTGAACGGCGCGGCCGAGCGCGAATTGGCCGACCTGCTCTATCGCTTCGGCGAGGAGCACGACTCACGCAGAATCGCCAGGGCCATTGTCCGGGCGCGTCCCATTCGGGACACCGGACACCTGGCAACGGTTGTGGCAGGAGCCCGAAAGCAAGGGGGAAGGCAGAGACTGCATCCCGCGACAAAAACGTTTCTGGCGCTGCGGATTGCGGTGAATCGAGAGATGGAGGAACTCGAGCAGTTTCTATCTCGGACCCCTGCCACGCTTTCTCCGGGCGGCCGATGGGCCGTCCTCAGTTACCACTCGCTGGAGGATCGCCTCGTGAAGCGGCGCCTCCAGCAACTGGCGCGCGAAGCGGCGTTTCGTCTGCTGACCAAGAAGGTGATCCGGCCCTCTGAGGCCGAAATGGCAGCGAACCCGCGCGCACGCAGCGCGAAGATGCGCGTGGCCGAAAAGATCGCGCCCGAGTCCCTTTTATGACCGAGTTCTACACGGTAAAGCAGATTGATAATTCGCGGCTGGTCCGCACGGTCGCGCCGGACCGCCTGCGCGAGTGCGTGCGTTTAGTCGGCGTTGGCGCTCTCTTGGCGCTCATGGCCCTTTGCTACGCCTGGCAGCACTTCGAGTGCATTCAGATGCGCTCGCAGCTCGAATCGCTGAAGCAGGAGCATTCGCAAGCGGTCGAGCTCAACCAGGAATTGAAACTGGAAGTAGCGAGCCTGCGCGATCCCGGAAGAATCGATCTCATCGCGCGCGGTCAGCTCGGCCTGACGACTTCCGCTTCGAGCGAAATTGTGCCCACGGAACCTCCAGTGGAACCGGTCATGGCGCAGGCGCGGACGTCGAACCCGGCGGCCGCGCAATAGTCCAGTTTTCGCTAGTGCGGCCTGGCGCCGTGCCTGCCTTGCCCCCCGGCAGACGCAGACCGGCCGGCGGAATCGAATGGGAAGCTTCGTAGGGCGGAGTCCCAGGCACACTCAATGGATCTGCGCAGTTCCCGCAGCCGAATCTTCTTGGTGGCCGGCATTGCGGCGCTCTGGATGGGGGCGGCGCTGGTCCGGCTGGCATACCTCCAACTGATTTGCTACAGCGACTTTCTCTCCCGCGCTGAACACCAGCAGCGTCTGATCGTCGAGGTCAATCCCCGCCGCGCCGATATTTACGATCGCAACGACCGCCCGCTGGCGATGAGCGTTCCCGTGGACACCTGCTTCGCCGTGCCTTCGGAGATTGCCGATCCCCAGATGGTTTCGCATTTGCTGTCGGGCATCCTGGGCATGCCCGCCGACGACATCCTTGCGCATTTGGATTCCTCGCGCACCTACGCGCGGATCGCCCGCAGACTGCCGCCGGAAACGGTCGAGCGGATTGAAGATTTGAATCTCAAGGGAATCTATTTCGAGAAAGAGGACGCGCGCTTCTATCCGAAGCGCGAGCTTGCCGCCAGCGTCCTGGGCTACGTGGACACCGACGAGAAGGGGCTGGGCGGGATCGAGTATTCGCTCGATGACCGCATCCGCAGCGAAGGCGGGCGGATGTTCGTTCTGGCCGATGCGCATCGCCGGCCGATCGATAGCAGCGATCGTCCGCCGCAGGATGGCCAGAGCGTTGTTCTCACGCTCGATCAGAATATCCAGCACATCGCCGAACGCGAGCTCGACGCCGCAATCGCCCAGACGCATGCGATCTCCGGCACCGTCATCGTGGAAGATCCATCCAGCGGCGAATTGCTGGCCGTGGCGAATTGGCCGACGTTCAATCCGAATGCAGCGGGCGCAAGCCCTGCGGACGCGCGCATGGACCGCGCGATCAGCGCGCTCTACGAGCCCGGCTCCGTTTTCAAGATCGTCACGCTTTCCGCCGCGATCGATCAGGGAATCACGCGCCCGGATGAAGTGGTGGATTGCCAGAACGGCGCGATCGACATCGCCGGTCATCGCATCCACGATCACAAACCGTACGGCGATCTCACGGTCTCGCAGATTCTCGCGTACTCCAGCGACGTCGGCGCGATCAAGATCGGCCTGCGCTTGGGCGCGCCGAAACTCTACCAGTACATCAATGCATTTGGCTTCGGCCAGCTCTCCGGCGTGGATTTGCCCGGTGAAAGCCGCGGCATGCTTCGCCATCTCGAGAATTGGACGCCCGTTTCCGTCGGCTCCATTTCCATGGGACAGGAAGTCGGCGTCACGCCGATTCAGGTCGTCACGGCGATGTCTGCGATTGCCAATGGCGGCTTGATCGTGCGGCCGCACGTCGTAAAGGCTTTGCGCCGGGGGGACGCCGTCGTGGTGCCGGGACAGCCGGCACCACGACGCGTCATTCGCGCCACGACCGCTGCGACGATGCGCGAAATGCTCGAGGGCGTTGTGCTCAATGGCACGGGCGTAAACGCGCGTCTCGATGGCTATACGGCCGCCGGCAAGACGGGTACCGCGCAGAAATTTGATCCCGCCACGGGCCGTTATTCGAATTCTCAGCTCATCGCTTCGTTTGTGGGCTTCGCGCCCCTGAACACACCGGTGATTACCGTGTTCGTGCAACTGGATTCGCCCGTCGGAGAACACGAAGGCGGCGAAGTTGCCGCGCCCGTTTTCCAGCGCGTCGCGCAGCAGGTGCTCGAGTACTTGAACGTGCCGCACGACGTACCCGTCGCGCCGAGGCTGCAACTCGCAAGCCGCGGGCGCGAGCAGCGTGTGCCCGATATCGACGTCAGCGATTTCGATCCCGCGCAGACCGACGATTCCGCGGTTCCGGCCGGCGCGCCTTCCCCGCAGGCTTCTCCGGCTCCCAGTGCCGCGCCGCAAACGGTCGAGTTGGATGAGGCGCAAGGCGTGGAGGTGCCGAATCTCGCGGGCCAGACCGTGCGCAGCGTCACGGAGCAATGCGAGCGTCTGGGCCTGATACCGATCCTGGTTGGCAGCGGAATTGCTCTCCAGCAATCGCCGCCGCCCGGCGCGAACGTTCGCCCCGGAGCGCGCGTGACCGTGCAGTTCGGCCGCGCCGCGTCGCAGCAAACGAATTCCTCGCCGCGCGCGGCCCAAACGCAAGCGCAAGATTCCGGCGGCGGAAGGACTCGCTGATGGCTCGCACCGGCCGAATAGCCGAATTGAGCGACGCATCGCATCGGCCTATACTGGCCGTGCCAGAAATGAGATTGCGAGCCCTGCTGCAAGGCGTCGATCTTAGGCGCCCTGTCTCCGGCGCAGACCTCGAAGTCGCGGCACTCGCCTACGACAGCCGAAAAGTTGTTTCCGGCGGCGCATTCTTCGCCATCCACGGCGAAAAGACGGACGGCAATCGTTTTGTCTCGGACGCCGTCGAACGCGGCGCCGCGGCGATTGCCAGTGAGCAGCCGCGTCCTGCAAGTCTGCCGCAGCACGTCGCGTGGATCGAAGTCGCCGAAGCGCGCAAGGCGCTCGCAATCGCGGCTGCGAATTTTTTCGGCCGCCCGGCCGAATCACTGAAATTGGTCGGCATCACCGGCACAAACGGCAAGACCACCACGGCCTGCCTGGTTGATTCCATTCTGCGCGCCGCGGGCCACCGGACCGGCCTTTTCGGCACCATCGAATACCGCACGCCTTCCGCGAAGTTCGCCGCGACGACCACGACTCCTGAATCGCTCGACCTGCAAGCGTATTTCGCTGAAGTGGTGCGTGAAGGCGGGACGCACGCCGTGCTCGAAGCGAGTTCGCACGCCCTCGCGCTGGATCGTTTGTGGGGCTGTCCGTTCGCCGTTGCTGTCTTCACGAATCTCACCCGCGACCATCTCGATTATCATAAGACGTTCGAGGCGTACTTCGCGGCGAAGCGCCGTCTCTTCGAGGGCACCGGTGAAGGCGCGCCCAAAGCCGGCGTCGTAAATGTCGACGATCCCTGCGGCGAGCAGCTTGTGGGGCTCGCGGGGCGCACGCTGCGCTATGGTTTGCGCAGCGCTGACGTCACAACGCGCAAGTTTGAGCTTGCGATGACCGGCCTCGAATTCGTCGCGGACACGCCTGTCGGCCGGGTCGCCGTTCATTCGCCGCTCGTGGGCCGCATCAACGTTTACAACATTCTCGCCGCGATCGGCGCCGCCATCGAACTCGGCATCGAAACGCCCGTGATCGAAAAAGGCATCGCGCAACTCGCGGCGGTTCCCGGCCGGTTCGAGCGCGTGGACCTCGGCCAGCCGTTCCTGGTCGTCGTGGATTACGCGCACACCGACGACGCGCTGCGCAATCTCCTCGCGACCGCGCGCGAGTTGGACTCCTCCGGTCGCGTCATCACGCTCTTCGGCTGCGGCGGCGACCGCGACCGCGCCAAGCGCCCGCTGATGGGTGAAGCCGCCGGCCGCGCGAGTGATTTCGTCGTGCTCACCAGCGACAATCCCCGCAGCGAAGATCCGCTGCGCATCATCAACGACGCCGTCGTCGGATTGCAGCGCGCCGGAGCGAAATATCGCATCGAGCCCGATCGCGAGCGCGCCATCGAAATCGCGCTTGAAGAGGCCCGCGCTGGAGACATCGTCCTGCTGGCGGGAAAAGGACACGAGACGTATCAGATTTTGAGCGACCGCGCGATCGAGTTCGACGATCGCGAAATGGCGCGACGCTGGCTGCGCCGCAACGGCTTCGGCTCCTGATCCGTTCGCGGGGCGAGGGGCACGCGCCGTGCATTGACAACCGTGAGCCTCGCACCGATTCGTGCGGGGCGGGGCGTTCAACCGAGGTGACTCGAAACCGGTGAGAACCAGCCCGTTGGGGAGAATATGCGGTGGACGGTTGGAGAAGTGGCTGGCGCATTGGGTGTTGCGCCGCCCTCCGGGCTCGACCCCGTGGCCCGGCTGGCCGGCGTCTCGATTGATTCTCGCACCGTGGGTCGTGGCGAGCTGTTCGTGGCGATACACGGACCGCGTCACGATGGACACGGTTTTGTGGCTGCCGCTTTGGACGCAGGCGCCCCGGCTGCGGTCGTGGCGCACAACCGTCTGGCCGAATTTCCGGCGCAGATCCAGCCGCGGCTCATCGCCGTGGAGGACACGTTGGCGGCGCTTCAGGGACTCGCGCGCGCCGTTCGTCGCAAATGGGGCCGCAAACTTGCCGGCGTCACGGGCTCGGTCGGAAAGACGACCACGAAGGAAACTTTGGCGGCATTACTGGCGGCGCGGTTCCCTGTCTTGAAATCGGAAGGGAACTTGAATAACGAGTTCGGCCTTCCGCTCACGCTGCTGCGGCTGGAAGACGCTCACGAAGCCGCTGTGGTCGAGCTGGGAATGTCGCACGCGGGAGAGTTGCGCCAGCTCGCCGCCATCGCGGAGCCGAACGTCGGCGTCGTGACGCGCGTCGCTCCGGTGCATTTGGAATTTTTCGCGTCGGTGGATGAGATTGCGCTCGCAAAGCGCGAACTGGTCGAAGGTTTGGCGGGCGCGGAAAGCGTCACGGTCTTGAACGCGGATGATCCACACGTCGCCGCGTTCGCGCGCATCGCGCCCGGACGCGTCCTGACATTCGGCGCCTCGCCGTCCGCGGATTTTCGCGCCGCTGCGATCGAAGACCGCGGCGATCGCGGCACGGCCTTCGAGTTTGCTTTTCCCGGTGGCCGCGCGCACATCGATCTGCCCCTGGTCGGGCGGCACAATGTCGAAAACGCGCTGGCCGCGCTGGCCGCGGCGAGCGTTTGGGGCGTGGGCGCCGCGGAAGCGGCCGAAGTTTTTCCCACGCTGCGCCCGGCGGGGATGCGCGGGCAAGTGCTGCATTTTGCGGAAGGCTTCACCGTGATCAACGACAGTTACAACTCGAACCCCGTTGCGCTCGACGCGATGGTCGCTCTTCTTGCAAGTCACCCCGAAGCCCGCCGCCGCATTCTCCTCGCTGGCGAAATGCTCGAACTCGGTCCGCGCTCCGCCGAGCTTCACCACGACGCCGGCCTGCGCGCAGGCGCCACGGGCCGCCTGGATTGGATCATCGGCGTGCAAGGCGACGCCGCGCAATTGGTGCGCGGCGCCATCGAAGCCGGCCAGCCCGACGCGCGCGCCGAATTCTTTGCGAATTCCTCAGACGCTGCCAAAGCCATCGCCGATTTGGTTGCGCCCGGGGACGTCCTGCTCGTGAAAGGCTCGCGCGGCGTGAAGATGGAGCGCATCGTCGAAGCCCTGCTGGCCCGCTACGCAGTCGAGTCCGCACCCGCTGCGGGGGAGCGCGCCTGAAATGCTTTACTGGCTTTTTTATCGAGTGCTTCAGCATTACGTCCACGCGCTGAACGTTTTTCGCTACATCACGGTCCGCACGGCCCTTGCCAGCCTCACGGCGCTGCTGCTCGCGCTCGTGCTGGGGCCGTGGGTAATCCGTCGCCTGCGCGAATTGCAGATTGGCCAATTCATTCGCGAGGAAGGCCCCCGCAGCCATCAGGCCAAGGCGGGCACGCCGACGATGGGAGGCGTCTTGATCGTGCTGGCGACGATCGTTCCCGTCCTCCTCTGGGCCGATCTCGCCAACCCGTATGTCCTCCTCGCTATGTTCGCGCTCGTCGGTTTCGGCGCCATCGGCTTCACCGACGATTACCGCAAAGTTCTTCGCCGTCGAAATCTGGGGTTGACCGGCAAACTGAAATTTCTCTGGCAAGTCGCGGTGTCCCTCATTGTCGCCCTCACGTTGCTCCGTCTCACTGTGGACGGCGCCTACTCCACCCAGCTCAGCGTGCCGTTCTTAAAGAAATTTCATCCCGATCTCGTCGTGGACCATCTTCGCGGCCATGGACTCCTGTCCGTTGTAGCGTTTCTGCCGTTCCTGATCTTTGTTGTGTTGGTGATTGTCGGCTCCTCGAACGCCGTGAATCTCACCGATGGATTGGACGGCCTCGCGATCGGCTGCGTGATCGTCGCCACGAGCGCGCTCACGGTCCTGACCTACATCACGAGTCACGCCGGATTTTCCGCCTATCTCGACATTCAGCATCTCCCGCAAGTGGGCGAGCTGACGGTGTTCTGCGGTGCCCTCGTCGGCGCGTCGCTCGGCTTTCTCTGGTACAACACGCATCCCGCCGAAGTGTTCATGGGCGACGTCGGTTCGCTCGCGCTCGGCGGCACCATCGGCGTCATCGCCGTGGCCATCAAGCAGGAAATACTCCTGTTCTCGGTCGGCGGCATCTTCGTCCTCGAAGCGCTTTCCGTGATTTTGCAGGTCGCGTCGTTCCGCCTGACCGGCAAACGTATTTTTCGCATGGCTCCCCTGCATCACCATTTCGAGATGCTGGGCTGGAGCGAATCGAAAATCATCGTTCGCTTCTGGATTGTGGCGTTGGTCTTCGCGTTGTTCTCGCTGACCACGCTGAAGTTGAGGTGACGGTTTGAGACCGGGGGTCGATCTGTCGGGGAAACGCGTGCTGGTGGTGGGCTTGGCCCGCACCGGCATTGCCACGGCGCTCTTCTGTGCCTCACGCGGCGCGCGCGTCACGGCAAGCGAGGAACGCCCCGAAGAGCAGGTGGCCGATGCCGCGGCCAAGCTCCGTGAAGCGGGTTGTGCCCTCGAACTCGGCGGGCACAACGACGCCACGTTTCTCGCTCAGGACTTGATCGTGCCGAGCCCCGGCGTCTCTCAGAATTTGCCGCAACTGGTCGCTGCGCGCGCCGAGCAAATTCCCATCTGGAGCGAAATCGAACTCGCTTCCCGCTTTCTCCACGGGCGCCTGGTCGCCATCACGGGCTCGAACGGCAAGACGACCACAACCGCGCTGGTCGGGCATATCCTCGAAACCGCGGGCATTCCCGTCATCGTTGCCGGCAACATCGGCACGCCCTTGATCTCGCGCGTCTCCGAGACCACCGATGCCACCGTCACCGTCGCCGAGGTCAGCAGCTTCCAGCTCGAAATCATTCATGAGTTTCGTCCCGATGTCGCCGTGCTCCTCAATATCACGCCCGATCACCTCGATCGGCACGCCTCGCTCGAGGAATACAGCCGCGCCAAGGCGCGCCTGTTCGCCAATCAAACCCAGATGGACGCCGCCGTGATCAATGCCGACGATCCCGGCGCCGCGCAGTACGCGCCCGCCGGCTTTCCTACGCAGGCGGGCCCGCAACTTTTCTGGTTCAGCCGGTTGAAGCGCGTTGCGAGCGGCGCCTATCTTCGCGATGATCAAGTCGTCTTTCGCCGCGACGGCGCGGAAACGGTTGTGTTGCGCCGCTCGGAGATCGGCTTACGCGGTGACCACAACGTCGAGAATGTCCTCGCCGCGGCCGTCGCTTCGATTCTCATTGGCGCATCGCCTTCCGCCGTCGCGTCCGGCGTGCAGAGTTTCGCCGGTGTCGAGCACCGCATCGAATTCGTCGCCGAGATTTCCGGCGTCTCCTATTACAACGACTCGAAGGCCACGAATGTCGACGCCACGCTCAAGGCCCTCGATGCGTTCCCCGGCGGACTCTTCGTCATCTTGGGCGGCAAGGACAAGGGTAGCGACTACGGCATTCTCCGGAAACCGTTGCGCGAACGCGCGCGTTTGGTCCTCTTGATCGGCTCCGCTGCCCAAAAAATCGAATCCCAACTGCGCGGAGCCGTGCCGGTCGTGCAAGCGGGCACGCTCGACCGCGCTGTCGAAGTCGCCTTCGCGCGCGCCCGGCCCGGCGAGACGGTCCTCCTCGCGCCCGCGTGCTCCAGTTTCGACCAGTTCGAGAGCTACGAGCATCGCGGCCGCGTATTCAAGCAGCTCGTTCGGCGCCTCGCCGAACAGCATTCGGCCGGCGCGCCGGCCCGGAAGGAGTGATCGTGCCGCGCCGCCTCCAAACCGATCGCTGGCTCTTCCTCGCGACCGTCGCACTCTGCCTCATCGGCGCGGTGATGGTATTCAGCTCCTCCGCGATGACCGCCCGCGAGCAGTTCGGCAGTAGCTACCACTTTCTTCTGCGCCAGGTTGTGTGGCTCGCTCTCGGGCTCGCGGGCATGCTCGCGCTGATGAATTTCGATTATCGCAAGTTTCGCCAGCCGTCGTTCTTGTTCACGGGCATGTTCGTCGTATTGGTTCTGCTGGTCGGCGTGTTCTTCCTGGACCGTTCGCACGCCACGCATCGTTGGATTCGCATCGGGCCCGCGAGTCTGCAGCCGTCGGAGCTGGCAAAGCTCGTCGTGATCCTTTTTCTCGCCTGGTTTCTGGAGTTGCGCCGCCGCCCGGGCGGCTTCGGCGTGAACGATTGGCGCCACACGCTCGCGCCCGCGCTTGGGCCGGTTGTCGCGTTGGTCGCACTGGTTGTGCTGGAGCCGGATCTCGGCACGGCAGTCGCAATTTTTCTGATCGCGTTCACGATCCTGTTTGTCGCGGGCCTTTCGTGGAGCTACGTGGGCGCCGCGGCCGTCTGTGGCGTCGTTTCGGTCGGCGCGCTGATTCTGGACCGCTCCTATCGCTATCAGCGCGTCGTCTCGTTCCTGAATCCTTCGGCCGACCCGCAGGGTCACGGCTTCCAATTGATGCAATCGCTCATTGCGGTCGGCTCCGGCGGATTCACGGGCGTCGGCTTGATGGAGAGCAAACAAAAGCTCTTCTATCTCCCCGAAGCCAGCAGCGATTTCATTTTCGCCGTGATTTGCGAGGAGCTCGGTTTTCTCGGGGCCGCATTCGTGCTGGCGCTTTTCGCCGTTTACGGCTGGCGAGGCATTCGCGCCGCCGTGCGCGCGCAGGACGATTTCGGCCGCTTCGTCGCCGTCGGCATCACGGCCATGGTCCTGAGCCAGGCCCTGATCAATCTTGGCGTGGTGCTGGGCATGATGCCCACCAAGGGCATTCCTCTGCCGTTCATCAGCTACGGCGGATCGAGCCTGCTGGTGATGCTCCTGGGCACTGGCGTGCTCCTGAATATCAGCCAGCAGGCGGAGTGATCGCCCGGCGCGGAGTCGAACGATTTGGATCTGCTTATTGCAGGAGGCGGCACGGGAGGGCATGTGTTTCCGGCGCTCGCGGTTGCGCGCGAGTGGATGTCGCGCGACGCGGGACGCACGGTTGTCTTCGCCGGAACCGAGCGCGGTCTGGAAAAGAAACTGGTGCCGGCGGCCGGGCTGCCGCTCGAGATGATTCGCTCGGCGGGCTGGAAGGGACTGGGGGGCATGACGCTGTTGAAAAACATTTCGCTTCTCCCCGCGGGCCTTTGGGACTCTGCGGCGATCCTTCGCCGCCACAAGTTCGTCGCGGCATTCGGTGCCGGAGGTTACGCTGCCGGCCCGGTGATGCTGGCCGCTGTCTGGCGCAACTTGCCGACGGTAATCTTCGAGCCGAACGCCGAACCCGGCTTCACCAATCGCGTGCTCGCCAGCATGGTGACGCGCGTCGCCACGGCCTATCCCTCCCAGGCCGAGCGCCTCGGACGCAAAGCCGTTCTCACCGGGTGCCCCGTGCGCCCCGAGTTTTTCCAGGCGCCGGTGCGGCGGCCCGCGCCGCCGTTTCACCTTCTCATCACCGGCGGCAGCCAGGGCGCCTCGCGCATCAATCGCGCCGTTATGGATTCGCTCGACGTTCTCGCCGCGCGAAAAAATCAGCTTTCGATCGTCCATCAAACCGGCGAGCGCGACTATAATGCTGTGCGCGCGGCGTACGAAAGCCGCGAGATGCCCGCGGAGGTTTTGCCCTTCATCGGCAACATGGCGGAGCGGTTTGCGCAGGCCGATTTGGTTGTGTGCCGCGCCGGAGCCATCACCGCGGCGGAACTCGCCGCCTCCGGACGCGCCGCCATCTTCATCCCTTTCGGGGCCGCCGCCGATAGCCACCAGTTGCGCAACGCCCAGGAATTCGAGCGCGCAGGCGCGGCGCGGCTGATTCCGGAGCCCCAGCTCTCTCGGGAACGCTTAACGCAAGAGATTTTTTCGCTTCTGGACCAGCCCGCACTCCTCGCGGAACTTGGCGCGCGCGCGAAAAGTCTCGCCCGGCCGGATGCGGCGCGCGACATCGTGAATTTGATCGAGCAGGTGGCGCGAAAATGATGACGACGTTCCACAAATTCCGGCGCATCCACATGGTCGGCATCGGCGGGATCGGCATGAGCGGAATTGCAGAGGTCCTACTCACGCTCGGCTATTCGGTTTCTGGCTCGGATGCGAAATCGTCGGCAATAACCGAGCGGCTGCAAGATCTTGGCGCCGAGGTCCATGAGGGCCATCGCGCCGAGTACGTGCAGGGCGCGCACGTGGTCGTCGCAAGTTCCGCCATTCCCCGCGACAATCCCGAATTGCTCGAGGCCGCGCGCCTGAAAATCCCCGTGATCCCTCGCGCCGAGATGCTGGCGGAACTCATGCGCCTCAAGTACGGTATCGCCGTCGCCGGCGCGCACGGCAAGACGACCACGACTTCGATGACCGCTTCCGTGCTCGCCGCCGCGGGGCTCGATCCGACGTTTGTCGTCGGCGGGCGCGTCAATCATGTCGGCACGACAGCGCGCCTGGGCCGAAGCGAGTATATGGTCGTCGAAGCGGATGAGAGCGACCGCTCCTTCCTCCTATTGACGCCGGTCGTCGCCGTTGTCACCACAATTGACCGCGAACATCTCGATCACTACGCCTCGCTCGAGGAGATTCAGGACGCCTTCGTGCAATTCGTCAACCGCGTCCCGTTTTATGGCGCTGTCGTGCTTTGCCTCGATGAGCCGAACGTCCAGGCGATTCTCCCCCGCGTTCAGCGGCCCGTGATTACCTACGGCACTTCCAGCCAGGCCGACGTCGTCCTGAGCGACGTCCAGCTTCTGGGCCTGGAAAGCGATTTCCGCCTGAGTTATCGCGGCGATGACCTTGGGCGCTTCCATCTGCACGGCCCGCCGGGCATCCACAACGTTCGCAATGCTGCTGCGGCTGCTGCCGTCGCTCTTCATCTGGATGTGCCCGCGGACTTGATCCGCGAGGGCCTTGAGAAATTCACCGGCGTCGGGCGCCGCTTTGAAATCAAGGGCGTCCTGCAAGGCGTCACGCTGATCGACGATTACGGCCACCATCCGGCCGAGATCCGCGCCACGCTGGAAGCCGCGCGCGGCTGCGGCTTTGACCGATTGCTCGTGCTGTTCCAACCGCACCGCTACTCACGCACGAAAGCCCTGTGGAACGAATTCTGCCAGGCGTTCAATCAGGCAGACCTGCTCGTCCTGACCGACATCTACGCCGCAAGCGAGCCACCGATTCCCGGGATTACGAGCGAGGCGCTTGCCGAGGCGATTCGCGCCGCCGGTCACAAGGACGTTGTGCATCGCGGCACCCTGGGAGAGGGAATCGAATCGCTGCTCGAGCGCGCGCGCCCCGGCGACGCGATCCTCACGATCGGAGCGGGCAGCATCGGCCGCGCGGCGGGCGAACTGGCTCTCTTGATTGGCGCACGAGGCATTCACGGCCATGAGATTGACTGACCCAAATCTGCTTGCCGCATTGCCCGCACTCGGCGTCGAGCGCATCGCGGGCGCTTCGCTCGCGGAGCGCACCTCTCTCGGAATCGGCGGCAATACGGATTTGCTTCTCGTTCGGCGGCATGAGTCGCTGCCCGAACTGGTCCGGCTCGTGCGCGCGACGGGCATTCCGTATCGTTTTCTCGGGGGAGGCACGAATCTGCTCATCCCCGACGGCGAATTGCCGTGGATCGTCCTTCAGCTTGCGCCGCGCGACCCGGATATTCGGTTCGAGGGCAATTTCGTCTGGATGGACGCCTCCGCGGACCTCGGCCGCATGGTCACGACCTGCGCCAAGCACGACCTCGGCGGAATGGAAGGATTGATCGGGGTGCCGGGCACGGTGGGCGGCGCGCTGCGCATGAATGCCGGCGCGTACGGGACGCAGATCGGCTCGTACGTGCGCGAAGTGGAGGTGTTCCGTGCGGCGGGCCGGATCGAAACGCTGCGCGGCGGCGAGATTTCTTTTGAATATCGCCACACTTCTTTCGCGCCCGATGATATTATGCTCGCGGTGAAATTGGAGCTCCCCTCCAAGCCGTTCTCCGAAATTCTCCAAGGGATTCGCATCTGCAATGAGAAGCGGCGCGCGAGCCAGCCGCTGAACCAGAAGAGCGCCGGCTGCATTTTCAAGAATCCGCCGGGCGGTTCCGCCGGACGCATGATCGACGAATTGGGCCTGAAGGGCCTGCACATCGGCGATGCGCGCGTGAGCGACCGCCACGCGAATTTCTTCGTCAACGCAGGTCACGCCTCCGCCGGAGACATGCTTGCGCTGATCGCCGAGGTACGCGAGCGCGTTCGCAGGGCGTACGGTGTCACTCTCGAGAACGAGGTCATCGTTTGGAAAGACTGATGAGCAAAGAGCCGGATAATTTTCCACCGGAAGCGCTGAACGACGACGAACCGCGCTACCTTCGCCGGCAGAAGCCCGTCGAGGTGCGCCGCAAATTCGGCCGCAAGACCTGGCCGGTGTATCGCCGCGTCCTGATGGGCGGCGTGGTGGCGCTGGCGGCCGGCTTTGTGCTTTTCGCGGCGGCGCGCTTCTTCCTTTTCTCTCCCAGCGTCCGGCTCGCGAGCCTCGATCAGATCCAAGTCGCTGGCAATCATTTCGTTCCGAGCGCGGCCGTGACCGCCGTGTTCGAGCCCGATCTCGGCCACAGTGTGCTGCGCGTGCCGCTCGAGGATCGCCGCAAGGAATTGGCGGCGATGCCGTGGGTCGAGCAGGTTTCGGTCGAGCGCGTTTTGCCGGACCGCATCCGCGTCGAACTCATCGAGCGCACCCCGGTCGCGTTCCTCCGGTTGCCGAACGATCTTGCGCTCGTGGACGCGAACGGCGTGATTCTCGACCGGCCACTTTCCGCGGAATTTCATTTTCCCGTCGTGAACGGGATTTCGGATTCCACCCCCGCGGACGCGCGCTCCCAGCGAATGCAAATGTTCGCCGAGTTTATGAAGGACATTGTGCTCGTCCGCTCGGACGCGGCCGATCGCGTCAGCGAGACCGATCTTTCCGACGAGCAGGACGTTCGCGCTACGCTCACCGGTGTGGGAAGCGAACCAGGACCCGTGCTCGTGCATTTCGGCGACTCCGATTTCGCGAATCGCTATCGCCTGCTCGTGGAAAATATCGACCAGTGGCGCCAGAGCGCGGGCCGCGTGGATTCCGTCGATTTGCGATTTGCGCGGCAAGTCGTCGTGAATCCCGAAAGCGGCACTTCCGCGCGCGCCATGCCCGCGGACGAAGCGGCCGTGAAGTAGGACGGGATTTCGAGTGGGACACTTTTGGGGGCCAGGGGAATCCTGAGGGGAGAGCGGCGGATTGGCTAAGAAAGACAAGCATTTGGTGGCGCTCGATGTCGGCAGCACGAAAACGTGCGCGCTGATCTGCGAGTGGGATGAAGCGGGAGTGCGTTTCCTTTCGATGGGGGCGGCGGAATCGAAAGGAATTCGCAAGGGCCTGATCGTCAATCTCGAAGGCGTGGCGAGCTCGATTCGGCGCGCGCTGGAAGCGGCGGAAAGCAACGCCGGGGTGCCGGTCGAGCGAGTCGTCGTGGGCGTGGGCGGCAGCCACATCCACGGAGTGAATTCGCGCGGCGGAATCACGCTCGGCAATCGCCCGCGCGACGTCGAGCGCGAGGACGTCAAGCACGCGGTGGACGCGGCGCGCGGCGTGACGCTGCCCGAAGACCGCGCCGTGCTGCACGTTCTGCCGCAAGAATTCCGGCTCGACGCGCAGAGCAGCATTCGCGACCCGATGGGCATGGTCGGGCAGAGGCTGGAGGCGGACGTTCACCTCGTCACCTGCTCGGCCACGGCCATGCAGAACGTCGTGATCGCGGCGAACCACGCGGGCGTAGAAGTCGCCGACACCGTGCTCGAACCGCTGGCCGCGGCCGAAGCGTGCCTCACGCAGGACGAACGCGAGCTTGGCTGCTGCCTCGTCGATATCGGCGGCGGCACAACCGAACTCATCGTGTTCACCGGCGGCGTCGTGCGCCATTCGGACGCGCTGCCGGTCGGCGGCGATCACTTCACGAACGATCTCGCCGTCGGCCTGCGCACGCCGATTCCGGAAGCGGAAAAAGTGAAGCGCGAGCACGCCTGCGCGTGGCGCGGATTACAAGGGGAGGACCGCGCCATCGAGATCGCCAGCGTGGGCGACCGTCCTCCGCGCACGGTTTTCTCGCGGATGGTGCATGAGATCGTCGAGCCGCGCGCGCAGGAGTTGCTCGCATTGGTGTTCGACAACCTGCGCCGAGCCGGACTCGACACGCAGATTCCCGCCGGGCTCGTGCTCTCGGGAGGAGGGGCGCGCCTGCGAGGTTTGGTGGAATCGGCGGAGCGCGTGTTCAGTTTGCCGGTGCGGCTGGCGTCGCCGCGCGGGCTCGAAGGGATGCCGGAAGAGTTGTCCCAGCCCGATTACTCCACCGGCGTTGGACTGTTGATGTACGTGGCGCGCGCCCGTCGGCAAGCGCCCGCACAGCAGCAAACGCTGATGGGAAAATTCAAGAGCATGTTCGCGGGGCAGTAGGGGAGAGGCCGCGCGGGCATCGGGGGGAAAGCATGACGGCGAAGGACACGGGAATTCGGATGTCGTTCAGCGACGACCACAACCAGGGCGCGAGGATCAAAGTGATCGGTGTCGGGGGCGGCGGCTCGAACGCCGTGAACCGCATGATCCGCGCCAAGGTGGAAGGCGTGGAATTCATCGCGGCCAATACGGACCTGCAAGCGCTGAAGGTCTCGCAGGCGCCGGTGAAACTCCAATTGGGCGCCAAGCTGACGAAGGGACTCGGCGCGGGAGCGAATCCCGAGATCGGCCGTAAAGCGGCGCTGGAAGACACCGAGAAGATCATCGAAGCGCTCGAAGGCTCGGACATGATCTTCCTCACCGCCGGCCTCGGCGGAGGGACCGGGAGCGGGGCCGCGCCCGTGGTGGCGTCGCTCGCGAGCGAACTGGGCGCGTTGACCGTCGCCGTGGTGACGAAGCCGTTCTCGTTCGAGGGGAAGCGGCGCATGCTCCAGGCCGAGCAGGCGCTTGCGGAACTCGTCGGCTGCGTGGACACCGTCATCGTGATTCCGAACGAGCGCTTGATGGACACGGTCGAGCGCGGCACGAGCTTCTTCGAGGCGTTTCGCATTGCCGACGACATCCTGCGCCAAGCCGTGCAGGGAATCAGCGACATCATCACCGTGCCGGGCATCATCAACCGCGACTTCGCCGACGTGAAAACGATCATGCACGGCCAGGGATACGCCGTAATGGGCACGGCGATTGCTTCGGGCTCGAACCGCGCCATCGACGCCGCGAACCGCGCCATCAACAGCCCGTTGCTCGAGGACAATTCCATCCAGGGTGCGCAGGGAATTCTCATCAACATCACCGGCTCGTCCAGCCTCACGCTGCACGAAGTGCACGAAGCCAGCTCCATCATCCAGAAAGCCGCGCACGAGAACGCGAACATCATCTTCGGCGCCGTGCAGGACGACGCGATGAAGGAGACCGTGAAAATCACCGTTATCGCGGCGGGCTTCCGCGAAGCGGCTCGGCATTCGCAGAGCCAGCGGCCGTCGTACATGCCGAAGACGTGGAAGGCGTCGCGGCCGGACGGGATCCATGCCGGCGACGGGCGGCCTACCGTCGTCGACGAGGTGCGGCAAAACGTAAGCGAAGTCATCAACAAGCAGGACGTCGCGGCGGCGGATGATCTCGACGTTCCAACATTCCTCCGCCGCGCCCCACAAAAAGCCTAAGCGCGCCAATCGGCGCGCGCCGTCATTCTGCTTGCCCGCCGAGGCCCTGGAGAAGGAGGGAGCGACCTCCCGACACTCCGCTTCTTTCTGTCCGCGCCGCGCGGACAGGTCGGGACGCAGTCGACCAGCGATCTTTGCGTGTTGCGACTTGGTCGGAAAGAATCCCGTTCCCCTTGGCTTCTCCCTCTAGGTCATCCCGCTCGCCCCTTCATCGCGGACTCATCGCGCCGCCGCGCCGTTTGTACCGGCACGTTCTAGCGTTATGAAACTCCCGTTGACCTTGCAGGAATGCCGCACGGATTCCGGGGGTTGCACGCGACCCGAGAGGAAGTGTAAACTGACGGACTTCCTGGCCAATGTTGCGGCCGTCGTAACTGGCGCAAGCGGAGACTCGAGTTAGTTCGAGCAGCATTCAGAAATCCCGAACCAAGTGCGGGACGCGCGGTAATAACAGAACTTGGTGCGGCAGACTGTTTGGACGGCAAGTAGGTTTATCCGGCGACGGACAGCGGAAGGAAGAAAGGCAGGGTCATCAATGAAAGCAGCAGTCTACTACGGGCCTCGCGACGTTCGGGTGGAGACGGTACCCAAGCCGGCGGCGGGGCCGGGTGAAATAGTCCTTCGGGTGCTTCGCTGTTCGGTGTGTGGGACCGACAAGCGCATCTTCACTCATGGTCAGAAGAACGTCGTGCCGCCCGCCATCACCGGGCATGAAATCGTGGGTGTCGTGGACGAAATCGGCTCCGGCGTCGGTGCCGCACTGGCGATCGGCCAAAGGGTGGTGGTGGCCACGGTAGTCGGTTGCGGGAAATGTATCTATTGCCGGCGCAAGCAATATAACCTGTGCGATTCATTCACGGCCCTGGGATATGACTACGCGGGTGGCTTCGCGGAGTATGTCAAGATTCCAGCGGTGGCCGTGGCCCAAGGGAACATCATTCCTTTCCCTGCTTCGATGTCAGTGGAGCGGGCGGCGTTGGTCGAGCCGCTCTCGTGCTGCCTGAACGGTGAGGAATATCTCAACGCGCAGCCGGGCGACCGCGCGCTCGTCTTCGGTGCCGGCCCCATCGGGATGATGCATGCGGCCATCCTCAAGAGCCGGGGCTGCGACCTAGTGATCGTCACCGACGTCTCGGACGAACGCTTGGCTTATGTTCGGGAGTTCGGTCTGGGCAAGACCGTGAACACGTCCGGCGGCAACGCCGTAGAAAAGATTCTGGAAGCCGCGGGAGGCGAGAAATTCGACGTGGCGCTTACTGCGAACTCCGTCAAGGCCACGCAGGCCGACGCGTTGAAGTTGGTCCGCAAGAAGGCCCGCTTGTGCTTCTTCGCCGGCATCCCGAAGGATGATCCGATCGTGCCCATTGACACCAATGCCATCCACTACAACGAAATCTCGATCTATGGCTGTTTTGCTTCCAACCTGCAGCACTATCACCAGGCCCTGCAGATTGTCTCGCGCAACGATTTGCCCTGGGATCGGTTCATCACGCACAGGTTCCCGCTGGCCGACATGGTCAAGGCCTTTGCGGTGATCGAAGCCGGACAAGGGATCAAGACGATCATCGTAACCGAGTAACAACCCTCGAGAGATGGACACAATTTCCCTGGCGCAACTGATTGAGATCTCCCACGCCGTGGGGGCGAACGCGGAGTATGTCCAGGCGGCGGGCGGCAATACCTCCGTGAAATCGGCCGACGGGCGAACCATGGCCATTAAGGCCAGCGGCACGGGTTTGACCTCGATGAGCGAGACCCAGGGATGGGTGGAAATGGACGTGGCTGCGGTCCTGAGGGTGCTGGACCGGACGGACCTGGCGGCGCTCCCCGCGCAGGAGCGCGAGGCCCGCGTGCTGGAGGCGCTGCGCGCGGCGGCGATCGGCGGTCACGGGCGTCCTTCCGTAGAGACGGCGCTGCACGCCATGCTGGAGCGCGTGGTCATCCACACGCACGCTGTGGCGGCCAATGCCTTGAACTGCGGGATGGGCGTTGAAGGGCTGAAGGCGATCAGCTCTCCGAACGAACCGCCTCCATTGTGGGTGCCCTACACCGATCCGGGCTGGTGCCTGGCGGCGCTGGTCCGCTCGGCGGCTCAGACCTACCGGAAGATGCACGGATGTCTCCCCGCTGTCATCTTTATGGAGAACCACGGGTTGTTGGTTGCGGCCGCAGGGGCAAGGGAATGCTTGGCGCTGCACGACGAGTGGGTGGCGCGGTGCGACAAGTATTTCCGCAGTAGCGCACCTCCCATTCGGCCCGCGCCCGAAATCAATTCCGCCGCCCTGCGCCGGACCATGGCCGAGATTCGCCTTGCCTGGCGCGATACGTTCGGCGCCCCGCCCTTCGCGCGGCTCTCACAGGACCAGGAACTGGCCGGGGTGGCCTGTGGCGAGGCTGCTGAGGTGTTGGCCGCCGGCGCACTGACGCCCGACCACATCGTCTATACGGGCGCTCACGCCGTGGTTGCGGAGACGCTCGACGAGTTGCCCGCCAGACTCCGGCCGGCCTTGAAGCAGAAGGCGCGCCCGCGAGTCGCCGTGGCCAAGAATGCCGGGACATTCGTGGTAGCCGAGGATTCCGCGAAACTCGACGCCGCCGAAGCGCTGGCGGTCTCAGCAGCCAAGATCATCCGACTAGCTTCAGGCCGCGGTGGGGCTCACAACCTGTCGCCCAGCTCCGCTGATTTCATCATTAATTGGGAAGCCGAACACTACCGCGCGGGACTGTTGGACACCAAGCGGCTGCCGCTGGCGGGCAAGGTGGCGCTGGTCACGGGCGCGGCGTCGGGCCTGGGCTGCGGGATCGCTCTGGGGCTGGTGGAAGCAGGGGCGGCGGTGGCCTTCGCCGACATCGACGATGGAATAGCAGCCACCGCAGCCGCTGGCTCGGCCGATCCGCACCGCGCGGTGCCCGTCCGCATGGACGTGACCAGCGAAGCATCGGTGAGTGCCGGCTTCGACCGCGTGTTGGCGCACTGGGGAGGCGTGGACATCGCGATTTGCGCGGCGGGAGTTGCGCCGCCATTTGAGCTCGTGGACATGCCTGTCGACAAGTGGCGGCTGGCCCTGGAGATCAACCTGACCGGCTATTTCCTGGTGGCCAGGGAAGCCGCCCGCATCATGCGCGCCCAGGGAGACGGAGGGGCCATGGTGATGGTCTCTTCAAAGACCGGGCTGGACGCCTCCAAGGCCAACTCCGCGTACAACGCCACCAAGGCCGGCGAGTTGCACCTGATGCGCGGGTGGGCGCTGGAGTTGGGGCGCGACGGCATCCGCGTGAACGCCGTGGCGCCGGGCAACGTGTTTGAAGGCTCGAAGATTTGGAATCCCGAGTACATGAAGGTGGCCGCGCGCAAGAAGGGCATCAAGCCGGAGGAAGTGATCCCCTACTACACTTCGCTGACCGCCTTGAATCGCGAGATTAAGCGCTCGGACGTGGCGTCCGCGGTGGTGTTTCTCTGTTCGGAAGCGGCGCGCTGTATTACGGGACAGACCCTGGTGGTGGATAGCGGTCAGGTGATGGTGCGATGAACGATCTGGAACAGGCTCTCGGCGGCGGCTCGTTGGAGAGCCGCCTCGCGGCGTTGCGCGAGGCCTGCGCGCGGCTTGGCAAGAGACAGCTTCGCGGCACCAACTGCCACATCCACACGAACGAATCTTTCAGCGTGTTCCGTTCGCCGACCGAGGCGGTTTGGCAGGCGGCGCGCGAAGGCGTGGCGGTCCTGGGAATCAATGACCACTACACGCTGGCCGGTCACGAAGAGTTTCGCGAGGCCTGCAGGATCGCAGGCATCGCCGCCATTTTCTCCATGGAAGCGGTGGCCATGGACCGCGAGGCCGAAGCCACTGGGCTGCTGTTGAACGATCCCGACAACCCCGGCCGCGTCTATCTATGCGGCAAAGGCATCACGCGGATCCCGCCGGATTCATCAAAGGCCATGCAAAACCTGGCGCGCATGCGCGCCGCGCTGGAGCGGCGCACCCGCGAGATGACAGGGAAGGTGGCCCAACTATTCCGCGACCGGCTGGGCGCGGAGGGGCCGTCGTGGGACGACGTGCTCCGCTTGACACCGCGGGGCAACGCCACCGAGCGGCACGTAGCATGGGCGGTGCTCCGGCGGCTGCGGGAACTGTCCGCCGAGCGGGGCGTGCCGTTGAGCCAACTGGTGGAACGCTGCTGCGCATCCGCGCCTCCTGCGGATACCGGCGACGCGGCGTTGCAGATTTTCCTACGCTCCAAGCTGCTCAAGGCCGGGACGCCCTGTTATGTGGCCGAGACGCAGGATGCGTTTGTCTCGACTGAGGACCTGCGCCAAATGTTCCTGGCGCTGGGGTCCATACCGACCTATCCGGTTCTTGGGAATCCCGTGACTTCGGGCGAGAAGGATATAGACGCGCTGCTCGACCGTCTGGAAGCGACCGGATTCTACGCTGTGGAAGTCATACCGCACCGCAACACCCGGGCGCGCCTGACAGAGATTGTTTCTGCGGCGCGGCGCCGCTGGTGGCCCGTATTCAATGGCACGGAGCACAACACCCCCGAGGCCCGGCCGTTGCTCGACCCGTATGCGCTCGACCCGGAGTTCGAGCCTTGGTTCCGGCAGAGCACTGCGCTCCTGCTCGGCCACCAGCTTCTTGCGGGCCGCGGGGAGCCGGGATTTGTCGGAGATGATGGCCGGCCAACAATCGCGGACGCGCGCGAAAGGTTCGAGTATTTCAGCAGAGTGCAGTAATATATGGTCTGTCTTAGGCACGACCGACCGGGGAAGGTTTTCTGAAGGGCATACCTTCGTGTTTCTTGTTCGGCGGATTATCGAACGGAATCCAAATCTAATTCGAGGAGCATAACAGAAGTGGCTAACGCAGAGATTCCAATTGCAGAACCCAAAGGGAAATTGGGCGTACTTACAGTGGGGCTGGGGGCAGTGGCCACCACGATGATCGCGGGCGTCGAGGCGGTCCGGCGCAAGCTGGCCCTCCCGATCGGCTCTATGACTCAGATGGGAACGATTCGGCTCGGCAAGCGTACCGATAAGCGCATCCCCAAGATCAAGGATTTTGTCCCACTGGCCAATCTCGACGACGTGGTGTTCGGCAGTTGGGACCTGTTCTCTGACAACGCTTACGAGGCGGCCCTCAAAGCCGGCGTGCTTGAGAAGCAGCAACTGGGGCAGCTCAAAGACTTTCTCGAAGGCATCCGGCCCATGACGGCGGCTTTCGAGCAGAAGTGGGTGAAGAACCTTCATCCCAACAACCTGAAGACGGCCGCGACAAAGATGGAGCTGGCCGAACAGGTCATGAACGACATCCGGCAGTTCAAGAAGACCTCCGGCGCGAGCCGCCTGGTGGTGATCTGGTGCGCATCCACCGAGATGTTCTCGGAACCCCGTCCTGTGCACCAGACCCTGGAGTCGTTCGAGGAAGGACTCCGCTCCAACAGCCCGGATATATCGCCGAGCATGATCTATGCCTATGCGACGCTGAAAATGGGAGTTCCGTTCGTCAACGGTGCGCCACACCTGGCGGTGGACATCCCGGCGCTCACGAACCTGGCGATCCAGAAGCAGATTCCGATCGCCGGCAAGGATTTCAAGTCCGGCCAGACGTACATGAAGACCCTGCTGGCCCCCGGGCTCAAGCTGAAGCTCCTGGGCCTGAAGGGCTGGTTCTCGACCAACATTCTGGGAAATCGGGACGGCGAGGTGTTGGACGATCCGGATAACTTCAAGAGCAAAGAAGAAACCAAGTCATCGGTTCTCGAATACTGCATCCAGCCTGATCTTTATCCCGAACTCTACAAAGGCTACTACCACAAGGTAAGAATCGAATACTATCCGCCGCGCGGCGACTCCAAGGAAAGCTGGGATAACCTGGACATCTTTGGCTGGCTGGGTTACCCCATGCAGATCAAGGTCAATTTCCAGTGCCGCGACTCGATCCTTGCCGCACCCATGGCCCTGGACCTGGTGTTGTTCATGGACCTGGCGCAGCGTTGCCCCGAGATGGCGCGCAAGGGGATTCAGGAATGGCTCTCGCTGTACTTCAAGAGCCCGCAGGTGGCGCCGGGCCTCTACCCGGAGCACGACGTTTTCATTCAGGTCATGAAGCTGAAGAATACGCTGCGGTACTTGAAGGGTGAGGAATTGATCACCCACTTAGGGCTGGAGTACTACGACTAAGTAACCGAGTGGGGCAGACCACGAAACCCGATGGTCTGCCCCATTCACGTCTACACGCCGAGTCGGGTGCGCCTCAGCAACTCTCCGAGGGTCTGATTGGTCTGCGGCTGATAACCTTTCAAAGGCAATATTCGCTCGTGAATGGCGTCCAGAAGCCAGCCGGGCTGCGGGAAGAAGAGGGATTCCAGCTCCGCCGCCGGTGTGATCCAGTTGCGGGAACCGATCACCACGGGCGGGCCGTCCAGGTCGTCGAAGCAGAGCTGTGTCAAGGTGGCGGCCACGGTCTGCATGACACAACCACGCTCCACAGCATCGCATACCAGGAGTAGCTTGCCTGTCTTGCGTACGGAACCCGCCAGCGGCTCATAGTTCAGCGGATTGACGGTTCGCAGGTCGACCACCTCAGCCGAGATTCCAAAATCCTTTGCGAGTTCGTCGGCGGCGGCAATCGCCGTGTACAGCGCGGGGCCGAAGGTGATGATCGTCAAGTCCTTGCCCGCGCGTTTGATGGAGGGCTCGGACAGATCGATTTCGTAGTAGCCCTCGGGGACGCCTTTTTCGGCGAACATTTCGCCGTAGTCGTAGACCTTCTGGCTCTCGAAGAACACCACCGGATCGGTGCCCGCGAGCGCGGCATTCATCATGCCCTTGGCATCATACGGCGTGACGGGGTAAACGACTTTCAGCCCGGGGATGTGGTGCACCAGCGCCGTCCAGTCCTGCGAGTGCTGGGCGCCGTACTTAGAGCCCACCGAGATGCGCAGCACCACCGGCATCACCAGGTGACCGGCCGACATGGCCTGCCACTTGGAGAGTTGGTTGAACAGCTCGTCGCCCGCGCGTCCCATGAAATCGGCGTACATCAATTCAGCCACCACCCGGCCGCCTTCCATTCCATAACCCACGGCGGCTCCGGTGATGCCGGCTTCGGAAATCGGCGCATTGAACAGGCGATTGTACGGCAGAGCCTCGGTCAGCCCGCGGTAGACGGCGAAGGCCCCGCCCCAATCCCGGTTTTCTTCGCCGAAGGCCACCATGGTGGGATCGATGGCGAAGCGGTAAAGCATGGCCTCGAAGATGCCGTCGCGGATGTTGTACTGCTTCATCTTCGGCACGGGCTTGCCGTTCTCGACGGCCGTGCGGACCTTACCCTTGATCTGCTGCACCCTGGGGTTCTGTGCCAGGTCCTGCAGAAACTCGGGCTGTTCCTGGCCGAACTTCTCCACATGCCGGTTGCTGAACATCACTGAGCCGATCAGTTCGGAGTTGGGACCCACGCGCGGGCTGACTTCGAGATCGGCCGCCAGCCGAAACATCTCGAAAACAGCCGTCTCGACGTTCTGCTTGGCGGTGTCCAGGGCCTTCTCGGACAGCGCTCCGATGGTCAACATCTTCTTGCGGAAGGCGCGGATAGAATCGGCTGCCAGCCAGTGTTCTATTTCCTCCTTGGACCGGTAGCTTGAAGCGTCCGAGGGAGAGTGGCCGCTGATGCGGTACGTGACCGTGTCCATAAGGACCGGCCCGCGGCCCTCGGCCAGCACCTGCCGTTTCCGGCGGAAGGCGTCGATGACCGGCAGCGGATCGTAGCCGTTGATGCGCTCGGCATGCATCTGGTCCGGATTGACGCCCGCGCCGATGCGGGCGATGAATTGCACGCCCATGGTTTCGCCGAGCGGCTGCCCGCCCATTCCATAGAAGTTGTTCATGCAGTTGAAAATGATGGGCAGCCCGCCGCCCAGCGACTGGTCCCACAACTGGCGGTACTGATCCATGGCGGAGAACGTGATGCCCTCCCACACGGGGCCGCATCCGAAGGAGGCGTCCCCGATGTTGCACACCACGATGCCCGGCTTCCGATTGACCCTCTTGAACAGGGCCGCTCCCGGCGCGATGGATCCGGAACCACCCACGATGGCGTTGTTCGGGTAGATGCCGAAGGGGGTGAAGAAGGCGTGCATGGAGCCGCCCAAGCCGCGATTGAAGCCGGTCTCTCTCGCGAAAATCTCGCTGTACGCGCCGTACACGAAAAACCGCAGGGCCAGGTCCTTCACGCTCCCCTGGAAGCCCTTCTCGACGGGGCGCAGGATCGCGCCGTCGCGGTAGGACTTCATGAGGTCCAGCAACTGTGCTTCGCTCAGCTTCCGGATGGCCGAAAATCCCTTCGCCAGGATCTCGCCGTGACTCCGGTGCGAGCCGTAGATGTGGTCGTCGGGAGTAAGGGAGAACGCCATGCCGACGGCGGCGGCCTCCTGGCCGATCGACAAGTGGGCCGGACCGGCGTGATTGTAGGAGATTCCCTGGAAGACTCCCTTGATCTTGATCTCGCTCAGAATCGTCTCGAACTGTCGAATCGCGCACATGTCCTCCCAGATGGCGAGGAACTCGGCGGGAGTGTAGATCGCCAGCTCTTCCTCGGCCGACTTCTGGTAGGCGTTTACCTGGATATCGGACAGATGAATCGTGCCTCTGGCAAAAGCCTTTTCCGGTTCAATGATGATGGACTTGGTCATTCCGCCTTGCTCCTAATGGACTCCCAGAATCGCCTCGCGCAACGCTTCGGAGACGGTGGGGTGAGGGAACACGATCTCGCCGGCCTCGGAGATGCACATCTCGGTTTCCACCATGATGGCGGCGGCGATGATGAATTCGCTTGAGGCGTCCCCGATGGCGTGCACCCCTAGGATTTCACCGAAGCGCGCCCCGGCAAGCACTTTCACTAGGCCCGTTCCCCCTTCGTGCTCTACGAGAAATCGGCCCGCGACCGCCATGGGCACAACCGACTTCCGGTACTCCACCGCGAGGGTCTTGAGCTCCTCTTCCGTGCGGCCCACCGAGGCGACCTCGGGATGCGTGTAGATCACCGCCGGAATCGCATGATACCGGATGCGGTCCTTCTTCCCGAACATGTTGTGGACGGCGACAATTCCTTCGCGCGTTGCGGCATGCGCCAGCATGCGGCGTCCGGTGACATCGCCGCACGCCCATATGCCCGCGACGTTGGTCTTGCCCAGCTCGGAGGTCTTCACGCCCCGGGGACCGAAATCGACTCCCAGGTCCTCCAAGCCGAGCCCGTCCACCACGGGCGAACGCCCGGTGGCGTTCAGAATGCAATCGGCGGACACGCTGGACTCGGATCCGTCGGCGGCGAAGCGAATCGTGTTCCCTTCGATCCCCAGCACCCGCGCGGAGAGATGGAACTCGATCCCCTGCCGCTTCAGGATTTGCAGCAACCGGCTGGAGATTTCGAGATCGCTTCCCGTGGCGATCTGCGGCAGCATCTCGTAGACGCTCACCTTGGCGCCGGCCTCGTTGAAGAAGCAGGCGAACTCCAAACCGATGTAGCCGCCTCCGATGATGGCGATCGTCTCCGGAATGCGAGTCAGTCCGAAGACTGTGTTGGAGTCGAGGACGCGCTCAGAGCTGATTCCTGGGATGGGCGGCACCGCCGGCCGCGATCCGGTAGCCAGCAGAATGTTGGCGGCCTCGTAGCGCTTGTCGCCCACCTGGACGGCATTGCGCGCCGCCAGTCGAGCGTGGCCGGAGATCACCTCCACGCCCGCGCGCTTGAGCATACCCTCGACGCCCTTGACCAGCGTGCCTACCACTCGGTCTTTGCGCGCTACCACCGCCGGCATGTCGAACTCGATGGACCCGAGACGCACGCCGAAGCTGGCGGCCTGCCTGCACTCATGGAAGAGCTTCGAGGATCGCAGGAAAGTTTTGGCGGGGATGCAGCCGACGTTCAGGCAAGTTCCCCCGAGACGTTCTTTTTCAATGAGCAGGACCTTCTTGCCCATCCTTGCGGCGTGAGCGGCGGCCTCGTATCCACCAGGGCCTGCGCCGATCACGATCAGATCGTACATATCGACTCCACGTTTTCGATCTTCTCTCTTACAACCTTCAGGAACCTCGCTCCGGGAGCGCCGTCGATCACTTGGTGATCCAGCGTCAGCGACAACCCGATGGAATCGATGAACTCGATTCTTCCGTCGCGGCGCACGGGCTTGATCTGGATGGCATCCACGCCGAGGATGGCCACTTGCGGCGGGTTGATGAGAGGCGTGAACGACTCGATCCCGAGGTTGCCCAGGTTGCTCACCGTGAAGGTTGCGCCGGACAGATCGTCTACCGCGATCGACCCCGCGACCGCGCGCGCGGTCAGCTCCTTCATCTTGACCGAGAGCTCGCCGGCCGAGAGCAGATGGGCATTGCGCACCACCGGAACCATCAGCCCGCGCGGCGTGTCGCAAGCAAACCCGATGTGAATCTCCGCGTGCCTGTGGATGCTGCCGTCGATGAACTCGGCGTTCAGATCGGGCACGTCCATGAGCGCCTTGACGGTACAGAACGTAACCAGGTCGTTGATGTTGATGTCGGGAACGCCCGCGGAGGCGGAGGCCTTGACCTTGGCGCGCACCTGCAGCAGGCCTGCGGCATTGGCCGACGCATTCAGCGTGTACTGGGCGGTGGCGGATAACGACTCACGCATGCGCCGGGCGATCTTCTCGCGAATACCGGAGATGCGCGTGGCCCGAGGGCCGAGGTCGCTGGAGAGAATCATGCCGGCCACACCGGACCCGTCTCCGCGAGGCTCCTCACCGGCCTCGATGTGCCGCTGCGCTGCGGAGGATGGGCGCGGCGAGGAGTGGTACACCTTGCGCACATCATCTTCGAGAACCCTGCCGGTCGGACCTGAACCGCTGACCGAGGCCGGATGGAAGCCGTGCTCTTCGGCGAATCGCCGGGCCCTGGGACTGAGGGCTCCCGAAGGCGCGGGCGGAGCCGGTGGGGCCACCGCGTTGCCGCGCGCTGGCCCGGCGGCGGCCGGGGCACTGGCCGTCTCCGTCGCTGCTGCGGCTTGCGCCGGCGCAGCAGACTTTGGCCGAAAGGCATCCACGTTCTCGCCAGGCTCGCCTATCACAAAGAGATTCGTGAAGACCGGGACGAGCGTGCCCTCATCGAAGAACGTGTCCAGCAGCGTGCCGTCTACGGGTGCCGTGACTTCAAAGGTGGCCTTGTCAGTCTCGATTTCCGCCACCACTTCTCCAGTGCTGACGCGCTCGCCTTTGTGCTTCCGCCACTTGGCGATGAGACACTCCTCAACGGTGTTGCCCAGCTTGGGCACTTCGACGGCAATCGCCATTTACCTGTAGGCCTCCATCATTGGCGTCCGAGTGCGCTGGCTGAAGCCATCGGCATCAAGCAAGTCCCGGCGAGCCGTTTGCGGCCGACTTCCCACAGTGTTACGCGGTAGGGGAAGCTCCGGAGAACTTGCATGGCAGCGCCGGGAAGGTAGCCGGCAAATCCACTAACCGCGGCTGCATCCTCGGTTCTCTCATCGGCGTGGCGGGAGGCGAACCCCGGATTCGCTTCCCAAACTCCGCAACCCGTGTTGAGGGCGCCCCACGAACCAACGTAACGGCCCTACGCCATTGTAGGTCACTGCATTGTAAGTCATTGCGTCGTCGGTCGTCAAAACGACGCGTGGGCCATGCACGCCTCCAACTTCACTTGTTTTCGAGCTTTCACAGCGTCTCGGTCACGCAGACGAAGTTGTTTAGGCGATGGAAAGAGAGCGGGCGGGAAGGAAGTGGACCGTCGGGAGCGCGGGGATGGCGGTGGAGGGACACGCCGAACGTTAGTGCTTTCGTAACCGCACGTCAATATATATTTAAGGTAACAGTATTCGAAAAGGGGCGAGGAGTGTTCATCTTGCTGGAAATGGCCACCGGGAAGACGGTGTGAATTGTCGGGTCAAAGATGTAGAATCCCGCGTAAGTTCGAAAGGACGGTGGCCCTTGAAACTATCAAGAACACTTTTTGGGATTGCCCTAATGCTGGTGGTCGCCTCCCCGGCGTTCGCGCAACGAATTGACATACACCTCGACCCGCAGCCTGCGATCAGCGGAGGATGCCCGGCGCACGTGCACTTCACCGGATACATCCGGACTTTTGAGCCGATGGATGTGACTTACCAATGGTTGCGGAGTGATGGCGGCAAGAGCGAACACACCATTCACTTCCCGCGCGGCCTGAAGCGGGACATTTCCACCGATTGGACTCTCTCGGCCGACTTTCAAGGCTGGGTGCAATTGGTGATTCTCGATCCCAAACAGTTGCAGACAATCAAGGCCGAATTCGAAGTGCACTGCGCCCCCAGAAGGTAGGAATCGCTGCAGTGAATGCGGGTGAATCAGCACCGTCTCGGGAGGTGTGTCTCATGATCTCAAGCCATCGATGTAGTGGTATGCGAAGAGTTTCGGGAAAGCTCTTGCTGGCGGCGGGAATGCTCTTGTTTCTTCTCACGTCCTCCCGCGTGCAATGTCAGGCCCAGGGGACGATCCCTCCCGACGTGCAGGCCATCATGAACAAACTCAGCGCCGGCAAGATACCCACAGCGGCGGAGCAGAAGCGGCTCCAAGAGTGGGCAGCCTCGCAGGCCGCGGGCGGCGCGAGCGGCGGGCAGCAGCCGGGGACGCCAAAAGCCCCACACCCAGGCCAAGGCGCACAGGTCTCACTCAAGGGCTTTTGCCCCGCGGCGACAGGAGCGCAACTTCCGGTCACGGCGCCCACGGCAGCGGAGTACGCGGCGCTCGTCAAGAGCTTGGTCAGCCGTTACGGGGCAAAGCTCGCGCAAGACACGCGCGCGAGTATCGACGCGGTCTTCACGCAGCCGAGAGGCAGCACGGTAGGCGCGTCTTTTGGGGCGTTCCTGAATGCCGCAGGCGCGATCAACGAGGCGGTGTACGCGGCTGCGGCCGCTGCCCAGAAAAATCCAGCGGATCTGCTTGCGGCCAACAATCTCGGTGTGAATTTGAGCGAAGCGGGCGACCACCAATCGTCGGCGCAGGTTCTGCTGTACGTGACGCGGATGCGGCCGAATTCACCCTTGGCGGCGGTCAATCTGGGGTGGACTTACTTCAACGCCGGGGCCAGGGCGCCGGCACAGAGAGAGTTTCAACGTGCCTTGGGCCTGGCATCGGACATGTCGGGACCCGAGGCGGGCATGGGGCTTCTTGCAGGTTGCCGGGGCGATAACGCGACGGCGATGCGGCTGCTGAAATCATCCTTGAGCAAAGGCTACTCCGGTGTGGCCGCCGTGGCTTACGTGCAGGCCGAGGCGAGCCAGCCTCAGTCGGACACAAGCCAAGGCCAGCAGGCGCAGGACCAATCAGGATCGGAGGGGACCCCTCCGGCTCCCGCGAACGAATCTGAAATGATTCCCGACTTGCCTCTTCAACAGGAACCGGAGCGCAATCTGGGGGAGATCGCCGCGCTGAAGCGGGTCAGCGATTGGGCTGGGCAGCACGGCAATGAATTACAGCAGCGACTCGCGGATGTTGCGGGCCGCGTGGCGGCGTTGAACCGTCGCGCCAAACTAGACGGCGACGCCATTGATTTGCCGCTCGTTTTCGATAGCGAGTTGTTTGAATTCCAGCAGACCATGGATCTCACTTTTGCCGCACGATTCCGAAACATGGAGCCACTCGACAAAAACATCACTCAGGTGATGAACACGAACACGCAGGAGACGGCCGCAATTGTGATCCCGGAGCAGCAGCGCTTTCTCGAAGAAAACAATGAATTGGTAGCTCTCATGCAGGAAGAGGCAGCGTGCGGAAGCAACGAGATCTGCGCAAAACAAGTCGAGAAGATGATAGACGCGAAAAAAGCGGAGATGGACGAGACCGCGTACCAGATTTGCGTACACAGCAAGCAGTCCATAGACGTCAGCTACGTGCAGAGCTACAAGCACTGGAAGACAGCCTGGGATGATTTCCGGCCGGCCGCGGCCGATCTTTACGCGTTCACGGACCCCATTCTGCAGCGCGTGTGGGTTCCTTCGCTCAACGAGTTGCTCCAAACCGAACGCGAATTGGCCGTGATGAGCATGTATCGCCCTCTCTCCGGGGAAGCGGCAGCACTCGCGGCGAACGCGACGGCGTATCAACACCTGGTGTGCGTACCGCCGCCTCCACCGCCACCGGCGGAAACTGCCGACACACCAAATCTCCCGCAGAAAAAGCCGCCGCAGTGCCCGCTCGACCCACCCAGGCACATCGGTTGTGGCCTACTCTCTATGACCCTGGGGTGCGACAATGTCAGCATCTCTGGAGGAGAGGTGCTCCGCTTCAAGGTGGAGCGAGACTTCAAAACACACGAAACTACGCTGTGGGCCGGCGCGGGAGCAAGTGTCGGGGCCGAGGCGGATTTTCTGGGGCCCGTGAGTCCGAAAGCAGAAATCACAGGCGAGGCGGGCGTGGGTGTAAAGATCGGACAGGGAGGGGCTATAACCGACATTTTCGTGAGCAGCCAATTGAGCGCGGGTGCGTCGATCGGCGGGCACTCGCTCGACCTGTCGGTATCGGGCACGGCTGGCCTAGAGAGCGGCCCCATGCTTACCACTGAATTGCCCGGCGGTATCAGCGGGACGTTGCACGGCAATTGAAAGAAGCTTTTAACTGGAACCGGCAGGCTGACGATCCCCTGGATTGTCGCGGTGACGGCTTTTCTTCGTTCAAGCAAACGAAAGACTCGATCCGGCCGGTCGCTGAACGAGGAGATCTTCCACTTTCTCGTTGCTGCGTTGCGGCCCGGCCGGCTCCGCTTGAGCGGGCTCGAACGATATGCTAAATTCCGCACCACGCGCTTCCATCGGACCATCAATTTCGGAGATGCGGGAGAATCCCGCAACCACCGCGCGGTGAAAGAGGGGTACTCATGAAATATCTGAAAAGTTCCGGCGCGCGCAAGTTTGCCGAGCAAGTCAATGCGTTGCCTCTCACGTCGGCCCTGCTTGTTCTTGGTGTTCTCCTCGCAGCGAGCGGTTGCGGAAAATCGCATCAGGAATCCACGTCGTCGCCCGCCACGCCGCCCGCGCCACAAAGTGCTCCGGTCCAAAGTGCGCCGGTGGCAAACCCCGCCCCCGCGCCCGGCGCCAGTGGAGCGGACACCACCGCGAGACTTGCCGCCGCCGATTGGGCGCTGAAGCAGGACGAAATCAAGAATGACCCCAATGGACAGTGGGCCATCGAAGCGACTGCATCTTCGAGTTACAACGATGCGCAGGGCCAACAAAGCTGGTCCGCGAACCAAGCCACAGGAGCGCCGGATGTCCAGGCCTACGCCGACGATGGACATGCCTGGGCGCCTAAGACCCAGGACACCGGCATCGAGTGGCTCGACCTGAAGTATCCCAGGCCCGTCCATGCCACAGAGGTGCGGGTGCGGGAGTCGTTCAATTCCGGCACGATTATCAAAGTCGAGGTCTTCGATGAAACCGGCGCTGCTCACACCGTCTGGGCGGGCAACGATCCGACCACGGGGCTCAACTATCTGATCGTCAAATTTCCGAAGACAGACTTCAAGACTGCCCACGTGAAGATCACTCTAGCCACGAACATCAGCCAGGGATGGAAGGAAATAGACGCCGTTCAGTTGGTGGGAACCGACCAGTAGCAAATCCGATTCTCGGGGGCTTGCGCGGTTCGACGCCTGGGATGAAATTGCAAGCATTCGAGCGCGCACTCCGCAACAGCGCGCATGCGGGAGTAACTGCAGGAACGTTTCGAGGCCGGGCGGCTCACATCTCTCTGAACCGCCCGGCTTGCAGCAGTCGCACCGCAAACAATTCATTCCGTCCATCGCACGCAGCCACCACCGCAAAATTTGGTCCGGGACACGTTGCCTAAACAGAGCGGATGTTATATATCTTCCCCCAATCCTCGACCTTGTGAGGGCCTCGAGCAGATTACTTTCGCATCGTGCAGACCAGCCACTTCGTCCAAAGCAGTGACGGCGCCGCTTCTTTACCCGCCCGGATCGGCGGGGCGCTTCTCGTTCTCGCGATTCTTTTTATCTGCTACTTCAGCGGGCTCGGCATGATTGGCTTTGTGGGCAATGAAGAACACTACGCCTCCATAGCTCACACGATGGTTGAAACCGGTGATTGGGTCACTCCCCATCTCAACGGTGCGCCGTGGTTTGAGAAGCCTCCCCTGTACTACTGGGGTGCGGCATTAAGCTTCAAATTCTTCGGCTTTAGCGAAGCCGCCGCGCGTTTTCCGTGCGCCGTTTCAGCTTTGCTCGCGACCCTCGCGCTCGCTTGGCTCGCCTGGCGTCTCTATGGTGCGGAAACTGTCCGATGGCTGCTCCTTATTCTTCCCACAACGATCGCAATGATCGCTTTTTCCCACGACGCCGTCATGGATATGCCGTTCTCGGGTACGCTCACGATCGCCATGGTCTTTGCCGCCGTCCGGCTCCGCCTGGTGCCGCCCCGCGATTTCGGCCGCTCCTCGTCGCGCGAGCCGCCATCGGTCTCCGCGTCCTCAAATTTCTTCAGTGCCGTCGGCTTCGGCTGCTTTCTGGGGCTCGCTGTCCTCGCCAAAGGACCCGCAGCACTCGTTCTTTGCGGCGGCGCCGTGTTTTTATGGGCGCTCGTCTCAAGACGCTGGCGCGATGCGTCCCGCTTGCTGCATCCCGGGGCCATCGCCGCCTTCTGTGTCACAGCTCTTCCGTGGTACATCCTTTGCGCTCACCGCAATCCCAGTTTCTTCACCGTTTTCATCGTCGAGCACAACTTCAAACGATTCCTCACCCCTCAATTCATGCACATCAAACCCTTTTGGTATTACATCCCAGCCTTGCTTCTCGGATTGCTCCCATGGACCCCCGGAGCGATCTGGGGTGCGGTTCAGGGAAGTATGTGGCTCCGCAGATCGAAGAGCCTTTCTTCGCATACGTTATTTCTCCTTTCTTGGGTTTTGTTCGTCGTGATCTTTTTCTCCTGCGCGCGCACGAAAATGCCCGGCTACGTTCTGCCCGCCGTGCCGTTTTTGAGCTTGCTCTCGGCAAGGGCGTGCGAGCGCTTGGCGTTTGAACGCCGGATATCATTCGCGGCGACCCTCGTGGGATTCGCGTTGGCGGGTTGCGTCAGGCCACAGATTGCCGTCGGTCTCGATTTGCAATTCGCCGGAGCGACAATCCCCCAGTTCCTGGCGACGGTCGTGTTGCTGGCCATGGGCGCTGCGAATGTCATTTTGGCGACGGGAGTTCTTTGCGCGAAGCGGCCCTCGACGCGCGGATGGATCATCTCGCTGAGCGGTGTCCCGATCCTTTTCCTGCTGATCGCTGCGCCCGCTTTCGTTTCAAGGTCTCCAGCCGATCGGATTCAATCGAAAGACATCGCGAGCCAGCTTGAGGCAAGACAAATGCCGGGAGAAGTATCACCGCATGCGCTGAAGACGGGAAATCAGGAGGGAAATGGCGCGTTGCAGTCGTGCCGCGCTGAGGATACTACTTCAGGTAGCTGCGCCCCATAAGGTACTTGTCCACGCCGCGAGCGGCGTTGCGTCCTTCCGCGATCGCCCAAACCACCAGAGACTGCCCGCGCCGCATGTCGCCGGCCGCGAAGACGCCGGGCACCGAACTCATATAATCCGCATCCGTGGCGATGTTGCTCCGGGCGTCGAGATTTACGCCGAGTTGCTCGACCATCCCTTTCTGCACCGGTCCCAGGAAGCCCAGAGCCAGAAGCACGAGTTCCGCGTCAATCGTGAAATCCGTGCCGGGAAGCGGTTCGAACTTTGGCGGCGGGCCGACGCGAATCGCGTGAAGTTGCTTCACGTTTCCCTGGTCGTCGCCCGTGAAGCGCGTCGTTGCGATGGACCACTCGCGCAGGCCGCCTTCTTCGTGCGAGCTCTCGGTGCGCAATTGCAGCGGCCAGAGAGGCCAGGGCGTGCTCGGCGCGCGCTCCAGCGGCGGCATCGGCATAATTTCGAATTGGTGCACGGACCGCGCCTTTTGCCGGTGACATGTGCCCAGGCAGTCCGCGCCCGTGTCGCCGCCTCCGATGATCACGACGTTCTTTCCCGTCGCAAGAATCTGACCGGCCAGCAAATCCCCGGCGTTGCGCTTGTTTTGCTGCGGCAAGAACTCCATCGCGAAATGGATACCCTTCAATTCACGGCCCGGCACGTTCAAATCACGCGGGCTTTCCGCTCCTCCGCAAAGCAGCAGCGCGTCAAATTCCTTTCGCAGGTCTTCGACCGGAACGTTTTGTCCAACGTGCGCCCCTGTCTGGAACAGCACGCCCTCGACCGTCATTTGTTCCAGCCGCCGGTCGATGTAGCGCTTTTCCAGCTTGAAGTCCGGAATGCCGTAGCGTAACAGGCCGCCGATGCGATCGGACTTTTCAAATAGAACAACTTCATGCCCGGCGCGGTTCAGCCGCTGCGCCGCAGCAAGTCCCGCGGGACCGGAGCCGATTACCGCCACCCTTTTGCCACTGCGAACTTCCGGCGGCTCCGGCCGGACCCAGCCCGCATCCCAGGCCCGATCGATGATCGTCTTCTCGATGACTTTGATCGTCACCGGCGGCTCGTTGATCCCAAGCACGCAAGAGGTCTCGCAAGGTGCGGGACACAGGCGCCCCGTGAATTCAGGAAAATTGTTCGTCGAGTGCAGCACCTGAATCGCTTTTTTCCACTGATCGCGATAAACCAGATCGTTCCAGTCGGGAATGATGTTATTGACCGGACAGCCCGTATGGCAGAAGGGGATTCCGCAATCCATGCAGCGCGCGGCCTGGCTGCGCAGCTTGTCGTCCGCGAACGGCAGATAAACTTCGAAGTAATCGTTCACGCGCTCGGCCACGGGGCGCCGGGAAGGCGTCTCTCGCGTGTATTCTTTGAACCCGGTGACCTTACCCACGGATCACCTGCTCGCCGGTCGGCTTGCGGTCTTGCGCCGCGAGGATTCCGCCGGGGTGGCGCGGAATTCCCAGTACGCGTTTGTATTCGTGCGGGAAGACCTTGATGAATTTCGGCAGCATGGTCTCCCAATTCTGCAAAACCCATTTTGCGAACGGGCTGGCCGTGAATTCGCCGTGGCGCTGAATCAAGGTGTGCAACGTTTCGATGTCCACCGGTTCAACGACGGGCTCGAGGTCCACTCCAGCCAGATTGCACCGCAGTGACGCGAAGTCGCCTTCTTGGTCCAGCACGTAAGCGATGCCGCCCGTCATGCCCGCGGCGAAATTCCTGCCAGCCAGGCCCAGAACGACCACCAGCCCGTTCGTCATGTATTCGCAGCCGTGATCGCCGACGCCTTCCACAACGGAGGTCGCGCCCGAATTGCGCACGGCAAACCGTTCGCCCGCCATTCCGTTGAAAAACGCTTCGCCGCTCGTCGCGCCGTAGAGGCAGACGTTCCCGATGATGCTGTTGTCCTCCGGCACGAACTCGGAGCCGCGCGGCGGATAAATAATCATTCGCCCGCCCGAAAGCCCCTTGCCCGTGTAATCGTTTGACTCGCCTTCGAGCCGCAAAGTGATTCCCTTGGCGAGAAACGCGCCGAAACTCTGCCCCGCGCATCCCGTAAACTGGATGCTGATCGTATCCTCGGGCAGCCCCTCCGACGCGTAGCGCCGCGCAATTTCCCCGCTCAACATCGTGCCGACCGCGCGATGAATATTCCGGATTGGCATGCTGAGCGAAATCGGCGTGCGATTTTCGAGCGCCTCTTGCGCCATCTCGATGAGCTTGACGTCAAGGGCCTTGTCCAGGCCGTGAGCCTGCTCCTGGAGGTGCCGCTGCCCGACGTGGCTTGGCACAGGCGGGTCGTAGAGAATGGCCGACAAATCAATTCCCTTGGCCTTCCAGTGCGTCACGTCTTTCCGCTGCACCAGGCAATCCACACGGCCCACCATCTCGTCAACCGTGCGGAATCCAAGCTCCGCCATCACCTTCCGGAGTTCCTCCGCAACGAAGAAGAAAAAGTTGATGACGTGTTCCGGCTGTCCCTGGAATTTCTTGCGCAGCTCAGGGTCCTGCGTGGCCACGCCCACCGGGCACGTATTCAAATGACACTTCCGCATCATGATGCAGCCCATCGCAATGAGCGGAGTCGTCGAGAACCCGAACTCCTCCGCGCCCAGCAGCGCCGCGATGGCCACGTCACGCCCCGTCTGCAGCTTGCCGTCCACCTGAAGCCGCACGCGGCTGCGCAGATCGTTCATCACAAGCACTTGCTGCGTCTCTGAGAGGCCGAGCTCCCATGGGATTCCCGCGTGGCGGATCGAACTCATCGGCGAAGCCCCCGTGCCTCCGTCGTATCCGCTGATGAGAATGACGTCCGCGTGAGCTTTCGCCACTCCCGCCGCCACCGTGCCCACGCCCACCTCGGCGACGAGCTTCACGGAAACGCGCGCGCGCGGATTCGCGTTTTTCAGGTCGTGAATCAGTTGCGCGATGTCTTCGATCGAGTAGATGTCGTGATGCGGAGGCGGTGATATCAGGCCCACGCCGGGGATCGAGTGCCGCACGCGCGCGATGATTTCATCCACCTTGTGCCCGGGCAATTGCCCCCCTTCGCCGGGCTTCGCTCCCTGTGCGATCTTGATTTGCAGGTCGTCCGCGTTCACCAGGTAGTTGGTCGTGACGCCAAACCGCGCCGATGCCACCTGCTTGATCGCGCTCCGCCGCGAATCGCCGTTCGCGTCCGGCCGGAAGCGCGCTTCGTCTTCGCCGCCCTCACCCGTGTTTGACTTTCCGCCGATGCGGTTCATAGCGATGGCGAGCGTCTCGTGGGCTTCTTTGCTGATCGAGCCGTAGGACATGGCTCCCGTCGCAAAGCGTTTGACGATCTGCGACGCAGGCTCGACGTCCTCGATGGGAATCGGCGGCCCGGAAGGTTTGAAATCGAACATCCCTCGCAGCATCTGGAGGTCGCGGTTTTGTCGGTTCACGATCTGCGCGAATTCCTGATACGTCTCGAAATTCGATTGCCGCACCGCCTGCTGCAGTTTGCTCACCGTCAGCGGATTGATCTGGTGCTTTTCTCCGCGCACGCGGTATTGATATTCGCCTCCCACCCGCAGCGTCGTATCGGTATCGACCGCCGGCCGGAGGGCGGACTGGTGCTTCATGAGGGCTTCACGGGCCAGCACTTCCATGCCCACCCCTTCGATCCGCGAAGCCGTCCCCGTGAAGTAGCGTTCCACCAGCGACCGGTTCAGGCCGATGGCCTCGAAGATCTGCGCCCCTTGATAGCTTTGCAGCGTGGAAATGCCCATCTTCGAGAAGGTCTTCAGCAGTCCCTTGTCCAACGACTTCATGTAATTCTTGAAGGCTTTATCCAGCGTATAGCTGTCGGGGAAGCAGCCTGCGCGGTGGAGGTCTTCGAGCGTTTCAATAGCGAGATAAGGATTGACCGCGCTTGCGCCGTAGCCGAGCAGCAGCGCGAAATGCATGACCTCGCGCGGCTCTCCCGATTCGACGATCAGCGCCACCTGATTGCGCGTCTTCTCGCGGATCAAATGATGGTGCACGGCCGATAGCGCCAGCAGGCTGGGAATCGGCGCGTATTCTTCGTCCATCCCGCGATCCGAGAGAATCAGAATCGTGTAACCCGCGCTGATTGCGAGCGACGCGCGCCGGCACAGCGTGTCCACCGCCTTGGCGAGCTCCTCTTCGCCGCCATGCACGCGGAAAAGCGCCGGCAGGGTGGTGGCTAGGAAATCCCCCCAGCTCACGCGGCGCACTTTTTCCAGCCGCCAATTCGAGATGATGGGGTGGTGCAGCTTCAGCGTGTGGCAATTCTTCGGCGTCTCGTCGAGGATGTTGCCTTCGCACCCGATGTAGGAATTCAGCGACATCACCAGGTCTTCTCGAATCGGGTCGATCGCGGGATTCGTGACCTGGGCAAACGTCTGCTTGAAATAGTTGAACAGGAGTTGCGGATGGTCGGACAGGCACGCCAGCGGCGTGTCGATTCCCATCGAGCCCACCGGCTCCTCGGCTTGCATCGCCGACGGAACCATAATCAGTCTCAGGTCCTCATCGGTATAGCCGAACCCGCGCTGGCGCATCAGCAGCGTGGCGGGCTCGGTCGGCCGGACGCGAGGCGGCGTCGGAAGATGGTCGAGTGTAATTCTGTTTTCCTGCAGCCACTGCGCGTAGGGCTGGCGCGCCGCCAATTTCTTCTTGATCTCCTGATCGGAAACCAGCCGCTTCTGTTCCGTGTCCACCAGTAGCATGCGGCCCGGCGCAAGCCTGCCCTTCATGCGGATGTCCTCGGGCTTCACGGGCAGCACGCCCGCTTCCGAAGCCATGATGAAAAGGCCGTCTTTCGTGATCAGATATCTGCCCGGCCGCAGGCCGTTCCGGTCGAGAGTTGCGCCAATGACGCGTCCGTCGGTGAACGCCACCGCCGCGGGCCCGTCCCACGGTTCCATCAGCGAAGCGTGGTACTCGTAAAAAGCCTTGATGTCTTCCGGCATGGCGCGATCGCGATCCCAAGCCTCGGGGATGAGCATCGCCATGACGTGCGGCAAGCTGCGCCCCGACATCGCCAGCAGTTCTACCGCGTTGTCCAGCATCGCCGAATCGCTGCCGCCCGGCGTGATGATGGGGAAGAGCTTCTTGATGTCGTCGCCGAACAGCGGAGTCGCCAGCACTGATTGCCGCGCGTTCATCCAATTCACGTTTCCGCGCAGCGTGTTGATCTCCCCGTTGTGGCAGATGTAGCGGTATGGGTGCGCGAGCTTCCAACTTGGAAACGTATTTGTCGAAAAGCGCTGGTGAACCAAGCAAAGCGCGCTGATGACTTCCGGGTCCGACAGCTCCTTGTAAAAATTCACGATCTGCGGCGCGAGCAGCAGGCCCTTGTACACAATCGTGCGCGAAGAGAGCGAAGGGAGGTAGAAATAGCCTTTCTCTCTGAAGTCCGACTCCGCTACCGCTGCTTCCACTCGCTTCCGCACCACGTAGAGCTTGCGTTCAAGCGCGTCCTGGTCCATCCCTGGCGCCCGCCGCAAGAAAACCTGCTCGATGTACGGCTGCGAGCCGCGCGCCAACCGGCCGATGTTGTTGCCGTCAATCGGAGTGTCGCGCCAGCCCAGATTCGTGAGTCCTTCCTCTCGCGCGATTTTCTCGAGCAGGCCTTCGCAGAGGATTCGTTCGCCCGGGTCCACTGGCAGGAAGACCATCCCCACTCCGTATTCACCCGGTGCGGGCAGCGTAAAGCCCAAGTGCGAACATTCCCGGTCGAAAAACGAGTGGGGAATCTGAATCAGAATACCCGCGCCGTCGCCGGTTTCCGGATCGCAGCCGCAAGCGCCGCGATGCGTCAGGTTGATCAGGATCTGTATGCCTTTGAGGACGATGTCGTGCGACTTACGCCCTTCGATGTTCACGACGAATCCGATGCCGCAACCGTCGTGCTCGTTCTGCGGGTGGTAAAGGCCCCGAGGCGATGGCAACCCCGACGATGGGAAATGCTCCGTCATTATCACTGTCCCTGTGCGCTGCCTACACTTCCAATCTTGGCTTTCTCGAGCGAACCCGGCCCGAGAGAAATCTCGATCCAAGTCCTGTAATAGGAGATAAACCTCTGCGCCCGCCGGGAGGGTAATTGTTCGCCCTCGCCATCCTCAGGGCCCGGTTTACCTCCGGAAAACAATATTCTACACCAGTCCGGCTAGTTTTGAGCCATTAGAATGAGATCCGCCGAGAGGCCTACCAGGAAGGTCCAGGCCCACGTTCAGTCGTAAGCGCGACTCCAGAACCAGCGGCGAGCGTACCCTCAAGCAGCCGCTCCGCCGAAACAGCCTCCACACGGCGCCTCCTGATCCCGATTCAGCGGCTTGTTGAGACGTGGCGCAGCACTGCCCTGAACATGTTGTCTGAAGACCGATTTGAAAAAACAAAGGGGAGGGCCTTTCGGCCCTCCCCTTATCACCACAGTATTTATTTTGAATGCGGTCTTAGAACGTGAAGTGCGCCGAAAACTGGAACTGCCGCACGTCATAGACCGTGTTGCTCACGCTGTTTGGAGTCAGAAAGAGCGTAGGCGTAGAGATGAACGTCATGGTCGTGCCGCTCAGGGTGTAGTCGTTCGCTTGGGAAGTGCCAACGTCGACCATGTGGTTAAACACGTTGAAGCACTCCGCATCGAATTCCAGAGCCTTGCTCTCGGTCAGCTTGAAGCTCCGGCCGATGCGCATGTTCACGTTTTCAATTGCCGGCAGTCGGAAGCCATTGCGCGGCGACAGAAGCATCCGGCCGCCCGAGCCAAGGCCGAACATGCCACTGCTGAGACGGGACTCGCCCGATACGGGAACGCAACTGGTCGTTATCGTCGTCCCATTGCATGTTGGAAGGGTCGGACTTCCAGAGACACCCATGGAATAGTCCGCGTTGGAGGAAACCAAAAGGATGGGAGCGAAGGTCCACCCGTTCAGCACCGCGTGCGCAATCCCATTCGATGCGCCGGACTTCGGCGTCCAAACGCCGCTCATGACGAAGCGGCTGCGCACGTCGAAGCTAGAGGTTCCGTAGTTGAGGTTCGGGTTGAACTCGTCGAGGATGCTGAGGGATGTCTGACCTGTCGAGTCGCTCTGGTCGTTATCCAGTGCGTGCGACCATGTATAGCTCGACTGGAATACAAAATCAGTCGCCAGCCGACGGTCCAACTCAATCACCAAGGCGTTGTAGTTTGAGTGGACCAGGTCGCCTTCGTCGTAGAGGATCCCGAAACTCGAGTTCGGTCTCGTCAGGCCGCCCCCATTGATGTACACCGGAACCGTAATTGTTTGTCCGCTGTACGGCCCGCCGCTAATCGAGTACGTCGTATTCACGAAGTTACTCGGATTGATGTTCGCGTCAATAATAGAAGGCAGGCGGCTTCCGCGGCTGTAGAGCCAGGAAACGCTGAGTGTCGTGTGCCCGCCGAGGTCCTGTTGCAACGAGAGACTAGCCTGTTGCACCTTCGGAGGTGCGTCGTTCGGATCAAGGAAATCGATGCTCGCCGACCCGCCGCAGGGGGCCACCGTGGGGACAGCCGGGAACGTCGGTGGGGCGGGTGTCGAGACCGATCCGTAGCTCTGGGTACACGTGTATTCGACTTGCGCTCCAGGGATTAGACCGGTGCTTCCGAGCGCTCCTTCAATCAAGGCATTGATGATTCGGCCGTAATAGATTCCGTAACCGCCGCGAAGCGAAGTCTTGCCGTTGCCGAAAATATCCCAGGCAAATCCGACGCGTGGCCCGAAATCCTTCTTGTACCTCGGGAACGACTCGGTTTGCGGGAGTGCGGAGTTTGGAATCTGCGTTGCAGGCATCTGTTCGTAGTCCCACCGCAGACCGTAGTTGATCGTCAAGCGGGGTCTCACGCGCCATGAGTCCTGCGCGAAGAAACCCCAGTCAATGGTCGAGAATTGGAACCCGAGTGGACCCAACGACTGCTGGTAGTAGTCGTAGCAGAAGGGTTCCGGAGTCCCGAAGGCGCTTGAGCTGCCATTCGTCAGCGTGCACCCGTCTCCACTCACTCCCCCTACGCTTGCCGCTGTGACACCCGTAACATGTTGGCTTGCGAGGTAGGTCGATTCGTCAGTGACGAAATCGAGCAGCCCTGACGTTCCCAAATCGTAGTCGTACGCTCCTTCTCCCGCGTACAGGTTGTTCAACGTATCATTCACGTGGTTGATGTCAAACCCCATTTTGACTACGTGCGTTCCCTTGATCAGTGAAAATGTGTCCGCGTACTGGAAGCGAACCTCCAGCGGGTACTGGGGCCGGTTCAGGAACTCCGGAGTGCCGTATTGAAAGGTACCGACTGAGCTTTGACTGATGTAGACATTTGGAGGCAGCCCGCCTGGGCCGGTCAGCGGCTCGCCCGCCACGTTTGCATTGCCGGACTCGAATTCAAAGTCCTTGCCGTACTGGAATAGCGCCTCGTTCGTGTAACTGGACGATGGCGTGGAAATCCAGTGCGCGATGATCCAGTCGTCATGCACGTAGTCGTTCCCGATGCTCGCAACTCCGTAGGAGACGACTGCGTTGGTCTGAATACCGAAGGGTGACTTCCACCGCATCCGGTTCCAACTGACGGAAAGCGTGTTGTTCGGCGTAATGTGCCAGTCCAATTTCGGGAACGTAATGATCTGATCCCCGGTGCGCGGATCCACGCCGGTGAGGCTGGTCACAATGCTTTGTGCCGCTGACACATCGGCCTGGGTCAAGCCGCGGCAAGCCAGGACTTGGCTCGGCGTATCGAGCACACCTCCGGTAAGGGTCGAGCCCGAAGGAACTGAGGCTGGCGGGACGTCGCCGGGGACCGTCGCGAAGTAATTCGTCGTCTTTCCGGTGGAAGTATTCGTAATCGCGGCATAGCAATTCCCCGGCGTCGGGCTAAAGCTGGTACTGCTTGGCACACTGATGCCGGCGAAATAAGGGAAAAAGGTCGACGCCGACGGTGTGTCGGTAACCGGAAAATTCCTATGGCTTTGGTCGTAGGTAAAGAAGAAGAACAGCTTGTCCTTAAAAATCGGCCCGCCAATCGAGCCGCCCCACTGTTGCCGGCGGTCCGGCGGCTTGATCGGAACCGATGTGGCTACCCCGTTGACCAATTCGTTCTCGACGGTATACGGATTGTGAGCGCCGATCGCGTTATCCTTAAAGAAGTAAAACGCGTCTCCGTGAAAATTGTTCGTGCCGCTCTTCGTGACGGAATTGATGACTCCGCCTGCCGCTCTTCCGTACTCTGCGGAATAATCCGAAACGTTCACCTGGTACTCGCTGACCGAGTCCTGGCTCAACTCGTAGGCGATTCGCGTGCGCCCGCGCTCTTCAGCAAAGTACGCTTGGTTGTTATCGCCGCCGTCTATGGTGTTGTTGTTCAGAAGTCCGGCGATCCCTCGGAAGTCGAGATCCAGAAACCCGTTCGTGTCCGGCGTGACGCCGGGGACCAGCAGGGCGAAAAACGCAAACCGGCGCCCGTTTGTCGGCAGGTTGTTGATAAATGTCTGATCCTCTTCCCCGGAAATTTCTTGCGAGGTCGTGTTGACCAGCGGCGCTTCCCCGGTTACCTCCACTGTTTGCTTTGCCGTCGCCACTGTCAGACGGATCTCCAGGCTCGTGACGCGCCCAACCTCGATGGTTATGCCTGTCTGTTCGTAGACGGCAAAGTTGGACGAGGTGACGGTCACGCTATACGTGCCGGGCTGCAATGCGTTGAATCGGAATTCGCCGGCGTCAGTCGCCGTCATTTCGTGCGACTCGGCTGTCCCCAAGTTCACAATCTTCACATTCGCCTTAGGCACTGCGAGGCCCTGCGAGTCCTCGACCGTACCCGAGAGACCTCCATTGATCGTGGACTGCGCGCGAGAAGTGATGCTCAAGCCAAGGACAAGAAGCACCATCGCCCCTAGCGCAAAAATAATTCTCCTGTAGCTCGACAGCTGACTCATTTCAAAAGCCTCCTTGTTGAGGAGAGTTTGGATCTCGGACCAGATTTGGACGCAGAAGTCCCTTGGGGACGAACTTTGAAAGACTCCACCCTTAGACAGTGAACACTGCCTATTTGAACTCAAATGCTTTACCTCACCCCGTGCTCGTACTCTATGGAGGTTCGGGTCCAAAGTCAAGCGTGCCCTTCCGCCAAACCTGGGCACCCTAGCGCGCCCCAACCAGCCTCATGGCGAGCCTGGCGGTCTTCCGTTACGCCGCCGTGACAGCCGCATAAATTTTCGTCTTCACCCCGCGGGAAGCTGCCGGCGCATTTGGGCCCTTCGGTTTGCCGGCCCTGTCCTTCCGGGGCGCAGCCATTCCAACTTGCTTGGCCCTCGCCTTGTGCGGTACAAGACGTATGCAAACCGGCGACGCCGAAGCGGTTTCGGCGTTACTCAGAATCGGCATTCCATGCGGGAGAGAACTGAAATGCCTCCGAGCGGACAGGAGCATCTCCGAATTTTGTTGAAGCGCAGCGCCATTCAACGCCGCGTGCGAGAGATGGGGCAACAGATCTCGCGAGATTACAAAGGCGAGCGCGTCCACTTGATCGGTGTCCTCAAGGGCGCTTCCATTTTTCTCGCCGACCTCATCCGCCAGATTCGCGTCGAGGTCTCCCTCGATTTCATGGCGGTCTCCAGCTACGGCCAGGGCAAGCAGAGTTCCGGCCAGGTGCGCCTCACCAAGGACCTCGATACCAGCATCGAGGGTCTGAATGTGATTCTCGTCGAGGACATCCTCGACACTGGCCTCACGCTCAGCTATCTCCAGCGTGTCCTGCAGCAGCGCAAACCCAAGACGCTCCGCATTGCTGCCCTCCTGGACAAGCCGAGCCGCCGCATCAAAGAGGTCAAGTCCGATTACGTCGGCTTCGAGATTCCGAACGAGTTTGTCGTTGGCTACGGCCTGGACTACGCCGAGAGGTACCGCAACTTGAAAGATGTCTGCGTGCTCTCGTTGCCGCCCGCCTAGCGTCTGGCACGCCCGTGATGAGACCTGTCCTCACCGCTACCGATTTGGCAAGCGTTGCGGATGGCGGTGAACTGACCATCGCCGCCGGCACGCTCATCACGCCTCTTGCCCGCGACGAAGCCGCCCGCCGCAGCATCACCATTCGCGTCGCCGAATCCCCCGTGAACATTCGCCCCGATCAACACCCCGTCGCCATCGGCTCCGATCACGGCGGTTTCGAGCTCAAGGAGCAATTGAAGGTGCATCTTCGCGAGTGGGGGTATCCGGTCAACGATCTCGGCACGGATAGCACCGCCGCCGTGGACTATCCCGATTTTGCGGAAGCCGTAGCGTATGCGGTTGTGTCCGGAGATGCGTGGCGCGGCATTATCATCGACAGCGCCGGCATCGGCAGCTCGATCGCCGCCAACAAGGTTCCCGGCGCTCGCGCGGCCCTGTGCTATGATCGCGCTACGGCGCGAAACAGCCGCGAGCACAACGATGCGAACGTGCTTTCGCTCGGTGCGCGCCTGATTTCACCTGAGACGGCCCGCGAAATCGTCGCCGTCTGGCTCGAGACGCCCTTCGCCGGCGGCCGCCACCAGAAAAGGGTGGACAAGATCATCGGCATCGAGCGGCGCCATCGAAAAGCCTGAGCGGTCGCGGCGCTTCACCGCGAATTGCGGGCAGCCAAAGTGGAAACGCTTTCGTGGAAACGAATGACCTAGAACGGCTGGTTCCTATCATCGCGGAAGAACTCCTCCGCTATCTCCGCGGCCCCGGTGACGCGCAGCTCGCCGGCCTCGAATGCGATGACCTCATCTGTCCCGGCTGCGACCAGAATTGCGCCGAAAAATGCGCGCGCAAGACTCGCTGCGTCGTGGACGCCGGCGCTGCGCGCATTTCCGCCGGCCCTTCCGTCCAGTCGGTGGACGCGGACATCGCCGCGCTGATCGACCACACGCTCCTCAAGCCCGAAGCTTCCCGCGACGACATCACAAAGCTCTGCAAGGAAGCCGCGCGCTTCGGATTCGCTTCCGTGTGCATCAATCCCTGGTATGTTTCGCTCGCGGCGGAAATTCTGCGCGGCACGCCCGTGAAAGTTTGCACCGTCGTCGGTTTTCCCCTCGGCGCCACCCTGCCGCAGGTGAAAATCTACGAGACCGAAGAAGCCATCAAGGCCGGAGCGCAGGAAATCGATATGGTCATCAATATCGGCGCGCTGAAATCCGGCCAGGACGACCTCGTCGAGCAGGATATTCGCGGCGTGGTCGAAGCTTCGCATCGCAGCGGAGCCATCACAAAAGTCATTCTCGAAACGGCGCTTCTGAGCATCGAAGAAAAAATCCGTGGCTCGCTCGCCGCCAAGCGCGCCGGCGCCGATTTCGTGAAGACGTCCACCGGCTTCTCCACCGGTGGCGCCACGGCCGAAGACGTCGCTCTGATGCGCGCGGTGGTCGGCGAGGACATGGGAATCAAGGCCGCCGGCGGCGTGCGCAGCCTCGATGATTTGAAGAAAATGGTCCGCGCCGGCGCAACGCGCATCGGCGCCAGCGCCAGTATCAAGATTCTCGAGCAGGCCAAGCACGGCGAGGTGACCCCGGTCCTTCCTCCCGGACCGCCGGCGGGCAAGATGGTTCCAGCTCCTTCCTATTGAATTGGCCGGCCCTGCCCCCGCGGAGTAAGATGCGGCGTTTCGCGGCGCTTTTATCCTTGCGTCTCGCGTTTTGCCGTTTTGCGCCGCGAGCAGGTTTTTCAGCTCCTTGCTCGCTCCTGCTATACTGAATTGAAAATGGAACCCGTCGAAACCAAACCGCGCCTCGATCTTCCGGCCGAGGTCCTGGCCACGCTTGCCGCAATCGGTGAGGAGATCAACGCCTCGCTCGATCTCGATGAAATCCTGTCCAAGACGGCCGCACTCGTCCGCCAGATCATCGATTACGAGATCTTCAGCGTTCTCCTACTCGACGAGCAAACGCAGCAATTGTTCCACCGCTTTGCCATCGGTTACAGCCTCGACGCGGCTCGAACCTGGCAGATCCCGGTCGGTAAAGGCATCACCGGCACCGCCGCGGCCACTCGCAAACCAATTCGCGTCGGCGACGTTCACAGCGATTCGCGTTACATCAATCTCATCGAATCCGTTCGCTCCGAACTCGCCGTGCCGCTCGTTTATGAGGGACGGACCATCGGCGTTCTGGACATCCAGAGTTCCCAGCCCGATTACTTCACGCTCGAGCAGCAGAATATCCTCGGCCTTCTCGCCGGACGCCTGGCCATTGCGATCGAGAACGCGCGCCTGTTCGAGCGCGTTCGCAGCCAGGCCGACACCCTTCGCGTCCTCAACGACGTTGGCCGCGAAGCCAGCTCCATCCTCGATGTCGAGGAACTCCTCCGCCGCGCCGCCGAACTCGTCAAGCGCGTCATCGACTATCAGATTCTCAGCATCCTGCTCTACGACGCGGCCACGAATACCTTCCGGCATCGTCTCGACGTGAAGTACGGCCAGCGAGTTCAGGGCAAGCTTCGCGTGACCGCGGGCGAAGGCATCATCGGCGCCGCCGCCACGTCCGGCCAGCCCGTGCGCGTGCCCGACGTTGCCACCGACTCGCGCTATCTCATGGTGAATCCCGAAACGCGCTCCGAGCTCGCGATCCCCATGATTCACAAGGGCCGCGTAGTCGGAGTTCTTGATCTCGAAAGCCCGCAGCCGAATTACTTTACCGAGGATCACGTTCAGACTCTTTCGACGCTCGCCGCTGCTCTCGCTGTCTCTCTCGAAAACGCCCGCCTTTACGGGGAAGTCGCGCGCAACGAGTCCCGCATGGAGCGCGAACTCGCGGATGCGCAGCGCATGCAGGGCGCTCTGCTTCGTCCCGTGCCGAGCGAAGACTTCGGCCTCGATATCGCCGCCCGAATTCTCTCCGCTCGCGAAGTCTGCGGCGATCTTTACGATTTCGTGCGCTACGGCTCGCAGCAATTGGGCGTCGTCCTCGGCGACGTCAGCGGGAAGGGAAGCGCAGCCGCTCTTTACGGCGCCGTCGCCATCGGCATTTTGCGCAGCCTCACGCCGCTCAAATTGCAGCCCGCGGAATTCCTGCGCCAGCTCAACCATCTCATCTGCGAACGCCGCATCGAAGGCCGCTTCATCACGCTTTGCTACGCCACTTGGCAGAAACAGCGCCGCAAATTCCGCGTCGCCAACGCCGGCCAGTCGCAGCCGATTATCTCCCGCGGCGATCGCTGCGAGTTGGTTCGCCTCGCCGGATTTCCCCTCGGCCTCTACGATGAAGTCACCTACGACGAGTGGTCCACCACGCTCGATATCGGCGATATCGTCGTTTTCTATTCCGACGGTTTCACTGAAGCCGCCAGCCCCGACGGCCATCAATTCGGCTCCAATCGTATGCGCGAGTTGGTTGCCACGCATCGCGGAGCCCCGGCCGGCGAACTCGCCGATCGCCTTCTCGCCGCCGTTCAGGATTTCACCAGCGGCGCCGCGCTCACCGACGACCGCACCCTTGTCGTGATGAAGGTTCGATGACCACGCTGCCATCTCGCCGGCGCTCTCCCGCTGTGTCCCCCGCGCACATTGACCCCGTGCGGTACACGCCGTTTTTCTCGCGCCGTAAGGGCGCTCTTTTCTGCGAAGGCGTCGCGCTCGGCGCGATCGCCGCCCGCGAAGGCACGCCCGCTTACGCCTATAGCCGCGCCGCCATCGAAGCCAACTATCGCGCGCTCGATTCCGGCCTCGACGCCGTGCAGCATGCGATCTGCTACTCCGTCAAAGCCAATTCCAATCTCGCCGTCCTCCAAGTCCTCGCCGCTCTCGGCAGCGGCTTCGATATCGTTTCCGGCGGCGAACTCTACCGCCTCCGCCGCATCGGAGTTCCCGGCGATCGCATCGTGTTTTCGGGCGTGGGCAAGTCCCGCGAGGAAATCCGCGAAGCCCTCGCCGCCGGCATTCTTCTTTTCAATGTCGAATCGTCTGAAGAACTCGATCTGCTCGCTCACGAAGCCTCGCGCGCGCGCATCCGCGCCTCCGCTTCGGTTCGCGTGAATCCCGACGTGGACGCCGGCGCGCACCCGCACATTTCCACGGGTCGCCACCATCACAAATTCGGCGTGGATTGGCCCGAGGCGAAGCGCCTCTATCTCGCGCATCGCAGCTCGCTCTGGATTCGCTGGAGGGGAATCAGCGCGCACATCGGCTCGCAGATCCTCAGCATGCGGCCGTATCGCGTGGCGTTGCGCCGCTTGGGGAGGTACGTCGCCGAGCTTCGCGCTGCGGGCATCGCGCTGCGCTTTCTTGATTTGGGCGGCGGCCTCGGCGTCCGTTACACCGACGAGAAGCCGCCGGACCTCGCCGCTTACGCGCAAGAAATTGCCGCCGCCGCGCGTCCGCTCGGCTGCAAACTTCTCATCGAGCCCGGCCGCTCCATCGTGGGCCCCGCGGGCGTACTGCTGATGCGCGTCCTCTACACGAAACGCATGCGCGGCAAAATGTTCGTCGTCGTGGACGCCGCCATGAACGATTTCATGCGCCCCGCCCTCTACTCAGCCGTTCATCCCATCACGCGCGCGCGATTGTCTTCCGCTTCGTCGCGACGCGGAGCGAGCCGCAAAATCCGCGCCGATATCGTTGGCCCCGTCTGCGAGACCGGCGACGCCTTCTTGCACGATTGGCTGATCGAAGAGCCTTCGCCGGGCGACGTGCTGGCTCTCTGGGGCGCCGGCGCGTACGGCTTCGTCGAATCCTCGAATTACAACGCGCGCCCGCGCGCCGTGGAAATCCTCGTCGAAGGCCGCAAATTCCGCGTCATCCGCCGCCGCGAAACTCCCGACGATCTCCTCCGCGGGGACCTGCCTTAAGGGACAAAGTCTTTTCGTCACTCGTACCGCAGCGCCACCATCGGGTCCACCCGCGTCGCCCTCCGCGCCGGAAAATAACACGCCGCGCATCCGACTATGAACAACATGACCGCCACGCCCGCAAGCGTCAGCGGATCGTGCGGCGACACGTCCGCGAGCTGACTTGCGATCAACCGCGTCGTCGCAAAACTGGCGAGCAGTCCCGCCGCCACGCCCAACCCGACCAGTTGCAAACCCATCCACATCACCATGCGCAGCACGTCCGCGTGCGCCGCGCCCAGTGCCATGCGGATTCCGATCTCATGCGTCTGCCGCGAAACCGTGTATGCCGTGAGGGTGTACACGCCGAGCGCGACCAGCACCAGCCCCAATCCGGAAAATATTCCCAGCAGCGTCAAGACGAAGCGCGGATCTGAATAGGAATATTGGTTCAGGTAATCGGACAGGCTTTGCGTCATGGTGACGGCGACGCTGCGGTCCACGTCCCAAATCTCATGCTGCACGGTATTCACGAAAAACGCCGGATCTCCTGTGGTCTTGACCAGGATTCCGCGCTGGAATGCGCCCGTCACCGTGTAGGGGATAAACACTTCGGGCACGGGAGGATCTTCGAGCCCCTGGTTTTTCTCATCCTCGGTCACACCGACAATCTCAAACTCCGGATCCGTCACCGGGTCCGTCGGCAGTGTTCCGAGCATGTCGAGTTTTATTTCGCGTCCGATGGGATCGTCCTGCCCAAAGTATTTTGTGACCAGCGTCTGATTCACGACAGCCACTTTCCGCCCGCCATTCACTTCCACATCCGACAAAAAACGCCCGCGCAGAAGCCGCAGACCCAAAGTCTGGGAAAATCCCTCGCTGCACAGGTTGAAAATGGCTCTCCATTCTTCTGAATGCACTTTGCCGGGAACCTCGACTGTCGTTCCGATGCCGCCGTATGGCGGCAAGGCAGCGGTTTCTGTGGCCGAGACCACGCCCGGCATAGCGGCTACGCGCTGCAGCAATTGGCTAAAGAACTGCCGCTTGGCCGCGGCCGTGGTGTACCGCCCCTTCGGAAACGGGATGCGCGCCACCAGAATATTGTTCGGATTGAAGCCGAGGTCCGCGTCCACCAGCTTGACGAATGAGCGCATCATCACGCCCGCAGCTACCATCAGCACAATCGACAGCGCGACCTCCACCACTACGAGCGCGCTTCTAAATTTGCCGCGCCGGAATCCGCCGCCAACGCCATGGCCCGAATCCTTCAGCGGCTCCACAATGTCTCGCCTCGCCGTCTGCCACGCGGGAACAAGCCCGAACAAAATGGCCGTCCCCACCGCGGCCCCGAGCGCGAACAGCAGAACGGGCAGGTCCATCGGGACCAAAGAATCCCGAAGATTGTTCCGTGGGGGCATGGCCGCGATGATTCCCTTGATCCCCCAATAGGCAAACCCACTTCCGACGGTCGCCCCGCCCAGGGCCAGCAGGAGGCTTTCGATCAGCAATTGGCGCACGATTCTCCACCGGCTCGCGCCGAGCGCCGCGCGAATGGACATCTCTTTTTCCCGCGCCGAAGCCTGTGCCAGCAGCATGTTCGCCACGTTGCTGCAGGCGATTAAGAGCAGCAAGCCCACGGCTGCGGCGAGCGTATACATCGTCGCGCGAAATCCGGCGAGTACTCCGTCGATCAGGGGAACAACTTCGACGGCGAATTCCTTCGGATAATATCTCGGATACAGCTTTGCCTCGCGCGGACCAAGTCCACTCAGCTCCGCCTGCGCTTGGCGCAAGCTGATCCCAGGTTTCAAGAGCGCTTGAAATTGGAAAAAGTCCTGCGCCGTTTGAGGATCGGCGCGGTCGATGTTCACAGGAAACAAAAGGTCCGAATCCAGCTTCGAGAACCGCGGCGGCAAGATGCCCACCAAAATCGTCGGCACGTCGTTCAGGATGAAAGACTTGCCTACGATGGATGGATCCTGGCCAAAATCTTTCACCCAAGTTTTGTAGGTCATTGCGAAAACAGGCGGCGCTCCTGGTTTAACGTCGGCCGCCGTTGGCACGCGGCCCACAATCGCCGAAGTGCCGAAGAAATCGTACGTATTGGTTGTGACCAAACCTCCCCTGTATTGCCTCGTGCCCTCCGGCATTGTGTAGAGGACGTCCTCGAGTGCCGATCCCTGCACCGCCTCGAAGACATCACTCTGCTCCACGTAATCGAGAAACTCGGGGCCCACGAAATTTGTCCGCCCGCCGGGATGGATGTCGGTTGTGTCGTGAACCCGCACCGATACCATTCTCTTCGCGTTCGGGAAGGAATACGGATTGAGAAGGATGTGGTCTATCGCGCTGAACATCGCGGTCGAAGCGCCGATGCCGAGTGCGAGAGTGAGCACGGCGACGGCGGTGAACCCAGGATTCTTGCGCAGCACGCGTAGGCCGTAGCGCACGTCCTGCCATATCCGTTCAATCGAGGCCCAACCCCACATTTCGCGCGTCGTCTCTTTCACCAAGCCAACGTTACCGAAATCGCGCCGCGCGGCCGCGCGCGCATCGCCCGCAGCTTCGCCGCGCTCCTCCCGTTCCCGCGCCGCCATGTCGATGTGCGCGCGAATCTCCTCGTCCAACTCCTCATCCCGCTTCCGCCACGGCCATCTCATGTCTGAGACTCCTCACTCGTACCGCAGCGCCACCATCGGATCCACGCGCGTGGCTCGCCACACCGGAACCACGCATGCAAACATCGCCACCGCGACCATCACCGCGCTCACCACGACAAACGTCACGGGGTCGGTCGGCTTCACTCCGTACAGTAGCGTTCGCAATAGTCCCGTCAGCGCGTACGCGCCGGCAACACCCACGCCAATTCCGGCGCCTGTAAGCACCAAACCCTGCCGCAGAATCATCCACAAGACATTTCCGCGTCCTGCGCCCAGCGCCATCCGAATTCCGATCTCGTTCGTCCGCTGCGTCACCACATACGAAAGCACGCCGTAAACCCCCACCGACGCCAGTAACAACGCCAGCCCGGCGAAAATCCCCAGCACGAATGTCTGATACGTGGTCGCGGTCATCGACGAGGAGATAATTTCCGGTAACGTCGCGACATTAAAGACCGCCAAGCTGCTGTCAAGCGATTGCACCGTGCTCCGCAGCGTCCCGGCAAGTGCCGCGGGATCGCCGGTCCCAAGAACTACCACATTGAGCGGCGGCGGATTGCTTCCAAGCGCGAGAGCCAGTCCGAAATATGTCTGCGGCATCGGTCCTCGACCCAGGTCAAAATATTGCGTATCACCAACGACACCGATCACGTGATTCGTAATCGTGCCCCCGGAAGTCTCGAATGTCTTTCCGATGGCATTCTGGTCCGGCCAGAATGTCCGTGCCATGGTTTGATTGATAACCGCGGGCAACTCAAATTTCATGCTCGTGGCCTTCATCGCCGTGCCTGCTTCCTGTAGCGCCAGAATCTTGGCGACTGTAGCCGCGGTGGCCTCGTCGTCCGTTTCGGTGAAACTCCGCCCGGACATCAGCGCAATGCCCATCACGCGAAAATAATCCGGCGTGACATCATTAAACTCGACCAGTTGATGCGCCGTGCTGTCACTGTTGCGCCCCTCGATCGTCACATAAAAATTATGCCCGCCGTGCAGCGGCAATTCGCTCGCCACGGCGGCCCCGTGCACACCCGGCGCCGCCTGTAGCCTCTCCACGAGCTGCCGCCAAAACGCGGCCTGTGTCTCGAGTGTCGCGTACTGGCTGTACGGAAGTGCGACCGTAGCCGTCAGGACTTTGTCCGCATGCACTCCGATGTCCACACGCCGCAGATTGCTGAACGTGCGCATCAGGAGGCCCGCGCCCGCTAGCAGCACCAGCGAGAGCGCGATCTCCACGGTTACCAGAGCGTTGCGCACCAGCCGTCCGCGGCTTGTTGCTGTCGCCGCCATTCGCCCGCCCGAATTCAGCACTTCACTTAAACTCGCTCGCGACGTCTGCAGCGCAGGCATCAGTCCGAACAGAATCCCGCTCGCCACTGTCAGCCCCAGTGCGAAAAGCAACACCGCAGGTTCCACCGCGATAGGATTCGGTTGCGACAGCGGAATTCCTTTTGCCGTGCGGAGCCAGGCCACGCACAAATACGCCAATCCGATTCCGGGTAGTGCTCCGCAAGCGGAAAGCAGAACGTTCTCCGTCAGGAGCTGGCGAATCACCCGCGAACGGCCGGCGCCCAGTGCCGCGCGCATAGCGATTTCACGTGTCCGGCCGGCCGAGCGCGCCAAAAGCAGATTCGCCACGTTCACGCATGCGATTAGCAGCACCAGCGTCACCGCACCGAGCATCACCCACAACTGAGTTCGCGAATTCCCGACGATCTGATCCTGCAACGGCACAACCACCGCCGACACTTCGGAATTCTCATCGGGATATTGTTTTTCCAGCCGCGCGCATACGGTGTTCAAATCCGCTCGCGCCTGTTCCACCGTCATTCCGGTCTTGATCCGTCCCAATGCTCGCAGGTGGTGTTCGCCTCGCGGCCCGAGATTCTTCGCGGACACATCCATCGGCACCCACAAATCGGCGCCGCCCGGCCCTGTGTACCAGGCGGGCATCACACCCACAACGTCATAGCGCTCGCCATTCAGACTCAATGATTTCTTCAACGCGCCTTGCTCGCCGCCAAAATCCCTCTGCCAGAATCCGTAGCTCAGGAGTGCGACGTGATTTCGTCCTGCCTGATCCTCTCCGGGAAGAAACGCTCGTCCCATCATCGGCTGCACGCCCAATACCGAAAAGAAGTTAGCCTGCGTTTCCACAACGGCTGCGCGCTCCGGTTCGCCGGCGCCGCTGGCGTTATAGCTCTCTTGAAATGAAAAAACCGCCATGTCCTCAAACGACTGGTTCTGTGCGCGCCAGTCGATGTAGTCCGCGCCCGTCAGCGGATAGCTCCCCGGGGCGCTCTCCGTCTCCCACAACTGTACGAGCTGGCCTGGCGCGCGGAAAGGCAGCGGACGGAGCAGTACCGCGTCCACAACACTGAAAATCGCCGTCGTCGCGCCGATGCCCAGCGCAAGCGTAAGCACGGCCACCGCCGTGAATCCCGGACTGCGCCGCATCATGCGCAGACCGTAGCGCACGTCCTGCCAGAGCCGTTCGAGTGAGGCCCACCCCCACATGTCGCGCGTCGTCTCCTTTACCAAGCCAACATTTCCAAACTCGCGCCGCGCCGCTGCGCGCGCATCGCCAGCCGATTCGCCGCGCTCTTCGCGCTCCCGCGCCGCCATGTTCAGATGCGCACGAATCTCCTCGTCCAACTCCTCGTCCCGCCTCCGCCACGGCCACTTCATGCCTCAGACTCCTTCCTCGCAGTGTTCAGGATTCCGGAGATGGCGCCGCTGAGCTGTTCCCAGCGAGAGCGCTCGTCGGCGAGTTGCTTTCTGCCCTTCGGTGTCAGGCGATTGACACGAACGCGCTGCTTGTTGTCTGAAATCTTCCAGTCCGCGGCGATCCACTTCTTGCGTTCGAGGCGGTGCAGCGCGGGATAGAGCGAGCCGGTGTCCACCTGAAGGATGTCGCCGGATTGCGACTGGATGGCGCGGCTGATTTCGTAGCCGTGCTGCGGACCCCAGCGCAGCGTTTGCAGGATGAGGAGATCGAGCGTGCCTTGCAGGAGTTCGATGCGATTCTGGTAGCGGTCTTTCACCATGTCCTCCGAATGCTCACGGGCCAGCTTGCGGCCGTTTGCAACCACGCGAAACTGGCCCCCGTTCCTCAATTCAAAGAAGAGGTAGAGACTCTACAGCCACAGGCTGTAGAGTGTCAACACCCATTTGCTTGGACGAAGGGAAAAGAAAAAGGTGAGCGAAAAGATCCGCCGCTAGGGACGCGAACCGGTCAGCGCTCGCCCCATTTCAATTTGTCGCGGAGAATCTGGTAATAGGTGCGTTCCGGCGTGCGGACCAGCCGTAATCTTTGTTTTGCGCGCACGATTTCCACGCGATCGCCCGGTGCGAGCGCGATTCCCACTTGGCCGTCCACGGTGAGCGTGACCGGCTCGCCCGGACCCATGAATACCACTTCGATGCGCGAAGTATCCGGAACCATGAGCGGGCGATTCGTGAGCGTGTGCGGGCAGATCGGCGTGATGAGAAATGCCGAAACGCGCGGATAGACGATCGGCCCGCCCGCGGCCAGCGAGTACGCCGTCGAGCCGGTCGGCGTCGAAAGAATCAGGCCGTCTGCCCGGTAGTCGGTCACGAATTCGCCGTTCACGGTGAGTTTGAGATCGATCATGCGCGAGAGTGTGGCCTTGTTCAGCACGGCGTCGTTCAGGGCGCGGTGGCGCTCGACGAGAACGTCTCCGCGAATCACACTGACGTCGAGCATCACGCGTTCGCTCGTACGGCTTCTCCCCGCGAATACCTGCTCGAGGATCGGATACATTTCTTCGAGGGTCACGCTGGTCAGGAAACCCAGCCCGCCGAGGTTCACGGGCAGAATCGGAACGCCGCGCTCGTTCTCCAAACGCGACGCCGCGAGCAGCGTGCCGTCGCCGCCCAGCACGATGAGCAGATCCGCGATGCGCGGCAAATCCTCGCGCGGACGCTCGCGCCCCGGCAAAGCAACCGACGCGGCCGTCTCGGGGTCCACGAAAGCTTCGGCGTTGTGCTCGGTAATCCATTTGACCAGGCCGGGCACGACGACCGCGATGTCGTTGGGCCGCGGACGCGAAATGATGCCGACGGTGCGAACCAGTTGAGTCACGCGCGCATTCTACCTTAACCGGCGCCGCTTGGGCCGCGAGCGTACAGAAAGAACTCCTGATTCCCCTCCGCTCCGGGGAGGCGCGACGGAACGATTCCCGCAACCTGCAAGCCCGCAGCGACCGCGGCAACGCGGACGCGCTCGACGGCGCGTTCGCGCAACGCGGGTTCGCGGACGATTCCGCCTTTGCCGACGTCGCCGCGATCCAGCTCAAACTGCGGCTTGACGAGGATGAGAAATTCCGCATCCTCGCGCGCACAGGAAACAACGGCCGGCAAAATCTTCACCACCGAGATGAACGACACATCGATGGTCACGAGTTCCGCGCGTTCGGCGACATCGTCCGGCCGCAGATTCCGCGCGTTCTTCTCCAACTGCGCGACGCGAGGATCGGTTTGAAGTTTCCACGCCAATTGGCTGGCGGTTACGTCAACGGCGTAAACGCGCTGCGCGCCGTGTTGCAACAAACAGTCGGTGAAGCCGCCGGTGGAAGCGCCGACATCGAGGCAGGTTTTGCCCACGACGTTCACGCCAAAGTCCTGTAAAGCGCCTTCAAGTTTCGTTCCACCGCGGCTGGCGTAGCGAAGACCGGAATCCGCGATCTCGATGTGCGCGCTCGCGGGGAATGCGGCGCCGGCTTTGTCGCGGGGCTTGCCGTCGACGCGAACTGCGCCGGCCAAAATCAGTGCCTGCGCTTTCTGGCGCGACTCCGCGAGGCCGCGCTCGACGAGCAAGATATCGAGCCGCTGTTTCTCGATTTTCTTCGATCGCATCGCGGCAGACATCGGCCAGCGCGCGCAATCATGCGCGCCGCAGAACGAGAAATGTTGCGAGCGCGCGAAGATTTTCCGCCCGCGCTCCGTACGGTTCGATTTCCGCGAGCGCCTTCGCCGCCAATTCGTTCGCGAATGCGTGAGAGCATTCCAGGCCGAACAGCGCGGGGTACGTCGCTTTGTTCTGGGCCTGGTCCTTGCCGGCGGTCTTGCCGAGCGCGGCGGAAGATTCCTCGACATCGAGAATGTCGTCCACAACCTGAAAGGCCCAGCCGATATCGTCGCCGAATCGGCGAAGACGTTCGACGTCAGAATCTGCCCCGCCGCCTGCGATTGCGCCGGAGACGACCGAGGCGCGAATCAGCGCGGCGGTTTTTGAGCGATGAATATACTCGAGAGTTTCGGGCGTGGCCTTCTTGCCCTCGGCTTCAAGGTCGGCGACCTGTCCGCCGACCATGCCGTTGCGCGTGCCTGCGGCGCGGGCGATTTCGGCGAGGATGGCGGCGCGGCGCGCGGGATCGAGCGGCGCGGTGGCGAGGACCTCGAAGGCGAGAGTGAGCAGCGCATCGCCGGTGAGGATGGCGATGGCTTCGCCGAACATCTTGTGAGAGGTCGGTTTGCCGCGGCGGAGATCGTCGTTGTCGAGAGCGGGGAGATCGTCGTGGATCAGGGAGTACGTGTGGATGAACTCGACCGAGCAAGCGACGGGGAGAACGGGATCGAGTTGCGCAGTGAAGATGCGAGCCGATTCGAGACACAGGATTGGGCGGACGCGCTTGCCGCCCGCGAAGACGCTGTAGCGCATCGCCTTGTGAATCGAAGGCGGAGGCGTTTGTTCGCTCGGGAGAAGGCGCTCGAGAGTCCGGTCAACGAGTTGGCAGTCGGGCTCGAAAAATGCGGGATAGTTCGTCATGGTTCACCGGGGAGAATCGCTCGCCGCGCGCCGGCTCAGGTTTCTTCTTCTCCCTCCGGCTCGAAGGGCTGCGCGGCGAGTTCGCCGCCGGCCTTCTTCAAAAGGATTTCTACTTTGCCTTCAGCCTGCTCGAGCTGCTTCTGGCATTCGCGGGAGAGGGCGACACCTTCCTCAAACAGTCTCATGGCGTCATCGAGCGAGAGATTCGCGTTCTCGAGTCGGCGAACGATTTCTTCGAGGCGCGCGAGGGAATGCTCGAATTCCGGTTTCTTCCCGGGTTCGGGACGTTTCGCTTGCGGAGGATTCACGGCCATTTCAAGCCTCAGCTTTCGCGCAATGGAGCGCTACGTCTGGCATCGCGGGCAAAAAAAAGTCGAGCGGCCACTCTGTTCGACGCGGCAAGTCTTGCAGCCACAACGACGGCACGATTCGCCCTCGCGTCCGTAAACCGCGAGGATGCGATCGAGGCCGGCAAACCACCACTCGGGGTCGCGAAAATCGGGCGGCGGGTCGACGCAGCATTCTAAAGCACGCCGGAGAACCGAAACAACGGCTTTGTGCAGGTGGCGAATTTCGGCGGGGCGCACCGCGTTTGCGCGGCGGCGCGGGTCGAGCCGCGCGCCACAGCGATTCGCTGGAATCGCTGGTCGACTGCGTCCCGGCCTGTGTGCGAGACAGGAGAGAAGCGAGCTGGGAAGGAGGCTATTGCTGGGGAGTGTCGCCCGGCTTGTAGCTGAGCACGACTTGACCGTCGACGATTTGAATCCCGCTCACGTCGGGAGGAAGGCGGAGCTTCTCGCGGTTTTCGGGCGAAGACATCAACTTGTCTACGGCGGCCTGGAGAGTGGATTGAGGCAGCGGCATGGAGCCGAGCTTCCCGGCGACGGGATCGAATTTCAGATAGCCGTTGTCCGCGCTGATGTGGCCATCGAGTTCGAGCGACATATCTTTGCCGTGAAAATCGAAGATCACGTAGATCTTCGCCAGATCGCCGACCATGTCCACCTTGAAATCTTTCACGTTGGATTGCACTTGATCAAGCGTTTGATTGGTGTCGGCGTTGGGGTCGGGTGGCGTCGCATCGCTCGGGGATGGCGGCGGGGAAGCGGAATTCTCTGAAGCGTTGGGCGCGGTACCGGGCTGGGCGTCAGAAGAATTGGGCTGGGTCGAGCCTTCCGTCGCGAGAGAGTGCTCGAGAAAAGAGTTCAGTTCGGTTGAATCGAGCTGGACCTGAGCCGATTGCCCATTCGCCTGCGACTCGCCGGCGGCGGCGAATTTCTGCTGGGCACGCGCCGCGGCGTTCGCGTCATAAGGGATATTGGGCGCGGGTGATTTATGAGCGACGAGAATCAATGCGAGCACCAGCGCCGCAAGGGACGACCAGCGGACGATTCGGTATGCGATCTTGAATGGGCCATCGTTAGGCTTAGGGACGGGCGGCGAGGAGGGCACAGGGGGCACGGAGGGCTTTGTGGACATAAGATGCCTCTATTTGAGTCTAGCAGGTGACAGGAGCGCGGATTGTTGGCGGTGCGCGGCGATGGCTAATGGCGCACTGTCCGGAAGGACAGGCCGGGCGAAGTCGCGCGAAATCCTTCGCTTCGCACAGAGAAAGATTGTGCGCTCGGCCGCTCGGCTGACCGCTTACCGAGCGGGTTCGAGGAGGAGAGTGTGCGCGCGCGAGGATTGCTCGGCGGCGTCGGAGAAGGGGGAGGCGATGGGGCGCCCTGCGAACCACTCAGGGAATTGATCTTTGTAGTGCGAGCTGAGGAACTGGCCGGACTCGCCGGTGGAGATTTCAAGGAGCGAATTGTCCCAATTGGAGAGATCGGCGACGAAGCGCATCGAGGGGCCGTGTGTGCGCGTCATTGCTTTGACGGTGAAAACGTCGCCGGATTGCGGAAGGGGGCCGATGCTGAACAGACGACGGAGAATTCCGTTGCGGCCGAGCGGATGGAACATGATGAGGGAATTCAGCCTGCCGTAGGGCCAGGCGGAGGAGTCGGAGTTGTGCGTTGCCGCCGCGAGTTGGGCGACGGCGTCGTCGGCCGAATGGATGAGCAATTCATCGTAATTGCGATAACCGGACGGAAGCCAGTTGACGGGGTGTTCGCGCAGGAGCCAATCCACGAACACGGCGGAGCGCCAGGTGTAACGGCCGGTCTCGGCGCCGAGAAACGGAGAGAGGACATTGCGAAGAAGAGCGACGCGCACGCGCATGACAAATGATTCCTCGACGGAATCTGCGGCGGCGCGGCCGTCCCAATTCGCGAGGCGTGCGAGAAGATCGCGCGTGTGCGTGTCCTGCGGGAGCGATGCGCGGCTGGCCTCGACGAGGGCGGCGGCGAGGCGCTGGTTGGGAATGCTGAGGACGTCGTTCTGAATCGCGTTCATGTCGGCAGGCGTCAGATTTTGTTTTGCGCTGAGCAGATCGTAGATGCGCTCGGTGCGCCAGGGTGGCGCCCAGCGGTCGGTGAGATAGTGAGGATAACCGGGGCCGACGACGCGGGCGTTGGCGGTGGCGATGATGCCGCCGGGTGGATTGAACGCTTGCGGCAATTCGTCGAATGGGATGTAGCCGGTCCACTCGTAATCATCGGTATCGCCGGGGACGGGAACGGAGCCATCGCCCTTCTTGCGAATCGGAATTTTCGCGGCGACGATGAAGCCGATGTTGCCGTCCACGTCGGCGTAAACGGCGTTTTGCGCGGGGCCGACGACGTCACGCAGCGCGTCCTTGAATTCCTGCCAATTTTGCGCGCGGCCCATCAGGAGATATGAGTGGCTGAGGCCGCCGGGCTGGAGCGCGGTCCACTGGAGGGCGTAGCTGGTGTCGCCGTCGAGTTCGACGATGGGGCCGTGGCGCGTGGTGTAAACGTCGAAGACCTGATCGGCTTGGCCTCGGATTTTGATGCGCTCGGTGCGGACATCCGCTTTCACCCATTGGCCGTTCGCGCGATAGCGGGGGAGATTCGCGGCATCGAACGTCTCGATGTAGAGGTCCTGCACGTCGGCGCCATTGTTCGTGAAGCCCCAGGCGATGCGATCGTTGTGGCCGATGACGACGAGCGGTTCGCCCGGCAGCGCGGCGCCCTCGACGTTCCAGCCGGGCGCGGTGAGGTGCACGACGTACCAGATGTCGGGAACAGTGAGTTCGAGATGCGGGTCATTGGCGAGGAGGGGTTTGCCGGAGGCGGTGTGCGCGCCGTTGACGACCCAATTGTTGCTGCCGGTTCCGGCGCGCACGTCTTCGTCTTCATCGGAAGCGGTGATGACGGAGAAGGCTTCATCTTCGGCGCGGGAGGCGGCGGAATCGCCGGGCGATGCAGCGGAGCCGGAGCGGAGCGTGGCGGAAATTGTGGCCGGGGAGCGCGCAGGAGCGGGCGTGCTGGATGGCGCTGCGCCGACGATGACGCGATCGTCGGGGGAATCTTGCGAGAAGAGCTGCGCGGCGCGTTCGGGGCCGACTTTTTGCGTGACCCAGGCGCGATCGATTTCGAGCGGCCACGTGTTCGATAGCGTGCGGTACATATAGCCGACGATGGCGAGAGAATCAGCGGGCGTCCACGGGCGCGGCTTGTAGCCGAGTGCGCCGAATTCCCACGGCAGGCGATTTTGATGCGAGGTAATGAAGGCGTTCACGCCGTCGGCGTAGGCTTCCATTACGGTGCGGCTTTCGGGATCGAGCGCGGCGGCGTCGCGCTCGGCGGCTTGGCGAATCCCGTAGGTGCGAAAAAGGCGATCGCTCGAAAGCGCGAGGCCGTTGGGGCCGTTGCCGATCACTTCGGAGATTTCGCCTTCGGCGACGCGGCGCAGCACGTCCATTTGCCACAAGCGATCCTGCGCGGTGACGTAGCCCTGCGCCATCACCATGTCATCGACGGAGCTGGCCGTGATGTGCGGCGCGCTCCAGGCGTCGCGATCCACGCGAACTTGCGCGGAGAGACCGGGGAGCGCGGCGGCGCCGTCGAGTTGAGGCAGCGCGCGATGGAAAAACCACCAGCCGCAGGCCCCGGCGCCGATAATGGCGGCGAGGAGCACGACGGACAACGCCAGGAGAAACTTGCGCAGCGTGCGAATGGGAGCGGCCTCCGCGGCAGAGGAGTCTAACGCGAACCCTTCACAAATTTCACAGGAAAAGAATTCGGGCCCTCAAGAACAGGCCCCATTGAAGTGGGCAATGACATTCGGGAAGCACCCGGACTAGAATCTAGCGAACATGGCGAGCTCATCTGTTGTTTGTTGCCCGGATGCGCAGGTGTGGCGGCTGCTCGGCTTGGAAGTTGAAGAAGCCGACGATGCCGGCCGCGAGGATTCGGGTCCCACCGAGCGCGCGCAGAAATCACCTCAAGAGAAGACCGCGAAAACGCTGGAGAGCTGGCAGCTATGATTGGCGTGCGGCTGCTGGCGATTCTCGCGCTGGTTTTGATCAACGGATTTTTCGCCGCGACGGAATTCGCGCTCGTCGCGGTGCGGCTGTCGCGCGTGCGGCAACTGGTGGAGCAGGGAAACGCGCGGGCGCGCGTCGTGCTGGGATTGCTGGGGCGGCTCGACCGGGTCGTTTCCGGCGTGCAAGTGGGAATCACGCTGACAAGCCTGGGGCTGGGCGCGCTGGGCGAATTGACGCTGGCGGCGTTGCTGCGCCCGATGCTGGACTGGCTGCCGGGGCGTCCGGCGGTGATCGTGCTGCATGCGACGTCGCTCGCGCTGGCATTTGCACTGCTGACTGTGCTGCACGTCGTCCTGGGCGAGTTGGTGCCGAAATCGGTGAGTTTGCAGCGGGCAGAGAAGGTGGCGCTGCTCGTGGCGGTGCCGTTTGCCTGGTATCTGCGGACGTTTCGATGGGCCATCGACATGCTCGACGGCGCGAGTCGCGTGATCCTGCGGGGCCTCGGACTCGGCGTCCTGCAGAGCCACACCGTGGCGCGTTCGGCGGAAGAGTTGGAGATTCAGATTCGTCAAGCGCGCGAACGAGGATTGCTGGCGCCGGGCGAAGAGAAATTCCTGTTGAATGCGATCCAGCTCGGACAATTGCGCGTGGGTGAAATCATGGTGCCGCGGCCGGACATGCATGTCCTGCCGATCGAATCGGGACTGGAGGACGTGTTGCGGATGTTCGCGACGACGCAGCGTTCTCGCATTCCCGTTTACGAGGGGACCGTGGACCATCTCGCAGGCTACGTCCACATCAAGGACATGCTGTGGGTGCTGCTCGACCGGCAGAGGCGCGCGGAGGAGGAGCAGGCTTTGCCGGCGTTTGATTTGCGGCGCGTGCTGCGCGACATCCCCATCGTGCCGGAGAGCAAGCCGGCGGCCGAGTTGCTGTCAGAGTTGCGCGTTCATCGCGCAGGCATTGCGGCGGTCGTGGACGAATACGGAAGCATCCTCGGACTGGTGACGCTCGAGGATTTGCTCGAACAGGTGGTGGGCGAGATTCACGATGAGTTCGACGTGGTCGAGCGGCCGCAGGTGGTGGGGCACGGGCCGGACGCGGCGATGATCTTCGATGCGTCATTGCCGGTGCGCGACCTCGAGAGGCAGTACAACATCGCGCTGCCGGAAGATCCGGCGTATGCGACCGTCGGCGGATTCGTGCTGAGCCAATTGCAATTCATTCCGCGCGGCGGAGAAAGTTTTGAATATGGCGGTTACCGCTTCACCGTGATCGAGATGGACCGGCGGCGCGTGGCGCGCGTGAAAATCGAAAGATTGAAACTCGCCGCTGCGGAAGCGGCGGCCGGCGAGGGGGCCGCGCCGGGAGCGGAACGCGTTTCGTCCACAGCGGCCGATGCGGCTGCACGTGGGCCGAATGCGGCGGGACTTCCATGATCAGAAAAGTCGCACAACGCGTGCTGTTCACGATTCCGGCCGTCTGGCTGATCCTCACGATGGTTTTTCTGCTGATTCACATTGTTCCGGGAGATCCCGTGCAACAAATGCTGGGCGAAGATGCGCGCGCCGAGGACATCGGACATTTGCGCCACGCGCTCGGCCTCGACGTGCCGATCGCCACGCAGTACGCGCGCTATCTTTTGGGGCTGGCGCGCGGCAACTGGGGACAATCCTTTCACTTCAGCCGGCCCGTGTTCGCGATTGTGTTCGAGCACTTTCCGGCGACGATCGAGCTGGCGATTGCGGCTCTTCTTGTGTGTTTGCTCATCGCGATCCCGGCGGGCGTTTACTCCGCGCGGAAACGAGGGAGCGCGGGCGACCGCGCGACCGCGGTCTTCACGCTGCTGGGACTGTCCGTCCCGAATTTCGCGCTTGGGCCCGTGCTGATACTTCTATTCTCGATCGAGCTGGGCTGGCTCCCGGTTTCGGGGCGCGGCGGGTTGAGCCATCTCGTCCTCCCGGCGGTGACGCTCGGCGCGGCGCTCGCGGCGATTCTGACGCGCATGGTGCGCGCGGCGATGATCGAGGAGTTGTCCAGCGATTACGTGCGCACGGCGCGGGCAAAAGGCTTGTCGGAGCGCGCGGTGCTGTTCCGGCACGCGTTTCCGAACGCGCTCGTGCCGATTATCACGATTGTGGGATTGCAATTCGGTTCGCTGCTGGCGGGAACCATCGTGACGGAGACGATTTTTTCGTGGCCGGGGATTGGGCGGCTGGCCGTGCAGGCGATTACGACGCGCGATTATCCGCTGCTGCAGGGATGCATTCTGGTGATTGCGCTTTCCTACGTGATTGTGAATCTGCTGACGGACTTGGTCTATTCGTGGGTGGACCCGAGGGTGCGCGTGCAATGAGCGGTCAATCTTCATTTGCGGAATTTTGGAAACGGAGCGCGTTGGGGCGCTGGGGACTGGCGGTTGTGTTGCTGCTCGTGCTCGCGGCGCTGCTGGCGCCGTGGCTCGCGCCGCGCGATCCCGCCGCGCAGGATTTGTCGCACCGGCTGGCGTCGCCGGACGCCGCGCATTGGTTCGGGACCGACGAGTTGGGGCGCGACATATTGTCGCGCACGCTTTACGGCGCGCGCGTGTCCATGCTGGTGGGCGTCTCCGTGGTGGTGGGAGCGGGGCTCATCGGCTTGTCGATCGGAGCGTTGGCGGGTTACATCGGCGGCGGATTCGACCGGTTTGTGAACATCGTTCTCATCAACGCGTTCTTGTCGTTTCCGGGGATTTTGCTGGCAATCGCCCTGGCGGCGTTTCTGGGGCCGGGCGTGGGGAAAGTGATTCTGGCGCTGATTGTGACGGGTTGGGCAGGCTACGCGCGATTGGCGCGGGCGCAAATCATGAAAGTAAAGGAGATGGAATTTATTTTAGCGGCGCGGTCGCTGGGGGCAAGCGACGCGCGCATCCTGCTGCGTCACCTGCTCCCGAACGCGATTCAACCCGTACTGATCCAGGCGACGATCGGAATGGCGGGGGCGATTCTTGCCGAGTCCACGCTGAGTTTTCTGGGATTGGGCGTCCTGGCGCCGACGCCGAGCTGGGGCGCGATGCTGAACGACGCGCGCAATCATCTGTTCGATGCGCCGCACCTCGTGATTTTCCCGGCGCTGGCGATCATGGCGGCGGTGCTGGCGTTCAACCTGCTCGGCGACGCGCTGCGCGACTGGCTCGATCCGCGCACGCGGTCGTTTCTTGCCACGCAGGACCTGGCGCGGTGAGCGCGCGAATTCCCTTCACATTTTCGGATGGACGGGATGCAGGCAGTCTGCGTTACGCCGCGGAGAGTTCGAGCGTGACTTCGGCGCCGCGGCCGAGGCCCAGCGTCCGCGCGGCGCTGCCTTTATGGACCGCGATTTCGAGAAAGCCGGTTGAGCCGATGAGCGCAACGACTTCGCCGGGAGCGCCTTGACCGAAGGTGCGAACGAAATGCTCGATGACTTTGTCGCCGGCCTGCACCCGGATCTTCCCGGTTTCGGCTGCGGCGGGCGGCACCTCGTCAGCCCGTAGGTTCGTCACCAGGTTGCCGAAGGCGTCCACGCGCAGCACGACTCCTTTCAGGGTTTGTCCGTCGAGCTTGGCCTTCGGAAGGCTGAATCGCACGAAGTCCGTGATGACTGGGCCGAAGGATTCCACTTGCCAGGTTTTGGAGAACCAGCCCGCGACCGGCGCGAAGACGTCGCGGCCGTGAAACGTCGGGCTGACCGGGGTGAGAAAATTGTGGGACGCCGTAATGTGGCGAACCGACGCGGTGGGATCGCGCTCGTAAACCATCGAGAGAACGCCATTGTCCGGCGCGATGAAGTATTGCTGATCGGCGGAGACGAGCAGCGGACGCCGCTCGGTGCCGACGCCGGGGTCCACGACGACGAGGTGGATCGTGCGCGGCGGGAAATAAGGATACGCGGAGCCTATGGTGAGCGCGGCATCCAGCACGTCGAACGGCGCGACATGGTGCTGCAAATCATAAATGCGTGCAGCGGGATTGATGCCCAGGATCACACCCTTCATCGTGCCGGCGAGATGGTCGGAAGTGCCGAAATCCGTGGTGAGTGTGATGAGCGGATCGATCAACGCGGTCTTCCCCCTCAGTGAAAGCCCTGCGCGCGTGGCGATTTGTCTCGAAATCGCCCACTCCGCACGCTAACGGAGGTCTTCAATCGTGTCAAGGCGGCGTGCCCGAATCGCTAAGTACGCGGCGCAAACGTCCCCGACTCAACAAGTCATCTCATAAATGGTTTTCGTCAGGGCACGGCTTTAGCCGTGCCGAAGAGCGCCTCCATATCAGGGGTTTTAACCCCTGAGGTCGGCGGAATGGACGGTCGCGGTATTTATGAGACACGCTCTAGTCATTCCACATTCGACGGCGCTTCAGTCGGACCACGCTTCTTGGATGCGACGCACGAGGTCTTCTGTGCTGACGGGTCTGGTCGTGTCAATGGAGATCACTGTGCCGATTCCCACGGGGCCGTCGTACTCCGAGAGCAATTCGGGCGACAGTGACTTCAGCGCATGGGCGGGATGGTGAATCGGCGAGACTGCACGATCGGCGAAACGGCGAGCCAGTTCCTCCGGAGGGCAACAACAATACACTTCAATAATTTGTCCCCGGAGACTCTCGATTCGTTCTCGTTCATGGGCGCTGTGCGGACGAAAGTTGGCCTCCAGTACGACCTGCGGGCATTGCGTTGCAAGCGCCCACATCACTTCCATGGCCGCGTCGCTGAACTTGCGTGACTCCGCCAGATCGTCCGCCCGGCCTTCCAATGCATCGAAAAGTGCCTCTTTTATTTGGTCCTTGGACAGAAGCGCAAATCCAAGCGCTTCCGCAAGCGGTTGCGCTACGGTCGTCTTTCCCGCGCCGGGTGCCCCGGAAACAAGGATCACTCTTCGAGCGAAAGCCAAGCTCATGATGGTTCTCATGATAAGCCAGCCGCAGCCTATGACAAGATGGGCGGTTTCCTTGACCCTCCTTCGAGGCGAGGCTATTCTGGATGATTAGAGATTGACAGGAATTTCGACCGTGGCGAATTCATCCATGCGACGCGTGTACCTCGATTGCAACGCGACAACCCCCGTGGACTCGGAAGTCCTCGCGGCGATGATGCCGTTTTTTGCGGAGGATTACGGCAACGCGAGCTCGATTCACGCGTTCGGGCAGAAGTGCCGCGCGGCGGTGGAAGAAGCGCGGGAATCGGTCGCGAAGCTGCTGGGGGCGCGTGCGGCGGAAATTGTTTTCACCAGCGGCGGAACGGAATCGAACAATCAGGCCATTTTCGGCGTCGTCGGCGCGGCCCCGGGCGAGCGGAAGCACGTTGTGACGACGTCAGTGGAGCACAGCGCCGTAAGGAATCCGTGCGTGGAACTGGAGCGGCGCGGCGTCGCCGTGACGTACGCAGGCGTGAATCGCGAAGGGCGCGTGTGCCCCGAAGAAGTTGCGCGGGCGATTCGGCCGGAGACGGTGCTGATCTCGGTGATGCTGGCCAACAACGAACTCGGGACGCTCGAGCCCGTCGAGCGCATCGCGCAGTTCGCGGCGGAGAAGGGAATTCCCGTGCACACCGATGCGGTGCAAGCCGCGGGGAAAATTCCGCTGGACGTGAACCGCCTCGGCGTGACGTTGCTCTCGATTTCCGGACACAAACTGTACGCGCCGAAGGGCGTCGGGGCGCTGTACGTCCGCGAGAAGACGCGAATCGATCCGCTGCTTTTCGGCGGTTATCACGGGCGCGATGGCCGGCCGGGGACGGAAAACGTGCCGGGCATCGTGGGTCTGGGCAAGGCCGCGGAGATTGCGCGCCGCGTCGTGGACGAAGACGCGCGGCGAATCGCGGTGTTGCGCGATCGCTTCGAGCGCGGGCTGCTCGCTGCGATTCCGCTGCTGCGCATCAACGGCTGCTGCGCGCCGCGGACGCCGAATACTTCCAATATTCTTTTCCCGCACATCGAAGCGGAAGCATTGGTGATCGCGCTCGACCTCAAGGGCATCGCGTGCTCGGCGGGCGCGGCGTGCTCGTCGGGGGCGGTGGAACCCTCTCACGTTCTGACGGCCATCGGCCTCGCGATGCCGGACGCGCGCGCATCGGTGCGATTCAGCCTCGGGCGCCACACGACCGAGGACGACATCGCCTACGCGCTGGACGTGATTCCTCCGGCGGTGCAACGGCTGCGCGGTCTTTCCCCGCAGTGGAAGGACGCGACGGTGGCGCGATGAATTGGACGAACGACAACCGGGAGCCGATCGCTGTGGCCATGAGCGGCGGCGTAGACAGTTCCACGGTCGCCGCGATTCTTTGCGAGCGAGGCGAGGCGGTGATCGGCTTGACGATGCAGCTCTGGGACCAGCGCCGGCTGCCGGAACTGCGTCCGGCGGGCGAGTCGCCGCAGCGCTGCTGCTCGCTCGACGATGCGCACGACGCGCGCCGCGTGGCGCAACATCTGGGAATTCCGCACTACGTCTTGAATTACGAGGACCGCTTCGAGGAAACGGTCGTGCGGCCATTTGTGGATTCTTATCTCGCGGGCTCGACGCCGGTTCCCTGCGCGCTCTGCAACAATCACGTGAAATTCGATCCGCTGCTGGCGACGGCGCGAAAGATCGGAGCGGGGCGACTGGCGACCGGCCACTATGCGCGCATCCGCTTCAACGAAGCGAGCGGCCGCTACGAATTGCTTCGCGCCGTGGACGATGCGAAGGACCAGTCCTATTTTCTCTACGGGCTGACGCAGGAACAGATGGCGCGCACGATTTTCCCACTCGGCGAGTTGGACAAGCAGAGCGTGCGCGAACTCGCGCGCCGCGCCGCGTTGCCGGTGGCGGAGAAGGCCGAGAGCCAGGAGATTTGCTTCGTGCCTTCGGGCCACTACGTTCAGTTCATCGAATCGTATCTGGCCGAACGGGGCGAGGCCGCGCCGGACGAAGAAGGCGAAATCGTCACGACCTCGGGAGAAGTGCTGGGCCGCCACCGGGGATTGCACCGGTTCACCGTGGGCCAGCGGCGCGGGCTGGGGGTCGCGATTGGGCGGCCGCTCTATGTTGTTTCACTCGATCGCGAATCGAATCGCGTGATTGTCGGTGAGGATCAGGAGTTGGGTAGCGGCGGGTGCGAAGTTCGCGACGTGAATTGGATTCCCCTCGCGTTGCCGGAACGGCCCTTACGCGCAGCCGTGAAAATCCGCAACCGGCATGAAGCCGCAAGCGCGACGGTCGAGGCCCTGGCGGATGGCCGCGCGCGGGTGACGTTTGACAATCCACAGCGGGCGGTCACGCGGGGCCAGGCCGCAATTTTCTATGACGGCGAACTCGTGCTCGGCGGCGGGTGGATCGTCTAACCCGGATTTCTCACCAAGTTGGGGAAAGCGATCCGAATGATGGCGCTTTTCTCCGCGTATCTCTGCGTACTCCGCGTCTCTGCGTTATCCTCGCTCTTCTCAGCGCTTAGACGCTGTGTCCCCACGAAAAAGATAACGCAGAGGCGCAGAGAAGCGCTAAGGCACGCAGAGAAATACAGGACCGACCGCCTCCATTCTTACGGCTGGTGAGAAATGCGGGCTAGGCGCGTCCGAATCGTTTTTCTTCAAGACAAGACGGCAAGACAATCAGGAATCCGCGATCTCATTCTTTCAGCATCCCACCTGCGGGAAAGATTCAGATGAACATGCCTTCGTCGTGCTGCTCCGGGGAGGAGTCTCTGTGGGAACTGTGCCGGCCGGAGCGGAAGAATTCCAAGCCGGTTTGAATCCCTCGAATCAAGGCCGAGGCGGATTGCACCGGCCCCAGAATCGTCTTGCGGATTGTCACTCCGGCTTCGTCCACGGCTTCGAGCGCGCCGGTGAGAATCTGATCGGCGTGCAGGAGTTGCAGCCGGATGCGGTCCACCATTTCCGTGAAGGCGCGGTCAACCTTTTGCGCCGAACCGCGGGCAAGATGCGTAATTTCCGCGGCGTCCGAAAGCATGCTCGAGATGCGCGGCTGCACGTCTTCGACCAACGTTTGGACTCTGGAAAGAATCGGATTGACGCGCGCCTGCAAATCCGTGGCGATCCGCTCCAGCCGCTGCGTGGCTCGCCGCATTTGAACGTACATGGCCAAAAGAATGGCGGCCTGAAGCATTACCGCCAAACCCGTGATCGCCACGAAAGCTGCCAGCCAACTATCCATCGTTTGTTGTTCCGAAACTCGTGCCTATTGCGATTTTGCTTTTTCCCGCTGGTACGCTTCACGGCCTGCATCAACCGCGGCCGAAATCGAATCCTTCTGCTTCAGCGCCACTTGCTTGCCGCGCTCCACCAAATCCTCGGCGCGCTCGCGGAGTTCGTGGGCCTTGCGCTGTGCGTATTCGCGCCCTTCTTCGGCCTTCTGCGTCAAATACTCGCGCGTTTCCTCGCCGGACTTCGGCGCAAAGAGAATTCCTACGAGCGCGCCGACGCCCAACCCGACCAGGAAAAATGTGATTTTGGAACCGGTGTTGTCGCCCATGGCTCAACCTCCAGTCAGAACCTAGCACAGCGCCGGGGAGGTTGCAAGAATTGCAGTTTGCAGAAGCCCTTCTGCCGAGTCATAACACAGAGGCCTCATCCCCCAACGGGCGCATCCACGACCTCGCAACCCTGGCCTTTCAGCGAGCGGGCCTAATTTCGCGGGGCCGGCCGGCTTTGGAAATGGGCGGCCAAGCTCGCGACTTGCGCGCGTGAGATGACGCGAGCGAGCTCTTCGGGGCTGGCCGTGCGGACCCTCGTCACACTGCCAAACCGCCGTAGCAGCTTGCGGGCGGTCTCTGCGCCGATTCCCGGAATTTCTTCGAGTTCCGAGTGCAAGGTGCGCCGGGCGCGGCGCTGCCGGTGGAAACCGACTGCGAAGCGATGTGTTTCATCGCGGACAAGTTGCACCAGGTGCAGAATCGGGGAGTGGCGCTCGAGCCGGATGGGTTCGTCTTCCTGGCCCAATATGTAGATGACTTCCTCCTGCTTGGCAATTGCCGCCACCGGTTGGTTGATGACTTGCAATTCTTCGAGCGCGGCGGCAGCCGCGTGCAATTGGCCGACTCCGCCATCGATCAGGATCAGGCTTGGCAGCGGCTTGCGCTCTTCTTGTAGGCGCCGGTAGCGCCGCCCAACGGCTTCGCGCATCGAGGCGAAATCGTCGTTGCCCCATTCGCCGCGAATGATGAATTTCCGGTAATCGGATTTTTTCATCCGGCCGTCTTCCCAGACCACCATCGAAGCGACCGTATCCGAGCCCTGAATGTGGGAAATGTCGAAGCTTTCGATGCGCCGCGGCGGCTCGGGCAATCCCAGTGATTGCTCGAACGCTTCGGCGATGGTTTTCGGGTCCGGCTTTTGCACGCGGAAGCGCTGCTCGAAAGAGTGGCGCGCGTTTTTCTCGACGAGCTCGAGGAACGCGTGCTTGGTCCCGCGCTGCGGCACGGCGATTTCCACGCGAGAGCGCGGCGGATCGAGGTGTCCCGCGCGCTCGGTCAGGATTTCTTCGAGCAGGGCGCGCTCGGGAAAATCCGCGGGCACGTGGATATACCGGGGCAGATAGGCGGAATCGAGGTAGAGCTGCTTGAGCAGCGACGTCAGAAATTCCGGCGCGTTGAATTCCTCCAAGTCTTCCCAGTAGAAATCGCGGCGGTCCACGACGCGTCCGCCGCGAATGTGAAAGAGATTGACGGCGACATTCGGGGGCTCCGCGTGCCACGCGATGGCGTCGGTATCGTCGCCCGCGGCGGCGACAATCTTCTGCCGCTCCTCGATTTCCTCGAGCGTGAGCAGGAGGTCGCGGTACGCCGCGGCTTGTTCGAAGCGCTCCTCGCGCGACGCTTCTTCCATGCGCTGCTCGAGGCTCTTCATCAAATCGTGGCGGCGGCCTTCCAGAAACAGGCGCGTATCGCGCGCGGCCTCGGCGTAGCGCTCGTCGGTGACCAGGCCCGGCACGCACGGCCCGTGGCAGCGGTGGATGTAATACTGCAGGCAGGGACGCGGGTGCGCGCGCGTCAGATCCACGGTGCACGACGGCACGCGGAAACGCTTGTGAATGAAATGCATGATGCGGTTTGCGAGACTGTGAGGGAAGTACGGGCCGAAGTAGATGGAGCCGTCTTTTTTCAAGCGCCGCGTGACGTACACGCGCGGGAATTTCTCGAAATCCGTGTAACGGATGTAGGGATAGGTCTTGTCGTCGCGCAGCAGCACGTTGAACTTCGGCTTGTGCTGCTTGATGAGGACGTTCTCTAGTGCGAGGGCTTCGCGCTCGTTGTCCACGACAATGAATTCGAGGTCGGCGATTTCCCGGACGAGCGAGCCGGTTTTCGCGTCGGCCCAATGCGATTCGAGGAAGTAGGACTTGACGCGGTTGCGCAGCGAGCCGGATTCGCCGACGTAGAGAATTTTTCCCGCGGCATCTTTGAATAAATAGACGCCCGGCTCGGCCGGCAAGCTCGAAACTTTTTCAGCAAGGTCCATGGCGGGGTAAGATGATTGGCTCAGGCGGCGCGCGCCGGGGCAACATTCATGATAGCAAAGCGAATCCAATTCTATGTAGAGATGCCGCGCCGGATCACTTTCCTGCTCGCTTTCGTGCTCTTAGCTTTGGTTTTGCCGGCCGCGGCGCAACAGGCCACGCCTTCGACAGGTCCTCCTCCTCCGCCGGCGCAGCAGGCCACGCCTTCGTCTGGTCCTCCTCCTCCGCCGGCGCAGCAGGCCACGCCTTCGTCAGGCCCTCCTCCTCCGCCACCACCGCCGGAAGAACCGGTTTTTGATCCCTATCACGCGCAGAAGAGCATCGAGATCGGCAAGTTTTACATGGACAAGGGCGACTACGACGCGGCCATTGGCCGCTTTGAGGACGCCGCGCGGTACCAGCCGAAGCTGGCCTTGCCGTGGGAGCTGCTGGGCGAGGTTTGGGAAAAAAAGCACGACAAGGAAAAGGCCCTCGACGCCTACAAAAAGTTTCTTGAGCTCCTGCCGCAAGGCGGCGATTCGGACCGGGTGCGGAAGCGAGTCGCGAAGCTGCAAGAAGACCTCGCGCGAGAATCTCGAAGGGCCCAATAAGCCGCCGCGGCGAGTCTCACTGGCGCGATCCCTGCAGGGCCTGCCAATCCAATCCTTTTTTCCTTCATGTCGGTGTTGTCAAAGCGGACAACTATACGGCCGCCCGCGTGAAGAGCGCTTTGTCGGGCCGAACGTGAACAATACAATCACGGGAGATGGACGCTCCCCAACTCAGTCCGAAGCCGGAGCCGGCGGCCGGCGATTCGCGTTGGATCCCCATCGCTCTCGCAGGCGTAACTCTTCTCGCCGCAGCGTTGCGTTTGCACACGATTGCCGCAAGGAGCTTCTGGTACGACGAAGGGCTTAGCGTCCAGGTTGCGCAGCTTTCATGGCCGGATCTCGCGCGCGCTCTCTGGTTCCGTGAAGGAAACATGTCGCTGTACGGCCTGCTTTTGCATGGCTGGATGCTCTTTGGATCGAGCGAGTTTTGGGTGCGCAGTCTTTCGGCTCTGTTCGGAGTGGCCACAATTCCAGCGCTCTTCAGCCTCGGCCGCAGGCTGTTCGATTCGCGCGTGGGAATCACCGCCGCAACGCTCATGACCGTGAACGTCGCGCACGTGGCCTTTTCGCAGCAGGCGCGCAGCTACTCGCTCACTGTTTTTTGCGTCACCCTCAGCATGTTGTTCTTCGTTCGATACGTCGAATCCGGGGGAGCGTCCTTTGGCGGGGCGTGGTGCATTGCGAGTGCCCTCAGCGTGTACGCCCATTTTTTTGCGGGACTCATGGTCCTGGCCGAATTTCTCTCCCTCTTTTTTCTTCGCCGAGGCGACTTTTCCTGGACCGGCTTCTTCCGATACGTCCGCTACTGGGCTTACATGCTCGTCCCGGCGGCAGCCATCGTTCTTTACAGCGGTGGAGGACAATTGACGTGGCTCTCCCCGCTCACGAGAACTTACTTCGCTTATTTCGTCACGCACCTGATTGGCAACGGCGGTTTCTGGCTTCCTCTCTTGTACGCCGCCGCTTTGATTCTCGCCGGGTGGGCGTTTTGGAATGTGGCGCGCAAGGAGGGACGTTCGACGCAACTCTGGCGTCACGCGTTGGTCTGGCTGGCGTGGATCGTGCCGATTGTCTGTGTAGTGCTTGCCGGACTGTGGCGGCCGCTTTTCTTTCTGCGCTTTCTATTGATTTGCTTGCCCGGACTTTTTTTAGTGGTGGCTGTGGGTATTTGCCGGTTGAAGTGGAGCTGGATGGCGGGTTTGGCCGTCGTGGTCATCGCCGCTCTTTCACTTCAGGGTGTGCGCGCTTTCTATGCCTCGGATTTCGATATGATCCACGACGACTACCGCTCCGCCACGCGCTATCTTCTCGATCACGCGCAGCCGGGCGACACCATATTGTTCTACCTCGGCCCCGGCCGCATGACGTACGAGTATTATCGTTCCCTATTCAAACCTGCGGTGAATCCGCAAGTGATTTACCCGGCCTATGCGCATGATCGGGTGACGTGGCGCGATTTCCAAATTGAGCCGCTGGGCGTGGTGTTTCAGGACTTGCCCAGCACTTCTCCCCGCGTCTGGCTCTTTCTAAATGAATATGACGCGCCCGAAGGCAACCGGCGCGGCGTCGCCTTCATGCGCCGCTGGTGCGAAATTCACTATGGCCGTCTCGAAGACACGCAAGATTTTCCGCAGGTGGAATTGCTCCTTTACACCAAATGACGCCGCGCCCTCGTCGAGTTGTGAGAGCGTCCGCGAGCGCAATAGAATTGCGAAACGATGCCCACCCCGAATCCCACGATTGCTGAAGATCGAATGCCGCGCCGCTCGTATCGAACGTCGTTCCTTCTTCTAGGCTTCGCGTTGGTCGGCGCCGCGTTGCGTTTGCACGCCCTTGCCGCCAAGAGTTTTTGGCACGACGAAGGTTTCAGCGCGGAAGTCGCTCGCCTTAATTTTGCGGGTTTTGTGCGCTTGCTTTGGGCCCGAGAGGCCAACATGTCGCTGTATTACGTTTTGCTCCGCGAGTGGATGCACTTCGGCATAAGCGAAGCCTGGGTGCGCGGCCTCTCGGTCGTTTTTGGCGTGGCGATGATTCCGGCGCTTTATGCGCTCGGTCGGACGCTGGCTGGTCGGCGTGCCGGCTTGGTGGCGGCTGCGCTGGGTGCGGTGAACGCATGCTGCGTGGCCTATTCGCAGCAAGCGCGCAGCTATTCGCTCGCGATGTTCCTGGTTTCGCTCAGCATGTTTTGTCTTGCGCGGCACGTTGAGTCCGGCGGAAGGCGGTACGGTCTTGCATGGGCAATCGTGAGTGCGCTGGCGGTTTACAGCCATTTCTATGCCGGACTCGTAGTCGCCGCGGAGTGCATATCCTTGCTGTTCTTGCGCCCGGGCGAATTTTCCTTTCGCAACTGGTTCCGCGCATTTCGCGCGCTCGTTTATATGCTGGTCCCCGCCCTCGTTTTCGTTCTCGCCCGCGGTGCTGGAGCGCTGAACTGGCTGGGGCGCCCGGCCGGGTGGTACGTCCTTTATCTTTTCACCGTCTTCGCCGGCAACGACGGTTTGCGGCTGCTCGCGCTTTACGCGGCCGCGTGCGCGCTCGCGGTATGGGCCGTTTGGCGCGTTGCGACCGAGCAGGGCCGCTCAATCGAGTTATGGAAGCACGCGTGCCTGTGGCTCTGGCTGCTTTTTCCCATCGGCGCATGCCTGGTTGTGTCGTTGTGGCGCCCGGTGTTCCTGATTCGCTATCTGCTGGTCAGCTTGCCCGCGATGATTCTTCTCGCCGCGATTGGACTCGAACAACTCCGGCGCACCGTGCTGATCGCCGCAGCGGTCGTTGCAATCGGCTGGATGTCGCTCCAGGGCGTGGGGTCCTACTACGCGCACGATTTCGATTTGAGCCGCGACGATTGGCGCGACGCCGCGCGTGCTCTGCTGGCGGAGGCGCAGCCGGGTGACGCTGCCCTCTTTTATGTTCCCACCGGCCGGATGAGTTACGAATACTATCGCTCGCTCGATGGCAAGACCGCCGGTCCCGAAGTCCTTTATCCCGCGCACGTCCCCGGCCGGCTCGACTATCGCGATTTCATCGTCGAGCCGCTGGGCGAATCGCTGCAAGGCGTCCGGCTCGATGCGCCTCGCGTTTGGCTGGTGCTCGATCTCACGGAGACTCCGAGCGGCCCCGATCCCTCGAGCGTCCTTCTGCGAAACTGGTGCGAAGCGAGCCACCCGCGCGTCTTGGGCGACAAACAATTTCGGGGGATTGAATTGCTCCTGCTGTGCAAGTGAAGCGCGCTAGCGCAACCGCTCGAGAAATTTGCGCGCTCGCTGGTGGTGAGCGAACCGCTTCTCCTCGCGCCGGAATTCCGCGGAATGAATCTCCAGGCCGCAGCGCACCACGCGCAGCGGATGCTTCACGTGCAGCATTTCGTGAAACAGGATGGACTCCACGACGTACCGGGGCGTTTCCGGCCGGTCCAACCGGGCGTTGATTACGATCAGGTCGAGGCCCGGGTCGAAACATCCGAGCTGGCGGCGCCACGGGCGGTCGCTCCACGCAAGGCGCGGCCGGTGAAGCTCGCCGCCGAAGTAACGCCGGTTCAGCGCGGCGAACATCGGTTCGAGGTCGTGCGCGCTGCCGCGCGCATGCTGCGTCTTTCGCCGCGTGCGGCCGGGCCGCATGTGCTCGATTGTCCGCTGCGTCGTCGCGGAAGCGGCGAACTCGCGATAACACTCCACCAGTTCGCGCGGGACGCGCCGCCGGTACAATCGCCCGAGCAAGATCGCCGCCGCTGATTCGAGAACGGGCAGCGGCGCTCTTCGCAGCACGTCCGAAATGCGCACGCGCGCGGTCTCTTCGCGGAGCCGGATCGTATGCGAGAGATTCGCGTACGGATAAAACTCGACCACGAACTGCGGCGGACGTCCCGTGCAGCCCAGCCGCGTGAACATCCGATGAAACGCCGGCGGCCCGCCGGGCACGATGCAAGTTTCCGCACGGCGGCGCCCTACGCTATGGCCTCCAGCGCTCACGGTCCCCGCCGCACCGGGGGCGGCTCGATTTCCTTTAGCGCTTTTTCGGCGTCGGCCTGCGCGTCCTGCGTGGCCTCGACCGCGTCGTCGAGATTGTCTTTGTAATCGTCGCGGCTCTGCCCGCTGGCCTCAAGCTGCTGCAAATAAGTGAGGTAGTCCTTCGTACGGAGCTGCATGTCCTTGATGGCTTGATGAATCTCTTGCTGTTTTTCCACGGCGATGCCGATCAAATCGGCGGCGTCGTCGATGCACCCGGAATAATCGTTGAGCGCGGTGTTGATGCGTTCCATCTGCCGGTGGTCCTGCGGATCGAAGTGGCCGAGCTCATACTGAACGCGCTTGATCCGGTCGCCCGCGAATGTGATGAAGAGTTTGATCTTCGCGGACGGCGTGTAGGCGTCGCGAATCTTGTCCGCTTCGGCGTCGCTCAAATAATCCTTTTTCTGTGGCGCCGGGCGCGCGATCGCCATCGCCGGCAGCGCGGCCATCAGCAGTATCGAAAGCCATCGAGTGCGTTTCATGGCGGACCTCACGACGAAGGATCCTTGCCGGGCGGCTTGGCCAGCCGCCGGGGAAAGAGAATGTCCAACAGCGTGTTCTGATCGTTCTGCAGGTCGTATCGAACCGCGCGAAACCACGGGCGCTTGTCCAGCGGGAGATCCACGAGAATCGCGTCCATTTGCCGCAGGGCCTCGCGCAGCGCGATCTGCAATTCCTTGAAGCCGTCGGGATGGCTTTCCGCTTTCGCCGCAAGCGGATGCAGCGCGGTGAGCGTCGCCGCTACCTCGTCGCGAAAGTGCTCGAGTTCCGCCAGCCCTTCGACGTCGTTGCCGTCGCCCAGTTGCTGGCGCACGGACGCGAATTGCTCCGGCTCGAGCTTCGCCAGGTCCTTCGCCTTGTGAACAGGGTCGGTTTCGTGGTCGTACGTGGACTGTAATTGAGTAAGGCGGTCGGGTCCGGCGGCGCCTGGAATGGAGCACAATCCTGCCAGGGTCAGGGAAGCCATCGCGACTCGCGCGATTCGTTGCATGGCTAGTGATGATTCTTTTGCAGTTCGCGCTGCAACGCAAGGATGCGCTGCTGCGCTTGAAAATCTTGCGTGTCGTGGCGGCCCTGGTCCAGGTCGAGATATTTCTGATAAGCGGCCACGGCGTCCTTTTTCTGATCCAGTGTATCGTAGCAGGAACCCCGGACAAACCATGCGATGGGTTTGAGCGGCTCGCGCTGAGAGAGTAAGTCGAGCGTTCGCAACGTCGAGGGGCAATCCCCGCCCAGGTAATACGCGTCCACGAGGTCCCGAAGCGGGTCCGGGTCCGTGGGGTTCAATTGCAGCGCCTTGCTGAGATTTTCGGCCGATCCCTTGAAGTCATGCAACTCGAGCAGGCACCGCCCGAGCCACGCATACAATTGATCGTCCATTGGAGAAATCGGTATTGCCGCCCCCAGCGCGGTCGCGGCCTCTTTCCAGCGGTGCTGCTGCATGTAGATGCCCGCGCGCATCTTCCGGCTGCCAGGCGCGGGTCCGCCATTCGCTTCCGCACGATCCAGTTCCGCAAGCGCCGCGTCGAACTGATCGATCTGCATTAAGTCAAATGCACACTCGAAGTGAGCGACGCTGTCATCGGGCTTGAGTTTTAGGTACGCCTGTAACTGTTCGGCCGCCGGTCCATACTTCCCCTGCAGCGCCAGCGCGCGCGAAAGCCCCATTAGAGCGTCGGCTTCGCCGGCCTTGAGCGCGATCGCCTTCCGGTACTCCGCTTCGGATTCCGGGCCGCGTTTCAAGACTAGCAACGCTTGCCCGAGAGCGAAATGAATGTCGTAGTCGTCGGGAGAGAGCGCGGACGCAGCCTGGTATTGCGCGATGGCCTCTTCGCGCTTGCCGCTCCGTTCGAGGGCTAAGCCGTATAAAAACCGCGGCCGGCTCTCCCTGGGCTGCAATTCCGCGGCCTGGCGAAGCGAATCCGCGGCGGCGCCAGGGTCGCGGTCCATCAATATGATGCCGAGGTTCAGGTGCGCCTCGGCCATGTGCGGATCGAGTGCGATGGTGCGTACGTATTCCGCCTGCGCGTCGTCGTAGCGCTTCAATTCGGAATAGACGTAGCCAAGTTGAAAGTGGGCGAAGGCGTAGTCGGGCCGCGCGGCGATGTATTTCTGCAGGGGCGCGATTGCGTCGGAAAAATTGCCCTTGTCGATCGCGTCTTGCGCCTGCTGCAGCAGGGGCGCCAACGGGTCGGTTTCCTCCGCCCTCGGCTTCGGCGCAGGAGTTGTCTTCGGCGCGGGATTCCGGGTTTGATTCGCGACGGCCACGGAGCCTGAGCCCAGAGCCAGGAAGAGAAGGGAAGCGGCCGCGATGCAGGATCGTTTCATTGCGTGTGGTTCTGGCGGACGTGGTTGCCCCGGTGATTGTTGCCAATCGCGCGCGCGAGAAAGCGGGCCGTGTGGGAATGAGGGTTGCGCGACACTTGTTCCGGTGTTCCCGTGGCGACGATTCGCCCGCCGCGATCGCCGCCTTCCGGGCCGAGGTCGATGACCCAGTCCGCCGACTTGATGACGTCGAGATTGTGCTCGATGACGATCACCGAAGCGCCTGCGTCGATCAGCTTGCGCAGCACCGCAAGCAATTTTTGGATGTCGTCGAAGTGCAAGCCGGTTGTCGGCTCGTCGAAAATATAAAGCACGCCCGCGTTCTCCTGGCGCACCAGATGCGCGGCCAGCTTCAGCCGCTGCGATTCTCCGCCGGAGAGCGTCGTCGCCGATTGCCCCAGCCGCAAGTAGCCGAGACCCACTTCTTCGAGCACTTTCAGCTTCGAGACGATTTTCGGCACGGCCGAGAAAAACGACATGGCTTCGCGCACGGTGAGTTGCAGCACCTCGTGGATGTTTTTCTCCCGGTAGCGGACCTCCAGCACGCCGCTTTTGAAGCGCGTGCCGCGACATTCTTCGCAGACCAGCTCGACGTCCGCAAGGAACTGCATCTCGACCGTCACCGTCCCGTCGCCCTGGCACGCTTCGCAGCGGCCTCCGGGGATGTTGAACGAAAAGTGGCCGGGAGCGTACCCGCGCCGCTTGGCTTCCGGCGTCGCGGCAAACGCTTCGCGAATCGCGTCGAACGCCTTCAGATACGTCGAGGGGTTCGATCGCGGAGTGCGTCCGATCGGCGATTGGTCCACGAGCACGACTTCTCTGAGATGCGTGTCGCCCTCGATGTGGTCGCACACGTCGCTCAGTTTCGGGCCCGATTCGAGCGGTTCCGGGCTCGCGCCGGCCGCGTTCGAGTCCGCGGCTTCTTCGGCGCGCTGAAGTCGAGCGCGCTTCGCCTGCAGCGTTTTGTAGAGCACGTCGTACACGAGCGTGGATTTTCCCGATCCGGAGACGCCTGTGATGGCAACGAGCGTTCCCAGCGGAATCATCACGTCGAGATTCTGCAAGTTATGCGCGCGTGCGCCGAAAACGCGCAGAAAGTGTCCGTTCGGTTTGTGCCGGAACGCAGGCACGGGGATTCGCAGCTCCCCCGAAAGATATTTCGCCGTAAGCGATGGCCCGCTGCCATTCAGCGTGTCGAGCGGGCCCGCGTGCAGCAATCTCCCGCCGAGTTCGCCCGCGCCGGGGCCGAGATCGAGTAGATAGTCCGCCGCGGCGATCGTGTCCGGATCGTGCTCGACCACCAGGATCGTGTTTCCCAGATCGCGCAAGCTCGCGAGAATGGCGATGAGGCGATGCGTGTCGCGCGGGTGAAGTCCGATCGAAGGCTCGTCGAGGACGTAGAGCGCGCCGACCAGGTGCGAGCCGAGCGACGTCGCGAGCTGGATGCGTTGCGCTTCTCCGCCGGAAAGCGTCGAGGTCAGGCGGTCGAGCGAAAGGTAATCGAGGCCGACTTCGTCGAGAAAACGCAGCCTGTTGCGGATTTCCTCCAGGATTTTGTCCGCGATGCGCGCGTCGGCCGCGCTCAATTCGAGAGTGTCGAAGAAGTGGCGCGCTTGGGTCACGGTCATCGCGCACACTTCCGTGATCGGCTTTCCTGCGACGCGCACGGCTCGCGCCTCGGGCCGAAGCCGCGTGCCGTTGCACTCGGGACACGTCGCGTAACCCCGGTAGCGGCTCAGAAACACGCGCACGTGCAGCTTGTATTTCTTCCGTTCGAGCCACTCGAAAAAACCTTTGACGCCGATGTAGCCCGCCTTACGGTCGCCCGCCAGGATTTTCTCGCGCTGCGCGCCGGTCAGTTCGCGGTACGCCGCATCGAGCGGAATGTTTTCAGTCCGCGCGAATTTTTTCAGCTCATTCCAGATCGCGCGGTAGCGCGGCTTCGTCCACGGACTGATCGCGCCCCCGTTGATCGACTTCCCTTTGTCGGGGATCACCATGTCGAGATCGAAATCAATAGTGTTGCCGAACCCCTGGCAGCGCGGGCACGCGCCGTAGGGATTGTTGAAGGAGAATAGCCGCGGCTCCGGCTCCGCGTACACCGCGCCGCACCGCTTGCATTCGAACCGTTCGTTGAACGTCAGCCGTTCCGGTGCGCCGCCCGCCTCGGCCGCGGGAAATTCCAGAATCGCCTCGCCCTTTCCCTCGCGGTAGCAGATTTCGATTGAATCCACCAGGCGCGGACGAATCTCCGGCGCAATCGCGAGCCGGTCCACGAGCACGAAGACGGGCTGCTGGAAATCCACGTCGAGCAGCGACTCGGGGTTCGAGAATTCGTGCACGCGGCCGTTTTGGTAGAGCCGGTTGAACCCGCGCTTCTGCAGTTCGGTCAGCGCCGCGCGAACTCCCGTCTCCCCTTCCGGCTGCCCGCCGCGCTTCCGGCCGGTTTTTTTTGCCGGCGCAGCCTGCCCAAGCGCCAGCGTGTACATCGCGTAGAATCGCCGCCCCGCCGGGAGGGCCAGCACGCGCTCCGCAATTTCGTCCATGGTGTCGCGGCGGACTTCCTCCCCGCATCGCGTGCAGATGGTGCGCCCGGTCCGTGCATAGAGCAACCGCAGATAGTCGTAGATCTCCGTGGCCGTCGCCACCGTCGAACGGGGATTGCGCGTTGCATTCTTCTGCTTGATGGCGATTGCCGGAGCGATTCCGGTGATCTCGTCCACGTCCGGTTTCTCGATCCGTTCGAGAAACTGGCGCGCATACGTGGAGAGCGATTCGATGTAGCGCCGCTGGCCTTCCGCATAAATCGTGTCGAACGCCAGTGACGATTTTCCCGATCCCGAAACGCCGCTGATAACGGTGATCGCGTTGTGCGGAAGGGTGAAGCTGATGTTTTTCAGGTTGTGGACTCGGGCCCCGCGGACGCGCAGAACTTCCGGCTCGGGCGACGGCCCCGTCTGGGCCAGCAGCTTCGTCGGAACCGGTTTGGATTCCCCCACGCGGCGCACTCCCACAGGCGCTTTCCGCGCCCTCAGCCTAAACTTTGAATTATACGTCGTTGCGTCGCGGGCCACAAACCTCTTCGCGGCCCTCCATTTTGGAGCGGCGCGGCGCGCCGGTTCGAATGTTCTCGACTAGACTTTCGCTGAGTTTTCCGATGTAATCATTTGCACCTCTGGAGCGTAGAATCTGTAGCACTCTCGCTCGAGGAGCCAGCTTCAAATATGGCGTCTCCGACAAATCCCGCTAAGCCGGACCTGTCTTCGCTGCGCATCAGCGACTCTCACCGCAATGCGGGCAGCACCGGCAAACGTTTGGGGATCGCCGCCCTCGTCGTCTTGCTGCTGGTGGGCGCGGCGGTGGCGATTTGGGCCTTTCGCGGCCAGAAGCCGCAGGTTCAGGTGGCCGTGGCGCAGAAGCCGGATTCTTCGCGGCCCGCGCTCTTGAACGCCAGCGGCTACATCACTCCGCGCCGCGAGGCGACTGTGGCGGCGAAAATCACGGGACGCGTCACCGGGATCTTCTTTGATGAAGGCGTGCGCGTTCACAAGGATCAGATTCTCGCCACCCTGGACGATTCCGATGTCCAGCGCGCGCTGGAATCCGCGAAGGCCGACCGCGACTCGACGCAGGAAGGCATCGAAGATCTGGAAGTGCAGCTCAAGTACGCCGACGTTGAACTGCACCGCGCGGAAGAGCTCCAAACGCAAGGCGTCGAGAGCCAGGAATTCCTCGATACCGCCCGCACCAACGACAACAGCCTGCGCGCGAAGATTGCTTTGACCAAAGTGCAAGTCCTCGCCGCGGAATCCCGGATTCGCGAAGCGCAGCAAGCCGTGGACAATTGCGTCATTCGCGCGCCGTTTGACGGCATCATGGTTACGAAGGACGCCCAGGTCGGGGAAATGGTCTCGCCGGTTTCTGCGGGCGGCGGATTCACCCGCACGGGGATCGGCACTGTCGTGGACATGAATTCGCTCGAGATCGAAGTGGATGTGAACGAGGCCTACATCGCCCGCGTCGTGCCGGGACAGCCCGTCACCGCCGTGCTCGATGCCTATCCCGATTGGCAGATTCCCTCGCGCGTCCGCACGGTGATCCCGACGGCGGATCGCGAGAAGGCCACCGTCAAGGTGCGCATTTCATTTTTGAAGCTCGACCCGCGCATGCTCCCGGATATGGGCATCAAGGTCGCGTTTCTCGGGGATACGCCGAACGAGCAAGAGGAGCCCGCGTCCGCCGTCGTGATTCCAGCCGGCGCCGTCCACGACGATAGCGGCGCGAAAATCGTGTTCCTCGTCAAGGACGATCACGTCGAGCGGCAGGCGATTACTCTCGGCCAAACGCGCGGCGCCGACGTGGAAGTGATTGCCGGCCTCTCCGCCGGAGACACGGTCGTCGTGAAATCGCCCGCGAATCTCCGCGACGGCGAGGCAATCGAGATCCAAAAATAGGAGCCTGTGAAATGGTTCGAGTGGATGGAACGGGAAGTGACACAAGTCTGATTCGCATCCGCGGCTTGGACAAAACCTATCGACGCGGTGACGAGGTGATCCACGTCTTGCAAGGTCTGAACCTCGACGTCGAGAAGGGCGAATTCGTCGCCTTCATGGGACCGAGCGGCTCGGGCAAGACCACGCTGCTGAATCTCCTCGGCGGCCTCGACATGCCTTCGCGCGGCAGCATTTCGGTTGCGGGCGACGAAATCACCCACATGTCCGCCGGCAAACTCACCCAGTGGCGCGCTCGCCACGTCGGCTTCATCTTTCAGATGTACAACCTGCTGCCCGTGCTCACGGCGTTTCAAAACGTCGAGTTGCCGCTGCTCCTCACGAATCTCTCGAGGGCCGAGCGGCGACAGCACGTGGATGCGGCCTTGGAGATCGTCGGCTTGGCCGACCGCAGCGATCATTACCCGCGCCAGCTCTCCGGCGGACAGGAGCAGCGCGTTGCCATCGCGCGCGCGATCGTCGCCGACCCCACTTTTCTCCTCTGCGACGAGCCGACCGGCGACCTCGACCGCAAGAGCGCCGACGAAATTCTCGATTTGCTCACGCGCCTTTGCCGCGAGCACGGCAAAACGATTCTCATGGTTTCCCACGACCCGCTCGCCGCGGACCGCGCCGGCGCCGTCCTCCACTTGAACAAGGGCGCGCTCGTCGAAGCGCAGGGCGTGGGAGGGCCGGCGTGAAATACCTCCGCTTCCTCCGTGTCAACCTTTTCCGGAAGAAGATTCGCACGGGACTCACGATTGGCTCGTTCGCCATCGCCATGCTCCTGTTCGGCCTGCTGGTGATCGTTCGCTTCGCATTCAATCAGGGCGTCGAGGTCGCCGGCGCCGACCGCCTCATTGTGATGAATCGCGTGACGTTCATCGAGCCGCTGCCCCTGTCTTACCGCGACCGCATCGCCGCCCTCCCCGGCATCAAATCCGTCACCTACGCCACGTGGTTTGGCGGCACCTACCAGGATCCCAAGAATTTTTTTCCGCAGTTCGCCGTGGACGTGGACACCTGGCGCGAGATGTATCCCGAATACCTCGTGCCCGACCCGCAGTGGAAAGCTTTTGTGGACGACCGCCAAGCCGCCATCGCGGGGGAGGGAACCGCCAAGCGCTTCGGCTGGAAAATCGGCGACCGCATCCCGATCCAGGGAACGATCTTTACTGGCAATTGGCAATTCAATCTGGTCGGCATCTACACGGGCGCGAGGCCCAAGGACGACACGACCCAATTCTGGTTTCACTACGACTATCTCAACGAAACGCTCAAACAAGAAAAATTGCGCTACTGGATTGATAATCCCGGCTGGTACATCGTAAAGCTCGCGAACCCGGACGACGCCGTCACGCTCGTTAAGAAAATTGACCAAACGTTTGCCAATTCGTCCGCCGAAACCAAGACCGATACGGAACAGGCCTTCGCCCAGTCCTTCGTGAAGCAGACCGGCAACATCGAACTCATCATCCTGGTCATCGGCTCCATTGTCTTCTTTACGCTGCTGCTCGTCACCGGAAACACCATGGCCATCTCCGTCCGCGAACGGACGGGCGAGCTGGCCATCCTGAAAGCGATCGGTTTCTCCGATCGGTTCATTTTGTTCTTTGTGCTCGCCGAATCCATCTCGATTGCCCTGATCGGCGGAGCGCTCGGCATTGGCGTCGCTGCTGGGCTCGCCAAGCTTGCAATGGCCTATGGCAACCCGCTTGCCGCGGTGCTCCCGTTGTTGTATTTGCCCCCGGATCAGATGGTCGTTGGCATCGGCGTAGCACTTGCGGTCGGCGGGCTGGCGGGCTTGCTGCCTGCGCTGACGGCAAGCCGGCTGAAAGTGGTTGACGCGCTTCGGAGAGTCTGAAGGAGGAAACCAGCGGTGGCGATTCCCATCATCTACAATTTGCGCAGCGTCCGCGCGCGTTGGACTTCTTCCGTCGTCGCGGTCCTCGGCATTGCGGGAACGGTTGGCGTGCTGATCGCTATGCTGGCCATGGCGCACGGCTTTCACGCCACGCTTGTTGCATCCGGTTCGCCGTCGAATGCGCTCATCATGCGCGCCGGCTCGAATACGGAAATGGTCGGAGCCGTGATGCTCGACCAGGTGCAAATCATTCAAAGCGCACCCGGCGTGATGCGCGGCCCGGATGGCCCATTGGTCAGCCCCGAGGTCGTCGTGATCGCGCCTTTGCCGCTCAAGACCACCGGCACCGATGCGAATGCGCAAGTCCGTGGAGTCTCCGGCAAGGCGCTCGAAGTCCGCCCCAGCGTTCGCATCCTTGCGGGCAGATTCTTCACCCCCGGCCTCGACGAAATCGTGGTCGGCAAGAACGCGGAAACCGCCTACGCCGGACTGGACCTGGGCAATAGCGTGGAAATCTCGGGCGTCACGTGGAAAGTCGTCGGCATTTTTGACGCCGGGGGAAGCGCGTTCGATTCGGAGCTCTGGTGCGACGCCGCCCTCCTCGACCAGGCCTATAACCGGCCCTCAAGCGCGTACCAGTCCGTCACCGTGCGCTTGCCTTCCTCGGCGGACTTCCCCAAATTCAAGGACGCGCTGACTTCCGACCCGCGCCTGACCGTTTCCGTGGACCGGGAAATTGACTACTACGCGAAGCAATCCGAAGCCTTGACGAATTTCATCACGGTCATAGGCTCTCTCGTCGCCATCGTCATGGGCATCGGAGCCGTCTTCGGCGCGCTCAATACGATGTACTCCGCCGTCTCCGAACGCTCGCGCGAAGTCGCCACGATGCGCGCGCTCGGCTTCAGCGGAACGAGCGTCGTCCTGTCTTTTGTTTTTGAGGCCTTGTTCATTGCATTCCTCGGCGGCCTCGTCGGCTGCGTTTTCGTGCTCCCGCTCAACGGCTTCACCGCGGGCACGATGAACTTCCAGACGTTTTCCCACATTTCCTTCGCCTTTCGCGTGACTCCGCTCCTCTTCGCCATCGGAATTGTTTTTTCGCTTTTCATGGGATTCATCGGCGGCGTTCCGCCCGCGATCCGCGCCGCTCGGCGTCCCATCGCGGCCGCCTTGCGCGAGTTGTGAACCGCTCGCCCGCGCTGCTCCCTGCTTCGTCCGCCGGTTTCAGTAGCACAGTCACTCCTGACTGTGCGCATTCCTCTCCGCCCCCGCTCATCCCCAATGTCGTCATCCCGAGGAGCACTAGCGACGAGCGTTTTGTGCGAGTCCCGATCCGATCGGGACGAGGGACCTCTCTGCGGTTTTCTTCTCTTCGCCCTCTTCTGAAATTTCAAATCTGAGATCTGAAATTTCCCCGCCCCGCTTGCCTCCGCCCCCTTGGACTGGGGCGGCTCGACGCCGCTTTGACTTCCATTCCATACTGGCTGTTGCCGGCGGAGAGTCACCTCACGCGGGGGCTGTTTGGGAGCATACTGCGCAGGATCGCGGCGCTACCATCACCAGCAGCATAGATGAACCGTAGACTAAAGCAGATTTTGGTGCCAATCGAGACTGGAGAAGGAAGAGTGTCTGAGAAACGGGTTCGAGAAGTCCAATTTTGTGCCAAGGGATCTTCACGTAACAGCCGAAAAGGCTATGCAGTCGAGAACCTGGCTGGAGGCTTGAAAACTGAAACAGTCAGATATAAATTACCCGATCGACCGGAAGGTCAAAATGGAAATCCCGGATATATTCGCTCCGGTTCATCATTCCCGCAAAAGACAATCCAACGGCGTATTCCAATGAGGAGAAGATGCCTTATGACAGTTGAGGCACAAAAAAAACCGGTCATGAAATCGATTTGCGGCTGCCTGATCGTGCAGGTTTTCGGGCTCCTCTTTATCGTGGGGTCGCTTGCCGGGCGCGCCCTTCAGACCACGGCGGCACCGTTGCAACAAACCACGGTTGAACAAGCTTTCTTGGCTGCCAAGCAAACCGACACGGCGGCCGGTTGGGAGAGCTTTCTCAAACGTTATCCAACCGGGAAATATACACAGGAAGCGCGGCAGGCCCTCGACGCCCGTCTGTATGACGACGCCCTTCTCGTTCCCGCGGATCCCGATGCGATCGAAGCGATTTTCCGCCGGTGCAAGACGCCGGATGGGGCTGACAAGGTGTTTGTGCTTTGGGAGAACGCCTCTTATCAAAGTGCCGAAAAACTCGGCACGGCAGAGGCCTACCATCGCTTCCTGCGCCGGTTCCCCCGCGGTGAGCACCATGCGGCGGCGGAGTCCGCGCTCGACGATTTGGCATGGCAACCGTGCGCGAATAAGGATCTAGCGTCCTGCCGCGCTTATTTGCAGCAGTATCCGCAGGGCGGGCACGCCAAGGATGCCAGAGATCAGGTTGACGAGATCGAGTATGAGGCGGCGAAGGCGGAGGATACGATCGACGGCTACAAAGGGTACCTCAGCGACCATTCTGGGGACGACAGCGATAATCGCCAGCATGCCGCGGCGTCGCGCTTGGAGGAACTGATGTACAACCGCGCCGTCGCCACCGGCGCGCTGGACGACTGGATGAAGTTCTATGACCAGTACCAGTACGAAGATGCTGCCGAAGGGCAAGTGGAGAGCGCGAAGAAGGAGATCGAGCGACTCATGTACGCGGAGATTGTGGCTGGGTCGACGCTGGAGGTGTGCCAGGACTATCTTTCCCGCTTCCCGGAGGGACCGCACGTTCAACAGGTTCAAGTCGCAATGGAGCCGCTCCTGTTCGAGCATGCCAAAAAACTGAATACGGTTGAAGCTTACGAGGACTATCTTGACAAGGATCCGCAGGGGGAGTTTGCCGCGCAGGCACAAACGCTCCTGGACCCCATCCTCTTCGCACGGGCATCGAAAGAAGATTGGCACACCGCCTATGAGGAGTATTTGCGATATTGCGCTACATGTTCGAACGCCGCTAGATCGCAGCAGAGGCTCGATTATCTAAAGGCGAACCCGGCGGTTCCGAGCATTCACTTTCCAGCGGAAGTCGTGTCTGACTATCGCTGGGCATGGAATACGACTTTCACAGAGACCGGCGGCAAGACCGGATTCAAAGTCAGCGGCTCCGGATACATTATTGCGAGTAACGGAGATAGGTGGACCACGAGCGGGGGGGGCAGCATCTCCCGCTCCGACGTGACGGTGCGGCCGGGCGGCAGCGGCGCGGATGACTATTGGGCAAGTAGCGACGACAACACATTCTGCGGTGCAGATGCGGTATTTGATTGGACGGGGGAGGATGCCGGCGGACATCCCATCCAACTCGAGGAAAAAGTCCACTTCAAGTGCCCGTCGAAATAGCCGCGACCCGGAAGGATCGGCTCCCGCTGCCGCTCTTGCGGCATTCTAAACACTTGCAATCAAATCTCGGCGATCGCGGTCTATTGCTTCTTCATCATCGGCCACGGTCGGCGGCGCATCGTGCATTTCAACATTACGCCTTAACGCGGTCATCCCGAACGCACGCTTGCGGGGCCGAAGCCTTGGGCCTTGGCGACGAGCGATTTCTGCGAGTCCCGACCCGGTCGGGAAGGCGGGAAGAATCTCGCGGTTCCGTGCGGCTGCCTCAAACCCCGCCCCGCCCGCCGTGCCGGAACGGCGTAATGCCGCAATTCGTGCGACTTAAAAGGGGGCTTGGGGGGAAAGCTGCGGCTTGAGATCCAGCGTATAAACCGCAAGGTAGCAGGTATATACCCGTTCTGGCGAAATAGGCCTTGTTGATGACGTGTTTGCAGGAGGATACAATGCCCCGCTTCCGTCTTCAGACTTCAGGTCGCGGCATGAGATTTCCCGGCTGCTCTACCAATGTGGGCCGTGAAAAACACCTTGGATTCCGGGTGCTGCTTCCGTTCGCTCTCGCTGCGGCTTTCATCTTGCGATGGGGACCGGTACCTTCCTCCGTCTCGGCGCAAGCGAAAACCAAGGTCAACCCGAAAGACGGTCTCACTTACGTCTGGATTCCGCCGGGGACGTTCCAGATGGGCTGCTCGCCCGGCGATTCCGAGTGCGCGCCAAATGAAAAGCCGGCGCACTCGGTCACACTCACCAAAGGATTTTGGGTTGGCCAGACACTGGTAACGCAAGCGGCATACGCGAAAGTCGTGGGCAGAAACCCGAGCCACTTCAAGGGCGATCAGTCGCCTGTTGAGCAGGTGTCATGGGACGATGCCCAGGCGTATTGTGAAGGCGCGGGTATGCGGTTGCCAACCGAAGCGGAGTGGGAATATGCGGCACGTGGAGGCAACGCGGCGGCACGTTACGCTCCAGCCGTTCGCATTGCCTGGTACGGCGCGAACAGCGGCGGCACGACCCACCCGGTCGGCCAGAAGCAAGCGAATGCATACGGGCTGTACGACATGTTGGGGAACGTTTGGGAATGGGTAGCGGACTGGTACGGACCCTACGATGCCGCGGGGGTGGTGGACCCGAAAGGTCCGCAGACGGCACAGGTTCGCGTGGTGCGTGGCGGTTCGTGGGACTATGATGCATCCTTCGACCGCGTCTCGAGCCGTGTCAGGCTCATGCCTGGGTTCCGCCGTAACGACCTCGTTGGCTTCCGGTGTGCCGGGGACTGAATTCCCTTTGCCGGGCGTCCCGCGCCCGCCAAAGCGAATCTAGTCATTCTGCTTGCCCGCCGAAGCCTTGAGCGTTGGCGACGAGCGATTTCTGCGAGTCCCGACCCGGTCGGGAAGGCGGGAGCGACCTCCCGACATTCTGCGTCTTTCTGTCCGCGTCGCGCGGACAGGTCGGCACGCAGAAGAAAGCTTGCCCCGACGCCTTGGGTCGGGGAATCCCTCTTCGCCCACCGGTTTCAGTAGCACAGTCACTCCGGTGCCCGCCGAAGCCTTGGGCCTTGGCGACGAGCGATTTCTGCGAGCCCCGACCCGGTCGGGAAGGCGGGAGCGACCTCCCGACACTCTGCGTCTTTCTGTCCGCGTCGCGCGGAGAGGTCGGGACGCAGAAGAAAGCTTGCCCCGACGCCTTGGGTCGGGGAATCCCTCTTCTTCCGCCGGTTTCACTAGCACAGTCACTCCCGTGCCCGCCGATGCCTTGGGCCTTGGCGAAGGCGGGTGACTGTGCGCGTTTCTCTCCGCCCCACCCTCTCATCCCCCGCGCCACCATCGCGCTCAACCATAATTTCTGTCATTCTGAGGGCCGCCGCTTGGGGCGGACCGAAGAATCTCGCGGTTCCGTGCGGTTGCCTCAAACGCCGCCACACTTGCCTCCGCCCCTTTGGAGTGCGGCGGCTCGACGCCGCTTTGACTCCCATTCCAAAGTTTCCCTGTACGGGCGGTCGAAGATCCGCTGCGGCGGAGCATGCCTCCGCCCGCTCCGTTCCCCCCCGACGGTCATCCCGAGCCCCGAATCTTGGGGCGAGGGAACTCTCTGCCGCATCGCCCGCCGCGTCGGGAACGGCGTAATCGCCCAATTCGTGGGACTCAAAAAGGGGGCTTTTGGCCACCACGGCTGCTTCTCGCCCTAGTATTCGAAATGTGGAAATCATTTCGAATACTCATTTAAGTCTTGACAACAGAGTACCCGTTTTTTACCCTGTCGTGTGTTTGAGGTCTTCAATCCCGCAGGGCTTCCCGACTCGCGCTCTTCAGCTTCATCTCCCGCGACCCATGTTTATCCGCATGCATCTCTGGTCGCACATTTACCTTCCCGCACCCCCTTTGTTTTCATCACCGAGCATCCGGCGAAGGATGCGAGTCCTGAGCGAGCCTCGCATTGGGCGAGTCGAAGGATCTCTCTTAAAAAGTCGCAATCTAACTCGCTTTGTTTCAGTCATTTGCAAAAGAGTGTGCAACTCATTGAAAACACGCAACTTCAAGTCCCTTTGTTTTCACACTCATGCGCACGCTTCCGCTGTAAGTCCTTTATTTGCCACACATACGCAAAACATACCGGGGGTGTATGTGCCCCAGCAAGTTCCCCGGACCAACTCCTCAATTCAAATCTTGTGTTTTCTTCCACTTCCGCGCCATTTCACAACGCGAAAACACAATCCGTCCAACCCCTTTGTTTTCAATCAATTCTGCGCTCTTTTTCACTCTTCTCCTGTAAGTCCTTTAGCTGCAACACTTACGCAAAACAACGGGCGGTGTATATCCACCGTGGAAACTCAAAATCTAAAGTATCACTTGAACCCGTACAGCTAAATCCTGCGGGGGTAGGGGGAAGTCGCGATTTGCCGTTCGAGGCCGCGCTCCGGGAGCCGCTGACTGTGTTAGATTCGCGCGCGAAGTTGTGAGGTGAGGCTGTGCCCGTATTCGATCGCATCATCTGGATTGTTCTCGATAGCGTCGGCATCGGAGAATTGCCGGACGCCGCCGACTACGGCGACGTCGGCCGCAACACACTCGGCCACATTGCGTGCTCGCGCCCGTTGCGCTTGCCAAATCTCGTGCGGCTCGGCCTTGCCAATATCGCTCCGCTCGAGCATCTCGTTCCGCCCGCCGCGCCCGAGGGTTGTTTCGGCAAAGGCGCCACGCACTCTCCCGGCAAGGACACGACGACGGGCCACTGGGAAATGGCGGGCATCTGGTTGCCGCAGGCATTCCCCGTTTACAAGAATGGGTTTCCCCGCGAGTTGATCGAACAGTTCGAGCGCGCCATCGGCCGCAAAACGCTGGGCAACAAGCCCGCCTCCGGCACCGAGATCATCAAGGAACTCGGGGAAGAACACGTGCGCACGGGCTATCCGATCGTGTACACCTCGGGCGACAGCGTCTTTCAGATTGCCACGCACGAAGACGTCATTCCGATCGCCGAGTTGTATCGCATGTGCGAAATCGCGCGGAAGATGCTCGATGGCCCGCATCGCGTGGGCCGCGTCATCGCGCGGCCGTTCACCGGCACTCCCGGCAATTTCCCCCGCACCGAGCGGCGTCACGATTATGTCGTCGAGCCGCCGCGCCCGATGCTCCTCGATGTTCTGGCCGAGCGGCACGTTCCCGTCTTCGGCGTCGGCAAAATTCACGACATCTATAACGGCCGCGGCGTCGAAAATTACGTCACGACGAAGAACAACGCCGACGGCATGGAAAAGCTGCACGCCGCGCTCGCCCAGAGGGACCGCGGTCTCATCTTTTGCAATCTCGTGGATTTCGACATGCTCTACGGGCATCGCAAGGACGTCGAAGGTTTTGCCCGTTCGCTCGAGGAGTTCGATTTGTGGCTCGGCCCGTTCCTATCCGCCATGCGCCCGCGCGACCTTCTGATCATCACCGCCGACCACGGTTGCGATCCCGATCCCGCCTGGCCCACGACGGACCATTCGCGCGAATACGTTCCCATTCTCACGTTCAGTCCGGGCGGCCGCCACGGCGTTCCGCTCGGCACGCGCGACACCCTGGCGGACATGGGCCAGACCGTCGCCGAAAATTTCGGCGGCTCGATTCCTCACGGAAAAAGTTTTCTGTCTTTGATTTCCCCGGACTGAAGAGCCTGTGTGAGAACGACAGGTTCCCGTCAGGGCACGACGGAACCTGTCCCGACACAGTCGGGAGTCGTGCCGTAACAGCCATGCTTTCAGTGCGGCTTTAGCCGCTGAGGGGGCAACAAAGTGGTTCTCACGCAGACTCTGAAGCCGGGCGAAGTCCGCCGGCTCAGTCGCCCGAACGGGGTCCGCGGTGCGCGTAGTAGCCGCTGCGGGTTCGTACGCTCAGCTTGCCCATGCCGCGCGGCGGAGTGACCTCGACCTGCACGGAGCGGTAAGTTCCGTCCTGCGCCGTATTCGTCGGGTAGTACGCCACGGTGTACTGGTTGCGGATGTCGTGCGCGATCTGCGTGCAGATCGCCTCGGTGTCATCCACTTCTTCGGGGAAGAAAGCGAGCCCGCCCGTGGACTGCGCGAGTTGTTGCAGCTCGCGCTTCGCTTTGTTCATCGCGCGACGCTCGTCGTGATAGTCCTCTTTGCTGTACAGCCCGATCGCGTAGATCAGAGCGTCCGTGCGCTGCGCATCTTCGATCGCGTCCGACAGGTGACGCTGGCTGGCGTTGTCCTCGCCATCCGTGATCACGAGGAGGACCTTCTTGTCCTTGTGGCCTTTTTTCAGGTGATCGAGCGAGCCGATGATCGCGTCGTAAAGCGCCGTGCTGCCCCGCGCGTCGATCCGCTCGAGCGCGGCCTTCATCTCATCGATGTCGTTCGTGAAATCGTGCTCCGTGTCGAGGTAGTAGTCGTCGTTGAAGTTGACGACGAACGCTTCGTCCTGGCGGTTGGAGGTCTGTACGAACGTCAGCGCCGCCGTATTCACCTCGGGTCTTTTGTCGCGCATGCTGCCGCTGTTGTCGATCACCAGGCCGACGCTCACCGGCACGTCCTCTTGCTTGAAGACCGACAGCTTCTGTTCGACCTTGTCCTCGAAGACCCGGAAGTTCTCTTGCTTCAAACCGGGTACGAACACTCCGCGCTCATCGAGTATGGACACGTGCAGCAACACGAGATTGACGTTGCTGTGGATCGTGTATCCGCCCTGTGACGGCGCAGGTTGCGGCGTGTTCGGCGGCGGCGGTGGTTGCTGGACGGAAATCTGCGCCGAAGCAAAGCTCGCCGCCAGAAGGACAATCAAAGCGCAGGAGAGCAGGCCGAAAACGCGCGAGCCGCGTTCAGGGCGCGGGCGCAAAGTATCCGGTCTTGGCGTAGACGTTGAGTGGAGGCAGGCCCCGGGGGGGACGGAGCTTGACTTTGATTCTCCGCCACGTTGCGTCGTGACGGATGTTGCTCGGCTTGTACCCCAGAACATATTGGTTGCGCAGCTCCATCCCGATTTTTGCGGCAATATCGGGCAGATCGTTCAAGTTCTCCACCGGGAAGACGCGTCCGCCCGTCATCTCGGTCAGCTCGTCCAGAAGGGAAGGCCCGTTCAACTCCTCGGTCGTCCGCGATCTCACGCCCAGCGGATCGAACACGCCGACCGCGTAGACCTGGCAGTCCGCTTCCTTCAGGTAGTTCTTGATGTCGTTCTCGCTGTACCGGCTATGATTATCCCCTCCGTCGGATATGATGAGCAAGGCTCGTTTGGCGTTGCGTGCACCCCTCATCTCCGAGAGGCCCAGGTAGACCGCGTCCAGCAGCGCGGTGCGTCCGTGCGCTTCCGTGAACATCATCCGGTTTTCCAGTTCTTCCACGCTCGAAGTGAACCGGCTGGTCAATTCGGCCCGGTCGTTGAAGCTGACCATGAAAAACTCATCCAGGGGATTGGCGGTCTTGAAAAACTGAACGGCCGCCTGGCGCGCCTTGTCCACTTTGTCGGACATGCTTCCGCTCATGTCAAAGATCACGCCGATCGAAATCGGTACGTCTTCGCTGGAGAATGTGACGACTTCCTGCTCGACTCCGTCCTCGAACACGCGAAAGTTCTCTTTCTCCAAGCCCGTCACCAATCGGTCGTACGGATCCGTCACCGTAACGTTCACCAGCGCCAGATTCACTTCAACTTGAATCGCTTTTTTATCGGGGATGGGGCTGGGCGCAGGCGCAGGAACCTGCCCGGGCGCTGCCGGCCCGGTGACTTGGGCAGACGCAGTAATTGCAGTGAGAGCGCATACGATCAGGACGAGTAGGCGCCATCCTGCGTAACGATTTCTTGCCTTCACCGTCCCCCCATTCTGTCCGATTCCGTTGGGCGGTTGAGGCTGCACCCTTAGTGCTGCTTGCCCCGCATTCTACCACCAAGCCGCCGCAACGCAACCACTTCTCTTGGCCGTCCGGCCCTGTGTTAGCATCGTGTCGCAAATAGGGCCCGTTCATTACTACGGAGGTTTCGCCAAGTCCGATGACATGTCTGGCGGTGATTCCGGCGCGGTACGCCTCAACGCGGCTTCCGGGCAAGCCTCTCATCCCGCTTGCGGGTAAGCCGATGATTCAGCACGTCTGGGAACGCGTGCGGCAGGCGCGAAGTGTTTCGAGCGTCGTTGTGGCCACCGACGACGAGCGCGTTCTGCGGGCGGTTGAATCCTTCGGCGGCCGCTGTGTGATGACGCGCGCAACGCACCGTTCCGGCACGGAGCGCTGCGCCGAAGTGGCTGCAGGACCGACGGGCAGGGAAGCCGATTTCCTGGTGAACGTTCAAGGTGACGAGCCTCTGCTTGACCCCGCGACGATTGACGCCGCAACGGAGGCACTCGCCGAAGATACCGAAGTCCCGGTGGCGACCCTTGCCGTGCAGATTTCGATTCCAAGCGAAATCATGGACCCCAACGTCGTGAAGGCAGTCCTCGATTTCGAGGGAAGGGCGCTCTATTTTTCGCGCGCGCCGATTCCGTGGGTGCGCGATCGCGATGGCATGGTGCACGCGCGCCATTGGAAGCACTTGGGTCTATATGCGTATCGCCGCGAGGCGCTGCTGGAGTTCGCAACACTTCCGCAAGGAGAGCTCGAGCGCGTCGAGCAACTGGAGCAATTGCGCTGGCTGGAAAATGGCTATTCGATTCGCGTTGCGGAAACCACTCATGACTCCGTGAGCGTGGACGTGCCCGCGGACGTGGAGCGCGTCGAGCGATTGTTGCGCGAGATGAAGGGCCGCTAGAATTGCTCCGTCATTTGCCCGTATAAGACCCGCGTCGTGTCGGTTCCCAGCACGAACAAGACCGAGCCTGTGGAAGACAGGCTCGAGATGTAGAGCGAAACGTTATACGTCTTCCCTGCAGCGTCCGTGATCATCATCGAGCCCCGGCCGTTCACTCCCATCGAGTACGTGCCCGTAACCGCATTTCCGGGGACCAGGGTGAACGCATTGTTGGTATCCCAATTCCCGGCAATTGTTGCGGTCGAACCCGTCAACACGATTTGCCCGGTCGTGTCCACTTCGTTGAACGAAGCTGCCGCCGCCCCAGTCCATAGCTGCGTAAATGGGCCGACCAAGCTCTGAGCTGACAAGGGCGGTGGTGATTGCGTTCCTTGTTGGGCGACGAGCATTCCATCGGCGACATTCAGCGAATCGGTTTCCAGAAGAACCGCCTCACCCGCTTGGATGAAATAGAACACGAATGTCAGCGTGCCGGAACTCGTCGTCAGCGTCAGGGTGCCTCGTCCATGTGCGTCCACGCCATAGCTGCCGCCGGCCGAGGCGTTGCTCTGCACCGTGCCCGCGTTGTTCTGATCCACCACGGCGGTTCCCGCATTGATTGTGCCGCTGCCGTTCGCGGGCGCGAAGAATACGCCGCCGGTACCCAGGAATCCCGTCGGGCTACGTCCCGAAGCGAGAAACGAGCACTCCGAAGAGAGCGACGCCGTCGAAAGTGGATTCGCCGGCTGCTGATAGGCGTCGCCGATGACCGTGCCTCCGGCATCCACCTCGATAAAACGGACGCGCCCCGCCGTAATCATGTAGTAGGCGAAGGAGGCCCCGTTAATCGTAGCCGTGCCCCGGCCGTTCGCGTCGGTCGTCAGAAACGATCCGGCGAAAGCCCCGGGCGAGAGCGACGTCAAGGTGCCGCCGACGTCGATGTCAGCCTGCCCATTTTGCATAGTCCCGCCGCTGACCAAGAATTGGCCGATTTCCGAAGACGCCTTCGGCACACCGCCTGAAACGGTCGATCCGGAAAAATCAAATGCAAAATGATTCGCGGGAAGATTGCCTGTGAACGCCACGTTCGGGTCCTGGGCGTCCGCTTCGCCATGCCCTGTTGCAAACGTGTCCGCCTCGGCGATCCTAACCTCCGATTCATTGACGAACGCAATGTAGTAATTCGAGGCGGTCGTGCCGCAAGCGAAGGGGTCGTTGATCGTCGCCGTCCCGCGTCCATCGGCGCCGATGGCGTAGGTTCCAATGACTTGAAGATGCTGCGGCGCGCTCCCCGCGACGTTCAGGTCCTCGTCAACGGCCAGATTTCCGTTCCCGTCGGCCGTGAATTGCCCTGCGCGCGAATAGTATCCCGATTTCGTGCAGCCTCCCTGGCTGAAAGAATATGTTCCCGCAAGATCGAAAACGAAGGGTCCCTTCATGGAAAAAGGCGAATACGTGAGCGTGATCGTCGCTGCGGCAGTCTGCGTGTTGTCGACGTTCAGCACGGCCGAGACCACTACTTCCCCGCCCGTGGGCGGTATCTGCGGGGCGGTGTAAACGGCTTGCTGCAGCGTCGGGCTCCCGGTCGAGGGCGTGCACGTAGGCGAGCCGGTGACGGCCGCGGCCGCGATGGTTCCGTACGTGGAATTCCCGCCCGCTACAGCGTTCACATACCAGGTCACGGCAGTGCTCTCATTGGTATTACCGGCATTATTCAAGTAAACGCAAAGCGTGAGCGTCGTCGGCTGGCCGGCACCGACGGTTACCGTGGTCGGCGATATATTGAGAACCGGGACTGTCGTGATAACCACTTCCGCCGTGTTGAAGATAGACGTATTCGAGGTCAATTCCGCCGTTATCGTGACACCCGTGTCGCTGGGCACCGAATCTGGGGCGGTGTAGAGTCCAGTGGAATCGATCGTTCCGAATCCCGCCGCTTGCTGCGCGCTTAGCGTGGATACGCCGTTGACGAACCAGGTGACCGCCGTGTCGGTCGAATTCGTCACGCTGGCGCCAAATTGCAGTTGCGTGCCTGCCTCCACATTCGCGCTGGTTGGCGTGATCGTCACAGTCGGCGTCGCGGCGGCGGCCGATTTCTTGCAAGCCCCGGCGCCAAGGGACGCCAGCAGGGCTGCGGCGAGGACAACTCGCTTCATCGAGCGCCCCCGCATCGTACAAGCCGCCGCAAGAGCCCGCCCGCGGCTCGCGGCAGCGTTTGCCCAAACTCGTTCGCTTCTCCCAAGTCCATTCTCATCCCCAGTGTGAATTTCCCGTAGCGCGTGCGATCGTCCCACTGGATTCTACCCTGAATCTCGTCCCGTTCGACTACGCCTTGCCACCCCGGACCGCCCGACCCGCCAGGTTCTGCCTCTGGTAGGACACGCGAACGCGAAAAAAAGTTGCACGCTATTTTTCCTCAAAACGCGCCGTTCCGCAATGCGCATTGACAACTTTCCGCCCTCTGGTAAGATGTCCCGTACGCTTACACTGTTGGAGGAAAAAATACAGTTCAGCGGCGGGTAGGAATTGCGCGTTGAACTGCGCGGATGGGCCCGAAGTATATCTTTGTAACCGGCGGCGTGGTTTCCTCCCTCGGCAAGGGAGTCTCGGCGGCGTCGATGGGCTGCCTGCTCGAAAGCCGGGGTCTCCGAGTCACTCTCCAAAAATGTGATCCCTATCTGAACGTGGACCCGGGCACGATGAGCCCGTACCAGCACGGCGAGGTCTACGTGACCGACGACGGCGCGGAGACCGATCTCGATCTCGGCCACTACGAACGCTTTACTTCGGCGAAGCTCACGCGCGACCACAATTGGACCTCGGGCCGCATCTACGAGTCCATCCTGGCGAGGGAGCGCCGGGGCGATTATCTTGGCAAGACGGTCCAGGTGATTCCGCACGTCACGGACGAAATCAAGGCGGCGTTCAAAAAAGTTTCGGCAGACACCGACGTCGTCATCGTGGAAATCGGCGGCACGGTCGGCGACATCGAATCGCTCCCGTTCCTCGAGGCGATTCGCCAGATGCGCTTGGAATTGGGGCCGGAGAACACGCTGTTCGTTCATGTCACGCTGGTTCCTTTCATTCAATCCGCGGGCGAACTCAAGACCAAACCGACGCAGCACTCCGTGAAAGAACTGCTCAGCCTGGGAATTCAGCCGGACCTGCTGCTCTGCCGTTGCGACCGCCGCATTACGCACGAATTGAAAGCGAAGATCGCTCTCTTTTGCAATATTCCCGAGCCGCGCGTGATCGCCGCGCTGGACGTGGACACGATTTACGCCGTGCCACTCCACTTTGCGGCCGAAGGGCTCGACGATCAGGTCCTGCGCCTTTTGCACCTCGAAGCTCCCGAACCGCGGCTCGACCGCTGGCGCGATCTCATCGAGCTGATCCGCAATCCCGAAGGGGAAGTGCGCATCGCCGTGGTCGGCAAGTACGTGCAATTGGAAGACGCTTACAAGAGCTTGCGCGACGCCCTGATGCACGGCGGCCTGGCGCACCGTCTGCGCACCGTGATTGAGTGGGTCGAGGCCGAGGATCTCGATTCGGTCGAGACGGCCGCGCACCGCTTGCGCCACGCCGACGGCGTTCTCGTCCCCGGCGGCTTCGGCAAGCGCGGCATCCAGGGAATGATTTACGCGATCCAGTACGCGCGCGAGCACGGCGTGCCGTTTTTCGGCATCTGCCTCGGCATGCAATGCGCGACGATCGAATACGCGCGCGATGTCTGCAGCCTCGCCGGAGCCGATAGCACGGAGTTCGAGCCGCGCGCTCCGCATCGCGTCATTTATAAATTGCGCGAACTACTCGGCGTGGACGAAATGGGCGGCACGATGCGCCTCGGGGCGTGGCCTTGCAAACTCGAACCCGGCTCGCTCGCGCACCAGGCCTACGGCACGCTCGAGATCAGCGAGCGCCACCGTCACCGTTACGAGTTCAATCGCGAGTACGAAACCGCGCTCACCGGCGCGGGCCTGCGCCTTTCCGGCGCCACGCCCGACGGCAAATACGTCGAAATCATCGAAATCCCCGGGCATCCCTGGTTCCTCGGCTGCCAGTTCCATCCGGAGTTCAAGTCGAGGCCGCTCGCGCCGCATCCCCTCTTTTCCGCGTTTGTCGGCGCCGCGCGCAAACACTCGCTCGAGTCCGCCGAAGGCGCTCAAGTTCGCGCCCACGTTCGCCGCGCCTGACGCGCTCGCGTCCGCGCCTCGCGCTGATTGCAAATCGCACGCGTCCCGCATAGGCTATTGGCGTTCCAACTTTCTCAGCCAAGTGGCTGGGAGCTTCAACGTTCTCCGAAATTCGCGGGAATAAGTTGGAACGGTACTAGAATTCCGCAAATGTCCGCCACTCACGAACTTTCGGCCGGCTCTTTCCGCATCGGCGGCGCGCAACCGCTGTGCGTGATCGCCGGGCCGTGCGTCATTGAAAGCGAAGCGCACGCGCGCATGATCGCCGAGCGACTCGCCGAAATCGCCGCAGCCGCGGGATTGCCCTTTATTTTCAAAGCGTCGTACGACAAAGCCAATCGCACCTCGATCTCTTCCTATCGCGGCCCGGGAATGAAGGAAGGCCTGGCGATCTTGAAGCGCGTCAAGCAAGCGCTCGGCGTTCCGGTCCTCACGGACATTCACGCCGTCGAACAAGCCGGCCCCGCCGCCGAAGTGTGCGACGTTATTCAGATCCCCGCGTTTCTCTGCCGCCAGACCGACATGCTGGTCGCCGCGGGCAAGACCGGCCGCATCGTCAATCTCAAGAAGGGCCAGTTCGTTTCGCCGTGGGAGATGGCGAACGCGGTGGAAAAAGTCGCGAGCACGGGCAACGAGAAAGTCATGTTGACCGAGCGCGGCAGCTCGTTCGGCTATCAGAATCTTGTCGTGGACATGCGCTCGTTCAGCATCCTGCGCCGCACGGGGTGTCCCGTGGTGTTCGATGTGACGCACGCGCTGCAATTGCCGGGCGGGGAAGGGAAGTCGAGCGGCGGCCAGCCGGAATTCATCGAGCCGCTGGCGCGCGCGGGCGTCGCAGCCGGCGTGGACGGCGTTTTCGTCGAGGTGCACGAGAATCCGGCGAAGGCGCTCTCGGACGGCTCGAACGCGCTGCGCCTCGATCTCGTGCCGAGCCTGTTCGGCAAACTGGCGCAGCTTGCGTCGCTGGTCCGCAAATGGGAGGGCGCGTGAGCATAGAAACGGCCAAACGCGTTCTGCGGATCGAAGCCGATGCCATTCGCGATCTCATCGAGCGCCTCGACGCGCGATTTGAAAAAGCGGTCGAAATCTTGCTGGCGTGCAAAGGGCGCGTGGTTGTGACCGGGATGGGGAAGTCGGGCTTGATCGGACGAAAAATCGCGGCCACGCTTGCGAGCACAGGCACGCCGTCCTTCTTTCTGCATCCCGCCGAGGCGCTGCACGGCGATCTCGGCATGCTGACGCGCGACGATGTGCTGCTCGCCATCAGTTACGGCGGGGAAACCGAGGAAATTCTCGCGCTGCTCGAAACGGTCAAGCGGCTGGGCGCGCCGCTCGTCACGCTGACGGGCAACGTGCGCTCCACGCTCGCTGCGGCGAGCGACGTCGCGCTGGACATTCGCGTGAAGGAAGAAGCCTGCTCGCTCAATCTCGCGCCCACGGCTTCCACGACCGCGACGCTCGCCATCGGCGACGCGCTCGCGATTTCATTGCTCGATCGCCGCGGCTTCAAGGAGGGAGATTTCGCCGCACTTCATCCGAGCGGCCGGCTTGGGCGAAAGCTGCTGCGCGCAGAGAGCTTGATGCATTCGGGCGACGCACTCCCGCGCGTCGCGCTCGATACGAAGCTCACCGACGTCATCTACGAAATGAGCCGCAAGGGCCTCGGCATGACGACCGTCCTCGACGCCGGTGGCCGCCTCGCCGGCATCGTCACCGACGGCGATTTGCGCCGCTTGATGCAACAGCGCGGCTCGGAAGCGTTTCACGTCGCCGCGGGCGAATACATGACCACCGCTCCTGTCACGCTGGCCCCGCAGGAATTGGCCGGCACCGCGCTCAATCTGATGGAACGCCGCCGCATCACCTCGATCGTCGTCGTGGACAAAGAGCGCCGGCCCTTGGGCGTCCTGCACTTGCACGATCTCTGGACTCTCGAGCTGTTTTAGCTTCGTCCGCTCGGCGCGTCGCATATGCCTTTCGGATCGTGGATGTGCAGCAACGCGCATTGACTTCAGAGTTTCGCTTCCGATAGCATCCCGGGAAATTCCATGAGCCCGATGCCCCACCGGTTCGAAGGGGGCCCCGCAGCCCGGACGGGCGCGAACGATAGCGAATACATCCAAACAGCCCTGGGGCATGGCCTCCGTATCTGGTGGGCCTTTTTTTGGCGGAAATCAGTCCTCTTCGCGATCCTTCTTGCCGCGCTCCTCTGGACGGTGGACCCTCTGTTTGAAAGCGGCGCCATACCTTTCTGGTTCTACCGGTATCTGACGGAATTTGGCCCGTACGTAATCAATTACGCGGGGGCGCTGCTTGTATTCCACTTCATTCTCAGAAAGCGATTCAGGAATTTCCGCATCGGTTTGGTCGCATTTCACGAGGCGGCTACTGACGAGGAATTGCCGCCGACATTTCCCCGCACGCTCCGGATTTGGTGGACCTACTCCTGGCGCACGTTTGCCTACTGCGTGGGAATCTATTTCGTAGTCAGCGTTCCCATGGGACAGATTGTCGGAACGCTCGGGAGCTTGTACCCCCGCTTGAATGATGCGTTCGCATATTCGGCAGGGCTGGTCATCGAGGGCGCGGCCGGTCTTTTCGTGATTTATTCAAATATTCTCGGCGAGGATTTCTCCGATTTCCGCGTATGTCTTATGCCGAGAAAGACTGTGCCCCGTGTCACGACTCCGGAGGCCGCAATGCCGCCCGCGACAATGTCGCGGCCGAGGCGCGAATCGCGCGCGCGATGAATCTCACTCATCACGCCGGCGCCTAGCGGCGCGACGATTTCATATAGCCCGAGCTTTGTTCCCGCCGCGAGGCTCAAGGTTTCTTCAGCAGCGTGGGCCAGTTCGTGACCAGCGTCACCGGCTGGGCGCTCGACGGCGCGAACGGAACGGCAAGCACAAATTTTTTCCCGTCGCTCGTGAAGTCGTATGGCACCCCCGTGCCCGAGGAAGCACTCAGTTGAAACAATGTTTGTGTATTGCCGATTTCGAGCGAGCCGCCTTTCTCCTGAATCCCCACCGCCATCAACTTGTTTTCCACGGAAAGATAAAACAGTTCCTTTCCATCCGCTCGCCAGCGCGGTGCCGTCCCTCCGGTCGACGAGATCTGCCATTTGCTGCTCCCCCCGGGAAAAGACACGACAAAAACCTCTGACCTGCCGGACTCGTTTGAAGAATAGGCGAGCCATTTGTCATCCGGGGAAAATGACGGATTCAACTGGTTAAACTGGCTCTGAACGAGCGGGAATGGTTTCTTGTCTCCAAAGAGCGGCAGGATCCATATGCCAAATCCGCCACCTTCTTGTGGGTCCAGGCGAGAATAGGCGATGTAACGCGCGTCCCTGGACCAGTCGGAAATAATTTTTTCTGTATCGTCTTCGACCAGAGGCCCGATGGTCCCGGTTCCATTCGCCGCCTTTTCGTAAATGCTCAGATTCCCTCCACTTGTTGAAGAGAAGGCGATCTTCGTCCCATCCGGCGACCAAATTGGCACCGCGTGAAGCGCCGGGTCGAAGGTGAAACGCGTGCGCACTCCGCGAGCCAGATCCACCAGCCAGAGATCGTAGTTTGACGACTGCGGATCCTGGACTGACTCTGCTAAAGTCCTGCCATCCGGCGAGAGCCGCAAAGCCCCTAGGATGCCCGGCTCGCCCAAAGTGCTCAGTTGCTTTCCGCTTGCATCCATCCAGACAACTTGGCTTCGATCCGCCTCAGACTCCTCGTAAACGAGTTCGCCGTGTTGAGAGACGGAAAAATGACCGAGCCGAAACTTCTGCGGGTTCGCCACATGCTCCGCAATTGGAACCGCTTCACCGGTAAGCTTCAAGCCATCTGCGTCGAAAGGCTGCGCCATCAATGTCTCGCCCTTCAAGAAAAGCAGATATCCGGGAGAGACGTAAAGAGCGTCACTATCAGCCAGGAGCAGGAATTGGCGATCCTTGCCATCCAGCGACGCAAGATAAATTCCGCTGGTCCCCGGGGTAGCCACGGAATAGGGGTTGCCCGCCCAGTACAGGAAATGACTGCCGTCGGGAAGAAAAACCGGCCAGCGAAGCGTAAGCTGCTGGCTGACTTTATCGGCCGGGAAGATTGCTGTGGGGTTTCCCCCAACGGCGGAGACCCGCTCCAGTGATCCGGATACCTTCGGGGCGAAAACAATTACGCCGTCAACACTCCATGTTCCTCCGCGCCCACTCGGAGCGTCGCAAACCGTCTGGGCTGGCCCGCCGGAAGTGTCAATCTTCATCAGTTTGCCGGACGCAAAGTAGCCCACGAAAAGACTGTCCGGCGACCAGAACGGAAACGATGCCCCTTGTGTTCCTTCGAGCGGGCGGCTGGTTAGTGAATCCAATTCCCGCACCCAAAGCATCTCTTTACCGGCGCCCTCATGCGCCACAAATACAAGCCTCCTGCCGTCAGGAGAAATAGCCGGAGTCCCGACAGCCGCCTCGAAAGCAAAAGTCGTTTGCTCGGGCGGAAGAATGTACGAACGAACCGACCGCACAGGAACCGAAGCCTCGCGCCAGAGGAGGGTTGCGAGTAATGCTGTTGTGACGAGAAGAATCGCTGCCACAGCCCAGGGCAGGGCGCGGCGCCACCGCTGCATCGCCGCCCCCTGAACGGCAACAGTCTCGCCGAACGGCGCCACAATACTGGTCCCGCTCAACTGCGCAGACGGGTTCAACGTCTGTTCAATCGTGATGCGGGCTTCGCCGATGGCCTGCAGACGCTGTTTCGGATCTTTCATCAGGCAGCGGCGCAGCAATCGCTGAATGCTCGCTGGCGTGTCCGCCGGCAGCGCATTCCAGTCTGGATCGACTTTCAGCACTTCCGCCAGCGTGTCCGAAACCGTCTCGCCGCTGAAAGGCTGCTTCCCGCCGAGCATTTCGTAGAGAACGCAGCCGAGCGCCCAGATGTCCGCGCGACGGTCGGCTGGCCTGCCCTTCGCCTGCTCCGGCGCCATGTACGCCGCCGTTCCCAGAATCATTCCCGCGCGCGTCGCAGCGACGCTCAGCGTCGGCGAGTTCGAAATGTTCACGCCCGAGTCTTGTGTCTCGAGTGCCTTCGCCAAGCCGAAATCGAGAACCTTGACCGCGCCTTCGGGCGTCACCTTCACATTCGCCGGTTTCAAGTCGCGATGCACGATCCCGCGCTCGTGCGCGTACTCGAGCGCCTCGCAGATTTGCTTCGCGATGGGAAGCGCTTCGCCCACCGGAATCGCGCCTTCGTTTACTCGATCCGCCAGCGTCGGCCCTTCCACGAGTTCCATCACAAACGCGTGTACTTTGCCGGAATCTTCAAATCCGTAAATCGAAGCGATGCCGGGATGATTGAGCGAAGCGAGGAGCTGCGCTTCGCGATGGAATCGCCCCAGGCGTTCTGTGTCCGCCGCAAAGACGTCCGGCAAAACCTTCAGCGCCACCTCGCGCCCAAGCTTAGTGTCCCGCGCGCGGTACACTTCACCCATCCCGCCGGCGCCGAGCGGCGATATGATTTCGTACGACCCGAGTTTTGTTCCTGCCGCGAGGCTCATTTCTCACTCCCCGGCACAACTCGTCTCAGTTCTTCCCACAAGTTTAGAAGGGCTTGGGGAGGATATCACGGAGTTCATTTCGGAATCGCAATGCGCGATCGGTGGCGAGTCGGGAGGGGGAAACGAGGCTAGGATTCTTCCTTAAATTCGCCCATTTGCAGGGAGAGATAGCGCTCGTAGCCCAGCTCTTTGATCTGGTGGACCTGTGCTTCGAGCCAGTCCACGTGGCCCTCTTCGTCCTTGAGGAGACGGACGAAAAGATCGCGCGAGCCGTTGTCGCCTTGCTCCACGGCGACCTGGATCGAAGCGTTGTATTGCTTCACGGCCCCAAGTTCGAGTTTCAAATCACTTTCCAGCGCATCTTTCACGGAGCCGCCCACGCCAAGCTCAAGAGGCTGCATCGCCGGGTTGCCGTCGAGAAACAGGATGCGTTCGATCAGTGCTTCGGCGTGTTTCATTTCGTCGATCGATTGTTTCTTGATGTACGCCGAGAGTTTGTTGTAGCCCCAGTTCTCGCACAGCTCGGCGTGGATGAAATACTGGCTGATGGCGGTGAGCTCTTCGCGCAGCGCCTTGTTCAGTTCCGCGATGACTTTCGGATTTCCTTTCATGGGGCGGAAGTATGCCAGAATGCGGGCGTCGAGGAAAGTGTTGCGCGGGGAAGAGGCCCCGGGGTTTTGGCGGCGCGCGGGGTCGTGGTAGCCTTGCGTGCGGTCTCAACGGAAGGAGAGTTCCTTGGCGAAACCCAAACCTGCAAAGTATTCCGCCGCGGTCGGCGCGCGCGCGCGGAAGATTCGAGTCCTGCTCACCGACGTGGACGGCGTGATGACCGACGGCCTCGTCTGGCTGCTTTCCGAGAACGACGGCAGCACGAGGGAAATCAAGGGCTTCAACGCGCACGACGGCGTCGGCATGATGCTGCTGAAAATGGCCGGCGTGCGCACCGGGATCATCACAGGCAGATCGTCCGCCGCGGTTGCACGCCGCGCCGCCGAAGGCGGGGTGGAATTCGTGTATCAGGGCGTGCCGTACAAGATGCCGGTCTACGAGGAGATTTTGCAAAAGACCGGCGCGAAGGAGTCTGAAGTGGCGTACGTCGGCGACGATCTACCGGACATTCCGCTGATGAAGCGCGTGGGGCTCGCGGTGGCCGTGGCCAATGCGGAGCCCGAAGTGAAGCGCGCGGCGCATTACGTTACGGCGCGGTCCGGCGGCGACGGCGCGATCCGCGAAGTGGTCGAACTCCTGCTGAAGGCGCGGGGCCGCTGGGAAGAAATGGTCGAAAAGGCGCGCGCATGAAGCTCGCGGGCGCGTTCTAGTTTCCGGACGCCGCCTTATCCGCATAGAACTTCTGCAGGATGTAGAAGGCTTGTTTGCGCTGGCCGCGATCCGAAATCAGGCCCTTGCGATTGTGAAAATCCTGAAAGGCGGGCAGCGCGCGCGAGGGCGAGCGCATGTCTTTCAGGATCCACGGAGTCATTCCGGCAAGAGCGGGAATCTTGTTCAGCATAGCCAGCTGGTGCTCGTAAAGATTGGCCTGGTATTCCTCGGTCCAACGCGTCCCGGCATCGCCGTGATGCCCGGCGAGGGCTTCGCCGCCGAATTCCGTGGCGATCACCGGTTTCTCGTAGGCGAAACTCCAAACGGCGGTGTCGCAATCCTCCGGATGATCGACGTACCAGCCGATGTATTCGTTTAGGCCGAGGACGTCGAGATATTGTCCGAGCGGATCGTTCAGCCCGCGCGTGTTGGTGCCGGTTTTCTCCCACGAATTCATCGCCGCCGACACGAGACGCGTGGAATCCAGCGCGTGGGCTTCGGCGGCGAGTTTTCTCAGGAATTCGTTGCGCGAGTCGCTTGGCCGGGTTTCGTTGGCGACGGACCAGATGATGATCGCGGCGCGATTGTGATCCCGGGCAATGTTCTCGCGCAGCATTTCTTTGGCGGTCTCAAACGTCGCGGAATTGTCCCAGGCAATCCCTTGCCACAGCGGCACTTCGGACCAGACCAGGATGCCCATGCGATCGGCGAGACGAATCATCGGTTCGTTGTACGGGTAATGCGCGAGGCGAACGAAATTGCAGCCGAGTTCCTTGGCCCAGTCAAGCAGAACGCGATCGTCGTCCTCGGAGACCGCGCGGGCGTCGCGGAACGCCGCCTCTTCGTGCATGGAAACGCCGCGAAGGAAAATCGGTTTGCCGTTCAGCAGGATTTGCGTGCCGCGCGTCTCGATCGTGCGGAAGCCGATGTCGTCGGCGACGGAATCGGAGGCGGCTGAGACGACGACGCGATAGAGCTTCGGATTTCCGGGCGACCAGAGATCCAATTTCGCGGGGAATTGAAATTCGGCGTGACCGTTCGCATCCGTCGTGACGTTTTGCTTGATGTGCGCCTCGGGGATTTCGATGGTAACTTGCTGCTGCGCGGCGGCTGCGCCGTTCAGTTGGACCCAGCCGGCGAGTGTGTTGCTCGAGCCCTTCGCGAGCTGAACGAAATAGTCCTCTACGAATGTCCCTGGGACTTCCACGAGCGAGACGCTGCGCGTCAGGCCGCCGTAGTTCCACCAATCGAAACGCGCTGCGGGGATGCCCTCGGCGTGGCGCGTGTCGTCCACGGCGACGACGAGCGTGTTGTCGCCGTCGGCGAGAGAATTGGTGACCTCGAAATTGAACGACGTGAAACCGCCGGAATGCTCGCCGATTTTGGCGGCGTTGAGGAAGACGCGCGCTTCATAATTCGCCGCGCCGAAATAGAGAAACACGCGCGTGCCCGGCTTCTTGTGATACGTGAACGAGCGCTTGTACCAGACCCCCCCTTCGTAAAACATCAGGTCGGGGCGCTGGGAATTCCAATCGCCCGGAACCTGAAGCGTCCAGGAAGTGTCGAAGTCATACTCGACGAGATCGCTCTTGTCCTTCGGCTTCTGATTGCGTTCGTAGTGCGAGCCGTCGCCGCGGCCGAACGGGTCCACGATGATGCGCCACTCGCCGTCGAGAGACGCTGTCGTGCGGCCGGGGATATTGGCGATGAGGTTTGCGGGCGCGAGCGAATTCGCGGGCGCAGCAGCGCTCGGCGAATTGGATTGCGATCGGGCAGTAACAGCAAAAACACAAAGAACGAGCAAGAGCCAAAGGAGACGCTTCATGGCGGTTCACCTCGACCGGGAGAGTATACGCTCTTGGAAGGGAATTGAGCGGGCGATGGAAATCGAACCCACGTCCCGCGATCCACAAGTGGTCGAATCTACTCACCTGCAATTCTTGATAGGGCGCCCTCAACCCTTGCATCGTAACACCACGTTGATCTGTGGGAGTGGTATTATCCGGCCGTGAGGCGCGGTCCAGAAAGAACGAAAGGCCGGGCTACACGCCTGTCGTAGCGGGCTCTGACCGAGTCAACGGAATCCATTTGAGATCGAAAGCGCCGCCAACAAGGAGATCTCTCATGCACTGGAAACTTCCATCCGCCATTGTATTTGCCGCAATGGTGCTGCTTGCAATTCCCGCCGCACAATCTCTTTTGTGCGCCTTCGCGGCGCGTGCCATCTATGCGCGGACTCCGCAGGCCGCCACGGCCTCGACGCCCTCGGTCTTCGGCGAAAAGTTGCATATCCCGGGCCTTCCCAACGCGGGGAAAATCTCGGACCACCTCTACCGCGGCGCTCAGCCGCACCGCGGTGGCCTTGCACAACTGAAGGCGCAGGGTATTACGGTTACGACGGTCGTTGATCTTCGCAGTGAGGATTCCGCCGACAGCGATTGGGAACAGAAGGAAGCCGAGTCGCTAGGCATCCATTTTGTTAGCATCCCCGTCGGTGCCTGGTCCCCTCCCTCCAGCGATCAGATAGTGCAGTTTCTTTCGCTGTTTCGTGAGGGCTCAAAGGAGACCGTCTTCGTCCATTGCCGCCGGGGCGAAGACCGCACCGGCGTCTTCGTCGCGACGTACCGTATCGCCATGCAAAAATGGCCGGTTGGGCAAGCTATCAGCGAGATGTATTTCTTTGGTTTCAGCGGTTTTTGGCACCCGAGCATGCGCACTTTCGTCAGTGATTTCCCCGCTCTCCTCGATTCCGTTCCCGCCCTCAAGAGTTTGAGTATTCCCAACCCGTCCGTTTCCGCAATCGCCCAGCCCAACTGACGCGTTGCATCGAATTGATGGAAGGGCCGCAATGGCGCGCGGTTCAGGCGGCTCCGCATCGGTAGTTATAAGGGAGTTACCCCCCCCCCCCCCCACTCCCCTGTTTTCATATAAGCGCTGAATCCAAACAGGACGCACCCTTGCACGTGCGGCTCCCACATCGGGCCCCTGCTCCATCGTTCCTGCAACCGCGAATTATCAATAAGTTGAGTCTTCCATTTTTCCGTGGTGAGCTTAAAACTCGGGAACACTTGAGAGAGCAATACGGCGGCAACCCTGTCCACGGCACCTTCTTGCGAATCGGGGGTCGCGCGCGTGCGGCCGTCTGGTTACTCGTCCTGAAAATATCTCTTAAGTTCGATATTGTATCCCCCATCGAGGGGGATGACCGTGCCTGTCACATAGTTGTCGGTCAAGAGGTAGAGCACCGCCGGCACAACTGCGCCAGGGTCCATGAACGCGGGCATCAAATGCGTTTTGGCTTCAATATCGGCTCGTATTTGCGGAAAACGGTCGTAGAACTTGCGAGGCCCGGCCGTATTAGCGAAGCCCGGAGCGATGCCGTTCACCCGGATGTTCTGCGGGCCGAGGGTAGCGGCCAGACTGCGCATGACGGCGAGGCAAGCTTGCTTGGCGGCAGCATAAGCCAGAAGATCGTCCCGCAAAGGACACAAGGCAGTTTCCGATAGCGTGACCACGATGGCTCCGGAATCCGGGCGATGTCCTGTATCGTCGGGCTGAACGGGGGCATACCGGGGCGCCATCACTCGAGCGGCGGCCAGAGCCAACGTCGCGAGGGCAATGGGGAACAGCTCGAACTGGGTGCGCATCGCTGCGGCCAGCTTTTCCAATGAAATCTTCAACAAGGATTCCTCAAAACGAATGGCGAGACCCGCATTCGCCACGACAAAATCCACTTTTCCGAAGCAATCCAGGCTCTGTGCGACAATCTTCTCGGAAGCTCCTCTCGCCGTAATATCTTGGATGAAGAATTCGGCTTTCCCGGGTGCGCCACGCTGGAATTCTAGGGAAGCCGCCGCGGGAAGTTCGTCCACCGAAAAGACCGCCACATTCGCGCCCTGGCTGACCAAAGCGCGAACGATGGCTAACCCGAAGCCGCTTGTTCCCCCCGTCAGTATCCCGACCTTCCCCGCCAACGATGATTGAAAGCCGCTCATAGCCCCGCCATGACCTCAAGAGGAATGTTCTTGCAGCCCCGCCGGGCGATTATCCTACTCTGAATCCGTTCGGCAGGTGCACGCCTTTTGCGAGCGGTGCAAATCATGTAGACTCCGTTCGCCGTGGTGCATGATCCCGGTCCGGTCAGACTGGGTTGTTAGAGATGACCCTCTATCAAGAACAACAGGCGGCTACCACCTCCGAGGCCGCGGTGTTCCTGGACTAGACAGATTTCCTGACAGGAGTTCTCTATGATGGGCCACACGCATTCCATACCGGGCCAGCCAGTCTCCAGCACAGAGATTGCACGCCTCGAACAACAGGCAGCGGAAATGCGCTTGCGTATCGTCCGCATGATGGGCCCCAACAAAATTCATCATTTCGGCGGTTCCCTTTCTGTGACGGACCTCGTGGCCGCCCTGTACCTCTACAAGATGGGCTACAACCCGCAAGACCCGCGCGATCCCGGGCGCGATCGCTTTCTCATGAGTAAAGGACACTCCGTGCCTGCCCAGTATGTGGCGTTAGCGATGGCGGGTTTCTTCCCTATGTATGAGTTGGCTACGCTGAAGCAATTGGGCAGCCGGCTGCAGGGCCATCCGGCGATGCACTGCACACCCGGGCTGGAAGGGTGCACGGGATCTCTGGGACAGGGACTTTCCTTTGCCAACGGCATGGCCATGGCTGCCCGGATCAAGGGGTTGAAATACCGGGTGTACTGCGTGTTGGGAGACGGCGAGCTACATGAGGGACAAGTGTGGGAAGCCGCGATGACCGCGTCCCGATGTCGCCTGAGCAATCTGACGGCGATCGTCGATGCCAACCGGCTCAAGGCCATGGATGACGCCAGCGCGTGCTGCAAGGCCCTCGCACCCGTGGGCGACAGATGGGCCGGCTTTGGGTGGCACGTCAGGGATATCGATGGTCACAATATGGGCGAGATCTGCTCTGCGCTGGATTGGGCATCCAGCTTGGAGGACCGGCCGGCAGTCATCGTGGCGCACACCGTGAAAGGGAAGGGGGTTTCTTTCATCGAAAACCAGCCAGGGTTCCACAACTCGTCTTTGAATGACGAGCAATATGCCCGGGCCGTTGAGGAACTTGAGGCGAATCTCAAGACCAGATCGGAAGCACGGCAATGACTACCCGCACGGAAACCAGAGTGGCTTATGGAGAGGCGTTGTTGGAGCTGGGGCAGCAGCGCAGCGATATCGTAGTGCTGGACGCGGACCTGTATAACTCCACGCGATCTGTTCTGTTTGGCAAGGCGTTTCCAAAACGGTTCTTCGATATCGGAATCGCCGAGCAGGATCTGATCAGTACGGCCGCCGGCCTGGCCGCCAGCGGCTTTGTGCCGTACTGCAATTCCTTCGCCGTTTTTCTGACGGGGCGCTGCTACGATCAGATTCGAACTCAGGTGGCTTACCCATCGCTTCCGGTGAAGCTGGCGGGGTCGTCTGCCGGACTGACGGAGGGGCCGGATGGCGCGAGCCACCAGTCCCTGGAAGACATGACCCTGATGCGTGGTCTACCCAATATGACGGTGATCGTGCCAGCGGATGATGTGGAGACGAAGCAGGCCACCGCAGCCATCGCGGACATCCCCGGGCCTGTCTATCTTCGGCTGGGACGCTATCCTGTCCCGACCGTGATGGGCCCCGGCTACAAGTTTAAGGCGGGGCAATTGCCGCGCCTGAGGGATGGCGGGGACGTCGTGATTTTTGCGACCGGGCACATGGTTTCCAAATCTCTGGAAGCGAGTGAATTGCTGGATCAGGAGCACATCTCTGCCCGTGTCGTGAATGTCTCGACGATCAAGCCCATGAACGGCGTGGCGGTTTTGAAGGAAACCGAGGGAATGCGTCTGGCCTGCACTGTCGAAGAACATAGTGTGATCGGCGGCTTGGGAAGCGCGATTGCAGAGGTGCTTGCCGCGGAGGCGAAAACCCGCCTGGTTCGATTGGGCGTGCAGGACATGTTTGGGGAATCGGGTCTTGCCGACGAGCTTCTGCAGAAACACGGGCTGCAGCCGGAAGGCATTCGCGATAGTGTCTTGAAAGCACTGACGACCGCCGGGCGGTGAGAGGACCACAGGTTCATCATCCTGGAGAACTCCAATGGAAAGACAACGGATTGGTTTTATTGGGTTGGGAATCATGGGACAGCACATGGCCGCACATTTGTTGAATGCCGGCTATCCCCTTATTGTGTACGACCTCGTCGCCGCGGCCGCAGAAGGTCTGGTGGCCAAGGGCGCGTCGCCAGCTTCCTCCTGCCGGGAGGTCGCGCAGCGCTCCGATGTGGTTATCTCCATGGTGCCGGACTCCCCGGACGTCGAAAAGGTCGCCCTGGGCAAGGACGGGATCATTGAAGGCGCCCGTCCCCGTCAGATTTACGCCGACATGAGCACGATTTCCCCGCAGATGGCGATCCGGGTGGCCGAAACACTCGCAGCCAAAGGGGTGCGTTGCCTCGATGCGCCGGTCAGTGGCGGGCAGGTGGGTGCGCAGAACGCCGCGCTGTCCATTATGGTGGGCGGACCCCTGGACCTGTTTAATGAAGCGCTGCCCATGTTCCAGGTGATGGGAAAGGTGGTCACACATTGCGGGAATAATGGCGCCGGGCAGATCGTCAAAGCATGCAATCAAATTCAGGTGGCGCTGAATTTCGTGGGCATGGCCGAAGCACTGGTGCTGGGCACAAGAGCAGGCGTGGATCCCGCCGTGATCCTCAAGGTGCTGAGCGGCGGTTACGCGCAAACCCGGGTGATGGACGTGCGGGGACCTAAGATAATCGCCGGGGATTTTGCGCCCGGGTTCAAGAGCAAGTTTCACTATAAAGACTTGAATATCATCATGGCCACCGCGCGCGAATTGAACGTTCCGCTGCCAGCCACCGCGATCGCTCACGAATTGTTCAGTGCGCTGCTTGCCAAAGGACGCGGCGATTTGGATCATTCGGCTGTGATTACGGTTCTCGAGGACTTGGCCGGAGTGAAAGCACGAGCCAGGGAGTCTTAGGGTTCGCACACGGAACGCCAGGCCCTGCTCATGATGCGCACCGGGACGCGTCGTGGACGCCTTGCCCGCGACGATAGGTGCGCTTGAAGCCGGAATCTGGCAGTAGGTACGTTCGGGCGCGCGGCGGGCCAGAACGAGACGAAAGCTCTCGTGGTCGGCACGGAGTCGAAGGATGAAAGGCGGGGAACAGCGAGACCGAAAGCCCCACACGTAAACCCGACGTGTTGGGCACCCAAATCCGTCTCCCCACTTCACGCTCGGGCCACCCGCCCGTAAGAACAGGCAGCCGAATGAGCTGCACTCTCATTCACCTGAAGAAAGCGTCTTTGGAGGCCAGGGTCTTCGGCGCAAGGCGAGGCGGTCCTGATGTTCCTGTAGTATCTCGTCGTAAGTTATTATTCGAACCGAGGGCCGATCAGCCTTTCGTTTGTCCCACAGACTCGCATCAACAGGATGCGGAGTTCTACCAATGAGCACTGCTTGCTGAGAAGACTCTGGAGCGTAACCAAGTGCCTTCTCTATGGCCTTAAGATTCAGTGGGTCACGAAGATTCTCTGCGTAATCGCTAACCTGAGCTAGGGCTTGGGTCACGGCCGGCGCAAGGCCCCTATGTACATACCGGGTGCTCGCCAACACGCTCGCTTCCGGCCCCTTCAACTCTAGCAGTGTCACCGAGTCTGCAGAATCACGAGGAAGAACAGGAGAGACCGCGAAATCTGGCGTCTGCTTATTACTTGGAAAATATGGCTGATGGGAGACTGGAACGCCCATCATGGCTTCGGCAAGAAAATTGGGATGTTCCTCGAAGAACCGATGCAACTCCCGTTCCCCCGTCTTGGGATCGTTCAGCAACTGCTCGAACAGACATGCTTCGTAGTCAGCTCCATCCATTTCGCGCCCAATGGTCACAAAGCCGCGAAACCGCCGTCTGTCTTTCCCTCCGAAATAAAATTCGCTCTCGTTGGAGTCTTTCTTGCGAAACGCTCGTCTGACACGATAGAGTCCGCGATCAACGGTTACAATGAACCCGACCCGCTCGTAGTCAGCCATCGCACGTAGATGGTACCGATTGACAATTTCTTCGATCTTGTTCCAAGTCACTGGACTAGAGTAGCCGTCGAAAAGCATTAGTTCGGTGACATCTATGACGAATTCCACGTCCAGACCGTCATATGCCTCGTGTCGATGCCCGTGCTTGGTCAAGACAATCTGGGGAATTCTTTTCCATTTACGCCCATCCCTCATCGCGCAGGCTTCGGGTAGGCTGCGAATTCGCTGTGAAATGATAGCGTTGTAGTAGTGGGCTTCCCATGGCGATATGTCAGGAAGAGGAATCAGGCGTCCACCAGGCAACTCTGCAAGTCCTACCGCCATGTCCGGTTCGAGGAAAACAAGCGCATCAATCGAGGCGAATTCGGAAGCGGGCGCGAACTTCAGATATGGAATAATTTCTGTTCCCGGCATCCAGTCGGCGATGCAGAATTTGTTCCAAAGCTCTAGCGCTTCGGCGCTGAAATCGGGAATCGTGCTGCATGTTAAGAGCAGGTTCACAACCGTAGTCCGCGAAGCTACCTTTGAATGTACAAATCTCCACCCACTGTAAGATAGCCGAGGATACGATTCAATCTACACTCGACCTTTTAAATATCTCCGTAAATGAATACTTCACCGATCCGCTTCCCAAAGACGCGGGCAATCTTGAATGCCAGCCGTAGGTTGGGGTGATACCGACCGTTCTCAATGGAGTTGATGGTCTGTCGCGTCACACCCACATGGGCGGCGAGCTTTGCTTGGGACCATTCCCGTTCCGCGCGTAATACGCGTATCCGACTTTTGAAAAGAGGCACGAGATCCCCCGACAAACTTGTGCGAGATTTGGGGCCAACTTGGGGCCAAAACTAGAGCCTTTTAGGTCCCAATCTGGGGTTATCGGGAGGCAAAGGCAACAGACTCAACAGGACTTTTGGTAGGGGCGGTGGGGATCGATCACCAGTCCACTGTTTGTGCCTTTCCGCCCATCCAACACCTGGTTGATCGTCTGATCAGGACAGTAAGTGCTTCACTGAAAACTCACCGTCCAATTGAGTCCGGTGCCGTCCAAACACCGTCCAAAACCGAGCATTTTGTGGGGTGCTTTCAGCGACTCAGCCGCGTAAAGGCAATAGAGTCATCGAGACTCTTGGAGCGGGCGATGGGAATCGAACCCACGTCCGAAGCTTGGGAAGCTTCTATACTGCCATTGTACGACGCCCGCCCCGGCACATCGAGGCTCGCTCGATTCCGAGGCTACCACCGAGCGCAGCGGTTCGCAATGGGATGCAAAGCACGGGATTTCGGAGGGGTGCTCTTGCGCAAACGGGAGCGCAGAGAGGTCACTCGTCCCAATCGGATCGGGACTCGTACAAAGCGCTCGTCGCCACGAAACGATTGCGGAGAGGGGAAATTCCAACGGGCGGAGACAAGCTCCGCCCCTACGAAACCTTCTTGGCGAGCGCGGAGCGGGCTGAGGCAAGCTCCGCCCCTACGAAACCCTCTTGGCAGTCGGCGAAGAGGGCGGAACGAGGAGCGTGAGCGCGTCGGGGACGATGCGGAATCGGAGCGGCAGGGCGCCGAGCGGCTCGCCGTCCACTTGGGCGAAAAGCGTGCCGCCGGGGAGCGGCGTGCAAGTCACATCCGCCGTTTTCCACGCGCTGATTCCGCGGACCCCGCGCAGCCTGCCGAAATAGAGCGCGGGCAGCGCGAAGAGATAGCGCAAGCGGCTGCGCGTCGAGAAGGCGACGATCTCGAATGAATCTTCGTAGAGGCTCGCGCCGCTGGTGATTTTGAACGGGCCGCCGTATTCGGCGGTGCGTCCGACGACGATGAGCGAAGCGTCCACAGTGCGTTCGCGGGACTCGATGCGCATCAGCGGAAACTTGTAAGTGAAAAGCTGGCGCATTCCTTCCGCCCAGTAGGCGAGTGTGCCCGTGTTTTGCTTCAGCTTGGAGTCCACGCCGTTGACGATGGCGCCGTCGGGGCCGCTGCCGCCGACGCAAAGGAAATAGCGGGGCGCGCGAGGCGACTTGCTTCCACACTGCGAATCGGGAGGGGTGACGCAGCCGAGCGCGATCCGTCGCGGCGTACAGGAGGGAATCAAGCGCGCGGCGGCGGGAATGTTCCACGGGATACCGAGTTCCTTGGCGAGAATATTGGCGGTGCCGGCGGGAAGAAGCGCGATGGGCACGGTGCTGCCGGCGAGTCCGTTGACAATTTCGTTGACCGTGCCGTCGCCTCCGCAGGCGATGACGAGGTCGAGCTTCTGCGTGACCGCCTGGCGCGCGATCGAGGTTGCGGAGCCTGGATCCGTCGTGGGCGCGAATTCGACGGAGATGCCCACGGCGGAGAGAATGTTTCCGGCGGAATCAATTTCTGCAAGTCGGCGCGAGCGTCGCCGGCCGCTGATCGGGTTGTAAATCAAGATCGCTTTGCGGACGGGTTCTACCACGCGTCGTTCATCCTAGCGGCAAGTGAAGGGAGCGGCGCATCATCTTGAATCTTCACGGCGGGACGCGTCAACGGCATTCCGCCGCCTTGGCAAGGGGAGCGGGCGATGCAAGGCTGCGCTCGAGGATTTGCTGCAAGAGGTCGGGAATCTCGAAGACGGCGCGGTTCGGCAGAGCGGCGGCGTTTTCGCGGAAGCGCTCGAGCGTGTGGTCGCGGAGCAATTGCTCGACGGCGGGGACGATCCGGCGGAAGCTCTTGACGGCGATTCCGACCTGATTCTCCGTGACCCAGGTGGCGTTGTAGCGTTCCTGCGGAAGCGTCCAGGCGTTGCATTCCACGATCACCGGCAACTTCATCGCGATCGCTTCGCTGACACAACCCGGCCCGGGCTTGCCGATCAAAAAATCCGAAAGATGCATGTAACGCGGAATGTTCGTCGTGAAGCCCTCGACGAAAACAGGGATGCGCGTGCGTCGCGCAGCGAGCCGCGCGCGAAGTTTTTCGTTGCGCCCGCAGATGAGAATGAGTTGTACGGGCAAGTCCGTTTTGTCGAGGCGATCGAGAATCCGCTCGATGGCGCTCGATCCGAAGCCGCCGAATAGGACAAGGCCCGTCGCGAGATCCGGGCGAAGACCGAGCGAGGAGCGTCCGGCGGCGCGATCCTCGGTCTGCGGCTCGTAGAAGCGCGGGTGAAGAATCATGCCCGACGCGCGAAACACGCAGTCGGGAGAGGCCGCGAATTTCAGAGCCTGGCGCTCGGCGAGATCCGAGCCGCAGATGAAATTTTGTTCGCGGCGCTCCATCCAGAAATTCGGGGGATAGTTTGCGAGATCGGTGAGGACCGTGACGAACGGGCGGCCGGGAAACGCAATCGCGAAACTTTCGCCGAGGATGCGATTGAAGTGCGGAACGAAGGAAACCACCATGTCGGGCGCTGCCGATCGCCAGTACTTCGTGAGGAGTTTCACGAGCGGCCCGTGATAGACGCGAATCGTGGCTTGCAAGAGAAGCAGCAATTGCGCGCTGCCGAGCGTCCAGCCGGAACGCAACATGGAATTGTAGAAATCCTGAATGCGAATGCCGGTGAGGCGACGGAGGACATCGAGTTTGTCGAGTTCCTCCTGCAGATTCATCAACTGAACATCCCAGGGAAGCTGCCGCGACGCGATCGCGAGCCGCAGGGCGGTTGCGGCGCTGCGGTGCCCACCACCGGCGTCGAAAAAGACAAACTCAATGCGCTTCATAGGGCGCGCTATGAATAGCACAGGCGTGGCCAATCGCAAGGGCGAGGTTTGGGCGGCCGGGGGCGCGCGTGCCCAAAGAGTAATAAGTCTTGTATTTACAATAGTTTTGCAGGGCTTTCATCGGGCCGTAACAATCCCGGAGTACGACAGTAATATGAAATGCGACCTGCACATCCACTCGCGGTTTTCGGGGCCATCGACGCTGCCGGTGCTGAAGGCGTTTTGCCTGGAATCGTACAGCGAACCGGAAGAGGTGTATTCCGTATTGAAGCGCCGGGGGATGGACGTCGTCACGTTAACCGACCACGACTCGCTCGATGGTTGCGAGGCGCTGCGGGCGCATGCGGACTTCTTCGCGAGCGAAGAAGTGACCTGCCGCATGCCGAGCGGCACCGAGGCGCACATCGGAGTCTATGACCTGAACTCGCGCCAGCACGCGGAGATTCAGCGGCGCGCAAACGATTTGCCCGCTTTGCTTGCCTATCTGGGGGAACAGGAGCTGTTCTATTCGGTGAATCACATTTTTTCCTCCCTCACGGGCCCGCGCAACGAAGAGGACTTCCGATGGTTCGTGGATAGTTTCCCGGCGTTTGAAACTTTGAACGGCCACATGTTGCCCGAGACGAACCGCCATGCGGCGCGGCTGGCCCGGCGAACGGAAAAAGTCTCGCTGGGGGGCAGCGACGCGCACACCACGAACGCGGCCGCGACGGCGTACACGGAAGTGCCGGGCGCTGGGAACAAAGAAGAGTTTCTTGCGGGGCTGCGACGCGGATTTTGCCGCGCGCGCGGTTCGAGCGGAAGCTACGCGCAAACGACGCGGGTCGCGCTGCGCGTTGTGTGGGAAGTGCTGCGCGAGGAGCGCTGGGCGGCGGTGCTGGCGCCGCTCGCGATTCTAATTCCCGCGTTTACGTATGGGAATTTCGCGTCGGAGCAACTTTTCGCCCGGCACTGGGCGCGGCGAATCGTTCCACGACGGCGGCGGCGCGGCAGCGGGAGATCGCTGGGGGCGTCTCTTCGGCCGGCGGCGATGGGGAAGACGTCATGACAGTGACGCGGGCCGTCTGGGGCTACATCGACAGCCGGGATCGCAGGCTGATGCGCCGCGTGCATCGCTGGCGGCCGCCGCGGTGGTTTCGCATATGGATGATTTCGTCCACGCGCTGCGGCGATGGCTGGTTGTGGTATGCGCTAGGCGGCATCCTATTGTTGTTCGGCGGACCCAGGCGGTTCGCGGCCGTCATTGCGGCGGGAGCCGCGGCAGTGACGGGGATCTGCCTCTTCAAGCTGCTGAAGCACATCAGCCACCGGGCGCGTCCGTGCCATTTGGAGCCGCACTGCTGGGCGCGCGTGCTTCCTCCCGACCGGTTTTCGTTTCCTTCGGGCCATTCGATCACGGCGTTCGCAATTGCCGTTTGTGCTGGGTTGTTCTACCCGCAGTTACAGGATGCGCTGCTGTTTGTGGCGCTGTGCATCGCGGCGTCGCGGATTGTCCTCGGATTGCATTTTTTAAGCGACGTAATCACCGGCTCGGCGATCGGAGCTGCGCTGGGCTACACCTCGTTCCACCTTTTCAGCTGAGCTCAACCTTCCTTCCAGGCTCGCGCTGAGCACCCGCTTGCGCGTGGGAACCGCGGCATTCGTGCTAAAGTGACTCGGCCCCGGCGTTCCGGGGCGGGGGGAAGAGTTGGCCTACCGCGATTTGCGAGAATTCATTGCGAGGTTGGAGAAAGAAGGGGAACTTCGGCGGATTTCGGCCGAGGTGGACCCGGTGCTTGAGATCACGGAGGTGGCGCAGCGGGTTTTGCGCGAGGGCGGCCCGGGTCTTCTATTTGAGCGCCCGAAGGGATCGCGCGTTCCGGTGGCCATCAATCTGGTTGCGAGCGAGCGACGGGTGAATCTGGCGCTCGAAGTCAAGGACGTCGCCGAGATTGCGGAACGAATTCGCTCGATGATTGATTTTCAGTCGCCGCAAGGTCTGCTCGACAAGATCAAGATGCTGCCGAAATTGGCGGAGCTGGGCTCCTTTTTTCCGAAGACGGTGCGCTCCGGGCCTTGCAAAGAAGTCGTTCGCCGGGACGATTTTTCTCTGTCGGAGTTTCCGATTCTCAAATGCTGGCCCCAGGATGGCGGGCGATTCATCACGTGGCCGCTGGTGATCACGAAGAATCCGGAGACCGGTAAGCGGAACGTGGGCGTCTATCGCATGCAAGTGTTCGACGAGCGGACGACGGCGATGCATTGGCAAACCCAAAAACACGGCGCCGAACATTTTCGGCGCGCGCGCGCGGCGGACCCGCAGGGACGCATCGAAGTAGCGGTTGCGATCGGTGCCGATCCGGCGACTTGCCTATCCGGAATCCTGCCGGCGCCGCCGGATTTGGACGAATTCATGTTCGCGGGCTTCTTGCGGCGAGAGCCGGTCGAGGTGGTGCCCTGCGAGACGTGCTCGCTCGAAGTGCCCGCGAACGCGGAGATCGTTCTGGAAGGCTACGTGGAACTCGGGGAGATGCGCACGGAAGGGCCGTTCGGGGACCACACGGGTTTTTATTCCCTCGAAGGCGAGTATCCGGTTTTCCACGTGACATGCGTGACGCACCGGCGCGAACCGATCTACCTTGCCACGGTTGTCGGCCCGCCCCCGCAAGAGGATTATTTCATGGGCCATCTGGTCGAGCGCGTGTTCTTGCCGGTGATGCAGATGCAGTATCCCGAGATTGTGGATATTGCGATGCCCGCGGAGGGGATCTTCCACAATCTGATGCTGGTATCGATCCGGAAATCCTATCCGGGCCATGCGCGAAAAATCATGAGCGCGATTTGGTCGCTCGGCCAGGCGATGTTCACGAAGGTCATCGTGGTTGTGGACCACGACGTGAACGTGCAGGACCCGCACGAGGTGGTCTGGAAGAGTCTGTGCGCACTCGATCCGGAGCGAGACGTCCAGTTTGTGCTGGGTCCTGTGGACACGTTGGATCACGCCGCCCGGATGCAGGACTTCGGCTCCAAGATGGGTATCGATGCCACGCGGAAGTGGGCTTCGGAAGGTTTTCTCCGCCCGTGGCCCGATGAGATAAAGATGGACGACGCAACGCGCGCCCGAGTGGATGCGCTTTGGAGCAAGTTCGGCCTCAGCCGTTAAAGGAGTCGAGCATGCCTATTACAGGCTGTCTGCCGCAAGGTTTCCCGGCGTCTTGACAAATTCCGGCAGGGGCCTGTCCGGAAAGGCAGTCCACCCGGCCTTTGTGTCAGGCGTATTCTTAAGACACCACAGGTTTTGCATTGCTTGACACCCCTCTTACCAAATGCCAAATTCGCGAGCAGGTACGGATGCCCCTGAAAGGGGTCGGGGGGCGTCGTCCGAAGTGGGCGCGGGCTTTTTGGTGGCTCGCGGGAAAGCTGCGTCGGATTCGGATAGCAAAGGCAAGCGGCTTCAGGAAGGGTCCTCTCTGGAGTCCGCGCGCCGCGCAGTCTGAGGGGCTGTGACAATGTTCGGAAAGCCAAGACAGGTCCTGGTGGTGGGTCTCGACATCGGTTCGAGCTCAATCAAGTCCGTTGAGTTGAAATCCACGAAACAAGGGTTCGAGCTTGTGAGTTTCGGGCTGGAGCCGCTGGCGCAGGACACGGTTGTGGACGGCGCGATCATGGATGCGCCATTGGTGGCGGGCGCAATCGGCGGCCTGTTCGACAAGCAGAAGGTCAAGACCAAGAACGTCGCGACTTCGGTATCGGGGCATTCGGTCATCGTGAAGCGGGTGACGCTGCCAATGATGTCCGAGGAGGAATTATTCGACCGGGTGCAGAGCGAAGCGAGCCAGCACATCCCGTTTGACATTGCGGACGTGAGCCTCGACTACCAGTTGCTGGAGTCCGTGGACTCCCAGATGGACGTTTTGCTGGTGGCGGTAAAGAAAGACAAGATTCTGAACCATACGAACGTCTTGGCGCAGGCGGGGAAGAATCCCACGATCGTGGATATCGACGCCTTCGCGCTGCAGAACTGTTTTGAAATCAATTACGACCCGGACCCCGGCCAGACGATGGCGCTGCTGAACGTCGGCGCGAGCGTCATGAACATCAACATCGTCCGCGGCGGCATCCCGCTGTTCACCCGCGACGTCTCCGTGGGCGGCAACCAGTACACGGACGCCCTGCAGAAGGAACTCGACCTCAGCTTCGAAGACGCGGAACGGTTGAAGAAGGGCGATGTGATCGCGGGGGTGGCCGACGAGCACAAGGCGCAAATCCTGCGCTCGGTTTCCGACATTCTGATCCTCGAGATTCAGAAGACGTTCGACTTTTTCCGCGCAACGGCAAGCGGCGAAAACATTCAACGGATATACGTGGGCGGCGGGACGGCGCGCGTGCCGGGATTGGTGGACCTGCTGCGCGAGGAATTCGCGATGCCGGTGGAGGAGCTCTACCCGTTCCGCAAGATCGTGATCAATCCGGGGCGTCACAACGAAGACCAGATCCGTGAACTGGCGCCACGACTCGCAATCGCGGTGGGTCTGGCGCTAAGGAGTTTCGACCAGCCATGATCCGAATCAACCTACTCGGCCGGGCTCGCCCGAAAGCCGCACGCAAACCGATGCCGATGGAAGGTGCGTTGCAAGGGGCGCTGCTGCTTGCGGCGGCCGTCGTATCGATCGGCGTGCTCTGGTACTACTGGGCGCAACTCGACACTGAAGCGGGGAAGTTGAACACTGACATTTCGCAACAGCAGCGCGAGAAAGCGCGCCTCCAAAACCTAAAATCGCAAGTGGAAAACTTCGAGAAAGAGAAAGTCATTCTCCAGCAGCGCATCAACATCATCGAGGACTTGCAGCGCAATCGCACGGGAGGCCAGGAGCTTCTCGATGCGCTCGCAAATACGGTGAGCCGGACCGACACGCTTTGGCTGACGTCGCTGGACCGAAAGGGAAGCTCCCTCACGATTCAAGGATCTGCCGGTTCGATCAACGCCGTGGCCAACTTCATTACAGAGCTGAAGCGCTCGGGATATTTCGAGCACGTGGAAATCAAGGAATCGCACGAGGATGACAGCAGCAAGGCGGTGCAGACGTTCGTCTTTCAGCTGTCGGCGCAGTTCGTCCTGCCGGGGGCGAAGCCTCCTGCACCAGCCGCCGCTCCGGCTCCCAACGGAGCGCCGGCTCCGGCGAGGAAAGGATAGGGACGGCGATGGCGATCTCTTTCCGCGAATTCCCCTGGTATATCCAGGCGCTCATCTTCGTGGCACTGGCCGTCGTGCTCATCGGATTGGGCATTTACCTGCCGTTTTCGCCGGTATCGTCCAAGCGCTCGGAGGTCACGCAACTTCACGACCAGGACGCCGCGCTCAAACAGGAAGTGGCGGGCCTCGAGGTTTACGAAAGGCGCTACGCCGATTTCAACCAGCAGATGAACGCGCTGCACAAACAAATGGACACGCTCCAAGCCATCGTTCCCGAAGACAAACAAGTCGACGAGTTCATTCGCCTGTTGCAGGGAGCAGCGGCGGCCTCGGGAGTGCAGATACGGTCCCTGACGGCGCAGACCGTGATTCCGCACCAGTACCATTACGAGATGCCGTTTCAGATCACCGTGGATGGTCCTTACTACAACGTGGTGGACTTTTTCTCGCGCCTGAGCCGGCTGTCGCGGATCATAAACGTGGGTGACTTGACCCTAACTGGAGTAGATGCTTCGAAAGAGGGGAAATTTGCGATGCGCCCTGGGACTTCGGTGTCGGGGTCCTGCAACGTCGTCACTTTCTTTACAAATCCGGAGAATGCGGCACCGGGACCGACTGCCACTCCGACGCCGGCTTCGGCTCCGGGCGCGACCAGTCCGGTCACAAGACCGGTCGTGCCACCTCCAGTAAGGACTGTGGAATGATGCGCGCGAATTCTTATCTCAGACTTCTCGGCTTGCTGGCTCTCACGGGCGGGGCGGCTTCTCAACTGTGCGGCCAAGGAGTGCCCGTCCAGCCTTCACAGATCCGGAATCAGTTGAACCAAGCGCAAAGTCCGGCGCCAGCGACTACGAAGCCCGCGCCGAAACCCGCGCCGGCACCGGCACCAAAACCAGCACCGAAGCCAGCACCCAAGCCAGCACCCAAGACGAATGCGCCTCGGCAAGCGCAAGCGGCTCCGAAGACTACACCCAAGACTCAACCGAAGCCCGCGACGAATGCTTCCGCAGCGCCGGTCCAGCAGCCGCCCAAGAAACCGGCTGCACCGGGTGCGCCAAATGCCGCCCAGACCAGTACGACGGCCCAGGCAGGTGCACCGGCGGGGTCGCGGCGAGATCCGTTCCTTCCGCTTGTTGGCCAAGATCACAGTGGCGGCTCCCGTCCCGAGAACCTCCCGCCTGGAAAAGCGGGTCTGGTTGTCAGCACGGTCCAGATCAATGGGCTTGTGCATGGGCCGGACGGGATGATCGCCGTGGTGTCCAGCCCGCAAGGGCGAGTTTATTTCCTTCATGAGGGTGACAAGCTTTACGACGGCTCGGTGGAACAGATCAAGTTGGACGCCGTGTTGTTCCACGAAACGGGCCAAGACGCGTTCGGTAGACCCGTCGATCGAGAAGTGACGAAGAGACTGTACCCCAGTCCAGGAGAACAGCAATGAAGACCTACTGGCCCGCCTTGGCGTGCAGGCCCATCCTCCGGCTCGCCTGCCTGCTATTGGTATTGAGCGCCGCCATAGCGACCCTATGGGCTGGTGCCGGGACCTCGCCCGCAGCCGCTGCAACCGCGGCAATCGCGGCCGTGGAGGTTGGCCACGCAGGCCAGCAAACAACGGTCCGCGTGGAAGGGACCGGTCCGCTGAGCTACCACTTGCTGCGGCTGTCTGATCCGCCGCGGCTGGTGGTGGATTTCTCGAACGCGCGATTGGTGATGCGAGAGAGTCCGATCGAGAGTTCCTACGTCCCCGTGCGCGGGGTCCGGCTGGGACATCCCGAGGCAAATACGGTCCGCGTGGTCATCGACCTTGAGCGGTTCGTTCCGTACAACGTGCAAAACGACGGATCCAGTTTCATCGTCAGCTTCGACGCGACCGTGCCCGCCGCCGTCACATCGGCTATTCCTCGGAAGCCGGCCGTGCATGCGGAGCCAGCCGTTCCGACGATGCACCTGCCCGCTTGGCTGGGGGGATTAGACAGCGGGCTCGCCGCGCCGAACGACACGCCTCCTCCACCGCAGGCGGCGTCCACGCCAACTTCGCCGGCTGTGCTTGCGCCGCAGGGCACGGCCCCGTCAGCAGGGCCGGCGCCGGTGACGGAGAAACGGTACACAGGCGACCCGATTTCGGTCGATCTGAAGGACGTCGATCTGAAGGATTTCTTCCGCCTCATTCATGAGATCAGCGGTCTGAACGTCGTTCTGGACCCCGCCGTTCATGGGACGGTAACTCTCGTCCTGGACGAGGTCCCGTGGGACCAGGCCCTGGATATCGTTCTGCAGAACAACGGGCTGTCGAGCCAGATTCAAGGCAACGTTTTGCGAATCGCCACGCAGGACACCCTGAAGAGAGAGGCGGATTCGCGGCGGGAATTGACCCGAGCGCAGGCGGATTCGGTGGACCTGGTGACCGAGACGCGGACGCTGAGTTATGGAAATGCCACGAAAATGCGGGACGTGCTGCGCCGGTTTCTTTCCCCGCGCGGCGACATTTTCTCGGACGACCGCACGAACACGCTGATCATCCGCGACGTTCCTTCGGTCCTGCCGTCCCTCAACGATTTGATCCGGCAGCTCGATCGTAAGTCGCAACAAGTGGAGATCGAGGCGCGCGTCGTAGAGGCTTCACGGAGCTTCGCGCGGGACATCGGAACGCAATTCGGCTTCGCATACGGCAACGGCAACAACATCTACGGCGGGTTGTCCACTGTTGGCACCAGCCCCGTCGCTCATACGATCGTGCCGCCGCTGGTTGCGGCGGGCGCCACGGCCCAGATGCCGCTCAGTACGAATTTCCCGGCGATTGGGCCGACGAGCGGATTCACTTTCTCCAACCAGTCCGCGAACTTCGCGCTGGATTTCATGCTGTCGCTCATGGAAACCAAGAACGTCGGCAAATTGCTCTCCGAGCCCGAAGGGGTCACACAGAACAACGAGAAACTGGTTGTGAAGCAGGGCGTGCAAATCCCGATTCAGACCAACATCAACAACACGATCTCAACGCAGTACGTAGACGCGGCCCTCATACTTACCGTGACCCCGCAGATTACCGCCGACGGGACGGTCTTCATGGCCGTGGACGTGGAGAATACGGCGATTGACACCGGTATTCCTGCGATTCAGGGCGAGCCGGCGCTGTCCACGCAAGCCGCGATCTCAAATGTGACGGTACGCGACGGCGGTACGGTTGTGATGGGCGGCGTGATCGTCTCGCAGCAGAATTCCACGACCAATCAGGTTCCTTTGCTTGGGAACATCCCGGTGATCGGACACCTGTTCAAAGAGAATTCGGTCAGCACGCAATCACAGGAATTGCTCTTCTTCATCACGCCGCGTATTCTTCCGGACTGAGGGTCCGGAGGCATAGGCGCGGGGCGCGCCAAACTCCTTGAGAGGGAGGAGACTTCGGTCTCCTCCCTTTTTTTATGTGCGAAGAGATTCAAGGCCGATTGAAGCGGGCACGTGCCGCGGCTGTGGCGCGGGGGGCCGATGGATTGCTGGTCGCCGGGCCCGCGGACGTGTTCTATCTTTCCGGGTTCACTGGAGATGCGGGCTCCCTTCTTGTCGAACCATCCCGCGTGACCCTGTTCACGGATGGCCGGTTCACGGTCCAGGCTAGGGAGGAGGCTCCCCAGACAAAGTTGCACATCGTCCGAGGTTTGCTGAATGCGGGCATTGGGGAATACCTCGCCCGGCGAACGAGAAGAGTGGCGTATGCGCCTTCCCAATGGAATCTGGATGCCTGGAAGGTGCTGAGACGGGCGGCGGGCCGGCGGGCGCGCTGGGTGGCCGCGGAGGGCCTCGTGGCGGCACTCAGGACGATTAAATCGCCCAGTGAGGTGGACACGATCCGCGAGGCCGGCAAGATCGCCTGCGAAGTGATGGAGGAGGTAATCAGCCTGGTCCGGCCGGGGATTGCGGAACTCGATCTGGCGGCTGAGATTGGCTATCGGCTCCGCCGCAAAGGAGCTAGTGGGGAATCGTTCGAGGCGATCGTTGCTTCCGGGCCGCGATCCGCATTGCCGCATGCGCGAGCAAGCAGCCGCCGAATCGGGAAAAATGAGTTGGTCGTCTTGGACCTGGGTGCTATACTCCGCCGCTACTGTAGCGACCTGACACGCACGGTATTTGTGGGCCGCGCCCCCACCCGCCTCAGGAGATGGTACCAGGCAGTCCAAGAGGCCCAGGCGGCTGCGCGCGAGTGCCTTGGCCCCGGCGTGGCTGCAGGTGAAGTGGACAGGGCGGCAAGGCAGGTCCTGGACAAAAGGCGGCTTGGCAACTACTTCGTCCACAGTACGGGGCACGGTTTGGGGCTGGAGATTCACGAAGATCCGCGGTTGGCTCGCGGGCAAAGACGGCTGCTGGAAGCGGGCATGGTGGTCACAATTGAGCCCGGAGTCTACGTGGAAGGGACGGGCGGCATCCGCATCGAGGATGATGTGCTTGTGACCGCGAACGGTTCTGAGCTTCTCACGCGGTTTGGGCGGGACCTGTTGGAAATCTGACTCTCGATGAAACGCGGCAAAAGAACCACTGACAGCTCATCCGTCGAGGTGCCGGGAGTAGACTTGGCACAACTCGAGCGCCTGCTCGCCTTCATGTCCGAGCACGGCCTCGAGGAATTCGAATACGCGTATGGCGACCTCCGCATACGCCTCAAGAAGGCCGCGAGCGCCGATCTCGGCCCGAGAATGCTGCCGCCGCGTGCCGAGGCCACGATTCCCTCACTGCCACAGCCGGTGGCGGAAACGCCGGCGCCGGCGGTTCGTCCCCCCGAGTCGGCGAGCGCGGGCCGTCCAAGCGCCCCGGCGACCGGGCAATCCGCCGCGGACGCCGAAGGGGACGGGCTCCAACTCATCAAATCGCCGATCGTTGGAACTTTTTATTCGGCTTCCAGCCCTGGGGCTGAGCCGTTCGTCAAGCTGGGAGACCACGTCGAGCCGGGCCAAATCGTCTGCATCGTTGAGGCGATGAAACTGATGAACGAGATCGAGGCAGATGTGGGCGGCGAAGTCGCACAGATATTTCTCGAAAGCGGCCAGCCCGTGGAATACGGCGAGCCTTTGTTCGCCATACGCCCGGGGGCCAAGAAGTAGCCGGGGCGTTCCCTCCGACGATGTTTCGCAAGATTCTCATCGCAAACCGGGGCGAGATTGCGCTGCGCGTGATTTGCGCATGCAAGGAACTCGGAATCGGGACGGTCGCCGTGTTTTCCGAGGCGGACAGAGACTCCTTGCATGTGAAATTCGCCGATGAGGCGGTGTGCATCGGGCCGCCGCGGTCCGTGGATAGCTACCTCAACATCCCGCACGTGATCAGCGCGGCCGAAATCACAAATGTGGACGCCATCCATCCGGGCTATGGGTTCCTCTCGGAGAACGCCAATTTCGCCGAGGTCTGCGAAGCTTCTGAAATCACGTTCATCGGCCCGTCGGCGGACATTCTGCGGTTGATGGGAGAGAAGGGGCAGGCACGGCGCGAGATGGCGTCGGCGGGCATGCCCATTGTCCCCGGCTCGGACGGCATGGTGGCTGATGAGACCGCGGCTCTCGCCGAAGCGGCTCGGATCGGCTACCCGATTATCATCAAAGCCTCCGCGGGAGGAGGCGGGCGCGGCATGCGCCTCGTGAAGCGCGCCGGAGAGCTGGCGCCCGCATTTGCCACCGCGCGCAACGAGGCCTTGCAGTCGTTTGGCGTCCCGGATGTCTATATTGAGAAATTCATCGAGCACCCGCGCCACATCGAATTCCAGGTGCTGGGCGACCGGCACGGCCGCGTGATGCACCTTGGGGAGCGCGAGTGCAGCATCCAGCGGCGCCACCAGAAGCTCATCGAGGAGTCGCCGTCTCCGGCACTGACGCCGGAGAGCCGCGAACGCCTGGGCAAACTGGTGGTGAGGGCGCTCGAACGAATCGGTTATTACGGCGCCGGGACGGTGGAACTCTTGATGGACGAAGATGGCTCTTTCTATTTCATCGAGATGAACGCGCGCATCCAGGTCGAGCATCCCGTCACTGAGATGGTCACCAACGTCGACTTGATTAAATCTCAGGTGCGCTTGGCCGCAGGGGAGGATCTGGAGAGCGTCGTCGGCCAAAGTGCATCCGGCGGGCACAGCATCGAATGCCGAATCAACGCCGAAGACCCCGTGACTTTCGCCCCGTCGCCCGGCCGCATCACGGTGTTCCAGCAGCCCGGTGGCACGGGCGTCCGCGTGGATTCCGCCGCGTATGCCGATGCCGTGATATCGCCGTACTACGATTCTCTCGTCGCCAAGTTGATCTGCCGCGGCCGCGACCGAACCGAATCCCTCGCGCGAATGCGGCGCGCGCTGGAAATGTTCGTCATCGAGGGCATCAAGACGACGATTCCCCTGCACCGCCGCGTTCTGGCCGACCCGGATTTTGAGGCCGGCCGCTTCGACACGCACTTCATGGAGCGATACGCTCCGGGCAACGGTTCCTGAACGCGGCTGCGCGCGCGCCGAGCGCTGCGCATTCCGCCGCAAGCAGGCCGGAGGAGGCTTGTGTTCCCGAGGCTGTATGCCATGATCGAGGCGTCGCTGCTCAGCGATTCCGATTCGCCCCCGACCGATTTGGGGCTGGCAACCGCTCAAATGCTGGCAGATTCCGGGGTCGAGCTGATGCAATACCGGAATAAACTGTCCAACTCCCGTCAACTCTGCGAAATATCGCTGCGGTTCGTGCAGGGGCTCGCGGCGGCGCCCGTTCGCTTCATCGTCAACGACCGGCCCGACATCGCAATCCTGACCGGCGCGGGGGGCGTTCACGTGGGACAGACCGATCTGGGCGTGGAACAGGCGCGCGCGATTTGCGGGGCGGGGCTCTGGGTCGGAGTGTCGACGCACAATCTCGACCAGGTGCGAGAAGCCGACAAGAGTTCCGCGGATTATATTGCGTTCGGCCCCGTTTTCCCGACGGCCACCAAGCAGAATCCCGATCCGGTTGTCGCTCTCGAAGGTTTGCGCGAGGCGCGCAAGTTGACGCGGAAGCCGCTCGTCGCCATCGGCGGCATCACGCTCGAGCGGGCTTCGGAAGTGTACGCGGCGGGGGCGGACTCGATCTGCGTCGCTCGCGACCTGCTGTGCGCCGCGGACCCTTCGCGCCGCGCGCGCGAATATCTGCGGATCGGCGCGGAGGCCGCGCGCGCGTGAGCCAGGCCGCACATCCCGCCACGAAGGCCGGAGCCGCGACCGGTTTTGTTCGCGAGCTGAGCCTCTTCGATTCGACGATGATCGTCGTCGGCTCGATGATCGGCTCGGGGATTTTCATCGTCGCCGCGGACATCACGCGCCAAACGGGCTCGGCCGGCGGTCTTCTTCTCGCATGGGTCATCACGGGGTTTTTGACGCTGGCTGCGGCGCTTTCCTACGGCGAGCTTGCCGCGATGATGCCCCACGCGGGCGGCCAGTACGTCTATCTGCGCGAATCGTATTCGCCGCTGTGGGGTTTTCTCTACGGCTGGACGCTCTTTCTTGTGATTCAAACGGGGACGATCGCGGCCGTGGCCGTGGGCTTCGCGCGGTATCTGGGGGTCGTTGCGCCGCAGGTTTCCGCGACGCGCTGGATCATTCCGCCGCTGCGGCTTTCGGCGCGTTACGCCGTCAGCCTCTCGCTTCAGCAACTCGTGGGCGTTGCCCTGATTCTGCTGCTCACTTGGGTGAACATGCGGGGGCTGCACCTCGGCAAGATCGTCCAGAACACGTTCACTTCCGCGAAGACCCTGGCGCTGGCGGGCTTGATCCTGCTCGGCGTCTTTTGGGGGAGGAACGCCGCGGCCGTCCACGCGAATTTCGCCTCGCTTTGGGCGCTGCACTCCCCGAACACGATTCAGCCCGGGGCCGATTTCTTGCGACGGTTCGTGCCGGTCGTCTCCGCGGCATCGGGCGCGTTCGGCATCGCGGTCGCGTTCGGCGTCGCGCAGGTCGGCTCGCTCTTTTCCGCCGATGCCTGGAACAACATCACGTTCACCGCCGGAGAAGTGAAGAACCCGCGCCGCGATGTGCCGCTGTCGCTTGCGGCGGGGACAGGCATCGTGATCGTTCTCTACGTGCTGGCCAATCTCGCGTACTTGCTGACGCTGCCTATTGCGCAGATTCAGTCCGCGCCGGACGATCGCGTGGCCTCGGCCTCGCTTGGCGTGATTTTCGGCGGCGCGGGAGCCGCAATCATGGCGCTGGCGATCATGGTATCGACGTTCGGCTGCGCCAACGGATTGATACTCGCGGGGTCGCGCGTGTATTACGCGATGGCGCGGGACAATCTCTTCTTCCGCTCGATCGGGCGGCTGAACCGCCATCACGTTCCCTCAAAGGGCCTTGTGCTGCAGGGGGCTTGGGCGGCGTTTCTGGTATTGATGCGCACCCGCACCGTGAACCCGGCGACAGGGAAGGTGACCTACGGCAATCTCTACAGCGATCTTCTGGATTACGTCGTTTTCGCCGTGCTGATTTTTTACGTGCTGACGATCGCGGGGTTGTTCCGCCTGCGGAGAAGCAAGCCCGATGCGGAGCGGCCTTATCGCGCGTTTGGTTATCCCGTGGTGCCGGTGTTATATATCGCTGCCGCGCTGGTCATCATGTCGGTCTTGCTCTTGTACAAGACGCAGACGGCTTGGCCGGGACTGGTGATCGTGTTGTGCGGCGTTCCCGTCTATTGGTTTTGGCGATCGCGAGGGACGGGCGCATCCGAATCGTAGGGGCGTCTTCGCCGCTCGAATCGCGCGGCCTGTGAAGGGAGCGAGCAAATGCCGAATTTGCTCTTTGCCAAGAAGCCGATGAACATGTTGCTCGCTGAGGCTGACGAGGCCGGCGAGCACACGATGCGGCGGACGCTTGGGGCGTGGTCCCTGACTTCGCTCGGCGTCGGCGCGATCGTAGGCGCCGGGATCTTCGTTCTTACCGGAGAGGCCGCGGCGCAATACGCCGGGCCCGCAATCGTCCTGTCGTTCATCTTGGCCGGCGTCGGATGCGTCTTTGCGGGGCTTTGCTACGCGGAATTCGCCGCGATGATTCCGCTGGCCGGCAGCGCATACACCTACGGCTACGCAACTCTGGGTGAACTCATCGCCTGGATTATCGGCTGGGACCTGATTCTGGAGTATGCCTTCGGCGCCGCGAGCGTCGCCTCCGGATGGAGCGGCTACTTTGTAAGCCTGCTTCAAGACTTCGGCATCCATCTGCCGCCACAGTTCACCGCAACGCCGGGTGCGAGTCTGGTCTTCTACGGCGGGCGATGGTCGGCTCTGGCGAGCGTGCTGCCCACACTTCAGTCGAATGGCATAAGTCCGGCGAGTCTGCCGAGGGCCACGGGGGTGATCGACCTCGTGGCGTTCTTCGCGATTTGCGTCGTGACGACTGTCCTCGTGATTGGGATCAAGGAATCGGCCCGTCTCAACAACCTGATCGTGATGATCAAGATTTCCATCGTCCTGATTTTCATCGGCGTGGCTATGGCGTTCGTCTTCCGGCATCCTTCCATCGCCAGCGCAAACTGGCACCCCTTCATTCCGCCCAACCAAGGCGCATTCGGCAAATACGGCTGGTCGGGCATTGCGCGAGGGGCAGGCGTGATCTTCTTCGCCTATATCGGCTTCGATGCCGTCTCCACCGCCGCGCAGGAGACCAAGAACCCCAAGCGCGACATGCCCATCGGCATTCTGGGCTCCCTGCTCATCTGCACGGTGCTCTATATCCTGGTGTCCGGGCTGCTCACCGGCGTGGTGAAGTACACGGCGCTGAACGTGCCCGACCCCGTCGCCATCGGCGTTGACGCCACGGGGATCGGGTTTGTGTTCCACGTCCGCGGGCATGCCGTGAATCTGAGCAGCTTCCTCGTGAAGCTTGGGGCGATCGCCGGACTGGGCAGCGTGATGCTGGTCATGCTGCTTGGGCAATCGCGCGTCTTCTACTCGATGGCCAAGGACGGTCTGCTGCCTCCTTGGGCGGGGAAAATTCACCGTCGCTTCCGGACGCCGTACATCTCGTCCATCACCGTCGGACTTTTCGTCGCCACGTTCGCATCCTTGATTCCGATCACCATTCTTGGCGAGCTGGTCAGCATCGGCACGTTGCTGGCATTTGTGATCGTCTGCGCGGGCGTGTGGGAATTGCGGGTGCGCGACCCGGGGCTTCCGCGCGCGTTCAAGACGCCATGGGTGCCGCTGGTGCCGATCTTGGGGATTCTGGTTTCTGGCCTGCTGATGGTCAGCTTGCCTCGAAGCACCTGGATCCGCCTCTTGGTCTGGCTCGCGATAGGTCTCGTGATCTATTTCAGCTACGGCCGCAAGCACAGCCGCGTGCGCCAGGCGTTGCAGAAGTAGCGCTGGACGCCTGAATCGCACAACCAGTGGATTTTCTGCCGCGTCTGAGTAAGAGTGTCGCGGGGCAGGGAAAAGCGGCACCGACAGATGGCTATCGCAAAACCAGACCGCTTGCGTTCACTCTGGCGCAGAACCAATCTTTGGGATCGGGCCGCGCTGCTTTTCATTTTGCTGTACGCGGTGCCGGCTGCGCTGAGAGATGCGGGCCTGGCCGTGCGTGTGCCGGGCGTTCTCGGGTTTCTATTTGCGCTGTCGCTCGCATACTTCGTTCTTGTGCGGGGCATCGGTTGGGTGCGCCGCCGGCTCCTCTGGAGACTGCGCAACCGGCTGATCGTCGCCTACCTACTCATCGCCGTGGTTCCGGTCCTGCTGCTGGTCACGATTGCCGCACTTTCGGCTTACTTGTTGTATTGGCAATTCGGCGCCTACCTGGTTTATAGCGATTTGCAAAGGCGGCAGGACGAAGTCGCGACCACGGCGGAGATGCTTGCGAATTCGCTGGCAGTCGAGGCCGCCGCGACCCGGAAACCTGTGGACATGAACTCACTGCCGCCGCCCACGACGGCATTTCTTGACATGGCGCGAGCCGATCTCCCCGGCCTCGAAGCCACGGTTGGCAAGAACGAGGAGCTTTTACAGCGCTCGCCGGATCGTCCGCGCTCGCATTTCGCGGGAATCGTGCAATCGAACGACCAACTCGTTCTTGCCTCCGTGATTGCGCGGATGCTTCCCTCCGGGCGGCTCGTCGTTTCCGTGTCCGTGCCGGTTTCGCCCGCACTGATTTCCATGCTCGAACCGGAGCTGGGGCCGATCCAAGTGAACGTCATGCGCCCGACCCATGAGGCCAATCCGCAGGGACTCGTCTATTCAAGCGGCGGACGCCAGTTTGTCGCCGAGCGCGAAATACTTTCGCCGGGCCGCAGCGATCCGCCGAAAGCGAATTGGCTGGACGTCAACGTTCGCGGTTTGTCGAAGCTCGGCGCGATTGATGCTACCGCCGTCTCGGACCCCGGCGCGGATCTGCCCGTTTTTGTCTCGTTCAGCACGAGGCCCTCGCGTCTGAATCACCGATTGTTCACTTCGGTGGGGGAACTCGGTGGCCTACTCGTGACGGCCCTGCTGGTGGTCGGCGGGATTTTCCTCGTGATTGAAGTTGCGGCGCTGGTTACGGGCATCATCCTGACCCGCACGATCACAAGCGCGGTGAACGATCTCTACGGCGCGACGCAGCGCATCCAGGCTGGGGATTTCTCGTATCGCGTCCGCGTCGGGCGGAGCGATCAACTGGGCGTGCTCGGCGAGTCGTTCAATACCATGACGGCGTCCGTCTCCACGCTCCTCGAAGAGCAGCGCAAACGGCAGCATCTCGAAAACGAATTGTCAATCGCCCGCGAAGTGCAGGCGCAGCTTTTCCCGAGAGAGCTTCCCGCCCTCCCCGGAGTCGAGCTGGATGCGATTTGCCGGGCGGCGCGCGTGGTCAGCGGCGATTACTACGATTTCCTCGTGCTCGGCCAAAAGCATCTGGGCATCGCGCTCGCGGACATCAGCGGGAAGGGAATCTCCGCCGCGCTCCTGATGGCGAATCTTCAAGCCGCGCTGCGCAGCGAGGCGGGCCTCGATGGGGAGCCGCCCGTCGCTACTGCCAAGGTTGTGGCGCGGCTCAATCGCCACTTTTGCCGCAGCATGTCCGAGGGGCGCTTCGCGACGTTTTTTTACGGCGTATACGACCTGGAATCGCGCACGCTGCAGTACACGAACGCCGGGCACTTGCCTCCGGTTTGCATTGTGGACGGGAGCATCCGCATGTTAGAGGCGGGCGGCATGGTCCTCGGCGTCTTCGAAGATCGACAGTACGACCAGGAAACCGTTCCCATTGAACCGGGCACGCTCTTCTTCGCCTATAGCGACGGTTTGATCGAGCCCGAGAACGTGTACGGCGAGGAATTCGGAACGAAGCGGCTTATCGAAGTGGCGCTGCGGCAGAGCCGCTCATCGGCGGGCGCCGTGGCCGCGGCCCTCATGACCGCCGCCGAGCAGTGGGCCGGAGCGCCGGAGCAGGCGGACGATATGACCGTCATCGTGGCGCGCTTTTCGGCGGCAACGAGCGCCGCGCGCGGTGCCGGATGACGCGGCTCGCGTTCCGCCGCAGCAAACCTCGTCGTGAAATCACGCCCTCGCACGTGTGAACGGCCAGGTACGAGTCTTCACAGCACGGAACAAGAAAATTACGATCCCAATCCCGGCGAACACAAGACCGCGATAAAAGAGCGCCAGCTTGTCGTGCAGAACAAGGGCGAAGCCGGCGACCGTAATCAAGATCGGCAGCGGGTAGAGCCACATGCGGAACGGCCGAGTCTGTCCGGGCTTTGTGACGCGCCAAACCGCGGCGCCGATCGCCTGGACCAGGAACAACAGCATGATCCGAATGACCACCAGCGCGCTCACCAATTGGCCCAACTGGAAAACGCAGAACGAGGCAGCGAGAATCCCCAGCACGAGCACGCTGTGCGTGGGGAACTGCTGTTTCGGGTGCACCTTCTGGAAAAACCGGAAGAAGTTGCCGTCGCGCGCGGCGGCGAAGGGAATGCGTGAGTATCCCGCAAGAAGCGAGAAGACCGAAGCGAAGGCCGTCCAAATTACCATCACGGAAACCAGCGTGCCCGCCCAATGGCCGTAGGCGATTTGCGCGGCTTGGGCAGCGGCAAAATTCCGGCCCGTGCTATGCGTCATTGCGATGAGTTCGTTCAGGGGTACAACGCCGAGGATGCTGACGTTCATCGCGATGTAGAGAATCGCGACGGCCGCGATCGAAAACAGAACCACGCGTGGAATCGTCTTTCGCGGCTCCACGACTTCTTCGCCCAGGAAGCAGACGTTGTAATAGCCCCAGTAGTCGTAGAGGGCGATCAGCAGGCCCGCCGAAAATCCCATCCAGAAGCCCGAGGCCGGCGGGCGCGACCATCCCGCAGGAAACGCCAAACTCCGGTGAAAGTGAGTTATTCCCGTAAAGATGACGAAGCCGAGCGTTCCAATCACGCCGACCCAAAGGAACTTGGCGATCCGGCCCACACCGCCGATGCGGCGATACACCAGGAAAGTCGCCAGCAGCGCGGCGGCAATCGCTGCGAGCGTGGAGCCGGAGATTTCAAAGTTCAAATTCACGCTTCCCAGAAAATTGAACTGGATGCCGGTCTTGTAGAAAACTCTGCTCAGCTTCGGCAAAACGTAAGAAGCGTATCCGGCCAGACCAACGCATCCGGATGCCATCGAGATCGGCGCGCTGAAGATGAGTTGCAGCACGAAGAGAAAGGAGAAGAGCCGGCCCAGCTTTCCCCGGCCGTAAATCTCTTCCAGATACTCGTACGAGCCGCCGGCCTTGGGCATCGCGGCGCCCAATTCCGCCCAAATGAGGCCGTCCGCCATGGCCACCAGCGCGCCCGCGGCCCAGCCGTAGATGGCTTGCGCACCTCCCATCGCCGCGACCAGAAAGGGCAAAGTCGCGAATGGCCCGACGCCGATCATGTCCACCATGTTGAGCGCCGTTGCCGGAAGGAAAGTGAGGCTGCGGTTCAGGCTCGGCCTGCCGGACGGCGATGCGGGGCGAGTTGCGTTCATGGTTCGCGGAGTATAAGCTAGCGTCCCTCCAAAGCAAATGAGAGCCCTTCACCTGCGTTCCCTACGGCCAATCGCAATCCTCTTCTTGCTGGTGTTTTCGGTTCCTTCGCACTCGCGTGCGCAGGCGAACCCCGTTCCCGCCGCCGGACATCCGAGGGTGCTCATCGTTGTCGCCCACCCGGATGACGAATCTTGTTTCTCCGCGACGGTCTACGAAATTACGCACAACATCGGCGGCGTCGTGGATCAGCTCATCATCACGAATGGAGAGGGCGGCTATCGCTACTCGCTGCTCGCGGAAAACTATTATCACGAGCCGCTCACCAACGAGGCGGTGGGACGCGCGATGCTTCCGGACATCCGCAAGAGAGAAGTGCTCGAGGCCGGGGAGATTCTCGGCATTTCGACTCACTTCTTTCTCGATGAGCGCGACGTTCGCTTCACGCTGGACGTCGATGAAGTTCTCACGCAGCATTGGAATGCGCCTTTGGTCCTGGCCGAGGTGAAACATCGCCTGGAAGTTGGGAAGTACGATTTCGTTTTCACGTTGTTCCCAAGCGCGGACACGCACGGCGCGCACAAAGCCGCCACGCTGACCGCGCTGGCCGCCGTCGGCGAGATGCAGGGCGATAAACCGGTTGTTTTGGCGTGCCAGGATTCAATCTCCAAATCCTCCACGCCGCTCGATTGGACGGGATTCAAGAGCGCGCAGCATCCCTTCACGGTCGCGCCGCAGCGTTACACCGTGGATCGCACCGTGAAGTTCGGCTTCAACAACGTCATGGATTACGAAATCATCGCGAACTGGGTGATCGCCGCGCAGAAGTCTCAGGGCGCGTTTCAGATGGACGCCGGGCAAGCTGACAAGGAAGAGTTTGCGATTCTCGATACTGCGACTCCTTCCGCCGCCGACAAGGCCGATCAAATGTTTCACGCCCTGAGCGAGACTTCTCCTCATCCCGCCGGTTTTCGCGCGCCAAGCTCTCCCTGAGCCGCGCGTATTGTTTCGAAATACTTGCGCGGGAACACCCGCATCTCACGCTCCCCCCAGCAACTTACCCAACCGCCGCAGTGTTTCGCGTGAAACACTTGACGCGTCGCCCGCCTCTGCTTCAGCTATACTTGCCATCGGGTTGGGTCCACGCCTATGAAGCTTCTCACCGCAGCTCAAATGCGCGAGGCCGATCGCCTCACCACTGAACGCTACGGCATTTCCAGCCTGCAATTGATGGAGAACGCCGGGACCGCCATCGCCGAGGTTCTTTTCGCCGAGATCGCGGACCTTGCGCGGCGAAAAATCGTGGTGCTGTGCGGCAAGGGCAATAACGGCGGCGATGGACTGGTCGTCGCCCGCGTCTTGCATGAACGCGGGGGCACGCCGCAGGTGGTGCTCTTCGCCGATCCTTCTTCGGTGCAAGGCGAAGCCGCCGCGAACTTGAAACGCTGGCAGCAGGGCACGGGCGAACTGCGCGTCTGTACGAGCGACGCGGAATGGGATGGCGCGCGGCCGGTGCTCGAGGGCGCCGAAGTAATCGTGGACGCCCTTCTCGGCACGGGTCTGCGCGGCGCGGTGGAAGGTCTACTGGCGCGCGTGATCGAGGACTTGAACGTGGCGAGAAACAAGGGCGGCGTCGGCCCGATCCAATCATTTGTCCTCGCGGTGGACATTCCTTCGGGCCTCTGCTCCGAGGCGCGCGATTTTGGCGGCCCAGTTGTGAATGCGGATGTGACGGTCACGCTGACCGCACCGAAGGTGGGACAGTTGGTCTCGCCGCGCGCGGAATGCGTGGGCCGCCTCATCGTGCGGCAGATCGGGACCCCGCGCGAATTGTTGGATGACGATGAGCATTTGAAATTGCATTGGCTCGAACCGGGCGAATTTCGCGGTCTGCCGCTGATTCGCCGGCGGGACTCGCACAAAGGCACGTATGGCCACGCGCTGATCGTCGCGGGGTCGATGGGCAAGTCCGGCGCCGCGATACTGGCCGCACGCGGCGCTTTGCGTTCCGGCGCGGGCCTCGTGACGGTCGCAACACCCGCGGACGCGCTCTCAACGGTCGCCGCGGGCATGCCCGAGATGATGACCGTCCCGCTTGTCGCGACCGACGTGGGCACGGCGAGCCTTCACTGCCTGGACTACGGGCGCTTTGAGGATATCGCCCGGGACAAGTCCGTCCTCGCCATCGGCCCGGGGCTTTCCACGCACCAGGAGACGCAGCAGTTTATTCGCTCGGTTGTGTCCAGCGTCGAGTTGCCGGTGATTCTGGACGCCGACGGCCTCAACGCATTTGCCGGCTCCGCCGATCGCCTCAACGACCGCAAAACTTCATCGCTCGCACTTACGCCGCATCCCGGAGAGATGTCGCGATTGCTCGGTTGCTCGACGGCGGACGTGCAGAAGCGGCGCCTCGAAACCGCGCTCGAAGCCGCAAGCCGCTGGCGCGCGATTGTCGTACTGAAGGGTTACCACACAATCGTTGCCGCTCCCGACGGCCGCGCGTACATCAATTCGACCGGCAATCCCGGCATGGCGGCCGGCGGCACGGGCGATGTCCTCACCGGAATTCTCGCCGGGCTGACTGCGCAGTTTGGAATCGCGGACTGGCTGCGTGTGCTCGGCTTCGGCGTTTACTTGCATGGCCTCGCCGGAGACGTTGCGGCGTCGCGCGTTGGAGAAGCGCCGCTGGTCGCAAGCGATTTGGTTGAGGCCATCCCCGAAGCGTTCGCGCAAGTCCTGTTCGAGCGAACTCGTGCCTTCTGAGCAAATCGAATACGTGACGCAATCGGCCGAGGAAACAATTGCGCGCGGGCGCGAATTGGCTGCGGCGATGCAACCGCCGCTACTGGTGCTGCTTTCAGGTGAACTCGGCAGCGGCAAGACCACACTCGCAAAAGGCATCATCAGCGGGTTGGGGGCGGCGCGCGAAGAGGACGTGACGAGCCCGACGTTCACCCTCGTCCACGTGTTTCGCGTCCTGCCGCGCGAGCGTCCCCGGCAAGGGGAGCCGAGCGCTGGCAATAAGGTCTACCATGTGGATCTCTACCGCGTGGCCGACTTTCACGATCTGGAAACCCTCGGCCTCGAGGACGCGCTTTCGGAGCCGGCCGTCTTGCTCGTCGAGTGGTCCGACCGCTTCCACCTGCGCAGCGATTGGCCCCGCCTGACGATTCATCTCGAGCATCTTGAAGGCGACTCCCGCCGCATTCTCATCCGCAAGCAGAACTCCTAGAAGCCGAAGCCTGCCACGCCGAAGCCTTGGTGGAGGCGGGAGGAATCTCGTGGTGCCCGCGTATGCGCGCCCGACCCTTGTCCTCCCGGCCTAATACGGCTCCTCCGCGTGCAGCCCGCGAGACGCGCCATCTTGGCCGCCCGTGAGAAATGCCCACAAGGTATTAACGGGTTGGTGCCGCTGCCTTGTGGGGCGTCCCGACGCTTGTTAGGCTGGAAGCGAGTTCGTTGCCGGGCGCGCATGACCGACCATACGTTCGTTACCGCCGGGCCAAGTCCCGCGCGGGTCAATCTCGAGCGCTATACTGCCGAGCTGTCGCTTGGCTCGCTCGCCGTCGGTGTAGACAATATCCACCACGACGTCTTCCTCAGCCCGAAGTTCGTCGAGACCACCTCGTCTTACCTGCTGGAACTGATTCGCCAGACGGCGAACCTGACATTTTTCTCGCAGACAGAGCGCCGCGCGCCGCGCCCGCCCGAGATCGGTGCGTGGAAGAAGCAGCTTACCGAGCTATTGCAATCGGGCCTGACGCGCGCCAAGTATGAAAAGAATCTCGAACTGGATGCGCTGCTGCACGTCGCGCTCATCAAATTTCTGACGCAGGAAATCACCACCCAGTTCGGCAACCTCGTCCTGGAAGGGAAGCAATGGATTCGCAGCCGGGGCGAGGCGTTCGAGCGGAGCGAATCGGCCCACGTCATGAAGGCGCGCCTGGCCGAATTGCAAGCCGGGCGGCGGAACATCTACCGGCAGGTGGGGCAAAACCTCTTCCAGGTCTTGCTGGACATTGAAGAGGCGTCGCTGTCCAAGTCGCGGCGGGCGCTGTTCGGGGACGAGGATTTCAGCGCGTACGAAGTGCTCAACAATCGCCTCGCGTTTGTCGAGGGCGGCAAGGACGACACGCTCTTTCTCGAGCAATACGTTCTTCTCGGAAATTACATTCAAGACCAGGATCGCATCGAGACTTTCGACACACTGCTCCTGGATTTCTTGCGGGAGTCGGTGCTCACCGGCGCGCAGGGGAATGAACTGAGCCAGGCTTCGCTCGAGCATCAATCCTTGGTGGATTCCGCCCTCGCCGCGCGCACCGAGCAGGCGCGCCTCGAACAAGAGCGCGCGGCCCTCGACCGCCGGCTCGTCCGCGGGGAAGGCCTTTTGAACCGCGTGGGGCTCGGAGTCGACCGGGAACAGGCGCGTGCGGCGCTGATTACCTTGGACCGGCAGATTGTTGCCCTGGAGCAAAAGCTGGCAACGCTTGGTCCCCAGATCGAAGCAGCCAAGCGGAAAGCCGGTTTTGTCGCCGAGGAGTATCAGGGCCGCCTGGGCGATTACCTGAACAAGCCGGAGAACGCGCGGCGCCTGTTCGATCCCGCGGCGGAAACGAAAGGCGCGGAGCATCGCGCCCGCCTGCTCGACGAATGGATCGCCCGCCTCGAACAGCGTGAGTTGCTCCCTCACGTTCTCGCGAGCTACCAGTTGCGCAATCTTTATCACGACTACTGTCCCCCGATTCACTTGCAGCAACTCAAGAAGGCGCTGGTCTCACGCGAAGAGCTGAAGCGCGTGGAACATATCTTGAATCAGTTCCCGGCGCGCCAGGTCTCCCAGCAGCGGATCGAGGATACGGCGAAGAAGTTGCGCCGTACTTCCCGCGAAGAAGTGCGGGCCATCGCGATTCGCTTCGCCGAGGACTTCATGCGCCTGCGGCGCGATCTGCGCAATTACGAACGCTTGACCGCGGCGATGGAGCGAATCAATCTGGTCCGCAACGAGAAAACGCGCGAACTCTCCCGCATGAACAACAGCCTGTACGAGTTCCTGCTGCCCGAGGAGGCGCGTCCCGTCGAGGACCGCGTCGTGTCGCACACGATTATCAAGGCCGACGTGCGCGGGTCGACGCGGATCACCGCGGAATTACTGGATCGCGGATTGAACCCGGCCTCGCTGTTCAGCCTGAATTTCTACGAGCCGGTGAAGCGCATCCTCGAACAGTATGGCGCGGCGAAGGTATTCATCGAAGGCGACGCGCTCGTCCTCGCGATTTTCGAGACCGAATCCAATCGCTCGAGCCAGCGCGCGGTTTCAAAGGCGTGCGGGCTGGCGCGGCAGATTCTTGCCGTGCTCCAGGCATACAACGATCGCGCCGAAGGGAACGAACTCCCGCGGATGGAGCTGGGAGTCGGCATCGCGTTCCAGGGCTCGGCGCCCACCTACTGGGTGGATTCCGATTCGCGCATCATGATCTCTCGCGCGCTCAATCTTTCCGATCGCCTATCGAGCTGCTCGAAGCTCGCGCGACGGCTTCTTGCGGGCCATACCTCTCTCTTCAACCTCTTCTTGTTCCAGACCGTTCTCGAAGGGGCGTCGGAAGAAGAGTCGGACGAATTCCTGATTCGCTTCAACCTGAACGGCGTGGAATTGAACGAGGAAGGCTTCCAGAAACTGAGCGAAGAGATCGCCATGAGCGCCGCGGAATTCGAGTGTTCGATGCCGTGGGGACGCGAGCGCAACACCCTTTACGTGGGCGAAGCGCCCATCGGCGGCGGGCTCGAGCCGATTGTGATTCGCAAAGGGTTTGTCCGCCAGCTTCTGCCCGATGGCAGGATCGGCGCCGCCTGCTCGCACTCGTACTACGAAGTCTGCACGGCGCCGAGGGTGTTTGAGTTGATCGAAGCGCACGCCGCGATGGCCGTGCGGAAGGGCTGATCGGAGCGCTGTTCTCCGGTCAGGGCGCCGGCGGCTTGGCCGCGCCGTAGATTTTTTCGTTTCCCGCCGAATTTTCTCCCGCGAGACGATTCAATTCGCGAACCGCCTGGGCGCGCTGGTCATTCAATCTTGCAATGCGCTTTGCGAGCGCGGCGAGCGGCGCGACTTCGCTCTCCGCCAGCGCGCGCACTTCATCTTCCGCGGCCCACAGCGATGCGTTGATCGATTGCAGCGTCCCCGAAAGTCGCGAGAGCAGTTGACGCTGCTCGGCGGTGAATTGCGCGGTCCGGCTCGAAAGATGCTTTTCGATTTCGGCTTGTTCGGCGAGCCAGGCCGCGGTGTCCACGCCCGCTTTGTGGCCGTGATGGATCTTCAGCGCAAGGATCGTCCGGCGGTCCACCAGTTCGCCCACGGTCGGCTGCAAGACGCTCATCGTCACTCCTCGGAGCAACAGGGTACAGGTTCGGCGCGGCAGAGGCAAAGGATTCGCGCCATGCATGCGCGGGTTGAGGTCTATCTCGGCACGCTCTGCTGGGTCGGCTTCGACCCCACGAACAATCGCGTGTGCGACGACCGGCCCATTCGAGTTGCTGTGGGCCGCGATTTGGCCGGCACACCTGCTTGACAGGTCGCTGACTTCGGCCATACCCTTCCCGCTGTACTTTCATGCCCCTATGATTCTTGATTTCGTGGTTCGCCGAACGATGGGCGTGCAGCGTTCCCGGCCATTTAGTTGTGGCGCTTGCCCGACGGCGCCTCCGGCCGCAGATCGATGCCATGCTTTTTGGGGAGGACGGATTCCAAAGGGCAGTGCGCGTCGGATGCCGGAGCAGATGGATGAAGCTTCTCTTGTTCAGGAGGTTTCGATGATGCTGGAAAAGAAAAGAAAAAACGCTTTGCGGTTCTGGTACGTGCTTTTCATGTTCTTAATGGTGCCCGCCCTCGCTCTGGCGCAAGTCAACACGAATCACAAGACTAATACTCCGAAACCGTCGAAGCCTCCGGCGAATCAAGGCGCCGCCCAGCCGCGTCCGGTTCGTCATCCAGCGACCACCAGCGGAGGCAATCAGGGCGGAAGTGGGTCCGGCACGCCTACGAACACCGAACATATGCGTACCGCGACGCCCAGCGGCGGCCATCAGGGCGGAAATAATGCCGGCACGCCTACGAACGCCGGACATCCACACACCGCAACGCCCGGCGGCGGTTCGGGCGGAGGCCAACCCGGCACACCCTCGGGTGGCGGGGCTTCACACGGGCCAACCGGTACACCCTCGAATGGAGGGGCTTCACACGGGCCAACCGGCACACCCTCGGGTGGAGGGGCTTCACACGGGCCAACCGGTACACCCTCGAATGGAGGGGCTTCGCACGGGCCGGTTGGTACACACAATTCGAATGCCGGGGGGACGCCACCCCGCACAGTCACGGGCGGCAATCAGCCGTACAGACCCTCGAATTCGAACATTCGGAATAATGTGCCGTCCAACGGATCTACGATGGGAACGCACGCGGGTCCTGTAAGAACCGTCCATACGTCCTCGGGGAGCACGATCAACTACGGCGGGAATGGCCACATGTCCAGCGTCACTACGCGCACCGGAACGATCGCGCACTTCGGTCCAAATGGCCATATCGCGTCCATCCATACGCCGAACACGACAATCATTAACGCGCCGCGGGGAGGACGAACGATCGTCACCGTGCGCAACAATACGCGCATCGTCAGTTTCGGCGCGAACAGGGGCTACGTGCAGCGACCGTTCGTGCGCGGCGGCGCTCCTTTCCTGCAACGCACCTACGTGATGAATGGCCGCCTTTACTCCCACGTTTATGCCGGATTCTACTGGCGCGGCGGACTGTACTACCGCTACGTCCCCGCGTACTACTACTCCCCCGCATATTACGGATGGGCGTATCGTCCCTGGGGAGTCAGGATCGGTTTCTCGTGGGGATGGGGCCCGTGGTACCCCTACTACGGCTACTACTTCTCACCCTATGCTTACTACTCGAGTCCCGCATTCTGGCTCACGGACTACCTCCTTGCCGCGGAGCTGGAATCAGCCTATCAAGCGCAGGCGGACGCCGCAGCGCAGGCCCAGGCGAATGGAAACGCGGGGCCGCCTCCCCAGTCGGGCTCGTACGACAATGGAGGTTCAACGAGCGTTGCCCTCTCGCCCGAAGTCAAGCAGGCGATTGCTGACGAAGTGAGCGCGCAGCTCGCCGCGCAGCAAAACGCCGCGGCGAACGGCCAGGGTGGCGGGAACGGTTCGAACAACTCTGGCGGGGCTGCGCCCAGCGGCGGCAACCAACAGGTCCCATCAGCGCTCGATCCCAATAACCGCACGTTCATCGTTTCCACCGCTCTCGACGAACAAAATGCCGACGGCTCGGCTTGCGTTCTGAGTCAGGGCGACGTTCTCACGCGACTCGGAGATAATCCGGACGCGAATGGGAATGTCAACGTCATGGTCACGAGCAGCCAGAAGGGTGATTGCAGTTCGGGCGCTCAACTTTCGATTTCCGTCAATGATCTGCAGGACATGCTGAACGATTTCAACCAGAAGCTCGACGAAGGCCTTCAGAAGCTTTCGCAGAACGCGGGCCAGAATGGGATGCCGGCCGCTCCTCCCGCTGGCCAACAACCCAACGCCTCCGGTCAAGGGACGCCCGACACGAATGCGCAGAGTGAATTGCAATCGCAGCAGCAGGACGCGAATCAGGCCGAATCGGACGTCAATCAGGCATCGGCCGGCGGAAACAATAACTGAGGGGCCGGTCGCCGCGTTTGGTGTCGCGGCCGGCTGATTTCGAGTCCTAACCGTCACCCGGAAACCGGCGAAAAGCCTCACTCGCTTTTCGCCGGCCGGGGCCAGATTTTCTTCTCGCGAGGAATTGTTGCGGTTTGCGCGCGCCCGCTCGCTGGCGCTGTCACCAGGGGCTCGGAAAATAAGTTTTTGACAGTTTTGAAAGGTTCGTGTAGCCTCTCTCAAATATAGCCATGCAATTTTTTGTGGAATTTGCGAGTATCTCTCGCCTTCAGGGCTCCCTGTCCTGTTGTTGCTGTTGTTGTTGACCCACACAAAGTAGTCCGCTCGGCCGCGGCAGATTTTGAATCTGCTGCAAACCTTCAACCAAGCTGAGTGCCCCGCTAGGGCGGGCGTGTAATCCAAAAAATCCAGAATCGGGAGAATTGCAAGATGAATGCAGGAGTGAAACAGGGAGTGAATCGAATTCTGGGAGTTGCGCTTCGTTGGCTCGCGCTGCCTGCCGCGTTTCTTCTAATTTTTGCGGCAATGGGCCGCTCGCAGGGAGAAGCGTCCATTTGGGGAACCGTGACGGATGCGACGGGCGGAGCCGTGCCGAAGGCGAGTGTCAGGGTGAAAGATGTGGAGACGGGCGCCGAGCGCAAGTACGTTACCGACGACGCGGGACGTTTCGACGCGCCTTCTCTTCCCGTAGGCACCTACGAAGTGACTGCGGAAAAGTCCGGCTTCAAGACCGAATTGAAGACCGGCATCCATCTCGTGCTCGGCCAGCGAACGGAAATTTCGTTTGCGCTGACGGTTGGCGCAATCCAGCAGTCCGTACAAGTTGAAGACACCGATCCGGCCATTGACGTCACCACGGAACAGCCCGATGGCCTGGTTGGCGAGCATCAGGTGAAGGATTTGCCGCTCAACGGCCGCAGTTACGACCAATTGGTGACGCTGAATCCGGGCATCATCAGCTACACCTCGCAGCGCAGCGGCGCCCTCGGCACCTCAAACTCGGTTGTCGGCAATATGTTTGCCGTTTCCGGCCGCCGCCCGCAGGAGAATCTCTTTCTGCTGAACGGCGTCGAATATACCGGCGCGTCGGAAATCAATAACACGCCCGGCGGCGCGAGCGGGCAATTGCTCGGTGTGGACGCCGTGCGCGAATTTCAAGTCGTTTCCGACGCCTACGGCGCCGAATATGGCAAACGCCCCGGCGCGCAGATCAACATCGTAACCGCTTCCGGCACGAACGCGTTGCACGGCACGATCTACGAATTCCTCCGCAACAGCGACTTCGACGCCCGCAACTTCTTCGACCAGGGCGCCATTCCTCACTTTGCCCGCAACGAATTCGGCGGAGCACTCGGCGGGCCGATTCGCCGCGACAAAACGTTTTTCTTCGTCAACTACGAAGGCTATCGCCAGCATCTCGGCTTGAGCGACGTCACCCTGGTTCCGGATAATAACGCGCGCAACGGCATCATCGGCACCACCAACGTCGGCGTGAACGCGAGCGTGGCGCCGTTGCTCGCGCTTTGGCCCGTGGCCAACGGGCCGGAACTTGGCGGCGGCATCGCCGAAGCCTTTAGCCATCCCCTCCAGACCATCCGCGAGGATTTCGGCACGGCCCGGCTGGATCACACGTTCTCCGACGCTGATTCTCTCGCCGCCGTCTATACGATTGACGACAGCGCGGACAACACGCCCACGGCAAATCCGCTGAGCTACGACGTGGAATTCCTGCGCGAGCAGGTTGCGAGCTTGTCCGAAACGCACCTGTTTTCGTCCACGGTGTTGAACAAGGCGACGTTTGGCTTTTCACGCGGCGCGTTTTACTTTAACGGCGAGGCGGCGTCGAATCCCACCTCTTTCATCGAGGGGCGGCCCATCGGCGCGATCGTTATCGGCGGGAGCACCGCGCCCAACTCGACCTCATCAATCACCCTGGCGGGAACCGCTGCGGGCAGCAATCTTCCCGCCGTGCGCAATCTGTTTACGGCGGAAGATCAACTGACCATCTCGCATGGTATTCACCTGTTCGAGGTGGGCGTGTGGGTGGAACGCCTGGAAGCAAACGACAATCTCGCCCAGGACCAAAACGGCCAGGCGACGTTCTCGACTCTGACCTCTTTCCTTCAGGGAACGGTTTCATCGTTCGTCGCTGTTCCTTCGCCCACGCCGCTCGGCTGGCGCTCGCTCGAGCAGGCTTACTATGGCCAGGACATCATTCGCCTCCGGCCGAATCTCGAGATCCGCGTCGCCGTGCGCTTCGAAGCCACGAATGGCTGGGATGAATCGCACGGCCGCGCGTCGAATTATCTCTTCACCGACGGCGTGATCAACACGCAGCCGACGATTGGAAATTCCGCTCTCGCGCTGAACAACGCCAAATTTCTTCCCGCGCCGCGCGTCGGGATTGCGTGGGCCCCGCTCGCATCCAAGAAGACCGTCATCCGCGCCGGCTTTGGACTCTATTACTACCTGCTGGACGATCTGAGCTATCGCCTCGATCAGACCGCACCATTCAACACCACCCTCACGGTCAAAAACATTCCGCTCACCAGCGTCACCAACCTTGTGCCCGGGGGAACGTTGCCGGCCGGGACCCTGATTTCACCGTCCGGAGTGCAGCCGGACATTCACACGCCGACCGTGGAATCCTACACGTTGAAAATCGAGCAGCAAATTGCGCCCGGCACCACGCTCAGCGTCGACTACGCCGGCTCTCACGGCTATCACGAACTCATTTCGCTCGATGCCAATATCCCGGTACCCACGATCTGCCCCGCGTCTCCTTGCCCGTCGTCGCTCGCTGCCGGGACTATTTACATCCCTACCGGCTCGAAGGACGCGAATCCCGCCGTCGCCAATACGACGACGTGGTTCTCGAATGGCGATAGCTTGTATAACGCGCTCGAAGTGGACGTGCAGCACCAGTTGAGCCACGGCTTGCAGCTTCGCGGCGTCTACACCTATTCCAAGAGCGAGGACGATGGCGACACGACCAACACGAGCATCTCGACGAGTTCGCCGGCCTTCGTCTCCTATCCGCTCAATCCCACGGTGGACTGGAGCCGCTCGACGTTCGATGTGCGCCATTCCGCCGCGATCAACGCGACTTACGATTTGCCGTTCGGCCGCGGCGGCGCCGCCTCCGGCGAGTCGCGTTGGCGAAATGAGTTGGTGTCCGATTGGGCGCTGAGCAGCATCGTCACCGTCTCCACCGGCTTCCCGTTCACGCCGCAGCTCGGTTATAACCCCTCGAACGACGGCGATTCGCGCAATCCGGTCCGTCCGAATTGGAATGCGAGTTTCACCGGCCCCGTGATCCTCGGCGGGCCCAACGAGTATTTCAATCCCGCAGCATTCAGTGCTCCGGTCAGCGGCACGTTCGGCGACGTGGGCCGCGATTCGCTCACTGGGCCGGGCCTCGCCGAATGGGATCTATCAGCCTCGAAGAAATTCGAGATCACGGAGCGGGTGAATCTCCAGTTCCGCGCCGAATTCTTCAACATTCTGAATCGCACGAATTTCAATACGCCGAATCCCATCGTCTTCAGCTCGGCCACTTCCGGCCCGCTGACGAGTGCGGGACTCATCACTTCGACCGCGACAACGTCGCGCCAAATCCAGTTTGGCCTGAAGCTGCTTTGGTAGCTTGACCGCGGTACGACCGGCCAGCCCGGTCGAAACGGCGGGCGCTCGCTACTCGCGAGCGCCCGCCTATTTCTTTTCCCCCGCGCGAAAAGCCCCCCACTCAAACGAATAGGGCTTGAACCGTGCAAGATTGCAAAAACCAGTTTGGCAATTGTGGTTCCGAGGTTGAACGGCAGGCGAAATGGGCGATCTTCCACATCTCTCTTTAGGGTGAGTTCGCCACACTTTGAAATCTTTTGGTTCTGGGGTTCCACACAAATCTCCAATAAAGAACCATCTCGGTCTTGTGCTTGTGGATCGTTTCCTTCTGTTCGATCCAACGCAGGGAGGTCGCGTCAGGTGCATCAGGACTAACAAAGCGAAATTCGCTGTCAATGTATTCCTCGGTGTTCTTTTCCGGTTGGTCGTCGGGTTGGTTTGAGGGTATCGCGAACACCAAATGCTCGGTCTCATCGAATACCACCGCCAAGCCGCTCTGAGTGAGCCTGAGGATGGTCAAGTCCATCTTGATGATTCCCGTGCCGTAATCCTCTTCGTTATGTCGAACGATGATCTCCTTCTCACCTGCCTCCACCAGACTCTCGAATTCGATCTGCGGCTCCGCAGCGTGAACCACGATGGGAACAGTTTGCACGAGCGACCAGGCGTTTTCTGCATTTCGTTCCAAGACGACCAGAAAGACATAGCTGCACTCATGCGAGTGAACGACGAGGACAGTCTGGGGGCCGGGTTTTCGCAACGTGACATTTTGCGAATCGACGGAATCCGTATCCGGGCACGGGATGTCCTCTGCAGCTCCGGCCCGGGTTTCTTTCGGAATAGATAAACGCAATGTCTTTGCCAAGAGTGCGCGCTGCGCAGGCGTACCGTTCAACAGCGTGTTTTTCATCTGCTCGGGCGTCAACTGCACACCCCCTGCTTCACCAATAGAGGCCGGAATAGAAAGCGCAACGATGCATATCCATAGTGCCCCCCTCGCGAGCATTCGGAGCTGCGCTCTGTGCTGGGCGGCTCGGACTTTTGCCTGGTTAGACTTCACTGTCTCCATCCTACATTGCATTGTGGGAGCCTGTCACTTGGCTCCCTGCGGCGATCTCAGAACTCTCCTCGAGTAGACGTGCTCTCACGAAAGCGCCTTAACACTGCGTAGGCGCCGCATTTCCTGATATTTTATCGAGCAGCCCGGCGAAACTCGGTGGGCTCGCGCGGCGGCCCTAACTTGAGGCATACTAGTGGCGTTCCAACTTATTACGGCGAGTTTCAGAGTGGCGGAAGCGCCATGAATAATGCATGGGGGCTCTCGGATACTTCGCTCGAGAAGTTGGAACGGCACTAAGTGCGACAGCAGGGCTTAATTTCAATGCAATCACAAAATCTGGGGGAGGGAATTGCAATGAAGAATCGGAATAACAACGTGTTTCGGCACGCAGCGCTCGCAATCCTTGTGGCGATCTTTGTCGTCGCGGCGCTGGCGGTTGTGCGCGCGCAAGATCAAAATGCGCCGCAACCTCCAGCCGTCGGCACCGCCGCGCCGGATTTCCAGTTGAATTCGCAGGAGGGAACGCCGGTACACTTGAGCGATTTTCGCGGCAAGTGGGTCGTTCTCTATTTTTATCCGAAGGACTTCACTTCCGGCTGCACGATCGAGGCCCACAATTTCCAGGCCGACATCGATCAATACACCAAGAAGAATGCCGTCATCGTGGGCGTCAGCGTGGACTCCGTGGATTCTCACAAGGGCTTTTGCGCCAAGGAAGGCTTGAACTTCAAGCTGCTCTCCGACGCGGACCACGTCGTCTCGGCGAAGTACGGCTCGCTGCGCGCGCCGAACGCATCCGGCGCGGTGATGGCGTTGCGGAATACGTTCATCATCAATCCGCAGGGCGTCATCGTGAAGGAATTCATCGGCGTCCAGCCCACGCATCACAGCGAAGAAGTTCTTGCAGCGCTGACGGAGCTTCAGCAGGCCTCCTGAGCGCGGCAGCGATCCGGTTCCGCCCGTGTGTGCCAAACGGCGCAAGCCAAAATTCAAAGCGGCTACGGAAGCTCGGAGGCGCGCCCGCGAAGTCGCGGGTTCGCCTCCCGCAAGCCGCGTGATTCCGGATAAGCGCCGGAAAATCCCGAAGCACAAGCGCGACTGGCTCGACGAACAGCAGCCCTGAGCGACTGCGCGGATTCGCTGCGCCGAGGTTCAGGTTCGCCCGATTTTCTTCATCGCTTCGTTCGCGGCGATCAGGATCGGCTCCCACACCGGCGCGAACGGCGGTGCGTAACCCAAATCCAGGTCAACAAGATCGGGAACGCGCATTCGGGCGTGCAACGCCATCGCCGCGACGTCGATGCGCTTTGCCGCGCCGTCCTCGCCCAGCATTTGGCAGCCGAGTAGGAGGCTGGTCGGCTGGTCCCAAATCAATTTCACGAACAGCGGTTTTCCCTGAAAATATTTCGCCTTCGAGATCGAAGTAATCGCCACGCTTTGCGGCGAAAATCCGTGCGCCCTCGCCTGCTCCGTCGAAAGCCCCGTCCGTGCGAGTTCCAACTCGAAAACTTTTGTCACGAGCGTGCCGACAATCCCCGGAAAGCGCGCGCGTCCGCCGGCGGCATTTTCTCCCGCCACGCGCCCCTGTTTGTTCGCCGTGGTGCCGAGAGGGAAGTACGCCGGAGCGCCCGTGACGATGTGCTGCACTTCGGTGCAATCGCCGGCTGCAAAAATAGAATGAACGTTCGTGCGCATCGCGTCGTCCACGGCGATGGCGCCCGTGCGGCCGAGCGCGATCTCAGCGGATTCGGCGAGTTCCGTGCGGGGGCGAATTCCGGTGGAAAGAATCACGAGGTCCGCGGGAATGCCCCCGGCCAGGCCGAACTGCACTGAAGTTCCGAGACCGCCGCTCGGTCCTGCGATTTGACTCACCGCAGCATTCTTTTTCAGCACCACTGCGTGCGCCGCAAGCACGCGCTCGATCTCCGCTGTGATTTCAGCGTCAACGCCGTCGAGTGCGGCTTCCGATCGTTCCAGGATTGTCACGTCGAGGCCGCGGCTCCTCAGCGCGTCCGCAAATTCGAGCCCGATGTATCCCGAGCCGGCGATGACGGCTCTCTGTGGCTTCTCGCGCTCCAGAAACGCGCGCAGACGCACGGCCGATGCGAGATCGTTGCAGGTGAAAACGTTCGCGCGGTCGGAGCCAAGAATATCTTGCGCCGGAGCGCCGCCAGTCGCGATGACGAGTTTGTCGTAGTGAATTTCCGCGCGCTGGCCCTGGTCTGTTTCCGCGACGACCAGCTTGAAACCCGGCTCGATCGAAACTGCTTTATGGCCCAGGCGAACCTCGATTCCGCGTTCCTTGCGAAAATATTCTGCGTTGTGCACAACCAGGTCGGCGGCGTCGGCGACGCGCCCCGAAATCAAATACGGCAGGCCGCACGCGCCATAGGAAACGTCCTGGCCCTTTTCGAGGACGACGATCTCCACATTCGGATCGAGGCGGCGCGCGCGGCTGGCCGCGCTCATTCCCGCGGCGACGCCACCGATCACCAACAGTCGTTCGCTACGCATATTGTTCCGCCTGCTCCGGGCGCACATCTTACCGCGGTTTGTGGGTGATGCCAGAGGGGATATACTTTGAAGTAGCGCGGGTCGCGCGTTTGTGCGCGGCCCGCGGCTGCTTGCAAGGGGCGCGCAATGGGGTCCTGGGTCGAAGTGGGGAATGAGGCGGCGCAAGCCCAGAGCGCGCCGCGGCATGGCGAGCAGCACGCGCGGGAGCTGGAGCAGGGCCGCGTCCTGTTTTTCCGCCTGGCGCCGATCGAGTTTCCGGAGGAAGACCGGCAATTTCTGGTCGCGCAGCGGCGCGGCGATTCCGCCGTGCACAAGAACGTTTCGTACCGCCCGGCAACGGGCGTCCTGCGCGGGTGGTCGGGAGAGCGGGAGACTGAAGAGCGGCTGAAAAGAATTCTCGCGGAGTTCTCCGCCCGCGCGAAAGAATTCGTTTCAACTTTTCTTCCCGCGTACGCGGAACGTCTGCACATGGATTACACGAGTTTTCGTCCGCTGGAGGAGCAAGGCCGGCAATTGCCTCTGCACAAGCGCAACGATTTGCTCCACGTGGACGCTTTTCCCACCCGCCCGACGCGCGGCGGACGCATTTTGCGTTTCTTCGTCAACGTGCATACAGTGAAGCCGCGCGTGTGGAACGTCGGCGAACCGTTTTCCGCGCTTGCGAAACGCTACGCAGCGGATGCGGGCCTCGAACGAATCGCGGGCCAGGAGCGGGGCATCCTGCGCTGGTTTGCGATCGGCAGGGCGCGCTATTCTGCGTACGACCGCTTCATGCTGCGATTCCACGACTACCTGAAGGAAAACAGCGCGTTCCAGACCGGCGGCGAAAAAACGCGGCTGGATTTTCCGCCGGGCTCATCGTGGCTCGCGTACACGGATGGAGTTCCGCACGCCGTTCTCGCCGGACAGCACGCGCTGGAACAGACATTCATCATTCCGCCCGACGCGCTCGTTGCGCCGGAAGAGGCGCCGATTCGCGTGCTTGAGGCGTTGTGCGGGCGCCCGCTCGCGTGACGCAAGTCTTTTCTCGCGGCGTTCGTCAGTGAATGTGCCGGGTTTTCCTGCCGAGATAATCCAGAAGCAAATACTGGCCGAGGGTGCGCGGCGTGGTGAAATAGGCTTTGCCGCGGCAAAGCTCGGTGACCTTCTGAACGAAATGCACGAGGCTGTAGTCGCTGGCGAGCATGAAGGTATTGATCAAAATGCCCGAGCGGCGGCACTTAGCGACTTCTTCCAGCGTCTGGCTGACGACGAGTGGATCGAGGCCGAACGCGTTCTTGTAGATGCGGCCGTCTTCCAGCGTGAGGGCGGAAGGTTTGCCGTCCGTGATCATCACGATCTGGCGCATATCTTTTTTCTGGCGGCTCAAGATGCGCTGGGCCACGCGCAAACCCTCGCGCGTGTTCGTGTAATAGGGGCCGACCTGGACGCGGGCCAGTTCGCCGAGCGGCATTTCCTCCGCTGAATCGTGAAACAAAACGAGATGCAATGAGTCGCCCGGATATTGCGTGCGAATCAAGTGAGAAAGCGCCATGGCGACTTTCTTGGCCGGCGTGAAGCGATCCTCGCCGTAGAGGATCATGCTGTGGCTGCAATCGAGCATCAGCACCGTGGCGCAGGAACTTTGATACTCGCACTGGTGGACCATCAGGTCCGGGTAATCGAGCTGGATCGGGATGGAGGCGCCGTCGCGGCGGACGGCGTTGAAGAGCGTCGAGGCGATATCGAGATTGAGCGTGTCGCCAAATTCGTAGGCGCGGGAGGCGCCGCCGGATTCGACGCCGGTGGAGAGATCGCGCGTATCGTGACGGCCGAAGCTGCTCTTGCCCAGCGAGGCGAGGAGGTCGCGCAGGGTCTTGAAGCCGAGGAAATCAATGGTTTTGTCGGTGATCTCGAATCGCGCTTCCGAATCGTTCCGCCGCGCCTGCGCGGCGCCCACGCCGCCTCGGGGAGTCTTCCCGGGCGGAGGCGTGATATGCGGCGGCGGGCCGTTGACGTAGCCCTCTTCCATCATGCGCTGGATGAGGCGGTCAATCAGCTTTTGGAGTTGGGGATTGGAGCGGCGCGAATCGCCGGGCTCTCCATCTTCGCCGGGCGATTCGTTGAGCTGTCGCGTCAACTCCTTGAGGAGATCATCGGGAATCAGGCCGCCTTCGGCGAGAGCCTGTTCGATGGCCTGGCGCAGGCCCTCCATCGTGCGATCCGGATCGAATTCGGAGACGTCGTAGAATTGAGAATCGAAGCCGCTCTGAAGAAAGAAATCGGACAGGCGCTGGACGAGCTCCTCCAGGTCCACCGCGTCGGCGGGCTCGCCGGTGTAGCGCGTATAGCGGATGTACTTCAAGGCGCGATTTCGCTCCTTCGCACGATCAATTGAATTGGCGGCGCGGCGGCCGGTTCACCGGCTCGCGTGGCTCGGCCGGCTTGGGGCGGTCCGCATAAAAGCCGCGCTCCTCGTTGCGGCTGATGCGCTTGTGGGCCCAGAGACCCTCGAGAACGAATTCGGCTGCCGCAGCGAGAGCGGGATCGCCGCCGGGGCCATCGGCCACGAGACGCCCCGCATTTTCGAGCAGGCCTTCGATGCGGTGCATCTGCTTCAGGGCATCGGACGCGGAAGCCGACTCGGAAACTTTGAGTTCGCCGCCCGCTTCGAACCACTGCGTAACGGCCTGTAGATTTGCGCCGCCGAGATGCTTCGTGAAGACCTTGCCGACCGCCGAGCGGACCAACTCGCGCGCGATGCTTTCGGCGCCGCGCAATTCGCCTTCGTATTCCAATTCCAATTTCCCCGTGATTGAGGGCAAAGCCGCGTACAAATCGGCGACGCGGGCCGCGACGCGCTTTTCGCCATTGCGCGCGGCGCGCTGCTCCGCGCTGCTGACGACGCTCTCCAGACACGCGATCGGAAGCCGCTGGCTGACGCCCGACCGTTTGTCGATGCGTTTGTCCTCCCGGGCGATGAACGCGATCTCCTCGATGGTTTCTCGGAGATAGCCGGGGATTTCCGGGCGAATAGCGCCCGCGCGATCGGTCCAGGCCTCCTGCGCCGTGATGGACATGCCTTCCTCAACCGTTGCGGGATAGTGCGTGCGAATCTCGGAGCCCATGCGGTCTTTCAGCGGTGTAATGATCTTGCCGCGCGCGGTGTAGTCTTCCGGATTTGCCGTGAAGACCAGCACAACGTCGAGCGGTAGGCGGACGGGATAGCCCTTAATCTGGACGTCGCCTTCCTGCATGATATTGAAAAGGCCCACCTGAATCTTGCCCGCGAGATCGGGCAATTCGTTGATGGCGAAGATGCCGCGATTGGCGCGCGGCAGAAGGCCGTAGTGAATGGTCAATTCGTCGCCGAGGGCGCGTCCGCTGCGCGCGGCTTTGATGGGATCGACATCGCCCAGAATGTCGGCAATCGTGACGTCGGGCGTGGCGAGTTTTTCGACATAGCGCCCGGCGCGCGGTTTCCAGGCGATCGGGGCCGCGTCACCCTCCTCGGCAATCAAGTCGCGGCAGGACTTGCAAAGCGGCCGCAGCGGATGATCGTGGATTTCGCAGCCCGCGAGGTAGGGCATTTCGGGATCGAGAAAATCCACCAGGGCGCGCAGGATGCGGCTCTTGGCCTGTCCGCGCAAGCCGAGCAGGATGAAATTGTGGCGGGCGAGGAGCGCATTGACGATCTGGGGAAGCACCGTATCTTCATATCCGTGCACGCCCGCGAAAAGGGGCTGGCCGGATGCGAGTTTCTTGAGGACGTTTTCGCGCATCTCGTCCTTGACGGTGCGCAGGGGCGCCCCCGGCGCGTACCTTGGATCCAGTTTCAGCTCCTCGAGTGTTGTGGCTTGCTTGGTCATAGTTTCCCCGATCGCGCGGACGGCCCGATTCGTTTGGTAGTTTCTCTCATTTAGATGCCGGAAAACCAGCTACGGCCCGCGAAATTTTGGCGGCGCGAGCATATAGATAAGCGCCGAACGGCGAATTGTGGGGGAAGGAAGAGAAAAGGCCGGCTTCGCCGGGCCGTTCCTGCCTCGTGGTAACAGGTTGAAGCGGCTCCTCGCTCGGTAATCTCAAGTAATACCTCAGATTGTGAGTCTGCGGGGGGTACATACAATCCCGGGTCGTTTTGTGGCTGTGCCAGCCGGGCGGAACCGCGAGATTCTTCCCGCCTTCGCCAAGGCTACGGCGCGGCAAGCGAAGCGGAGGGCCTCAGAGTGACAATCGTTTTGGCCGCGCAGGCTGGCGGGCGCGAGGGAGCGGCTATGTGGTGGCCGGAGGGATCCGGTGCGCGACAATCAATCGGAGAGGACGAGGGCGAGGGAGAAGCCGTCGTAGCCTTTGCTGCCGACGGTCTGAATGGCGGTGGCGCTGACGCGCGGCTCGGCGGCGATGAGTTCGAACATGCGGCGCGTGCCGCGGACATCGGGATCGGCGCTGGCGGCGTCCGCAACACCGCCTTTGCGGACGACGTTATCTATGACGATGAGGGTTCCGCGGCGCGAGAGTTTCAGCGCCCAGACCCAGTAATCCGGGTTGCTGGGCTTATCGGCGTCTATGAAAATCAAATCAAACGGGCCGCGGCCCTCGGCGGCGAGGCGCGGGAGGGAATCGATCGCTTTGCCGAGGCGCAGTTCAACGATTTCGGCGAGGCCTGCGCGAGCGATGTTGGCGCGGGAGACTTCGGCGTGCTTCGCGTCGGCTTCAAGGGTAATGAGGCGGCCGCCAGCGGGCAGAGCGCGAGCGAGCCAGATCGTGCTGTAGGCGCCGAGAGTGCCGATTTCCAGGATTTTGCGCGCGCCAACGCTCCGGGCGAGGAGGTGCAGCAACTTCCCCTGCGCGGGGGAAACGTGGATGCGAGGGAGCCCGGCCGCTTCGCTCGCGCGGAGGGCGGATTCCAGCGCGGGGTCGTGCCCGACAAGCAGATCGGTGAAATAGGCATCAACCGCGATCCATTGGTCTTTGTTCGCATCTGGGTTCATGGGTCCTCTGAGGCGAATTGCCAGTCTAGTAGTGCCCGTGCCCGTTTCCCGGGGCTTTGGCGCGGATGCGCTCGGCGCGAGTGATCCTGGGCATCCACTGCTCGATGTATTCGGCCAGACGTGCTTGGCGCGCGGGTTCTGAGCGCATTTCGAGCAACTCCTGCCGGAGTTCCACGTCAAGAGGCAGGACGCGAGCGACGTAATAGGCCAGGGAATCGGCGGTCTCCGGGTCAAATCTGTCGGGTTCGGAGTCGCGAAGTAACTTATGGCATGCGACGCAGAGATTCCACAGGCGTTTCTTTGATTCTGGCGAAGGCGCGCGCAATCCATCGCTGAGATACTGGACGGTGGCTTCGGGGTAAGGATGGTCGTCGAACATTTCGACGACACCGAAGACGCGCTGCCCGACGGTCACGATGTCGCTGCGGCCGTCCTCGTAGGTTTTGACGACTTCGGCGATGGCGGCCGTGCAGCCCACCGGGGCGACATCCCCGTCGTGTTCGAAAAGGACGCCGAAGACAGCGCTGTTTTCAATGCAGTGCTGGATCATGAGCTTGTAGCGCGGCTCGAAAATGTGCAGCGGAAGCGCCGCGCCGGGCAGCAGCACGACTTCGAGGGAGAAGATCGGGATGCGCTCGTGTTTCGGCGGGCGGACCATGAGGGAGGAATGCTAACAGATGGGTAGTCGCGGGGGAAAGTCGGGGGAGTCAGGGGATCGATGAAAGCAGGGATTCCATCTCGGAGCGGGCGTGGTCGTTGCCGGAGCGGCGGGCGACCTCGATGCCCGCAGTGAGGGTTTTTCGGGCTTCGGCGCTGCGGTCCAGCCTCGTAAGTAATTGACTGTATTGATGATAGCCGGCGATGTAGTCCGGGTTGTCGGCCAGAAGCTGCTGGAAATGGCCTGCGGCGGCCTCCAGATCGCCCGAATTGGCGCATTCCATGGCGAGGCCATAGCGGGCGAAAGGGTCCTTTGGATGGGCGGCCACGAACCCTTCCAGCATCTCGCGGCGGCTCTTTTGTGGGGCTTGGGTCATGGGCAGAGGCGTATTATAATGCATTTCCCCCGCCCACCAGTATTCCGGGTAAAAGGTGCTCAGGTGGTTCAGCCGAAGAAGAACGGAAAGACCGCACAGAATGGCAACGGCATGCGAGGCCGCGCGGTCAGCGTCTCGCGTACGGAGATGGTGGAGGTCGTCCTGCCGCAGGACACGAACGTTCTGGGGAACGTCCTCGGCGGACGCGTGATGCACCTGGTGGACATCGCGGCGGCCGTGGCGGCGCTGCGACACGCGCGGAGCCACGTCGTGACGGCGTCGGTGGACCACGTGGATTTTCGAAATCCAATTCGCGTGGGCGAATTGATCGTGTTGCAATCGAGCGTGAACCGCGTGTTCAACAGATCCATGGAGGTTGGCGTAAAGGTGTTTTCGGAGAATCCGCTGACCGGCGAGCGCAAGCACACGACGAGCGCATATGTGACATTCGTTTCAGTCGATGCCGAGGGACACCCGCACGTTTTGCCTCCGCTCATCCTCGAGACCCCCGACGACCGGCGCCGCTGGCGCGATGCCGGGACGCGGCGCGAGATGCGCGTCGCGCATCAGAAGCGCATGCAAAAGAAGGCCTAAGACCACGAAGGGATCTGCCCGAAGGCCCGCCCGCGCGGGAAGGCCTCCGGGCTTTTGCTTTTTGTGCGTGATTGCAGTCCAGGGGAGGGATTCTTGGCAGACCGCCGCGGTGGACCTCAGCAGAATGATAGGGAATCTTTGCGCGGGGGGTTGTTAACTTAGCGGGCCCTTCCAGAGGACGGCGCCGGTGGGTTGCAGGCTGCCGCCGGAAGGCTCCTCGCTGATTGCGAGCGCGGCGATTTCGTTCAGATTTGCCCCCATCGGCATCACCATCATCGCCTGACCCGTCTGATCTGGGCGGAACATCCCCATGCTGAGCGGCTTGCCCTGCTTGTCAATGGCCCACAATTGCAGGGTCATGGAGGACGGAAGTTGCGGAACGTCATGCGCCATGAGGAGCAGGCCCATCTTTTGGCTGCAAACGGCGTGGAACATCGGCATGTCGGGCTTGGTGGGCATCAGCTTGACGGGCTTGGCATCCTGCGCCATCAGAATCTCGGTGGCCATGACATAGTGGGCGCGCTCGGTCTGGAGCTGCTGGCCCTGGACTTCGGCGGACAGTAGCTGCTGGCGCAGAGCGGCGAGATCGCGCTCGGCGCGGCGATTCTGGTAAGCGGAGAAGGTCGTCATGGCAACGAGCGCCACAGCGACGGCCCAGGCCCACGCCGGAATCCAACTCCGGAGAGGAATCGGGCGCGGCTCGGCCTGCTGTTTTATCTCGGACAGGATGCGCCGGCGGAGGGCGTCGGGCGGGGCGGCGTCCGGAGCGAGATGGCTTAGCTGCGAGACGAGCCAGCGCGCTTCGGCAACTCCGGGCGTGCAGACCGGGCAATTGCGCGCGAGATGGCGCTCGATCTCGACGCGTTGGGCCCCTTCGAGCGCGCCGAGCGCGTAGGCTAGGTACTGATCCCGTAGTTGTTCGCAGTCAGCCACTGCTATTTCTTCCCAGCCGCGGATGCGCCGCCGAGCACCTCACGCAGATGAATCAACCCGTTGCGAATCCAACTTTTGACCGTGCCCAGGGGCTCGGCCAGGGCGGCGGCGATTTCGCTGTGCGTCATACCTTCAAAAAAAGCCAGCTCGATTGCGCGACGCTGGGGCTCGGGCAACTCACCCATGCAAGCGCGAACGCGCTCGGCGCGGCGAGTGTCGTCAATAAGAGCCTCGGGATTTGGCGCGGAAACGGAATCGGGCAAGTCGAGCTCAAAAGAATCTTCGCGGCGGCGCTGCTTCTCGCGCTTCAGACGGAGATAATCGAGCGCGCGATTGCGAGCCAGGGTAAACAGCCACGGTTCGAGAGGGCCGCAGGAGGCGCGATAGCGCGCGGCGTTGCGCCAGAGCAGGAGGAACACGTCCTGCACGATCTCCTCCGCGGAGGCCGGTTGCTGCGAAATTCGCAGGACGAGCGAATAAACCGGGCGGGCGTAGCGGTCGTACAGCGCCTCGAGCGCGCTGGGATCGCGCTCGGTGAGGCGCTCCATGAGCGCGCCGTCGGCCGGGGGCGCCGCGCCGCCCGACTCCTGAAAGGCGAACAGGAACACGATCCCGAACTTTCTCCGCTCTATAAATACGGAAGAGCGGGAGGAATAGATGAGCCGAACGCCCGGCCGGTCGCGTAAGCGGGGCCGCCAAGCACAATTCGCGGGGGCATGTTACTACGATTCGGCGCGCGCGATGGAGAAGGGAGTCGCTGCGTGGCGCTCACTTGGGGGCGGAAGGAGGTACGGTGGAGGTGAGCTGGCCGATGGAGGCGAGATAATCGCAAACCGCGGCGGCCGTGGCCTGGGCTTGTTTCGTGCATGCGCCGATGGATGGGCCGCCAAAATAGTTTCCGGCGAGGAAGAGGCCCGGCTGATCCGCAGCGAGACGCGCGAGCCGATCGAGAATCTTGCCGTGCCCAAGATTGTACTGCGGCAGGGCGCGAGCATAGCACTGGACGCGCAGCGTGACCGGCGGAGCGCTGATCTGCATGACGCGCGCCACTTCGCCACAGACGTGCTCCGCAATTTTCTCTTCGGGCCAAGTGCAAATCTCGGGATCCGTGGCGCCTCCGGCGAACGTCGCCATCGCGACGCGGCCCTCGGGAGCGCGGCCCGGGAATAGAGAAGAATTCCAGACGGTGCCGAGCATGCGCAGGCCTTCGCTGCGAGGGACGAGGAATCCGAAACCGTGCGTGGAACGGCCGATCGCGGATTGCGCGTAACCCGCCGACACGACCGCGACAGGTGCGTACTCAATCTCCGCGAAGGGCTCGGCGAAGCGGGCATCCATATCGCCAGCGAGGCGAGCGGTGACGTCGCAGGGAGCTGCGAGGACGACTGCCAGCGCAGAAATCGTCTCCGGGGGGCCTCCGGCGGCGACCTGAATCTTGAACGCCGCGTGGCTATTGGACTGCGAGCGGTGCAAGGACTGCGCGGAGGCATTATAGGAAAGCGCGTTGCCGAGAGAATGGGCCAGCGCGCGAGGCAGGGTCTCGACGCCATCACGGAACGAACACAGGCCCGCCCGCGCCTTCGATCTTTCAGCGCGGGGCGCAGGATTTCGTTTGCGCATCGACTTTATCGCGCCGCGAAGCACGCTGCCTTGCTCGCGCTCGAAGCGATGAATCTCGGGAAACGCGGCGCGGAGGCTGAGCCGTTCGGGATCGCCCGCGTAAATGCCGGAGATCATCGGGCCGACCAGATGTTGCAACAGGTCGTCGCCGAATTTGCGTCGAACAAACACTGCGACGGATTCGTCGTCGTCCGGAGGATGAGCGCGGCGAAAGATTTCGGTGGCGAGGCGCCACTTCGCCCCCGCGCCGAGAAGCGGGGTGCGAATGAGGCTGAGAGGGCCCATGGGCGCCTGAATCAGCTCGCCGCCGTGCAAGATGTAGCGGGGGGCGCGGGAGTCGGCGCGAAGAAGCTGGTCATCGAGATTGAGCTTGGCGATCAACTCCTGAAGCGGCTCGGAAGAAAGAAAACTTTGCGGGCCGAGCTCGAAGCGAAAACCGTCCTGTTCGACGCTGCGGATGAGGCCGCCCGGGCGGTCGCTGGCTTCCAGAACGTGGACGGGCACTCCGCGCTCGCGCAAAAAATGAGCGCAGGCGAGGCCGGAAATTCCGGCGCCAATCACGAGGACGGGTGGTGCGTTTTGCACGAGGGCTCGCGAAATCAAAGCGTTTTCGAGAACAATGGCCGGGCGTTCAATTGCTGCTGCTCGAGATACGGGTCGAAAATCATGGCGACGTTGCGAATGAAAACCCGGCCGAGACCCGTGACGCGCAATTCGCCGGGCGAGAGCAACACGAGGCCGTCCTCCACGAACGGGGCAAGCCGCGCGAGCTCGGGAGCAAAGTTCTCGTCGAAGCGAATGCCGAATTCGGATTCGATTTCAGCCTTGCGCACCACGGTGTGGCAGAGCAAGCGGCCAATCACGGCGCGACGAAGGAGATCCTCCGCCGAGAGCCGATAGCCGCGCATCGTCGCGAGGCCGCGCTGCGCGATGCGTTCCGAATAGCCGCCGACGTCGCGGACATTTTGCGCGTAAGCATCAGCGATCCCGCTGATGGCGCTGACTCCCATCCCATAGAGGTCCGCGCCGGCCTTCGTCGTGTAGCCCTGAAAATTGCGGTGAAGCGTGCGTTCGCGCTGCGCGACGGCGAGTTCGTCACCGGGACGCGCGAAATGATCGAGACCGATATAGAGATAGCCGGCGGCCAGGAACTGCTGGAGTCCCGCGCGGAAAATGTGAAATTTCTCCATCCCTTCCGGTAGATGAACCGCAAAAGAGCCTTGCTGCTTGCGCAGCCAGGGAACGTGCGCGTAACTGAACATTGCCACACGATCCGGGGCGAGTTCGACGACGCGATCGACGGTGCGCGCGAAGCGATCGGCGGTTTGATAGGGGAGGCCGTAGATGAGGTCCACGTTGATGCTCGTGAAGCCGAGCGCGCGGGAATGCGCCATCAGTTCGCGCGTCATTTCGAGCGGCTGAACGCGATGGACGGCTTGCTGGACTTCGGGATCAAAATCCTGGATGCCGAGGCTCAAGCGATTGAAGCCCATACGAGCGAGGGATTCGAGATGCTCGCGCGTCGTGACGCGTGGGTCCACTTCGATGCCGATCTCCGCGTCGGGCGCGAAAGAAAAGCGCTCTTGGGTCCATCCAAACAGCTCTTCCATTTGCGCCGGAGACAAATAGGTCGGCGTGCCGCCGCCCCAATGAAACTGGATCACGGGGCGTTTGCGCGAAACGAAATGGCTGACGTGTTCGATTTCACGGCGCAACGTCGCGAGATACGGCGGCGCGACGCCGTGGTCTTTCTGAATGACGACGTTGCACGCGCAGAAAAGGCACAGGCTATCGCAGAAGGGAAGATGCATGTACAGCGAAACAGGACTGCGAGCCTCCTCGGCCTTGTGAAACCAACGTTCCAGATCGTCAGGGCCGAAGTCGTCTTGCCAGACGGGCGCCGTCGGGTAACTCGTATAGCGCGGGCCGGGGCGATTATATTTTTCGAGGAAGGCCTCGGAGATTTCCAGGCGCTGGCCGTCAAGCTCGAGATGTGAAGTTGCGTCCGGCATAGCGAATTCCTATAGGCGCGGCGCCGCGGGCGCCGTGGCGCGGGGCGGTTTCGCCGCCGTGACCGTGGCGGACTGACCTGCTTCGACAAACGTGCGCGCGCTTTCCACCGGAGTCTGCGGCAGGATGCCGTGGCCGAGATTCAAAACGTGGCCGATCCCGCCGGTGGCTTCGACGGCCGCGCGGACAGCGCCGCGAATGGATTCCTGCGAGCCCAGCAACGCGCACGGGTCCACGTTGCCCTGTAGCGCGACGCGCGAGCCCAACTGGGCGTGCAGTTTCGCGAGATCCACGCGCCAATCGACGCTCAGCACGCTCGCGCCGGTCGTCGCGACCGCGTCGAGCAGGTGATTCGAGGCTTTCGTGTAGAGAATCACCGGCGTGTCCGCGGCGCGCAGCTCGCGGATCAGGAGTTGCGTGGCGGGCAACTCGAACGCGCGGTAATCGGCGAGACTGAGTTCTCCGGCCCATGTATCGAAAAGTTGCACTGCCGTCGCGCCGGCGGCAATCTGCGCACGGAGATAGATGGCGGTAGCACGCGCGATGCGTTCGAGCAGGGCCCGCAGCAGCACAGGCTCCCGCCATAGCATCGCTTTGGCCTTGGGGAAACCATCGCTGCTGCGCCCTTCGATGAGGTAGCAGGCAAGGGTCCACGGGGCAGCCGCAAAACCGATCACAGGCACATCCGGGCCGAGTTCGCGCGCGAGGCGCCGGATTGCGTCGCAGGTGAAGCGCGTTTCGACTTCAGGATCGAAGAGGGCGAGCGCATCGACTTGAGCCTGCGTGCCAATCGTTTCGCGGACGACGGGTCCCGAATCACCAAGCTCGATCGGCAAGCCCATCGCCTCGGCGACAATCAGAATGTCGGAAAAGACGATGACTGCGTCTACGCCAAGCGTGCGGAACGGTTGCAGCGAGACCTCCGCGGCCAAAACCGGCGATTTGCAGGTTTCGAGGAACGTGTGCCGTTCGCGCAGGGCGCGGTACTCGGGCAGGTAGCGCCCGGCTTGACGCATCATCCACACGGGCACGCGCGCAGCCGGCTCGGAGCGGCACGCGTGAAGGAACAAGCCCTTGCGACTATCGGAATTGCTTGGATGGCTCATGCGAAGAGGTCAGTGCGACATGATAACAAAAGTGCTTACGCGGCGCACCGGAGCCGGAGCCGAGGCAATGGGAGTCGGTCAGTTCGATTCCAGGCGCTGGAGGACCGTTAGCCTGCCGAATTTGAAGCGAGGACGAGCGCGAAAGGGGCGGTCTTCAAAGCGTCGCGGCATGCATGATATGAGCGCCTCTGTCGGGTGACGGGCCTCCGCGGTTTGCAAAGAAACGCTCCCGGATTAACGCCGGGCCGAGATCTTCGATTTTGCAAAAGCCCGCGGCCATCAATTTGGCATGGAGCGCACCGGTTTCATAGTAGCTCTTGAACGCCTCTCCCACGGAGGCGACGCGCGCGGCGAGCGCCTCTCGGTCGGCGGCGCAATCATCTGAAGCGTGGGGATTGCTGTAGTCGAAGACAACGTGAGCGCCTCCGGAAAGGCTGGCGATGAAGCCGAGGGTCGAAAAGAACGCTCGCTCGGTCAGATAAGGCACGACGCCCAGCCAAGTGAAAAATGTCTGCTGTGCCGGATCGAAGCCGGCAACGGACAAACCGTCCGCCAAGGTCTCGCGCTCGAAATCGACCGGAGCGAAGGTGAGCGTGGGGGGCACGGGGATCGCTGCCTCGGCGAGCCGCTGGCGCTTCCAAGCTTGAGTCGCTGGGTGATCCACCTCGAAGACGCGCAGGCTTTCCCCGAAGGCGCTTCGGTAGGCATACGTGTCCAAACCCGCCCCGAGCACGACCAACTGGCGGACGCCGTCCGCGACGGCAGCCGTCAATGCGTCCTCGGCAAAGCGCGCCCTTACCGCAATGAACAGGCGCAGCCTTCGTCTGGACGGATCGTTTTTCGCATCTCGGACAGCCGCTTCGACGTCTGCCCCCAGGATGCGTACAGCTAGCGGGTCGGCGAAAATACGACCGCGCTCCAGCACCTGGTGGACGGCGCGATGGGCGGCAGCTCCCAGCGCGGTGCGGCTTGGTTGTTCTGGCTGCATCTAATCAGATTAGTGGCCGAGACTATCGCAGTCAATTGAGTAGCCGGCGCCGCGCCGCCCAGGATTGGAACGGAACGGATCTGCCCCTCAGCGGCAGGTTAGGCACCGGCAACCAAACTGATCCACCACCGGAGCAGGCGGTGTGTACCGGTGTGCAGTTTGGCTATAATATGCTGGTCGAGTTGCACCCTTTCCGGCTTTGCCCGCATTCCAGGAAGCAGAATCGCGAGGCGGTCGGCCCTACATGACGAACTACTTCGTCCCGGCAACCCTGATCGCTTACGCCGCAAGCTTGGCGCAATACATCTGGTATCTCTACGCGCCAAAACGCGCATTGGGCTTCGGCGCTACCGCGTGCCTGGCGGGCGGCTTGGTGCTGCATTATTTCGCACTGCTCGTGCGTTCGCGGATGATTCATGGCGTGCCTTACGACGATTTGCCGGGCTCTTTGTCGCTGTTTGCGTGGCTGCTCGCCGCGACCTATCTGGGGCTGGAGCTTTGGCACGGCCAACGCACGGTCGGCGCATTCGTGCTGCCGGTAGTGCTCATCGTATTCATAATCGCCCACCGTGCGGCGGCCCTGCCCGTAAATGCGCTGCCGGGGAGGGGCCCCATTTTCGCGTTTCACGTGACGCTGAACATCCTTGCCTATGCTGCGTTTGCACTGTCGTTTGTCACCAGCCTGATTTACCTGATCCAGGATCATCTGCTGCGCGACCGCAAGCTCGGCTCGATTGGCTGGCGATTCCCGGCGCTCGACGTGCTGGAGCGCGTGAGCCGCAGCAGCGTCGGCGTAGGGCTCGTCTCGCTGGCAATTGGCGCTTCTTTGGGATTCGTGTGGGCGCATCGCGTCCGGGGCGGCTATTGGCAGGATGATTGGAAAGTATTCATCACGCTGGTGATTCTCGCCGCGTATTTGGGCTATCTGATATTGTCCCGCACGCGAACTTGGCGCGGGGCGCGCGCCTCGCGGCTGTGCGTGGCGAATTTTCTGATCGTGATTTTCAGCTACAGCATCGTCAACATATTTCTCTCCCGGTTCCACCGGTTCTTCTGAAGATGGAAATCGTTCTTATCGGATTGAACCACCGGACAGCGCCGGTCGAACTGCGCGAGCGGGTCGCCTTCAGCGCCGACCAGGCGCGCCGCGCCGCCGACCAATTGCGCGAGCGCGGAATCCTGGAAGAGACGCTCGTGCTCTCCACCTGCAACCGCAGCGAGGTCTATGGCGTGCCGCCGGAAGCCGCCACGAACAGCGCCGCGGACCTGGAAGAATTCCTCACGTCGTTTCACCAGCTCGCACCGCACGAACTGAACGGGAATTTGTACCGGCACCGCGACCGCGAAGTCGTACGGCACTTGTACCGCGTCGCCGGCGGCCTGGATTCGATGTTGCTGGGCGAAGCGGAAATCCTGGGCCAGGTGCGCGAAGCGTATCGCTCCGCGCTCGATTGCGGTGCGACCGGGCCGGTGCTGAACCGAATGTTTCAGGGCGCGCTCGAAGTCGGCAAGCGGGTGCGCGCGGAAACGGAAATCGGAACGCGCCCGATGTCGGTTGCATTCGCGGGAGTGAAACTCGCCGAGCGAATTTTCGGGAGCCTGAAAGACCACCGCGCGTTGATTCTCGGGGCAGGGGAAGTCAGCGAGCAGGTTGTGGATCACCTCACCGACCGGGGGATCGCCGCCTTGCGCGTTGCGAATCGGACGCCGGAGCGCGCGCGGGAACTGGCGCGGCGCGTCGGGGCCGAGGCGATCTCGTGGGAGCACGTGGAACGCGCGCTCGATTGGCCGGACATGATCGTCACGTCGGTGACGAGTCCGGAGGCCGTTTTGACGCGGGCCATGCTCGCGCGGGCCATGGAAGCGAGAGGGAATCGGGCGCTTTTCGTCATCGATCTGGGAGTGCCGCGCAACGTCGAGGCGGGCGCTTCGGACCTCTACAACCTCTACCTCTACAACATCGACGATCTGCAGGAGATCGTCGAGCAGAACAAGAAGGCGCGCCAGGCGGAGATTCCTCGTGCGGAAGCGATTATCGAGGAACACGTCGAGAAGTTCTTCGTCTGGCAGGCGGGTGTGGACGCGACCGAAGTCCTCAAGGCGCTGCGCGAACGTCTGACCGCGGAGCGAGAGGCGTTCCTCAAGGAGCGATTGGCGGCAACGCCGCACCTCACCGAAGCTGAGCGCAAGCAAATGGCCGGGTTGCTGGACGAATTCCTGAACCGCGTGCTTCTCGATCCGGCCGAACGGCTGCGCGGCGAGCGCGAATTGCGGCGCAAACTGCAGAACCTCGAGGCCCTGCGGGATCTCTTTCGACTGGACCAGAGGAAGCCTTGAAGTCGCTGGCCATCGGCTCGCGCGGCAGCGCTCTGGCGCTCTGGCAAGCGGAGCACGTACGGCGACTCCTTCACGTGCGCGCCGGAGTCCCCGCCGAAGTGATCGTGATCCGGACATCGGGGGACAAGTTCGACCGCTTGCCGTTCGGGCAAGTGGGCCTGAAGGGGATGTTCATCAAGGAGCTCGAAGACGCACTGCTCGAGGGCCGCGTGAATCTCGCGGTCCACAGTCTGAAAGATGTGCCCGCTGAAGTGCCCGAGGCATTCACGATTGCGGCGATCTGCGAACGCGAGGACGTGCGCGACGCCCTGATTTCGCGCTCGGGAGAAACGCTGGACCATCTTCGTCGCGGCGCGCGAATCGGCACGAGCAGCTTGCGCCGCCAGAGCCAATTGCGCCACTATCGTGCCGATTTGCAGATGGGCGAACTGCGCGGCAACGTGGATACGCGACTAGCGAAACTCGAGCGCGGAGAGTGCGACGCGATCGTGCTCGCCAAGGCGGGGCTGGATCGCCTCGGCATGAGCGGCCGCATTACGCAGGTTCTGGCCACAGAAATCAGTTTGCCGGCCGCCGGGCAGGGGGCCTTGGCAATCGAGACGCGCGCCGCGGATCGCGATTTGATTGCCATGCTCTCCGTGCTCGACCACGATGCGACGCGGCAAGGCGTTGCGGCGGAACGCGCGTTGCTCGCGGCATTGGGAGGCGGTTGCCAAGTGCCGATTGGCGCTTGGGGCCGCATCGAAGGCGAATCGCTGAAGCTCGATGCCGCGGTCCTATCGCCGGACGGTAAGGAGTGCCTGCGACAATGTGGCGCCAGCGCAGCCGGCGAGGCGGAATCGCTCGGCCGGCGCGTCGCCGAATCATTGCTCGCAGCGGGCGCGCAACGGATTCTGAGCCAGATCGAGGCCGAGTCCTCGGGCGAGGGACGCGCAAGGGCCAAGTCATGAAGCTGCCTCTCAAAGGGAAGCGCATTGTCGTCACGCGCGCGCCGGAACAATCGCACGACCTGATCGAGCGGTTTGGCGCGCTGGGAGCCGAGGTTCTGGTGCTCCCGGCCGTCAGCTTCTCGCCGGTGACGGATTCCGCACCGCTGGATCAGGCGATCGCGTCCCTCGAACGTTTTGACTGGGTGCTGTTCACGAGCGCCAACGCGGTGCGCTTCTTCGCGCGGCGGTGCAGGGAGTTGGGGCGCGGGTTGTCCGCGGACTCCCCGCCGCAATACGCCGCGGTAGGCCCGGCGACGGCGACGGCTGCGGCGGCAGAAGGCATTCGCGTGGAATTCGTCGCGCAGGAATATCGCGGGGTCGCGCTGGCTCAGGAGATGGATGCAGCGCTCGCGGGGAAGCGCGTCTTGCTGCCACGAAGCCAACGCGCGAGTTCGGAATTGCCGGTCGCGCTTGCCGCCAAGGGCGCTGAGGTGACCGACGTGGTGGTTTATCAAACGGGTGGCATCGGGAGACACGATCCGCTAGCCGAGGAATTGTTTCGCAGCGGACGCGTGGACGTCGTTTCGATCTTCAGTCCCTCGGCGCTCGAAAACCTCCGCGCGGAATTCGGCGAAGAGACGCTGCACCGAATCGCGGCGAATGCGGCGCTCGCGGCGGTGGGTCCCGTTACGGCGGCTGCAATTCGCGACGCGGGGCTGAGCGTCGCGATCCAGGCGCGGGAAGCCACCGCGGCCGCGCTGGTCGAGGCCGTATGCGAATACTACGCGGTGACATCGTTTCCTGAGGCGAGGCTTTCATGACGTTTCCAATCGAACGGCCGAGGCGGTTGAGGGGCAGCGAAGCGATCCGCGGGCTGGTGCGCGAAACGCGGCTTTCGACTTCCGGCCTGATCTATCCGATGTTCGTCTGCACGGGAACCGGCGTGCGAAACGAGGTTTCCTCAATGCCGGGCGTCTTCCAGCAATCGGCCGACCGGCTGGTCGAGGAATGCCGCGAAGTCGAGTCGCTGGGAATTCCCGCCGTCATATTGTTCGGTCTTCCCGAGAAGAAAGACGAAAAGGGAACCGAAGCCTATGCTGCAACCGGCGTCGTGCAGCGCGCCATCGAAGCGATTCGCAAAGCGAAGCTGAAGCTGCTGGTCATCACGGACGTGTGCTTGTGCGAATACACGAGCCACGGCCATTGCGGCGTCGTCGAGAACGGCGAAGTCCAGAACGATGCGACGCTTGAATTGCTCGCGGCGGAGGCATTGTCGCACGCGCGCGCCGGTGCGGACATCGTCGCGCCGTCGGACATGATGGACGGGCGCGTCGCGGCGATCCGTCAGACGCTCGATCTACACGGGCTTTCGAGCGTGCCGATCCTTTCTTACGCCGCAAAATACTGCTCCGGCTTCTACGGGCCGTTCCGCGAAGCGGCGCAATCGGCTCCGCAATTCGGCGACCGGCGCAGCTATCAAATGGATCCAGCCAATGCGCGCGAAGCCCTGCGCGAAGTCGGCCTGGATATCGCCGAAGGCGCCGACATGGTGATGGTCAAACCGGCGCTGGCTTATCTCGACATCGTGCGGCAAGTGCGCGACCGGTTTGATGTCCCGGTCGGGGCGTACAACGTGAGCGGCGAATACGCAATGGTGAAGGCCGCCGCGCGCAATGGCTGGATCGAGGAAAAACGCGTCGTGCTGGAAATTCTCACGGGAATCACGCGTGCGGGCGCGAGCTTCATTCTCACCTATCACGCCAAGGACGTTGCACGCTGGTTGAGGTCCTCCTGAAGCCATGGCCACTGAGGGGAAAGCTTTGAAACCGGCCGATCGCGTGCGCTCGCGGGAACTGTTCCGCAAGGCGGAGGAAATTCTCGTCGGCGGAGTGAATAGTCCGGTTCGCGCATTCAAGGCTGTGGGCGGCGAGCCTCTGATTGTCGAGCGAGCGTCCGGCTCGCGACTCTGGGATGCCGACGGCAATACGTACCTCGACTACGTGTGTTCCTGGGGCGCGCTGATTCTTGGACATGCGGACCCGGACGTCGTTCGCGCCATTGCGGATCAGGCGGCGCGCGGAACAAGTTACGGCATGACGACGGAGCTGGAGGCTGAATTGGCGGCGCGCATCGTCGGCGCTCTACCTTCGATTGAAAAAGTGCGGTTGGTCAGCTCGGGCACCGAAGCGACGATGAGCGCGATTCGCTTGGCCCGCGCCGCCACGGGACGCGAATTCATCGTGAAGTTCGAGGGTTGCTACCACGGCCACGCCGACAGCTTCTTGTCTCAGGCAGGCTCGGGTCTGGCGACGCTGGGCATCGCGTCGAGTCCGGGCGTGCCGGAGTCGCTCGCCGCGCTGACGCTCAACGCGCCCTATAACGATTTGGAGGCCGTCGAACGGCTGTTCGCTGCGCAGCAGAACAAGATCGCCGCCGTGATTGTCGAGCCCGTGGCGGCGAACATGGGCGTCGTGCCTCCGGCTCTAGGTTTCCTGATGGGCCTCCGCGAACTGACGCAACGCCACGGCGCGCTGCTGATCTTCGACGAGGTGATCACCGGCTTCCGGCTTTGCTACGGCGGAGCGCAGACGCTATTGGGAATCAGACCGGACCTGACCACGCTCGGCAAAATCATCGGCGGTGGTTTGCCGCTTGCAGCTTATGGCGGACGCCGCGATTTGATGCACCGACTTGCGCCGGAGGGCCCGGTCTATCAGGCGGGAACGCTCTCGGGAAATCCGCTGGCGGTTCGCGCCGGGCTTGAGACGCTCCGCAAGCTCGAAGCGCCCGGCTTCTACGATAAGTTGGATCAGCGAGCGGCCTCGCTGGTGAACGGATTACGAGGCGCAATAGCAGACTCAGGAGTTCCCGCGCGGGTTTCGTCCGCGGGCTCGCTTCTCACGCTTTTCTTCAGCGGGAACGCAGTTCGGGATTACGAAGGCGCGAAAATGTGCGACACCAAGCGCTTTGGAGGGTTTTTCCGAGAGATGCTCGCCCGAGGAGTGCTGCTCCCGCCTTCACAGTTCGAGGCGATGTTCGTTTCTGCCGTGCATGACGACGAGGACATCGCGCGGACCGTCACGGCTTGCCGCGAAAGTTTGCACAACGCGTGAGTCCGGGAATGCGCGGAAACTGTTGGAGAGGTGCGCAACGGCCCCGAGCCACGAATCCGATGAGCGGACTTTATTCAATTCCCTGATGGTGCAGATTGGTCCGCGCTAGGGGCCGCGCTCGATCCGCCCTGCGAATCGTTCAAGTTGAAATAGATACCGCGTTTCGCGTTTTGCTCGATCGTGCGTTGCAGATCGAGTTGATCGACGTTGATCGCTATTTCGCCGCCGTCCGCAAGCGTGTAATGGAGCTTGCCGTCTTCGACCCAGTAGGAATTCACTTCGAATTCGGCGCCGTTCTTCAAGTAGAGCAGAACGGGCGCGTGGCTGCTCGATGTGCTGCCGGAACTGTTATCGGCATTTGCGTCGGGGGACGGCGCGTTCTCCGCCGGAGCAGCCTCTTGATCGTTGGTCTGCTGATCGTTCGCGGGCGCAGAATAATCCCCCGTGTTCGCCGAATTGTAATCATCGCCGTAGACGGGGTAGTAGCTAATAGTCGGATCGTAGTAATAGGAATAGCCGTAGCAGGCAGGTTGGTCCCAGCCCCACCACGGGTCGTACCAGCCATTCCAGCACGGGTCGGAATAGCCCAACCACCAGCCGGGTCCCCAGCCCAGGCCCCAACCCCAGCCCCAACCTAATCCATAATTCCATCCAAAACCGCCAAACCGCCGGGATCTGAATCCGCGGTAAAACGAATTTCCCAGCCAGCCTCCGCGGTACAAACCCGTATTGCCAAAGCGATTGCCAAAGAGGCCCGTCTCAGCCAGGGCGGGGCGGCCGAAGCCCGCAGAGCCGTTTCCGAATCGCGCGAATAAGAGGCTATTTGATCCGAAGCGCGATTGACTGAATGCCGAATTGTTTGGCGCGGAGGATATTGCGCGAGATTGGGAACCACTTTGCCGCGCGGAGGCGGATCCATTCGCCCAGATCTCGTGACCTTGGCCGGACCAACTCCTGACTGCGCCTGATCCGCTAGCTCGATTTCCGCCGAAGGATTGCCACTGGCCATTGGCCGTTACCGAATTGCGCGCGCCTTCTTGGGCAGGGCCATTCGCAACGTGACTTCCTGCTCCTGTTGCCGCTGCGCCGCGGGATTGTCCGCCGAACGAATGCCATTGGCCGTCTGCAATGGCAGGAGAGGATCGATACTCGGACGCCGCGCCGGATGCACGGCCACTCCCGAATCCAGCGTTATTGCTGGGACGGTACGCATTCCCGCCCGAAGGACGATATGCGTTCCCTCCCGAGGGTCGAGTGGCATTAGTTCCACCGCCGCGATATCCGCTCCCTCCTTGGTTTCCGCCGGAGTACCCTCCGCCACCGTGATATCCCCCGCTGTACCCTCCGCCACCATGATATCCGCCGCCGCCCCCACCACCATGGAAGCCACCCCCACCACCGCCATGGAAGCCGCCGCCCCCACCGCCGCCATGGAAGCCGCCACCTCCACCACCGCCGTGTCCGCCTCCACCATGCTGCGCGAACGCGGACGCAGGCGCAAATGTCAGAAGAATCGAAGCTGAAAAAGCGAGTAGAAATCCCGACCAAATAGACTTTCTCATGGCAGGGCCCTCCGTTTTGCCGTCGCAGGGCTGCCGGCGGGTCCACGCTGGAGGCGCCGGTACATTAAGTTAGATTCCGCAGACCGTCCTTTGGTTGCGGCCTGCATGTTAGCAGATCGCAGGGTGGAGCGAGCGCCACATAGCGGGTCGGCACGCGCGCCCGCAAAGGGGAGGGCGTCCGCTGCAAAACGAAGATAACGCTTTCAATACAGTTTGTCGTGGTACAGGTTGTTCGCGAGACGGAACCTATAGACTGAAAATGCGATTATTGGAAGCGATCCTTCGCTCAAATGGCACCTATCACCGATCAGCCGAAGAAAACCCTGTCTTCATTGCACGCCGCGGAGGAGGAATCGTCGTCGGCCACGCGCCTCGGACTGTTCTGGACGGTGGACACTGATTTACGCGTCACCGCGATTCACGGGTCTGCGCTGTCACTCGTGAAGATTCGCGTTGAAGAGATTCTGGGCCACACGCTGTCTGAAATTCTGCACGCCAACGCCATGGAGCCGCCTGCTCTCGTTGCGCATTCCAAAGCCCTCGAGGGGAATTCGCAGGATTTCGAGGGCGGTTGGGGCGGGCGACGATTCGAAGCGCACCTGGAGCCGCTGCGTTCGACCTCCGGGGAAATCATAGGTGTGGCGGGGATGGCCCGAAAGCGCCTGGCGCGCCGGGAAAAGAAGGAAGCCGCAGTTGGCGGTGAGGCGCAATTCCGGGCGCTGGTCGAGAGCAGCGTGGACGTGCTGGCGCTATTGTCCGCCGAAGGCATCGTGCTGTACGCGAACCCGGCCGTTTCGCGGATTCTCGGCTATTCGGCCGAGGAACTGGCCAGGACCAGCATCTTTGAACTCCTCCATCCGCAAGAGCTCGATTCGATGCGGGAGCTGTTCGGCGAACTCCTGACAAAACCGGGGACGAGATCTGTTTGCCAATTCAGGGCGCGCAGCAAGGACGGGGCCTGGCATTGCATGCAAGGCACCGTGATGAACCTCCTTGACGAGCCGAACGTGCGGGCTGTGGTCGTAACCGCGACCGAGGTCACCGACCGCAAGCGCGCAGAAGCCGAGCGACAGGTCATCTCGGAAATCATCGATGCATTGAACGTCACGTCGAATTTGGACGAGCTGCTCGTTCAGATCCACGGGGCATTGAAGGAAGTTTTGTATGCGGAGAACTGTTTCGTCGCGCTGTACGACCCGCAGACGGAGTCATTCCGCTTTCCTTTCTTCGTCGACCGTTGCGACACGGTGCCTGCGCCGCAAAAGATCGGCCGCAGCTGCACGGCCTACGTTTTCCGTCACGGCTGGCCGATGCTCATTACCCAGAAAGTGTTCGGCGAGATGGTCCGGCGCGGCGATGTCGAGCTTGTGGGCACTTGGTCGCCCGCGTGGCTGGGAGTGCCGCTGCGCACGCCTTCCGCGATGCTTGGCGTCCTTGTAGTGCAGCATTATGAGGACGCGGCGGCCTATACGGAACGCGACCTGGAGTTCTTGACGTCGGTCGGCGGGCACATCGCGCTGGCCATCGAACGCAAACAGGCCGACGACGCTCTGCGGAAGCAGCAGGAGGAACATGAAGTAATCTTCCATTCGGCTCCCCTCATGATTCAGTTCAAGGACTGCAAGAACCACATCTTGCGGGCCAATCGCACGGCTGCCGAAGCGCTAGGAATGGAGGTCCACCAGGTTGAAGGGCGCTCTGTGGAAGAGCTGCATCCGGAGTATGCGCAGCAATACTACCGGGACGATCTCGAAGTGATTCAGTCCCGAAAGCCGAAGCTCGGGATCATCGAGAAATTCCGGTTGAGGTCCGGGGAAGTTCGCCTAATGCGCACGGACAAGATTCCCTATATGGACTCCGAGGGAAAAATCATCGGGGTGATCGCCTTTTCGAATGACGTGACCGACCGCCACAACACGAGAGAGGCCCTGCGGCGGTCTGAGGCAAACAATCGCTCCCTGATCGAGAATGCTCCCTACGGGATCTGCCGGGTCGGCGCGGACGACAGAATTCTGGACGCAAACCCGGCGCTTGTGGACATGCTGGGCTACATGTCGGAAGACGAATTGGCGGGCGTGAACTTAGTCACGCAAATGTTCGCTGACCCGGAGGAGGGGAGGCGATGGTTGCACGAAGCAAGCGCAAATGCTGCCGGCGTCGAGTGCATTTGGAAGAAGCGGGACGGCGCGTCGATCACGGTGAGGTTGTCCGTGCGTGTCGTGCAATGGGCGGGCGCTCCGGAAAGATGTTACGAGCTGATTGCGGAGAATGTTTCCGAGCAGCGCACGCTTGAGACGCAACTCCGCCAGGCCGTCAAGATGGAAGCAATTGGGAGGCTGGCCGGCGGCGTGGCCCACGATTTCAACAATCTTTTGATGGTCATCAAGGGGCATGCGGAATTGCTGTCGGATCGATTCCGATCCGACGAGTGGTCGCGCCAGAAAGTGGACCAGGTACAGCGGGCCGCGGACCGCGCGGCTGCCCTGACGCGCCAGTTGCTGGCCTTCAGCCGAATGCAACTCTTGCAGCTGCGCGTGATGGACCTGAATTTCGTCGTTTCGGAAATGGGCCGGTTGTTGCCCCGGCTGATCGGAGAGGACATTGATCTGACGATTCGCTTGAGCGCCGACCTGGGGCGGGTGAGGGCGGATCAAACGCAAGTCGAGCAAGTGATCTTGAACCTCGCCGTCAACGCCCGAGACGCCATGCCGAACGGGGGAAAACTCCTGATCGAGACTGCAAACATCGAACTCGATGAAGGCTACTCCCGCCGTCATCCGCCGCTGGCTGCGGGACGCTACGCCATGCTCGCCGTCACGGACAGCGGCATCGGCATGGACGCCGAGACGCAGGCGCACATTTTTGAGCCTTTCTTCACCACAAAAGAACAAGGGAAGGGAACCGGTTTGGGTCTCGCCACCGTTTACGGGGTCGTGAAACAGTGCGGAGGCTACATCTGGGTGTACAGCGAAAAGAACCACGGAACGACGTTCAAGATTTATTTGCCGCGCGTCGATGGTCCGGTGGAGGGTTCTCGCGGCGCGGACGCGACGGCGGAAACACCGAAAGGCCGCGAGACGATCCTGCTCGCGGAAGATGAAGACGCCGTCCGCGAAATCGCCCGTGAATTCCTCCAGCTTTCCGGCTACACGGTACTGGAAGCGCCCGACGGCGCGAGCGCCCTGGCGCTCGCCGAAAAGCACGACGGGCCGATCGACTTGCTTGTCACCGACATCATTATGCCCGGCATGACCGGCCGCGAGCTCGCGCAGAGATTGGCCGAGAAGCGGCCCGAGGTGAAAATCGTCTTCATGTCGGGATACACGGAGTACGCGACCTCGCGCCAAGGCTCCGTGGCGGAAAACGAGACCCTGCTGACAAAGCCCTTCACGCGGGTGACCCTCGCGCGCACCGTTCGCGACGCTTTGTCGAGAACAAAGCCGAATTAGCCGAATCGCCTTGACCCTTTGAGAGGATCCTGCTAGATTATTTTTGTCATGAAACTCCGCACGCACCGGCATCATCACCATCACCACGGATTCCCGCCGTGCTCGCGGAGGCTTGAGTAGCAAGAATTCAAATGCTCTCATCGGCCCGCTGGCGCGGCAAGCGCCAGCGGGCTTTTTGTTTATGGAGGTTTTTGGAGGCACGATGCAGCTTGCATTTGATAAATTGGGCGGAATTCTCCCGGCCGTGATTCAAGACGCCTCGACCGGCGAAGTCCTGATGGTCGGCTTCATGAACGCCGAGGCGTTTGCCGCTACGCGCGCGACCGGTGACGTGACCTTTTTCAGCCGCTCGCGCAACAAATTGTGGCGCAAGGGCGAATCGAGCGGCCACACACTGCGCGTCCGTGAAGTGCGCGTGGATTGCGATGCGGACGCGGTGGTCGTGCGCGTGGATGCAATGGGGCCCGGCGTGTGCCATGAAGGCTACCAGAGCTGCTTCTTCCGCCGGCTCGAGCCGGACGGCTCGGCCGTCGCCATCGCCGAACGCGCGTTCGATCCCGAGGCCGTGTACGGCAAAGGGGGCGGGCAATGAGCTTGCTCAAGCTCGGTATCCCGAAAGGCAGTTTGCAGGACGCTACCGTCCAGCTGTTCGGCCGCGCGGGATGGAGGATTTCCATCAATCCGCGCAGCTATTTCCCCGCGATCGACGATCCCGAAATTAATTGCATGCTCGTTCGCGCGCAGGAGATGGCTCGCTACGTCGAATCCGGTGCGCTCGACGCGGGCATCACCGGACGCGATTGGGTGCTGGAGACCGGAGCGGACGTCGAGGAAATCGCCGTATTGCCCTACGCCAAGCAGAGCCTCGCGCCGGTGCGTTGGGTGCTTGCCGTACCCGAGGAAGCCGCGGTGAAGACCGTGCGCGATCTCGAAGGCAAGACGATCGCTACCGAAGTGGTGAATTTGACGCGGCAGTACCTCGATCGCAACGGCGTGCACGCCCGAGTGGAATTTTCCTGGGGTGCCACGGAAGTGAAAGTCCCGCAACTCGCGGACGCGATCGTCGAAGTGACGGAAACAGGCTCCTCGCTTCGCGCCAACCGCCTCCGGATCGTCGAGACGGTCCTCGAATCGCGCACCGTGCTTATCGGCAATCGCGCCGCCGCAGCCGACGCATGGAAACGGGAGAAGATTTCCAATGTGGCACTCCTTCTCGAAGGAGCCATCGCGGCCTACAGCAAGGTGGGGCTGATTTTGAACGTCCGCCGCGATCAATTGCAGACGGTCGTCAGCGTCCTCCCGGCCTTGAAGACGCCGACCGTATCTCCTTTGAGCGATCCCGAGTGGGTTGCCGTGAACACCATCGTGGATGAGGATATCGTCCGGACGCTGATCCCGCGGCTCAAAGCCGCAGGCGCGCAGGGAATTGTTGAATATCCGCTGAACAAGATCGTGCTGTGATGCGCATCGTCCCACTCACCGATTCCGCCGCGCGGCGCTTCCTCGATCGCCGCCGCACCGCGGGCCCGTCCGCGGAACGCGTTGCGGCTCGGATCATCGCGGACGTTCGGCGCCGCGGAGATCGCGCCCTGTTTGCCTGGGCCAAGCGGCTGGATGGAGTTCGCCTGACCCCGCGCACGCTCTGGATTCCGCGCGAGGAAATTGCCGCGGCACGCGAGAAAGTGCCTCGCGAACTTCTGCAAGCAATCGAGCACGCCGCTCGAAATGTTCGGCGCGTAGCGGAGAAGCAATTGCCTCGGCCGTGGAGTTTCCTCGTTGAGCCCGGCGTTCGCGTCGGCCAGCGATTCGCGCCGCTGGACACGATTGGGTGCTACATTCCGGGCGGGCGTCACTCGCTCGTCTCCACGCTGCTCATGACGGCGGTGCCCGCGCGCGTCGCCGGAGTCGCGCGGATTGTCGTCGTTTGCCCGCGCCCGAATGCAGCGCTGCTTGCTGCCGCGGACCTGCTGGGCCTGAACGAAATGGCACATTGTGGCGGCGCGCAGGCGATTGCCGCGCTGGCCTACGGCACGAAGTCTGTGCCGCGCGTCGAGAAAATCTTTGGCCCTGGGAATCGCTATGTCACCGCCGCGAAACAACTGGTGAGCTACGAATGCGCCATCGATTTGCCGGCGGGCCCCACCGAAGTGCTTGTCCTCGCGACGCGCGGGAACGCTCGCTTTATTGCGGCGGACCTGATCGCCCAGGCCGAGCACGACCCCGATGCGCGTGCGGTGCTCGTTACGACGTCGCGGCAACTGGCGCGCGCCGTGCAAGCCGAAGTCACAACGCAATTGCGCCGGCTGCCGTCCGAGAATCCCGCCGCACGGGCCCTGGCGCGGAATGGCGCAATTCTCCTGGCGGGAAATATTGCCGCGGCAATCGATTTTGCAAATCGCTTCGCCCCCGAGCACATCAGCGTCGCGGGCGGTGACCGCGCCGTCGTCGACGGTTTGTGCGCCGCGGGCAGCATCTTCGTTGGCCCGTGGAGCGCGCAGCCGATCGGCGATTACGCAAGCGGCAGCAATCACGTCTTGCCGACGGGCGGCTGGGCTCGCGTTCGCGGCGGCCTCACCGTGTCGGATTTCATGCGTTCCTTTAGCGTGCAGGAAATATCGCGGCGCGGCTTGAAAAGCCTTGTGCCCGTGGTTCGCGCGCTCGCGGAGGCCGAAGGGCTTGAGGCCCATGCGCGGGCGGTGGAGGTGCGCAAATGAAGCCGCGTCTTCCGCGCATTCCGCTGCGCCGCTCCGTGGAGAAACTCGATCCTTACGTCGCTCCCGTGGAAGGCAGGGGCGGCAAGCTGCGTTTGGATTTCAACGAGAACACGGTGGGTTGTTCGCCGGCCGTGCTCAAAGCGTTGCGCCGCTTGACGCCCGAACAAATCGGCATCTATCCCGAGTACGAGGCGACGACCGCGCGCCTTGCGCGCTTCTTTGGTGTTCGCCCCGCGGAGTTGCTCCTCACCAACGGCGTCGACGACGCGCTCCACGTGATGATGGACACTTTCCTTGAGCCGGGGAGTACGGTCCTGCTCGTCGAACCGACGTTCAACATGTACCGGTTTTACTCTCAGTTGGCGGGCGCGCGATTTCGCACCGTGAGATACACGGCGGAAATGCAGTTTCCGCTCGCGGACGTGCTTCGCGAGCTTCGGCGGCGTCCGTGCGCGTTTCTTCTGGCCAATCCAAATAACCCGACTGGCACGCTCGTCACTCGGGCGCAGATTCGCGCCATCTTGCAGGCGGCGCCGCGCACGCTCGTTCTAGTGGACGAGGCCTATTTCGAATTCTGCGGCGTGACCGTTCTTCCCTGGATTCGCCGTTACCCGAATTTGATTGTGTCCCGCACTTTCTCGAAGGCGCCCGCGTTGGCCGGATTGCGGTTGGGCTGCCTGTTCGCCTGCCCCGAAATCATCGCTGCGTTGAAGCGCGCGGATTCGCCGTATCCGGTGAATGTGGCGGCGCTGGTCGCCGCCGAAGCCGTGATTCGGGACCGGCGAACCGTGCGCGCCTACTCGCAAATGATTGTGAAGAGCCGCCGCATCCTGGCCAAAGGCCTCGAAGATTTGAATGCGCGCGTGTTTCCGAGCGCCGCAAATTTTCTTCTCGTCGATTTCGGGCCCGGCGCAAAGCGACTTGTCCGCAAGCTGGAACGGCAGGGAATCCTCCTGCGCGATCGCTCAGCCGAGTTCGGCCGCGAGGGATTTGTTCGCGTCACGGTGGGAACGCCCGCGCAAACGCGCCGCCTGTTGCGCGCCATCGAGGTGTCCCGGTGAAGCTCAGTCCGGAGATGCTCATCTTCGACGTCGACGGCGTTCTGGTGGACGTGCGCGGCTCGTTTCATCGCACGATTCTCGACACCGTGCACTATTTCACGGGCCGCCGCGTCACCTACGCACAAGTCCAGCTTTGGAAGAATCGCTCCGGCTACAATGACGATTGGCGGCTTTCGACCGATTGGATTGCTTCGCTCGGCGTCGGCGCGCCCTACGCGGAAGTGAAGCGGCAATCCATGAAATTCTACTGGGGCGAGAACGGGCGTCCCGGCAACGTCGAGCGCGAGCGGTGGCTCGTGCCGTTGCGCCGGCTCGAACGTTGGTCGCGGCGCGCGGCGCTCGCTATTTTTACGGGACGCACGCGTGAGGAGCTTGCCTACACGATCGACCGCCTGAACCTGCGCCGCTTCTTCGCCAAGATTGTAACCATGGACGATCTGAAGAAGCAGAAGCCGCATCCCGAGGGCCTGCTGCGATTGCTGGACGGTCTTTCGCCGCGTAGAGCGGTCTACATTGGAGACAATGTGGATGACGCGCTCTCTTCGCGCCGGGCTCGCATTCCGTTTCTGGGTGTTTTGCCGGAGGGCAGCGAGGCGCGTCGCGTCCGTGGCGGCGCGCTGCGCAAGCTCGGGGCCCTCCGCATTCTCGACAACGTGAACGAACTGGAGAAATATTGGCGATGAGACGCGCACAGCTTCGCCGCACCACAACGGAAACCGATATCCGCGTCCGCCTCAACCTGGACGGCCGCGGCCGCGCCCGCATCTCGACCGGCATCCGCTTCCTCGATCACATGCTGGAGCTCGTCGCGCGGCACGGTGCGATGGACCTCGAACTCATCGCTCGCGGCGATCTCGATGTGGATCAGCACCACACCGTGGAAGACTCGGGAATTGCGTTAGGCGAGGCCGTGCGCAAAGCACTCGGCTCGAAACGCGGCATTCTCCGCGCCGGATATTTCCTCATGCCCATGGACGAAACTCTGGCCGCGGCCGCAATCGATTTGAGCGGAAGGCCGCATTGCGTCGTGCGTTGCAAGTTTTCGGCCCGGCGAGTCGGAGATTTCCAGACGGAGCTCGTCGAGGATTTCTTCGGCGGTTTCGCCCAGGCCGCGGGCGCAAACGTCCATCTGCGCCTCCTGTACGGACGATCGTCCCATCATCAGGTTGAGGCCGTGTTCAAAGCCTTCGCGCGTGCTCTGCGTGTCGCGGTCGCGCGCGATCCGCAGCTCAAGCGCATTCTGCCTTCAACGAAAGGACTGCTGTGAAGATTGCCCTCGTGGAGTACGGCGCCGGGAATTTGCCCTCCGTGGAGCGCGCTCTCGCGCGCCTCGGGGCCGATACGGCGCGCGCGCCATCCCCCGAAGCGCTGTCCGGCGCGGACGCCATCATTCTCCCGGGCGTGGGGCACTTTGGCGCGCTCATGCGGCAACTCGATTCCCAGCGAATGATCTCGCCGCTCCAGGAACGCATCGCGAACGGCACGCCGTTCCTCGGCATCTGCCTCGGCCTGCAAGCGCTTTTCGCCGCGAGCGACGAAGCGCCGGAGGGCGCGGGCCTCGCCGTGTTCCCGAGCCGCGTCGCCGCTCTGCCCGCCACGGCGAAATTGCCGCACATGGGCTGGAACCAGGTGCAACACGCCGGGGCGTCACGCCTGCTCGAAGGCATCCCCGAAAGCGAGTTTTTTTACTTCGCGCATTCCTTTGCGGCGATGGATGCCGGGGGCGCTTCCATCGCCACCTGCGATCACGGCGCGCGATTCATCGCTTTGCTCGAGCGCGGCAATCTGTGCGGCGTGCAATTTCATCCCGAAAAATCCGGCAGCGCCGGCGCCAAGCTGCTTTCCAATTTCTTGCGGCTCGCTTCGGAGGCGGCGCGATGACCCTGGCTCGCCGCATCATCCCGTGCCTCGATACGGACGGCAGCCGCGTCGTCAAAGGCGTTCAATTCGTTCACCTTCGCGACGCTGGTGATCCCGCCGAGCTTGCCGCGCGCTATAACCGCGAAGGCGCCGACGAGCTGGTCGTCCTCGATATCGCGGCTTCGCGCGACCATCGCCCGACCTTTCTCGATACGATTCGCCGCGTCGCCGCGGAACTTGCCATCCCGCTCACCGCGGGAGGCGGCGTCACCAATCTCGGCGAAGGACGCGCAATCCTCCGCGCCGGCGCCGATAAAGTCACGGTCAACACCGCGGCGATTCGCCGCCCTGAATTGCTGACGGAAATGGCTGCGGAGTTCGGCTCTCAGGCCGTGATCCTTGCCATTGACGCGCGACGCGCGGGAGACCATTGGGAGGCTTACGTCCGTGGCGGCCACGACCCGACCGGTCTCGATGCCGTTGCGTGGGCCAAAGAGGGCGTCGCGCGGGGCGCGGGCGAAATTCTGCTCACTTCCATGGACCGCGACGGCACTCGCAGCGGTTTCGATTGCGAGCTTACCGCCGCCGTATCGGAGAGCGTGTCGGTTCCGGTCATTGCTTCCGGCGGGGCGGACACTCCGGATGATTTCCTCGAGGTCTTTGAGAAGGGTAAGGCCGACGCGGCGCTCGCCGCTTCGATTTTCCACGACAATCTGCAAGGCTTCGCCGCCCTCAAGCGCTATCTCGCCGAGCGCGGCGTGCCCATGCGAGTGAGTGCTTGAACGATGATCGTCCCGTGCATTGATCTGCAGGGCGGACGCGCCGTGCAACTCGTCCACGGCCGCCGTTTGCGGCTGGCGGTGGACGACGTGTTAGGTCTCGTGGAAAAGTTCCGGGTTTACCCGAGGCTGCATGTGATTGATCTCGACGCCGCGATGGAACGCGGCAGCAATGCGCGCCTCGTGCGAGAACTCTGCCGCGCCGGCCGCCGCGCCGGAATGAACGTTCGCGTGGGAGGAGGAATCCGTTCTTTACCGCGGGCGCAACGCATCGCCGGATGGGGCGCCGAGAAAATCATCGTCGGCAGCGCGGCGTTCCGCCGCGGGCGCGTGAATCACGCGTTCCTTCGCCGCCTGCGCGCCGCGTGCGGGCGCCGCCGAATCATGCTTGCGCTCGACACTGAAGGGGGCCGCATTGTTGTTCGAGGCTGGCGCGAACGACTTCGCCTGAGTCCGCGCGATGTGCTGGCGGAATTGGAGCCCTACGCGTCCGCGTTTCTCTGCACCTATGTGGATTCCGAAGGCTCGATGAAGGGCACGAACCTCGCTTGGTTCCGCGAGCTTCGCCGCGCCACGCGCTTGCCCATCACGGCTGCGGGGGGCATTCGCAGCCGCCGCGAGATCCGCGCGCTCGAACGCATCGGCATGGATGCCGCGGTCGGGATGGCCCTCTATCTGGGTGAATTGTCCTGACGTTCCAGTGCGGCGCGAATCTTTGACTGCGGAAGAAATTCTAATTATTGCTGCCCGGGGACCGGCCAGAATCCAGCGTTGGGAAGGTTGAATTCAATTGCCACTTCGATCGTCTTCGTTCTCCGCGGCCCCAGATGGACGACCCTGCACTCCTGCTCGATTTGCGTAGCCTTGTTGATCAGAAGAAGTTTTTGTCCCGGACGGACTTTTGCGCCAAGCACGAGCAGCCCGCCGTTCGCGCTCACGCCCAGCGTATGAGCTTCCTCGTGGAATGGTTCCTTGTCGACGCTGTGTCCATAGACGAAAACAGGCACGTCGAGCGTCCACCGGCGGCAGCGGCGCCGTTCCCAAATCGCTCCATCGCTTGTGACTGCCTCTCGGCTCTTTCCTCGCGTGGCGCGCGTTTGTTGTGCGCGCTTCAAAGCATCAAAAATCCGGCTCACAGGTTCCTCTCCGAAGGCGTGGGCGGCCTGATTAGGTCAACGAGAAGATAACGCAAGCGTGCCGGGTGAAGGGAGTTGCTTCGTGGCGTTCTTCACAAAAGGTTACCCCTGCCTGCGGGATAACTTCGCGCCGGCAACTCGCCGTGATTGCCTAATCAGGGATCGGAGGCCGGCGTTTGTGCCATTCGGTGTGCTGTTGGTAGAGGCGCGCCGTCGCAATTACCGCCGCGTCGTTTCGCACGCGTGCGAGGAATTGAATCCCCATCGGCATCCCCGCGGAGCTGAAACCACACGGCACCCCGATCGCCGGCAGCCCGCAGAGATTGCCGATGCCGCCCAGGGGGTCGGCGAAGCTTAAGTCCGTTTCGAGATTTGTCTCCAGAGTCGTCGCGGTGACGGGCTGCCCCGCGGCCGCGATCACGTCGAATTTGTCAAACAGCGTGTCGATTTTCTCCTGGAGAATTTCCCTCACTCGCAGCGCTTGAAGATAATCAGCCGCCGAAACTTGTTTGTATGCATAGCCGTTGATTTGCCCGAGCGGATCGGTGAGCTTGGCCACATCGCCCGATTCGATCAGATCCTCAAACGCCGATGCGCATTCCACCGCGACCATGACGCCGCCCGCATCCTCCCATGGCCCTTCGGGCAGCTCAACGTCCGCGATAGGACACCCGTGTTGCTCGAGCACCTTCAGTGCCGCGTCGGCGGCGGCAACGATCTCGGGTGACGCCTTCTGCCATGCGTTTGTCAGCCGCCCGATACGCGGAGGCCGGGCGGGCGGACCGCTAGCCGAGTGGAACTCCGCCTGGCCCGGCGGCAGCGAGCTGCGATCTTTCGGATCGGGTCCTGCGATCGCTTCCAGCACCAGCGCGGCATCCTCGGCCGTGCGCGCGAGCGGGCCGATCTTGTCCATCGAGTAGGCAAGCGCCATTGCTCCCCACCGGCTGACGCGTCCGAAGGTCGGCCGCAGCCCCGTAATGCCGCAAAAGGAGGAAGGGCAGAGAATCGAGCCCCAGGTTTCGGTCCCGATCGCGAAAGGAGCCAGCCCCGCCGCCACAATCGCCGCGGAACCGCTGGAACTGCCGCAGGTCCAACAATTCGTATTCCATGGATTTTTCGCGGGGCCGGTCAGCGACGCAGAAGCGAAGCGATAGCCCATTCCGCCGGCGAGTTCGATCATGGCTGCTTTCCCGATGAGCACCGCCCCGGCGTGATCGAGTTTCTGAATGACGGTTGCGTCGTAGTCGAAGCGCTGGTTAGCGAATGGCGCCGCACCCCAGGTTGTCGGATAACCGTTCACGGCCAGTAGATCCTTCGCCGCGTACGGAATCCCGTGCAACGGCCCGCGATAGTGGCCCGCGACGATTTCGCGTTCGGCCCGCTGCGCCGCCGCGCGAGCGCGTTCCGCGGTGAGCGTCACGTACGCGTTGTAACGCGGACCGAGCGTTTCACTGCGCTGCAGATAGAATTCGGTTAAGTCCACCGGCGAGAGCGCGCGCGACTTGATGCGCGCTGCCAGCTCCGCCACCGGAAGGAATAGAGCGCCTTCGTTCCGCACGGCTATGTCCCGCCCCTCTTGCCGGGCCTTTCTCCCAAAGCGTTCAGCGCGTGCGGCTCGGGATAAAGCCGCAGCACCGTCGCGGGCTGGACGCCGTTCTTCAGCGCGTACTTCCGGAGTTCTTCCAGCGGCTCGACCGCCTCCTTGATCAGCCGGCCAAGGTCCTTCTTTTGCGCCTCGTTGAGCCGCGAGCCGTATGTCGCAAGCGCGTAGCGCGTCTTCGCGTCGGCTTCCAATTGTCCCGCGGCCGAAAGCTTTTCGGCCGCGGGCTGCTGCGCAGGGGCGCTCGGGGCGAGGGCCTGCGCGAACACGCCCATCGGCGCGGCGGAAATTCCAGCGGCCGCCACGGCTGCACACCGCGCAAATTCACGCCTGGAGATTCCGCGCGGCTCCTGCCGCTGTTTTCGTTTTTCCTCGCCTTCGCGTTTCAATGCAGCGTCACCTCTTCGGAATTGCCTGGCTGATTTGTTGCGGCGATGTCGCAGGCGGCGGTGCGGTTCCAAGCATTGTGCTGGGGTAATAGAATGCAAGTATCTCGCGATAACTCTTGCCGGACATTCCCATGACATCGGCCCCTTTTTGGCAAAGCCCAATGCCATGTCCCGCGCCGTAGCCGTGAAACGCGAACTGGCCGTCGCGCTCCGAAACGTCATAGAGATCGCTGCGAATCTTTTCTCCCATCACTCGATTCACCGCGAGACGGAACTTCGACGCCGAGATCAAGAGCCTTGTGGAACCGGAAAGCTTCAGTAACTTCACGCGTCCCGAGTGACGTCGCGAGGCCACCGTGACGGCGCTCCAGTCCGCCGGAGCGTGGATGTTGCTCGCAAGGAGCGCCTGGGCGATCTCATCGCGCGTGAGCGAAGCAGTCCACTCGCTGCGCCCGTGAACCACGCAATAAGGATCGGCGTGTTCGACGAGATAAGGAGCGTCGCGGTCCGGCCAATCCTGGCCTGCGGCCTCCGTTGTGCCCCCGCAATCAAGGTAGTAGTACGTGGAAGCAGGCGCTCCGGCGTACCAGAGCAATTGTCCCGAGGTGGACGCCGCCGCTTCGCGGAAGCGTGCGCCGGTGCCGCCGAGCCGCAGCGCTTGGCAATGGGTCAAATCGCAGAAATCAAATCCTTGCGCATGATGCCGCCCGCGAAACCTCACGGCATACGTTCGCACTGCGACCGCCATCGCCTTCAGCGCTTCGATCGATTGGAAGTTGCTCGCCTCAGCGGCGAGCACGCGTGCAACGTAGTCTTCCTCGGCGATGGTCAGCGTGAGCTGAAGGCGTCCCCCTGCGGCTCTTGCGACGATGCGTTCGGTCGAGTCCACTGTGCGGCCGGAATCGAGCACGATTCGCCACGCCCCCAGGAGCGTTACCGAATCGGCTGCCGCGCTGCTCCCCCCGGCGACTTGTGCGCCGGTCGCATGTAACTCGATGGGGCCACTCGCTCTGCGGGAAGCGCAGCCGGAGCAGGGAATCAGCCGCGCGGAAGCGTCGCGCGGAACTGCCTGAGCCGTGGCTGGCCCGCCGCTTGCGCCGATGCGCAACAAAAATGGGCCGCCGCCGGAATGGATTGGCGCAGGCCATTGCGTAGCCCGAGAGGACGGTGCTTGAGGACGCGCTACCAGCGCGGTGAGACAACCCGCCGTCACGGTTACAAACAGGACGGCGATTGCGGATTGTCGGTGCAAATCAGTGTTTGGCTGCGAACGGCACGATCGCCTGGTACGCGGCGGTCATGTCCCCGCCCGCCCCGAAAAAGTCCCAGTTGCCTTGGTGATCGACTTCCAGATGAAGCTGCGTGCCGCTTACCTTCACATCCTTGATGGAGCCTTTCGGGAACGTCACGCGGTCGCATCGTCCCGTTGGATCGAACGTCTGCGTGCAATAGTAACTCACCGTACCGTCGGCCCCGATCGTGAGAGTTCCCTGGCAGTAGGCCTGCTGCGCGCCCCGGCCCCAATTGACGTGCCGGTGTTGCACGAGGTATTGCTTTGCAGTCCGCTGCTGCTCGATCGTCGCCTTGTCCTGCATAAGCTCCGCATTGCCAGGATAAAATGCCAACAAATCGTTCACGATCGCGTCCGCACCCTGTAAATTCTTTTGGCCGTAGAGGACGCGAATCTGGTTTTTCTCATACGCGTCGATCTGATTCTCCAGGGCCGCGCCGTCCTGGTTACCCCCCTGACGCGCCACAATCGCCCAATAGAGCGCGCAATCGTTGTGCGGTTCGAGAAGACGATTCTGAGTCATTTCGTTTCTTGCCGTTTGCGCAGCCGTTGCCGCCGGACTGGCCGCAGGCTGCGCCGGTTGGGTGCCTCCACCGGAGGGCGCAGGAGGAGGCGTTGCGGGAGGAGGCGCAGGCGGCGCCGCTGGTTGCACGGTTCCACCTCCCTTGCGAGTAGGGGTTGCGGGAGGAGGCGTACGTCCCGCCGGGGCCAAAGGAATGCCGCCGCCTAGTCCTGGGGACGGCGAAGTTCCGCCTCCGCGTAAGCCACCACCGCCAGTCCCGCCACCAGTCGTCCCGCCGCCGATTATGCCGCCAGAACCAGAAGGGGTAGTCGGAGTTGAGGAGCCGCCACCGCCTCCTCCACCGCCGCCGCCTCCGCCAACGTATTGCGTGCCGGAGTAGGTAACGCCGCCACCGCCCGTGGTTGTTTGCGTCTGTTTGTGATGGGCGATTGCCGCCGCCATGACAACGACTAGCAGAAGCACCATGGCCGCGCCGCCCGCGACAATCAGGATGTTTCTCTGCGTCCAAAAAGATGGCTTTGCCGCGCCCGGGCCCATAGGCGGCATGGTCATTTGGGTTGCACCGCCCATGCCTCCGCCAGCCATTCCTGGCAGTGCTGCCGGTGCGCCCTCTACCCATGTCGCCCCTGACATCGATTGCGGCCCACCCGGCGGCGTGCCCGGCGGTGGCGTCCATTGGCCCCCCGGTGGCGGCGTCCAAGGACCGCCTGGCGGCGGCGTGCCCGGCGGAATCCAACCGGGCGATGGCGTGCGAGGCGGTGTTGAGCGCGGAGCTTGCATTCCTCCTGGGCCCGCTCCCCAGGTGACTGGCTGGCCGCCGGGCGGATAAATCGGGGTCCCCGGAGCGTACCCCGGCAAACCCTGCGGGTGTTCGAGGCCAGCGCCGAATTCTTCAACGGTTTGAAACCGTTCGTCGGGGCTCTTCGCGAGCGCCTTCATCACGCACTGCTCGATCCCGGGCGGAATGTAGGGATAATGGCGTGTGGGCGGCGGGGGCATTACGTTCACGTGGTCGGACATCACTTGGAAGTCGCTGTCGCTCTCAAAGGGCAGGTGCGCCGTCAGCAGTTCGTAGAGAGTGGCTCCGAGGCTGTATATGTCGGAGCGAATGTCCACCGGCATGTTTCGTATTTGCTCGGGCGACATGTACGCGACGGTTCCCATGCGCGTGCCCGTCCGCGTCAGCCGCTGGCCGCCGAGAACTTTCGCGATGCCGAAGTCCATCACCTTGACGATGCCGGACCGCGTCACCATGATGTTGCCCGGCTTGATGTCGCGGTGAATGATTCCCGCGCGATGGGCGAAGCCGATGCCCAGAAGCGCTTGTTTGAAGTAAGGAACGGCCTCCTCGGCGGGGATCACGCCGCGGCGGCGGATCATCTGATCGAAGGATTCGCCCTCGAGATACTCCATGACGATGATGCAATTCCCCTCGATCTGAAGGAAGCTGTATAGCGTGGCGATATTTGTGTGATTGAGGGTGGCTTGCGCCTTTGCTTCGGCCCGGAACCTCTCCACGAGTTGGGGATTGCCGACCAGTTCGGCCGTCAACACCTTGATGGCGACCAGCCGGTCGAGCGTGACGTCCACACCTTTGTAGACGACGCCCATCCCGCCTTCGCCCACTTTTTCCAGAACTTTGTAATTGGCTATCTGTGTTCCGATCATCTTCCGGGTCCTTGCCGCAGATCACTCCGCTGACGTCTTCCGCAAATCGTTCGAGGCTACGCGCAGCAGTTGCACGGTTATATTGTCGTACCCTCCGCGCGATTTTGCCAACTCAATCAGTTCCTTGCACGCCTGCGTCAGCGGCATTCCGATGACGGCCTTTTGCATTTCCTCGTTGCTGACCAGGCCCGAGAGCCCGTCGGTGCAGAGCAGGAGCGTGTCGCCGGGTTGGAGCGGCATCGGGTCGTTCGGGCAATCCGCTTGCACTTTCCCGCGCGACCCTAACGCCATCATCAGAACGTTTCGTTGAGGGTGATTCTTGGCTTCCTCGGGCGTAATCATGCCCGCTTCGAGCAGTTTATTGACGTACGAATGGTCGCGCGTGACCTGGGTGATCTCCGTGCCGCGGATGAGATAGAGCCGCGTGTCCCCCACGTGCGCGTAGATCAGATCCTTGCCGAGGATCGCCGCCGCTGTACACGTGGTGCCCATCCCTTCCAGCGTGGCGTTCTCTCGCGCCTTGTCCAAGATCGCCAAATGAGCGATCCGGAAGCCGTCGAGCAGAGCTTCGAGAGCATCCTGCTCGGGATCCTTCAAGTACGCTTCACGCACGGCCTCAACCGCTATTCGGCTCGCGATCTGGCCGCCTTCGTACCCACCCATCCCGTCTGCGATTATTGCCAGCCGTCCCCGCTTCGAGTAAATCGCCTCGTCTTCGGGCTCGACGTAGCAGTAATAGTCTTCGTTATTCTCACGTTCGCAGCCGACATCGGTCAGGTTCGCGAGATCGATTCCCGGCCGGATTTCCATGAGTCTCCGTGGCCGTGGCCTAGAGGCACTTGAACTTCAGGGCCAATTTGCCTAGGCGGATCGTATCGTTGTCTTTGAGCTCTTCCCGCGCGATCGTTTCGGTCCCTTCATTCACGAACGTGCCGTTCGTGGAATCCAGATCCGTGAGCCAGAACTTGCCGTCCTTGTGCTTCAGGCTTGCGTGCTTGGCCGAGACGGTGCCGTCGTCCAGCACGATCTCACAGTCTGGAGCCGAGCCGAGCACGTTATGCCCTTCCCGCACGCGGAAGTCCTCGCCCATCTGGCTGCCGTTCATCGCGACAAACCAGCCGATCACCGCGCCCGCCGGCTTTTCGCCGATGACCACGGTTCTCCGTGCTCCGCCGCCTGACCCGGCTACTGGCGCTCCGCCGCGCACGCCAGGCACGGGGTCGGATTCGATCCGTGTTTTGCCTGGCGGTGGTGCGTCGAACCCGGTCTTTTGGCAGTACGGACAGATCTCCCACGAATCTTCCATTTGATGTCCGTTTGCGCAAAACTTTGCCATGCTGTCCTCCCGTCCTTTTTCGGTTTGAGCGGTCTAGCTGCTCAGGTATGTGAATACGGCCGAGCCCTTGCCGATGTAAATCTTGTCCCCGTGCTGCAGCTTCACCTTGCTCACCTTCGGCGCATCCACCGAATTGACGAACACCCCGTTGGTCGAGCCACGGTCAATCACCATCACACCATCATCCACGGGAACAATCCAGGCGTGCTCCTTCGACACAGCGTCATCCGTGAGTACCACCTGGCACTTGGCCGAGTCGCGACCAATCAGCAGGCCCGCCTTCGTGATTTCGAACCGGCGGCCCGCTGCCGAGCCCGCCGTGCATTGCAAACTTCCGTAGCTCCGCGGCGGCAGCGCCCCCATGGGCGGTCCTCCTTGCATCGCGCCTCCAGGCATCCCCGCCGGCGGCGCTCCCGCCATCATCGGCGGAGGCGCACCCGCGCCCATCGGCATCTGCATGCTCGCCGCCCCGGCGCCTGCCATTGCGGGAGCCGGCTTCTTCTTCGTCAGCGCGAATACAGCAACGATGATCACCAGGATCACCGCCACGCCGCCGATAATCACGTACATCATCGGGAAGGTTGTCACTGGTTTGCAGGCGGCATTGTCACCTGCGGTCTGGTCGATGTAGTTCTGGACGTCCGGGAATCCGGGGTTGAGTTCCTTGATCTGCTCGAACTCCTTCAGCGCCGTGCTGCACTTGCCGGCGTGAAAGTCGCTTAGCGCCTGGATATACTGTTTCGAGAGTTCGCTTTCCTGCGGTTTGATGTTCAATTCATTCAAGTACTGGTCCGCGATGCTCATCGGCACGAGGAAATTAATGCCCGCGGCCGTCGACGTCGGGATGCCGAATGTCGCGATGCCGATCACTTGTCCCTGCTCGTTGAACGCCGGTCCGCCGCTGTTTCCTTGCGTGATATCGGCATCGGTCTGAAGCGCCTGCCATCCGCCGGCCATCGTCTTCCGTGCGCTGATGTCACCGGATGTGAACGTCGGCTCGACGCCGGCGGGATTCGATGTGCCCGCTTCATCGGCGGCGGCGGGGAAGCCAATCACATACACTTTGTCGCCCACTTCCAATTTCGTATCGTCTCCGACGGGAACCGTCGGCTGGTTGGGCTGCTCTATCTTCAGCACCGCAACGTCTTTGCCGGGAGTGACTTCTCCATCTTTCCGTACGTCGGCAGGCACGCCCTTGGCAATCGTGGGCAGGCCAGGAATTGCGATGCCGATCTGCACGCTCACGGAGCGAGGCTGCACGTCGAGTGTGGCGTACTTCGTATAGTACGCAGCCATCGCCAGCTTATACTCCTTCTGCTCTTCATCCGTGAATGTGAGGTTGCCTTTGTTCATTGATGCTTGCATCCTCGACACGTCGGCATTTAGCAACTGCGTCAACAAGGTGTTGACAAAGAGATCGGTCACTTCGCCCGTCTCCGCCACCACGTGCTCGTTGGTCACGATGTAGCCATCGGGCGTGATGATGAACCCTGAGCCCTGCGATTTCACGCCCAAGGGATTCTTCACGTCTGGATCGTTTTGACCGGTTGGAACCAGGTACTGGAGCGGGTTCTTCGACAATTCCAGTATCATGGCGGCGAATATGGCATTTGCGTCGCCCCCGATAGTCCCCGCCTTGGCCTCCCGAGTGGCAACATCCTCCAGCGCCTGCACGCTTGCGGCCGGCAAGGCCCACTGGTTAACCGTGGCGTTCGCGGTCCAGATGGTTTCCACCTGCACCACGCCGGGCTTGTACATTTCGGCGATGTCTTTCCCCGAAAGCACTGCGCCCTGCTGCGCCGTAACCTTCGGCGCAAGCAGCAAAGCCGCGGCGGCCAGCGTCAGCGCGAGACCAATTCCCAATGCCGCGAAGCGCCGCACTATCGCAGCTCGAAGACCCCCGCCCGTTCGCGGGTTAGATGAGATTGCCATGTCCAAAACTCCTTTCCATTCGTGCGCTTTCGCGCACGCTCAGCGTGCGCCGCGCGGTAGACCCTGAGAAGAAAAATCTCATTGCGAAGGAACTCGACTCCCCGCAGGAACTGAGCGAGCTGCAGGGGAGGATTCCAGCGATCAGCGCAAAAGTTGCGCCTCTCCCTGAAAACTTTCGTCCGATTGAGTAGGAACAGCCCTCTGATGTCAACCCGAGCCATCCTGATTCCAGCGCCTCGCCGCGGCAGCCGGAAGCAAAGCAACTACTCGCTACTGCGGAACGGCCAGCACCCAAAAACACAAAGCGCGGCGAGTCTGCTCGACGCACTTGACCGCACCGTCAGCCAACACGAGTGTCGGTGGCTATATAGCTTGTTATCCCAAGTCTGTCAACGGAATCCTCAGTCCCCCCGAGAATCGGAGTCGCGCCCGCCCCGCGATGGCGCGCATTTGGAAGCCGCTCGCCGCGTCCAACGCGTGCGCCGAATGTGCCGATTTGGAACAGCTAAGGTTGGCGGGGCCGACGAGGCTCGAACTCGCGACCTCCTGCGTGACAGTTCAAAAAATGGTGATGACAGCAGCGGCCAGGAATAGTCCGAAACGGAAACTATCGCCAGCGCTAAGAATGATTTGCCGTCGCTCGACAGGACTGCATATGCCAGCGATGGACGGCAGCGGACGGGTGTGCCCAAGGGGGTTACGTCACAAAGTACGTCACAAAATTCGCGCAGCATCGGAGGTGCTGCACTCAGCAAACATTTGTTTTCTGCGGACGCGGTGTGCAGTGTTCGGGCCTAGGCTGCTCAAGCAGTTACGGACGCCCGAACCGATAGGTTTTTTGCGGATTGCTGGGCCACGTTGCGGATAGTGCCTTCGCTCGCCCCAAGCCGGTTCCCAATCTTCGCCCAGGAAAGTCCCTCTGCGCGGAGGGTGGCAATCCTTGCAGCATCCACAATCGTCCTGGGCCGCCCGAGTCTCTTGCCCTTCGCCTTCGCGTTTCGCAAGCCAGCCTTCACGCGCTCTTGAATCAGGCTGCGTTCAAACTCAGCCATAGCGCCGATGATCTGGAACATGAGCCTGCCGGATGGCGTGCTCAAGTCGAGGTTGTCTTTCAAGCTGACGAACGAAACTCCCAGGGATTCGAGATCGGCCAGCGCATTCACCAGATGCCGCAGCGAGCGACCGAACCTGTCGAGCTTCCAAACGCAGACCGAGTCAAACCGGCGCTGCTTGGCATCGGCCATGAGCCGATTCAGTTCCGGGCGGGAATCCTTCGACCCGGACACACCGACATCGGTGTATTCGCCCACGATCTCAAGCCCTCGCCGCTCGCAATACTCCCGTAGCTCTCGCGTCTGCAAGGTTATGTCCTGGCCGTGGTTCGTCGTCGAGACTCGCGCGTAGATTGCTGTTCTCGTGGTCATCGCGTTTTTCCTTTCCTAGGCTTTGCCTTCGGGCCGGGCTTCTGCGCGGCCTTCACCTTGCGACCTTTGGCTATGTCCGCCTCCGCCCAGAGCCAGAGCGTGCGTCCGCTCGGCATCTTGATCGCAGTTGATGGTTTGATCTTTCCGAGGGCCAGCCAGCGGTTTAAGGTTCTAAACGAGACGCGCATTTTCCTAGCTGCGGCCCTGGTGCTGTAGGTTTTCTTCATCTGCTGTAACCTCGCTTGGTGTAACAAGAGCAACGTCCACATGGCCCGGCCCTACAAGGCCATCAATTCCACTTCCAATCGTCCCAGGCAGTCGCGGACGTTGTTCCTGCATTCCTTGGCCAGCCGTGGGAAGTCTGGCCCGTCTCCGTTTCCACCTTCAGTGTGCCAGACCTTGACGAGATACTCCGCGATGTCTCCCGCCATGCCGTAGCTGGAAAATTCAATCGTCAAGCAGCGTGACAGGAAACGCGCCTCTAGCCTGTCCGTGCTGTTGCAGGTGAAGACGAACACACAGCCGTCAATCCGGCCCGTGCTGTCCAGTTTAGATAGCAAGGCAAGCTGCGCCTTGTCTGTCATCTGATCGGCCTCGTCCACCAGCACAAACCAGAACTTCTTGCCCGCCATCGGAACGTACTGAGTCATGCGGAGAGAGTCTTCTAACTCCGCGACCGTGCAATGCGAGCTAGGGATATGGATTAACTCTCCGCCGATGGCATCGCAGAGGGCCAGGGCCATTGTGGTCTTGCCGGTGCCGCTCGGCCCGATGAATAGAAACGCTGCGCTGCGCGGGTTGCTCGCGAAACTCGCCATGATTCGCTTCGGTCGTTCAAGGCCGATAAAATCCACAATCGTCTGAGGCCGGTACTTCTCGGCGAGAGGTTGAGGGAAAGCGAAAGAGGGGGTGCTCATGCTGCACCCCCTCGGATTGTCGGGACGTTCTCAGGGCGAGTGATCTGGCCCGCATACCAAAATTCCTCATACTCGCCCGGAGTGTCAGACCAAACGCGCACATAGGCCCCGCGCGCGTAGGACAGAGCCGCAGCGTACCGCGATGCGTCGCGCAGACACATCGGATTCTCGCGGCTGGAATGATAGACGGGACGCAATGCCTCGGGGCCGCTCGCGCGCGGCCCCTCATATTCGGTAATGCGAAACAGGGCAGTGGACATCACAACGCACCCCCCTGCTTCGCCTCAGTCTGCGAAATGTGAAATACAGTCGTCGTCCAGGGACGCCGGATGATCTTGCGCTCGCCCGTGTCGGCGTCAATTTCCTTGCTGAGTGTCTCGATAAACGTGACCACCTTGACGCCGTGCTCGCCTTTGCGAACGTACCGGCCTAGTGCCTTCCATGCGTCGAACGTAAACACGTTCTCGCGTGGTTTGATTTCAGACTCGGGGATACCCTTCGCGGTGAATCCCCGGAAGATCGCCGGAAAGTTTGAGTAGGATTGCCCGGAGATCGCCCGCGAGAGTGCTTCTTGACTTGCTCGGAGTGTCTTGCCTTGCGAATCGTGCGTTGCTAGATTGGCTGTAGCTTCCATCGTGACTTACCTCACTTTGGGAGTTAGGCTCTGTCGGTCGTTTGCGCGACTGGCAGAGCCGTCTTAGTTCTGACGCATCATATGCCACAATGTGAAAATCCTGTCAAGAGAAATCTGCATAGAATCGCAAAATAAACGCTAATTTGCGGCCGATTTTACGCGCATCTTGCGAGAGTCGTTTGGGCCAGCATTATGTTCCGGGGCAACTGGGGGCAAAAACGCGGAGAGACGAGTGCATGTGCAATTGAGGGCAGAGGCAATTTTTTTCAAATCTTGGAGGCGTGGCCCCGCGGGATGGGGGGCGACCGTACGCCGGTCAAACAGTGGGTGGTAGCCCGAGCTTTTTTGCGGGAAGCAAATCCGGCCCGAATTCTCAGCAGGTTTGCGGCGGCAGTCACGGGAATGCTGTTTCCCGCAGCCCAGGCTGGTTATGGCGCGCGATCTGAGTAAGGGCGATGGCAGAGGCCGCAGGTAGTGGACACAAAGTTGGACCAATCGAATCCGCCAGAGCACCAGAATGCTGCTTTGCCCCGGCTGTCCGAGGCAGCCTAGATTGCGGCGGGACGGCGGGCGCGCAGCCACCGGAGTGTCGGACCGCCCCATCGGTCTCGCGCATAGTCCAGAGCCTCTTGCAAGCTGAATGGACGGGTGCTGTTCCCCACGCGAACATACAGTGTACTGGCACCTTGCCATTCGAGGGAAACGGGCTCGTTCGAAGGCGCAACGGCTATAACGCAGATCTCCTTGCCTTGCAATGAGCAGAAGTTCGGTTTCACGTACCGTGCGCAAAGACTCTTGCCGATAGTTTTGATCAAGATGCCGTGAAGCGCTTGCTCAAACCCGTCGCGGTCGGGCTTGACAGAATCTAGGGTTGCGTAATCTTTTTCCAAGCCGAGAACTTCTCTAGCATCACTCATGCCGATAACAAGCGTGCCGCCTTTCTCGGAATTCATGAATCCAGCGACGGCCTTTGCGACCGCGAGTCGCAAGTCTTTATTAGTCTGTCTTAGCTCGTAATCCCATTGCAACGAAGACTTGAATTCCACCGTTTCGCCCTCGTGTAGGAACGGGATTTGTGCGCATGAGATTGAACTTCGGCGTACTCGCTTCAGATAGGCCGCGTAGAAAGCGACTGTAACAAGCCAAAGGAGAACCGTAACCATCACGTTGAAGCTATTCGATTGTCGAAGCAGACGCTGATTCTCAGTAACATCCTCGAAGACGGAAATAAGGCCGACCGCACCGTGAGACTTGCTCACTACAGGTTCGAGAAAAGTCGCGTAGATTTTACCTTTAATTGGGGTAACTGGTAACAAAGTGGGGTTCGCCGGGATGGTGGGTGGCGAAGCTTTCAGGGGAATTCCACCTGTTGCGAAGCGTACGATTCCGTCCTGGTCGATGACGGCGTAATCGAATGGTTCGTCAATCGCGCGCTCTGGCGTCCGCACAGCGTCCGCGATGCTAGCCCCGAACCGGGCCGCATTCGAGACGAACAACGCATTGACGCCTTCGGGGACTGTCTCTTTGTGAGCACCAAGGATAATCATCCCGTCGCGAAGCTTATGCACGTACAACGTCCAGTCCTCGCCCACGTCTGACGAGAACTCAAAGGGATGATCGTACTCAACGGGAAAGGGCAACGAGACGTGGGAAAACATACTCTGCAAATAATCGTGGGTGTCGATCAGCGTGCCGTTCTGCGCCATCACGACGTACATAGCAGGGCCTTCCGTCCACCGACGGTATCCCAAGAGGTTCCAAGTGTCTGAGAAAGCGATTTGATCACGCGTCTCCTCGGCGAGTTCCCGAAGATCGCTTTGGGTTTCGTTGTTCAATTTCCACTGGAGAAAGCAGTATTGGCCGACAGCCGCAGCCGTGAAGAGAAGCGCGAAGAGAAAGGCGGCAGTACCGAGAAGCGAACTGAAACTCTTGGACATGAGCGTTAATTCCTCTCTTGGCTGGCGGTTCGTCCAGATGGATCGCTAGCTAAGCTGACGGGAGCCGCCCTCAATTCAAGTGATTGCGGAAGGCCGAATCCAAAATAAGACTGATGAATGCACTGATGAATCGATAGGTGGGACCTCTCCATGACTCTTGCCTCTCTCACCTCGCCGCAAGCGTGATTCAAGTTCACCAGCGAGCGGTTCTACTCCCGCGCGGCCCTCTCGTGGGCGGCGCTCCTGCGCACTCAACGTTCTGTATGTCAACGTTCTGATTGTGGACGAGCACCGATGCTACTCACAGACTATGCGGAATGCAACGGATACTCACGGCCTTGGCAAAGCGGATGAAGGAACTTCGGAAGAAGCGGGGCTTCTCTCAGGAAGCCTTTGCGGACCATGTGGGATTGCATCGCGTCGCTGTCGGCTGGATCGAGCAAGGCAAGCGCGTTCCCTCACTCAAGACACTTGTGAAAATTTCCCACGGACTGGGCATCCCGGTGAGCGAACTGCTCAAAGGCGTGGACAAGGGCATCACCAAGAGGCACAGCCGGAACTGACTCCGCGTCGATCCATCACCGATGCCCGATCAATTGGGGCATCTCCGCTACTGCTTGTGGAAAGATGAGCGGCGCTCGCGCAGCAGGAGGCCCAAGGCCCGGCGCATCGCTCGGATTCCCCAAGGTGAACCTGAACGTGCCTTCTCGCCGACCGACTCCGCGCTCTTCGGGCATACTGGCCGCCCTGGGTCGTGACGCGGGCCTTGGCGGTTAAGGTCAAACACCTTTAATCAAAAGGCTTTTGAAAGTGACGAGCGACCGACGAAGGCTGGCTGGAGCTTGTCTATCGAGGCAGCTACTTAATATATTCTTAAACGGTCCTCAACCAACCGATAGTTTCTGCACTAAGGCGCGTTCCCTTGCTGAGGAGAACCGCTTCCTTCAAACTCTAGGTTTTTCTTGCGACGTTTGCTCAGCCAAAGGGCACCAGATCAAGCATCACGTCGATGAGATTTCGGGCCTACCTCGCCAGGATGTGGAAGAAGCCTTTAGCTTGTGGATTGGAAATTGTCCATTCCGTCCTCACTTTGGCACCAATGATGGGCCACTCTCGAACACGCACGAAGGGCACCTCGGGCAGATTGCCGATATCGAACTCATAGGCGGGCCGAGGGTGAAGTATCCCCAGCACCCGCGACTGGCAATCGTCCAAGCTAACAAGCAGGACAGCCGAGACGCTTTGACGGCACGGAACAATTTCACGTGCCGTATTCGGGCGAAAGAAAACCGAGCTTGCGAGATCAGTAGTTTCTCCGAACGACTGATCTAGGCCGTCCATTGGGTACGTGATCCTTGGCTCCGATGTGAGAAGCCACTCAGCGCCCGTCGCATCGAATAGAGAATTTGCGGCATGATGGGTGGAAACAACCGCCAGAATTCGAGCGTGCGGATAATTTGAGAGCTGTTCTGCTTTGTCACGAACCTTAGCCCAGAGTGCGTGCGTGACCATCTGAAAGGTTCCGCCACCCTCGAACTGATCTTTGGGAATCTGCGAATGTCTCGAAACTGAGTCCTCACTTAGGGTAGTCACCTCTACACCAAAAGGTTCCCTGCCATTGGGTTTACAGAGGAAGTCTATTCCTCCAGTTTCCGGGTCATCTGCTGGCTCGGGGTGGCGGCCCAGGGCCTTCAGAAATGCAAATACAGCCGCTTCCGCGCGAGCGGCTTCTGGGTCACTGTTGAGAAGATTCGAGAACTTCTTGTAATGCTTGGGAAAATGAATTTTGAGGTAGTCCACATGTGCTTCAACTACGGCCTCAAGTGGGTCCCCTGGAAAGCACCCCAAGTTGCTAAGTTTCCGTTCGCGTTGCCACTTCCTGACGGCCCAAAACGTAAGGCTGGCGATCCCTACCAGCCCTGAGGCCCATGCGATTGCTGCGAAGTCGGAGCGCATGTTCGTTTCAGGCCGCTTAGTGGAAGCCAAGCCGGAGACTGTCACTGCTTGTGAGTTCCGTTCCCGTCCGCAAAAGCATTCAGCTTTGCCTCCCGGGTCTCCCAATCCGGCAGATAGGCGTGCATAAAACTCTTGAAAACCCTTCCGTGATTTGGAGCCAGCCTGTGAACAAGTTCGTGGACGATCACGAATTCGCCCAACTCCTTCGGCAGTTCAATCAGTTCCGAGTTAAGAGTCAAGCGACCGACACCGGAGATTGATGCCCACTTGCTTCGCATCCTACGAAGGTGAACAAGTGGGGCCTTGACGCCCATCCGAGCGGACCAATGCCGGACAGCCCAACGCAACTCCTCGGCGTCCTGCCAGCGATCTACAGGCTTCGCAATCGCCATCTTTGCCGCTGCGCTATTCATATCCTCTGAAGTCTCAACAAGCGATTTGCAACTTCGATCATTTTCTCCGTCCCAACAAGCGGACGCAACGCTTTGTACAGTTCCGTCCGCAACTTGCTCTCCTGCTGCTTGTTCCAGCGGTAGTCAGGAAAACGCTCGAAGAGCGCGTTGATTCCCTTCGCTTGTCTGGCGTCAAAGCCGTTGTCGGTCTCGCCCACGGTCTTGAAAATGGCGAAAGAGTTTTCGTCCAATGCCAACTTCTGACGCTCCGCGTCCGCGTCGGTCGCTTCGCGGGCCAGCTTCTCAAATTCGAGGAGCGCCTGCTGCGTCGTTAGCTGTCGGTCTTCGTAATCTGCCGCGATTTTCTCGGCTCGCTCGCCAATCGAAAGCAAGAACGGCTTAGACGCTCCATTGTCTTGCACCGTCACATTGAGAATCTTCCGAAGGTTCAAAATCTTTGTGTTGTCGGACGTGTCGCTCTCCCGCAGCTTCGCCAACTCCTCTGGCCCAAGAGCGTGTATCGCGCCGGGCAATTCCAATTGGCCGCTAATCGTGTGCTTCTGGAGCAAGTCGCGGGTCTTGTTGGAAATCTCCCGGTCAACATAGATTCGGTCGCCATAGGCGCTGCGAATCAGGGCGTAGAGTTCAGAGAGCGACAGGTAGTCATCGAGGAAAGGTCGAAGAAAGGCGTCGGGCGAAATGATCTCGTACAAGTTTTGAAGTTGCCGGAACCACTTGAAGAAGTCTCCGCGCCTGTTCTTGTCCTCGAAGTGGGCGATAGCTCGCTCTTTGGCTTTGTCGTCCCACCCCTTGGCAAACGGCAAGTGATCCGGGGCCTGCCCCGTCATCATTGCGGCGAAAAGCTGTTTCAAGACCTCGATGTTTTGGATAACGGACGTGACCACATCCGAGTCGAACGCCAGCGCCTTTTCCAGCCTCTCGAAGATGCCCACGAAATCGAGCACGAAGCCGTAAGGTTTCACCAGTCCCTCGCCGTCCTCATAGGGCCGATTGACGCGAGCAATGGCTTGAAGGAGAACGTGGTCCCGCATCGGTTTATCGAGGTACATGCAATACAGAATCGGAGCGTCGAAGCCGGTTAGCAGCTTTTCCGTGACAATGAGAATCTTCGGCTTTTCTCCCTTTCGTATGAACTCCCTGCGGACTTTGATCTCCTCATTGTCGCTCAGGTAGTGCTCTCGCAGTGTTTCCGTGTCGCCTTGCGCTGGGGAATAGACCACGCGGGAGTAATCGGCGGGCAAGTGCTTGTCGAGGGCCTTCTTGTAGAGAGCGCACGCCTCGCGGTCCACAGCAACAAAGAACGCCTTGAAGCCCATTGGCTCGACGTTCTCCTTGAAGTGCATGGCCGCATACTCCGCGATCTTCTCGATGCGGCTGGACGCCTTCATCATCTCCTTGAGTTCCACGGCCCGGTCGAGAATGGCATTTAACTCCTCAACGTCGCTGATTCCTTCCGCCTCGGCTAACGTAAGGAATTTCTTTTCGAGAAGTTCGCGGTCAACGAGCAGGCTCGACGGGGCGAGCGCGTAGTTCAGCGTGACCGTCGTGCCGTCCTTGATAGATTCCGCGATGGAATACTTGTCGAGGTAGCCGCCCTCGTCATCGCTGCCAAAGACCTTGAAAGTCCCTTGCCCCCTTGAAATTCGGTCAACGGGCGTCCCGGTGAAACCAATGTAGGTCGCGTTCGGCAAAGCGCCCATCAGGTAGTTGCCCAGGTCGCCGCCCGTCGTCCGGTGAGCCTCGTCCACCAGCACCACCACGCTATCGCGGGTATTGATGTTCGCCGGGATGTCGTCGAACTTGTGAATCATGGACACGACCAGCCCGCGATAGTCCGTAGCGAGGATGTCTCGCAAGTCCTTCTTGCTCCCGGCGATCTTGGCGGATAGTCCGTAGCCGATGATGTTCTTGTGCAGTTGGCCTTCGAGTTCGTTCCGATCAATCAGCATGAGCACGGTCGGCTTCTCGGCACCGGGCGTCTCTCTCAGCAGTTTCGCGGCCACCGTTAGCATCGTCAAAGTCTTGCCGCTTCCCTGTGTATGCCAGATAAGGCCACGTCGCTTCCCCGGTTCGCAAACGCGCTGCACGACCTTCTCGACGGCCCGAGTCTGATGCTGCCTAAGAATCTTCTTCGTCAATTCGTCGTGCTCAGTGACAAATACGACGTAATCCCTGAGCAGACGCAGGAAACGGGGCCGATTGAAGAACGCCTTGATCTTGTTCTCGTAATTGCTGGGCTGCTCGTCTCGCCAGTTGAAGAGATTCTTCCGGTTTGTGTTCCACGTTACGCCATAGAAAAAATCAAGAAGCTGTGTGACCTCGAAGACTTGCGTGGCGACGAACATCTCCGGGGTCTCGCGGTGATAACGCCGGATTTGGTCAACACCAAGCGAGAGACCGTCTTGCTTGCCAGCATCCTTGGTTTCGGCGAGTGCCACCGGAATGCCGTTGATGAGAAACACTACGTCGGCACGGTTGCGGAAGACCGTGCTCTTCTGCCACCACTCGTCCGTCACGTGAAACAGGTTGTTTTCGGGATGCTCGAAGTCGATCAGCCGGACGTTGCGTTCGCGCTTTTCTTCGGGGACAAAGACGGACTGCTCGCCTCGCAGCCACGAATGCGCCTCGCGGTTTCCTTCGAGGGTAGGCCTAAGCAGGCTCAGCCGACGCAGGATGTCCCCGGTTCGGCTCGCGTCCACGATTCCGGGATTCAAACGAACAAGCTGCGCTTCGAGAATGCCGGTGAAATACAGACCGGTGTCTCCACTTCGGAAGCTCAAGGCATCCTCTGGTCGGACATATTCCCATCCGATTCCCTCCGTATACTTGAGCATCGGATTTTGAACCGCTGACCGCTCACTCATCTCGCTTGGTGCTCCTCAATTGGTGGCAAGGCAGAAAGTCTGCCTGTCATCAATTCATCCAACAGCGCACGGAACAACTCGTCCAAACACATGATTTCTTTTCCGAGACCGACCTGCTTCGTTTCGCAGGCTCGCAGAATACGCGCAATCTCGCGTTGCTCGTCAACACTTGGTTGCGGAATCATAATCTGCTCAATTCGCATCAAGGCGAGTTTTGGCTGAGTGGTTTTTGTGGTGAGGTTTTGAATCTGGCGTTGCCCACATTCACTACTTAGGATTAGCGCGAGGAAATCCTTATCAAGGGATGCTTTGTCGGTGATGACCAGCTTTGCTGCGTTCTCCGTGAGATTCGCCCCATCAAGCTCCTCGGGAACAGTTCCCACAAGCCCGATAGTACCAGCAATGGATATGTAAACATCGTCTCGGCTTATTGTGTACCGTCTAATGCTCTGTTGGATTTCAGGAGCCAAGAATTTGAGGTCGTCTGTTCTGACCGACCCGTCCCGAAAATCAACAACGCGGATGTAGGGAAGACCCGTAGGGGTCTTTTTAAAGCTAGCCCCCTTCGGAAGGCGCTTGCCACCCTTGACGGCAACAACGTCACTCAGTCCATCAACCCGCCAGCTTCCGGGAATCTCGCCAATTTCGGTTTGCTTGGTTGGCTCGCCGCGAGTGCCGTGGGTGAAGAGGTATTCCATCAGAGCGGCCTTGCGCTCGCGCTCCAGAACCAACTCGCGTTGCCGCGCCTCTTTGGCCTTCTGCACTGCGTTCAGCGCGAACGCTATCGCTCTCTGCTCGGGAAGGATCGGCAAAGGGATGCGTTGCTCTAACAAATCCGAATCTCTGATTGCCGGATAAGTGGCTCCATCTTGCAAACCTTCGACCTTCCGTTGGATTCCTTCGGTCAGAAGGTAGAAATAGAGAAACCCAGGATCGAGTGAGCATTGTTTCGGACGCAGGACGCAGAAGCCCGTCGAGCAAACCTGACCGTCCAAGGCGGGAGGAACAAGGGCCACACGTTTCAACGAGGGCCGCACGGTGGCAAAAATTACGTCATTGCTACGAATGACTTTCCGCGCTCTGCTCGGAGCATCCCTACCCAAGATTTCCTTCGGCCCGACAATTTGAAATGCCTCGTTGGAAACGCTCGACACATCTACATAAAGAAAGGGTTTCCCCGGTTCCCTCTCGGGGTTTGTTAGCTCAGTTCGCTCACAAAGCTCAAAAAGAGAAACTTCGCGCCACTCGTTCGGTGTCGCTACGGTGGTCATCGGTGCAGGCAAGCCGCTAGCCCAAGTTTCGTAAGCATTTCATCCAAAGCTAAGTCCGCCTTCTGACGCGTTTCGCGTGCATCATTCAGGTCAGAAATTATCTGGGGCAGCAGTCTATGGCGGGTCCTGTCGTTTGTCTCGACAAAGAGAGACGGGCTAAGGTTGTAGTCAGCCTCGCGCACTTCTTCCAGCGCCACTATGCGGCTCAGCTTTTCCCGAGACTCCCATCGCTGGAATACGTCGGAAACTGCCGCGATACCTTTGTCCGTGAGCGCGTTCTTGGGCTTCTCTTTGACGAAGTACGCGGAGGCATTCACGAGAAGGAATTGCCGCTTGCGCGAAACCGCTTTGTTGCGATTCAAGACGATGATAATTCCCGGAGCGGTCGTGTTGTAGAAGAGGTTTTCGGGCAGGAGCACAGCGCCTTCAATCAGATCGGCTTCGACGAAGCTTTGCCGAATCAACTTCTCCTTGTTCGAGGACTTGCTGCCGGAGCCGCGAGACACGGCTCCTGTGTCGAGCACGACGGCTGCCCGGCCACTGTTATTGAGCGAGGCTGCGATATGTTGAAGCCAGCCCCAGTCTGCCGATGATGACGGTGCCGCGCCGTTCTCGAACCGTTTCCACTGGTCGTTTTCATAAAGCGTCTCGTCGTAGTTGTCTTGATTCCACATCGGATTCGCCACGACGTAATCAAACTTCTTCAAGCCCGCGCCCTCGGCAGCGAAACCGGGCTTCGTGAACGTATCCCCAATGGCAAAGATCGAGTCCGTGTAGTCGTGCAGGAACATGTTCATCTTCGCCATTGCGAACGTGACGGGGTTGAGTTCCTGTCCGAAGAGTTTCGGCGCTTTGCTTTTCTCCTCTGGATGTTTCTGCTCGAAGAGCAAGCGGCATTTGATGAGCAGACCTGCCGATCCGCAGGTCGGGTCATAGACCGTCCTGTAGGGCTGCGCGTCAATCAGATGGGCCATGAGCCATCCGACTTCCTTGGGGGTGTAGAACTCGCCCGCGCTCTGGCCCTGGCCCTCGGCAAATTTTCGCAGGAGGTACTCGTAGGCGCGTCCGAGGATGTCCGGCTCGGCATTCTTCAGCCCAAGCCTGTGTCGGCTCACGACCTCAATCAGAGAAGCGAGACGGTCATCATCAAGCGTGCGCTGGCCGCTCTGGCGCTCGTTGTAATCCTTGATGTCGAGCACACCCTGAAGGTCGGGATTGAGCCGGGCAACCTCGCGCATGGCGTCGGTGACGAACTGTCCTAGCTCGCCGTTCGCCGGATGATTGCGGACGGCTTCCCAACGGTATTCGTGCGGGACAAAGAAGCGGACAATTCCCTTGCGATTGTTCTTTAAGGCGTCTCTGTGGTCAGCTTCGACTACTTCGCGGGCAATCGCTTCGTCGCCGAACTCTTTGACCTGCCCGGCGAACTCATCATCAAAGACATCCGAGAGCCGCTTGAAGAAGATCAGCGGCAGGATGAAGTCCTTGAATTTCGGTGCGTCCGCGCAGCCGCGAATCGCGCACGCCGCATCCCACAGCCACGTCTCCAACATCGAAACGTCAAGGTGCTCGCCAGCCAAGGCGGGCATCGGCGTCACCCTCGCGCCGTTCACCTGCGCCTTCTTCTGCTTCTGCTTTTTTCGGGTCTTCGCCGCTCGCGCCATTTTCGATGTGCTCTATCTAGGCGTACTTTCCCTTCGTTGCGATCTCTGCGGAAGCAAAGTCAATTTCGAGTCCATCCTCTCCGCGAATCCACCGATGATTCCTCCTAGGGTCTCTGCTTCTGGCTCACCTGTCGAACCGAGAAAATTGTCTTTCAAATTGCTGGCCTAGAGCGTGCACAAACACCGCAGGGGCAGCCCAAATCACCAGAAGCACCGCAATCGAAGCCATCTCGCGAGACAGTTCCTGACAAGGCTTCCTGATTACACATTCGAGTAGCGCGGCGAGCGGGATTTCGAGGAGAAAAATAAACGCCGAATTGCCGTGCTCACGGAGATGGCGATACGTTTCAATGAAATCTCGATTCCATGTGCGGAGTCCATTTTCCCCGGTGATCGTGCGTTGCCGGGCCAACGCACGCGCGTAAGCGAACGCCTGACTCACTCTATTGGGGAATCCTTCCAGCTGAACATTGCGAACGAGTGCGAGGTACAACCGCCGAAATTGAACGAGTGTTAGAAGCGATGCCAACGCGAAGGCCAAATAGAACCGGAGGACACTCGGGCCTAGGCGAAGAAGAGCAAGCGCAGCGACCGTAAAGGCGGCAGATGCGATGTACCCGCCAGAAGTAAGTTTCCTCCCCCACTTTCTATCGGGAGTGTCAATTGCTCTGGTAGCATGAAACACGAGTACCGGGTATGAAGCGATGTAGCAGAACAGATTTCCGTACAAGAAATACAAAATGAGCGACCAGGAATCCAACGGCGTCCCGTGGGGCGGCAGTCGCAGTATGGTGTGCAGCTCGTCGCCCGGCTGGTAGCACAACCAACTGACGATTGCGACACCTGCGATTGACGGCATCAGGTACCGAACAAGATAGTTCTCCCACCAGCGGTTGGATTCGGATTGCTTGCCCACCAAGCCTCCTCTGGCGCGAATCGTACATCACATCGCCGAAATATGTGTGGGCTTTCAAGCGCGGGTGCGAAGAGAGAGTTAGTCCGCGCGAATATCGAACGTGTCCGGGGCGAAGTGAACTTTCGCCCGCGAAGCCAAGGCCGAAGCCGCTTTCGCGGCAAGCTCGGCCACGCGTGGCATCATCTCTTGCAGCTTACCCAAATTTGCGACGGCTGCATTAGCCCAGGAACCGCTCACTTGGCTGACTGAAATTCTAATCTGCAGTTCGACGAACCGGTCAAGATCGCTCAGGAAGCCCTCAGCGACGTTGTAAAATGAAACGACTGCTTCGACCTCGCTCGTCTCGAATTCTCCTATTCTGTTTGCATTGGCGCGATACACCGGAAAAGGACTGACTGGCGGCGACTTCAGAAACGTAGACTGCAGCGTGGAAAGTTGCATTCCGACGAGGTTTCGACGCACCCCCTCCAGGATGTCGTTGCGAAACCCTGCGACCTCAATAAGCAACGCTCGCGCGATTTCGATTCGTTGTCTTTCTTGTTCTTTCAGCCGCTCTCGGCGCTCGGAACGCCGCTGGAACCACACGCCCCCGAATGCCCCGGTCGCACCGATAATGCCAGCCAAGAGGGTCCCCCAGAACTCCAGAGACGCGGAATGAGCGCCGGGCACCGGTTCCAAGAAGCACATGTCGAGAGAATATATCACTCGGCGCGGTGGTTGCATGTCGCCGAGCAACCACGCTGTGCTTCGGGGCAAGTGGAGTCATCACCCGAGATTCCCTCGCCTAGGCTGGAGCCAGTGTCACGCCGATTTGCAGAATCCAGCCGCCGTTGCGTCATACGAAGACGAGAAAACGTAGGGATACCACGCCTCCGGGCGAACTGAGCGCAAAGGACTGAGCGCGGATTCAAACATCCGCGAGATTACTCCTCGGCCGCGATGAATAAGCGCACCGCCTTCGGACGCATAGCGCAGCCCAGCGCAGCGTTGGCACCGCCACAGAGTCGCGCCTCGAACGCTATTCGTGTACCATGCGCCCGGCTTCACGATTGCCAGCGGGGGAAGGGCACTGGAGGTCAGCCACAGGGGAGTCACACCCCGGCGGGCACGTGACGCAGCGCCGGAGAATCCGCCTGAATCCGACTGACAAGACTCAAGTTGCACAGGGCTCGATAGTTCCAAATCAACATCGAGGTGTCACGCGACTGGGGGCGCTTGAAATGGGGCTTTTGTAAGCTACTTTGCGGATTCTTCGGGCAGCGCGGGGGGCTCGGATTCGGCTTGAGATTGTGGCTTGGACGCCGCTTCCGGTGGGCAGATCGGGAGCTTTAGCTTCCGTCGCTTCGCAATCTCGGTGAACAGCATCTCGATTTCCCTTGGCGTTAGTGGTCTCCGGCCCCTTCGTCCTTTTTTCAGCGCGGAGATCAGGACTGCCTTTAATTCGCCAGTGGCCTCGCGATAGAAAGCGGGGTCAAATTTCTTCAAGCGTTCGAGCATTGGCCAGAACACCGGCGGCTGCAAGTAGGGCCGGACGCGAAAGAACTCCTCGGGCGTCTGCTGCTGTGCTACCTCAAGCTCGATGCTACGCGATCCGTTCTCGAAGAAGCGGTGGTGCAGGTTGCGATAGGTACGCCGCCGAAGCAGGCGCGGGGGCTTCCTGGGAGGCTTTCGCAACCCGAGGCAGCGACGGCAGCGCCAGTCTAGCTGGTTGCTGAGATACAGACGAGTATGGGTCACTTTGTAATTCTCGTTGCAGCCTGGGCAGAAGAGTCTCAGGCGACCGTCGTGGCAAAATGTCTCAACGTGCGTGGTGAGGGGAGAGTGTCCGCGCCCGGAGACACGAATCCTGTACCGCGTGTTGGTCTCACGGGTTGCGCGAGCACGCCAGCCGCGCCCCAATCTGAATTGCTTGCTGCGGCGAAGTGACGGTGCTCGCAGAACGAGAGCTGAGGTAGTCCGCAGCGCAGGGCATTCTTCATGGGTGGGTGCAGGCTTGGTCGGACGCCTCCACCATTCAGGCGGCTCAAAGCGGGGACTCATGCGCATCCTCCGCAGCGCCCGCTTTTCCTTCGCCGGGTGCGCGCTCGCGTCTCTCGCCTTGTGCCCCCATTCCCCCTGATATACGCTTCTCGCAGTTCGCCCAGCATTGCGCGAAGCTCCGGCAATGTTCGGTGGAGTTTCCAGCGGAATCTATTTGCTAGGAAGGCCGCCAACTCAAAGCTTAATCTGTTGGCAACCCACAGAAACATGCTTTCCCTTAAAGAAGCGTTGGAACTGTTCGAGGAGTGGAGGGACGGTTCGATCAAGGTGCTGGTAGGCTGTTTCTTCCGTGGAACAAAGCGACCTGCCCCCGTGCGTGCAAGCGTTAAGGGACTCGTTAGGGTTGTGGATGGAGGTGCGGTAGTTGTCGCGTCCGATGATGGTAGCGAAGTTGAACTGGGCCTAGTAGATGGATGCAGTTTCAAACTCGTGAAAGGTGATGAGATACCTAGGGCTACCCCCATCCCTGAGTTGGACGCGGTTATAGATTCAGTTTTGCAGATCGACTTCCCAACAGGCGAGTCGTGTATCGTCTTTGTTTCTCGTCGGGCGAATTGATCGCGTTGCATCGGGCACACTCCTGTGCTAACTTCGGATCGTGCCCAAAGTTTGGCGAGGCCCGACCACGAATCGGGCCTTTTCGTTTTTCAGGCCGTTGCCGTTAGCCTCCCCGCTGTGGGCTGGGAAGGGAACCCACTTTACATCCCAGCAAGGGAGTGTCGGCTTGTTGGAGTCCTTGCTGGTCGCAGGTCGTCAGTGGGTAGGACGTAGCCCGCACTTCAAAGGCTCCGCATCCGTCTAGGCGCTCGCGCGCCGGGTTGCCCTCCTTGCTGGGATATAAAGTGGGTTCGTCTGCGGACAGTTGGTGTCGTCAGGAGGTGACGACACCGCTTTCCTAATTCGTTTGTTTTGTTGTGTCGTCGCGTCGTCACGTCGTCGCTTGTGATGCGAACAGAAAGCGCGGTAAGGGGACGGTGTAATTCAGCAATGACGACATGACGACGAATACAGCTATCTCTATGTAGCACTATGAGATAGGGCGTCGTCAGGGCGTGACGACAAGTGACGACGAATGACGACGCCGCACTCATGCCGCAAGCTCCCACTTCCCGTCTTGGAGTCGAATATCGCCAGAAGCCTCCATTTGCTTCAGCGCCCCCCTGAATATCGCGATGCCCTTTCGGTCGGCGTTCGTATGGCGGCGCAGATCGCGTTCAATGAGTGAGGCATGTTTTTGGAGGGCGCGACGGATTGTCTCCTCCATCCTTGCAGCCGGGTTTTCGGCGATGATTGGCCCGCACGATTCCCTAACCTGACGCTGGTAATCGAGCATGGCGAGCGTGGCGCGCACTACCTCCTCGTCGATCACTTGTTCTCCCGAAGTGAACGCCAGTAAGCTGAGCAGCCGGAGTCCAATTGTGTCGAGTCTCGCGGTTTCGGGCGATTGCTCCAGCCCGATGTACCAGGCGTCCCACATGGTTTCGGCTTGCGGCGTGAACGGCAGCACACGCTCGCTCGATACTGAGCCATCTGGATTGAGTGCGGGCAACCCCGCGAATAATGCGGCTAGGTCCGCCACAATCGGTGCGCGCTGCGTCGGTGGCGGGGTGGTGGGCCTCGGCACTCGTTTGCTGCTATCACCGGTGACGAGAAAGATGCGATTCAAGAGTCCAATGTCTTTGAACTCGCCACCGTCGTGCAACTCCTGCCAAGTTTGATCCGTACTGTTCGTGATGAGTGTCAAATGCCCGTCCTCGATTTGCAAATTCTGGTTTTTCGTCAGGTTCTGGTAGCGATTCGACTCGAACAGTTCATTCACCATCGGCAATAAGGCCGAGCCCCGAATCGCAGCCTTGGCCTCAAAACGGCGTAACTCGTCGAAGCCAAGTACGACGCGTCGAGTCCTCGCGAGCGCCGTAGCCAACCCTTCGGCACTGCCGACGCCCCGCAAGATCATCGGTGCTCCCACGCTACCCTGGGCTTCCAAAAGAAATTCCTCGGCACAGCGCATGCTCGTAGACTTGCGACACCATGCCGAAGGCGCAATCTTGCAGATGTAAAGCCTCGGCTGGCAGGGCACGCCAACGTCTGCTCGTACCCTACCGCTGATTGCAGCGCCGATGAGCGCGAGTAAGTCAATGTAGAAGAATTCTTTAGGCGGCTCGTAGTGCTGCGCATAGAGGTCAGCAAATCTCGCGGCGACGCCCAAGTAAGCATCCTCTGGAAAGCACAAAGAGCGCCTCACCGCAATCGCCTTCGTGAATGTCCGTGCCGTGTAAACGGCGCGTCATTCTCCGGTTCCCGTTCGATTTTAGCTATGGCCATCGCGGGTCTCGGGCTTCGCTGAGCGGTCCAGAAACTCCAATAGAGATTGCTGCGAGACGCGCACGAGGCGGCCTATACGAATCACTGGTCCCAACTGTCCAGCGGCGATAGCGCGGCGGATCGTGCGCGGACTGACACGGAGTGCAGCCGCACACTCGGGAATTGTGTAAGCGACCGGTTGGGGAGCCGTGTTCACGATGGTTTCTCTACCTGTCCGTGGCTCATCTGCAACGTCTTGAGGCGCGCCTCGACGGCGCTTGCTGAAATTACCCAACGCCTGTCGACCTTTTGGCCTTGGAGCTTGCCTGTCCAAAGCAGTCCGTAGAGGTAATCGAGACCCACGCCGAGCCGCCGGGCTGCCTCCACTGCGGTAAGCGTCAATTCCGTTGACATGCGAGACCTCCGTTGACAAGTACAAGCATAAGGCGTAGGATTAGCTAATGCAACGTGACTTGTACATCCACGTAACACAAATCCCGGTGCTGATTCCGTGCGGTCAGAAGGAGCGGGACGGCGTAGCCAATTTTCTCTCGCCCAGGATTCACCCCGATCCGCCGTTACGAGTGATTCCCTCTCCCGTGCGGGCGCTCCGCGCAGAGGAATTGGACAAGAACACGGAGCGGGGCAGGCAACTGTGGCGCGCTCTGTCTTCGGCAGATCAGCAGCGGTTGCTAGGGCTGATTGGACTGCGGCAGGCGTTAGAGGCCGCAGATGGCCTATCGGTTGAGAAGCTCGAACGAGCGTACTTGAAAGTTATGCCTGACCTCCAGGTAACGCTACCGGGCACGTCTGAGTCGGTGAAGGAAATTATTTACGAGGCTTCGGCCCGCACGTATGCCCAGCGGGGCGTATCTCCCGGCATGCTCGCGTTGCTCCTGACGCGCGCGCTTAAACGCGCCCGGCTGGTACTGTGGTGGCATCAGAAGCGACGACGTTTCCTTCCGGCGATTTATTGCACGGATGTGGCAACCGCCCTCTACGTTCGCGCGCTGTTGGGAGTTGCCGGTGGCGGGGCGCTGTTAGTCTGTCCGCATTGTGGAACTCCATTTATTCAACAACGCTCAGACCAAGACTATTGCTCGATCCGGTGCCGCGAAGCGCATCGGGTAGCTCGCTGGCGTGCAGCGAAGGGGAAAAAAGGCTCAGCGAAAAAGAGACAGAAACGGAGTGTGAAATAGCAATGGCGACATACAAGCGCGGTGATTGGTGGTGGACGGATTTCGCCGTCAATGGTGTGCGGTATCGCGTACCGCTCGACACGACGGATTGGCGCGAGGCTTTGAGCAAAGAGAAGCAAAAGATCGCCGAGGCCGAGGCGGGCAAGCTGACCCAATCAAGTCAGAAGTATGCGCGCCTCGCATTTTCGGAGGCCGCTGACCGCTATGTAGCCGACCGTCTGGCGCACCTTGCCCCGCGAAGCACCCTCACAGAGAAAGAGCGGTTGAAGCCATTGCGCGCTTTCTTTGTGGCGACACCTCTGACACGCATTTCGGCGGATAGTGTTCGCGAATACATCGGCAACCGGAAGCAGGACGGTGCGGCGAATCGAACCCTGAACATGGAGTTAGGCATCCTGCGACGCATCCTGAAACGAGCGAAACGCTGGAACCTAATTGCCGATGACATCAAGCGATTGCCTGAGCGCCGGGATGTTGGCAGGGCACTGAGGCACGAGGAAAAGCTAAGGCTACTGAAGGTTGCGGCCAGCAGGCCGGAGTGGCAGATCGCGCGTCTCGCTGCGACCGTGGCACTGAATACAACGATGCGATCTTGCGAGATTCGCGGGTTGCAGTGGCGAGACATTGATTTGATGGACCGTTCTCTTACCGTGCGACACAGCAAGACCGAAGCAGGGGAGCGCGTTATCCCCCTGAATGCTGGCGCATGGGCGGCCATTCTAGAATTGCGCGAGCGAGCGAAGCTTCTGTGCGGCAGCGAGCCTCAGCCAAACTGGTACGTATTCCCCCACGGAGAAGGACAGGGGCCTGTCACGCGGCCAAAGAATAGGCCAGGGCCGCAAGCGGTCACGGTGAAACCAGACCCGACACGACCCATGAGCACGTGGCGCACGGCATGGCGCAAGATCACAAGGGCAGCGGGACTCCCCGGCCTGCGTTTCCACGATTTGAGACACCACGCCATCACGGAGCTTGCGGAGTCTCTGACGAGCGACGCGGTAACTATGAGCATCGCAGGACACGTATCGCAGCGAATGCTGGCCCACTATTCGCACGTTCGACTTGAGGCAAAGCGGAAGGCACTGGATGGCCTCTCGGAAGGGACTTCGGGGACGGTTACGTCACAAAGCACGGCACAAAACCCGAGTGCGCAACCGCAAGTGATTGAAACAATTGGCGGGGCCGACGAGGCTCGAACTCGCGACCTCCTGCGTGACAGGCAGGCGTTCTAACCAGCTGAACTACGGCCCCGCGATTTCTCAAGGATGGTGGGCAGTGTCCGATTCGAACGGACGACCTTCCGGGTGTAAACCGGATGCTCTAACCGCTGAGCTAACCGCCCAAATCTCATGACCTCGCGAAATTGTAACATCTTATGCAGCATTTTCGTGAACCGAAATAGATGTCTTGCAGATCACAAGCTGCGAGACCTCACCAAGTGAAATCATGACCTTACGGCAGCATAGGCATTGGGATTCTTGAACCGAACTCTCGGCACGTCTTTTGCCGTCATTCCAAGCTGCATTTCCTTTCTGCTCAGCCACAGTAATATTCTTCACTTGCCATCCATCACTTGCTATTATCCGCACATAACCACTGTTTCCGAAAGCTGAACCAGGACTGTGTCGTCTTGGCGGCTAATCGGCATTGGAGATGAAAGAGCGGAATAGCGCTCTTCTCTGAGGGACGAACTATGGCGGCAACGCAAGTTGTGCGTACGTTGAGCGAGCCGATTCAAAATGGTTCCTTAACCGTTGTGCGTCCGGACGGCACGACCGAACACTTCGGCAGTGGGGAGCCGCGGCTCACCATTCGCCTCCAAAGCGGAAGCCTCCTCGATCTTCTTGGCGATGATCCCCTGATGGCCTTTGGCGAGGCGTATATGAACGGGCAGGTTGAGGTGGAAGGGGATCTCGCCGACCTGGTCTCATTCGCGATTCGCAATGGCCTCGCTTCTGTCAGCGACTCACCGCAACGGCTCGTGCGTGCGGTTCGTCGCGTTGCGGCCGTGGGTGCCCGTTCCTTCAGGCGACACAAGAAAGACATCGCACACCACTACGATATCGGGAACGACTTCTTTCGCCTCTGGCTGGACGAATCGCTCACCTACTCGTGCGCCTACTTTCGTACGCCCGGCGAGACACTCGAACAGGCACAGCGGCAAAAGAACGATTATTCACTGCGCAAGTTGCGGCTCCAGCCCAATGAGACGCTGCTTGACATTGGCTGCGGCTGGGGAGCGCTCGTGATGCGAGCTGCGGAAGGCTTCGGTGCGCAAGCTCTCGGCATTACGTTGAGCGATGAGCAGTACACCGCGGTGAAGGCAAACATCGAGTCGTGTGGTTTGCATGGGAAGGTGGCCGTGCAGCTGCGTGGGTACGACGAACTCGCACGCGAAAACACTCAGTTCGACAAGATCGTGAGCATCGGCATGGCCGAGCACGTCGGCAAGGCACATCTGGCCGAATTCGCACATGCGCTAGAGACCCTGCTAAAACCCGGCGGACTGGCTCTTCTGCACATGATCACTGGCGTCAAGAAGCGGCCCGCCAGCGGGTGGACAGAGAAGTACATCTTCCCAGGAACTTACATTCCGACTCTGCCGGAGATTATCGACCGCCTTTCGGAGGGAAACCTCCGTGTGTGGGATGTGGAAAATCTGGCGCCTCATTACAAGTTGACTCTCGATCACTGGTCGGATCGGTTCGAAAGGTCCGTGCCCCTAATCCGGACGAAATTCGACGAGAGATTTGTGCGCATGTGGCGGCTGTACTTGCGCGCTTCGTCTGCCAGTTTCCGGGAAGGGGTCATCGAAGTGCACCAAATTCTCCTTTCACGCGGTCAACCCCGGCACTTGCGACTCACGCGAGAAGACTTGCATCCGGCCCCCACTTTGATCGGCGAAGGGTGTGGCGACGTCCGGGCAGCGCGTGCCAGCGATCCTGGCCAGCGAATCCAGCCCTCGACTCCTTAGGGCAAGACTCACACATTCACACGGCCAGTCGTGGACCATACAGCAGCTGCGCTTCCACCGGCCCGGTGTCAGCCGGTCTCCGCACAAGGGCTTCAGTCAGCGGGCAACTCTTATTTCTTCGGGTAACCCACCGATTGCGCGAGGATGATTTTCTGGGTTGGGAGCAGTTTCAAGGTTTTGGCGAGAGCCGGCTCATCCATGCTGTCTCGGACCACTACGTTGAGCCCCTCGGATGCGCAGTAAAGATAGACGTTTTGGGCGATAAAGCCCACGTCGGCGGCGTTGAACAGTTCTGCTTCGGGAGATGGGTTGGGCCCGGCCTTGGTCAGATCCGCGACATAGACCAGATCCAGAGCCGCCTCCTTCGCGTAGGCTTGTGTACCCGTGGCCGCGCGAAAATCGCCCAGTAGCACCGGAATCAGCGCATTGGCCTTGGCATCGTACGTGTACACTCCATCGGCCGTCGCGACGTAGATCGTCACCTCCTGCCGGTTCATGGCGGAGGGCGCGGTGCGATGACCATCAGGGCGGTTGATGCCAAATCCCGCCCAGAGCAGGTTGGAGAGCGTCTGAGGCGAGAGTTTGTCTGGACCGAATTCGCGCGTTGATTTCCGTTCGCTCAGCACCTGCATCAAGGGGCGGCCTCCGGTGGTCTGCGGAGCCGGGAGTTGAACGGGTTTGAGATCTTGAGCCGCGGAGACAAGCGAAAAACCGATTACGATCAGCACCAGCCGAAACAAAGATGTCGTGCGTTTCATGAAATACTCCTCGGAAAATCGTGATGTTGGCCGGACGAGTCCAAGAGCGGTGGCATTACATTGATAATGCGATTGGAATCCCGCTCCGATTTCCCATCCAGGTGGCAATATACTCCTGACACAGCGGATCGAACCGGCTTTTTTGTAGCAAGTCTATAGACGCATCGCTTGCGGGGAACAAATTGATTTCTGCCATTTGCCGCGCCTATAATCGCGTCGCGTTTGAGGTGTGTTCATGGATGATGCGACGCTTACTCGCAGTAGTTTGTTAGGGTTTGGCGGCGCTTTGGCCGGGCCGACAATCGCTGTGGAATCAGGTTTGGCAGCCCGGTCCGAAGAACAATATCCGCGCAATCTGACCCAACTGGAAGCCGTTGCCGAAGCCGCAGCACAGCGGCGCCGCTGGATCTTCTCGTTAACCATCAACCCGCTGCGCGTGCCCTGCGCGACGGGCGGGCCCGTGAACCCGATCGCCGTCTCCTAGCCGCGTGAGTCGCACCAATTTCAGCGTCCGATGGTTTCTCATCTTCTGGGTTTTTTGGGTCGGGGCCATCTTCTACCTCGATCGTGTGAATATCTCGATCGCTGGCCAGGAAATTGCCAGGGAGTTTCACCTAAGCAATGTGCAACTGGGCTGGGTATTCAGCGCGTTTATCGCAGGGTACGCGCTATTCCAGGCCCCTGCCGGCTGGCTGGCCGACCGCTACGGCGCGCGTGTGGTGCTGACACTGAGTGTTGTGTGGTGGAGCGTTTTCACCAGCCTGATTACGGTCGTTTCCCCGCGTCTCGCAATGCCCGTGGTGGCGTTGATCGCTGTTCGTTTTGTCCTCGGCATGGGCGAGGCGGTGATGTACCCGGCATCAAATTGCATCGTAGCGGCATGGATTCCCTCGACGGAACGCGGCATCGCCAACGGTTTGATCTTCTCGGGCATCGGTTTCGGTGCGGGCATTACGCCGCCGCTGGTTACCTATGTTCTCCTGCACTACGGCTGGAGGACATCCTTTTGGGCCAGTTCCGTGCTCGGCCTTATCGCGGGATTGGTATGGTATTTGACCGCTCGCGACCTGCCCTCGCAGCATCCCTGGATCACGCGCGAAGAACTCGCGCACATCGCGTCCGGAACGCCGCGCCTTGATTCCGGGGGTGGGAAAACCTCCAAACTTGGCTGGAGCGAGATTCTGCGCAACCGCAACCTGTTCGCGCTGACCTTCAGCTACTTCTGCTTCGGATATGAGGCCTACATCTTTTTTAGCTGGTTCTTCATTTACCTGCACGCGGCACGCGGCTTGGATTTGAAGCAAAGTGGGTATTACAGCATGCTGCCGTTTCTGGCGATGGCGGTCTGTTCGCCGGTTGGCGGATGGGTAAGCGATCTGATCACGCGGGCGCGAGGCAAGCGCGCCGGCCGCTGTTATCTATCGGCGATGGCGATTGGGGTCTCGGCGGCGTTCCTGGTTTTCGGCGCGCATGTTGGAACCGCGCAACTCGCCAGCGTCGTGCTGGCCGGCGGCGCTGGGGCGCTCTACTTCTCTCTGAACTGCTATTGGTCGATGAGCGCGGATATCGGCAAGCGTTCGGCTGGGTCGGTTTCGGGCGTGATGAATATGGGCGGGCAAATCGGGGGAGCCATTACCGCTTCGCTCACGCCCGCGATTGCGGGCCGATTCGGATGGACGGCGTCTTTTTGGGTGGCCGCCGGATTGTCGGCGGCTGGCGCCGTGGCGTGGTTGTTTGTGGAACCTGCCGCGGATATCTAAAGAAAGTTGCTCAATACGTGGCGCGTCCGCCGCTCGCGTCATAGCATTGCGCCGTGACGAACGAGCAGTCCGGGCTGGCGAGGAAGTGGACCACCGCGGCGATCTCTTCCGGTTTGCCGGTCCGCCTCATCGGAATCTTATCGGTCATATAAGCGATCTGTTCCGGCGTCAATTGGTCGAGAATGCGCGTGTGGACCACGGCCGGAGCGACGGCATTTACGCAGATACCCTCGGTCGCCAGTTCCTTCCCGATGGACTTCGTCAGCCCAATTACGCCCGCCTTAGTGGCTGAGTACGGAGCCATTCGCGGATTGCCTTCTTTTCCCGCGATCGAGGCGATGTTGACGATCCGCCCATATCCCCGGCTGCGCATATGCGGCACGACGGCGCGGCACAAATTGAACACGCCCGTCAAGTTGACGGCGATATTCCGCTGCCAGTTTTCGTCTGTCTGTTCCCAGATCGGAGCGGCCGGGCCCGCGATACCCGCATTGTTCACCAGAATATCAATGCGCCCGGTGCGGCGAATCACTTCCTCCACCGCCGTTCTGACCGCGGCTGGATCGGCGACATCAAACTGAATGGGAAACGAACCGCGCCCCAGAGTGCGGGCGACCTTTTGAGCTCCTTCGATATCCAGATCAACCAGCGCAATGGTTGCGCCCGCAGCCGCGAGGCGTCGGGCGATGGCTTCGCCGATTCCGGTGGCCGCTCCGGTGACGATCGCGGTTTGGCCGCTCAGGTCGAAGGTTCCCGCATGATTTTGTTCGGGATTCATTTCGCTGAAACCAAGCGGATTGTAGTTTGGTCCTGCTTGGCCGTCAACTGTATGGGAAGAATTAGGTGGTCCTTCAGTTTGAAAAAATTAGCCGGCGACGTGATCGCACTGGACGCCCACCACTTCTCTCACGTTTCCTGGTCGGCAATGATTCAGTCTTCAAACTGGGCTACCATTTCGAATTCCGTTCAAGCCAATTTATTTTTGTAGTATAGTCCGCCGACGTGCGCCAACAAGGGGAGGGCTTCCATGCGACCGATAGAATCTGAAAAGCGGCCGGGCCGGCGGGAATTCCTGCAATCGGTCGGGGCGCTCGCGGTCGGCGTCACGATCTTTCGCGCCGCCGGGGCTATGGGTTTCCCAATTTTGAGCGCCAAGCCGTTGCGGGGAGTCTTTCCAATCGGGCAGACTCCGTTCACCGCGGACGGCAAGATAGACCTGGATTGTCTGGCAGCCGAAGTCAATTTTTGCAATCGTGGCCGCGTGAGCGGATTCGCTTGGCCGCAGATCGCCAGCGGCTGGTCGACCCTGTCCGAGCAAGAGCGGCTGGACGGCGCCGGGGCCATTTTGACCGCCGGCAAGGGCGGTAAGACTGCGCTGGTAATCGGGGTTCAGTCCATCGGCGGGGATATCGCCGCCTCAATACGTTATGCGAAGCACGCCGCAAAGAATGGCGCGGACGCAATTATCTCCCTGCCGCCGGAAAAGGCTGGCGACCAAGCCATGCTCGATTATTACAAGACCATCGGCGCCACGACGGATCTCCCGCTCATCGTGCAAAGCCAGGGCGACATGTCCGTCGATCTCATCGTCGAGATGTTCAAGCAGATTCCCACCATGAAGTGCGTGAAAGACGAGGCTGGCAACCCACTCGAGCGCATCACGCAAATCCTGGAGCGGACTAACAACCAGCTTGCGGTCTTCTCTGGAAAGGGCGTGCGCACCATGCTTGATGAAATGCGGCTCGGTTTTTCGGGCCACTGTCCCACTACCGGGCTGGCCGATCTCTACCAGGCCACGTTCGATCTCTGGCATTCCGGCAAGCACAGCGAGGCATTCGATATGTTTGGCAGGATACAGGCCTTCGACAGCATTCCCGGAGCGGGCCAATACGTCTTGGTGGCGCGCGGAGTCTTCAAAGAAACCACGACGTCTCGCCCGATGCCCGGAATGGGAAGCCCCGGTGGGCAACAAGCAACGCCTCTGAATGAAGCCGAAAAGCAAGTCATTCGCGAAGCCCTCGATGAGTATCTCAAACCCTATCTGCGCGCGTAGCCAGCAACTCATAGCGCGCGTTCTGGCGGTCGTGACGACCGTGTTGGTGATGTCCACAGGCATTGCGTTTGCCCAACAGTCCAGCTCCCCCATCTCCGCCTCAGATGTCGCTTCGGGGCAGGCGCAATTTCGCGTCATGTGTGTGGTCTGCCATGGCAGCAATGCCGGAGGAACCGACCGCGCTCCGGCGCTGACCAACAATCGGCAGCTCCGCGGCAGCAGTGCGGCTGATATTGCGAACATAATCAAGAACGGCCGAGGTGGGATGCCCGCCTTCTCTTCTCTGCCGCAGGCTAAGATTCAAGCCCTCGCAGCCTTCGTAAGATCCTTGAACGCGACGGCCTTCGATTTGCCCCCCATCGGCGACGTAGCGGCTGGCGAGCATTTCTTCTTCGGAAATGGCCGCTGCGCTGAATGTCACATGGTGTTGGGACGCGGAGGCGTAAACGGCCCCGACCTTTCCGACGTCGGACGCCAGTCAACGCTGGCTGAACTCCAGCAGTCGCTTCAAAACCCAGGCGCGCGGCGGATGCCGGGCTACGCGGTTGTGGACGTCCAACTGCCGGATGGCAGCTCCCTGCGCGGGTTCGCCCGCGGTCAAGGCACGCACAATCTGCAGTTGCAAACGTTCGATGGTCGTCTGCGGATGCTGCGCGAGAGCGAATATACGTCGGTTTCGACGGAACAGGCGTCATACATGCCCGCATTCAGCGGCACGCCCAAAGAGAACAGCGACTTGATCGCATACCTGAGCAGATTGGGCGGCGTCCCGGTGGGGCCTGCCGCCGCGGCACAGGAGGCAGTCGCGCCGGATGCCATGAACGCGATTCTCAAGCCCAAGCCCGGCGATTGGCCAACCTATTCTGGCAACCTCGACGGCAATCGCTACAGCCCTCTCGATCAGATTAATACGACCGATGTGGGTCGGTTGCAGCTCGCCTGGAGCTATTCGATTCCTTACTTTGGGTTGGAGACGACCCCCCTGGTATTGGATGGCGTCATGTACGTCACCGGACCGAATCAGGTGTACGCGTTGGATGCCCGCACCGGTCACGAGATCTGGCGTTACGTCCGGCCGCGCACGACCGGCGGGAGCATTGCCGGCGACGCTGCCAGGGGCGCAAATCGTGGCGTTGCCGTGTTGGGTGACCGCGTGTTCTTCATTACCGACAACGCGCATTTGATTTGCCTGCATCGATTGACCGGAGCGCTGCTCTGGGACGTTTTTATGCCGGACAAGCCGGAACATTATGGCGGAACGTCCGCGCCTCTGGTCGTGGGCGACCTCGTGATTGCAGGGGTCTCCGGCGGTGACGAAGGCATTCGCGGCTTTGTCGCCGCGTACCAGGCGACCACAGGCAGATTAGTCTGGCGCTTCTGGACCGTGCCGCGCCCCGGCGACCCCGGTTTCGAATCGTGGAAAGGGAGCGCTTACGCACTCGGCGGCGGCGCAACGTGGTTGAGCGGCAGCTACGACTCGGAAACCAATGTTCTTTACTGGGCCGTGGGCAATCCCTATCCCGATACGAATGGCGACGAGCGCGGCGGCGACAACCTCTACACCAACAGCGACCTCGCGCTCGATGTCAAGACGGGAAAACTTCTCTGGTATTTTCAATTCACACCGCACGATCTTCACGATTGGGATGCCAATGAGCCACTTGTCCTCGTGGATGCGCCCTTCCAAGGACAGGAACGAAAACTCCTGCTGCATGCCAATCGCAACGGTTTTTATTACGTTCTGGATCGGACGAACGGGAAATTGCTGCTTGCCACTTCCTTCGTCAAGAAGCTGAACTGGGCCAGCGGAATCGGAGCCGATGGCCGCCCGCTACTCCTGCCCGCAAACGAGACCAGCGTAGAAGGGGTTAAAACTTGCCCGGCGGTTCGCGGGGCGACAAACTGGTATTCGACGGCATACAATCCCGCCACGCGCCTTTACTATGTCATGACTGTGGAAGACTGCAGCATTTACCACAAGGCGCAGAACGGCGGGTACGGGCGCTACAACAATCCGGCCGATCCGCCGATGAAATATCTTCGCGCGATCGAAATGGAAACCGGAAAAATCGCGTGGGAAGTGCCCTCGATCGGCCCGGTGGAAACGAATTATTCGGGCGTGCTGGCCACTGCCGGAGGTTTGGTGTTCTTTGGAGAAACCAGTGGAGCATTTGCCGCCGTTGATGCCCAGACTGGAAAGTACCTCTGGCATTTCGAGGCCAACTACGCGTGGCACGCATCACCCATGACGTACATGGTGGATGGGCATCAATACGTGGCGATTGCATCTGGGGCCAATACTCTGTCATTCGCGCTGCCGGAGAAGTAAGCCGGCCAAAGCGCACAGGAGAAAACATGTTGAACCGTCAATTCTCGCGACGTAGGTTTCTGCGCGATTCCGCAGTGGCAGTGGCTACGGGAAGCGCAGTGGGGGCGGCGGCCACGGTGCCCGCGTGGGCGAATCCGGGCCTCGCGGCGGCCCAGGCGGTGGGGGTGAAGCCCGGCGATCTGCCGAATCTGACGATCAAAGAGGTCAAGGTTTACGTCACCGATATGACCGGCATCCACAAGCTCAACGGGACCGAGACGGGCGAGATCATTTCGGTGGTCACAGAGGGCGGCATCGAAGGCAATTACACGCTCGGCAATCGCGGCCGTACCGAACACTGGCTGGATTGGGCCAAGCCTGCCCTGACCGGTAAGAGCATCCTCGACCTTCTTCCTACCCTCACCGCAACCTCGGGCATTCGAGCCCCGGCAGGATTCGACGGCGGGACGCTGGGACCTCCTGGCCCGCGTGGCGGACCGGGCGGCGGGATGCCGGGTGGCGCACCCCCGGGTCCCGGGATGGCCCCGGCCTTCAGCGGCGTAGGCCTCGCGGGATCGGGTTTGGTGGCGCGCGGAGGTGGAACTTGGCCGAACTTTTACTCCGCTGCCGCCGACGTTTGCATGTGGGACATCCTCGGCAAGGCGGTCAACCGGCCCATCTACAAAATTCTGGGCGGCGGTGCAAGAGACAAGATGATGGCCTATGCGAGTTCGCAGCATTTGCCGAGCGTGGAAGATTACGTTCCGGATGTGCTCAAGGCAGTGCAGCAAGGTTATAAGGGGTACAAGATTCATCCGGGCGGCGGCCAGCATAAACAGGGTCCGCCCATCCCTTCCTACATCGGGCACATGGAGGAGATCAGAAATATTCGGAAGGCGGTTGGCGACGAGTACGTGCTGATGCACGATCCGGTCCAGCGTTACAACCGCTTCGAGGCCTTAACCGTTGGGCGTCTCCTCGACGAGCTCGACTACCTCTGGTTTGAGGATCCGATACGCACCACCGATACCGAAGGCTTGGTCGAACTGTGCGCCGAGCTGGACCTCGCCATTCACGTCGGCGAATTCCTCTACTCCATCGCGGATTTTGCCGAGTACATCAAGCGCGGCGCCCTCGACGTTGTGCGGCTCATCGCCGACAACGTCGGCGGAATTTCCGGCTCCATGCGCGTGGGCCTCCTGGCCGACGCATTCGGAATGGAGTGCACGCCGCACAATTGGGGCAACATGTTCGATTTGGCCTTGCACTTTCATGTGGAGTTGGCCCTGCCCAACGCCTATTGGTTCGAAATGCCGTTCCCGGCCGAATATGCCGACCGCCCGTACCAAAAGTATAAGTTTCGTCCTGATGCGGATGGCTACATACCGGCGCCGACTGAGCCGGGCCTGGGTTATCCGCTCGACCGCGACGCCCTGGATAAGATGACGACGCGGATCGACCGTTAATCGGACGCGCGATCTCAACGGGAATACCGCGGCGCTCGTACGCCGGCACATATTGATCTAAGACCGTACGGGCGCCGTGCGCCTTTGCGAAGCGAGGAAAACCAATGTCATCACGCAAGGTATCGCGCCGCGAGTTTCTTGGCACTGCGGCAATTGCCACGGCGGGATTGCCGGCCGTATTTGGAACGGCCTATCCTGCGTTTTCGGCCGGCCAAGCCGCGCCCTATGCGCCGCCCCAATCCCCGCGCGCCATGCTGAATTTCAATCTCAACTGGAAATTCATTCCCCAGGACGTCCCCGGCGCGGGAGATCCCGCCTTCGACGACTCTACGTGGGCGACGATCAGCACGCCGCACACGTTCAATGACATCGACTCATTCCGAAAAATCATAGTGCATAGCGGCGGCGATGTCGGCACTTACAAGGGACTCGCGTGGTATCGCAAGCATTTCAAACTCCCGGCCAACTACTCCGGCCGGAAGATTTTCCTCGAGTTCGAAGGGATGCGGCAAGCCGGAGACATTTTCTTGAACGGCAAGGAGATCGGGCTGTATGAGAACGGAATCACGGCGTACGGCCTCGACATTTCCGATGCAGTTCACTTCGGAGCTCAGGAGAACGTCCTAGCCGTCCAGGTTGACAACCGGACCACGTACCCCGAGCGCGCCACGGGCACCGTGTTCGAATGGAACGCGAACGATTTCAATCCCGACTTCGGCGGCATCAACCGGCATGTCTGGCTGCACGTTACCGGCAAGATCTACCAGACGCTGCCGCTTTACTACGGCCTCGAAAGCGCGGGCGTTTACGTCCACGCGGCCAACTTCGATATTCAAAACAAGACCGCCGACGTGACGGTCGAATCCGAGGTGCGCAACGCGTCGGGCAACCGTGCGACGGTGGAACTGTCGGGCGTGATCGTCGATCACATGGGGCGGGTTCGCGCGCGGTTCGCTGGCAATTCGGCCGATGTGGGCGATGGCGAGAAAACCGTGCTGAACGCCATGGCGGCCTTGAAGGACGCCCGCTTCTGGTGCCCGGAAGATCCCTATCTTTACGATGTCTACACGATCCTGAAGGTGGGCGGGAAGACAGTTGACGTCGACAAGGTCGTGACCGGCTTCCGCAAGACGGAATTCAAGGGCGGCGCCGGGACGGGCGGCGTTTATCTCAACGACAAATTTATCTACCTGAAGGGCTTCGCGCAGCGGGCGAGCGACGAATGGGAGGGCCTCGGGCAGGCGTATCCGGATTGGATGCACGACTTTAACGCGAATCTGATCCGCGCCAGCCATGCAAACTACATGCGCTGGATGCATATTTCGCCGCAGCGCGTGGACGCTGATGCCTTGGCCCGCTACGGAATTATTCAAATATGTCCCGCGGGCGACAAAGAGCGCGACGCCACGGGTCGCCAGTGGGATCAGCGCGTCGAAGTGATGCGCGATTCAATGATTTATTTCCGGAACAACCCGAGCATCCTGTTCTGGGAAGCGGGCAACACTGTGGTTACGGTCGAGCAGATGCAGCAGATGATAGCTCTGCGAAAACAGTGGGATCCATACGGCGGCCGCGTGGTCGGCGCTCGCGGCAACGACGACGTTGCGGCCAATACCGCCCTCACTCCCGTCGCGGAATATTTCGGAATCATGATTGGCCAAGCTCCGCAAACGGATGAGTTGTCCGGCCCGAGCGCGATGTTCCGCGGATATAGCGCCGACCGCCGCGACCGTGCGCCGCTGATCGAGACCGAGGACTTCCGGGAGGAAGGCGCGCGGCGATTCTGGGACGATTACTCGCCGCCGTATTTCGGGTTTACGAAAGGGCCGCGCGACACTTGGCAATTCACGTCGGAGAGTTTCGCCCTGGCTGGCATCAAGCGCTATTGGGCCTATTGGGAGAATCGCATTTCGAACCCGGACCCGGCGCATTCCAAGTGGGCGGGCTATGCGTCCATTTACTTCTCCGATTCGGACGCGGACGGAAGGCAGGATACGAGCGAGGTCGCAAGGGTGAGCGGCAAGGTGGATGCCGTTCGATTGCCGAAGGAGATTTACTTCGCGCACCGCGTGATGCAGAACGACCGGCCGGACCTTCATATCCTCGGCCATTGGAGTTATCCCGTGGGTCCGGATGCAGCGAAGACCGTGAAGACGATCAACGTGGTCGCGAATACCGAATCGGTGGAACTGTTCGTTAACGGGAAGTCGCTCGGCGTGAACTCGACGCCGGCGAATGGGTATGTCTTCGCTTTTCCCGATGTCGAGTTTGTGCCGGGGAGCCTGAGAGCCGTGGGGAGGAACGGCGGAGAAACAGTGGCCGAGGAGGAGTTGACCACGGCCGGGCCGCCCGCGCAAATCAAGCTAACGCTAACGGTGGGCCCGCAGGGATTGCAAGCCGATGGGGAGGATGTCGCGCTCATCGATTTCGAGGTGTTGGACGCGAAAGGGCAGCGGGTCCCGACCGACGATGCGAGGGTCGACTTCACGATTTCCGGGCCCGGCATCTGGCGCGGCGGCTACAACAGCGGCAAGATCGATTCGACGAATAATCTGTACCTGAACACCGAATGCGGCATCAACCGCGTTTCGGTGCGCTCCACTCTATCGGCCGGAACGATTACGGTGTCTGCGAGCCGTGCTGGTTTGAAATCGGCGCAGGTTCAGATCGTGGCCCGGCCGGTCAAGCTGGTGGAGGGCCTGGCGACTTTGATGCCGCAGCATCTGCGCGGACCGGCGGAGTAGAGTCCGAAGGTTTTTTGCGTACCAGAGCTGAAGTCCCGGGAGACTATGGAACCATTTCGCTATCACGTATTCATCTGTGACCAATGCAAAGCCGCGGGTGTGCCCTGCTGCGCGGCTCGCGGCTCAGGAAAGGTGATCGAAGCGTTGCGCCAGGAAATTGCGGCACAGGGCCTCATGAATGAGGTGCAGATCACTCTTTGCGGCTCGGTAGGGCTTTGCGAGCGTGGCCCCAACATGGTTGTCTACCCCGAAGGCGTCTGGTATTCCGGAGTCCAGCCCAAAGACGTGCCGGAGATTGTGCGAAGCCATTTTCAACAGGGCAGAGCAGTGGAGCGGTTGGTGAACAGGGACGTGGCGGCGTTGCAGGAGGAGATTCAGTCCAACAGGAACAAGGCGCTTGCCGTGATGAAGGCTCGGGAAGCCTTCGGTGAACTCCCTGACGACCTCCTCCAAACGATCCGGGGCTTTCAGGAAAGCCGCGCGATACTTACCGGCATTGAGCTGAACATTTTTGCAGCTATCGGCGATGGGGCGACCGCAAGCCAGGTGGCCGCCAAGATCGGGACAGATGCGCGTGCAACGGAGATGTTGCTGAACGCCCTTGCGGCCATGGGGCTGTTAGCGAAGACCGATGGCTTGTTCCGCGCTACACCCGTTACGGCGCGATACTTCGGTGGGAGATCTCCGAACGACGCTCGCGCCGGGATGATGCATACAGTCCATCTTTGGCATCGCTGGTCGACGCTGACGGAATGCGTCCGTTCGGGAACTTCTGTGACACGGGAAGAAGCCGCTGGTCGCGACGACGATTGGACGGAATCGTTTATCGCTGCGATGCACCACAACGCTCGAGCGCGTGCACCGCAAGTGGTCCAAGCCGTGGGCATCAAAGGTTCGCTGAGAATGCTCGACGTGGGCGGCGGTTCAGGGGCATATTCCATTGCGTTTGCGCAAGCCAACGAGATGCTTCAAGTCGAATTGCTGGACTTGCCTGACGTCCTCCCGATCGCTCGGCGGCACATCGAGGAGGTGGGCCTCGGCCATCGAATCAAGACGCGGCCCGGCGATCTGCGCGCAGACCAACTCGGCCAAGGATTCGATCTGATTTTCATTTCTGCCATCTGCCACATGCTCGGGCCGGACGGCAATCGCGACTTGCTGAAACGCTGCCACGCTGCGCTGGCGCCGAAGGGGCGCATCGTCATCAGCGATTTCGTTCTCGAAGCTGACAAGACGGCGCCGAAGCAAGCAGCATTGTTCGCGTTGAATATGCTGGTCGGAACACGCGATGGGAGCAGCTACAGCGAGAACGAGTACGCCGCGTGGCTGCGCGAGGCAGGCTTCCAAAACGTCAACCGGATTCGATTGCCCGGCCCTGCAAATTTAATGCTGGGCACACGTTAGGCGCCGCGCCGGAAGAGAAAACTCCGCGTTGCCCCGATGATTCCAGATGCAAATGCTGTAAGACTTCTTCGCATGCTTCCTTGACACTCTTCCGAGCGCGCCTTTAGACTATTTCCTTGTCTGGAGGCCGGAAGAGTGCTCCTGTCGCGTGATTATGTCGGATATATGGCCCAGGAAGTGGTCAAACGCCTGCTTGCTTCAAAGATGATCGAAGCGCCCTCAGCGGAAACCCTCACCGAGCGAATCCGGAAAGCCATGCAGGAAGAAATCAGCGTCGAGGACCGCCTCAGCGAGGAGGTTCGCCAGATTCTCACCGATCACGCCGAAGAAATGCGCCGCACCGGCGCCTCCTACCAGGAGATGTACAAGAAGGTGAAGGGTGAGTTGGCGCGCCAGAGAAAGCTGATCCTCCGATGAGGCTGAGCCGCGAAAAAACGAACCGCCTCTCGCACGTCATCACCGACGTGCTCGTTGCCAGCGAAGATGTGGTCTTCGTGGAAGACCGCGACACGATTCGCCAGTCCGTCATTCAGACTCTCCAGGCGCTGCTGAAGGAAGAGGAGCAGGTGGAAATCCAGGTGCGCCAGAAGATTGGCTCGCAGAAGCGCGAAGTCCTGGAGGGAACTGAAGAGTGGGAACTGCTATATCGCCGTTACTACCAAGAAGAAATGCGCCGCCTCGGGGTCGTCCACCAAACCTTTAGCGGCTAGCCCAAATTTTCTCGCAACCCTTGGTTGGCCGCAAAAAATCCAGGCTAGTTATTCGGACCGCCGTTGCTTGTTCCCCCGTTGCCGTTGCTCCCGCCACCGCTCGTGCCGCTGCCGCTCGTGCTACCGCCGGTTGTGCCGCCGCCGCTCGTGCTACCGCCGCTGCTGCCCGTCGTGCCGCCGGTTGTGCCGCCGCTGCTTCCGTTGGTCGTCCCGCCGCTGCCGGAGCCGCCGTTGGTGGTCCCGCCGTTATTTGTTCCACCGTTGTTGGTGCCGCCACTTGTGCCGCTGTCGTCAGGCGCTTCCGTTCTCTTCTTGAGCACCGGCCGATCGGGGTCATCCGAAGACGTAGATGAGGTCGTCGTAGAAGTGCCGTCCCCTGGCTGCGCTTGTCCCTGGGGCGGTTGTTGGGTTTCGGTGCGTCTGCGAAGGGTCGGCTTGCCGGGCTGGGTGTCCTGGACCTTCTGGCGGTTCTCGATCCGGCGCAGCCGGGCCTTGACCATATCGAATTCTGAAGTCGTCACAATGTACTGATCCCGCGGCGGCAAGATCGTCGCGATCTCTCTCTGCGCCGCTTCCATCCGGTCGGGTGTTGGCGGGTGGTCCTCAAAAAGTTTCGGAATCGTGCCGGGGTTGCGCTTTTCTTCGGCTTCAATCTTTTCGAAGAAGGTGATAAACGCGTTCGGGTCGTATCCGGCTTTGTACATGTACTGCAGCCCCAGGTGATCGGCCTCGCGTTCGGCGTCGCGCGAAAACTTCAGATACGAAATCGGGATCGCGAGGTTCGCGGCCTCATAGATTCCATATCCCGCCCAGCCCCCGGGCCCCAGAAGAATCAAGGGGATCGTAGCCAATTGCATGATCTGGATCTTGGTGGCGTTTCTCATGGCGTGCCGCGCGCACACGTGCGCGATCTCGTGGCCCATCACGCCGGCCAACTCCGCCTCGGTGTCGGCCGCGAGGATCAGCCCGCTGTTCACGTAAAAAAATCCTCCAGGCAGAGCGAAGGCATTGATCACGTCCGAATCAATCACCTTGATCGTGAATGGCACTTTCGCGTCCGAATTGCGCACGAGATTCTGGCCCACGCGATTCACGTACTCCACAACGATTGGATCATCCACGAGTTTCGACGACCGCTCGACTTCCTGAGCCGCCTCTTTCCCCATGGCGATCTCGGTTTCCAGCGAATACATGTCCAAGCCGTGGCCGACGTTCCGGTTGCCAATGGAATTCACGTCGTCCTCGGAGCCCGGCTTGACCTTTGGCTGTTCCTGCTGCGCGGCTGGCTGCGGTTGCGCCTGCGGCTGAGCTGACTGTCCCTGACTCGGCGTCTGTCCATTCGTATCGGCGCCCGGCGGCGGAGGAGGCGGTGCTTGCGATGGAGACACTTGTGGCTGCGCGCTTGGATTTGCGGCGGCTCCGCCGCCCGAACTTTGCGGCGCGCTTCCGTTCGGCGCAGTCGCGCCACCTGAAGGGGCCGGCTGCGACGGTGTCTGTGCTGGCTGGTTCTGCTGGCTTGGCTGCGGCGTTTGCGACTGCGATTGCGCTTGAGTCGAGTCCGGCGGTGCAGGCTGTTGCGGAGTTGTTTGCTGCGCCGCGAGGACGGGCCAGGCGAGAACCACGGAAACCAAACTGCCGAGGATGACTACGCGAATACGCTTCATCGCTCCCCCATGCTTACCGCGAAAGCCCTTTTTGGCGGGGACTCTCGCTCCAACTTACCGCTGCATGCGCTATATCCACGCATTATACACCCGTGCGAGACGGGCAGCTTCCTCCGTAATGAGATGTCAGAGGCGCACCAAGGGTTTCCCATCATTTGGAACTCGCCTGCTTCACCTGAAACTTCACTTGAGACTTACCGCCCTCCGCTCGATCCGACTGACTGCCAAACAGGTTTGCACCGTTGCCTTCGCGTCTCCGCACGGGCAGGGGAATCACTGAACGGCGAATTGCAGACGTTTCTGTGGCACCTCGCCGCGGGACCTCGAAGTTGGAGAGGGGTACCCCCACCCCGGGTGTTTTTCCAAAAGAGTGCGCAATCATGAGAAAGAAAATGGCTTGCGAGGAAAGGTAAACTTGAAAGAGTGGGAAAGAATGCGGAATTGGAAGACAACAAAGGAGTTGAATGGGCGCGTTGGACGGGAGGAAGCGATTGCAGCATTGCGGAGTGGCGGGGGCGCAGATCGAAATTGTCGTTGTAAGTGTCGAGCGGGGCGGGACTTAGACGTGGGACTTCAATTGATACTTTGGATTTGGGAGTTCGTGGGGGTAAGTATACCCCCGGGGTGTTTTGCGTATGTGTGGCAAACAAAGGACTTACAGCGAAAGAGTGCGCATGAGTGTGAAAAGAAAGGGAGTTAAAGTTGCGTATTTTCAATGAGTTGCGCACTCTTTTGCATGATTGTGTAAACAAAGGGGTTGTAGAGACGTTCTTGTGCGCATGAGTGCGAAGCGTGATGAGTCCGGTCACGCGCGGCGGGACGAAGAGAGATCCCTCGACTCGCCCCCTGCGGGGCTCGCTCGGGACTCCCTTCCTTCTCAGGATGTGGAGGCGAGATTCGAAAAGTTGTTGCGATTCCACGCCATCTTATAGCACATAAGTTGGCAAATGTCAATAGTACTCGGCGAGTTACTGTTCGAAAAGAGGGTGTGGGCACGCGCCAGCGGAGGAGGAGGCGGCGCTGTCTAGAGCCCCACCCTTTGTCCGCTGCGGCAGACAAAGGATGGGCCACCCTCACGTCAAATGCCGCGCCAGCCGCAAAACCGTCTCAATGGTTAGGTCTGTGCCGTCAGGCTACTTATGGGGTGGACGTGGCGGCGGATGCGGCACGGGATGCCGGTTGATGATTGTATGCGTGCGTTCGCGCGTCATACGGATGTGGCATCTCAGCGGGTCCGGACCAATCCTGCAAGTGTCGTCGCGGATCTGGATCCATGCGACCTGGTCCTGACCAGTGATCATCCACTCCGTGGCATTGGTTGCATGATTGACCTGTTCCAGATAATAGGCAGCATTCATGTCGATGTCGGAGGCGTCCGCGTTCATCTGTTCGCAATCGTCTTCAGCGGTCGTCCCGTCCGTGGGCGCACAATAATCTTCGTCGTGCTCCAGCAAGATCTTTTCGTTGGAGCCAGTTATAAAATAACGCGTCGTAACGGGCGGGACGTTGTTTTCCGCGGACCACTGGCTCAAGTCCTCGGCGAAAGCTGGGGGAAGCTGGCTCATCTCGAGGGAGTTTTCCTTCACCTGCTTGGAAAAAATCGTGACCGTCGGTGTGGGTTCGCCATTCGTTGGATGGAAATAGAACCCGCCCAAGGCGATGCCATCCTGCGTGTCAATCCACATGAATCCCCGGCCCGAGAGGTACGGTCCGCTCCGGCCGGACACCATGACGTAACGCCCGTCGCGGATCTGAACCGGCAGCGGCGAACCTTTGAGCACAATTTCGAGTGCGTCGAGAAGCGGCATGTCCGAGCCGTAGTGAAACATGCAGTCGGGGACCACGGTGTGAAGTAATTTGCCGTATTGCTTGTCCCGAACGGCGTCATTCGACGCCGACCCATCAAAACTGTTCAAAAATGCGAGCTGGTCGCTTGGTATCGGCTTCTGAAAGATGGCCTTATCGTACGGTGGTAACGCGGCCTGCGGCTCACCTGATTGCGGTTCTTGGGATTGAGGTACTTGGACTTGCGGCTCTTGGGCCTGCGGCTCTGGGGACTGCGGTCCCGGCGCACTTCCTTGCGCGTTCCCGTGTTCGTGTCCCACAGCATTCGATCGCAGAATGCCGCCGGCCATAAAGAATAGCGCCGCGAATGCCAGAACGGATGGAACCTTGATTTTACGGAAAGATGTGCGGTTGGATCGCATACTACACCTTTCGGATTATATCTAAGTCGGAATTCCCGATTAGGACCTCCGGCTCGCGCATCGTATGCTTCTCTTGCGCTCGACGCAACGAATTTGCCGGTCGTGCCTGCCGCGAAGGCTCCCCTTGGCGGGGACTTTCGCTTGTAGACCGGGGTAGTGGGCTAATTGCGCGTGACTGAGCCCCATATGTCACCCCTGACGGGGTTTTCCGTTCATCCATGACGGATTTTCCCACCGCTTCCGCGGTGGGCAGATTGTGTCGCCCCTCCGGGGCTCGCGTCGTTCATCCGAATCGTACCCAGGGCTTCCGCCCTGGGCTAAATTGTTCCGTCCCTCCGGGACTCCCCGCATTTTCCCATCGCTTCCGCGGTGGGCTAATTTGTGACGTCCCTCCGGGACTTCCAACAAGACAGAATCATTCCACAACTAAGACTGGCGGCTCATTAACACCTTAAGGCCTTCCTTCTACATTCAGGGGTTGCTGGTACGGTGGGGAATCCATTCATGACTGCGCGTCTCGTTCAAGTCGTGGCGGGTCGCGAAGCCTTTCCGCATGTCTTGTTTTTTACTTTCCGCACGTTCGGATGATACCACCGACAGTCTTCACGATGGAGTAACATTGCGTCACCCTCAGGTCAAAGGCCGCGCCACCTGCCAGTTTAGAGAAGGAGCGCTACGGACGGTTCTGCGGGACGCCGTGCTTGGCGGCGAAATCCATGAATGACGCGAGGGTCATCGTTTCAAATCTGCTGTCCAATTCGTGACGACGGTGACGGGCGCGATGGTTTGTTGCTCGATGGTGGTAGCGACGAGGAAGCGCCGGCCGTCGGCGGTCACGGCGTAAACGCCGTTTCCGCTGCCTCGATCGGGGCGAAAATCCGGTGCGAAGAGAGGCTTGGGAATGCCGGCCTGAAATTGTGGGCCGTCGGTCGAAACGTTCACGGCCATCAGTTTTCCGCCGGAAATGAAATAGAGTTCCTTGCCGTCACCGCGCCACTCGGGGTGTGTTCCCCCGTCGGCTGAAACCTGCCATTTGCCGGTGCGGTCTGGAAACGTCTCGACGTAGGTCTCGTAGTTCCCCGTCTCGTTTGAGGTGTAGGCTATGAAGCGGCCGTTGGGCGAGAAGCGGGCCTCCCTTGCCTCAGGAGCGCCCTGCACAAAGAGAAAAGGTTTGCGATCGCCGAAGAGCGGCAACACCCACAGGCTGCCTGGCGAAGTAGTGTCGTAGACAACGTAGCGGCCATCGGGCGACCAGTCATCAACGCTTTTTTGCTGATCCTTGGATGCGAAGACAAGCTGCGAATTGCCGATGCCGCTGGCCGCCTTCTCGAAAATCTCCCGATTCCCGGTTTGTGTTGAGGTGAACAGGATTTGGCTGCCGTCGTGGGACCAAACAGGGTTGGATTCGTCTGTGGGGTCGAACGTAAATCGCGAGGCCGCATCTCGCTTCAAATCGAAGAGCCACAGATCGCGGGTGCCGACGTGCGCGTCGACGACACCCACCGCGACTCGGGTGCCGTCGGGCGAAAGGGCCGGGGCGCTATATAAGGCGGGTTGCCCAACCGTGCCTAGCGTCTTCCCACTGCGGTCAAACCACTGGAGCTGGTACTGGGCGGCTGCTTCCGCAGGGGTGTAGGCCAGGATGCCGGTATCGGACGTCGAAAAACTCTGCACGCTGTCGGCGATGGGGGCAGCGTCGCCCGTAGTCACCAGTCCCCGGACATCGAACGGCTGAGCCATCAGGGTGTTTCCACGCATGTAAACCAGGTAACCTGGCGGGGCGTAACGGACGATAGAATCGGAGTTCCCCAGGCACTTCGTCTGGTTCGAGTCGAGCGAGCCGACGCAAATCCACGCTTGGGCGCCTACGGTGTTGCGAATGGAAACGTAAAGAAAATGCCGTCCATCCGGTAGAAACGAAGGAGCGGCCTGCCGAGTTTCCGCCAGCGACCGGTCGAGCGTGGTCAGGGGGGTGGGCTCGCCGCCCGCCTCGGAAACTTTCAAAAGCGGGCCCGCAGCGTCTGTAGCTAAGATAATCACTCCGTCGGTACTCCAGCTTCCGGCCCCGATTCCCGCCAGATTACAAAGTGTCTGCGGGGTTCCGCCGGCGACGGCCACCCTTTTCAGGCTGGTGCTGTCATGGAAGGCAAGGTAACGGCTGTCCGGCGACCAAAAGAAAGAACCCACGCCGTTAGTTCCCGCCATCGGCTGCGCGACGACATTATCGATCGGGCGGAGCCACAGCTGTCGTACTCCATTGTTGGAGACACCGACAAAGGCCAAGAAACGGCCGTCCGGCGATGGGCTTATCTGAAACACAAATACATTCTCGGGCGGGGAGATGAGAAATCGCGCCAGGTTCGGCTTGGGCTGATTCAAATAGGAACGGGCGAACATGTAGGCCAGAGCGACGGTGAGGAGCAGGCCCGCACAGGCGAGCGCCCATGCGATTCTTTCCCGGCTCCGGCGGTGCGCGACGACGGGCGCGGGAACGCCTGCCTGCGAGCCGCCTTCCGCAATCCACTTTAGATCGAGCGCCAGATCGCGCGCTGTCTGCCAGCGATCATCGGGAGATTTCGCAAGGCACAGGCGAATCGCATGATCCAGCGCGGGCGGCGTCAGCGGCTTTGCAATGCTAATCGGTTCCGGCTCCTTCTCCAAGATCGCCGAGGCCACGCTCAATTGGCTCTTGCCCTGGAACGCGCGCTTGCCCGTCACCATTTCGTAGAGCACCGCGCCGAGTGCAAAAACATCGCTGCGCCCGTCCACCTCTTTCCCCTCGATCTGCTCCGGCGACATATACTGAAACGTGCCGACGATCGTGCCCGCTTGCGTTACGGGCGAAGTTTCCGTGGCTTCGGCCGACAGCGTCGTTCCTAGCGCCTGCGCGACCGGTAGCTTCGCCAAGCCGAAATCGAGCAGCTTTGCGCCCGTCGGCGTAAGCATGATGTTGCCCGGCTTCAAATCGCGGTGCACGACGCCGTTGCGATGCGCCTTGTCGAGTGCGTCGGCAACCTGCGTGCCGAATTTCAAAACTTGATCGAGCGGCAGCGGCCCGCGCTCGAGCCGCTTCGCCAGCGTCTCTCCCTCGACGCACTCCATCACGAGATAATCCACGCCGTCTTGCGAGCCGATGTCGTACAAGACGCAAATGTGCGGATGATTGAGTTTGGAGATGATCTTGGCTTCGCGCTCGAAGCGCTGCTTGCGAGCGGGATCGCTCGAAACCTGCGGAGGGAGAATCTTGATGGCGACGTCGCGGCCGAGGCGCGTGTCGCGCGCACGATAAACTTCGCCCATGCCGCCCGCGCCGAGCGGCGAAATGATCTCGTAAGGGCCTATTTTTGTGCCATTTGTCAGGGGCATTCGCGGGACGCATTATAGGCCGGAAGAAGTGCCCCGGCAAAACAAACAAGCGTTCTCAGGCACAGATTTTCCCACCGCTTCGGCAGTGGGATGAGATGTGACGTCTCTCCGGGACTCCCAGCAGCGCAGAATCCATGCACTGCCAAGGCCAGCGGCTCATTGACACCATTGAATCTTCCTTCTACATTCATGGATTGCTGCGGTGGGGAATCCATTCATGGCTGCGCGTCGCGTTCAAGTCGGGCAGGTATGGCGGAAGGTCGGCAGCGAGGAGACATTCCTCGTGACGCGCCTTTACACCGAGGCGCTTGCCACGATCGCTATCTTGCGTTCCACGGACAACGAGCAGGGCCCCCCCGTTCGCGTGCACGTCGAGCGCGCGGATTCAGGCCAGAGCCTTCCGGGCTACGTCATGGCCCAAGGGGGCGAGTGAGTTCCAAACGCCGATAATCCCTGCCAGTCAAGACGGACCGGCGGTAGCATACCGTCTCGCACCCTCGATGGCAGGCCGGGGCAGGGAGCAATCGAATGGCACCGCCGCTGGAAGGCAAGGTCGCATTGGTGACAGGCGCGGCGCGCCGGATCGGGCGCGGCATCGCGTTGCGCCTCGCTTCGGAAGGCGCCGACGTTGCAATCACCTATCATCGGGCCAAGGCCGAAGCTGATTCGCTCGTCGGCGAAATCGCCGCGCTTGGACGCAAGGCCACAGCCCTGCGCGCGGACGTTACGAGCGTTGCCGACCTCCGCGCCGCGGTCGAATCCGCCGCCGCTTTTTGCGGCCGCCTAGACATCCTCGTCAATAACGCCGGCATGTTTTCTCCGACGAGCGTGGGCGAACTCACCGAAGAACAGTGGGACACAATGCTCGCGACCAACGTGAAATCTCAATTTTTTGCCGCGCAGGCAGCCGCACCTCACCTTCGCCGCGCCGGCAACGGGAAGATCATCAATCTCGCGTCCCTCGGCGGACTCCTTGCCTGGCCGCGTTATCTTCATTACTGCGTCTCCAAGGCAGGAGTCATCATGCTCACCCGTTGCCTGGCCCGCGCCCTGGCGCCCGAAATCACGGTCAACGCCGTCGCCCCCGGCACAATCTCTTTTTCCGGCGATGCCCCGGAGATCGCCGAGGATTTCGTCCGCCGCGCTCCGCTCGGGCGCACCGGTGAATCCGAAGACATCGCGGGCGCCGTGTCGTATCTGGCGCAGGCGCACTTCGTCACGGGGCAGGTTCTGGTTGTGGACGGGGGCAGGTCTCTCACCTGATGCAAACTATTGCGGCAGCCGTGATCGAACGGGATGGGCGGATCCTCATTTGCCAGCGTCGCGCGGGGGATCGCTTCGCCCTCCTCTGGGAATTTCCGGGCGGCAAAGTCGAGACCGGCGAGACACTGGAAGCAGCGCTGTGCCGCGAACTGCGCGAGGAACTCGGCGTTGAATCCTCGATCGGAGCCGAATTCCACCGCGTGCGTCACCACTACGCCGGGATGCAGGAAGAGCTGGAAGTCGTTTTCTTTCGCGTCAAGCTCTCCGCGCCGCCGAGAAACCTCGCCTTCGAGCGCATGGAATGGGCTTGGCGCTCCGAATTGCCGCGCTACGAATTCCTCCCCGCCGATCGGGATCTGGTTGCGCGCCTATCAGGCGGATCCGCCGATTCCTCCTGAAGCGGCCCGGTTCCTGCGTTTCGTTGCATTGGATTTTTCGTTCAGTTTGCAGATGCGACGGACTTGAGCCGTATGCTAGAATGTTTTGTTCAAAAAATTGCAGTCCTTGATTATTTAGGAGACGGACGGGTATGGCCACAAAGACGACTCCGGCCGAGGCGCAACCAGCATCAATTAGACCTGCCTATTCGCGGGAACTTCTTCTCGGTCTTTATAAGATGCTCGTCAAGTGCCGCATGTGCGACGAAAAGGCGCGCATTCTATTTCGGCAGAGCAAGTTCGCTGGAAATTTCTATTCCAACGTGGGCCAGGAAGCCGGCGAAGTCGGCGCCGCTTACAGCCTTCGCGAGGACGACTGGGTCGCCCCATCCCACCGCGATTGGACGGCGAACATTATCAAGGCCGTGCCGCTGAAGTTTTGTTTCGCGCAGCTTTTCGCCAAGGCCACCAGCCCCGACAAGGGCCGCTCTTCCCCCGCGCACATGGGCTACGCTCCCCTTCACGTCATTACGCCCGCCAGCAGCATCGCCGGGCAATTGAACGTAGGCACCGGCGTCGCGCTTGGCATCAAGAAACTCGGCCGCGATAGCGTCGTCGTCTGCTTCTTCGGGGATGGCGCCACGTCCATCGGCGGGTTCCATGAGGCGTTGAATTTCGCGGGCGTGCATCGGCTGCCCGTCGTATATTTCTGCCACAACAATCTCTGGGCCGAATCGGTTCCGCTGCGCCTCCAAACGGCGCTGACGAATCTTTCCGATCGCGCCAAGGCCTACGGTTTCCCGGGCGTCAGCATAGACGGCAACGACGTCCTGGCCGTGTACGAAGCGGCGTCGGCCGCCATCGTGCGCGCGCGCTCGGGCGAAGGCCCCACACTGATCGAGGGCAAGACGTACCGCTGGTACGGCCACTCCGAGATCGATCCCGCCAAATATCGCAAGAAGGAAGAAGTCGAGGTGTGGAAGAAACAGGATCCGGTGGTTCGCTTCGAGAAATATCTCGCAGACAAGAAAATTCTCACCGACGACATAAAAAAGCACGTTGCCGCGGAAATCACCGCGGAAATTGACGAAGCTGTCGCCTTCGCTGAGGAAAGTCCGTATCCCAACTCGGAAGATGCGACAGATTTCGTTTGGTCCTGAGGGGGATTTCGCAACATGGCGCGTACGCTGACCTATATTGATGCGATTACGGAAGCGCTCGACCAGGAACTGGCGCGAGACGACCGCGTGTTCATCCTGGGCGAGGACATCGGCCTCTCCGGGGGCGTTTTCAAGGCCACTGCAAATCTTCTCGATAAGTACGGCGAAGATCGCGTCCTCGATACGCCGCTCGCCGAAGGCATCATCATCGCCGCTTCCATCGGCTGCGCCATGATGGGCCTGCGCCCCGTGCCTGAGATTCAGTTCACCGATTTCATCACGCCCGCCATGGACCAGATCATCCAGCAGGCGGCCAAGCTCCACTATCGCAGCGCTGGCGCATTCTCGTGTCCGATCACGGTGCGGATCTGCTGCGGCGGCGGCGTCAGCGGCGGTCTTTACCATTCTCAGGAGAACGCGGCCTGGTTCGTCCACGAGCCCGGACTGAAAGTCGTCATGCCCTCAAATCCCTACGACGCCAAGGGGCTGTTGCTCGCCGCGATTCGCGATACTTCGCCGGTCCTCTTTTTCGAGCACAAGAAGCTCTATCGCACGATCAAGGGGGAAGTCCCTGAAGGGGATTACACCGTGCCGATCGGCTCCGCCGCGGTTCGCCGCGAGGGCAGCGACCTGACGATCATCAGCTACGGCTTCATGGTCCACGTGGCTCTCGAAGCCGCGGAGACGATGTCCAAGCGCGGGATCGAAGCCGAAGTGATCGATCTCCGCACTCTCTCGCCGATCGACAAGGAAACCATTCTCAAGTCAGTCCGCAAGACCAACAAGGTCCTCATCGTTCACGAAGACAAGAAGACGATGGGCATCGGCGCGGAAATCGCCGCGATCATCACGGAAGAAGCGTTTGACGATCTCGACGGGCCGGTCGTGCGCGTGACCGGGCCGGACATTCCGGCGATTCCGTTCTCTCCGCCGCTCGAAAAATATTTCCTCGTCAATCCCGAGAAGGTCGTCACCGCGATCGAGCAGCTCGCGGCGTACTGATTCGGCAGCGGCAATCTTTCGGCTGTCATCGGCAAGATTCCGCGCTGGGCGAGACACCCGCGCTATCTTGCTTCCGCCTCCCCGGACTTGCATCCCCTCGGCGATTCTGCCAATATCCGCGCCATCGAATCATCCCTTTGGGCCCCATTGTCGCTTTGGGTCGTCGAAACGTCCGTCGGCCTGCTAATCGTGAGCAGGCAAACAAGGAGGTTCCATGGCGCTTTACATGCACCAAATTTCCTACACGCTGGAAGGCTGGAAAGCCCTGATTGCGAAGCCGCAGAATCGCCTCGAAGCCGTTCGTCCCGCAATTGAAAAGCTTGGCGGCAAGCTCGAAGCGGGGTGGTTTTCCTTCGGCGATTACGACATCATCGCGATCACCGATTTTCCCGATCACGTCAGCGCCGCCGCGATTGCGATTGCCTTCGCTGCGGGAGGCTCCTGCCGCAGCGTGAAGACGACGCCATTGCTGAGCACCGCAGAAGGCGTCGAGGCGCTGAAGCGCGCGGGCACCGCCGGTTACAAATCCATCGCCGCCGGGCGCTGACCCGGGCGCGTTGCGCTGGCGCAAATCGCCGGGCATACTGCGGGTGTAGCCGCATGCGCCAGCGTGCTCAGGTCGCACGCGGTATGCGTGTTCGCGATGGCACGCGGTAAGCGTGCTCCGACAATGTTCAGTCCGCAGGTGCTCGACCATTTCCAGAATCCTCGTTGCGCCGGCGATTTGCCCGGCGCGACAGCGCACGTCGAAGTGTCGAATCCCGCCTGCGGCGATATCCTGCAACTCGCCGCGCGAATCGAAGGCGGCCGCATCGCGGAAGTGCGTTTTCTCGCGCGCGGCTGCGTGACCTCGATGGCCTGCGCTTCGTTTCTCGCGGAAACGCTCGAAGGCAAGTCTCTCGCCGAGGCACGCGCCATCACCCCAGAGCAAATTTCATCCGCCCTCGGCGGCTTGCCGCCGGCGACGTACCACGGCTGCCAATTGGCCTGCGACGCGCTGGAAACGCTGCTTTCCAAGACTGGTTGAATCGGGGAGTCTTCTCTTCGGTTTGCCTTTTTTCAGCGCAGCAGCGCGCGCCCCAGCGCGTCGGGATCGTTCAAATTGAGGACGACGCCTTCTTCGTCCGTCGGAACTTCCATCACTTCGCGCGCGTGCGCCCAAACCACTGCGCGGGCGCCTTGTTCCACCGACGCGGTAAGAAGCTCCTCGAATAGCGAACTCGCAAAGATCACCGGGTGCCCTCGCTTGCCTTTGTACGTGGGCAGGGCGATGCGCTTTCCACTTTCGTAGAACGCATGAATCAGCGCCGCCACAACCGCGGGGCTGATGAGCGGGTGATCGATGAGGCAGAGGAGCATGCCGTCCAGGCCCGTTTGCGGCAGCGACCGGATTGCAACTTGGATGGAAGAGAGTTGGCCCTGCTCCCAATCGGGATTGAGCACAACGGTCTCTTCCGCCAAAGAAAGCCGACGGCGGATTTCTTCCACGCCCGCGCCGAGGACGATGCGCGTGGTCACGATTTTCGGATGGCGCGTGATTTGCAGCAGATGTTCGAGAAAAGGCCGTCCCTGATATTCGAGCAGCGCCTTCGGCGAACCCATCCGCCGGGATTCGCCGCCCGAAAGTATGACGGCTGCCAGCACAGCGGCCTCAGCCGGCAGCGGTCGGGAGTGCTTGCGCGTGGCGAATGGATTTGTGAGCGAGGTTCGCGACGCCGCGCCGCACGGCAATCAGTTCGGCGGCGATGCTGATGGCAATTTCCTCCGGCGTGAGCGCGCCGATATCGAGGCCAACCGGGGCGTACACACGCTCGAACGCCTCGGGCTTCAGCCCCGCTTTTTCTTCCAGCGCGCGATAGACCGAGAGAACTTTCCGCTTGCTCCCGATCATTCCGATGTAGCGCGCTTCTGTGCCGACGGCCCATTCCAGCACGCGCATGTCATCGCGATGCCCGCGTGTGACAATGACGAGATACGTCGAAGCGTTCGGCCGGATTCGCTCGAAGGCCTCCGAATAACTCGTGTAAATCTCCTCCGACATCGGAAAACGCTTGGCGTTCGCGAACGATTCGCGGTCGTCCACAACGCCCACGGCGAATCCCGCCGTATGCGTCGCCTGCGCGAGCGCCATCGAGATGTGCCCGCCGCCGAAAATGTAGAGCTTCGGCTGCGGCAAAATCGGCTCCACGAAAACTTCGAGCTTGCCGCCGCAAATCAGCCCGTTGTCGTAATCCGCTTCGTTGTTCAGGCTGAAAGTCATTTTGCGCGGAGCCTCGGCCTTCATCACTTCCTTGGCCGCGGCCCAGACTTCGGCCTCGACGCAGCCGCCGCCGATCGTGCCCGCGATCGAGCCGTCCTCGCGGACGAGCATCCGCGAGCTTTCGTAGCTCGGAATCGAGCCGTTCGTGTGCACGATGGTCGCGAGCGCGCCGCGGAGCCCTTCGCGCCGCATCCGCACGATCTCTTCGAATAGGTCCATGGGGAATCCGCTCCAGTTCAGGGTACGGCCCGCGCCCAGCACTGTCAATCGGCGGGGCTCTTCCAGGAAGCTCGGCCCGCCAGACTCGATGCCTTTTTCGCTCCCCGCAACGCGATCCCACGCGGAAAATCCCGCGGCCCCTGGTACACTACGCGCTGCCGCGAGGGAGGTGAAACGTGCTGGGAACGATCAAGCAACTGGCCAATCGGGAACGGCTCCAATCCTTGAAGCTGCGTGTGCTGCCGCTGCTCGTGCTGAGCTTGCTTGCCGCGCACGGCGCGTTCGCGCAAAAAATCACGATGGAATTCGACCAGAACGTCGACTTCAGCAAGTTCAAGACCTTCGCCATCCGTGGCCGCGAGTTGAATAGCCAGAATCCCGCGCTGAACAGCGACCTCGTCAAAAAGCGCATTGAGGCCGACATCGAGAAATATCTGACGGCCAAGGGCTTGACGGAGGTCACGTCCGGGCCATCCGATCTCAACGTGCGCTACCATTTCGGCTCGGCCCGCAGGACGGAAGTCGAGACCTACCCCGCCGGTTGGTACGGCTGGGGCACGCGCGAGGTCCGCGTGCCGTATAGCGAAGGCACCCTTGTCATTGATTTGCGCGATCCCACCACGCGTTCGCTCGTCTGGCGCGGCATCGCCAGCGAAGACAAGAGCAACGCCACCGACATCGAAAACAAGCTGGACGACATGGTCAAGAAGTCCATCGACAAATACCCACCCAAGAAGTAGCGCACTACATAGCGTCGTAGCCAGCGAGCCCCATCGTACCGACATTGCCGCTTTCTGTCTGAAGCCCGCCCGTGCTATCTTCAGAAGAAAGCATGAAAACGTTTGTTTTTGGTGCCGGTGCCTCCGTCCACGCAGGATATCCTCTTGCGGCTAATCTGTGGCGCGCCATGGAGCCTTGGGTGTCAGCAACTTTTCGGGAAGGCCACGATCTTCGAGTTGCAGTGGACACGATGAAGGCAGAATTCGACCTGTCTAGACCGTTTGAGTTGGTACTCACTGATTTGGATACTCGAATCGAGCCATTCTTGAGGACAAGGCCGACACCACGAGAACTCATGTGGGAGAAAGTGAAGCTCGTGACGCTTCGACATGCCGTGCGGTCCATGATCCCCCTCTACTTTGATTCATTGCGCTCCCAGCCCGCGGAGCTCTACAGGGTTTTCGCTGTGGCCGTGCTTGCGCCCGGAGATGCGATGATTACGTTCAACTATGACCTGGCGCTTGATCGCGAGTTGAGGCGGTCCGGCAAGTGGAGTATCGGAGACGGATATGGTTTTGACATCGATAGTCCCGCCTTTGGAATCTCGCCCTGCAAACTCTTCAAGCTGCACGGCAGCACGAACTGGCGCGGCGAACTGTTCCAGGGCAGTCTTGGTTCTGGCCAACTGAGCCCGGAAGAATGGCCCTTGGGGCAACGCCCGATCATTGACCCTTCGGAATTTGAATACTTGGGGTACACGAATGCTTCGGACCCGCTGTGTCATAGCGGACGAGTGAGAATCGAAAGCATAGTTATGCCCACCGCCCAAAAGAGGTTTTATAACGAGACATCCATTGGCCGGGAGTGGGAGCCATTTTGGAATTCTCTCTGGGTGCAAGCCGGGGAAGCGCTCAGGGCCTCGAATGAGGTTCACCTGATTGGATACAGCGTCCCAGAGTTCGACACCCGGGCAATGGAGCTGCTCGCGACCAACATTTCCAAGAACGCGTCGGTAAGTGTCTGCTGCCGCAGCCGTACCGGGGATATCGTCAAATCGCTGAAGCGTCTGGGAATTACTCAAGCAGAACCCGCCCCCGCCATTACTTTCGAGGGTTTGGCTTCGAGCGTGGTGCCGAACCGGACCGTATTCGCCCACACAACTTAGCTCCGCGCCGTGCGAATGGGCAACTTAGAACTGACCTGCGGCGCGACTGGACAGGGGAAACGGCGGGTGCTAATTTTCCTTCGCCGGAGATATAAGCAAGATGAAGGCTGTAGTGATCCCGCGTCATGGCGGGCTGGATGTGCTTGGCCTGACCGACGCCGCCGATCCGCAAATCGCCGCGAACGAAGTGTTGGTGCGCGTTCGCGCATGCGTGCTGAATCATCTCGATCTCTGGGCGCCGAGCGAATTGCGCGGAAGACAATTCGGCAAGATCGTTCTTGAAATTTGATTGGCGCAAAGTCCGGAAGCCGCCGGACATTCGGAGGAAACCGTGAGCAAATGGTCGAGGCGCGATGTTTTGAAGTTGGGCGTTGCAGCCCCCGTAGCCGCAGGCGCCCTGGCAAGTGATTTGTCCGCGGGGCAGGAGACTCATCCTCAAGCTCCGCCCGCCGCAAACGCGACGAATCAACCCGCCGCGCAGGCCGCACCAGCCGCAGCGCGCGAGAGACTCCTGATGGATTTCGGCTGGCATTTCCACCTGGGCGACGCGAACGATGAAAAAGCCGATTTCAATTTCGGCGTCGCCAGCGCGTTCGCGAAATCCGGGCGGCTCTTTGCGGCTTCGCGTCCCGATTTTGACGATCACGATTGGCGCGAAATCGATCTTCCGCACGATTGGGCCGTCGAATTGCCGTTCGTGAACGATCCCGAACTCGTCGGCCACGGCTCGAAGCCGCTTGGCCGCGCGTATCCCGCGACGAGCATCGGCTGGTACCGGAAAATATTCACGGTGCCCGCGAGCGATCTCGGGCGCAAGCTCTCGATCGAATTTGACGGCGCGTATCGCGACGCGATGATCGCGCTGAACGGCCACCTTCTGGGTCGCGAAATGAGCGGCTACGCGCCGTTTCGTTTCGACGTCACCGATTTCGTGAATTATGGCGGAAGCAACGTGCTCGTGGCGCGCGTGGACGCGACCGAAAACGAGGGCTGGTTCTACGAAGGCGCGGGAATTTACCGTCACGTGTGGCTGGAGAAAACCGATGCGCTGCACGTCGCGCACTGTGGCACCTATGTCACATCGGAGGTGTTGCGAGGGACCGGAGTGGCGATGCTGACCATCGCGACGGAAGTGCAGAACGACAGCGACACGATGCAGACCTGCCAGATTATGTCCCTGGTTGTGGACGAAACCGGAACGGAAGTCGGGATGGGCCGTTCGGCCCCGACCGACGTTCCGCCGTGGAGCACCGTCGAAGTCAAACAGCAAGTGCGCGTTCCGGATGCCAAGCTCTGGCATTTTGAAGAGCCGCATTTGTACCGGTTGCGGACCACGATCGAACGGGAAGGCGCCGCGGCCGATGAGAAACACACGACATTCGGAATTCGCACGTTTCACTTCGATCCCGACACGGGCCTGTACTTGAACGGCGGCCAGGTGAAAGTGAAAGGAATGTGCAATCACCAGGATCACGCCGGAGTGGGCTCGGCCTTGCCGGACCGCCTGCAGGAATTCCGCATCAAGCGGCTGAAGGAAATGGGCGTGAACGCGTATCGTACTTCGCACAATCCCGCGACGCCGCAATTGCTCGACGCGTGCGATCGATTGGGCATGATCGTCCTGGGTGAGACGCGGATGATGTCATCGGACACGGAGGGATTGAGCCAGCTCAGAAGGATGATTCAGCGCGACCGAAACCATCCCTGCATCTTCATGTGGTCGCTGGGGAACGAAGAGCCGGAGCAGGGAACCGACCGCGGCGAGCGAATCTGCCGGACGATGAAGCGGCTGGCAAAGCGGCTGGATCCTTCGCGGCCGGTCACGATTGCGATGAACGGGCAATGGGGCAAGGGAGTTTCGCACGTCGTGGACGTGCAGGGATTCAACTACATGTCGGCGGGCTCGATCGACCAGTTCCACGCGGCGTTTCCGAAGCAGCCCTCGATCGCGACGGAAGAAGCGAGCACGCTTTCAACGCGCGGCATCTACGAGGACGACAAGGAGCGAGGCTACGTTTCGGCGTACGACTTGAACGCGCCGCATTGGGGCGCAACGGCGGAAGCGTGGTGGAAGTATTACGTGGACCGGCCGGAAGTTGCGGGAGCGTTCGTGTGGACGGGATTCGACTATCGCGGCGAGCCGACTCCGTACGCATGGCCGTGCATCAGTTCGCATTTCGGCGTGCTCGACACGTGCGGATTTCCAAAAGACAATTTCTACTACTACCAGGCTTGGTGGAAGGACAAGCCCGTGCTGCACGTGCTGCCTCATTGGAATTGGGCCGGGAGCGAAGGGAAGGAGATCAGCGTCTGGGTGTACAGCAACTGCGATTCGGTCGAACTGTTCCTGAACGACGTGAGTCTGGGGCGGAAGCCGATGCCGCGGAATTCGCACCTCGAGTGGGGCGTGAAATATGCGCCGGGAGTTTTGCTCGCGCGCGGGTACGGCGGCACGAAGGTTTTGGCCGAGGCGCGGAACGAAACGACGGGCGCGGCGTCGGCGATTCGTCTCGCGGCGGAGGCTCCGAAAATCAATGCCGACGGCGAGGACGTTTCGGTGGTGACGATTTCCGTGGTAGATGCGGAGGGAAGAGTGGTGCCGACGGCGGGCAACAGCGTGCAATTGTCGATCGATGGGCCCGGGAAGATCATCGGCGTCGGGAACGGCGATCCGAGTTGTCACGAGGCCGACAAAGGGGCGACACGAAGCGTGTTCGCCGGACTGGCGCAAGCGATCGTGCAGGGGACGAAGCAGCCGGGAGAGATCGTGCTGACGGCGCAAGCGGACGGATTGACGGCGGCACGCGTGACGATTGCGAGCACCGCTGCGACACCGAGAGCGTCGGTGTGAGAGAAACAGACAAGGCAGAGAAACAAGGAAGCAAATAAGCAGAAGAGTAACGGAGGAGAGGGGAGATGGGAAAACTGGCGAAGGGATCGGTGGTGGTGCTGGTGGGAACGCGGAAGGGCGCGTTCGCGTTTCGCAGCGACCAGAAACGAAAGAAGTGGAGCGTGGAAGGGCCGTGGTTCGCAGGAACGCACGTGCACCACGTGATTCGCGACGCGCGGACGGGCGGGCTTATTGCCGCGGTGAATAACGGCTGGTTCGGCGGAGACGTGCACCGCAGCGCGGATTGGGGAAAAACGTGGAAGGGAAGCGACGGCGGCGTGCGCTACCCGGCCGAATCGGGATTGTCCGTGACGCGGATCTGGCACGTGCAGCCCGGCAGGGCGAGCGAGCCGGGAGTGGTGTACGCGGGAGTCGAGCCGGCGGGCCTTTTTCGCAGCGGCGACGGCGGCGCGACGTGGGAAGAAGTGAAGGGGCTGAACCAGCACGCGTCGCGCGAAAAATGGACGCCGGGCGGCGGCGGATTGATGCTGCACACGATCGTGCTGCCGGAAGAGAATCCGAAGCGGATGTACATTGCGATTTCGGCTGCGGGCGTGTTTCGTTCCGACGACGGCGGCGCGACGTGGCAACCGCGAAACAATAATACGCGCGCGGATTTTGCGCCGGACAAGATGCCGGAGGTCGGGCAATGCGTGCATAAACTCGTGGCCGCGAAGGGGAGCGCGGACTTGCTCTACCAGCAGAACCATTGCGGTGTGTACCGCAGCGAGAGCGGGGGCGACGACTGGACCGACATTTCCGAAGGGTTGCCGTCGCGATTCGGATTTCCCATGTGGGTGAATCCGCGCGACTCGAAAATGCTGTGGGTGCTGCCGCACGTCGGGGCGGAAATGCGCGCGTTTGCGAAAGGCGTCGTCGTGGCGTACCGCTCGGCCAACGGCGGGAAAACTTGGCAGAAACAGACGCGCGGTTTGCCGGCGAAAAATGCGTACCTGACGGTGCTGCGCGACGCGATGTCCGGCGATGCGTGCGATTCGCCGGGCGTGTATTTCGGTACGGAGACCGGGGAGCTGTTCTTCTCACGGAACGAGGGGAATGACTGGTCGCTGCTCGCGGATTTGCTGCCGCCGGTGATGTCGGTGGAAGCAGCGGTGGTGTAGCCTGGAGGAGGCAAGAAGGCAGGGAAGCAAGGAGCAGGCGAGGCGGAAAGGGGCTTGTTTGCCACGGCGCCGGGGGCGGAGGCAGGCGGGTGGCAACGGCGGTTTTTTCCTCGTCAGTGCTTAGTAATTTGCGACTTAGTTGCCGCGCCGACGGATGCGCAATCCCCTCTGAAGATCAGTGGCTCGCAGGAGAAACGTCACGCGGCGTCGGCTTCGTGTTCAGTCCTGTTACTCTTCCTTCGCGGGCGTTGAATGTTTTCATCGACGATTTGTTCGACCGTCACTCCGAACAATTTCTCGCTGGATTCATCCGGAGTCGCATTCTGGCGCGACGATATCTCTCTGAGAATGTCGTCGAGGAAGCCGATGAATTCACTGGGCCGCATCGCCAGAGAGCCCCAGCAAGATTGTCCATTCTTGATAGCGGGCAACCACCAGCAACCAGCTTCTACTGGATAGGAATAGACCAAAGTCGTGCTCGACCCTACGAGCGAAGCCGCCAACGGGCAGGAACTGCCGTCCCGCAATTTGAATTCGCTTAGCACCAGATCGAATCGCTGGCTGCTAATGGATGCATTTGCCTCCTTGCAAGAGGAGACGAATTGGATTTCGCAGGCCCGCTTTTTCAAGCGCGCCTCTAAGAACGACACGCACATTGGACTCTCAGCGATCAGTAGAACCTTTGGAGTTTTGGGCGCCACGGTATCCCTCCAGGCTTGGGAGGTTACACTCAGAGAGAGAGAAGGCATCTCTCCGATTTTGGCCCGTATTTACTCTTAGGACACATTTTGGGGAGCAGGTGAATCGCCAGCACTCTGGCAATGGTAGGCGGGAGAGGCAGCGCCCGGCAGCAATAAACGCTTATGGGAGAGTGGGTTAGCTAAGAAGTGTGTATGCGAAAGTTGCCTGGCCAGTTCTTTGAATGTGTTGATTCTAAAGGGGTTAGGAAGTCACCCTCCTGATAGTATTGGAAGTAAAGGGGTTACGACGCAAGCGTGAGGACGGATGAGGGCAACCCCGGATGGACGCGGATAGGAAAAGGGAGAGATGGAGATGGTGAGGCGGAGAAGAAGTCGGGATGGGGAGGAGCGAACACATGGCAGGCTAACAGATGTGTACGCATGTTATAGGTCTGCAGTGAGTATTCTAAGAAGATCCACAAAGCGCGGCAGGCAGTGGTGGGCGAGAGAAAGCCCCATCCTTGCGCTGCGCGCAAGGATGGGGCAGCCGGCAAGGGTTTTGCGGGCGCATCGGCTACCGCGGCTTCACGGTACGCGCATCTTTGCATGAGGGTTGAGCGTGCAGGGAAGCCTATGAAGGTAAAGGCCGAGCTTGGAATCTTTGGTAAACCAAACGCTTCCCGCCCCTTTGGGGGATATCCATGTCTTGCAATCCTCCTCCTGCGAGTGGGCGAGCAGAAAACGTCCCAAGAACTCAAAGGCCGCTGAGGTTCCTTCTATGAGAACGGTGTTCCTGTCTAGCTTCCTCACTCGCAGTTTTGGCCGGTTTTTCCTTCTCCAGAAGATGTGAATGATATCGTTTGTGGAGGGTGTCCGTTTTCGTTTCATCTCACTCCTTAGACTACGCGGCGATTTCCTGACATGGGTGCACATCCTGCACTCTCGTGCCGTTCTCGCGGTCTCTCTCGTCATCTTATTACTCTTTGCCCTGGCTGCATGGAGCATTCCATATCCGCGGCGGGCTAATCCTTGGCGACGAGGACTTCGGGGGAGAAGCCCTGGAAGAGGCCGGATTCGATGACGCCGGTGATGGACTTGATTTCCTTTTCGAGAGTGGGTTCGACGCGGGGGAAGCGAGCGTCGAGGATGAAATTGCCGGATTCGGTGATGACGGGGCCGTCTTTGGCGACCGCCTTCCGGAGATGCACTTCGGAGGCGCCGAGGGAGAGAAGCGCGGCTTCGACGAGATGGGTGCCGGCGGGGAAGACCTCGACGGGAATCGGGAACTTCTGGCCGAGCGCGGGCACGAGTTTTGAGGAATCCACCAAAATATATCTGCGCGGCGAGCTGCGGAAGACCAGCTTCTCCCTGAACATCGCGCCGCCGCGTCCCTTGAGGACATCGCCGTGCGGATCCACTTCGTCGGCGCCATCGAAGGCCCAGTCGGGGCGGGCGGCGAGGACGGTGGTCGTGGGGATGTCGAGGGCGGCGCAGGCCAGCTCCACTTCGGCGGACGTGGGGATCGCGACGCAGGAGAGTTGCTCGGCTTTGATGTGCGCGGCGAGGGCAAGGATCGCGACGAAGGAGGTCGAGCCGGAGCCGAAGCCGATGACGTCGCCATGGCGGGCTTGCTGTGCGATGCGCTCGGCGATTTCCTGTTTGGCCTTGAGATTTGCAATCTGGCCGGGCCGTGCAAATTCATCAGCGGTCTTGGAATGCCATTTGGCCATTTGACTCACCCCCGCACCGCGAAGGTGCGAATCCATTTCGTTTGCGATGCCCTGCAAGGATAGCAGGAGAGAGGTTGTCGGGTCGCACGGTGGGGATATTGTGATACGAGGAAGGGGATTAGATTCCGACGGGTTGTAGACAGGCCAGCAAATAGAGCACACCGCGTGCAACGAGCGGTAGGCACGCAACGATTCTAGTCTTGTTAAAGCAGCCCATGAAATTTGAGAAGGAGCAACCCGAGACCTAACATCACAAGAAAGAACAATGCCGTCCGCAACCAAGCCTGACGACGATTGAATGCTTTAGGGAATGCCTTGCTGCGCTCACGGCGGTAAAGGAATCCAATTATAAAGGTGCCCACAAAACAGGCCGCAGTTAAGAGCACCAATGGCCATTGAAGAGCCTTCCATCCGAATGTCGACGATAGACCGAAACACAACCCGACTAGAGTCCATATCATAATATTCACAGGCAACAGGGCAGGTTCAAGGTTAGCGGCTTTTCTCCTGTGAGTTTCCCAAGCCAGCATGCAACCACCCCAAAACACTGAGCCAAACACCACAGTAAGCCAGTCCCAGGTTGTTCCCATGGGTTCCTCTGCTCCGCCCAGGCTCATAGTTAGCACAACTGGTTAGTTAATTCAATGTTTTAAGAATCTTCAGCGGATTAACGCGCTAATCGGAAACTGGCCTGCCACCGGCAAATGTAATACGGGGGTGGGGAGGCAAGGGACCGGGGCGGCGAGTTTTGGGCTTGCAATGGGGCGGGCGGCCGATATGCTACGCGACTGTGGGAAAATGCGCAGAGAGGGAAGAATGGCGGAGGCAAGCTCCGCCTCTACCGTGGGGAGTGGAATGCGCGCGGAGTACGCGCGTGCGGGAAGGAGACCGGACGTGAGAATCAGCAAATTATTCTTTGCGGCGATTGCAATTATGGCTTGTTCGCGGGTGGCGGCGGGGCAGAGCTTGAGTTGCGACATGAAGGAGTACAAGCCGATTGTGGGAGTTGAGGCGGAGGTGCGGGCGGGAGTGCTGGAAGTAACGTGGCCGGGCGAGCGCGGCGAGACGTTGCGCGCGGAGTTTGCGATTCGCGACGGGCAGCCGGTGGTGCGCGAACTTTCGGCGCAGAAAAAAGGCGGAGCTTGGATTGTGCTGGGCAGCGATCTCGCGCCGGAATTCCAGGTGACGAGCGGGATGCGCCGCCTCTCGGACACGCAGGCAAACGAATACAAGAGATTGCCGGGCGGGCTGACGCCGGAATTGGCCGAAGAGGAAAAATGGAACGCGTTCTGGGACGCGCCGCTGAATGTGCCTCGGACGGAGGGAGGCGAGGACCGCTCGCTGGGTCTGCCGCGCAAGCCGGAGGAGATTCGCAGGGCCACGGCGAGTTTTCATGCGACGGGGTGCCAAGTGCGGACGAACGGGGCGAGGGTGGAGGTTTCGTTTGCCGGACTCGATATGGGAATTTTTTCGGGGCGGCTGCAATTCACGATGTATCGCGGATCGAATTTGTTTCGCGTGGAAGCGATCGCTGAAACGAACGAGCCTTCGGTGGCGTACCGGTATGCGGCGGGGCTGAAGGGATTTCACATCGGGGCGGACACGCGCGTCCTGTGGCGCGACACGGCGCGCACGTGGCAGGAGACGGAGTTGGGTGGGGCGGTGAACACGGACAATGTGAGTCTGCGAGCGCGGAACCGGCTGGGAATCGTCGAATCGGGCGGCGGGGCGCTGGGATTTTTCCCGGCACCGCACAAATTTTTCTTCGCGCGCGAGAACGACGTGAATCTGGGCTACGTCTACTACCGGAAAGACAGCGAAAGCTCGTTCGCGGTGGGCGTTACGCAGCCGGAGCGCGGAGACGGGGACAAGCCGGTCGGCGTGTCGGAGGCGGTGTGGACGCATCGGGTGCAGGAGTCGCGCAGTCAGACGGGGAATTTCGCGCTTTACAACGCGCCGCCGGGGACGTGGCAACGCATGGCGGTCTATTTTTATTTGAGTGCGGAAAGTGGGCGCGCGACGCAGCAGGACGTCGCGGCGTACACGCACGACGACACGTACAAGCCGATGCCGGGTTTCGAGGTACTGACTAGCCATTTTCATTTTCACCTGCTCGAAATGCTGAACGATCGCGGGAGTCTGGATTACCGGCCTCAGTGGGCGGATGTGTTTCGCGGAATCGGTATCAACATCGTGATTCTCGCGGATTTTCACTCGGATTCGCATCCGGACGACCCGGGCGCGGTGCGCGAGAAAGAGCAGCAGGTGTATTTCCAGGGTTGCGCGAGGCTTTCGGATAAGAATTTTCTCGTGATCCCGGGCGAGGAGCCGAACGCGTATCTGGGCGGGCACTACATGATGTTGCTGCCGCATCCGGTTTACTGGACGCATGCGCCGGCGCGGCTGGCGGGGCAATCGTTCGTGGAGAACGATCCGGCGTACGGGACGGTGTATCACGCGCAGTCGGCGGAGGACGTGACGGAAATTCTCGGGCGAGAAAACGGGATCATCTGGCAGGCGCACCCCGAGACGAAAAGCTCGGCGGGCTATCCGAGGGCGGTGCGAAGCAAGGATTATTTCTTGAGCGACCGCTTCATCGGGGCTTCGTGGGAATCGCTGCCGGTGGATTTGTCCGAGGAGCGGTTGTGCCAGGTGCGCTGCTTCGGAACGCTTGACGACATGAACGAATGGTCGCCCACGCCGAAATACATGATCGCCGAGGGCGACACGTACCAGACGTTTCCGGAAGACGATCTCTACGCGCAGCTTGCGGTGAACTACGTGCGGCTGGCGGGTGTGCCGAAGTTCAGCGACGGCTGGGCGCCGGTAGTGCACGCGCTGCAGAGCGGCGATTATTTCGTGACGACGGGAGAAATTCTGCTGCACTCGTGGGGAATCGAAGGGCAGGGTGCGAAGAGCGTTTACACGGCGGATGCGGAATGGACGTTTCCGCTGGAGTTCGCGGAGTTGGTGTGGAGCGACGGGAGCGCCGTGCACCGGCAGATCATTCCGGCGACAGAGATGCAGGCGTTCGGGCGGCACACGTTCCGGATTCCGTTCGACGCGACGGGGAAGAAGTGGGTGCGCTTCGCCGTGTGGGACGCGGCGGGGAACGGGGCGTTCACGCAGCCGGTGCGATTGAAGTGACCTGTGAGAAGAGGTGATGGGTATCGCCGCGAATCCCGCCTCGGCGAATCCTTTGACGGCGGAGGGGATGTTCTCTATCATCTCGGGGGAATTTTCGGAGGGAGCGCCGGGCGCATGCTGAACCAAACGATTTCTCATTACCGGATCACGGAGAAGCTGGGCGGCGGCGGGATGGGCGTCGTCTACAAAGCCGAAGATTCGCGGCTGGGGCGAAGCGTCGCGCTGAAATTTCTCCCCGATGACGTCGCGAAGGACAAACAGGCGCTTGAACGATTTCAGCGGGAAGCGCGCGCGGCTTCGGCACTGAATCATCCGAACATCTGCACGATCCACGACATTGAAGAGTACGAAGGGCGGGCCTTCCTGGTGATGGAACTCATGGAGGGCGATACGCTGAAAAACCTGATCGAGGGGAAGCCGCTCGAAACGGGCCGCTTGCTGGATATCGCGCTGGACGTCGCGGAAGGTCTGGAAGCGGCGCACGCCAAGGGAATCATTCACCGCGACATCAAACCGGCAAATATTTTCGTGACCAAACTGGGCCACGCGAAGATTCTCGATTTCGGGCTGGCGAAAGTGGCTTCTGCTGCTTCCCAGTTGACGGAGATGGGCAGCGGGACGGTGGGGGTTTCGGAAGTTCACTTGACGAGTCCCGGGAGCGCGGTGGGGACGATCGCGTATATGTCTCCGGAGCAGGCGCTGGGGCGTGCGCTCGACGCGCGGAGCGATCTGTTTTCATTTGGCGCGGTGCTCTACGAGATGGCGACGGGCGTGACGCCGTTCAAGGGAGACACGTCGGCGGCGGTGTTCGACGGGATTTTGCACCGGACGCCGGTCGCGCCGGTGCGGCTGAACTGGAGCGTGCCGGGCGAGCTGGAGCGAATTATCAACAAGGCGCTCGAGAAAGAGCGCGAGATGCGTTACCAGACCGCGACGAAATTCCGGGAAGACCTCGACCGGCTGAAGCGGGAGATGAGTTCAGGGAGATCGCCGAGCGCCGCGCAGGCGGAAAAGTCGCTGGCCGTGCTTTACTTCGAGAATTTGAGCGGAGCCAAGGAAGACGAATACTTCCGCGATGGCATGACCGAGGACATCATCACGGAGCTCTCGAAAATCAAGCTGCTGCGCGTGTTTCCGCGGGCGGCGGTGCTGGTGTTTCGCGACCGGGCGGTGACGGGGCCGCAGGTGGGGCAGGAGCTGAGCGCCACGTACGTGCTGACCGGGACGCTGCGCCGCGCGGGGAATCGCCTTCGCATCACCGCGCAATTGGTGGACACGCAAATGGGCCACTCGGCGTGGGCGGAGCGGTACGACCGTGAGCTGAAAGACGTCTTCGAGGTGCAGGACGAAATCGCGCGGAGCATCACGCAGGCGCTGCGGATCACGCTTTCTCCGCAAGAGGAGAAGGCCATCGCGCGCAAGCCGACCGAAAACGCGCAGGCGTACGACCTGTATCTGCGCGGGCGCAGCTTCGCGCGGCGCGAGACGCGGCCGGACTTGACGTTCGCGCTGCAGATGTACGACGCGGCGATCGGAATGGACCAGCGGTTCGCACTGGCCTACGCGGGCATCGCGAATGCGTGCGGCGCGATGTACGAATGGCACGATCACGAGTCGCGATGGATCGAGCGGGGCCTGGCGGCATGCGAGCGGGCGCTGGCGCTGGAGCAGGAGCTGCCGGAAGCGCTCGTCGCGCGAGGGCGGATTCGCTACGAGCTGAGGAACTACGAAGACGCGATTCGCGACGTGCAATCGGCGCTGCGGAAGAAGCCGGACTGCGACGGCGCGTACAACATTCTGGGCAGGGCGCTATTCAATTCCGATCGTTTCGAGGAGGCCGCGGAGCTGGCGGAACGCGCGATTGAGGCCAACGGGAACGATTACAACATGTACATTCCGTTCACCAACAGCCTCGAGAGGTTGGGGAGAAAAGAAGCGTCGTATGCGTTGCGGCTGCGGGAGGTTCGCGCCCTCGAACACCAACTCGAAGAGGTGCCCGAGGATGTGCGCGCGCGGATTCTTCTTGCAGGCGATTATGTGAGGATAGACCGCGCCGAAGAAGGGATTCGGGAACTGGAAAAGGCGATTATGCTGCGGCCGAACGACTCGAATATTCTCTACAACGCGGCCTGCACCTACGGCATCATCGGAAACAAGACGGAAGCTATGAAACATCTGAAGCTCGCCGAGGCGGCGGGATACTCGAATGTGTCGTGGGCGTCACGCGACCCGGACCTTGCCTGCCTGCACGACGATCCCGAGTTTAAGAGCCTGATAGAAAAAGTCAGCCGCAAGGATTGAGCTCTCCGCTCTGCATTCCTCGGAGGAGGATACGCCGGGCTGATTTGGCGCGCGCCGCACAGGTGTGCGAAAATGGTGCTACGGTGAACTGGCGATGAGCGAAGCGGCGGCACAAGGCGTCACGCTGGAGCGGCCCGGGGACGTCGGAAAATTTCTTGCGAACGAGGGCATCCTCTTCACGCAACTCGATAAGGCCGTGAATTGGGCGCGGAAAAGCTCGATCTGGCCGATGGGCTTTGGGCTGGCGTGCTGCGCGATCGAAATGATGTCCATGGCGGCGGCGCGATTCGACATCGCGCGGTTCGGGGCCGAAGTGTTCCGGCCGTCGCCGAGGCAATCCGACCTGATTATCATCGCGGGGCGCGTTTCGCAGAAAATGGCGCCGGTCGTGAAGCAACTCTACGAGCAGATGCCCGAGCCGAAATGGGTGATCTCCATGGGGGCGTGCGCGACCTCCGGCGGCGTGTTCAACAATTACGCGATCGTGCAGGGCGTGAATCAGGTGATTCCCGTGGACGTGTACGTGCCGGGGTGCCCGCCGCGGCCCGAAGCGCTGATCTATTCCATCTTGCAGTTACAGAAGAAGATTCAGGCCGAGCGGGGAAGTTTCAAGCGCGCGCTGAATATCGCCTGAATATTTTTCGCACATTCCCCTAAGTTCCCGAGGACATCCGGTGCTGGTGTGTGCCGGCTTGGATTCTGTTGCGTGCGCTAACGAACGGCGAGCGGAAGTGCGATGACTTCGGCTATGCCGGCGAGGCACTGGAGTTGGCGGCCGAGCGCGGTGTGTTCGCTGCGAACGTAGCCCATGCCGATGGGCTTGCCCAGCGCGAAAGAATGCGCGGCACTGGTGACATGGCCGACATCGGCGCCGCCTGCGAGAAGCTTCGTGCCTGATTCGGGCGCGTTCATTCCCTCGAAGCGCAGGCCGACCAGCCGGCGATTGATGTGCCCGCGCGAGCGGACGCGCTCGACAATTTCCTGTCCGGTGTAACATCCCTTCGCGTAACTGATGTGCGAATTCTCAAGCCCCGCTTCGTGGGGAATGACGCGGTCATCGAAGTCGTAACCAAACCACGGGATACCGGCTTCGAGCCGGAGGGAATTGATCGCCTCAAAGCCGATGGGCAAGCCGCCCGCTTGCGAGACGCCGCCGAGCAAGGTCTTCCAGAGTAAAGGCAGATGCTCGCGCGCGGCGAAGAGTTCAGCCACCGCGTAATCGGGCCGCACGCGCCAGACGATCCGGCAGGGAACGGAGCCGATGCGCGCTTCCGCATGGCCGCGATCGGGAAGTGACGACACGCCGGCCACGGACAAATTTTGGAGGCACTCCGCCGCGCGCGGGCCGGCGAGGGCGACGGAGCCCGTGGATGGCGTTTCGTCGGTGAGCGTGACGTCATCCATGATGATGAATTTATCGAGCGTTGCGGCGGTGGCTTCGCGATCGCCGGCGTGCGAGATGGCGAGCAGGGAATCTTCAAGCGCAAGGGTTTCGATTTCGGCAAGGATGTGGCCCTGCGGATTCAGCAGCAGGCCGATTGTACCCTGGCCGGGCGCGAGGTCGCGGACGTTGCTGGTGAGAATCGCGTTCAGGTAACGCGCGCGGTCCGGTCCATTGAGCCGAAAAATGGCATGGAAATTGGTGTCCGCCAGGACGACGGTTTCCCGGGCGGCGCGATATTCGGCTTCGGTCTCCGTGAATCGCGCCGGGAGGGTGCAGCCGAAGTAAACGCCGAGGGCCGCGCCGGCGGCCCGATGTAGGTCGAGCAAGGGATTTTCAACCGCCATGTGGACTGCGCCGCCTCCAGACGAATCGCCAGAGCTGTGCATGAGTTTATCAGAAGGCTTCCGATCGTCCGGAAACATTCCCACACGAATAAGATGATATAGTTTTCGCCATGGGTGCACGCCTGATCCACGAAGTGCTGCCGGTCGGCATGTTGCAATGCAATTGCCACGTGCTCGGCGACGCAGAGACGCGCGAAGCGCTCGTGCTCGATCCGGGCGACGAAATCGAGCGGATTCAGGAGATCCTCGAGCGGCACAAACTGAAAGTCCGCGCGATCGTCAGCACGCATTCGCACATTGACCACGTCGGAGGTCTTGCGAAGCTGGCGCAGGCGACCGGCGCGCCGGTGCTGATGCACGAGGCCGATTTGCCCCTCTACCAGCATCTGGACGTGCAGGCCGAGTGGCTTGGAATGCCGCCGCCCGAGATGGCGGACGTGGACCAATTTCTGCGCGAAGGGGACTCGGTGCGCTGGGGCGGGTTCGAGGCGCGGGTGCTGCATACGCCGGGACATAGTCCGGGGAGCGTCACGCTCTACCTGCCGCCAGAGCGACCGATCCTCCAGCCTGGGGAACGCGCGGGCATCGCGGAAGCCCCGCAGTTTTTCGCGGGCGACACACTCTTTGCGGGAAGTATTGGGCGCACCGACCTGTGGGGAGGGTCGTACGACGAAATCCTGAAATCCATTCGCGGGAAACTGCTGGCCTTTCCGGACGAAACCGTCGTCTATCCCGGTCACGGGCCTTCCACGACAATCGGCGACGAACGCGAATCCAATCCCTTCCTGCAAGGCGCCTGAGGTTTACTGCGCCAGGTCGCGGGCGTCGCGCTCGGCCCGCATCTCCTCCATGACACTTTGAATGAGTTCCTTGGCCTTCCGCAGTTCGCCATTGACGATCTGGACGTCGAGGGCGGGCTGGTCGGGGATGCGCGAAGAGTGGCAATAGACCGTGTGCTGGCCGATGAGGACCATGGCATTGGTGAGGCGGTCCAGCGTAACTGCGAGGCGGCCGCGATGGCGGCCCATCATCGTCTCGTAGTGATCGAGCTCTTCCTTATGGTCGTCGAAAACCGACATCGGGCGTCACCCCCCAGGCGGCCCCGGCCGCTGGGGCCTGGAGGGCGCGCACGCTACGAAATTAGCGCGATGTGGGCCGGCCGGCAAGGGCCAGCGGACGGGCGTGGGACACGGCGCCCGTGTTGCACGGATGGAACGTGTCCGAGGGCACAAACTTTACTCGCTTTCCGACCGCGAACATAATTCAGTGTGCGATACGAACCGCTCTATGAACGGTTCGAGGCGAGCGGAGCGGAGGGCAAGAGGCACTCCGTAGAGTTCGTCAAATCGGGCTTCCTGACCGCCGGAGACCGTCCCGAACTGTTCTTCTTTCGCGTGGACGGGGAAGAGGCGGTTGTAGGAATCAGCGGCGGCGCTCTAGACCGGTTCCAGCGCGGACGCAGGCGGTTCTCGCGCGAAGAGAAGGTGGACCTGGCCGGGCTGTGGTTGAAACGCCAGTTGGAGGTCGGGACTCCGCTCGATTCGGCGCACCTGCTGTTGCGAGATGGGGACCTTGGCCGTCTGGCCGCGGAGCTTGGGTTCGTGAAATGAGGAGATCATGAGACGCTCGGACTTGGTGGAATCGCCGAACAAGGCGACCGGCGCACGCACGACACAAATCATCTTCGGGGAACGGCAGCACCTGCTGCGCGTCCTGGATTCGCTGGAGAATACGCAACTGGCCCCGGGCCGTTTGCAGCACGAACGGCGCCAACTCGAGGACCTGATCCATGAGCGCACGAAGGAATTGAACCGAATCAATGAGGCTTGGGACGAAAAAGTCGGACTTGTGCTGAGCTCGGATTCCAAGCCGGAACTGCTTGAAAAGCTGGCTCGCGAAGCGCCGGATTCGGATTTTTATCTGCTGCGGCTGATCAGCGAGCACCCGCGCGTCTCTTCGAAGACGCTGAGCCGGCTGGCTAAGCATCCGTATGGCGCGATTCGCGAAAACGTGGCGCGCCATCCGAACGCCGATCCGGGGACCCTGGCGTGGCTTTCGCGCGACCGAAGCCAGCCGCTTTGGTATCTGGTGGCGTTCAATCCGAATACGCCTTCCGCGCTGCGCCGCAAGCTGCAAGAGCGGCTGCGCAAACTGGGTCAATCGGGCACGAAGTAACGCAACGCAGCGCGGGGGTGCCTCGCGCACCCCCGCCTTCCCCCCTCCTGCGGCATTTTCTCTTCCAAGGTTTGGCTGGTGACGTCCTTGCTGGCCTCGGGACAACGGTTGCGACGCAGCTCGGTTAGGCGCTTCGTCTTCCTAGAGACAATATGGCTCTTTACAGGGTCAAATGGCGTGGTACATTGGCTCTACCGAGGAGACAATGCTGCCCCTGCAATTGCAACCCGAAAGCCATGTCCCGTTGTACGTCCAATTGCGCGATCAACTGCGCTCTCTCGTGCATTCCGGCGAACTGAGGCCCGGGGACCGCATCCCGGCGAGCCGCGAACTAGCGACGCAGCTCGGCGTTCACCGGACAACGGTTGCGAATGCGTATGCCGAACTCGAATCCGAAGGGCTCATCCAGGGGCACGTCGGACGCGGAACGTATATTCGCGCGGGTTCGGAATCGATGAAATTTTCCCCGCCGCCGAAGGCCGCCTTCGCGAATGGCGGCAGCGTGCGGTGGGAATCTCTCTTTGCGGAGGATCGGAGCGAGGATGGCTTGCACCGCCTCGCGCAGCCCTCGCCCCCGGACAGCATTTCGTTCGTGCTGGCGCGGCCCGACGACCGGCTGTTTCCCATGCAGGAGCTGAGGAGTTGCCTCGACGCCGTTCTTCGGCGGGAGGGGCCGAGCATTTTCCAGCTTGGCTCGACCGACGGTTATCCCGGGTTGCGGCAGGAGCTAATCGAGTTCTTGCGTGGCGAAGGCCTTGCGGTGCGGGAAGAAAACCTCCTCATCACAAACGGCTGCCAGCAGTCGCTCGATCTGATGGCGAAAGCGTTTTTGCGCGCCGGCGACGCCGTCGTGCTCGAGAACCCGGCATACCCCGGGGCGATCACAATTTGCGCGGGCGCGCGAACGCGCTGCCTCGCCGTCGCCGTGCGCACGGAGTGGGAGTCGCCGGGCGCGGAGGGAATTGACGTCGGCGCGCTGGAGGCAACCCTGGCGGCGAACCGCGTCAAGCTGATGATCGTGACGCCGGACTTCCACAATCCGACGGGAACGACGCTTTCCTTGGAATCGCGGCGAAAACTGCTCGAGCTGGCTTCGCGCTATCAGGTGCCGATTGTCGAGGATCACATCTATGCGCGGCTGCACCTGCGCGGCGAGGAGATGCCTTCGCTCAAGCAGCTCGACCGCACGAACGTGGTCGTGCAAATCGACAGCTTCTCGAAATTTGCGTTTCCCGGATTGCGCGTGGGATGGATCGTGGCGCCGGCGAACGTCATCGAGCGGCTGCGCTGGATCAAACAGGCGACCGATCTGCATACCGGACAACTCGCGCAGGCGGCGCTGGCGGAATTCACGCGGCGCGGCTTGCTCTTGAAACACCTCGCGCGAATGCGACGGACGTATCTGGCCCGGCTCGAAGCGCTCGAAGAATCGCTCGAACGCCACATGCCGGACGAAACGCGTTGGACGCGGCCGCGGGGCGGAATGTGCGTCTGGCTCGAACTGCCCGCGGGTTTCGACGCGAGCGAGATGCTGATTCACGCGCGCGAGCGCGGCGTCAGCTACGCGCCGGGACGCTATTTCTACTTTCAGGAGCATCAGCCGAATACGCTGCGCCTCGGATTCGCGGGACTCGAAGAGAAAGAGACCGCGCGCGGCGTGGCGATTCTGGCGGAGATCCTGCGCGTCGAGATGCGGAAGCGGCGCGGCGGGGTGCGGCGGGTCGAAGCGTCGCGGGTAGCCCTGGTATGATAGGGAATCGGCACGAATCAAGGAGAAGGCCATGACGTCGAAGAATGGCAATGCGACCGATCAGTGGCGCGTGAAAGTGGGGCTGGCGGAAATGCTGAAGGGCGGCGTCATCATGGACGTGACGACCGCCGAACAGGCGCTTATCGCGGAGAAGGCCGGCGCGTGCGCCGTGATGGCGCTCGAGCGCGTTCCCGCGGACATTCGCAAGGAAGGCGGCGTGGCGCGCATGGCTTCGCCGCGCATTATTCGCCAAATCATGGATGCCGTCACGATTCCCGTTATGGCGAAAGTACGCATCGGCCATTTCGCCGAGGCTTCCGTGCTCGAAGCGCTGGAAGTGGACTTCATCGACGAGAGTGAAGTGCTGACGCCCGCCGACGAGGAGAACCACATCTGGAAGCATGACTTCAAGGTGCCGTTCGTGTGCGGCGCGCGCAATCTGGGCGAGGCGCTGCGTCGAATCGCCGAAGGCGCGGCGATGATTCGCACGAAGGGCGAGGCGGGTTCGGGCAACATCGTCGAAGCCGTGCGCCACATGCGGACGATCGTTTCGGAGATGCGCCGGCTGACCACGCTGCGCGGAGATGAGCTCGTGCGTGCGTCCAAGGAGCACGCCGCGCCGCTGGAGTTGGTGCGCGAAGTGGCGCGAACGGGGAAGTTGCCCGTGCCGAATTTTTCGGCGGGCGGAATCGCGACTCCGGCGGATGCCGCGCTCGTGCGTCATCTCGGGGCGGAAGCCGTGTTTGTGGGCTCGGGCATCTTCAAGTCGTCCGATCCGGAGAACCGCGCGAAGGCCATTGTGAAAGCGACGACACACTATCAGGACGCGAAGATCGTGCTCGAAGCGTCCGAGGAGTTGGGCGAGGCGATGAAGGGTCTCGACGTGCGGCAGATCGAGGAGAAGGACCTGCTTCAGACGCGCGGCTGGTAAGAGCGCGCAGCGGAGGGAAGAGAGTAGCGTGGGGCGAGAAACGAAAATCGGGGTGCTGGCCGTGCAAGGGGATTTCGAGGCGCACGGGCTCATGCTCGAGCGCTTGCACGCCGAGCCCGTGTGGGTGCGACGCCCGGCGGACCTTGACGGGGTGAAAGGTGTGATTCTTCCCGGCGGGGAAAGCACGACGATGCTGAAGTTTCTCGAAGAAGAGGGGCTGGAGCCGGCCCTGCGCGAATTTGCGGCGCGACGAGGCGCGATCTTCGGCACGTGCGCCGGAGCAATTCTCCTCGCGCGCGAAGTGCGCAATCCCTCGCAGCGTTCGCTCAACCTGCTGGACGTGGAAGTCTCGCGCAACGCCTATGGCCGGCAGATCGCGAGCGAAGTCCGTCACGAATTGCGTGCGCTGAACGACGAGCCGATGGAGATGGTTTTCATTCGCGCCCCGGTGATCGAGAGCGTCGGACCTGCCGTCGAGGTCCTGGCAAGTTGCGAAGGGAAGCCCGTGCTCGTGCGGCAGGAGAATATTCTGGCCGCGACGTTTCATCCGGAGCTCACGAAGGATGCTACAGTACACAAATTGTTCTTGCGCATGGCGTCCGGCGAGGACCGGGAAAGCCGCAACGCCGGCGGTGCGGTTGCCGTCAAGAAGTCGCATGCTTGATTCGCGCCCATGACCAATCATCCGCGGCCCGTGCGTACTCTGTTCCTGTGCATCGGGAATTCGTGCCGGAGCCCCATGGCTGAAGCGATTGCCCGGCATCGCTTTCCGGATTTGATGGAGGCATCCAGCGCGGGGCTTTTCGCGTTGGGCAGCATCGCGCCGCAAACGCGCGCGGTGCTCACGGAACGCGGCATTCCGGCGGATTTTCTCGTTTCGAGGCAATTTTCGAAGGAGAATCTGGCTGAGGTGGAAGTCGTCATCAATATGAGCGGGCGGTCGGGAGCATTGCTGGAGACGCCCGGCGGCCCGCGCGTCGAGGATTGGGAGGTCGGGGACCCGTACGGCTCGGAGCTTCACATCTATCGCGAGATTTGTGATGAGATAGAGTTGCGCCTTGCAAGGTTTGCCGGGGAGTTGCGAAGTTTGCGGAGAAAGCAGCGACAGGCCGCGCCGCTTGTGACGGATCGGCCGCGACGAGGTGATTGATTGCCGCGCGAAAAAACCAGCGTTTCTCGGGAAGATTATCTCAAGGCCATCTGGGATTTGGCGCACGAGCAGCACGCGCCGATCAGCGCGCGTCTGGCCGATGAACTGAGTGTGACCCCGCCCGCCGTCACCGCCGCGCTCAAACGCATGACGCGCGACGGCCTGATTCGCGTCGAACGCAACGGGCGCATTCTGCTGACGGGGAAAGGCCGCGCGCAGGCCGCGCGGCTCGCGCTCCGCCACCAGCTCGCCGAGAAATTGCTCACCGAGGTCATTGGACTCGATTGGACGCGGGCGCACGTCGAAGCGGAACGCCTAGAGCACGGCATCTCGCCGGAAGTGGAGCAGTTGCTGGTCGAGCGTTTCGGCACATCCGGCACGTGTCCTCACGGCGTGCCGATGGCGGGCGGCATCGAGAGTCTTCTCCGCGGGGGCGCCGTGCTGCTTGCCAAAGCCGAGGTGCCCAGCACGGTGGAAATCCTTTCGGTCTATGAGAAAGACCCGAAGTTCCTGCAATTCCTGGATGGTCTTCATCTCAGGCCCGGAGCTCGCGTTTCGATCTTGCGCCGTGAATACGACGAAACGATGACGCTCAAAGTCAGCGGGGAGCGGATTCATCTCGGGAAACCGGCTACGAGTCGAATTTGGGTGCGCGCGGTTCGGTAGGGAAGCGCGGGCGGCATTTGGTGGCGGGGAGAATCGAAAGTTTCGAGTCACACTGGATCGGAGGGAAGGTCAACATGGCAACTGAAGACGCGGCAGTGGATTTGCGGTATCCGATCGGGAAGCTCATGCGCAAAGCCGTCCTGACTCCCGACGAGCGCCGCATCAGCATCGAGCAAATCGCCGAAACGCCGGGCCGCCTCAGCGTCGCTGTCGCGGGACTCACACCCGCGCAGCTTGATACGCCGTATCGTGAAGGCGGATGGACGGTCCGCCAGGTCGTCCACCATCTTGCCGATAGCCACATGAACGCGTTTGTCCGGTTCAAGCTCGCGCTGACCGAGCAGGAGCCCACGATCAAGCCCTACGAGCAGGAGCTCTGGGCCGCGCTCCCGGACGGCGCTCAGCCTCCCGTTGAAGTTTCGCTCGCGCTGCTGACCGCGCTGCACCAGCGTTGGGTCGTGCTGCTGCAAAGCATGAAGCCGGCGGATTTCGCGCGCACGTTTCAGCATCCAGAGATGGGGATCGTCACGCTCGACGGAAACGTCTGCATTTATTCCTGGCACGGCCGCCATCACGTCGCGCACATCACTTCGCTGCGCGAGCGCATGGGCTGGAACTGAAGGATTTGCGCAGCAGTGCTGCGGACGTAGAATTCATCACTGGAATGTTCAGCGCGTTTCGCTATTACTGGGTGGCTGCACGGGGTTACCGCTTGCGTCCCTGGGCCAGCCCCTATATTCGCTGGCGCATGGAGACTTTTTTCGGCGGCGACATGCACTCTCTCGGCCCCCGCAAGTTTTTCCGGCTGATTTGGCGCGAGCGCGAACGGCTCGAGCGTTTTCTCGCCTGGGCCGACCTGAACCGCCCCTGAAGCCCTCCGGACCGGGGAATCCCGCCGGGGACTTGCATACCGCGGTATAATGGCTGCGTAAAAGTATAACCCCCCAGTCTGGCTTTCGCGCCGCGCACCGAATGGAAGAACTCCGCATTTTCCAGAAGACCGAATCCCTCCACGAAGCCCGTTGGTGGGAGGCTGAGCCCGGCGGGCGCGTGCATTGCTATCTCTGCCCGCGGCATTGCCACATCGGCGTCGGGCAAAGCGGTTTTTGTTTCATTCGCGTGAATGAGGGCGGGAAGCTCTATTCGCTCGGCTATGCCGCTCCCGCGGCCCTCCAAGTGGATCCAATCGAAAAAAAGCCGCTCAATCACTTTCTGCCGGGCACGCGCGTTTTCTCGATGGGCACTGCCGGCTGCAACATGGGCTGCTTCTTCTGCCAGAACTGGGACATCTCGAAATCAAAGGCTGATCAGGTGCGCTCGAACTACGTTCCGCCCGAGGACGTCGTTACGCTTGCCATCCGGCACGGCTGCCCGTCCATCGCGTTCACGTACAACGAGCCGACGATTTGGGGCGAATACGTCGTGGACATTTGCGACGCCGCGCACGAGGCGGGCCTCGCGACCGTGATGGTGACGAACGGCTACGTCACCCGCGAAGCGTTCCACGACATTTACGATCACGTCGACGCGGCAAACGTGGACCTCAAGGCATTCACCGAGGAATTCTACGGCCGCACGACGCTCACGCACTTGCAGCCCGTGCTCGACACGCTGGGGTGGCTGAAAAACGAGACGCAGGTCTGGTTCGAGATTACGAATCTCATGATTCCCACGCTCAACGACGATCCCGCGGAAACGCGGCGCCTCTCCGAATGGATTCTGGAGCATCTCGGTCCCGATGTGCCCTTGCACTTCACCGCGTTTCACCCTGATTTCAAATTGCGCGATAAGCCGCGCACGCCGCCGGAAACTTTGCATCGCGCGCGAACGATTGCGCTCGAAGCCGGCCTGCACTACGTCTACGAGGGGAACATCGTCACCGAAGCGGGCAACACGGTCTGTCCATCGTGCGGCGAGGTCTTGATTCGCCGCTCGTGGCACGACGTCTTGAGGAATCGCCTCCGCGACGGCCACTGTCCTTCGTGCGGCCTCGCCATTCCCGGCCGCTGGAGCAATCCCGCCGCGCAGCCATCGGGCACTGGCCGCATCACCGCGCGGAAGTCCACGCGCACTTACGACGACCTGGATTTGTAGAGCTCGCTTCTCCGATTTTCCAACCGAGGAACGAACAAGCGCCAAGAAAAAAGCAGTTTATTTCGGCTTGAGCTTCAGAGTGCCCCGTTCCTTGTTTTCCTCGAGAAACGCTCTTAGCTTCTCCGCGGAATTCAGGAGCCGAGTCCACTGCTCGTAGTACAGTGTGACCGGAAATCGCCCCAGACCGTACACGCTGACGCCGCCTTTTTCGCCGACCCTGAATTCCAGTTCTCCCGAGCGACGCCCCGTTGCGTGGCTTTCCAGTTCGGCCACGCGAGCCTTGAGTTCCTCATAAGATGGATCCGCCATGTTCCCTCCTAAGCTGTCGGTCGCAACGGGGAGGATTATACCGTGAGGTTCTTTCAATTCGGCATGTGGCGCAGCGCGCTGCTCGGGATTGAGACATCCGAGTCGCGCGACCCTAAAGATTGAGAAAGCTATGCTCCGGGCGCTAACCGGCGCCGCGGAAGGCCTCAGGGCGGGGAATCCTGCGGGACGTTGGCGGCGAGCCGGTCGAACCACTGGTGCAGAACTTCTTCGGCCGGCTTGCCAAGCGGCGTGTACGAGGCGCTCGCGGGTCCGCCGGCGCGCCCATTGGAAGGCCATTCCCACCAAAACATGCCGCGAAACCATGCGCGGCCCGAAAATGCGCGGAACGTCGCTTCGTACGCCGCAGCCTGTTCCTCGGGGCTCGTGCCGTGCGAATCGTCTTCCGCCGACGGCTCGCTTGCCGCGCCGCGCACGCTGGGAAACCCGACCTCGGTGAAGAGAATCGGCTTGTGCCAGCGTGCAGAAAGTGCGCCCATCGTTTCCGCAAGATGATCCGCGCCGGGCAACAGTTGGCTTGCACTCGGAGGCGCGTCGGAAGAATCTTGCGCTGCGTCGATCAGCGGATAATAGTCGTTCACGCCGATGTAATCGAGGGCATCCCAGAATCGAACGGAATCCAATTCGTCACCCGAACTCGCCGCGTAGGTAATCGGCCCATGATAGACGCGGCGCACTTCGGCGATGAGCGCGCGCCATGCCGCCGTGTCGGAGCTGACGCCGCTCAGCTCCGTGCCGGCGACAAGCAAGTCGAAATGATCGCGTTCGGCCAGCAGCGCGTAATGCAAAAGGAATTCGCGGTACGCGCGAAACCACGCGGCGCGTGCCGCGGGATCGTCGAATTGAATCTCGCCGGTGTCTTTCTCGCCGCCGAGCCAGAGTTGCGGCTTCAGCATGACCTTCATGCCGAGTCCGTGGGCCACCCACAGCGCCTGGCCGAGATCCTCGTCGGTCTCTTCGGAGTCGGCATAGTCGATTCGGTCGTCGCCGACGCGCGCGTAGCCGTAGGGGACCAGCGCGATCGCGTTTGCGCCGAGGTCGTGGATGTCGCTGAGTTGTGCCGCCGCATCCGCGGAAGCATAGCCGCCGCCGTTGCCGCTCCAGCCTTCGCGCGTGAAGCTGACGCCGCGAAAAAAGAAATCCGGCGTGACGCCGGCCGCCGGCTTCGCTTCCGGCATCGGCGCGGACATCGGCATAGACATCGGCATCGTCATGGGCATTTGCAACGAGGTTCCGCCGGAGCCCGTGCTTGCGGTCGTGGGCACTCCCGCCTGGTAGGCGTATAGCCACATTTGCCATCGCCGCTCGAGTTCTTGCGGAGTGGTTCCGAGTGCGGCGGCCAGATCCGCCGCGGTTGGCGCGCTCGAATTGGTCCGATACACCTTGCGGACCGCCTCGGGACCGCCTTGATCCGCGACGGAGGCGATCCAGGCGCCGCCCATCGGTTCTCGGATGAGGGGCGAAATCACGCTGTCGAGTCGCGGATCCAGGAGTTGGTCGAGCGTCCGGTGGCCCGTCTCGCGATCGAGCATCGCGGCGGCCTCCGAAATGTCGCCGCCGTCCCATTCTCCCGCCAGCCAGCGCGCGGTCCATCGGTCCATGCGCTCGCTTGCGGGAACGCCCCACAGGACGTGCAGCAGCGCCTGCGCGTCGGCCGCGGCGTCCACTTGCGCCACGGAGCCGCCCAGCACCGCACGGACGGTCGCGCCGTTCACCGTGAACGCATGCATCACGCCAGTGACGTCGGCCATGGACGGGAAATCGGGATAGAGAATCACGCGGAGCCGCGTCTTTCCGAGAGGAACTTGCAGCCGCCCCGCCATTTCGTTCAGCAGCGCTTCGCGCGCCGTGACGAAATCATTGAGTTGTTCGGGTGTAAAGGAGCCCGGGGGAGAAAGAACTTCGTAGTGCGCGGACTCAACGCGCGACATCGTGCGTTCGGCATACCAACGCCGAAGCGTTTGGGAGTTCAGCAGGGCCGCAAGCAGCATGATTCCGGCGAGGATGCTCGTAACGGTTTGCGCGACCGCCCATGGCGCAGAAACGGGTGCGTCGCCGGAGCGATGCCAGGCAAGCCCCATCAGAACGAGGAGCAAACAGACGCCCGCAGGCACGCCCAGCCACGCCACCGCGCGGAATCCGAGAAAGCGAGCGACTGAGGAAACATTGAACGCCCCCGCGAGTACGAGCAACATGGAGAGCCAAATCACCAGCACCGCGATTGCGGCAGGCGTTTTCTTCCAGGTGGCGCGAGCGGCTTCGAGTAATTGCCCGGCGATGGGCCGGGCGGAGACGAGCAAGACGAGGCTGAGTCCGACAGTGAGCAGAAGCCACAGCGCCGGAGAAACGCCCCACACGAATCGCGGCGGGACGAAGCGTCGCATCAGTCCCCCAGGCGCGCGGCCGACCAGGGTCCACTCCAGCGAGATCAGGAGGGCCGCCCAAAGAGCGGCAAATTCCAGCGCGACGCGGAGAAACAAGGGCCGGATGCGGTGGCCGGCCAGGGTCATTCCCGCAATCAAACAAAGAAGAAGCAGCAGCGGAAGCGCCGAAAAGATCGCGGCGCTCGGAATCGTTCGATACCCGCTCGCTGCGATCATCACGCTAAAAGGCGTGACGCGCCAGGCCAGCACGCGGGAGCCCGCCCACGGACCGAGAATAACGGGGACGGCCGCGCGATCGAGAGCGAGCGCGATCCAGTAGCCGCAATATCCCAGGGCGAGCCAGCTTGTGGGCGCGAGCAGCCAGCGCCTCAATCGGTCTAACCACACGACTCGTATCTCCGATTCATCGGTCTCTTAAGTTTAGTTGATTTGCCCGGAGTAGAACTACGTTTTTGCCGTGCCCCCGGTCGCGAGCAAACTCATCGCGCCTTGAATGTCGTTTTCCGTGGGCGGAGGTGCTGCGAAGAATTCATCTAGGTTAACGTCCGGGAAGCCTTGCCGCGTCAATCGGGAGGCGATTCGCGCGTGCAGCTCCGGAGAATGGAGCGCCGTTGTTTGCCGCAGAGCTTGGAACACCACCTCATGCCGGGCCTCGCGAAAGCGGTGCCCTTGAAGGCACTCGAGGATCTGATCTCGCAGCGCGGTGTCTCGATCGCGATGGCAAAGTGTCTGAAGCAAGACACGTTCCGCAGCGATAATGGCCGCATCCGCGTTCTCAGGCGTAGGTGTCATCGAGTGGAATGATGCATCGGGGAAGGGCAAATGCGCTCCAATTCATTTTTCCCCCTGCAATTTGTGAATCGCGCTCAGCGCGTCGGCGTTGCTGGGGTCGGTCTCGATTCCGGCCTCGTACTCTCGCAGAGCGTCGCGGGTGCGTCCATCGGCTGCCTCGATTGCGCCAAGGGCGAAATGGGCGTGGCTGTCGAACGGTTCATATTTCACCGCCAGCCGAAAGGATTGTTCGGCTTGCGCGGGCTGTCCCCAGCGCAGGTAGATGTCGCCCAAGCCATCGTAAGCGTCGGACACCGGATCTTCGCCGGCGGCTGCTTCCAGTTGAGTCTTGGCGTCTTCCAATCGGTCCTGCTTGAAAAGAAATTGCCCGTAAGCGGTGTGCGCGTACGAGGAGTAAGGATCGAGAGTCACAGCCAGGCGGTATTGCCAATTGGCCTCGACATCGCGGTGAATGGATTCGAGCATTTCAGCGTAGAGCAGGTGCGCCTCCATGTAATCGGGGCGAATCCGGAGCGTGCGCTCGAAAAAGTCCTGTGACTCGAAGTATCGCCCTTGCCTCTGCCGCAGCAGGCCGAAATCAGCCAGCGTAAACACGTTTCGGGGGCCTGCGGCCAGGGCTTGAATCCACTCGCGCTCTGCCGCTGTCGTATCTCCGCGATTGAAGTACACCGCGCCCAGGTTAGAGCGGATTAGGCTGGAATCGGGTGTGGTTTGGAGGGTCCGAAGAAATAAGACGGTTTCATCGCGCCAGTCGCGGTTTCGATGCACCGTCTGGATTCCGAAAATCAGGCACACGATGGAAACTGCAACGGCGACGGTCGCCCGCGCATAAAAGGGAATCCGCACATTTGTCCAGATGCGGGCCACACCCCAGCCTGCCAGCCAGCAGAATCCGGCCGAAGGCAGGTAGAGGTAACGTTCTGCGAAGACGCTGGCGGGCATCCACCGTGCGTTCAGAACGGGCGCAAGCGTCGCGCCCATCCACAACAATGAGAACGCCGCGACGCGAGCCTTCTTCCAGAGCCACAGGAATGCGGCCCCGCAAAGGGCGAGTCCGGCCAGGCCGAACAGGCAGCGAGGGTCGGAAAATTGGCTGGTCTTGTAGAAAGCATAGAAGGCTGAAAGATGCGCCGGCCAAATCAGCTTCCAGAGATACTGGCCAGTCAGCGCGATCGCGGACAACACAATCTCTTTCGCCGTGAGTCCTGGGCGCGAAAGAATGGCGGCCATGCCGCCCAGGTAGAAGAGCCGAACCACCACGGAGGTCCCCGCAAGTGCCCAAAGGGGGAGGTACCGGAGAAGTTTCTCGCGCCAGGAAGTGCGGTCGCGGTCGTCGCGAAAGAAATGCTCGTAAACGGTGAGCAGCGCCGGAAGGGTCAGCGCTTGTTCCTTCGATAGCAGCGCGAGCACGTAAACCCCGGCAATCCCCAGTCTGCGCCCGAGTTGCGGCCCGGGATTGCCTTCGGCCGACTTCGCGGAGAGGCCCAGGTACATCGAGAACGCAAGTAGATAGAACGCAGCTAGCTCAAGATCGGTCACGCCCGCAATCCATGCGACCGATTCCGTGTGGATTGGGTGCAGGGCAAATAATCCGGCCGCAACGAACGCCGCGGTCCGGTCGCGCAACATCCGTTGTGCCACCCAGAAGACCAAACAAACCACCCATGCGTTCCACGCGATGTTGACGACGTGATAGCCGAACGGGACCGGGCCGAACAGTTGGTAGCAGATCAGGTAACCGAAGGTCATGATCGGCCGGTAGTAATTCGTCACGCCTTGCGTGCCTTCGAAGGACCACACCGTCGTCGTAAAGATTTCGCGTAAGTGGTGGAAGCTGTGGACGTACGGATTGGCCACCACCTGCGCGTTGTCGTCGTAAACGAAGCCGTTCAGCAGCGTGTTCAGGTAGGGAACTGCGGCGAGCAAAGAGAGAATCGCAAACGCGGGTGCGTTTGCATTCAGGCTCGTCCGGCTCGTTGCCTTCGGAGGTCCCTTCTTGCTCATGGTGCCATGCTACTCAAGCGGCATCCGGGAAATCCAGCCCGGTTCGCGCAACGATTACCGAACTCCGCAACTGTTACCTTAGTGCGGCCGCGCCGCAAGGCGATATTACCCGCGGCGGCGGCCCGTGCTAGAATCCGCACGAGCATCCCCCATTCTGGAAACGACAGGAAGGGCCCAGCCATGATTGGCACGCAGGTTGGAAACTACAAGATCATTGAAGAAATCGGCCGGGGCGGCATGGGTGTCGTTTACAAGGGGATGGACGTCTCGCTCGAGCGGTACGTGGCCATCAAGGTCCTTTCCGAGGACCTCGCTTCGGACAAAGAGTTAATGGAGCGCTTCCATACGGAAGCCAAGGCGCAGGCGCGATTGAGCCACGCCAATATCGCGACGCTGCACGCTTTCGAGCAAGTCGGAAGAACGTGCCTGATCGTCATGGAGTATCTCGAAGGGGAAAGCTTCGAGCAGATGATCGAGCGGCGCGGGCCGATTCCGTGGGAAGAAGCGGTGCCGCTGTTCAAGCAGGCCCTCCTGGGGATCGGTTACGCCCATCGCGCGGGCATCGTTCATCGCGACATCAAACCGAGCAACATCATGGTCGCGCGAGGCGGCATCGTGAAGGTGATGGATTTTGGCATCGCCAAAGTCATGGGCAATCAGCGCATGACGCGCACAGGGACGCGCTTGGGCACGCTTGCCTATATGTCACCCGAGCAGATTCAGAATCTGCCCGTTGACGTTCGCTCGGATATTTACAGCCTCGGCGTCACGCTCTATCAGCTTCTCTCCGGGCACGTGCCCTTTGAGGCGGAGAGCGAATTCAAGGTGATGAGCGATCACGTAACCACTCCGCCTCCCTCGCCGGTGCGCTTTTATCCTTACATTCCCGACGGCATCGTGGGGGCCGACCTCAAGGCCCTCGCCAAGAAACCGGAAGAGCGCTTTCAATCCTGCGAGGAATTCGGCTCTGCGCTCGAGAAGCCCGGCTCGATCGCGGCAACCCAGCCCACGGCGCCTCAAGCGGTTGTGGTGCCACCGCAAAAATCTACTCAGCCTCAGATTGCGCAGCCGCCGCAGCCTTTTGGGACGCCGCAATATTTGCCCCAGCCGCGGGTCGCGCCCGTCGTCACTACGCCTCAATTGCCGCAGACCGCGTACAAGACGGACGCTCCCACGCGGCCCGCGTGGCTGTTTGCGGTGATCGGCGCGGCGCTCGCGGTCATCGTGTTAGGGGTCGTGCTGATTGTGGTCGGCAGCATGAAGGGTTGGTTTACCGGCCATAACGCGGGTGGAGGAAACGGTTCGGGCGGCGGCGCGGCGTATGGGAGTTCGAGCGCCACGGAAGAAAACACCGCAAGCACCGGCGGTACGGCCACCACGGGCAACAGCGCGGCCGAGGGCGGCAGCGCCACGGAGGGCGGCACGGGCTCCGCCAGCGGCAGCGGCGGCAACAATGGAGGCGCCGGCACCGCGAGCAGTGGCGAAGGCGCCAATACCGCCAGTAGCACAACTGAGCAGACAAGCGCCGCGGTTTCCGGGCCGGTTTTCGTCCCATGGCGCACGCTGCAACCCGGAAGCGGCAGCATCTACGACGTCGCCTTCAGTCCGGATGGGACGACGCTCGCCTCAGCCGACAACGATTCCACGGTAAAATTGTGGTCCGCATCTACAGGCCAATTGCTACAAACGCTGGCGAAGCACTCAAAGCCGGTGTTCGGCGTGGCGTTCAGCCCGAACGGGAGCCGCCTGGCGAGCGCGTCGCTCGACGATAGATTGTATGTCTGGGATGTTTCTTCCGGAGATGTTCTCCTGAGTGCGCCCACCCAGTTTGGATTGTGGACGGTCGCCTACAGCAAGGATGGGAGATTTCTCGCGGCTGCCGGCGACACGACTGAAGTGGACGTCTGGAATGTCTCGACACAGGCCTTCGTCGCAACGCTCCACGCGACCGGAAAGGACATTTCCCGCGTGGACTTCAGTCCCGATGGGCACCTCCTGGTCGCAGGCGGCGATGATGGCGTGATCCATGTTTGGGACGCCGCACAGGGCACAAAATTTGAGGACCTGAAAGGTCACGCAGGGCATATTTCCACATCGAGATTCAGCCCCGGCGGAAAATACATCGTCAGTGGCGATTCGCAGGGCGTGATCCTGATTTGGGGGGTGGAGAGCGGAACGCACGCGCCTCTCGCCAAGTACACGAGTGACGACACCAGCCCGATCAACGACGTGATCTTCACGCCGGACGGGAAGTACCTGATCTCCGCGCACGCCTCGCACGCAATTCGCATCTGGGACATCCAGAGCGGAACCCTGGTTCGCACCCTCGAAGGCCACACAGATACCGTAAACGGCCTTTCGATCACGCCGGATGGCCGCATCCTCGCGTCATCGAGTAATGACGGCACGATTCGCTTGTGGCAATTGTCCTCGGGCCAGTGAGCCTGGCCTGCCTCAACAAACGGCTTGCCCCTTGCCGCTTTTCTGACCGGCTGTTCTCGCAACCCTGTCTGTCTTTGCAGTTCGTGCTAGAATGCGCCGCACCTGAGAAGGAGAGAGAAAAGTTCCCAACATCGCCCGCACATGATTGGCCAGCGGATAGGCAATTATAAAATCTTGGAGGAACTCGGCCGCGGAGGGATGGGTGTGGTCTATAAGGCGGTCGATACCGGCCTCGATCGCTTTGTTGCGATCAAGATTCTGGCCGATCAACTAACTTCAAAACCTGAATTGATCGAGCGCTTCCGCACGGAGGCCAAAGCGCAGGCGCGGCTCAATCACACGAATATCGCCACTCTGCATTCGTTCGAGCAGGCCGGCGGCCGCTGCATGATCGTGATGGAATATCTCGAAGGCGTGACCTTCGAGCAGATGATCGAGCGGCGGGGGCCGATTCCGTGGCAGGAGGCGATTCCGCTTTTCAAGCAAGCCCTGATGGGGCTGGGCTTTGCGCACCGCATGGGTGTGATTCATCGCGACATCAAACCGAGCAACATTTTCGTTTGCCGCACCGGCTACGTGAAGGTGATGGATTTCGGCGTCGCCAAGGTGATGGGGGGCGGTCAGAGCATGACGCGCGCGGGAACGCGGATGGGAACCGTGCTCTACATGTCGCCGGAGCAAGTCCAGAGCATTCCCGTGGACGTCCGCTCGGATATCTACAGCCTCGGGATCACGCTTTACCAGTTCATGAGCGGCCATGTGCCCTTTGAGTCCGACAGCGACTACAAGGTCATGACGGATCACGTAAAGACTCCCCCGCCGCCGCCGACCTATTTTTATCCGCACATTCCGCCCGGGATCGCGGGCGCCGTGCTCCATTCGCTCGCCAAAGACCCGAATCAGCGCTTTCAATCGTGCGAAGAGTTCGGCAAGGCGCTGGATGTCCACGAAGCATCCGAAAAGCAGCGGGTGTCGATGGCGGCTCCCCGCGCCGTTCCGCCGCCTTCCCCGCAACCGCCGCGCTCGGTGCCGCCGCAGCCTCCACCGGTGTTTGTCCCGCAGCCGCCGCCCCAGCGGCCTGTGTCGCAGCCACCTCCACCTCCGCCGCCTGTGCAACCGCCGCCGCAGCGGACGCTACCGCAGGCTGTGCCCGCGCAGCCGATGTATCCGCAGAATCTCCCGCAAGTCTCGCGACCCTACGCGCCGGGCGTCGCGGTCGAGAAGCCGAACACGATGCAAACCTCGCCGAGCTATCTGCTGGTTTACGCCATCCTCGGCGGCATCGGCCTGACGATTATTGTTTTCCTGATTTTGTTGATCGCCGGCGCCTTCAGCGACTGAGCAGATCCCCTATTTCGAAAATGAAGCGGCACGGGCGTGACCTGCAAGTTTGTCTGGACTGGCGAGAATGGTGCCGGGGGGCAGAGTTGAACTGCCTACGCCGGCCTTTTCAGGGCCGCGCTCTACCGGTGAGCTACCCCGGCACCGGGGCAACGGCAGCATTTTACTGGTGAACCGGGGGAGAGTCAAAAGACGCGCGATCCCCGGTGACGATCCCTTTCGCGGAAAAGCCCGAATTCAACTGCTCCAATGCGAATTTATGCGTATCCTCGGCGGTCACTCGGTGGGAACCGCCTCGATGATTGAGACCAGATCTCCGGCAACCGGGATTATGCGCTTGCACTTGAAGCCGGCGCTCGCCAGCAAGTGTTTCCATTCTGTGGCGCTGCGTTCTTTGCCTCCTGTCACGGCCAGCATGTTCAGGTCGCTCATCAAGCGCTGCTCGAGATCCCCATCGGCATGATCGATCACGTCCGGGAGAAGGAATTCGATCACCAGGACGCGGCCCTTCGCGGGCAGGACAGACCGGCAGCGACGAAGTATCTCGACCGCCGCGCCATCTTCATAGCCGTGAAGCACGTGTTTCAGCATGTAAACGGCCGCTTCGGGCGGGATTTCTTTGGCGAGGTCGGCGGCCACAAGCCTGCACCGTCCAGCGAACTCGACGCTCTCAAAACGCGTCGCTGCCCGTTCGATGGATTCCAGCCGGTCCACCAGCATGCCTTGCACATGGGGGAAAGCTTCGAGGACCGCGGCGATCAGCGCGCCGCCACCTCCGCCGAGATCCGCAACTGTGTGGTATTTCGAGAAGTCCCAAGCCCGCGCGATGGCCATGTAATCTTCCGCGGGTGCCGTACCCATGACGGCGCGAAACACGGCCGGAGCATCCGGATCCTGTGACCAGCGCGACGGCAATCCCGGTGGCCGCGCCTCCTCCGCCCTCTGTCCGGTCCGGACGCATTCCGTCAGGTACGACCAACTGTCGGCGAGCAGGTCAGCCCAGAACACAACCCCGGCCCACGCTGTATCGGGAACGTCCTTGCGCAGCGGCTTGCCAAACGAGGTTAGAACGAAGCTTGCCGGACTGGTCTCAGCGACAACACCGAAACTGGCGAGAGCGCGCAACAGACGGTGCAACGCCGCGGGCTCTGCTCCGCACGCGGCAGCGAGATGCCTCACCGTGCGCTCTTCTTCGCCGAGAGCGTCTGCCACCCCTAAGCGGGCGGCAGCGCAAAGGACGCGGCTGCGAAAGTACCCCATCGCCATCCGCGTCAGGGTTGCGTTTTGTCCGGCAACTGCGGTTTCCGCCATCTCAACTCCGCACCGCCGAAAGGCAAGCCAGTCCGTCGTATGCGCGGAACCTACACTACAATCCGGTTTTCGCGCCGCAGACAAAACTCAGTGAACGGATTCGTCGAACTCGCGCATCCAATCTTTCTTCTTGAGGACTTCGCGCGGCTTCGTGCCCTCGGCCGGGCCGACGATGCCGTCCTTTTCCATGAGGTCGATCAGACGGGCAGCACGGCCGTAGCCGACGCGCAGCCGCCGCTGCAACGTTGACGTAGAGGCTCGGCCCGCCTCGCAGACCACGCGCACGGCGTCCTGATAGAGTTCGTCGTCCAAGTCGTCGGAGCCGCCGCCCGCTTCGCCTTTCTCCTGCGCGGCTTGTTCTTCCTCTCGCGGCGGTTCGAGCAATTGCTGGTTGTAAACGGCCTTGGCCTGGCTGCGCCAGAATTCGCAAACGGAGGTGATTTCTTCCTCCGTGACGAGCGGCCCGTGAATCCGGTGCAGGCGCGCCGAGCCCGCCGGCAGATAGAGCATGTCGCCTCTGCCCAACAGCGATTCTGAGCCGTTCGCGTCGAGAATCGTCCGCGAGTCCACTTTGCTCGCCACGCGGAACGATATGCGCGCGGGGAAATTTGCCTTGATCAGCCCGGTGATGACGTCCACCGACGGGCGTTGCGTCGCGAGAATCAGGTGAATGCCCACGGCGCGCGCCATCTGCGCCAGCCGCGTGATGGCCTGTTCGACGTTGTTCGTGTCCACCATCATCAAATCCGCCAGTTCGTCAATCACGATGACGATGTAGGGCAGCGGACGGTGCTCGGTCTCCCCGTCGTCATCGAAAAGCGAAAGCGATTGTCCCTTCGCGAACGTCCGGTTGTACTGGTCGATGTTGCGCACGCCGCGTTGCGCGAGCAGTTTCAGCCGCTGCTCCATTTCGCGCGTCGCGTTGCGCAGAACGTTCGAAGCGACCTTCGGGTCCGTCACGACCGGCGCCAGCAAGTGCGGAATTTCCTCGTAGAGGCCAAGTTCCAGCCGCTTCGGGTCCACCAACACGAGCTTCAATTCTTCCGGCGTGGCCTTGTACAGCATCGATATGATCATTGAATTCAGGAAGACGCTCTTGCCCGTTCCGGTCGAGCCGGCGATGAGCAAGTGCGGCATCAGCGAGAGATCGGAGACGCGATTCCGCCCGATCAAGTCCTTGCCAAGCGTCAGCGTCAATTTCGAGGGTGAATTTACAAAATCCGGCGATTCGATCAATTCGCGCAGGACGATGGTCTGCCGGTGGTGATTCGGCACTTCGATCCCAACGGTGGACTTGCCCGGGATGCGCTCGATCAGAATGGATTCCGCGCGCAACGCGAGACAAAGGTCGTCGGCAAGACTTGTGATGCGGCTGTACTTGATCCCCGCTTCCGGCTTGAATTCGTACGTCGTGACGACTGGCCCGGGATTGATCTGCGTGACGTGCCCGCTGACCTCGAATTCCTGGCACTTCAATTCGATCGCCCGCGCGCACTCCTTGAGCTCGTCTTCCTGGATTTTTTCGCCGTGCGCGGCCATGCGCAATAGGCCCGGGGAAGGCAGGCGGAAGCTCGCCGAACCGCGCGCGATCTTGGGTTCGGCGGAGAATTTGGATGAAGAACTGCGCGACTCCGGTGATTGCACCAATACGAGACTCGGTCGCGGCCCGTCGTTCTCCGACTCGGAATCGCCTTCGTCCGCGCCGTCTCTCGGCGCCCCCAGAGCGGTATTGGCGGAACCGACTTGAGGCGGAACGGGTTGGCGGCCGACGGTCTTGATTTCCTCCAGCCGCTTTTGCCTTCGCGCTTCTTCGCGCGCGTCCTTCCAATTTTCCCATCGGACGCGAATGCGCCCGATCGGATCGAACTTATCGATCGGCACGCGCATCCACTTGTGCGCCGCCGTGAAAGAGAACTGCGTCGTCAGAAACAGCGAGGCGAAAAACACCGCCAGAACCACCACGTTTGCGCCGACCGTGTTGAGCGCGGTGGACATGCCCGCTGCAATCACGTGGCCCAAAAGGCCGCCGGGCGGGATCGCCCCGCGCACCTCCGGCAAGCGCCACAGCGCGAACAAGCCGGGCAGAGAAAGCACGAGCAGCAAGTAGCCGATGAGTTTGGCGATCGGCGATTCGAGCGTCCGGCTGCGGAACCACCTCAGCCCCAGGGCGAAAATCCCCACAGGCAGCAAGAATGCGGCGTACCCGAAGCCCTGGAAGAGCAGGTCCGCGCCGTACGCGCCGACCGGCCCGATCCAATTGTTGGCCGGCCGCGCATCGCTCGGCGGAGCGGAGACGTTAAACGACGAGTCGTGCGGGCTATACGACACAAGCGACAACGCAATCAGCACGGCAATCGTTATGCCGATAAACCCGACCATCTCATTCAAACGGTTGTTTTCCGTTGGAGTCAGTACGCGCACGCCAATCTCCTGTTGGGGGAAGGAAGAAGCAGACCCGCACTTGTCCGCGGGCGGCGGGTGACGCGGGCGCTGGCGCGCGCATCCCGTCTGGAGGAACTCCGAAAGCAACCTGACTATACCAAAATCGGATGGACTGACAATACGGAACTTCCGCGGTGGTGTCTCTGGGTAACCGGCTTGGAACCTGCGGCCGCGCTCGCGTGAGAGGCGAGGCCGGAGCACCCATCGGCCGGCAGCGCAATCTCGTCTCAATAGCCGGCGTGATAGAGGATTGCCACGGCGAGAGCCGCAATCAGGCAGTAGATGCCAAAGAAGTACCATCGCCCGGCTTCCAGCCAGCGGCTCAACCACTTCAGCGCCAATAAGCCTGCAAGGAACGCGAAGACAGCTCCCAGGATGCTCGGCATGACCGCGGGAGCCAGGCTCTGCCCGGGATGGACGTGATGCATTTGAATCAATCTCCAGCCTTCTCGCGCAATCGCGACCGGCGTGAGTGCGACCGCCAGAGCGAAGCTGAAATCCTCGGAGCGCGTTTTCGTCACGCCCGAGAGCATGCCGGTCGAGATGGTTGCGCCCGAGCGAGAGAATCCGCGAAAGGGAAGACACAAGCCCTGCACGGCGCCAATCAGCGAGGCTTGCCTAAGGGTCATTTCGGAGACGCGATGCCCCTGTTCCTGCGAGTGCCTCTTCATCAAGCCGGCAACGAGGATGAGTATGCCCACCAGGGCCAGCGCGAAAGCGATTAGGTCGAGACGATCGAACAGTTGTTCGACCCAGGCGTGCGGTTGCTTGCGGAAAGCAATTCTTTCAATGCCTTCGGTGAGCGCGCCGCCCACCACGCCCGTCAGCACCGTCGCCAAAATGAGCGCGATGGCAAAATTCCGGAATTCGGCCGCGTTCTGAAAGAACGCGCGGCGCCATCTCCCCCAAAAATATGCAATCACGGCAAACATCGTCCCCGTGTGCAGCATGACCAGTAGCAGGGTCATCTCGGGAGCGGCAGGGTCCATGCCCATGACTTTCTCCGCCACGATGACGTGGGCGGAGCTCGAGATGGGGAGCAACTCCGCGAGGCCCTGAACGACGGCAAGAACGATCACGTGCAAAAGAGACATGAAATTGGCTCGACTTTCCTCGTTCGGTCAATCACTCGGCTCGGTGGCCGCCGGTTCGCTTATGGAGTGCACCGTTTGCCGGCGCGGTTCAGAAGCACGCTGCGTTTCAACCGTTGAGCGAAACGTTCGAAAAAGCCACCGGCCCTGCTTGCCTGTCGGAATTGCCGGGGCGCAACCCGCGTGCCGCGCTACGGCGCCAATCGTTTCCGCATCGCGTATGCGTCGTGGCGGCCGAGATAGTATCCGCGCAAAACGCCTGAATCACGATAGCCGTGCCTGTGCCAGAACGCAACGCCCGCTTCATTTTCTGTTGCCGTTTCGATTTCCACCTCGCGAACGCCGCGCGTCGCCAGCCGCCGCTCGGCTTTTTCGAGCAAAGCCGAGCCGAGTCCGCGTCGCCTTTGCTCGGCGGTGATGTCGAGCGTAATGATGTGGCCCGTCGATCCCTCGCTTTCGGCGAGGAGAAAGCCCGCGACACTCCCGCCGCTTTCGGCCACAATGCAGATTGCTCCCGGCTGCGCCAAAAAGTAGCGCAGCATCCGCTTCGAGTAAGAGATTCCCGGCGGAAAGCAGGCGCGATCGAGTTCGTAAAGGGCGTCAAGGTCGCCAGGGCCGTAGTCGCGAAGGCTGGGCTTGGGTGCTTGAACGCTCGCCGCGTTGTAAACTCTCGTCTTCATGGTGGGGCGAGATCTGATTCGCCGGTAGCGTAACAGAATGTCAGGATTTGGCGCTGAATCGGCCTCTGACTATTCTGCAAAGAAGTAGGGACAGGAGAAAGGGGAAAACAATGAAAGTAGGAGTGATCGGATCGGGCGGCGTGGCGAAAGTTCTCGCGAGCGGGTTCTTGAAGCACGGGCATGAAGTGACATTGGGTTCGCGGACGCCCGAGAAGCTCGCCGATTGGGCGAGAGAAAATCCGAAGGGACTGACAGGATCGTTTTCGGAAGCGGCTCGATTTGGCGAGTTGTTGGTCCTGGCCGTAAAGGGCACGGCTGCGGCGGAGGCGCTCCGTGTGGCCGGAACGAACAGCGTTTCGGGCAAAGTAGTCATGGACGTAACGAATCCCATCGCCGACCTCCCGCCGGTGAACGGCGTCTTGCGATTCTTCACGAGCCTCGACGAGTCTTTGATGGAGCGCCTGCAACGTGAATTCTCCGGCGCGCGCTTTGTGAAAGCCTTCAACTCCGTCGGCAGCGCATGCATGGTGAATCCGCAATTTCAAGGCGGGAAGCCCACGATGTTTTTCTGCGGCAACGACGACGCGGCCAAGAAGACCGTCGCGACGATCATCGACCAGTTCGGCTGGGAAGCGGCGGACATGGGAAAAGCCGAAGCCGCGCGCGCCATCGAGCCGCTTTGCATGTTGTGGTGCATCCCCGGCTTATTGCGCAACGACTGGCGCCACGCATTCAAACTGCTGGCGTAGGAGGACCGCGAAGAAATGTTCGTCCGATTGCCCGGACACGCGTCGGGAGTGCTCAGACTTCCAGAATCACCGGCAGAATCAGAGGCCGCTTCGAGGTCTGCTTGCTGAGGTAGCGTTTCAAGTCCACGCGGATTTTTTCCTTGATGACGCCCCAGTCGCTCTTTTCCTCCGCGTTCGATTGCTCGATCGTTCGCACGATCACCGCGCGCGCACCGGCCAGCAGCTCCGCGCCGTCGTCGGCGGGGTGCAGCCCGCGCGTCACCATTTCCGGCACGGACTCCATCCGGCCCGTAAGCTTGTCGATCGCAATAATCGGCACGACCACGCCGTCCTCGGCCAGGTGCTGACGGTCGCGAATGACGACTTCTTCTATTTCTTCGAGCGACCCTGAATCCACGCAAACGCGCCCGGCCGGAACCGGCTCGCCGCGGACCGCCTTGCCTTCCGTGAATTCGATCGGCTGGCCGTCTTCCAAAACAAAAATCTCGCCGGAGACGACTCCCATCTTGCTTGCCAGAGCCGCGTGGCGGAAAAGTTGGCGGTACTCGCCGTGAACGGGAATGAAATACTTCGGCCGGACGAGATTGAGGAGGAGTTTCTGTTCCTCCTGGCTCGCGTGGCCGGAAACGTGAATCGCCCCGCCCTCGGCGTCGTAATAGACCAGCGCTTGCCGCCGGAACATGTGGTCCAGCATCCGGAAAATGGCCTTTTCATTGCCGGGGATAATGCGCGCGGAGAGGATCACGGTGTCACGCTCGTCGACGCTCACCCATTTGTGGCTGTCCACGGCGATGCGCGAAAGCGAGGACATTGGCTCGGCTTGGCTGCCGCTTGCCAGGATGACGAGCTTCTCCGGCGGAAACGATTTGATGTCCTGGGCGCGCACGACTATCCCGTCCGGAATCTTCAAGCGGCCGAGATCGTGTGCGATTTCGACGTTGTCCACCATGCTTCGCCCGACGAACGCAACTTTGCGTCCCGCCGCCGCGGCGATCTCGATCATTTGCTGAATGCGCGGGATGGACGACGCGAAGCACGAGAACAGGACCTTGCGCGGCGCCATTCGGCAAAGCTCTTCCAGCCGTCCGCGCACCGCTTGCTCGGACGGCGTGTAGCCCGGCCGTTCGACATTGGTGCTGTCGCTGAAAAGCGCCAGCACTCCCTCGCGGCCGTAGCGCGCGAACGAGTGAAAATCGAATGGCTGGCCGTCGATCGGTGTGGCGTCCATTTTGAAATCGCCGGTGTGGATCACGATTCCCACCGGGGTGCGGATCGCCAGCGCAACGCAATCAATCGTGCTGTGTGTGACGTAGATGAATTCCACGCCGAACGGCCCAATCTCGATGGTTTGTCCCGCGGCGATCTCCCGCAGATCCGCCTGCTCGAGCAGCCCGAATTCCGCGAGGCGCTTCCGCACAAGCGCCAGCGCAAATTGCGTGCCGTAAACCGGCGCGCGCAAATCTCTCAGAATGTAGGGCAGCGCGCCGATATGATCCTCGTGCCCGTGGGTCAGCAGAATGGCGCGCAGCCGTTCGCGATTCTGCTTCAGAAAGGTGATATCGGGGATAACGATGTCCACGCCGAGCAATTCCGCCTCGGGGAACATCATTCCGGCATCAATCAGGATTATGTCGTTGCCCCAGCGCAGCGCCAGCATGTTCATGCCGAATTCGCCGAGGCCGCCGAGCGGGATTGCCGACAGAGAAGACTTGCTCAATTAAGGCCCAAACCTCCAACACGGCCATACTATCACAGTCATTAGCGGCGCTTGGATAAACGCCTTCCTTTTGGTGGGACGCTTGGACGACCGAAAGGAGGAATGAAGGTTCCGCTGCGAAAGGGCGCTGCGATTCTACTTATCGCCGCCGATGAACAATCGCGCAACCATCACCAGCAGCACCGCGCCGATCGTCGCCGCCGCGAGGCTGTAAAGCCATGGACTGTAAATCCCGCCACCGAAAATCCCCAGCTTCGTGAAGATCCAACCGCCAAGCAGCGCTCCGATCAGTCCCAGCAGCACGTTGGCGATGCACCCGAATCCCCGGCCGCGCGCGATTTTCCCCGCGAGCCAGCCCGCAATCAGCCCGATAAGAATCCAGCCGATGAAGGAGTGTGAGATAAAAACCCTCATTTGCATGACCTCTGACAAGGAAAGCGCCGGCGCGAGAGGGCTTCAGTCGTCCTCGCCAATCATGATGGCCGCGGCGAGCACCGTGGTCCACAGCCCGCGCTTGTCCCCTACGGCGGACTGCGTAATGTTCAGCGTGCGCACGATCTTGTTCGAGATTCGGTAGACTTCCTTCTTTTCGTCCCAGGAAAGATCGGGGTCGAACTCCACGTTCAGCGTCGTCGCCAGCATCTCCGCCGCCAACTCCTCCGTGTACTCGCCCGCGACTTCTTCGGTTTCGCCGAAGGAGTGGTGCTCGGAAAGATAGCCGTAGATGGATTTATCCGCGGGCAATGCGAGGCCGATCCCCGCCGCGATCAGCCTGTGCGCCTCGCGCGTGGAATTCTCGCTGATCACCGTGAAAGCCACTTGGCCCGGCTTCAGGTGCTTCAGGCCTTCGCTGCGGGAAATCAATTTGCAATTGGGCGGAAAAATCGAGGAAACGCGCACGATATTGCACGCAGCGATGCCCGCGTTGCGCAGGGCCAGCTCGAAACTCGAGAGCCGCTCGCGATGTTTTCCTACGCCCTTGGTGAGAAAAATTTTCTTAGCGACGAACGCCATGGAGTGTGCCGGAGTAGCGGTGCCTCCTCGCTGGAACTGGGGACAAGTTCAAAATCAAACGTGCCGAAAAGTAACAAGTTCGTCCGAGGCTGTCAATACGTTTCCGCGCCGCGGAATCAACCCAGCGTGAGGAAGTCAGCGCGCAGCCGCGGCGGCGCTCGCGGGTTGCGCCGCGAAGACCGCCGGCGCAACGCGGGGGATCGCATTTCCCGTCGTCGGGTGGCTGCTTTCCTGTTCGGAGAGCGCGCGCAGCGCGTCCACGGCCTCATGCGGCACGATTTCCCAATTGTGATCGGATTCGGCGGGAATTGTCCCTGTCCGCGAAACGTATTCGATGATCAGGTCGCGAATTTCCTGCGGCGAGCGATAGTGAATCGGCAGGCCCTTGTAGTTATATTGTCCGCCGCCGGTGTAGCGATAATTGTTGATCGCCACTATCAGTTTCTGCGCGTCCTCCAGCGGCTTCCCTTTGAATGTAAGGTCCACGATGCGCTGTCCCGCCGGCTTCGACAGGTCGATTTTGTAGCTGACGCCCCCCGCGGAATCCGCCCCATAATCGGGAAGTTTCAGCGTCTCGCCCGCGGGCAAAGGCCACGGCTGAAACATTCCGGCCGCGTGCTCGAGCGCCTGCCGGAATTGCGCGCCGGTCATCTCCACCGTGTACAGCGTGTTTTCGTAGACGTACAACGCGGCGATCTGCCGAATCGTCACTTTCCCTGCAGGAATCCGCGCGCCGGGGAAAAACATCGTCGCCATGGAAACGTCCGCGTGGCCGTATTCCATCTGCACGCGGTTGATCAACGTCACGAGCGGCCCGTCCACGAATCGTTCCGTCGCGCCCGTCAACTCCTGAGCCGACGTCGCCACCGGCGTATCGAGATATTTTTGCGTCGCCGCCTCGTACGGCGCGGCCAGCTTGAGAATCTCGGGATCGGCCGCGACGGAGTCCGTCGCTGGAATCGTCGTCGAATGCTTGGACGCCACTTGCCAGCGGCCCGCCGCATCGCGCGTCATGTCGATGTCCACGCGTGCCAGCGAACCGCCCCAATTCTTCGCCTGCACCAACAGCGCGCCGTTCACCATCATCTCTTTCACTTCGCGGTGCGTATGCCCAAACAGAATCACGTCGATCCCGGGCACCTGCTCCGCCAGCGCGTACATCACGTTTTCTCCCGCGACATCGTCTGCGCTTGGTGCTTGGTGCGCGGCGGGGTCGGGACCCAGCCCGGAGTGCGCGATCACCACGACGACATCGGCCTGCTTCCGAACTTCAGGAATGACGCGCCGCGCCGCGTCCACGATCGGTTCAAACGTGTATCCGCGGTAGTGTTCCGGAATCTCCCACCGTGGGATTCCCGGCGTCACGAATCCCACAATCGCCACGCGCACGCCCTGCACCTGCTTGATGATGTAGGGCCGGAAGTACGGCACGCCCGTCGTGTAGGTTTGTTGGATGTTGGCCGCAAGGATCGGAAAATCCGCCTCGCGTTTCGCTTTCCAAAGAACGTCGAGTCCGAAATTGAATTCGTGGTTGCCGACGGCCATCGCGTCGTAGTGGAGCGAGTTCATCAGCAGCATCATCGGGTTCGGCGACACCGTGTTCTTTTCCGCGTAGTAGTACGCCAGCGGCGTCCCTTGAATTGTGTCGCCTGAATCGAGCAGCAACGCGTCGGGCCGTTCCGCGCGCGCTTGACGGATCAGCGTTGCAATCTTCGCCAGGCCGAGATTCGCGGGTTTGTTCGTGTAGTAGTCCAGTGGCTCGACGTGCCCGTGCAGATCCGTGGTTCCGAGCACCGTGATGTGTGCGGAATCGGCCGCCGCTGGAACGCGCGGCACGTTCCGTGCGGGCGGCGCCGAGAACGCCAGCGCGCTCCCCAACCCTGCGACGATCAACCACAGAAACTGCCGCCGCTGAACCTTTTTCATGGTTCTAGAGCTCCTCAAACAACAGTACGAACCGCCCGAGCGATCCGGAAACGTCCACTAGGTCGCGAAGGTCGCGCTGGCTGAAATCCTGCCCCGCGTCCACCGTCGAATGTCCCTTCCGCGATATCTGCACGACTCCGACGACTTTATTCTCGCAGACGATGGGCGCGCTCATGATCTTGTGAATCAATTCGCCTTGCTTGCGCCCCATCGGCACGCCCTCGAAGACCGACGCGTGGCGCACGACGCTGAAATTGTTGTTGGCCTCGGGCCTGCGGTCGCGTGCCGTGCGGGCCGCCAGCGCGCTTGTGCTGTTCAACGGGATGGTTCCGATGGCCCGAAGCTGCTGGGGCATAATGAATTGCAGAAAGTTTCCGCCGCGCGTGACTGCGAGAATCGCCACTTCGTCCGGTTTGACGCGAAACAATTTGGCGAGTTCTTCCCCCAATTGGTTCCGTGCTTCTTCGTCCGGCGGGTTCGACGCTTCTACGAGCCGATCAATCAGCTGTTCCAGTGGAGCAGCCAACCGTTCTGTCATGCTTTCTCCTCACCGGGGGTAGGGGCTTGCGAACATTATAACGAATCGCCTTTCCCGGTCGAAGAGATTTGCCGTTCCCGTTGCGAGTTAGTCTCTGCGCGGCCAGAACCCAAACGGCCTCGAGGATGCACCGTTTTTCCCGGCGAGAAAACCCACATAACCAAGAACAGGCGCCGAAAAAAAGAACAAGCATCAAAAGCTAGAATGAGCCGTTCTTTGACTCTCACCTGCCTTGCATTGCCTTTCCGTTCTGCCTATACTGCTTCGGTTCGCGCCGCGGTGAATGGGAACGTGCAGTTCGGACGCGAACCTTCACTCAACAGGACGGATTCGAGCGCTCATGTCCGCGACTGTGGCTTCCTCCGGGCACACTTCCTTTTACCTGCGCAAGTTGCATTCATTCACCGGCATCATGCCGATCGGTTTTTTCCTCCTCGAACATTTCTGGACCAATAGCGCCGCACTCGTCAGCCCCGGTAAATTCGATCAGGCGGCTGCCGAACTCGAATCCGCGCCCTGGCTGATCTTCGCTGAGGTTTTCGGCATCTGGCTTCCGATTCTCTATCACGGTATCTACGGGATTTACGTTTGGCTGCGAGGCAAGAGCAACGTTTCTCAGTACGTTTGGGTGGGAAGCTGGATGTTCGCGGTGCAGCGTTACACCGGCCTGATCACATTTGTATTCATCGGCTGGCATGTCTGGACCGAGCGCTTCCTGCCTCACGGCAATTCCACGTTCGCCGGCGTCCAGGAAAACCTCGGACGCCCGCTTTATTTTTGGTTTTACGCCGTTGGCGTCACGGCCGCTTCGGTGCATCTCGGCATCGGCGTGTGGAATTTCCTGTGCAAGTGGGGACTCGCCGCGACGGTTCGCGCGCAGCGCATGGCGGGGTATCTCGGGATTGTCGTCGCGCTGGTGTTTACGGTCGTCGGACTGGCGATCGCCGTGTGTTTCCGTTACGACTGGCACCCGTTCCAATTCTATCGGCCATGAAAAACCCAAGAATCGTAATTGTGGGCGGCGGGTTGGCCGGATTGATGGCCGCGATTCGCGTCGCCGAAATGGGCGTCGCCGTGGACTTATTCTCGATCGTCCCGGTGAAGCGCTCGCATTCGGTCTGCGCGCAGGGCGGAATCAACGCCGCGAAAAATACGAAAGGCGAGGGCGATTCCCCCGCCATCCACTTTGACGACACAATTTACGGCGGCGACTTCCTCGCCAACCAGCCGCCCGTCCAGGCCATGTGCGATTACGCGCCGAGGCTCATCGATCTCCTCGATCGTATGGGCGTCATGTTCAATCGCACAGCCGAGGGCCTTCTCGATTATCGCCGTTTTGGCGGCACGCTCTTTCATCGCACTGCCTTTGCTGGCGCGACCACGGGCCAGCAAATTCTCTACGCGCTCGACGAACAGGTTCGCCGCTTCGAGGCCGAAGGCAAAGTCACAAAATACGAAGGTTGGACGTTTCTCTCCGCCGTCCTGGACGAAAATCGCGTCTGCCGCGGCATCTGCGCGATGGATTTGAAGTCCATGGAGGTCCGCGCCTTTCCGGCGGACGCCGCAATTTTCTGCACCGGCGGAATCGGCGCCATCTTCGGCCGCTCGACGAATTCCGTCGTCTGCACCGGCTCTGCCCAATCCGCGCTTTTTCAGCAGGGCGTGGACTACGCCAACGGCGAATTCATACAGGTTCACCCGACCGCCATTCCCGGAGAGGACAAACTCCGCTTGATGAGTGAATCCGCGCGAGGCGAAGGCGCCCGCGTCTGGGTTCCGAAGAATCCGGCCGATACGCGCGCGCCGAACTCGATTCCCGCCGGCGAGCGATTTTATTTTCTCGAGCAGTGGTATCCGAAGTACGGCAATCTGGTTCCGCGCGACGTCGCAACGCGCGCCATTCACAAGGTTGTTTTCGAGTTGAAACAGGGAATCAGCGGCGAGCAGGCCGTCTATCTCGATTTGACGCACATCCCGAAGGACGTCCTCGATCGCAAGCTCGAAGGCATCCTGGAAATCTACGAGAGATTCCTCGACGTCGACCCTCGCGTCGAACCGATGAAAGTTTTTCCCGGCATGCACTACACGATGGGCGGCATTTGGGTGGACAACCACAATCAGGCCACGAATGTTGCCGGAATTTACGCCGCCGGCGAATGCGAATATCAATATCACGGCGCGAATCGCCTCGGTGCGAATTCGCTGCTCTCCTGCATTTGGGGCGGGCGCGTAGCGGGTCAGGCCGCGGTGAAATATTCGCAGGGTCTGGAGCGCGGCTCGGATGCGACGCCGTCCACCGCTTCCGACGCCGAGGTCAAACGCCAGCAGGAGCGCAACGCGCAACTGTTGCATCAGGACGGCTCGGAGAACCTGCTCGCCATCTGGAAGGAACTCGGCGCCTGGATGACCGAGCACGTCACCGTCGTCCGCTACAATCCGAATCTCGAGCGCACCGATGCGAAGCTGCTGGAGTTGCAGGAGCGCTTCCGCAAGGTGAATTTGTCGGACCGGACGCAATGGTCGAATCAAACCTTGAATTTCGCGCGCGAGTTGGAAAACATGCTGTTGCTGGCTCGCGTCGTCACGCTGGGCGCGCTCGCGCGCGATGAATCGCGCGGCGCGCACTACAAGCCGGATTTTCCCGAGCGCGACGATGCCAACTGGCTCAAGACGACCCGCGCTGGGTGGCGCAACGGCCGGATCGAATTGAGTTACGAGCCCGTGGACGTTTCGCTGATCCCGCCTCGGAAGCGCAGCTACACGGCGGCGACGTAGCACGAGGAAAAATGGCGGAAAAGAAATCGCTCATCGTTCGCGTCAAGCGGCAGGCATCCCCCAAGGACCTCCCACACTGGGAGGAGTTCGAGCTGGCGTGGCGTCCGCACATGAATGTAATTATTTGCTTGCGCGATATCGCGGAAAATCCCGTCACCCGCGACGCCAAGCAAACCACTCCCGTCAGCTACGACTCGAATTGCCTGGAGGAAGTTTGCGGTTCTTGCGCCATGGTCATCAACGGCCGCGCGCGCATGGCCTGCTCGGCTCTCGTCGATCATTTCGAGCAGCCCATTCGCCTCGAGCCGTTGAGCAAGTTTCCCGTCGTCCGCGACCTCGCCGTGGATCGCTCGATTATGTTCGAGAACTTGAAGCGCATGAAAGCGTGGATCCCGATCGACGGCACGTACGATCTCGGTGAAGGCCCGCGCATGTCCTCGGACGAGCAGGAGAAGGCGTATCCGCTCTCGCGCTGCATCTCGTGCGGCAATTGCCTCGAGGTCTGCCCGCAGGTCAACGAGCACAGCGATTTCATCGGCGCCGCCATCATCAGTCAGGTCCGCCTGTTCAACATGCACCCGACCGGCGCGATGCACGCGCGCGAGCGCCTTGATGCCGTGATGGGCCATGGCGGCGTCGCCGACTGCGCCAACGCTCAGAACTGCGTCAACACCTGCCCCAAGGAAATTCCTCTCACCGAATCGATCGCGGAAGTGAACCGCGAGGCGATTCGCCGCGCCATAAGCGGCCTGCTCTTTGGTTAACGCGATGCTGTCCTCACCGCTGCTGGCGCTGGCTGGAGTCGGCGGCGCGTTTTCCCCCGCGTCTGCTGCTGCGGATTCCATCGAGCGCCGCGCGCGCGATCTTCACTTTCGATCTCTCGTCGTGGACTCGCATGTGGACGTTGCGCAGCGATTCCTCTTCGAGCGCTTCGATATGAGCCGCCGCGATTCCGAAGGCAGCGTGGACATTCCGCGCCTGCGCGAAGGCGGCGTCGGTGCGCTTTTCTGCGCCGCTTGGATTCCGGCGAAGGAATCTGGCCCGCTCGCGGTGAAGCGCGCGCTCGATCTGCTTGACGCCGTGCGCGAGCAGGTTCGCTCGCATCCGGACGATCTGGCGCTGGCGATCACGGCCGAGGACGTTCGCCGCGCGCATCGTGATGGCAAGATCGCGCTGCTGCTTTGCGTCGAGGGCGGCCACATGATCGATAACGATCTGGCCGTGCTCCGCGCGTTCGCAGCGCTCGGCGCGCGCTACATGACCCTGACGCATTTCGCGGATATCGAGTGGGCGGGATCGTCGGGCGGATTGGTGGCTGCGGGAGGAAACAAGGGACTCAGCGAATTCGGCCGCGAGGTCGTGCGCGAGATGAACCGCCTCGGAATGGTGGTGGACGTTTCGCACGCCTCCGACCAAACGTTTGCGGACGTTCTCGAGACGAGCCGCGCCCCCGCCATGGCCTCTCATTCCTGCTGCCGCGCGATCTGTCCGGCCATGCGCAATCTGAGCGACGACATGATTCGCGCTTTGGCCGCGCGCGGCGGGCTGTTGCAGATTGCATTCCACGTCGGATTCCTCAGCGAGGAGTATCATCTGGCGATGCGCGAAGCGTTCGCGGAGTTCGAGGCGCGCAGCCGCGCAAGCCGGGAGAAGTTTCCCGGCGACGAGGCGCTCCTTCTGAGGGAAGACGAGCGATTGAGCGCCGAGATGGTGCGCGAAGGCACGCTTCCGCCGGTGAAGTGGGAGAAGATCGTGGAGCATTTGGACCACGCGGTGCAACTCGTCGGCGCGGAACACGCCGGGCTCGGTTCCGACTTCGACGGCGCGTTCATGCCGGAAGGAATGGAAGACGCTTCGATGTTGCCGCGGATCACGGAAGCGATGTTGCGGCGCGGATATTCTGAGGATGACGTTCGGAAGATTCTGGGAGAGAACGTGCTGCGCGTTCTGGCGGACGCCGAACGTGTGGCGCAGGAAACGGCGGCCGGCGCGAAGCCGTGAAGCTGGCGGCGTCGCGGGAGCCGCACGACGCAAAGGAGGAATTCATGAAGAGGGGAACTGTTTGGATTCGCTTGGCAAGCGTGGTGATTCTCGCGTGCTCGTTCGCTGCGGCGCAGACGCATCCGGCGGCGCAAGGCACGACGCACGAGGGCGCAACGTACGACCGCACGCTGCTCACTCCGTCGCTGGTGACCGGGAGAGCACCTGATGTGTACGAGGTGAAGTTCGTCACGACAAAAGGGCCGTTCGTGATTCAGGTGACGCGCGCGTGGGCGCCGAACGGAGCGGACCGCTTCTACAATCTCGTCCGGCATCATTATTACGACGGGGCGAGTTTCTTCCGCGTCGTGCAGGGTTTCATCGTGCAGTTCGGCTTGAGTGCGTATCCGGACGTGAATCGCGTTTGGGGAAACGCGAACATTCCCGACGATCGCGTCAGGCAGTCAAACGTCGCGGGCTACATTACGTACGCGATGGCGGGACCGAACACGCGCACGACCCAAGTGTTCATCAATTTGAGCGACAATTCGGGCTCTCTCGACCGCCAAGGCTTCGCTCCGTTCGGCCTTGTGACCGAGGGAATGGACGTCGTGAATCAGCTCTACGGCGGTTACGGCGACGCCCCGGACTTTGGCGGACACGGGCCGAGTCAGGATGCGGTGGCGAACAAGGGGCACGAATATCTCGAGAAGAATTTTCCAAAACTCGACAGCATCAAGACGGCCGTGATCGTGCCCCCCGCGGCGGCTGCGCCGAAACCTGCCCCGGCGGGCAACGCTCTCTAAGCTGAGGGCAATCTATCCGACGCCGAGGACGCCGACGAGTTCGCGCACCGAAGCGGCTGATTTTTGCAGCGCGGCGTTCTCATCGGGCGTGAGCTTGATTTCAATCACTTGCTCGACGCCGCGCGCGCCGAGTTTGACGGGCACGCCGACGTAGAGCCCCTTGATGCCGTACTCGCCTTCGAGATAGGCGGCACAGGGGAGAATTTTCTTTTTGTCTTTCAGTATCGCCTCGACCATTTCCACCACGGCCGCCGAAGGCGCGTAGTAGGCCGAGCCGGTCTTCAGGAGATTGACAATTTCGGCGCCGCCTTTGCGCGTGCGCTCCACGATGGCGTCAATTCTTTCCTTGGGAAGAAGATCGGGGAGGGGAATTCCCGCGACGGTGGAATAGCGCGGCAGCGGCACCATGTCGTCGCCATGCCCGCCCAGCACAAACGAGTTGACGTTCTCGACGCTCACGTTCAACTCCTGCGCGACGAACGCGCTCATGCGCGCCGAATCGAGGACCCCCGCCATGCCCATGACTCGATTCTTGGAAAAGCCGGAAATTTTGTAGGCGGCCTGGACCATGGCGTCGAGGGGATTGGTGACCATGATGAGAATCGCGTTCGGCGAATACTTCGCGACCTGCTCGACGACGCCTTTGATGACGTCGAAATTGGCGCGGAGGAGATCGTCGCGGCTCATGCCGGGCTTGCGCGGGAAGCCGGCAGTGACGACAACGATGTCGCTATTCGCGGTTTCGCGGTAATCGCCGGAGGCGGTGGAGATTCCCGTCGCGCGCGCGTCCGAACCGGTGATGGGCGTGGATTCCACCATATCGAGTGCTTTGCCGACGGGCGCGCCCTCGAGAATGTCGGTCAAGACGACGTCGGCCAGTTCGAGATCAACGATGCGCTGCGCGGTGGTCGAGCCGACGAACCCGCCGCCTACGACTGTGACTTTCTTCCTCATTTTTTCGCTCCTCGGTCTTTCCCCTTGCGCGGATATCTGCCTTACCAGCTTTCTTCAGGGGCTAAAGCCCCTGGTCCTCCTCGCCTTTTGCGTCGGAGCTGAAGCTCCGACCCCCTACGGGGACTGCCGCAGAATTCCCTAACGCGCGGCTGCCGCCTGCTGCATATTCTCGATGATGGCGGAGGCGAACTCCGAGGTGCGGAGCTTGGTCGCGCCCTCCATCATGCGTTCGAGATCGTACGTGACGCGCTTCTGCAAAATGGTGCGCGCGATGCCGTCTTCGATCAGGTGCGCGGCTTCACCCCAGCCTAGAAAATCGAACATCATCGCGCCGGACAGTATCAAAGAACCCGGATTGATTACGTCTTTATCGGCGTACTTGGGCGCGGTGCCGTGCGTGGCTTCAAAAATGCCGAAGCCGTCGCCGACATTCGCGCCGGGGGCCATGCCAAGCCCGCCGACCTGTGCGGCGCAAGCGTCGGAGAGATAGTCGCCGTTGAGATTGGGCGTGGCGAAGACTTCGTACTCATCGGCGCGCGTGAGCACCTGCTGGAAAACGGAATCGGCGATGCGGTCGTTGACCATGATCTTCTGTTTCCAGCGTCCGCCACCGTGCGTGGTGTAAATCGAATCGAGAACCTGTTTGACCTCCGCGAAGAGTTGCTGGCGGAAGGCGTCGGTGGCCTGCTCGAGACCGGGCTCGATCGCGGCGGCGTTCTGCTCGACGGTGAGGGCGGGATTGCGGTCTTTGTTGTCCACGATCCAGCTCTCGCGTTCGGTGATGATTTCCGCGCGGAATTCCTCTTTGGCAAGTTCATAGCCCCAATCGCGGAACGCGCCTTCTGTGAATTTCTGGATGTTGCCCTTATGGACCAGCGTGACGACGCGTCGCTTGTTCTCGATGGCGTGGCGGATGGCGCGGCGCATGAGGCGCTTCGTGCCTGTCGGCGAAATCGGTTTGATGCCGACGCCGGAATCGAGGCGAATCTGCTTCGGGCCGCCGCCGAGCATCTCCTTGTTCAGAAACTCGATGAGCTTCTTGACTTCGGGCGTGCCGGATTTCCATTCGATGCCGGCGTAAACGTCTTCGGTGTTTTCGCGGTAGATGACGACGTTCATTCGTTCGGGCTGGCGAACGGGCGAAGGGACGCCGGCGAAGTAGCGAACGGGGCGAACGCAAGCGTAGAGATCGAGGACTTGACGCAGCGTCACGTTGAGCGAGCGGATGCCGCCCCCGACCGGAGTCGTCAGGGGGCCCTTGATGGCGACGCGGAAATCGCGGATGGCGTCGACGGTGTCCTGGGGCAGCCACTCGCGGAAGGTGTTGAACGCTTTTTCGCCCGCGAAGACCTCAAACCAGGCGACCTTGCGCTTCCCGCCGTAAGCAGCGGCGACCGCGGCGTCAAAGACGCGCTCGGACGCTTTCCAGATGTCGCGCCCGGTGCCGTCGCCCTCAATATAAGGAAGGATGGGCCGGTCGGGGACGCAAAATGCTCCGCCGGAATATTCGACGGGCTTGCCATCGGCGGGCACGGGCTTGCCGTTGTAAGACGGCTTCATGGCTGCGGAATCCTCCTGCGCGGACTGGAACAGTTTACGCGAAGAAAAAACAATAACACAGTCGGCGCGCGCGGCGCACGGCTGCGGGAGCCCTGGGACACGGGTACAAGGGGACCCCACCCCCCCGTGTTTTTATGTAAGTATTGAATCCAAAGGACTTGCGACGCGAAAACACGTAAGTGTTGATTATAAAGGACTTGAAGTTGCGTGTTTTGAACGAGTTGCGAAAAACAGGCCAATTTCTTGTAAGTGTTGATTCTGCAAGACTTAAAGTCCTTTAGAATCAAGCAGATTTGAGATGATTTGTAAGTGTTGGATCCAAAAGGTTTACGGGCGCGAAGTCTTGCAAGTGTTGAATCTGCAGGGGTTAGAGGCAACGGAGCGGAGTTTGCTTCGACTTTCACGAATAAGGCTAGCACGAATGTTACCTGTTGTCAAGCTAAGTCTGCAGTACATGAATTCGAACAGTCAGGAAGGAGTTGCGGTGGGAAGGAATTCGAAAAGTGGGGCGGTTGGAGATGAGGTGCTGTACAATCTTGGGCGGCGGAAGGCCAGAATGAGAGTTTCGGTCGAGTAAAGCGGCATGCAGCTCTGGTTTGCTCATCGGAGTGAAATCACCTTACGCGAACAGCTTGTTACGCAGGTAATCCTGGGCATTCTGAGCGACGATCTGGCCCCGGGGCAACGCCTTCCCAGCACCAGGGAACTCGCAAGGCGATTTCGCCTGCATCCCAACACCGCGAGCGCGGGGTACCGGCAACTCGAACGGGAGCGTTGGGTCGAGTTCCGGCGCGGAAGCGGGGTATATGTCCGAGACAGCAAACCGGAGGGCTCGCTTTCGGCTGCGGTGACACTGGATCAGCTCGTCGCCAATTTTCTGGGTTCGGCGCGCAAACTTGGCGCATCCGTACCGGCCGTGCGGACGCGCCTGCGCATGTGGCTCGAATTGCAGCCTCCCGATCACTTCCTCCTTATTGAGTCAGACGAGGAACTGAGGCGAATCCTGACGGTGGAGATGCAACAGGCCGTGACTTTTCCAGTGAAGAGCTGCGATCTGCAGGATTCGCACATATCCGAGGAACTTGAAGGCGCTATCCCCGTTGTGCTCCCCAACCGGGTGGCGGCGGTGCGAAAGGTTCTGCCGGCCGGAATGGAGTGGATCACGCTCCAAGTTCGGTCCGTGCCCTCATCTCTTGCCGGATGGCTGCCCGCTCCTTCAAGCGTTCTCGTCGGGATTGCGTCACGCTGGCCGCATTTTCTGAAGGTGGCTCGCACGATCCTGGTCGCCGCCGGTTTTCACCCGGACGGCTTGCTGTTTTGCGACGCTCGAAAACCGCACTGGCAAAGAGGTTTGAAGGAAACGGCGGCGGTCGTCTGTGATTCCGTAACGGCAGCCGATTTGCCGAAAACGTTTCGCGTCGTGTTGTTTCCCCTCCTTTCGGAAGCTTCCGTAATTGAACTGCGGCAATACCAGGAGTTCATCCGCAGCCCGCTCTCTCCGTAGATGTGACACTCGCGAAAGTGTCACAAACCCTGCAATCCTCGTTGCAACGCGGGGGCTAGCATGCCCGCATGCGAAACCTACGAACCAGCATTTCCACACTTGGCTTTCTGATCTTCATCCTCGCGCCGTGTCTGCGGGCACAAACCGGGGACTGGCGGCGGGTGGAGAACCTTCCGTCGGGAACCAATATATTTGTCACACTCAAGCACATGCACAACGTTGGAGTTTGCACGCTCTTGGGAGTCACCGACGACGGACTCGTCTGCGAGCGCGGCGGGCCACTGGCGTTCCCGCCCAGAAAATTTCGTCGAGACAATATCCAGGCCGTTTACCTCGAAGGCCGGCGCACGCTGATCGGGTCCGGAATCGGGGCCACAGGCGGAGCAGTTTTGGGTGCCTTGCGGCCCCTTCATGGAGTGAGCCGCGGGGCCTCGGCACTCCTCGGTGCGTTGGTCCTGGGCGCCGTCGGCACGGGGTTGGGAGCGGCCTCGGACCAGATGGTTCCAGGGAAGCTTGTATATCGCAGCGGGGCTCCTTCAGGCAGAGGCGGGCGCATGGACAAGGATAAGGACAGAAATAGCGACGGCGAGAATGACAGGGGCGAATGCAACAGTTCTTGCGACTCGGGCAGCCAGGGAGGAAAAGAATCGCCTGACAATGGAGCAGCCGTTCGCGATCCAGCCGGGCCGGCTCACTAAAAAGGGATGCTTAGGACTCTGCGGCGCGGATGACCGTGTGCTCGTAGAGGCTGCGGACGTGGCGGCGAGTGGTTTCGACGGCGGCTTCGATTCCTTCGGGGAGGGGGAACTGCCACTGTTCGAGCAAACGCTGGACGCGATCGGCCATGCCGGATTCCGGGAGATGATTCGCGGCGCGTCCGGTGACGAGACGCAAGGCGTGGTCGATGCTGCGATAGAGCATGGCGCCGGCGCGAAGGGTTTGCGCTTCGGTTGAGCCGAGGCCGGAAATTTTCGGGCCGAGGGATTCGAGCAGGGCGATTTGACGAAGGACGTGCCCGCGGCGCTCGGAGAGAACGGCTTCGGTGAGCTGCTCGTTGGGCAGGACGCGCGTGAGGAAAAGAAAGGCGAGGACGTATTCGATGTCGAAGTACCCGCCGGCCATCTTCTTGAACTCGCCCTTCTGGCCGAGGGGGCGATCGGGATCGGCGGTTTCGCGTTCGAGGCGTTGCCGGGTGCGGGCGAGATCGCGGGCGAGGGAGCGGGGCTCGGAGAATCGGCGCACGATGCAGTCGTGGACCTGGCGCAGTGCTTCCACGCCGAGATAGGCGTTGCCGGCGACGGGCCGGGCCTTGAGAAACGTCGCGGCTTCCCATGCCTGAGCTTCCGACTCAAAATATTGCTTGAGATAGCTGACCGTTTGAAGGGTTTCGCCATCGGTGCCGCGCGGGCGGAGGCGCGTATCGACGGGGAAGAGGAGGCCTTCGCGCGTGTGGCTGCTCGCGATATGAATGAAACGCTCGGCGAGAAGACGCCAGCGCTCGCGCTCGTCGACGGAGAGGGCTTCATCCACGAGGAAGATGAGATCGACGTCGGAGCCGATGTCCATTTCGCCGGTGCCGAGGCGGCCAAGAGCGAGGACGGTGAAGGGAGAGCCTTCGAGGTCGGAGGTGGTTTCGTTCATTATCGAAGCGAGTTCGAGGGCGCGCTGGATCGCATCCTCGGCGAGCTGAGTGAGCGCGCGGAAATTGTCGAATGGCTGGCCCGTGCCGAGGAGGGCGCGGACGAGCGTGGCGAGCACGCCGCGGCGATACGCGATGCGCAGGGCGGACATGGCCTCATCGGCGGCCAAGGCGCCGAGAGGCGTACCCGGATCGAACTGTGGAAGGGCTCCGCGGAAACCGGCGAGGCCGGGATCGGCGACGGCGGAAATCTCCTCGGGATTCCACGAGAGCAACTCCACGGCGAGGTCGCTGCGAGCCAGGACTTCCGCTGCGACAGAAACCCATTCGGGATGGCGCTCGAGCTGCGACATCAGCTTGGGCTGGAGCGCGGCGGAGCTGAGGAAGCGCAGGAGGCCGCGGCGGACGAGGGTGGCTTCGGCCTCGCGGCGTTCGTCGGCGGCGGCGGCCATGGCGCCGTGCACGGCGGGATATTCCTGCCGCAAGCGGCGCAGAATCGAAGAAGTGCTGGGATCGGAGCGAGCGGCGTCTTCGCCGGCGGAAGGCTCGGGGCCGGGGCCGGAGAGGATGCGCTCGTAGATTTCGCGGACGTCGGCGAAGTGCTGTGCGACGCGATCGAGCAAGATGACGCCGGGCGCGCGCGTGTCGGCTGGGCCGGGCTCGACGCCGCAGCGGCGGGCGAGGCGTTCGAGGGCGTCGTCGGCTTCGGGGAGCGTGTGGCGTTGCAAGCCGTCGCGAAGTTGGAGGCGGTGCTCGACCTTGCGGAGAAACTGATACGCAGCGCTGAGGCGGAAGAAATCGCGGCCGGTGAGATGGCCCTTGTCATGGAGGCGGCCGAGGGCGAGGAGCGTCGAGGGAGAGCGGAGCCAGAGGTCGGAGCCGCCGTAAAGACGCTGGAGGCACTGCGCAAGGAATTCGATGTCGCGGATGCCGCCGGGAGAGAGCTTGACGTTCCACGTGGGCAGGCGATTGCTGGAAGCGGCGCGTTTGCGGAGGCCGCGCGTCATCTCTTCGCGGGCGTTGAGGACGGCTTCGACGACAGCGAGATGAAATTCGCGGCGATAGACGAGCGGCTGCACTTCCTGGAGAAAGCTGCGGCTCAAATCGCGATCGCCCGCCGAGCCGCGGGCCTTGATTAGCATCTGCAATTCCCACTCGCGGGCGCGGCCGCGGTAATACTCGAGAGCGGCGGCGAGAGGGCTGGCGAGGTCGCCTCCGCGGCCCTCGGGACGGAGGCGCAAATCGACTCGGAACACGGCGCCTTCGGGCGTGGGCTCGGTGAGGAGGTGCAAGACCTCCTGCGCGAGGCGCGTGAAGTATTCGAGGTTGGTGGCTTTGCCCATGCCGCCGCCCGAGGTGTTTCCAGGCTGGCCGAAGAGAAACAGCAGATCGATGTCGGAGTTGTAGTTGAGCTCCTGGCCGCCGAGTTTGCCGAGGGAGAGGATGGACATGCGCGTGGTGCGCGCGCGGCCCTCGGGATCGATGAATTGCGGGAGGCCGTAATCGTGTTCGAGGCGAAGAGCGGCCATGCGGAGCGCGCGCTCGAGGAGGACGTCGGCGAGATTGGAGAGTTCGAGGGTCGTTTCGGCGAGCGTGGCGAGGCCGAGGACGTCGCGCAAGGTGATGCGCAAATATTCGCGCCGCTTGAAGCGGACCAGCAGCGCGGCAGGATTCGCTTCGCCGGAAACGGCCTCAAAGCGCGCGAATTCCTCGATGAGATCTTCGGGAGATTTCAGCTCTTCGAGGGCGGACGCATTGGCCGGAAGATGGCGCGCAGGGCCGTGCAGCCAAGCCACCAATTGCGGCTGCTGCAAAACGAATTCGGAAAGATAGCGGCTGTAACTGAACAGCACCAGAAGATGGTGCAGCGCGACTGGATGCTGTTCGAGATAGGCCACGCGCTGCGGAATGCTCTGGGCGCCGAGGTTGGAATCCTCTGAGAGGAAGCGTTCGAGATAGGCGAGCGCGGTATCGGGATCGGGGACTTGCGCGAGAAGCGCGGGCAACTTCGCCCACAGGCTCAAGGGCAGCCGTGGAGCAACCTGCTCGAGATTGACGCGCGCGCGTTCCGGCTCGGCGAACGCAATGCTCGCAAATGCCGTGTCCATTGCGGCTACAGCCTAGCGGAAGAAGAATCAAGAAGCAAAGCGATTGCGGCCCGGCGGGACCTGCGCCGGGATGGAGCGCGGCGATTTCGGGGAATCATCGAGAGGCGGTCGCCGGGGAGGGGCGGCGGTGCTGGTCGGAATCCGGGGCGAGGGGCGAATCCGCAAGGCTCGCGAGCGCAGCAAGGGCCGAGAGCGCGGCGAGTTTCGAGGTCTTGGGGTTCGCTTCGCTGGGGACGTTTTCGATGACGATTCGGAAGCGGCCGAACTCGCCGGCGGCTTCGATTTCATGGATGTTGCGAGTGCCGGCGGGAGACGCGACGATGCGCACGCGGACTTCGCAGCGGTCGCCCACGGTGAGCGCGAGCGCGGCGGCGACGTTCGAGGTCGCGGGGAAAGCACGAGCGGCTTCGACGGCAGGGCCGTCGAAGATGACGGTATCCTCGCGCAGGGCGCGGAGCTGGATGCCGCGTTCGAGGACATACGATGCGCCTTCAAGTGCGCGCACGGGTTTGCGGCTGGTGAGCGTGACGCCGTCCATGCGGCCGACGCATGCGGAACGAAGACCGTCAAGCGCGGCAATTGCGCCGGAAGGGAAGAGGATTCGCGAGCCGCGGCGGGCGGCAACGTGGAACCAGTCATCGTGGCCGAGCAGGCCGCCGACGCTCATCACGAGCACGTTTTTGTGATGGGCAATCACTTCAGGAATGAGCGCCGGAAGCGCCGCCTGGCTGGCGGCTTCGACGATCCAGTCCGAGCGCGTGATGAGTTCGGTGCGATCGAGAACGGGCGGCGCGGATCGCAATTGCGCGGCGAACGACGAGGCGCGGGAAGCATCCTGATCTGTGACGCCGGCGAGGACCGCGTTTAGGGCGCCATGGTCGAGATGGCGCGCGACCATTTGCCCGATCGCGCCGACTCCGAAGACGCCAATTTGAAGGGGCGAAGAGTTCGTGGGCATCAGGCGAGCTCCAGCATGCGATCGATGGCGCGGCGAGCGCGGGCGGCGGTGGCTTCCGGGACGCGTACCTGCGGGCCGTGCGACTCAAGCGAGCGAATCACCTTGTCGAGCGTGATGGTTTTCATGAACGCGCAGACGGCGTTGGGATTGACGGCGTGGAACACGCGGTCGGGATGCGCGCGGCGGAGGCCGTGGAGGACTCCCGTCTCCGTCCCGACGGCAAATTCCCGCGCGGGGGAAGCGGCGACGTGGCGAAGCATGCCTTCGGTGGAAAGGAAAAAAGTACGGCTGCGCGGGAGCGTGCCGTCGAGGGCGCGCTCCATGCAGGAACTCACGCAGCCACACTCGGGGTGAAGAAGGAGTTCGACGTCGGGGTGTTCCTCGAGAATCGCGGCGACGTCTTCGGGGCGAATCATTTTGTGGACGTGGCAATAGCCGGGATACGCGATGATATTCGCGCGGCCCGTCTGCCGCGCGATCACGCTCGCAAGAAACTTGTCGGGCAGAAAGAGAATCGGCCGCTCCTTCGGAATCGCGGCCACGACTTTGGCGGCGTTCGCGGAAGTGCAGCAATAGTCGCTCTCGGCTTTCACGTCGGCGGAAGTGTTGATGTAAGCGACGACGACGGCATCGGGGAAGCGAGCCTTCCAGGCACGAAGCTCCGTGGCCGTGATGGAGGCTGCGAGGGAGCAACCGGCGTTCGGATCGGGCAGAAGCACCATCTTGCCGGGGCAAAGAATCGAAGCGGTCTCGGCCATGAAGTGCACGCCGCAGAAAACGATGACGCCGGCGGAATTTTTCGCCGCTGCCTGACAGAGTCGAAGCGAATCGCCGACGAAATCGGCAACGTCCTGCACCTCGGGCCGCTGGTAATGGTGGGCGAGCAAGATGGCGTTGTTCTCGGCGCAGAGTTCGCGCACGCGGGCTTGCTTGGCGCGCAACTGTTCGGGCGCATCCGCGACGTCTTCAATTTGCGGAAGGACGTACCGCGCCTCGAACAGCTCGGGTGCGATCGGCATTTAGGGTCCCTTCTTCGAGGAAAAGCTTCTGGCTGATGTCCAGCGCGCGGCTCGAATGCGTCAGCGCGCCAACGGAGATTGCGTCGACGCCGGATTCGGCATAGGCGCGGAGACTTGATTCGTTGATTCCGCCGCTCGCCTCCAGAAGAACGAACTCCCAGAGACGCTGATCGCAAAGCTCGGCCACCAGCGACGCGATGGCTTGCGGCGCCCAGTTATCCAGCATCACGACGCAGGGATAGGACGCGCCGGCGGAGCCGAGCAGTTTGCGGAACGCGCGCGCAGCGGCAAGCGCGCCGGCGAGAGTCCGGACTTCGATTTCGATGAACGCGGCCAGTTGACGCGACTCCCACGCGCGCTCGATCGCGAGGCGCGCGGACTCTTCCTCGCGCGGACCGAGAAGAGCGAGATGATTGTTCTTGAGCAAGATCGCGTCGTCGAGGCCGAGGCGGTGCGTGCCTCCGCCACCGAGATGGACGGCGCGTTTATCGAGCAAGCCCCACGCCGTCTTTCGCGTGGCGACGACGCACGCAGAGGAAGAAATCGCACGGACCTGCGCTTGCATCTGACGAGTCATTGTGGCTACACCGCTCATGCGCTGAAGAAGATTCAGGCCCAATCGTTCGAGGGCGAGAACGTGCTCGGCGTCTCCCTCGACCGAGAGCAACCGCTCGCCCGGCTGGATGACGTCGCCGTCATTCTTATGAAGCTGAGCGCAGACGCCGTAGCGGCCGTAGAGCCAAGCGGCCTCCGCAATTCCCGCTGCCACACCGGGCTCCTTCGCACATATTTCCGCCCTGCCGCGGCGGCTGCCGAGATCGAACAGCTTCGTGGTCAAGTCACGATTCGCCGAGTCCTGGCGCAACAGGCTGTCCGTTAAATTTTGGACTGCCTCTTCATAAAGAGAATCGGAGAGAACGAGCCGTTCGCCCCGGAAGAGGCATTGCCTGAGGAGTTGTTCGCGAGAGGAGGTCATGGACGGTCGCCGCTATCGCAAGAGGAATCCGCGTGCGCGAAGTCGCGCCTTGGCGCGGGTAATGCGGTCGCGCCGCGCGGCTTCGACCGTGTGGAGGTGAACGCCATGGGTTAGAGACGAAAGGAGCTGAGCGTGGGTGCCGCGCCAGTTGCGGCAAAAGTCGGCCACATCGGCGCGCGATTCGAGCATGAGGGAGCCGCGCAGCTCGCCGTAAAGTGGATGCTCGACGATTACATCGAGGACCTTGCAGCCATAGTCCACCAAAATCTGCAATTCCTCCTGCGTGCGGTCTGGTTTATGACGGCAGGCGAGGACGGCGCGAACCGCGGGCTTTGGGCGCGGCATGACGCGATATCCGCGCGGAGTGGCTTCGATTTGCGCGCCGCTCGCACGCAGAATTGCAAGGTCTTGCACAACGCACTGGCGGCTCACGCGGAACAGCCGCGCGATCTGATTGCCCTGAACGGGAACCTTTCGTGTCTGCAACAGGCGCTCGATCTTCTTTCGCCGCGTGCCGCCACCGTTGGATTGCGGGAGCCGCCGGGAAGAAAGGCGCATCTGTCCTGAGAGGGGCATATATGAGTGTCTTGTCACATATCTTGTCTTCTGTCAAGCCTTAAGGGCGCGTGGGTGTACAGCAGATTTGTCGTGCGCCGCGAGAGCGAGAACACGATGCGCCCACGCCTTCCGCTTGCACTGGCCGCGCGTCTTGGACGAAAGATAGAAATGAACTTTTTGCGGGAAACTGCGTAACAATACTGCAGGGAGGAAACCCATGGCGGACGCGAGCAGATCGAAGAGGAGAGGGTCGCCTGCGGGCGCGATTGTTTTGATCGTGATTGGGGTTGCTTTTCTGCTTGCCCATTTCGTTCCGAATATGGATCCGTGGCCGTTGTTCGCGCGCTATTGGCCGCTGATTCTGGTTTTTGTGGGCGTTGGGATGCTGATTGACTATCTCTGGGCGCAATCGCACCCGGACGCGCCGCGCCGCTCGCTGGGGATCACGTGGGCGCTGATGGTGCTGGCGCTTCTTTTCCTTGTGGCGCTGTGGCGCCATCCGGCAGAGCGCGAGGCAAAACACATGAGCCGCGAGGTGGACGCGCAGGGAGCGCAGTCGGTACGGGCGCACATTGAGATGCCGGCCGGAACGCTGCGACTTTCAAGCGGTGCAACGGGAATCTTCGACGGTGATTTTAATTACACCAGCGCGAGCGCGGTTCCTCGAGTCGATTACAACGTGGCGAACCTCCACGGGGACCTGGACGTCACGGCGGGCCAGTCCAACGTTCACTTTGCCGGTCCCACCGATGACATTTGGGACCTAAGGTTAAACGGAACCGTGCCGACCGAATTATCCGTCGAAATGGGGGCCGGGACGGGCAACTTGCGGCTGAGCGATTTGGATTTGACCGCACTCACGGTGAACATGGGCGCTGGCAGGATCAACCTGGATCTCAACGGAAACTGGAAGCAGAGCTTTCATGGCGACATCGAAGGCGGAGTGGGCACGGCGACTGTGAAATTGCCGAAGGATGTCGGCGTGCGTGTGCACGCGGAAGGCGGGATCGGCACGGTGAACGCGCACGGTCTAAAGCGCGACGGCGATGATTACGTGAACGACGCGCTGGGGAAATCGCCCGTGACGCTCGATTTGAACGTGCAGGGCGGGGTGGGGACAATCAATCTCGAAGAAGCGCAGTAGGGACGGAGCGGTTCACGCGACGAAGCGCGCGTGGTGCTCCTTCAAAATGCAGCGATCCATCACCACGATGAGTCCAGCCTGACGCGCCCGCAGGGCGGCGGCTTCGTGCACGACGCCTTCCTGCATCCAGACAGCGCGCGCGCCGATGCGAATGGCGCTCTCCACGATTTCAGGCACCGCCTCGGAACGCCGGAAAACATCCACAATATCCACGGCAACTGGGACCTCTTCGAGAGAGGCGTAGCATTGCTCGCCGAGAATTAGAGTCTCGTTCGGATTGACGGGGATGATGCGGTAGCCGGCGGACTGCATGTAACGCGAGACGCCGTAGCTCGGCCGCGATGTCCGCGAAGAGAGTCCCACGACGGCAATGACCTTGGAGGATTCGAGCAATTCGCGGATGGGATCGCCCGTCATTTCGGCTTGCCCGTTTTGACGGGTGTTTTCGCCGCGGATTCTCTGAGGGCGCGCTCGACCGCTCGCGCAAACGATTCGACTTCGCCGGGTTCGAGGCGGCGGTAATGCCCCTCGGGCAGATTCCGAAGATCGAGCGGGCCGAGCCGCACGCGTTTCATTTTCTCGATGGGATGGTGGCGCACGGCGAGCGCCTTGCCGAGCGCGTCACGCCGTGCGCCGGAGAGTTCGACTTCGTACCACGGATTTGCAGCGGAGCCGCGCGCGGCCCCGAGCGGGCGGATGCGGGCGCGCGAGGCGCCACCGACGGCCCGAATTTCCTCGATCGAGAGGCGCCCTTTCACCTTGATCCAATACGTCTGCGGAAAGTCGTGCGACGCGCGGAGGACGCGCGCGGCGAGTTCGCCATCGCTCGTGAGCAGAACCAGGCCGCTCGCGGCGTAGTCGAGACGCCCAACCGGATAAACGCGCTCGGCGACGCCAGGCAAAAGATGACGCAGCGTGCGCCGCCCTTCCGGATCGGCAAGGGTCGAAACCACCTGCGAGGGCTTGTGAAGCAGGATGTAGGCGTGCGCGGACGTCTCGCGGGCGACGCGCCCCGCGGCTTCGATGCGATCGCGCGCGGGGTCGGCCTTCGCGCCCAATTCCGTGACGACCTCGCCATTGACGCGGACCTGCCCGCTGAGAATGAGCTTCTCAGCGTGGCGCCGGGAGGCGATGCCGGCGCGCGAAATGATTTTTTGCAGCCGCTCGAGCATGGATTCCGCTAGGAAGACTGATCCGCCGTCGAGGCCTTTTCCGGAGGCGCATTGCTCTCGGACGATTCGCCGGCGGGCAGGGAAGAAGTCTCCAGTTTCGTCGCGGCGCCGGATTCCGCAAGCGAGGGCGCCTCTTCGGGCTCGGCGGGTGCGAGGCCCTCATCGGAACCCAAGGCTTCGCGGGCGAGCGCCTCAAATTCCTTGAGGCTGGGCAGTTCGTCCACGTCCGAGAGGCCGAAGCGGATGAGAAACTCCTTCGATGTGCGGTACAAAATCGGGCGGCCGAGGACGTGCTTGCGGCCGGCCGTGGTGATCAGCCTTTTTTCGAGCAGAGTCTGGATGACTCCCGCGCAATTGACGCCGCGAATCTCTTGAATCTCGGGCTGCGTCGTGGGCTGCTTGTAGGAAATGACGGCGAGTGTTTCCAGCGCGGGCATTGTGAGGCGCAGCGGCGGGCGAAGCGCCTTGATGAAACGGCGCACGGCGTCGTGGTGCTGCGCCTTCGTGTAGAACTTGTAGCCGCCGGCGACTTTGCGGATTTCGACGCCGCGGTCTTCGGCGGCGTAGGACGCAACCAATTCGTCGAGTGCGGCGCGCACTTCGGTTTTCTCCGCGCCCAGGGCAGCGGCGAGCTGATCGAGGGTCACGGGTTCGTCCGCGGCATAAATGATGGCTTCCAGGCCGCCTTTGAGTTCTGCAGGGTTCATCGTTTTTCCTCGAACGCGAATTCCTTATTTATATTCCTCGCCAATTTGGCCCAGCGCGTCGCCTTCCGTGAACACCACGTCAAACATCTTGTGCTTGCGGATGCGAATGTCGTCGAAGAGTTTTTCCTGCACGAGAAGCACGGCCTGCAAGCGCACCATCTCGAGAACCGCCAGCAGTGCGACGATCATCGCCTGCCGCGAAGGGCAGGACTCGAAGAATTGGATGAGGCTGAGGCCTTCGGCGGCGGTCGTCAGCTCCTTGCGCAGGAGATCCATCATCTGCGGCACGGTGATGGTTTCGTGGCTCAGCTCGATGCGCGTGACTTGCTTGCGCCGCTCTATGACTTGCTGGAAAACGCGCACTAGGTCCACAAGCGAGACGACAAGCTCGGCTTCGGTTCCTTCGACTTCGTAGAGGCTGAGATCGGGCTTGGACCAAACGTGCTGCTCGATTTGCTGCTTCTGGTAGAGGACCTGCGCGGCGCTCTTGAATGTCTCGTGTTCGATGAGGCGATGCACCAGATCGGTGCGCGGATCTTCCGCTCCCTCGGGTCCGGCCAGCGGATCGGGCGGCAAGAGCATCTTCGACTTGATATAGATCAGGGTTGCGGCCATGTAGATGAAATCGGCGGAGACATCCATATCGAGCTGCTCGAGCTTGTGAAGGTAATCGAGATACTGGCCCGTGATTTTGGCGATGGGAATGTTGTGGATGTCGATTTCCTGCTTCTTGATGAGGTCGAGCAGGAGATCGAGCGGGCCGTCGTATAACTCGAGATGGATATTGTATGGCGATGCCATGCGCTAGTCTGCCGTTCTCTCTGCGAATCTTCGCGTACTCAGCGCCTCTGCGTTATCTTTTTCCCGCGGCGCCATCAGTCTCCCGCCTTGATGTTGCGCTTCGTTGCGGTTGCGCCGCCCGTGATGGCGGCTCGCGTTTTCTGCCAGCCGAACACGGCCTCGCGGACGCGCTCCATCGTGGATTTCGCCACGTCGCGGGCTTTTTTCGATCCGGCGTCGAGAATTTCCAGAACTTCGCCGGGCTTCGATTCGTATTCCTTTCGGCGCGCGCGCACCGGCTCGATCCAGCGGATCAGCGCATCGGCCATCACCTGCTTGCAATCCACGCAGCCAATCGCCGCGGTGCGGCAATCGCGATTCACACGCTGGATCGCTTCCGGTGTCGAAAACAGTTTATGCCAGGAGAAGACCGGGCACACGTCCGGATTGCCGGGAATCGTGCGGTACGTGCGGGCGGGGTCGGTCATCATCCCGCGCGTCTTCTTCCATATCTCTTCGTCCGATTCGCCCAGCGCAATGGAATTGTTGTAGCTCTTGGACATCTTACGACCGTCCGTGCCGGGCACGCGGGGCGTCGGCGTCAGCATCACCTGCGGCTCTGACAGAACCTCGACTCGCCTGAGGTATTTTCCAAGCGGGCCTACCTTGTCGAGAAAGTTTGTAAACCCGAACTCTGCAATCAGGCGTCTGACTTCGTGGCGAAAAGATTCTTCAACCTCAGAGATTGGGTGCCACTGCGTCGGATCAGGAGGCAAGAGTGCGCCCAATGCCCGAGAAACCTCTTGGATTCTCATCAGTTGCTTAACATTTTCGAGGGTACGGTAGAGCATCGCGTCTATCTCGAGCCCATAGTAAGCGTTGAAACTGCGGCCGATCTCCCGCGAAAGTTCTACGTGGGCGACCTGGTCTTCGCCGACCGGCACGACGAGCGGCATGTCCGGCTCGCCGTACATGACGATATCCGCGGTCTGAAGAACGGGATAGCCAAGAAAGCCGTAGGTGTGTAGGTCTTTTCCTTTGATATTTTCGAGGGCTTCTTTGTAGGTCGGTACGCGTTCGAGCCAGCCAAGCGGCGTGACCATCGAGAGCAGTAAGTGCAGCTCCGCGTGCTCGGGGATTTGCGATTGCTGGAAGATCGTGGACTTGTTCGGGTCGAGGCCGGAAGCGAGAAAATCCGTCGCAATCTCGATGGAATTCTGAGCGGTCTGCGAAGTGTCGGCGTAATCGCTGGTGAGCGAGTGCCAGTCGGCGACGAAGAAATAGCAATCGTTGGAATCGTCGGCCTGGAGCTTCAGCCAATTGGGAAGCGCGCCAAAATAATTGCCGATGTGGAGCTTGCCGGTGGGCCGCATGCCGCTGAGGACGCGCTGGCGCTTGCGCGGTGCGCGGCCCGCCTTCGCGGAGGCTTCGGCGGGCAGGCCTTGCGTGGTTTTTGGCTGCGCCACGCTAACGCCCTCCCGCGCGGGCTGCGGCGGAGCGTGCGTCAGACGGTGCCGCGGCGACCGCGGCACTGAATGAGGCGAGAAGATCGCGCGCGATGATCATACGTTGAATTTCGCTTGTGCCTTCATAGATGGAGATCACACGCGCGTCGCGGTACATCCGCTCGACTTCCGATTCGCGCGAATAGCCCGTGCTGCCGTGCACCTGCACGGCTTTGTAAACGACTCGATTCACCATTTCACTCGCATAGAGTTTGGCGCGCGAAGCGAACGCGCGGAGCCTCGGCGAGTTGGCGTCACGCATCCACGCAGCTTGATAGACGAGCGCGCGCGCGGCTTCGATTTCGGTTTGCATGTCCGCCAGCATCCACTGGATCGCTTGAAACTCCGCAATCGGTTTGCCGAACGCGCGGCGCTGCTTTGCGTGCGCGACCGACGCTTCCAGCGCCCCTTGCGCGATTCCGACCGCCTGCGCCGCGATTCCCACGCGCCCGCCGTCGAGCGCTTCAAGCGCGATCTTCAGACCCTGGCCTTCGCCGCCCAGGCGATTCGCTTCGGGCACTTCGCAATCGGTGAGAGCGAGTTCGGCCGAGCGCGACGTCCGGAGGCCCATTTTATCCTCGTATCGGGCGAGTCGGAAACCGGGAAAATCGGGTTCGACCAAAAATGCGGTGATGCCGCGCGCGCCGCTTGCGGGGTCGGTCTTGGCGAAAATCAGATAGACGCCCGACTGGCCGCCATTCGTGACCCAACTCTTAGTGCCGTTGAGAAGGTAGCCGGGCGCGGCACGAGTGGCGCGAGTGGCGATGGCTTCGGCGTCGGAGCCGGCCTGTGGTTCGCTGAGGCAGAAGGCGCCGAGAATTTCGCCCTGCGCCAAGCGGCGGAGATATTTCTCGCGTTGCGCGCCGGTGCCGTGCTTCCACAAAGGGACGGCGACGATTGAATTCGTCACCGAGAGCGCGACGGCCATCGCGGCGTCCACGCGCGCGACCTCTTCCAGCAGGACGGCGTAGGAGACGGTGTCCATTCCGGTGCCGCCCCACGATTCGGGGACGAGTATGCCGCAGCAACCGAGTTCGCCGATGCGGCGCAGTTCGGTGGCGGCGAACGTTTCATTGCGCTCGCGCTCGCGAAGATTCGGCCGCACTTCGGCTTCCATGAATTGGCGGACGGTGTCGCGAAGGAGGCGCTGATCGTCGGTGAGAGAAAAATCCATGCGCGCTACATGCGAAGCAGGGAACGCAGGCGCTTGGTCTGCGTGCGGCTGACGGGAATTTGCGAGGCGCGCTTATCGGCCATTTTCAGCATGTAACTCGATTTGAACCACGGCACCACTTCCTTGATGCAATCGATGTTGACGAGATAGGAGCGGTGCGGCCGCCAGAAACGCTCGGAATCGAGCGATTCCTGCAGCTCGTCCAGGGTGCGGTAGTTGGAGCTGCCCTCGACGTCCTTCGTGACGACCGTGATGAGGCCGTCGTCAATCGAAGCGAAGATGATGTCGTCCGCGTCCACGAGCAAGAGGCGCTGCTGCGTTTTCACGAGAAGCTTGACGGGCTGCGCAGCTTTCGCGGCGCCGATTTGGCTCACCAGCGTTTCGAGCTGAATCGTTGGTGAGGCGTCGGCCTCCATCATTTTCTTCGCGCGCTGAACCGCTTTCGCGAGGCGCGCTTTATCGAACGGCTTCAAGACGTAGTCCACCGCGTTCACTTCGAAGGCCTGGACGGCGTACTGGTCGTACGCGGTGGCGAAGACGATATGCGGGAGCTTGGCTTTGCGGTCCACGAGACGTTTGATCACGCCGAAGCCATCGAGGCCCGGCATTTGCACGTCGAGGAAAACGAGATCGGGCGCGTGCTCCTTGATGAGCGAAAGGGCCTCGACGCCGTTCTTGCCCTGGCCGACCAGACGAATCTCGGGGAAACTCTTCAGCAGGAAGGCCAGCTCGTCGCGCGCGGGCTTTTCGTCGTCCACGATGAGTGTTGCGATGGGCATGATCGCCTCACGATGTGGGGCAAAGCGCAGTATACGCAATGCGCTTGGGGCGCAGCAAGGCGCGAGGCGCGGGGCCCGAGCATTCCAGCGGCGCAGAATTCGAAAAGTGCGAAGCCATTTTCGCCGCAAGAGGTTTGTTATGATGGGCGTGCGTCCGCGCGCTGAAAGTTTGCCGTGAGACACTTTAAGAATCGTTTCACGGGAAGGCCGGTCCGCAGGGAGAAGGAGGAGGTTCGTGGCGAGAAAAGTGGCGACTGTCGTGTCGAGTGAAACCGTCTTCTCAGGCCGCGTGTTCGGCGTGCAGCGGGACGATGTCGTGGAGCCGGACGGGTTGCGCGCAACGCGGGAAATGGTCACGCACCCCGGGTCGGTGGTGGTGATGCCGGTGTTTCCGAACGGAGATGTGCTGATGGTGCGGCAGTACCGCCATTCGGCCGAGCAGTATTTGTGGGAACTCGTTGCGGGACGCAGGGACCCGGGCGAGAGTCCGCTTTCCGGGGCGAAGCGCGAGTTGCTGGAAGAAACGGGCTACGCGGCGCGGCGTTACAAGCAGATGCTGGACGTTTATCCGACGCCGGGGTTCGTGCGCGAGCGGATGTGGATCTTCGTCGCGGAAGGATTGCTCGAGGGAAAAGCGCAGCCGGAGGAAGACGAACACATCACGGCGCGGCGATTTCCGCTCGCAAAGGCGCTGAAGATGATCGGCACTGGAAAGATCCACGACGCGAAATCGGTGGCGGGCATCCTGTTCTACGCAAGATTTGTGCGGCGGAAGTAGATTCGCTCGTTTCCGGGTGGAGGTTCGTGGAACGGCGATTGGGAGGCCCGCGGGGGAGATTTGTTTTTTCTGCGTGTTTTTGTTGAATCGAAGGCGACAGTGGACTACGATTGCGCGCAATGGCTCAGCCGAACAGACCTTTTCATTCGAGTGTAAGGATATGAGTATCAAGAAATTTGTGCAGCACCACTACCGCCATTTCAACGCGGCGGTCGTGCGGGATGCCGCCGATGCGTATCTCGCGCATCTGGAAAGCGGCGGCCAGATGTTTCTCGCCATGGCGGGAGCGATGAGCACGGCGGAGTTGGGATTGTCCCTTGCGGAGATGATCCGGCAGGGAAAGATTCACGCGATCTGCACGACGGGGGCGAATCTCGAGGAAGATATTTTCAATCTCGTCGCGCACGACCACTACAAGCGCGTTCCGAACTATCGCAACCTGAGCGATGCCGAGGAAGTCGATCTGCGCGAGCGGGGCATGAACCGCGTCACCGACACGTGCATTCCGGAAGAAGAGGCGATGCGCCGGATCGAGCGGCAAGTGCTGAAGCTCTGGCAGAAAGCCGACAAAGAGAAGCAGCGTTATTTCCCCTATGAGTACATGTACCAACTGATTCGCGGCTGCATGATCCGTGAATTTTTCGAGATCGACCAGAAGGATTCATGGTTGATCGCCGCATGCGAGCGGGATCTGCCCGTATTCTCGCCGGGATGGGAAGATTCGACGCTGGGGAATATTTTCGTAGCGAACGTCATGCGCGGCGATGTCTCGGGCTACCACGTTGTGAAATCCGGCGTCGAGCAGATGGCGGCGCTGATCGAATGGTACCAGGCGACTTCGCCAAAGCACTCGATCGGATTCTTCCAGATCGGCGGCGGCATCGCAGGCGATTTCCCGATTTGCGTCGTTCCGCTGATCGAGCAGGACCTGCGCGAAAAGGTTCGCAAGTGGGGCTACTTCTGCCAGATTTCGGACAGCACCACGTCCTACGGCTCCTATAGCGGCGCCGTGCCGAACGAAAAGATTACCTGGGGCAAGCTGGAAGCTTCGACGCCGAGGTTCGTAATCGAATCGGACGCTTCGATCGTCGCGCCGCTGCTCTTCGCTTACGTGCTGGGGCAGTAGGCCGACCGCCATGGAAAACCGCGAAGTCGCGCGCGTATTGCGCGAAACCGCCAATCTGCTCGAAATCGACGGCGCGATGATCGGCCGTTACCGCAGTTACGAACGCGCGGCCGAACTGCTCGACTCCCTCCCTGAATCCGTCAGCGAACTCGCCGCCGATCCTGCGCGCCTCACCGCGCTGCCCGGAATCGGCGACCGGATGGCGGAACACATCCAGGAAATCGTAAAGACGGGCGACTACGCCCTGCGCAAAAAGCTGCTGAAGAAATATCCCGCGACGATTCTCGATTTGCTGACGCTGCAATCGCTCGGGCCGAAGAAAGTCGCGCTCCTCTGGAAGACGTTCAAGGCGGGAACCGTGGAGCAGGTGGAATCCCTCGCGCGCGACGGGAAGCTGCGCGATCTGGCCGGCTTCGGCGAAAAAAGCGAACAGAACATCCTCAAGGCCGTCGAAGTGCACAAAAAGGCCGCGGGACGATTTCTCATCAGCGAGGCCGACCAGACCGCGGCGAAGCTTGTGGCGTTCATTCGCGAGCTCGGGAAGAGGGTTGAGTCCGTGACGCCCGCCGGATCGCTGCGGCGCGGGAAAGAGAGCGTGGGCGATCTGGACCTGCTCGTGACGCTGCCGCGTGGAGGAATCGGCGCAAAGGACGTGGAAGCGATTGCGGATCACATTCTGAGGTATCCAGGGATCGAGCAGGTTCTGGCGCGCGGTGAGAACAAAGTCAGTTTTCGCCTGGCCAATGGGATGCAGGTGGACGTGCGGCTGCTGGAAAAAGGGAGTTTTGGGGCGGCCCTTCTTTATTTCACGGGATCGAAGGAGCACAACGTTTCGCTGCGCGGCCGCGCGAATAAGATGGGCCTGACGCTGAATGAGTACGCCCTCGCGACGCTCAAAGGCGAGCGGAACGTGGCCAGCGCGACCGAGGAAGAGATTTACGCGAAACTGAAGCTGGACTGGATTCCCCCCGAACTGCGCGAGAATACGGGCGAGATCGAAGCGGCCGAGCAGCATCGCTTGCCGAAACTCATCGAACTCGACGACATGCGCGGCGATTTGCAGATGCACACGACGGCGAGCGACGGCGCGAACTCGATCGAAGAAATGGGGCGTGCGGCGCGCGAACTCGGCTACGAGTACATCGCGCTGACCGATCACAGCAAGGCCGTAACCGTGGCGAACGGCATGGACGAGAAACGGACGCTCGAACAGATCCGCAAGATTCACGCCGCGAACGAACGCGTCGAGGGAATCCGGCTGCTCGCGGGATGCGAAGTTGACATCTTAAAAGACGGGCGCCTTGATTTGAACGATGAAGTGCTTGCGCAGCTCGACGCGGTTGTGTGTTCCGTGCATTCGTACATGAATCTCGACCGCTCGGCGATGACCGAGCGGTTGCTCGCGGCCATCGAGAATCCATACACGCAGATTCTGGCGCATCCGACGGGGCGGCTGGTGCTGCGGCGCGACCCGTTCGAATACGATATGGAGAAAATCATGGACGCCGTGCGAAAACACGGCGTCGTGATGGAATGCAACGCCGCGCCCGAACGGCTCGACTTGAAGGACACCTACCTGCGGATGGCGAAAGAACGCGGCGTGCGCATCGTGATTTCGACGGACGCGCATTCGACGCGGTCGCTTCATTCGATGCGCTACGGCGTTGGCATGGCGCGCCGCGGCTGGTTGGAGAAGCACGATGTCATCAATACGCTGCCGCTGGAGAAATTGCTGGCGGCGCTCAGGCCAAAACCGGGAGCCAAGTCCCAGGTAGTGAAAGCCTCAAAGAAGTCCAAAGGCCGCTGACAGTCGCAGATTTTTCCTTCCGAAAAGGTGAATTCCTTCCCCTTGGTGCTTCCTCAAGGCAGCGGGTAAATATTTATGTTGTCGTGGCCGGGATCGACGATGGCGAGCTGGCGGCCGTCGGGGGAAATCGCGAATGCGGGATATTCGAGATCGTGAAAAATCGGCTGGGGAATCGGCTGCGGAAGGGGGATCGGCGTGCCAGGCCGCGGAATGGCGAGCGGCGGCAGTTGGATCCAGACGATGTCTCGCATTTCCTGCGCGGGGCCGCGCTTCAAAAGAATGCGGGAATCGTCCGCGGCCCAGAAATATGTGCCGACTGCGATCCGGCCGCGTGCGACGCGCTGCGGCGCGTCGAGATCGCGAACTTCAAGCACTTCGGGGTCGATGTAATACGCCACGCGCCTTCCCGAAGGGGAAATGCTCAGGCCGGTGACGTAGGCGTCGAGATTTGCGAGGTCGCGAATCGTCTGGTGCTCGAGATCGAGCCAGACCAGCTTGATCGCGCCCGAGCGTGAGGTGTTTGTCTCGACGGCAACGCCGCCTTGTTGCTGCGGGTACCAGGCGACGGCGGCGAACCAGTGATCGGCGAAAGGCTGAGTGATGCGGCCGGATGCGGCATGCAGCTCGTTAACGGTGGAGGGACCGGCGCCGGAAGCGTTCGCGCTCAGATAGACAAGCGTGTTGTTGTCGGAAAGCCACTGCGCGTCGCTCGCGCCCGCGATGAGACTATCTCCGCCCGGGATCTTGATTTCGCTGCCGGTGTCATTCAGCAGCAGCGTCTGCGTTCCCTGCGTCGTGTCGCCGTGCGCGTTCGTCATCTTGCTGGTGAAAAGTTCGACGGCCAACTGTTTGCTGTCCGGCGACCAGCGGAACGCGACAACCTTGTAGCTGATGGGCGAGTCTCCCCGCGTAAATTTCTCGCCTTCGATCAGACGCCGCTTGCCGCCGTTCGGCGAGAGAATCCAAATGTCGTCCCGCTCGAAAGTCAATTTCTTTACGTGAAAAATCTGGCGGACCGAGTACGCGATTCGGCCGTCGTAGCCGTAAGCGAATGATGTGCAGTCTTCCTGAACGCGCATGATGGGGCGGTCCTGGGCGGAAAAGGGAATTGAGATCGAAAGGACCAACGCGAGGGCAATGAGCATCGGCCGAACGGAGAGACTGCGCCGCTCTGAAACCGTCTTCATGCCGGGCGCGAGCGAATTGGATGGGCTGTTCGAGATGGGCACGATTCAGGCCTTTGGTTTCCTCTGAGATTGGATGCGCCGGATCTCCTCCAAACGTTGCCTGAGCCTCTGCTCGAAGCCCTGATCGGTCGGCCGGTAGTATTTGCGGCCGGCGAGGCTGTCCGGAAGGCAGGTCATGCCGGTCAGTTTGTCCTCGGCATTGTGCGCGTACTCATAACCTTTGCCGTAGCCGATATTGGCCATCAGGCCGGTGACCGCGTTGCGCAGATGCAACGGCACGGGCTCGGCGCGGGTCTGCTCGATGTCGGCGGTGACGGCGCCGTAGGCGGTATAGATTGCGTTGGATTTCGGCGCGAGCGAAAGATAGACCGCCGCCTGCGCGAGCGCGAGATTTCCTTCCGGCATGCCGACGAACTCCACCGCCTGCATCGCGGCAAGCGTAACGCCAAGCGCGCCGGGTTCGGCCAGGCCGATGTCTTCGCTCGCCATGCGGACCAGCCTCCGCGCCACGTAAAGCGGATCCTCGCCCGCTTCGAGCATGCGCGCGAGCCAATAGAGCGCGGCGTCCGGATCGGAATTGCGCACCGACTTGTGCAGCGCGGAAATGAGGTTGTAATGCTCCTCGCCGGCCTTGTCGTAGAGGAGAAACTTGCGCTGGAAGACTTGATTGAGCAGCTCCGCGGAAAGAACGCGCTTGCCCGCGGCGTTCGGCGTGGCGGCGCGAGTGGCGGCTTCCAGCGTGTTGTACGCCGCGCGGGCGTCGCCGCCGGAAAAGACCGCGATGCGCTCGAGTTCGGAATCGGCGGCTTCGACGGCTTCGCGGCCGAGTCCGCGCTGGGAATCGGCGAGCGCGCGGCGCAAGAGCACGACGATGTCCGCCGTGGAAAGCGCTCCGAGGACGTAAACTTTCGTGCGCGAAAGGAGCGGCGCGATGATTTCGAACGACGGATTCTCCGTCGTGGCGCCGATCAGGGTGATGCTCCCGGATTCGACGTAAGGGAGGAAGGCGTCCTGTTGCGCCTTGTTGAAGCGATGCACTTCGTCGATGAAGACGATCGTGCGCCGCCCGGAATGCCGCAAGCGTTCGGCCGCGGCCATGACTTCTTTAATCTCTTTGATACCGGTGAGAACGGCGCTGAAGGCGATGAACTCCGAGCGCGAGAGGCGCGCGATGAGGCGCGCGAGCGTGGTCTTGCCGCAGCCCGGTGGTCCCCAAAGTATCATCGAGCCGAGTTCGTCGCGCTCGATCTGGGTACGCAAGGGTTTGCCGGCCCCGAGCAGAGCTTCCTGGCCGATGAATTCCTCGATCGTACGCGGGCGCATGCGGTCGGCAAGAGGGCGCGAAGCCGCGCCTTCGTCCTGCGGATCGAGTTTGGCGAAGAGGCCCATCAAATTGGGTCCACTCGCATGAAATGGTACCTCACGCAAGTTCACCGCGCTGCCGCGCGGCTTCGTATAGAAGTATCGAGGCGGCAGCGGCCGCGTTCAGGGATTCGAGGGCGGTCGGGCGCGTCGCCACTTGCGGAATCGTGACGCGAGCGTCGGCGGACCGGACAATGTCCAACGGCAGGCCCGCGCCTTCGTTGCCGATCCAGAGCGCCGAAGGGGCGCGCCAGTCGATCTCCCAGGGACGGCGCAGCGCGGGAAGCGCATCATCGGAATTGCGCACCTCTCGCTGCGAATTCGATTCCGCGGGACATGCTGCATAGATCCGGATGCTCGCCATGCGAAGTTGAAGCAGCAACACCGCGCTTTGTATGCCGCGAAGCAGCGGCACGCGCAGCGCCGAGCCGGCCGATGCGCGAAGTGCTTTCGGCCCGAGCGGATTCGATGTGCCCGCCAGCTCCGAACCTTGCCGCGCAGGCGGGGCGCACGTTGCCACCCCGGAAGCGCCGAGTCCTTCGGCCGCGCGAATGATTGCGCCCACGTTGCCCGGGTCTTGGACGCCGGCGAGAACGACGATCAGCGGTGTCCCGCGGGCGAGATCCTCAAATGTCCAGTCGCGAGGATACACGAGGGCTGCGATGCCTTGCGGCGTTTCGGTCGCGGCGATGCCGGCAAACAACCGATCGCTCGTGCGAAGCAAGCGCGTGCTGCGGGGGACGAGGAGTCGCAACGCATCGAGATGCCGCTCGCCGGAGGAGGAAATGAGGATCGCCTCCACGCGCAATTGCGCCGCCAGGGCGGCTTCGACGAGATGCGGCCCTTCGACTGCAATCGAGCCGTCCGGCGATTCCGCGCCGTGGAGCGCCGCCCGGAAACACTTGAGCCAGCGGTTGTCGCGGCTGGCAAGCACTTCCGGCGCGCGCGAGCCTGGGAGCGCGGACGTCGTGCGTGGCACCGTCTTCATCTTGTGCAGCCTAACAAAGCCTCCACTTGGGGTCAAAGACGACACCCGGCTGTTGCACGAGGCTGGCGCCTGTGGTAGCTTCCTGGATTTGCAGGGCTCTGGAAGCGCTGTAAAGTTCGCGGTTTTGTGTGTGGGGACCCAGAGTCCACAAGGCGACAACACATTGCCGGCTGAGCTTCTGAAGGTCTCTCCCGACGCCCCCGATCCCGCCACGATTCGCTATGCGGTCGGTTTCATTGGGGAAGGGCAAGTCATCGGCATTCCCACCGACACGTTTTACGGGCTCGCCGCCGACCCATTCAATCTCGCCGCGGTGCAGCAAATTTACCGCGTAAAAGGCCGGCCCGAAAACCGCGCGCTTCCCATCCTGGTGAATTCCGTGGCGCAGGCCGCGACGCTCGCTCGTGCTTTACCTGAAAGCTTTTACAAGCTGGCGAAAAAGTTCTGGCCGGGCGGCATGACACTTGTGCTGGAAGCTTCGAACCGGCTGCCGTTGAGAGTCACGGGCCACACGGGCCGCGTGGCGGTGCGCTGGCCGAATTCGCTCGTGGCCTGCGCGCTGATCGATCAGTTTGAAGGGCCGATCACGGGCACCAGCGCGAACCTCTCCGGCTCTCCGTCGTGTTCGTCCGGCGACGAGTTGATGGAACAGCTCGGCGCCCGCCTGCCCCTTGTGCTCGACGCGGGCGAGACCGGCGTCGGCCTCGCTTCCACGATCGTAAGCCTCTCCGACGACAAATGGCACATCGTCCGCGAGGGCCTCGTCCCCGAAGCCGACATCCGCGAAGCCCTCGCCTGAGCGCTTCCCCCACCGCGCACCACGCCACAACTCCTTTTTTTCTCGGGAGCCCAATCACGTCATGGCGTCATTCCGAGCGGAGAGGGGACTCTTCTCTCCTTCGTCCGCCTTAGGCGGACGAGTCCCCTCGGAGTCGAGGAATCTCGTGGTGCCCGCGTATGCGGGCCCGAACTTAGTCGAGCCGGTGAGTGGCTCACCCCTCGGCTTTACCTCTGGCCACTCTCGTTCTGCTACGCCACGATGTATTCCAACAGTGGTATCTTCTCCTCGATGGAAGCGGTCAGCAGGAATGAGCAAATGGGAGCCGGGGCCACTCGTCGAATGTTACTCTTACGATTAATTATTCTTCTCTTTACTCTCGGGTTTGCCCATGGGCAGCAAGCCACACCGCCAGCCGCGAGCTTCGACCTCTTTCCGATCGATCAGGCCTGCAAGTGTGTTGCCGTGGCGTCCCGCACTGCGACTATCGAGAGTTCGGAAATCACGCGCGGAGGGAAGGTTTTCCAGGTGTTCAAGGACAGGCAGACGAAGCGAGAACTTTTCAGAGTCGAAATCGGCGACACCCGGTCTAAGTGGTGGCATTACGGAATTACCACCGAGGGCGATTTTAACCGCGATGGAATTCAAGATTATGCCTGGTACGGCGGCGACGATACCTCAGATGAACTGTATGTTTTTCTTTCCTCCGAGTCCGGGTACCGGCGGCTGGATATCTACAAGACGATGCGCCGCGCATGGGCTCTCGCCTTCCACGCGCCTGCTCCCGATTTCGCGAGCTCTGAGGGCGAATACTCATTGACCGCGATCAGGCTTGACCGTGACTCGACGGGCCTGACTCTGGACGCGGATGTCGAGTCGTCCGCCCACCCTAAGGCAGGTCGCCGACACCTGCACGTTCTCGCCGCTGATTTCGTCTTCTCCCAATAACGAGACTGACTGGGCGGTTGGGGGCCCTTTTTCTGCGATGGGTCGGATGGTCCCAAACTTAAAGTATCACTTGAAGTCCAACACCTAAGTCCAACGTCGCCAACAACCTACGAGAGAGAGAACGTCACTGCCAGCCGCCCGCCCACGAATGACGGTGCCGCAGCGCCACATGGCGGAGCGCACCCTAAACTGCCACTTTCAGTTCGCGGCGATCGAAGTGAGGAAGTCGAAGTCGCCCGTCGGCGAAAGCTCGACGTTCGTGATGCGCGCGCGGTGGACGCAGATGTTGTCGTTGAACCAGAGGCTGATGTAGGGAACGTCCTCGGCCACGACTTGCTGCACGCGCGCGAAAATCGCTTTGCGGCGTTGCGGGTCCTGCTCGAGGCGCGCCTGCGCCAGCAGGGCGTCGAGCTGCGGATTGCGGTAGTGGCCGCGATTGGCCCCGTAGGGAGGCATCTGGTCGGAAGCAAACGCGAACTCGAAGAAATCGGGATCGGTGTTCACGCCGAGCCATCGCAATGTGAAAAGCTCGAAGCTGCCGCGCGTCACGTCCGCATAAAACGTTCCGAATTCCAGCGGCCGCAGCTCCAAGTCGACTCCCACTTTCTTCCATTGCTCGCGCAGCACGGAGCCCAGGAGGCGCGAGGACTCCTCAGTCGAAGTTTTGAGCGTGAGGTGCAGCCGCATGCCTCCAAGCCCCGCCCGCCGGGGATAGCCCGCGGCATCGAGCAATTGCTCGGCGCGCGCGGGATCGTAGGGATAGCGGGCGATATCCGGCGTATAAGCCCAATTCTCGGGCGGCAGCGGGCCGTCTGCGAGACGCGCCTGTCCCCGCAGGAGATATCGGATGATCTCATCGCGATTGGTCGCGCAGGCCAGCGCCTGCCGCACCTCGCGACGCGCGACCGCGGGGTCGTCGAAATTGAATGCGATATAGGTGTAGTGCGTGCCGGGCTGGTCGGCGACCGCGATTCCGGGATTGCGCGCCAGGACGGGCATCATGTCCGGCGAGAGCGAGCTCAATTCGAGATCGGCCGTGCCTTTTCGCAATTCGAGCGCGCGGACGATTGCCTCCGGCACGACTCGGAACCGCAATCGCGAAATCTTAGGCACGGCGCCGAAATAATCCGGATTGCGCTCGAGCAGGACCTCGTCGTCTTCGGTGGCGCTCACGAAACGAAATGGGCCCGTGCCCACCGGATGCCGGACAAAATCCGCGGGCGCACCCGCCGGAACAATTCCGACGGATGGCCGGACGAGTTTCCACGGAAAGGACGAGTGCGGCTCGCTCAGATGGAAGATGATCGTGGCGGCATCCGGCGCCTCGATCGAACTCACCATGTTGAAAGAGCCGCGCTTGGCCGTAACGATCGCTCCGACGATTCCAGGGGGAACTGTTCCCATGATCGAATCAAATGTGTATTTGACGTCCGCGGACGTGAGCGGGCGGCCATCATGAAAGCGAACTCCGGGCCGAAGATGGAACACCCAGGTCAGGGGATTAGGCTCGTCCCAACTCGCCGCCAAATCCGGCTGGATGTTCATTTTTGCGTCGAGCGAAACGAGGCTATTGAAGATCAGGCCGTCAATATCTTCGGATTGCGCGTCCGTGCCGATGCGCGGATCGAGATTGGCCGGCATGGATTCGATGAGGAACGTCACGGTGCCCGGCTCCGCGTGCGGCGCGCTGGAGCACGAAGAGAGGAGAAGGGAAGCGGCGAGACAGGGTAATAGCGCAGCGAAAATGAATTTGCATGCGCGCGGCATCGATTCAGCTTCTCGGTGGAGCGTAGCAGATTTTGCCGAGGATCGCGGGGCCTGCCGCCCCCGTCGCGCTTGGGACATTCGCGGGCCGATGATGAAACGTCTCCCACGCGAGTATTGCGAAGGCAAACGCTTCCTTCGCATGCTCGGGCAAGCCGAGGTCGCCGGAGGAGATCACGCGGATTCCGCCAAGCGCGGCGGCAATTTGGCCAACCAGCAGCGGATTGCGCGCGCCCCCTCCCGACACAATCAATTCTGCCGTGCCGGGGCTTCGAGGAACCCAGCGATGGATCGCGTCCACGATGGAAAGTGCAGTGAGCACAGTCGCCGTGCGAATCAGATCGGCGTTTCGCGCGCGGCGTGCGGCGGGATGCGCGAGCAGCCGACGAACGTATTCTTCGCCAAATTGCTCGCGGCCAGCGGTTTTGGGCGGCGGCCTGCGAAAATATTCGCCGGCCAGAAGCGAATCAAGCAATTTTGGAAGAAGCGTGCCGCGGGAGGCGATGCTTGCGTTGCGATCGAATTGTTGTTTGCCCCTCGTAGCGCGGCGAACGAGCGCGTCGATCACCATGTTGCCGGGGCCAGTGTCGAAGGCGGCGACGTCGTCCAGCGCCGCTCCGGCAGGGATGACGGTGATATTTGCGATCCCGCCGATATTGAGTGCGATTCGCGCGCGCCGGGTATCGCGGTAAAGGAAATAATCAACGAAGGGCACCAGCGGTGCCCCCTGGCCCCCGGCGGCAATGTCGGCCGGGCGAAAATCGGCGATGGTCGTGATGCCCGTGCGAGCCGCGATCACGGCTGGCTCTCCGATTTGGAGCGTCGAAGCGACGCGCGCGCCGAGAAACTGGTCGGGTGCGCCGCCGTGAAAAATGGTTTGCCCGTGAGAGCCAACGAGTGCGATGCGTTGCGGTCTAACGCGCAGCCGGCGGCAAGCATTCATCGCTGCGCGGGCAAATTCCTCTCCGACGCGGAAATTGAGACGGCTGATTTCTCCCGCCGATGCGGCCTTTCCTTCCGCCACGCGAAGAATTTCCTCGCGCAGGGCCTTGGGATAACGATGAGATGCAAAGCCTTCGAGCCGCGCCGATGGAAACCGGGCGCTGATATTCTCCGTGATGCGAACGAGAGCAGCGTCCACGCCGTCGGCCGACGTGCCCGACATCAGGCCCAAAACCAACGCCGTGTGGGGACGAGAGCGGCTCATGTGATTTGTTTTCTCAGTGCAGCGAGAAGATTGAGGGCATCGATGGGCTTGAGGTTATCGAGATCCGCGCGGCGTAACGCTTCGAGGATTTCACGGTCAATGGCGGTGAAGAGCGCGGGCTGCGCCGCCGAATGACCGTTTGATTCCGGAGCGCCGGGAGAGAGTTCCGTGCTCAATTCGTGCTCGGTTTCTTCATGGCGCTTCAGGATTTCACGCGCGCGTTCGATCACGGCCGGCGGCAACCCGGCGAGCCGCGCGACTTCGATGCCATAGCTCTTGTCGGCGCTGCCTTCTTCCACGCGGCGGAGAAAAATGATCTCGGTGGGCGTCTCGCGGACGGAGACGTGGACGTTCCGCACGCCGGGCAGAAGCTCGCCTAGTTCCGTCAGTTCGTGATAGTGCGTGGCAAACAGCGTGCGGGCCCGCGTATGCGCCTGCAAATGTTCGACGACGGCCCATGCGATGGAAAGGCCATCGAAAGTGGCCGTCCCGCGGCCGACCTCGTCGAGGAGGACGAGGCTCGCGGGCGTGGCCGTATTCAGGATTGCGGCGACTTCGCTCATCTCGACGAGAAACGTGGAACGGCCGCGGGCCAAATTGTCGGACGCGCCGATGCGCGTGAAGATGCGATCGGTGATCGGAAGCCGCGCTTGCTCGGCGGGAACAAACGAGCCCATTTGCGCCATGAGGACCGTGAGCGCCGCCTGGCGAAGATACGTGGACTTGCCGCCCATGTTCGGCCCGGTAATGAGGAGAATCTGGTGCGTCGCGGGATCGAGGTAGAGATCGTTGGGCACAAAGCGCTCGCCGCGCTGTTCGAGGAGGCGCTCGATCACCGGGTGGCGGCCGGCAACGATCATCAATTCGCCGGTGTCCACGAATTGCGGCCGAACGTAGTGCCGCGAAGCGGCGAGGCGCGCGAAGCATACGAGGACGTCCAGTTCCGCAATCGCGCCGGCGGTTCTGCGAAGGCGCGGCGCGTGCGTGCCGATCCACAGGCGCAACTCGTGAAAGAGCCGGCGTTCGATCTCCGCGATCCGTTGATCCGCATCGAGAACCTTGCGCTCATATTCCTTCAGCTCGGGAGTCGTATATCGCTCGGCGTTGACCAGGGTCTGTTTGCGCTCGAAATCCTGCGGAGCCAGATGAAGGTTGGCCTTCGAAATCTCAATGTAGTAGCCGAACACTTGGTTGTAGCGGATCTTGAGGGAAGCGATGCCCGTGCGTTTGCGCTCGCGCTCTTCCATCGCCGCGATGATCTGCTTGCTGCGCTGCGAGAGATCGCGCAACTGGTCGAGCTCCTCGTCGTAGCCCGCCCGGATGACGCCGGGATCCGAAGGCAGCGCGGGGGGATCGTCGGCAATGGCGCGCTCGACGCGCACGCGCACGTCCGCCAACTCGTCGAGCCGCTCGTGGATCTGCGCGAGCCTTGCGGCCTTGCATCGGGCCAGGAAGCCTCGCACCAGCGGGACCTGCCCGAGCGTTCGCCGCAAGCCAAGCAGATCGCGCGGCGTCGCGACCCCGAGCGTGATGCGCCCCGCGAGCCTCTCGAGATCCTGGACGCTCGCGAGGTCGCGGCGAATCTCTTCGCGCAGGACCGTTTGAGCCGCCAGATCGTCCACGGCATCCAGTCGCGCTTCGATTTCGACGCGGTCGACCTCCGGGCGCAGGATCCACGCGCGCAGCCGGCGCGCGCCCATGACGGTGGAAGTTTCGTCCAGCGCCGCAAACAAAGTGACGGCCGCGCCGCGCACCGCATCCTCCGAAAAGAGCGGCGCGGTCAACTCGAGATTCCGGACCGTCACCGCGTCGAGAACCAGCGCATCGGCTTGTTCGTAGTAACCGATTCTGTCGAGATGCCGCAGGGCGTCTTCCGCTTTTGTTTCTTCGGCTCCCTTCGCTGACGTTTCGCGCAGATAGTGGACCAGCGCGCCCGCGGCGCGCGTCGCCTCGGGGTGATCGGCCAGACCGAATCCTTCGAGTCCGGCCACGCCGAACTGTTCGCGCAGCAGGCGATCGGCGTAATCGAGGCGGAACGCCCACTCTTCAAGGCGCGTTTCGACAGCGTCGTAAAGATCGAAACGCGTGGCCGACCAGCCTTCGGAATCCGGCGAGCGCCCAGCAGGGAAAAGCCCCGCCTGGCGCGGCAGAAGAACCTCGCGCGGGCGGAGGCGGTTGAGTTCGTCGCATAACTTCTCGTCCGCGCCTGGCCCGGCGAATTCGGTCGCGCACGCCTCGCCGGTGGAGATGTCCACGTAGGCCAGGCCGACGGCGGAACCGGTGGCAGCGGGCGCGATGACGGCAAGAAAATTGTTCTCGCGCGGCTCGAGCAGTTGCAGATCGGTTGCCGTGCCGGGCGTGATCACGCGCACGACTTCCCGCCGCACAAGTTTCTTGCCCGGCCCCGGCTGCTCCATCTGGTCGCAAACCGCGACTTTGTATCCCGCGCGCAACAGCCGGGCGATATACGTCTCCGCCGCGTGATACGGCACGCCGCACATCGGCACGGGCTCTCCGCGTTCGCGATTACGCGACGTGAGGGTGATTTGCAATTCGCGCGAGGCGGCAATCGCGTCTTCGTAGAACAGCTCATAGAAGTCGCCCAGGCGGAACAACAACAACGCGTGCGGGTACCGCGTCTTGATCGCATGGTACTGGCGCATCAATGGGGTGGCAGGTTCGCTCATCGGATGGCCCGGCGGCCGCGCTGAGGCATTATACTCATTCACCGTGCAAGCCGTGCACAACGAGGTGGAGATCAAACTGGCGGTGCCGGATGTGGCGAGTCTGCGCCGCCGGCTGCGGCAGCTTCGCGCTCGCGAGATCACGCCCCGCGTTCTGGAACAGAACACGCTCTACGACACGCCCGACGGCGGACTCGCTCGCCACGGGCAATTGATTCGCTTGCGCTCGGAAGCGCCCGCGGCCAAGCCGAAGCGGGCGTCGCGTCCCGCGCGGGCAAAGGCCAATGCGCCGGCGATCCGCGCCTTGCTGACCTACAAGGGGCCTGTCCAGCAGGGGAACGAAGGGGTCGCATTGCTTGGCAAGCGCTTCAAGATTCGGGAGGAACACGAGGTCGAGATCGCAGACGCGCTGAAAATGCGGGCGATATTCGAAGCGCTCGGCTTGCGGCCGCTTTTCCGGTACGAGAAATATCGGACGGCTTACAGTTTGCCGCGCCTCGCAGGCGTCCTCATCGACCTCGATGAGACTCCTATCGGCACGTTTCTGGAAATCGAGGGCGACCCGGCGGGAATCGAACGGGCCGCGGCACTGCTCGGCTATCGTGCGAGCGACTACATCCTCCAGTCCTATGGCGCGCTGTATGTCAATGATTGCCGAAAACGCGGCGTCGCGCCGGGGGACATGCTCTTTTCGCCGCAAAAAAACGCCTGAAAAGTCATTCTTTGCTTGACAAAGCTGGGCACTCCCTTTAACTACTAAAATCTGAGGAGTGCTGTTTCCGATGAACGTTTCGACCGAATCGGAGCCTGGCCCTAGTGGCTTAGCGAGCAGTTTAGATTCGCGGGCCGATCCTTGGGCTGCGATGGCCTGGCTGGAGCCCTTGGGCCCTGCTGGAAACAGCGATTTGAGGGAACGCGTCGAGGTCTCACTCGGCTAGCGGTCATCGTCTTTTCTTTCCGGATGACCCGCGGTCGGGATTCCCACTCGATCGCGGGTTTTTTATTTGTGCCCGGCCAGGACGGCCCGGGCGCATCCGGAAGGAGGCACGATGCTGCATGCCACCGAACTTCTAGGCGGGGAAGCATACGATTCGGCCGGGAATTTCGTCGGCCGCGTGACCGAACTGTTTCTCGAGCCCGCCGACCAGCCCAATCGCGTGGCGCGGGTCCTCCTGGGCCGCGGAAGATACCTGCCGCTGGTTGCCCGCCACGACCACATCGGTTTCGTCGCTCCCGGGGTGATCAAGCTGAACGTCGAGGAAAAGGCGCTCGATTATTACGGCCCGAATGAGAGCTGGCTCGCCGTGGGCAAAGATCTCCTGGACCAGCAGATTATCGATACGAGTGGGCGCAAGGTCGTTCGCGTAAACGACATCGATCTCGAGGAGCAGCGCACCGACGGCACGGTCGAACTGCGCGTGACGCAGGTGGACGTTGGCTTGACCGGTGCGGCGCGGCGGTTGTTGCAGGGACTCGCTTCGCCGGGCTTGATTCGCCGTTTGCAGCACAAGCTCCCGACGCGCGTCATTCGCTGGGAGTTCGTGAATCTCATCGAGCCCGATCCTCTGCGCCGCGTCAAGCTCCGCATCACCAACCAGCAACTCGCCCGGATGCACCCGGCCGATCTGGCCGACATCATGGAGGAACTGTCTACCGCGGAGCGCCAGGGAATCATCGCTTCCCTCGACGAGGAAACCGCCGCGGAAGCGTTGGCGGAGTTGGACAAGCGATTCACCAAGGAAATCGTCGAGACCATGACTCCCGAGAAGGCGGCCGACATTATCGAGGAAATGGACCCGGACCAGGCCGCCGACGTCCTGGCCGACCTCGCCCCGGAAACCTCGCAGGAAGTGCTCGAGGAAATGCCCGGCAACGAAGCGCGCGATGTTCGCGCCCTCCTGCAATTCGAGGGGGACACCGCTGGCGGCATGATGAATACCGAATTCGTTTACGTGGGCGAAACCGCGCGGCGCGACGAAGTGGTGAATTGGATTCGCTCCCGCGACGTCAATCTCGAATCGCTCGACAGCGTATTCCTGGTCAACGGGGAAGCGCGTTTTGCGGGCGTGGTCGCCGTCGGGCGGTTGCTGCTCGCGGATCCCGAGCAGCAAATGGTGGAGCTGAAGTCCGATCCGCTGGTATCCGTCCGGCCCGACGCAAATGAAAAGGAGGTCTTCGACCTCTTCGACAAGTACAACCTGCGGAGCCTGAGCGTCCTGGACGAGAACAGCCGCCCAATTGGCTCTATCGCGGTGGACGACGTGATTACACGGATGCATCAAGAGCGATGAACCGGACTTCCATCACCGAACGGACCGAGGCTTGGCGCGAGCGCGTGAGCGGGTGGGGCAAGCGCACGCGCATGACGCGCCGCCGCTTGCTGCTATTTCTCGCGGTGATAGGCCCGGGTGTGATCACCTCGAACGTGGACAACGACGCCGGCGGCATATCGGTCTATTCGCAGGCGGGCGCGCAATTCGGCTACATGCTGCTGTGGTCGATCATTCCCATGACGATCGCCCTGTATGTCACGGAAGAGATGTGCGCGCGGATGGGCGTGATCACGGGCAAGGGCTTGTCGGACCTCATCCGCGAGGAATTTGGCTTCCGCCCGACGTTTTTCTTGATCCTGGCGGGCCTAGTGGTGGATATGGGCAACGTCGCGGCGGAATTTGCCGGCGTCGCCGCTTCGTCGCAGATTTTTCACGTCTCGAAATACATTTCCGTTCCGATCGCGGCAATCGTCGTCTGGGTGCTGGTGTTGCGGGGGACGTACCGCCAGGTGGAAAAGGTGTTCCTCGTTGCGTGCGTCTTCTACGCCGCTTACGTGTTTTCCGCGTTTCTGGCGCACCCGAATTGGCTTCAGGCGGCGAAGTACACGGTGATTCCCAGCATGCACCTCAACGCCGGGTATCTCCTGATGCTCACGGCGCTGGTCGGCACGACCATCGCTCCGTGGCAATTCTTTTACATGCAGGCGGCATTCGTCGAGAAGCGAGTCGGCAAGAAGCAATACCCGCAGGCGCGCGCCGACGTCATGATTGGCAGCATCTCCTGCATGGTCGTGGTCTTCTTCATTATTGTTTGCACCGGGGCGACGCTGTACGTCCACGGCCACCGCAACATCGTGGATGCGGGTGAGGCGGCTCAGGCGCTTGTCCCGCTCGCGGGACGCTGGGCCGGGCTGCTCTTTGCGTTTGGGCTGCTCAACGCTTCCCTGTTCGCCGCTTCGATTCTGCCGCTTTCGACCGCCCACGTCATTTGCGAGGGCATGGGGTTCGAGGCCGGGATCGATCACAAATTCCAGGAAGCTCCGATCTTTTACGGCCTCTACACCGGAATGATTGTCGTGGGCGCAGCGGTAATTTTAATTCCGAACGCGCCGCTGGAGAAAATTCTCATTCTCTCGCAGGTCGCCAATGGAATTTGGCTTCCGATCGTTCTGGTTTTCATGTTGCTTCTGGCGAATCGCCGCGACCTGATGGGCGAATTCGTGAACTCCCACACGTTTAACGTCGTTGCCTGGGTGACCACGGTCGCCATGATTGCCCTGACCCTGATCTTGGTCTACACAGCGATATTCCCCGTTCCCATGCCCGCCATCCTGTCCAGCCCCTAGTCTTCATGGCGAGGCCATCCCGAGTTGCGCTTGTTGCAGGCGATGGAGGGGTGTGTTAGTTTTCAACGTCAGGATCGTGCTGTTTCAATCCATTGCCAAGTTAGGCTGGTCAGGAAAGGGATCGTGAAGCCCCCGCAGCAATTGAAACCGGCCAATCAGGAAGAGGCCCGGCTGCTCGAGCAGATTGATCGGAAGCGGCTGCCCGAACACGTTGCCGTGATCATGGACGGCAACGGCCGGTGGGCGCAGCGGCGCCACTTGCCGCGCGTTGCGGGTCATCGCGCCGGAGTCCGCTCGGCGCGCGGCATTATCGAGACTTGCGCGAACTTGACGATTCCCGCGCTGACGCTCTATGCCTTCTCGATGGAGAATTGGCGCCGGCCGAAGGCCGAGATTGATTTCCTCATGCGCTTGCTGCGCGAGTATTTGCGCAGGGAATTGCCCGAAATTCACCGCAATAACATTCGCCTCATGGTGATCGGGCGGCTCGACCAGTTGCCCGCCGGCGTGCGCGCCGATCTGGACCGCGCCATGGAATTGACGGGGAGCAACACGGGAATGAAACTCGCGGTCGCACTGAATTACGGCGGCCGGGCGGAGCTGGTGGACGCCTTCAACTCCATCCTCGATCGCGTTCGGCACAACGGGATGGAAACCTTTCGAGTGGACGAGCAGACGATCGCGCGGAATCTTTACACCGCGGGATTGCCCGATCCCGATCTGCTGATTCGCACGAGCGGAGAAATGCGCATCAGCAATTTCCTTCTCTGGCAGATCGCTTACGCCGAGATTTACGTCACGGAGACGCTCTGGCCCGATTTTTCGCGTGCCGAGCTTTACCAGGCCCTGCTCGAATTCGAGCGTCGCGAGCGCCGCTACGGCGGCCTTGCCTCGAAGCCGCAGCGAGAGACTGCTTGACCCCCCGCTGATGCTTCGATCTCACCCCAGACTGTATCTCTATCGTGCGCGGCTGCTTCCGCGGGACCTACGTTGACTTCTCATCGCATCCTGACGGCGATTGTGCTGATTCCGGCGGTAGTCGGCATCATTTGGTGGGGCACGCCCGCGTTGGTCACGGCGCTGGCTGCACTGGTCGTTTTGCTCGCGTTGCTCGAATTCTTTGCACTCGGCGAACGCGTCGGCCTCCACGGCTATCGCTTCTGGACCTGCGCTGTGGCGATTGCGATGCTCATCCAGCAGTGGGAGGCGAGTCAGGCCGAGCGCACTGCCCTGACTCGCGAAACCGTAATTTTGCACGAGCCGGCGGGATTCACTCCTTCGGTGCAATTCCTGCTGGTCGTTTTCGTGATCGGGGCTGCGTTCTTGGCGGTATTCGGCCGCGCGCCGCTATCCGATATTCTTCCCGATCTCTCGATCAGTTCCGCGGCCCTTCTGTTTGTTGCGATGCCGTTGAGTCTGGGGATTCGGATTGACGCCGCCAGCCCGCGCTTGCTCCTTTTCGCCCTCGCGATGATATGGGTGGGCGACACGTTCGCCTATTTCACCGGGCGATGGTTTGGCCGGCTGAAACTTGCGCCTCAATTGAGTCCTAACAAGACCTGGGAAGGCGCGGTTGCGAATCTGCTGGGCTCTCTGATCGTGGCCGTCCTGCTCGCGCGCTGGGTGAATATTCCCAAAGTGCACATGGTCGCGATGGCGGCGCTGGGGAATATCGCCGGCCAGGTCGGTGACTTGCTCGAGTCGGCGTACAAGCGTTGTGCCGGGGCGAAAGATTCCGGTTCGCTTCTTCCAGGGCATGGCGGGATTCTCGACCGCATTGACGCCCTCGTTCTCTCACTCCCCGTGGTCTGGTACTATTTTCAATTGGTCGTCCTACGGCAATAGGGCGCTACGCTTTGCAGGGGAAGGCGCGCTTTGAAATCCATTTCCATTCTCGGCTCGACGGGTTCGATCGGACGCCAGTGCCTGAGCGTCGTTGAGTCCCTGCAGGGGCGTTTCGCCATCGTAGCGCTCGCCGCGGGCTCTAACCTCGACGAATTGACAGGACAGATCTCCCGGCACAGGCCGGAGCTGGTTTCCGTTTCCGATGCCGGCCGCGCCTCGGAACTCGCCACGCGACTTCGCGACATCGGCCATGCCCCGCTTCCGGAGATCCAACACGGCCCGGCGGGGCTGCTCGCCGTGGGAACCCACCCGAAGGCGGAAATTGTTGTTTCGGCCGCCGTTGGCGTCGTGGGTCTCGAGGCCACTTACGCGGCCGTGCGCGCGGGCAAACGCGTCGCGCTCTCAAACAAGGAAGTTCTCGTTGCCGCGGGGGAACTGGTCATGGCGGCCGTGCGCGAGAGCGGCTGCGAATTGCTTCCGGTGGACAGCGAACACAATGCCATCCACCAGTGCTTGCGCGCCGGCAGTCGGGGTGAGGTTCGCCGGCTCATCCTCACCGCATCCGGTGGTCCCTTCCGCCGCACTCCGCTTGCGCAACTCGAGCACGTTACGCCCGAACAGGCTCTGGCCCACCCGAACTGGCATATGGGGAAGCGCATCACTGTGGATTCGGCAACCCTGGTAAACAAAGGATTCGAGGTCATCGAGGCGCACTGGCTTTTCGACATGCGCCCCGACCAAATCGACGTCGTCATTCACCCACAGTCCACGATTCACTCGATGGTCGAGTACGTGGACGGTTCTATCTTGGCGCAACTCGGGCCGACCGACATGCGCATGCCCATTCAATATGCGCTAACCTACCCCGAGCGGGTTGCATCAAATGGTGTGGAGTTGGATTGGACGCGACTGCGCCGCTTGGACTTTGAGAGGGTTTCGACCCGCCGGTTTCCGTGCTTGCGGCTTGCGCGCGAGGCATTGCGGAAGGGCGGCGCCTGGCCTTGCGCTTTTAATGCGGCTGACGAAATAGCTGTTGCCGCGTTTCTCGATCGAAGGCTGGCGTTCTCCTCGATCGCGCGCGTAATCGAGCGGGTCCTCCACGATACTCCGCGCGTGAGATTTGGCAGCATCGCCGACGTTCTCGATGCGGATCGGGAGGGGCGGCGCAAGGCGACGGAAGAAGTGGCGCGCCTCGCCGAGCAGCCGGGCACGCGATCGGCGGAGATTTGAGTCACCGGCCGGATTCAAACAGGGAAGAGACATAGACGAGCATGGCATTCAACATAATTACGACCGTAATCGGAGTAGCTGTCGGACTCGGGCTGGTGATCCTTGTCCACGAATGGGGCCATTTCATGGTCGCAAAGGCCTTCGGTGTCCGCGTGGACGTATTTTCGATCGGATTCGGCCCCAGATTGTTCGGCGTGAAAAAGGGTACGACGGACTACCGGATTAGCGCTCTGCCGGTCGGCGGATACGTCCGTATGGCGGGAGACAGTTCTTTCGAGGAGCGCAAGCACGAGCCGGACGAGTTGCTCTCCAAGCCGCGTTGGCAGCGCGTTCTAGTCGCCCTGGCCGGGCCCGCGATGAACATCCTCACGGCTTTGGTCATCGTGGCGGGGGTCTCGATGTACGGCACGGAAGAGCCCGCCTATCTGGACCAGCAGATTCAAATTGCAGGCGTGTTCCCGGATTCCCCCGCTCAGCAAGCGGGATTTCAGCCCGGTGACCACATCGTCGAGTTGGATGGCGTTCAGAATCCTACCTGGGACCGCTTGCGCCTGGATTTGCTGTTTTCTATCCCGGGAAACTCGCTTCAAGCGACCGTGGATCGCAATGGCACGCTTCTGCCGGTAAAGATTGAAGCCGGCATGGATGAAATATCGGCTGTCGGTTTTCCCGTTCCGCCGCAAGTACTCATCGGGGACGTCATTTCGGGTTCGCCGGCGGATCGGAGCGGACTCAAGCCCGGCGATCACGTTCTTTCGCTTGACGGCTCGCCAATTTCCAATCCAGCGGATTTGAGCACACGTGTCCAGCAGTCCGGCGGGCGTCCCATCCAATTGCTCATCGATCGCGGCGGTCACCAGCGCCTGATTGAAGTCCGGGCCGCGCGGGGTGAGTCACCCAGAGGCGGTCAGATCTGGCAGATTGGTGTTGAAATTGGACCTGATTTTCCGACGATCATGCGCAGTTATTCTCTCTTGGGAGCTATTGGCCACTCGGTCGAGTTCAACATGTATCTGACGAAGCAGATTGTCTACATCGTCGGAGACCTCTTCCGCGGCAAGGTTTCGCTCAAGCAGCTTGAGGGGCCGCTCGGAATCGCCCGGGAATCGGGACGCGCCGCCCGCGGCGGGGCGCGAGAGCTCCTTCTCCTGATGGCGGCGATCAGTTTGAATCTCGCCGTAGTCAATCTCCTTCCATTCGGCCCGCTCGACGGCGGCCACATCCTTCTTCTCGCAATTGAAGGCGGAATGCGCCACGATCTAAGCATGCGGGTGAAGGAACGCTTCGTCACCGTAAGCGTGGTTTTCCTCCTGCTTGTTTTCGGCGTCGTCATGTACAACGACGTGTTAAGATTGTTCCCGCACCACTGAGATTCTGCGCATGCAAGCCTCCGCTGCACACCGCGTCTCCACCGGCGAGCGCATTAACGTTGGCGTCCGTCCGGGCCGCCTCGAAAAGGCGCTCACGAAGCGCCGCGTGCGTCTCACGCGCCAGCGCCGCGTATTGCTGCAAGTGATGGATCGCGCCGAGCGGCATCTCGACGCCGGCGAAATCCTCGAACGCGCGCAACGCCTCGATCGCCGCGTTCATCGCGTCACGGTCTATCGCACGATCGATCTCCTCAAGCGCCACGGCCTGATCGATGAGCTCGATTTGCTCCATCTCCGCGGCGACCAGCACTTCTACGAAAGCCACGGCCCGCGCGACCACATTCACGTCGCCTGCTTGCGCTGCGGCAAAGTTCGCGAATTTGAGTCGAAGTTGTTCGAACGATTGAAACGGCAAATCGCGCGCGATTGCGGGATGGATATCACCGTCACGCGCACCGAGGTCGGCGGCTACTGCACGAATTGCCGGCCCGAACCACGCGCTTAGCCAGGATTCCTCACCAGGTTGGGCAATCCGATACAAATGATGGCGATTTTCTCTGCGTATCTCTGCGTACTCCGCGTCTCTGCGTTATCCTTTGTTCTTCCTCAGCCCTTATACGGCGTGTCCTCAGGAAAGGATGACGCGGAGGCGCCGAGAGCGCTAAGGCACGCAGAGAAATACAGGATCGACCGCGCCTTCTCATTCCTGCCTGCCGGTAGCCAGGCTTGCGGCTGGTGAGAAATGCGGGTTAGCGTCGCGGGAGCGCCTTCAGGAATTCCTTCGCTGCTTCCAGGTCTTGGGTGATCTGCCCGCGGAGTTCCTCGACGCTTGCAAACTTTTGTTCGTCGCGCAGCCGTTCGAGAAACCGGATTTCAATGCGGCCTTGCACGAGGGTCTCGGCAAAATCGAAAAGGTGGCTTTCAATCGAGAGGTTCCCGCCGTCCACGGTCGGCCTCACGCCGACGTTTGTCGCGGAGCCATACGTTCCGCCGCCCACGCGCGTCTCCGTGACGTAGACGCCTCTCTTCGGCAACAACTCCTGCTCGGCCACGAGATTCAACGTGGGGAAGAGAATCGCTCGCCCGCGCCTCGCCCCAGCGCGAATCGGCCCCGTCAGGCTGAACGGATGGCCCAGAAGCCGCGCAGCCTCGCCGACGCGCCCCTCCGCAACCGCCGATCGAATGGCCGTGCTCGACACGACCTCGCTGCCGAGCTTCACCGGCTGCACCAACTCCACGGAGTATCCGAACCGGCGCGCGCCGGCTTCGAGCATGGGCACGTCGCCCTCTTGGCGGTGCCCGAAACGGAAATTCGGCCCAATGAGAATCGCCGCCATCGCGAGCTTTTCCGCCAGGATTCCGCGCAAAAACTCTTCGGCGGAAATGCGCGCCAGTTCGGCGTCGAATTTCAAGACCAGCGCGGCCTCAATCCCCATCGCCGCGAATCCTTCGAGCCGTTGCTCGATCGTGGCAATGAGCGGAGGCGCTTCCGCGGGACGCAGCACCCGTAGCGGATGCGGATCAAACGTGACCACTCCGGGCACCAAGCCCCCTTCGCGCGCTCTCGCCACGACGCGCGTGAGGACTTGCTGGTGGCCGAGGTGCAGCCCGTCGAAGCAGCCAATCGTCAACGCCGAACGCTTCTTCGCCGCGCCGCGACCGCCGTAGCGCGCCTGCCATTCTTCGGGCGACCGAAGCACTTCGAGCGCCATCAGAGTCGCACCTCGAATTCGAGGCCGTCGTACGCAAGCTGCACGTTCGCGAGCCCCATCGACGCGAGCCGCGCGTTCGTTGCCGCATGCGGCAATTCGTGCGCGATGTGCGTGAACCATGCCCGCCGCGGTTGGATCTCTCGCACGAGTTCGACGGCCTGTTCGACGGTCTGATGCATTGGATGCGGCGTGTCGCGCAGTGCGTCCATGATGAAATCATCGAGCCCGGCCAGCAGCGCCTTCGAGGAATCCGGAATGTGGCTGAAGTCGGTCAAGTATGCCGTTCGCCCAAAGCGGAAGCCGAGCACGGTGAACTCGCCGTGCGCCGCGGGCACGGGCGTGAACGTCACGCCCATCAGCTCGAACGGCCCTTCGATCGCGTGTAATTGCACCCGTGGAATCGCCGTCCCCGGCGGCGCGGCGTCGAAGACGTATGCGAACGTTCGCCGCAGCGTTTCCAGCGTCGCCGCCGATCCGTACACGGGCATCGCGATTTTCTGCCGGATGTTGAACGGCCGGATGTCGTCGAAGCCGAGGATGTGATCCGCGTGCGCATGCGTCAGCACGACCGCGTCTAGCCGGTCGACCTTCGCTTCGAGCGCTTGAAAACGAAAATCAGGCGTCGTGTCGATGACGACGTTTTCTCGTCCCCGGCTCAGCAAAATCGAAGGGCGCGTGCGCCGGTCGTGCGGATCGCTCGATTCGCACACCGGGCAGTGGCAGCCGAGCGTGGGCACTCCCATCGAGGTTCCGGAGCCAAGCACGCGCAGCCGCAGAGTGTTCGTCTGCGCGGCGGTCGGCGAGGAGGATGCGTTCAAGTGCGGGACTTGGCCTTTTCTTGCATCGCCTGCGCCGCGACCTTGGTCATTTCCATGAACGTGAGCTTCAAGCTGCCCAGGACGTCCAGCAACAGGCGGTCTTCTTCCGGCGTGAGATGCCCGCGCGTTTTCTCGCGCAGAGCGTCCAGCATGTCGATCAGTTCTCGCGCGCCTTCGAGATCCAGCATCGGCTGGCCGCTGCGCGGGTCCGGATACGCGCCGAGGAGCATCGCGGCGTTCTGCGCGATGAAATTCACCAGGGACTCGAACCCGCGCATCCCCTCCGGCGCATCGGCTGGCGGCTCGGGAGCGGTCTCCTCTTTTTGCGGGGAGGGCACTGCCACTGGTCCGGCTGCCTTTGCCGCGCTCGGCACCACTTTCGGAGCGGACGGCGGCTCCTCGCGCCTGATCTTTTCTTCGGCTGCGACTTCTTCCCGCAATTCGCCCTCGGCGGTAAAAAGCCGGCGGTCCACTACCTTGAATGTCTCGTCGTGTTTGGGGTCGGCCAACGGAGTTTCCCTCAGAATCTGCGAATTGCGCTTTATTTTCAATTCAGTCTAGCATCCGCCGCACGCCGCCCACAAGCCCGCCCGCGCCTGGGTCGTGGGTCATTTTCAGCAGGCAGCGAGGGGCCACCTCCAGCCGCCTAGCCATGCTCCGAAAAGGGCGTTTCTCGCGCAGCGTTCGGGTTGGGTGGAGATAACCCCGCAGCCGCCAGCAAAAAACCACTTGTCCGATCAGCGCGTTACACGGGCAAGGGGCCGATGTTCGTAGGGTGAAGAGCGGTTTTCGTCCACGACTGCCGATCCGGAATATAATGAAACGCATTGGCCATGAAGCTCTTCCTCGCTACCGTCCTGCTGTCGTTTGCACTCCCCGCTTCTGGGCAGAACTACCCGCAAGAGACACAATGTAAGGGCGTAGTTCACGGCGTTGTCCTCCGGCAAAACGGCCAGCCAGTTGGCGATCTTAACGTCGTGCTCTTCCCAATAGGCGTCGACTTAGCGATCGTCCTTCCGCAAATGAAGACAGACCAGCAAGGCGAATATCGCTTCGAACATGTGTGCCCTGGCAGGTACAGCGTCCTCGTTGAGGATGAAAAGGCGGGCTATCCACTTTCAAGTCCATACCTGAATTGGTTTCTCTACGGTACCCGGGTTCCAGAAGTTAAAATCACAGACGTGCGCTCAGACGCTCACCTTACCGTGAACGTTCCCCCGAAGCCCGCGCAACTCCAAGTCCGTCTAACAAACAGTAGAACGAAAGCCAAAATCGCAAGAGTTGACGTCGAATTGAAGGCCAACCGAAAGCGAACCATGAAAACTTACTGTGATGAGTCCCAATACATGTCGTGCGACAGTGAGTTTTTTTTCTTGGTCCCCCCGGGCGAAGATGTGTTCCTGCATGTCACTTCCAATGGATTTCAGGAGTGGAAGGAAAGTGCTGGACGCGGCAAACTCATTCACCTTCGACCCGGGGAAGTGCTCACAATTAACGTGGAACTGGACCCCATCCAGAATTGACTGGGCCAGTTTTTCTTCCGACCGGGCAACCGGATCAACCAGCCCGCGGCGACAATTTGACACATTCGCCGCGCCCTGCCTATATTCATAAATTCTGGCCTATGCGCTGGCTCGAACAAGCAATCCGCGAGTACGAACACGCCCGCTGGACCACTGACGACAATCGCCGCGTCCTCCCGTTCGGATGGGGCCTCGAACACATCGGCGGGCGCCGCGACGACCCGGACCCGCGCGGCTATCTCAAACGCTGGGTTCCCGAGACAATCGCCCACAGCGCCCAATGGTTCGCCACGACGCCTCCCGAATCTTTCGAGCTAGTCTCTGAGAACGGCACCGGCGGGCCCAATCTCGTTCTCACGTTTCCCAGCGGCGTTGCGTCTCCTTGGGCGGAAAACAATAGCGTCGTCGGGCGTTTCTTCCCCGCTCGCGCGAACGGCGCCGCCGTCGTCGTTCTCCCCAACTGGAACGCGAAATGGAACGGCCAAGTCAATCTCTGCCGCTGGCTGAACCGGCTGGGCATCACGGCGTTGAAGATGTCCATGCCGTATCACGATCGCCGCGCGATTCCGGGCCACGAGCGCGCCGATTACTTGGTTGGGCCAAACGTCGGCTTGACGCTTCAGGCCAATCGCCAAGCCGTCACCGACACACGGCGCTGCCTGCGCTGGCTCGAATCGCAAGGTTACACGCGCCTCGGACTGCTCGGCACGAGCATCGGCTCCTCGGTGGGGTTTATCACCATGGTGCATGACCGCAGCATTCGCGCGGGCGCATTCCTGCACGTCTCGCGAAATTTCGGCGACGTCGTGCGCACCGGCATCACGACCGCGCACGTCTGGGAGGGCTTGCACAGCAACGTGAGCGAATCGGAAATCGCCACGTTTTGGGAGCCGATCAGCCCGCATCCGTATCTCGACCGTTTTGCGGGCTCGACGCAGAAAATGCTGGTGGTCACCGCCCGATACGATCCGTCCATGTGGCCGGAGCTCTCCGAGCAAATGATCGCCGAGATGCGAGAGAAGGGAATTGACTTCGAGCTTCTGCGCTTGCCGTGCGGCCACTATTCGCTCGAGTTGCCGCCGTTCAGTTGGGCCGCGGGCGGCCGCTTGGGGCGATTCCTGTTTGAAAATCTCGCGTAGACCCGGCTATTCGAGGAACTTCGAGAATTGCCCGCTGGCGATGAGGATTGCCACTTTCTCGATGTCCGGCGCGAGCGAACGATCGGCATCGAGGCGCGCCGAGCGCGACCGAACCAGCTCCTTGGCCTTTTCAGCTTCCACACCCGTCGTCAGTGGCGCAAGCAAGTCAATTCCCTGGCACGCGGCCATCAATTCAATCGCGAGGATGCGGCGCGAATTTTCGAGCATCGTCCGCAGGCGCCGTGTTGCAGCCATGCCCATCGAGACGTAGTCTTCTTGATCGCCGGAGGTCGGAATCGAATCCACCGAGTGCGGAGTAGCGAGCGCCTTATTCTCGCTGGCGAGCGCCGCGGCCGTAACCTGCGCCAACATGAACCCTGAATTGAGCCCCGGGTCCGAAGTCAGAAACGCGGGCAAGAGGCTCGTGTGCGGACTGGTCATGTGCGCGATGCGCCGCTCCGAGATTCCGCCCAGTGTGGCGAGCGCCACGGCCAGTTGATCCGCCGCCATCGCCAATGGCTGGCCGTGAAAGTTTCCGCCGCTGAGCACGGCCCCCTCGCCCGCTGCGCCGCCTGCCTTGACGAACACGAGCGGATTATCGGTTGCGCTGTTGAGCTCGATCTCCAGCGTCGCGCGAACCTGCGCGAGTGCGTCGCGCACCGCACCGTGCACTTGCGGCGTGCAACGAAGGCTGTAGGCATCCTGCACGCGCGGATCGTGTTTGGCAGAGCGGTGCGATTCGCGAATCTTGCTGCCGCGATTGAGCTTGGTCAGGTTCTGCGCGACGAGCGCGTGGCCGGGATGAGGTCTCGCCCTCGCGATCCGCGCGTCAAACGCCGCGGGGCTTCCTCGCAGCGCGTCCATCGAAAGCGCGGCGGCCACGTCCGCCGCGTCGGCGAGAATCTTTGCCTCGCCGAGCGCGAGCGCGAGCAGCGCCAGCATGCCTTGCGTGCCGTTGAGCAGTGAGAGGCCCTCTTTCGCTTCGAGCGCAAGCGGCGCGATCCCGGCCTGCTGCATCGCGTCGCGGCCGGGCAGGTGCGAGCCTCGGTATATGGCTTCGCCCTCGCCGATGACCACCAGCGCGAGGTGCGCGAGCGGCGCCAGGTCGCCCGATGCGCCGACGGATCCTTGCGACGGAATCACAGGATGCACGCCGCGATTCAGCATCGCGCACAGCACTTCAACCACGATCGGGCGCACGCCGCTCAATCCCTTGGCAAGCGCGTTTGCGCGCAGGAGCATCACCGCGCGAGTCTCGGTCTCGCTGAGCGGCGTGCCAACGCCGCAGGCGTGGCTGCGAATCAAATTGAGTTGCAGCTTGCGAATCTGGTCGGAAGAAATGCGCACGTCGGCAAGTTCGCCGAAGCCGGTGTTGACCCCGTACGTGGATTCTTCCGCTTCGACGATGCGGTCGATTACGGCGCGTGAAGCGAGCATCGCCGCGCGCGCCGCCGGCGCAAGCTCACATTCCGCACCAGCCCGCGCGACGCTCTCGACCTGCGAGAGGGTGAGATCGTTTCCGGTGAGCGCGATGGTCATGATGGTTTGGGAGTGCTTGCTGCCGGATGCGCCCCGATCCCGAAATATTTGCGATATTTCTCCGGCAGGGATCTTGGCCGCCCGAGGCGGTTGCAAAAGGCGTGGTAGGTTTCGCCGGTAGCGAGCAGTTCGCCGCTGGCGTCGTTGAAGATTTCGTAGCCGATACGCACCGTGCGCTTGTTCGATTCCGTCACACGCGCGCGAATGCGCAGAATGTCGTCGTAACGCGCCGGGCGAAAGTGGCGGATGCTCGCGGACGCCACGGGCAAAAAGCAGTCGTCCTCGGTCTCCATCTTCTTGTATTCGACGCCCGCATTGCGGATGAATTCCGTGCGGCCAATCTCAAAATAAACGAAATAATTCGAGTGATAGACGACGCCCATCTGGTCCGTTTCCGCGTACCGCACGCGGATAAGCGTATCGAAATAATCGCTCATTGGACGCCGAGTTTAGCAGAGTCGGGAACGAAGCCGCAGCCGCTTGGGTCCGTCATCGGGCGCCTGGAAGCCCGCCTCAGTGCCCGGTCCATTTCGGCGCACGCTTTTCGAGGAATGCGGCGAGTCCTTCCTTGAAATCCGAAGTTCGGCGGACGGCAGCGCTGGCAGCGATGGCAGACGCAAGTTCGCGATCCACGTCCTCCGCCGCGCTCGCAATCAGAAGACGTTTGGTTTGGGCGATGCTCGAAGGGCTCGCCGCCGCGACGACGGATGCGATTTCGCGCGCCCGGTCAAGCAGGCAGTCTCCTGCAACGACCATCGTGACGAGGCCGAGATAGTGTGCTTCCTGCGCGTCGAAAATGCGGCCGCTGAGCAATAGCTCCCGCGCGTTCTTTTCGCCGATCTGCCGCGCCAAAAACACGGACACAAACGCGGGAACAAATCCGATGTTCACTTCGGTGTAGCCGAATTTGGCGTCCGGCGAGGCGAGCGTGAAGTCGCAAAGCGTCGCAAGCCCACATCCTCCGGCGATTGCCGCGCCGTTCACGGCTGCGATCGTGGCCTTGGGAAAGCCCCAGATCCGGCGGAAGAGGTACGCCGTGCGCCGGCTGTCTTCGAGTTGCTGGCCGTGAGGTGCATTCGCCGATTCGCGCAGCGCCTCCAGATCCATGCCCGCGCAAAAGGCTTTGCCTGCGCCGGTCAGAATCACAACGCAAACGGGTCCGGCCTCGATCTCGTCAAATGCGGCGAACAGATCGTCGATCATTTGGGGAGAAATGGCGTTTCGCTTGTCGGGGCGATTCAGGGTCAGCAAAGCGATGCGGCCTTCCGTGGCCAGTTTGATTGTCTCGAAGTTCATGGTTCACCCCACACGCAGCGGAGTAACGTCCGTCCCTCGCGGCAGCGCTCGATGCGCGCCCTCAGTGTAATCCCATCCCAGGTTCAGTTCACCAGCGTCGCGTTGGCATACTTCCCGCGAAGCCGCTTGGTCCGTTCGACGAGCGCCACCAAACGGTCCGGCGCAATTCCCGCGTCCACGCCGCGAGCCGAAAGCGCTTCCACGGCGGTTTCCGTGGCGATATTGCCCACGAGATCGTCGCCGGCAAAAGGACACCCGCCCAGCCCGGTCAGCGCGCAGTCGAACCGCCTGCATCCTGCGTCGTAAGCGGCGAGAATGTTTTCCATTGCTGTCTCGGGCCGGCTATGCAGATGAACTCCCAGTTCGATTCCGGCGACGTGCTCCTTCACCCGGCCAAACAGTTCGCCGATGGCCTTTGCGCCCGCCGTGCCCGCCGTGTCCGCCAAAGACACCGTGCGCACTCGAATGTCTTTGAGCCATTCCAGCGTGTCTTCCACAATCTCCGGTCCCCACGGCTCGTCGTACGGATTCCCGAATGCCATGGAAATGTAGATGACGAGTTGCTTGCCCGCCGCTTTTGTCGCTTTCTGAAGTGTCTCCACCAGCGTGCGCGATTCCCCGCGCGACATGTTGGCGTTGGCCCGGCGGAAATAAGCCGAAATCGAATACGGGTATCCGATCGTCGTCACGCCGGGCGTCGCGAGCGCCCGCTCCATCCCGCGCTCGTTCACGACGATGCCGATGATTTCCGGCAACGCCGCATCCTGGGGCAGGGAATCGAGCAGGCGCTTCATCACTTCCTCGCTGTCCGCCATCTGGCGCACGTGCTTCGGCGAAACGAAGCTCACTGCATCGATGTGCCGAAAGCCGCTTTGAATGAGCGCCGCGAGGTACTCGGCCTTCTCCTCCGCAGGAATGATTTGAGGGAGTCCTTGCCAGGCGTCGCGAGGACACTCGATAAGCTTCACGGAATCCATGGGCCGTTTTCTCTTTCCGTCGCGCTGGTCTTTGATTCAGCGGCCATTATCGCTCAGGTTTGCAGGACTCCGGTGCGAAACTCGCGCACTTCCGCGTTCAGCGCCGCAGCCTCGAGCGCCCAGATCAGCGCGTCGCGCGTTTGCGCCGGATCCAGAATCGCGTCCACCCACAAACGCGCGGCAGCGTAACGCGGGTCCGTCTGGCGTTCGTACGCCGCGCGAACGGATTCGTATAGCTCCGCTTTTTCCTTCTGCGTCAGCTTCTTCCCTTCGCGCTCGAACTGCTTCAGCTTGATTTCAACGAGCGTGCTCGCGGCGGAATCGCCGCTCATCACGGCGTAGCGAGCGGTCGGCCACGCAAAGATGAAACGCGGGTCGTAGGCCTTGCCGCACATCGCGTAGTGGCCCGCCCCGAAACTGCCGCCGCAAATGACCGCGATTTTCGGAACGACGCTATTGGCTACGGCGTTCACCATCTTCGCTCCCGCGCGAATGATTCCGCTCCACTCGGCTTCCTTGCCCACCATGAAGCCGTTGACGTCGTGAAGGAAAACCAGCGGCACGAGATTCTGATTGCAATCCATGATGAAGCGCGCCGCTTTGTCCGCGGCCTCCGTGTAAATCACGCTGCCGAATTCCATGCGGCGCTCGCCCGTGGCGGAGTCGATCGTCGGCACGTGTTTCTTCTGATTCGCGACGATTCCCACCGCCCAGCCGCCGATGCGCGCGTACCCGCACAGCACGGTTTGCCCGCGCTCGGCGCGGTACTCTTCCCAGCGGCTGCCGTCCACGATGCGCGCCAGGATCTCGCGCATGTCGTACTGCCGCGCAGGGTCCGACGAAAAAATCCCGTAGATTTCCTCGGCGGGGAAACGCGGCGCTTCGGGTGCAACGCGATCGAAGCGCGGCGCGGGCGGATGTCCCATCTTGTCCACCAGGGAGCGAATCCGCTCGAGGCACGCTTTGTCGTCGGGTTCGCGAAAATCCACGGTGCCGCTGATTTGCGCGTGCATCTTCGCGCCGCCGAGTTCTTCCGCCGAAACCTTCTGGCCGATGGCGGCCTGCACGAGCGCCGGTCCGGCGAGAAAAAGGCCTGAGCCTTCGGTCATCAGAATGTGGTCGCACATGACGGGCAGATACGCGCCGCCGGCCACGCACATGCCCATGATCGCCGTAATCTGCGGAATGCCCATCGCGCTCATCACGGCGTTATTGCGAAACACGCGGCCGAAATCATCCGTGTCCGGGAAAACGTCTTCCTGCAAGGGCAAGAATATTCCGGCCGAATCGACGAGGTAAATCGTCGGAATGCGATTGTCGATCGCAATGTTCTGCGCGCGAATCACCTTCTTCGCCGTCATCGGGAAGAAGGCCCCGGCCTTCACCGTGGCGTCGTTCGCAATCAGCATGACGAGCCGCCCGCAAACGCGCGCGAGCCCCGTGATCGCCCCCGCTGCGGGCGCGCCGCCCCACTCTTCGTACATTCCATGCGCGGCGTAGAGGCCGAGCTCGAAGAATGGCGTGTCGGGGTCAATCAATTTGGCGATGCGTTCGCGCGCGGTCCAGCGGCCCTTCTTATGCTGCGATTCGATCGCCTTTGCGCCGCCGCCGTGTTGCAGCGCGAGTTCCTCGTTCTTGATCTCGATGAGGAGATCCACGATCCGGCGCGTGTTCTTTTGATATTCGGGCGAGCTGGAATTGATTTTGGTTTCGATGTCGGAGCTGGACAAGAATGTGCTCCTCTGCGGCGGCCGGACTCAGGAGTGGGCCGGCACGCGTTCGAGAACGAACTTCACAATATCTTGCGTCGATGTGCCGGGGAGAAAGATTTCGGCTATGCCAGCCTTTTTAAGGCCCGCGATGTCCGCCTCGGGGATGATGCCGCCGACCAACACGAGAATGTCCTGCATGTGCTTCTCGCGAAGCAGGTCCATCAGGCGCGGGCAGAGCGTGTTGTGCGCGCCGGAGAGAATGGAGAGCCCGATGACGTCGACATCTTCCTGCTCGGCGGCGGAGGCGATCATTTCCGGTGTTTGCCGCAATCCGGTATAGATGACTTCCATGCCCGCATCGCGCATCGCGCGCGCAATAATCTTTGCGCCGCGGTCATGGCCGTCGAGGCCGGGCTTCGCAATCAACACGCGAATTTTCTTGTCCGTCATTCTCTGCGAATCTCTGCGAGTCTCGGTTGGAGAGTCCAGCGGAAGAAGATAACGCAGAGGCGCAGAGAACGCAAAGACTCGCAGAGCAGAAAAAGGATAACGCGGAGGTCTGCCTGCTGGCAGGCTCGCGCAGCGTCACACAGCCGGTTCTAGGTGATTGCAGTTTCTGTGTAAGTGCCGAAGACGTCCCGAAAGGCATCACAGATTTCGCCTAGCGTGATGTAGGCCCGCACAGCATCGTAAATGAACGGCATCGTGTTCTCCGTGCCTTCGGCGGCCTTCCGCAATGCCGAAAGCGTTCTTGCGACGGCGTCCGAGGAGCGCTCCGCGCGAAGTTTCCGCAGCCGCGCTTCCTGGTGCCGCGCGACGGACTCCCCAATCTGAAGAATCTCAATCGGTTTTTCGTCGCTCACGAATTCGTTCACGCCGACGATGATCTTCTCCTTGCGGTCCACGGCGATTTGGTAGCGGTAGGACGCATCCGCGATTTCGCGCTGCGGATAGCCGCTCTCGATCGCTGGGACCATGCCGCCGAGCGCGTCGATCTTCGCGATGTAGTCCCACGCGCCGCGCTCGACTTCGTTGGTCAGGGCCTCGACGAAATAAGATCCACCGAACGGGTCCACTGTGTTCGTCACGCCGGTTTCCTGGGCCAGGATTTGTTGCGTGCGCAGCGCGAGGGTCGCGGCGGACTCGGTGGGGAGCGCCCACGCCTCATCGAGCGAATTGGTGTGCAGCGATTGCGTGCCGCCGAGCACGGCGGAAAGCGCCTGCAACGCGGTACGGACGACGTTGTTCATGGGCTGCTGCGCTGAGAGGGAACAGCCCGCGGTCTGCGAGTGGAATCGCAGCGCCCACGAGCGGGCCGTGGCCGCGCCGAAGCGATCGCGCATCGTCTTGTACCAGATGCGGCGAGCGGCGCGGTATTTCGCAAGCTCTTCGAAAAAGTCGCTGTGCGCGTTGAAGAAAAACGAAAGCCGAGGAGCAAATTCGTCCAGCGCGAGTCCGCGCTGGATGCCTCGCTCGACGTATTCGATGCCGTCGCGCAGGGTAAACGCCAGTTCCTGGATCGCCGTCGAACCCGCCTCGCGAATGTGGTAGCCGCTGATGGAGATCGGGTTGAAGCGCGGCGTGCGCTTGGCGCCGAATTCAAACGTGTCCACAACCAGCCGCAGCGAAGGTTCCGGCGGATAGATGTACTCCTTCTGCGCGATGTATTCCTTCAGGATGTCGTTTTGCAACGTGCCGGAAATCTTGCGCCAGTCGGCGCCTTGCTTTTCCGCTACGGCCAGGTACATCGCCCAAATAATCGCGGCCGGAGAGTTGATCGTCATCGAGGTCGTAACGCCGGCCAGGGGAATCTGGTCGAAGAGCGCTTCCATGTCCGCGAGCGAGCTGATTGCGACGCCGCATTTTCCGACTTCGCCCTCGGAGAGCGGATGGTCGGAGTCGTAGCCCATCAGCGTCGGCAGATCGAATGCCACGGAGAGGCCCGTCTGCCCTTGCGAAAGGAGGTAACGGAAGCGGCGATTGGTGTCCTCGGCGGTGCCGAAGCCCGCGAACTGGCGCATAGTCCAGAGACGCGTTCGGTACATGGAAGGGTGAATGCCGCGCGTGTAAGGCGGCTTGCCCGGGGAACCGAGGTCGCGCTGCGCGTCCCAATGGGCGAGGTCGGCTTGCGTGTAGAGAGCGCGGATGGGATGTCCCGAAATCGTTGTGAATTCCTTGGAGCGTTCCGGAGACTGCGCGAGGAGCGGCTTAAGTGTGTTCCTCTCCCACTCGAGTTCGCGAGCGGAAGGGCGGCGCGGTTGGACGCCGGCCCCGGCTGGAGATTCTTGCTTGTCTTTAGCTTTCATTTGGCCGCGAACGGCTTCGAGTTCGCCTCGCGCGTCTCCCTTGCGCTTGATTGTAGGGAATGGCCGGGCATGCGGCAAGGAAACAACGGAGCGTCTTCCCGCGGTAAAGCAGCGGACCGTCGGCCGTACCCGCCTTACTACATTCCCTGCTAAGATCGCGGCGATTGGAAAGCCGTATGGGCATGTGGGCACGGTTTCGTCCGGGTTTTGCTGAGGATGGTCTCTTCTAATGTGGCTCCGTAATCGCCCCGAGGTGTTGATTCTTGTGGTTGCTCTTTTGGTTGTTTACAAGACCAAACTTTTCTCCCCAGGCTGGGCCATCCTAGTGGGAATTGTTGCCGCTGCCGTCCTGTTCGTCGTGAGCGGGCTCGTCCGCAAGAAGTGATCCGCTCGCATGGTTTTCGGCCGTCACACGCGGAAAGAGGATGTGCGGGAGGGACGCGGGGAGCGGGGGCGCATGCTAATATGGGCGAGATTTAAGCAAGAAAATCGGGAGGGATGAACCGGTGCCGTTGTACGAGTATGAGTGCAAGAAATGCGGAACGCACTACGAACGGATCGAAAAGCTGAATGGGCCGCACATTAGGAAGTGCACGAAGTGCGGGGGGAGCCTCGAGAGGACGGTGACGGCGCCGGCGATTCATTTCAAGGGCTCGGGATGGTACGTCACGGACTACGCCGCGAAAACCGGGAGCGCGGATTCCGGAAAGACAGAGGGCGCGGATTCAGCGAAAACCGAGGGGAAAGAGAAAAAGGAAACGAAGACGGAGAGTGTCGGCGCGGAGAAGGGTTCGGAGAAGAGCGGGGAGAAAAGCACGGAGAAGAAAGCGAAAGGTTCGGCGAAAGAGAAGTGATGAAGAAGGGCCTACAGGTTAAGACTCAATTGGGAATAGCAAGACCTGTCCATCAGGTATTCGATGCCATCGTCGACCCCGAGAAAATGTCGCACTATTTCATTTCGTCGGGCAAGGGCCGCATGGAGAATGGGAAGACCGTCCATTGGAATTTTGAAACCGGGGGAGGCCTTGACGCAAAAGTAGAGCGCGTCGAGCCAGACCGGTTTGTGTCGTTCTTATGGTCGGCGAGCGGAATCGAAGCTCTCGTCGCAATAGAACTGGTGCCGGTGGGTGATAGCAGCACCTTGGTGAGAATATCGGAGTCGGAATGGCCACCAGACGAAAAGGGAATCGCGAGATGTGTTGAGCAAACTCAAGGCTGGATGCATTTCCTGTGCTGCATGAAGGCATATCTTGAGCACGGCATCAATTTGAGGAAGAGCGGAATGGCCCATAAAGAGGGCACGTAATCCACTAAAAGCAATGCAACGAACTTGCCGCCTGCACGGCTAGAGCTTGAGGGAGCGGAGATATTCGCGGAAGGCGGGACCCAGGTCGTTGTTGGCGAGAGCGATTTCGACAGTGGCCTTCAGAAAACCGAGTTTGTTACCCGCATCGTAGGATTTTCCATCGTAAACATAGGCATATAGGCCGGTTTGTTGGGCGAGCATTCGCAGACCATCGGTGAGCTGAATTTCGCCGCTCATGCCGGGTTTCGTCTGCGCAAGGCAGGCGAAGATTTCGGGGGGAAGCACGTAGCGCCCTGTGACTGCAAAATTGGAGGGCGCGTCAGCCGGTTTTGGTTTTTCCACCATGTCGCGGATGTGCATGAGGCGCTGGCCCCAGCGCTGGCCGGGAGCGGGTTCGACGGCGGCGATGCCGTAGAGATGCGTTCGGTCAGGGGGCACTTCTTCGACTGCGATGGCGCCGATCCCCGTCTCCTGATAGACATCTATGAGCTGTTTGGTGGCGGGATTCGGGCCGGGGATGATGACGTCGCCGAGCAGGACGGCGAAGGGTTCGTCGCCAACAAGCTCTGATGCGATCAGGACGGCGTGGCCGAGTCCGAGCGGCTCTTTTTGCCGGGTGTAACTGAACGTCACCATGTTGCTGATGTTTCGAATCATCTCGGCAAGTTCGGGCCTGCCGCGCTCGGTGAGAAAACGCTCGAGGCCGGGGAAGGCGTCGAAGTGGTCTTCAATCGCGTTTTTGCCGCGGCCGGTGACGATGATGACGTGCTCGATGCCGCTGGCGACGCACTCCTCGACGACATATTGCACCAGCGGCTTATCCACCAGCGTCAACATTTCTTTCGGCTGGGCCTTCGTGGCGGGAAGAAAACGAGTGCCAACGCCCGCAGCGGGCAGGACGGCCTTGCGGACACGCTTGGGAGGGGCTTGCGCGTTCACGATATTCACGATACGGCCGGGGTGGGGAGGTGTCAATCGGGGGAGGCGAAGAGGAGTGCTGAAAGCCTAATCTTGGCAAGATGGCGACGGACTTGGCGTGGAGTCATCGGACCCCGCTCCGTGATAAATCGGAGGCGGAGATGGGAAGGGATTTGAATCAACTCCATCAGGAGGTTGTACACGGTCACTCCTCTCGGAGCGTGGTCCCAAAGGTCTTTTTCTTCTCCCCATGTCCAGTCCCAGCGATACGAATCCCGGCGCTCGGGGAAGAACTTCGAGGTGTCTACCAAGAAAATCACTTGCGCTCGCAACTGAGAGGCGAGCCGCACAATCGCGCGAGAGCCAGTCTTTGCGGCGACGAATCCGGGAAGGAGCGCGTCCGCGCCGAGGACGATGAGAGAGCGGGAGTGGAGCTGGCTGAAAAGGCCGGCGTCAAAATCATAGGTGACGCGGATTCCCTTGCGCGCCAATTCGCGCGCCATGCGCTGACCTTCGTTGCCGGGTCGGCTCTCGGAACAGGAAACGCCCCAAATCCATCGCCGTGAGCGGATGAGAGCTTCCGCCACAGTCGAGCTGTAAGAATAAGTGACAATCTCGGGCTTGTTGAGAGGGCGGACAAAGCGCGCGAACTCGTGAGCAATCCGGCGGCGAGCGGTGAGCACGCGACGCCGGTATTTCCCCGATGCGACGGCGAGACGATGCGGATCCCGCGACTCTTCCGAGGCGAGGCCCAAATCGTTCGCCAAGCGCCAGAGCGGGGCCATCGAAGGTTGCGCGGCCGCGATCCCGCGGATTGCAGACGCGATCTCTTCGCGCTTCGGTCTGCGATTACGTTTCAGCCAAGCGTCAAACGCGTTTGCGGTCATCAGCGCCAACTCGGCGGCGCCCGACTTTCGATCGTGGGCAATTTTTTTAAGTTCGCGATCGAGAAGCCGATCCATACGTGTATGTTAACATGGCGTCTTCCACAGAGTGCGGAGGCCATGACAACGCGCATCCTTGGCATCGAATCCTCGTGCGACGAAACGGCCGCCGCGATTGTGGCGGACGGGCGGGAAATTCTGTCGAACGTAGTGGCGTCGCAGGTGGAGGTGCACCGGAAGTACGGCGGCGTGGTGCCGGAGCTTGCTTCGCGCGAGCATCTGCGGCAAATCGTGCCGGTGGTGCGCGAGGCGCTCGAACGGGCGGGAATGAGATTGCGGGATGTGGACGCCATCGGCGTGACGCGCGGGCCGGGTCTGGTCGGTTCACTGCTGGTCGGCGTGACATACGGAAAGGTGCTGGCCCACTCGCTGGGGAAGCCGCTGGTGCCGGTGAATCATCTCGAAGGCCACGTGCACGCGGTGCTGCTCGAGTCGCATCGCGCAGGACGCTCGCCCAAATTCCCGGCAGTGTGCCTCATCGTCTCCGGCGGACACACGCTGCTTTACAGCGTGGAAGCCGAAGCGGCGAAGAGAGATCCGCTCGCGTGGCAATTCCATTACCGGCGATTGGGAGGCACGCGAGACGATGCGGCAGGCGAAGCCTACGACAAAGTCGCGAAACTGCTCGGCCTGGGTTATCCGGGCGGACCCGTGATCGATCAGCTTGCCGCGGCCGCGCCGCAGAACGGGCGCCGCAGGGACGCGCCCCGCTTCGGTCCGACGAAGACGCGCGGGAACCGATACGACTTCAGCTTCAGCGGGATCAAAACGGCCGTGCTGTACTACCTGCGCGCGCACCCGGAACTGGCCGGGGAGATCGAGCTGCGGCGCGCGGCGCTGCGGGAAGGGAAGCGAAAAGCGGAGGAACTGCTGCCTTCGTGCGGGCGGGCGACTCTGGAGTTGCTGGCGGAATTTCAACGCAGCGTCGTGCGGGATTTGGTCCGGCCAACGATCGAGGCCGCCGAAGAGTTGCACGCGGCGGCCGTGCTCGTTTCCGGCGGGGTTGCCGCCAACGCCGAACTGCGCAAGAGGTTTGAAGAGGAAGCGTCGCGACGCGGTCTGGAAGTGTTTTTCCCGAGCCGGGAGCTTTCCACCGACAATGCCGCGATGATCGCCGCTGCCGCCTATCCGCGTTTGCTCGCCGGTGAATTGGCCGGCGAGGAGCTGGACGCGGAAGCGGTCCTGCCTTTGGCCTGAGTACGATCCCGGCATCCGAAAAGCAGAAGCCCCGGCAGACATTGAGCCGGGGCTTCGGGGAACTTTGTACGGGCGAAATAAGGTCCGCTTACAACTCGGCCTTCTCCATACTTGTGGGCAATTGGAGGTGCGCCTTGGCGAGTGACCTGACCAAAGTGTCTTCCATGTTTTCGGTGGAGGTATTGCGGGCCGTGGCCAGTTCACTGACGATGAGGAATTTGGCGCGTTCGAGCATCTTCTTTTCGCGGAAGGAGAGCGGCTTGGTCCGGCTCAGCGAAACCAGACTCTTGAATACAGCCGCCACCTCGATCAACGCGCCCGTTCGCATTCGCTCCGAATTCTCCTTGAAGCGGTGCTTCCAATCGTGATGGGAGTTACATTTGCCTTTTTCGAGATAGCTGAATACCTGAGCCGTTTCACCGTTGCGAATCACCGCCCGAAGACCCACCGCGCAGGCATTCGAATGCGGCACCATTACCTTCAGCCCACTCGCCGCAATCCGAATCATGTAATACTTCTCGGTACGACCATTCAGGATGCCAAAGTTAATCTGTTCGATTACTCCAACCCCGTGGTTGGGATAGACCACTTTGTCGCCGATCTTGTGTTCCATGGCTGGGTGTCCCCCCGAGGAAACCACTTTCGAAGATAAGCCTTTCAAAAACGCAAGTCAATCTATTTCTCCTAGAATCAGTAAGTTAAGCGGCATTCAAATCGGGAATTGGAACAAGAATTGCTAGGGATTTTCGGCCGAACTGCGTCACAAAAGCGCTCAGTTGCCGGCATGAGTTACAATCCCTGCATGCTGATTCTGGCCGTGGACACGAGCGGTCCCTGCGGAGGCGCGGCGCTTCTAAGGGATGAAACGGTGCTGGCGCAATGCGGCGGACGCTCCGAAGAGGGCTATTCCTCTAGGATTTTTCGCAATGTGGAGGAGGTGCTCGGCGTTGGGCGGACTCGTCTTGCGGAAGTGGAGCTCTTCGCGGTGGCGGCCGGGCCCGGCTCCTTCACCGGACTGCGAGTTGGACTTACGGCTGTAAAAGCTTGGGCCGAGGTTTGGGGCAGAGCCATCGCGCCGGTGGACGGACTTGAGGCCGTCGCGGCGCTCGCCACAGAGCCGGGCGAGTTTGTTGCGCCGGTGATCGATGCACGCCGCGGGCAGGTCTACGCGGCTATTTACAGGCGTGGAGCAGGCCGGGAAGCCGGCTTGGAAAGAATAGCGGAAGACGTGGTTTTGTCTCCTAGCGAGTTTCTTGATTGGATCGAGCAGGGCGGTGGCAAATCGCCGCTGATTGCGACGCCATCGCCCGAAGCTATGCTCGCTCTTGTGTCCGCTGCGGGCAACAAGCGGAGCTTGCGCCTGGAGAGCGTTCCCGATGCGCTGGCGGGGATGATCGGCCGCTTGGGATGGCGGAAGGCGCTGCGAGGAGAGACCGTCGATGCCCTGCACCTGAGCGCAAACTATATCCGGCGATCCGACGCCGAGTTGAATTGGAAAGAGCCGGCGTGACCCCTGCAGCGCCTTCTCCCGCGATAGAGATTCGCCGTGCTGTCCGCGGCGACGCCCTCGAAATCGTGAGCGTCGCAGAGGCAAGCCCCGGAGCGGCGCCTTGGACTCCGCAGCAGTTCGCGGAGGCGGCTGGAGGGAATTTTGAGGGCTGGGTTGCTGCGAGCGAGGGGCGCATCGCGGGTTTCGTATTTGCGCGGAATGCTGCGGACGAAGCGGAGATTCTGAATTTGGCCGTGGCGCCGGAAATGAGGCGGCGGGGAATTGGGGCGAGAGTTCTCGGGGCAGCGCTCGAATTCGCGGGAGAACGCGGTGCGAGGCGGGCGTTCCTGGAAGTGAGGGAATCGAACAGAGTGGCGATCGCGTTTTACGAACGATCGGGCTTCGTCACGTCGGGCCGGCGGCGAAGCTACTACAGCAACCCCATGGAGGACGCGCTCGTGCTCACCAGGGTAATAAAAAGGGACCACTAGCGTCTTGGCGAACGCCTCGGTTTGTGCTAGGGTCTGGTCGTTATGTGAGCCTTGCTCCACGCTGGAGGTGCCTGATGGCGGTCTTACCCGTCGATCTCCGGACCAAACTTGTGGCCGGAGATGCGGAATACCAAAAGCTACTGCAAGAGCATTCGGAGTACGAATCCCAACTGGATCAACTCTCCAAAGCTTCCTACCTGAGCTCAGAAGACCTAATCCGCGAAACCAGGCTGAAAAAACTGAAGCTGCTAGTCAAAGACGCCATGGAGCAACGGCTAGCGCGCTTGGTTCAAAGCGGCGGAACGCCCTAGTCTTTGCCAGCCACCAGGGGCTCGCCCCACCGAAGCGCATTGTGTCACGCGATGCGGCGATCGTCGGCCGCGCCCCGGCGTACTGATTTCGTGCCAAGCCCGCGGTTTGTTCATCGCTTGTTCATCTTTCCGGCAGCATAACGACGTACAATCTGTCGTAGAATGGCGTGGGCGGACCCGCTTCACTCAGGTTCCGGATGGTTCGAGACGGCTACAAATTCGCCATGCCCCCGCTGGTCCTGGGACTAACGGCGCTGGCTTTTGGGTGGCGGTGGAGCGGCGCGATCCTTTTCTTGCTGGGCGCGTTTGTGGTGTATTTTTTCCGCGACCCGGAGCGCAAGATTCCGAGCGATCCCTCCGCAGTGGTCTCGCCGGCGGACGGCCGCGTGATGGAAGTAGTCGATGAGGAGCTCGGGGGGCGGCGCGGGAGACGAATCAGCATTTTTCTTGCGATCTGGAACGTCCACGTGAACCGCGCGCCGGCGGCGGGACGCATCGAACGGGTGGAGTATCGGCGGGGCAGATTCTACGCGGCGATGAGGTCGCGCGCTTCGATCGAGAACGAGCAGAACGTGATTTACCTCGCCACCGAGCGCGGCGAGATTGTCTTCAAGCAGATTGCCGGTTGGGTAGCGCGGCGCGTAGTTTGCTGGAAGCGGCCGGCCGAGACGGTTAGGATAGGGGAGCGCATTGGGCTCATTCGTTTTGGCTCCCGCATGGACCTCTGGCTCCCCGAGGGAGTGGAAATTGCAGTAGCGCCGGGAGAGCACGTCGCAGGCGGTTCGAGCGTTGTGGCGCGATGGAAATGAAAGACAAACAATACGAACAGCAACAATTTGGATTCGGCGCCGGGCCGCGGAATCATCGTCTGCGACGCGGCATCTATCTGCTCCCGAGCATCTTTACTGTCGCCAACATGTTGTGCGGGTTTTATGCCGTCCTCGCCGTAGTCAAGGGAGAACCGGCCGACCTGGATTACGCGGCGCGCGCGATCGGTTTCGCCATTTTGTTCGATGCGTTCGACGGATTCGTGGCCCGCGCGACCAACACGAACACGGAATTCGGCAAGCAATTTGATTCGCTGGCCGACGTCGTGAGCTTTGGGATAGCGCCCGCCGTGCTCGCCTATGCATGGGGAGTCCGCGGGATGCGGACGGAGGATGCGATCCAGGCGCATCACATCTATCAACTCGGCTGGTTCGTGAGCCTCGCCTTCGTCGTGTGCTGCGCTTGGCGGCTCGCGCGCTTCAACGTGCATGGCATGGCCCCCGGGGGCTCGCGGTATTTTGTCGGAATGCCGACGCCCGCCGCTGCCGGGTTGATCGCTGCGACCGTTCATGCGTTCCGCACTCCTCTCGACAACTGGCGTTGGGCCGCGGGCTGGCTCGGACTCGTGTTGGTTGCGGCGGCGCTCATGGTCAGTGCGATTCGCTTCCGGAGCTTCAAAGACATTCCGTGGGCGCGACGCCAGCCGTCCTTGATGATCGTGCTGATTGCGTCCCTTGTTGGGCTCATCGTCGTGTATTCGGAAATCGTCCTCATGCTCTTGGCGAGCATCTACACGGTTTCGGGGATCGTATTCCATGTGGTGCGGGTGGTGCGGCACCGTCCTGCCTCGCAGACCTCGCAGCAAACTTCGTGAGCCATGTCCCGAGCTGAGCCAGGCCTTCGGATTGCGATCACCGGCGCCACCTCTCTTCGCGGCAAGGAATTGAAAGAGGCCATCGAGAGTTCGCGGCTCGCGGCGGCGGAGTTGCGTCTGCTGGATGAAGAAATCGCAGCGGGCACGCTGACGGAAGCGGGCGACGAGCCGGTTGTCGTCGAAGGCGTGGACGAAAACAGTTTTGACGGGACGCGGTTCGTATTCTTTTCTGGCTCCGCAAGCTTCACGTCGCGGCACGCAGATGCCGCGCTTGCCGCAGGGGCGACTCTGATCGACATGAGCGGCGGTTTGGCGGCACGGCCGGGCGCACGGCCGTGGATTCCTGCGCTCGATTCCGTGATTGTCCCTCCGTTCCGGACGAATGGCGCTGCGCGATCCGGCGGCATCTACCTTTCGCCCTCCGCTCCCGCGCAAACGGCAATTTCCCTCGCGGCCGCGCTCCGCAGGATCGATGCGCGGCTTGTTTCGATTATGTTCCTCCAGCCTGTTTCCGAGCGCGGCCAGGCCGGCATCGATGAGTTGGAGAGCCAGACCGTCAAGCTGCTATCCTTTCAGCCGATCGCGCAGGAAATATTCGACGCGCAGGTGGCCTTCAATCTCATGGATCGCTACGGCCCCGAAAGCCAGGACCGCCTTTCCACGGTGCGCGACGCGCTCGCTCGCGACGTGGCGCAGTATCTGAAGGGCCGGGCTCCTCTTCCCGCGGTCACTCTGCTGCAGGTGCCGGTGTTCTATTCGCACGGTTTCATGGCGTACGCCGAAATCCGATCCGCCGACCGGCTTGCGGAGAGCTTGGCTGCTGCGGGTTTGAAGTTCGTGGCCGAAACGGAAGCCGCGCCGACCAGCGTGAGCGTTGCAGGGGAGCCCAGACCGGTCCTCGGGCGCCCGGAGCAAGATCTAAACGCTGAGCGAGGCTGGTGGTTCTGGGGCGCCGCGGACAATCTTCGGGTCGCGGCAGCGAATGCGGTGGCAATTGCGGAGAACCTCCTTGGCTCATGATGGCAGCGACGGAACGGGCAAGCCGGCCGCGACGTCGCGAGGCGTGAAGCGCGCGCTGCCGCTTGCGCTGGCGGGGCTGGCGGCGCTGGCCTCGGGGTGCGGCTACGGAGTGGCCGGCCGGGCGACGCGGATTCCGCCGGACGTGAAAACCATCGCGGTTCTGCCATTCGTGAATGCGACGTCTACCTACCGGATCGAGCAGCGCATGTCGCAGGCGGTGGTGCAGGAATTTCTCTCGCGCACGAAATACCGGATCGTTCCGGACGTAAAGGATGCGGATGCCGTGCTCCACGGCGAAATTCTGACCCTGGATTCGGCCGCCGTGGTTTACGATACGACGACCGGACGCGCGACCACGATGCTCGTGACCGTGAAAATGAAAGTCGAGCTGGACGACCGGAACCACAAAGCGATCTTTCAGAACGACAATTTCGTGTTCCGCCAGCCTTATGAAATCTCGACCGACGTGACGAGCTTCTTCGACGAGCAGGCTCCTGCGCTGGACCGCATGGCGCGCGACTTTGCCTCACGGCTCGTGTCCGATGTTCTGGAGAATTTCTGATGCCGGCTCTGGACGCGGCCGCATTCCTGGATCAGTTGTCGCGCGGCAAGCCCGTCCCTGCGATCCTCCTTTTGGGCCATGAGGCGTACTTGCGCGATCTTTGCCGCGCTCGAATCATTGAAACGCTGGTACTCGACGGCGCGCGGGAATGGGGAGTCTCGCGGTTTGAGGCGAGCGATGATTCCCTCGCAGCCATTCTGGGGCAGGCGCAGACCCCGGCGCTTCTGGCGCCGCAACAGGTTGTCTTCATCCGTGGAATCGAGGCGTGGGAAAAACTGGGCGATGAGAAACGCGACGAGCTGCTCGAAGAGCTGGAGGCTTACTTCAAGCGGCCGGCCCCGTTCACGATTCTCGTTTTTGAGGCTGCCGCGCTCGATCAGCGCCTGAAACTTGCGAAGCGATTGACGGAGCAAGCTCTGGTGGTCAGCGTCGAATTGCCGGAAGAGCCGGCAACGCGGCTGCGGCTGGCGGGCGAATTGGTGGGCCAGATGGCACGGGAACTCGGCGTCGAGCTGGACAGCGATGCTGCCGAGGAAATGGCGGAAGTCGCGAGCATCGAATTGTCGGCGGCGCGAACGGAGATGGAAAAGCTTGCCGCCTACGCCGGCGAACGCAAGCGAATTTCCGCCGCCGATGTGGAGGCGCTTGTGGTTACCGAGCGCTCTTACAGCGTCTGGGAGCTTGCCGACCTCCTGGCGGATCGAAATCCGGCGCGCGCGCTGGTTTTTCTCGATAGCTTGCTCCGAAAAGGGGAGCAGCCGGCAGCCCTTATCGGCGCGATGGCGTGGATGTGCCGGAAACTCCTCGAAGCGCAGGCTTTGCCGGCTCACATGTCGAAGTTTCAGGCGGCAGGAAAGCTGATGATGCGGCCGCAGGCGGCCGAAATTGCGATGCGTCAAGCGAAACGCATCCCGCGCCGGCAGCTTGTCGCGGGGCTGTCGGCGCTGTGCGAGGCGGATAACCGGCTAAAATCCTCGGCGGCGAATCCGCGCGCGGTCATGGAATTCCTCGTCGCGCGATTTGCTTCTTAGGCGGCGGCGAAAAGGGTGGAATAGTTTCGACCCGGCTCAAGCCGGCTTTGCGGCGCGGAGCGAGTTGCAGGCCACGGTCAAACGAGACTTGTAGCGATTGGCGGTATTCTCGTGCAGAATCCCTTTGCTGATGGCGCGGTCGATCGCGGAAAGCGTCGGGTGAAGCAGACTCCCCGCCGCCGCGGCATCCTTCGCATCGATCGCATGCCGGAGGTCCTTGATCATCGAGCGCACGAACGTCCGGTGCGAGCGGTTGATCTGATTGTGAGCGATCGATTGCGCCGCGCGCTTCAGCACGGACTTTTTGCGCTTCTTGACTTTTGTTGGCGTGCCCTGAGGCATTCAGCTCTCCTTCGGATTATTTCGCGAACTTCAAACAGTAGCCGACGCTCATGCCTTTGTCAAACGTGCGCGAGAAACCGTGGCGGCCCGCCCGCGCCGCTCGCATGGTGCGCGCCGCTGCTGTTCGTGGCCATACTCTTCTTTTCGGGCATTACGGCGCGCGCGGAAAAATACGATCAGCTTCAGTACACAGGCTACGTCAACGATTTCGCCGGCGTTCTGAGCGCTGGGGCGAGCAGTCAGCTGACCTCTCTTTGCACGGAACTGGATCAGAAGGCGAACGCGCAAATCGCCGTCGTCACAATTCACACGCTGGAAGGCGATTCCGTGGACGACTTCGCGAATCGCCTGTTCGAGAAATGGGGCGTTGGCCCGAAGGGAACTGATCGCGGAATCTTGATCCTGCTCGCCGTGGATGATCATCAGTATCACGTCGAAGTGGGCTATGGCTTGGAAGGGATTCTCCCCGACGGCAAGGTCGGCGGCTTTGGCCGGCAGATGGTTCCGATTTTGCGCCAGGGCGATTACAGCGGGGCGCTTGTGCAATTGACGGGACAAATCGCCGGCGTCATCGCACAAGACAAGGGCGTCACGCTCTCGGGGCAACCGGCCGCGCCGTCTTCGGACGACGATCAGCCCACCGGAGGATTCAACTTCGGAACAATTTTGCTCATATTCTTTGGCCTGTCCTTCCTCTTTCGCCTCCTCCGGATGTTGATTTGGCACGGCGGAAAACGGCGCACGGGCGGCGGCGGTTGGTGGTGGTTCCCGCCGATGGGCGGAGGTGGAGGCGGAGGCTGGGGCGGTGGAGGATTCGGCGGGGGCGGCGGTGGATTTGGCGGATTCGGGGGCGGGATGTCGGGTGGAGGCGGCGCGAGCGGAAGCTGGTAGACTGCGTGGAGAATTGCAGACCATGATGGACTACGAAAAGGAACTCGGCGGGCTGGTCGAGCAGGTGAAGCGCGCGGCGGGTGCGAACTTGCGCTCGTTTGTGCTTTACGGGTCAGCGGCGGGCGGCGAATATCACGGAGGCCATTCGGACTTGAATCTTGTCGGCGTCTTCGATCACCTCGACGCCGACGCGCTCGCCCGCCTGCACCCCGTGGTGGATTTCTGGACGCGCAAGGGACATCCCGCGCCCCTGCTGCTAACGCTCCACGAATTGCATAGCGCGGCCGATGTGTTTGCGATCGAATTTCTGGACATTCGCGCCCGGCATCGCGTGCTCGCCGGTGATGACGTCTTCGCGGGGCTGGAAGTTCCCATGGACCGCCATCGCCATCAGGTCGAGCGGGAATTGCGGACCAACTTGTTGCGTTTGCGTCAAGCCGCGCTCGCGGCCGGGGATGGAGACAGCGAACTGCGTGCGATCCTGCTGGGCTCCGCCGCGACGTTCGCCACGCTCTTCCGCCACGCCTTGCTCGCGCTCGGCGTTGAGCCGCCGGAGTCGCGACGTGAAGCTTGCCGGCGGCTCGCGGCGCTGCTCGATTTCGATGCCGCCCCGTTCGAGACGGTGCTCGACGTCCGGGAAGGGAAGCGGCCGGAGAGTGCGCTTGACCGCGGCGTATTTTCGGCCTATCTCGCGGCAATTGTTGCGGCCGTTGATGCCTTCGATCGGCGCACGGCTGGAGCGTAGGCGTGCGGGCCTGTGTTAGAGTCAGCGCCGAAATAATTCAGGAGAGGGTGAGATGAAGAAAGTAATCGTAGTGCTGGTGATTCTTGGGTTGCTCGCGCTTGCGTTCGGCAACATGTACGTCACGCGCCGAAATCAAATGGTTGTTTACAACCAGGCGATTCAAGCGCAATGGGCCAATGTAAACGTCGTTTTGGAGCGGCGCGCGGACTTGATTCCGAACCTCGTCGCCACCGTGAAGGGCTACGCCGCCCAGGAGGTGACCGTCTTCGGCGACGTGGACAAGGCGCGCGAAGCCCTGCTCGCCGCGAAGACCCCCGCGGACAGCATCGCTGCCAACGGCCAATTGGATGGCGCGCTGGGGCGCTTGCTCGCCATCGCCGAGAATTATCCGCAATTGAAGTCGAACGAAAATTTCTTGCAGTTGCAAGACGAACTCGCCGGAACCGAAAATCGCATCGCCGTCGAGCGCCGCCGCTACAACGACACCATTCAGCAGTACAACACCTACATCGGCCTTTTCCCCAACAACATCATCGCGCGCTGGGCCGGCTTCAAGGCGAACAATGCCTATTTCCAGGCCTCGGCTGAGGCGCAGCAGGTCCCCAAGGTGCAATTCCCGGGGCCGCAGAATTAGCGCGGGGAGGACGAGGCGTCTACGTAACGCATTGAATATACTGCCCTTACCCAATCCGCCTTGACCTTACAGGCGGACTCAGCTAAGCTTTAGTTTCTTAGAGGTGTCTTCTTCCGCTGGAGGTGGCTTCGTTCGGGATGTGCCGCCAGGCACTTCCCAAGCCCCATGCGACGCACCGTTGAAATCGCCGGCCAAATCGAGAATCTATTTGGCACGCTCGACGAAAACCTGAAGCTGCTCGAATCCGCGCTGCAAATTACGACCGAACTTCACGACAATCACCTTTCGGTTCTCGGCGAGACTGCGCAGGTGGATCGCGCCGTCCGCATTCTGACCGAGTACAACGAGCTCGTGCGCGAAGGCCGCGCCATGAACAACGGCGACGTGAAGGCGCTGTTCCGCGTCGCGACCGAAGATCCGAAAGCTTCGCTGCGCGGTATTCTCGAGCCGACTTCGCGCCCGCGCAGCTTCGGCAAGAAGGCCATCACGCCCAAGAGCGCGAACCAGCGCCGCTACATGGAGTGCATCGAGCGGTACGACATGGTGTTCGCCGTCGGGCCGGGCGGAACCGGGAAAACGTATCTCGCCGTCGCGATGGCCGTGTCGGCTTTGTTCAATAAGCAGGTGAACCGGATTATTCTGGCGCGGCCCGCGGTCGAAGCGGGCGAGCGGCTGGGATTTCTTCCGGGCACGTTGCAGGAGAAAATCGATCCGTACATGCGGCCGCTCTACGACGCGCTGTACGACATGCTCGATGCCGACAAGCTCGAGCGGTTTCTCGAGAAGGGCGCGATCGAAGTTGCTCCGCTCGCTTTCATGCGCGGCCGCACGCTGAACGATTCCTTCGTCATTCTCGACGAGGCGCAGAACACCACCAGCGAGCAAATGAAAATGTTCCTCACGCGGCTGGGATTCAACTCGAAGGCCGTCGTCACCGGCGACATCACGCAGATCGACCTGCCCAGCGGCCGGCGTTCCGGTTTGGTCGAAGCGCTCGATGTCGTGGGGAAGATCGAAGGCATCGGCTTCGTTCATTTCAACGAACGCGACGTCGTTCGCCACAACCTCGTGCAGCAGATCATCAAGGCCTACGAGGAATTCGAGTCGGGCCAGGCGTCTCGCGGCGCAGGCTCGGCCGAGAACGGCAAAGGCTTTTCCGCGAAGTAGCTTGTGCCTCCATGGTTGTCAATCGCCAACGACAAGTTCCTGTGTCTCTCCGGCCGCTCGAGGATTTTGCCGCCCGCGCGGGCCGCGCGTTGCATTTCTCCGACGACGGCGTGACCGTTTGTCTCATCAGCGACGCCGCCATCGCACGCCTGAACCTTCGCTACCGCGGAAAGTCCGGCCCGACCGACGTACTCTCCTTTCCCGCGAATGGCGATGTCCGAATCGCGGGGACGCCGTCAAAGGGCTCCGCGCGCAACGGGCGCGCCGGGTACGCGGGCGACATCGCAATCTCTCCGGCCGCTGCGCGGCGTAACGCGCGGCGCTATTCGCGTTCTTTCCCCGAAGAGTTGCGCGTCCTGATATTGCACGGCATGCTGCATCTTGCCGGCTACGATCACGAGACCGACGACGGCGAAATGGATCGCCTCGAACGCCGCATGCGCCGCCGTCTGGGGTTGCGCTGAGATGGACATTTTCCTCTACACATGCGCCGTCCTGCTGTTGAACTTTGGCTTGGCTCTCTTCTGCTATCTCGACCGCGTGTACGCAGAATTGGGGCGCGTGACGACGGGCCGCCTGCGCGCGAATCTGGAGGTGTTTGAGGCGGAAGTCGAGCCGAAGTTCAAGTTGGAACGCCGCCGCGCGGCGCATGCGTTTCGTTTGCTGTCGCATTTGTGGCTCGTCGCGGTGGTGGTCGTGACGGCGCGCGGCGTTTTTACGTTTGTCCCCACGGCATGGGACGCGCTGGCGCAACTCGTCGTGTACGTTGTCGCGGAAGTGATGATCTTCGCGCATTTCCTGCCGGAATTGCTTCTGGCGCGAACAAAAGGTCTGTGGCTCGGACGCTTCGCGCCCGTGATTCGGAGTTTCCTCTTCGTCGTTTGGCCGCTCCGGGCGGGCTTTGACGTTTTTGTTTCGCTCACTCATCTCGACGAGGAAGAACCGACAGTGGGCGCAGCGGCGCAGCAGGAGGGCCTCGAAGCGCTGGTGGAAGCGGCGGAGGACGAGGGAATCCTGGAAGGAGACGATGCGCATTTGATCGAGCAGGTGGTGGAATTCGGCGACAAGCGCGTCCACGAACTGATGACGCCGCGTCCCGATGTTGTGGCGATTTCCGCGAACGCTTCCATTGAACAATTGCGCCGCTTGATCGTTGAGGCGCGCTTCTCGCGCTTGCCCGTTTACGGCGAAAACCTGGACGACGTGCTTGGCCTTGTCTACGCGCGCGACCTGCTGGAAATTCCCGATCGAGAGTCGCGGAATCGCAGCGTCCGCGATTTGATCCGCCCGGCGCTTTTCGTCCCGGAGACCAAGCGCGGCTCCGAATTGTTGAAAGAGCTTCAGCGCAAGAATCAGCAACTCGCCGTTGTCGTGGATGAGCATGGGTTGCTGGCGGGCGTCGTCACGGTCGAAGATTTGGTCGAGGAAATCGTCGGCGAGATCGGCGAGGAGGACCGCGCGCCCGCTCCGGACGTGGTTCGCGAAGCCGATGGGAGCCTCGTGATGCGAGGCAGCGTCGCACTCGAAAAAGTGGAGGAGTTGTTTGGAGTCGAGTTCGAGCGTGGGGCCACGCAGGCCGCGACCACCATCGCCGGTCTCCTGAACCGCATCGTCGGCCACGTCCCTTCCGCCGGCGAGCGAATGGATTATCAGGGACTTCGCTTCGAGGTGCTGGACGCGAACCAGCGGAAAGTTTTGCGATTGCGCGTCCGCCGCGTCGCAGCCGTGCCCGCGGGGTGAGGCCGCATTTTTCTCATGGAATCGCCATTTAAGTCCGGCTTCGTCGCGATCGTGGGGCGCCCCAACGCGGGGAAGTCCACGCTTGTGAATCGTCTCGTCGCGCAGAAAGTGTCGATCGTCACAGCGCATCCGCAGACCACGCGCAATCGCATTCAGGGAATCGTTCATCGCCCGGGCGCGCAGGTCGTTCTCATCGACACGCCGGGGTTGCACCGTCCCGAGTCCGCGCTTGGCCGGCAAATGGTGCACGAAATCGAGGCGGCGCTCGATTCGGTGGACGTCGTTGCGTTGATGCTCGATGCGAGCGAGCAATTCGGTCCGGGGGACCGGAAAGCTCTCGAGCGGGTCGCGTCCCTCGAAGGGCCCCGGCTCATTTTATTGAGCAAGATCGACCGCATCGAGAAATCGAAGCTGCTTCCGCTGATCGATTTGTGCACTCGCTCCGGGGATTTTGCGGAGATCGTGCCGGTCTCGGCGTTGACCGGCGCGGGAGTCGAGGATGCGCTGGCCGCCATGATTGCGCATCTTCCCGAAGGGCCGCCGCTTTTTCCGCCGGATCAAGTCACCGACCAGCCGGAACGCTTCCTTGCGGCAGAGTTCGTGCGAGAAAAGGCGATGGCGGTGACGCGAAACGAAGTGCCGTACGCGATTGCCGTCTTCGTCGAGAGCTTTGAGGAAAGTGAGAAGCTGATTCGCATTCGCGCAACCATCCAAGTCGAGCGCGAAGGCCAGAAGGGAATCTTGATCGGCAAGGGCGGGCAGACGCTCAAGCGAATCGGGACCGAAGCGCGCCGCGAACTGGAGGGCATTCTGGGCGCGAAGATTTTTCTCGAATTGCGCGTCGGAGTATCCCCCCGCTGGCGCGACAATCCGGCCCGAGTCCGCCAACTGGATTGGCGCAATCAGCTCGAAACGATCGCGGGCCAGCAGGCGAGCGAAGATTGAGGCAGGGAGGAACGAAGGGGAGCGCCTACGTCTCGACGGAAATTCCCAGCGTTTTCATCTTGCGGTAGAGATGACTGCGCTCGAGGCCGATCGCGGCCGCCGTGCGGGTCATGTTCCACTGATTCTCTTCCAGCTTGCGGAGAATAAAGTCCCGCTCGTAGGACGATCGCGCCTCGTGCAGCGTGGAGGGCAGGGCCTGCGCAGGCAGGGAGGCGCCGCGAAACAATTCGGGGGGAAGGTGCAACGTCTCAATCTTCTGGTGGGGGCAGACGATCACAAGCCGTTCGATCACGTTGCGCAGTTCCCGGACGTTGCCCGGCCATGGATAGCGCATCATCACTTCCAGCGCTCCTTCGGACAGCTCCTTCGGCTGGCGGCCGTAGGTTCCCGCAAAACCCGCCAGAAAATAACGCGCCAGAATGGGAAGATCCTCGATTCGTTCGCGCAGCGGAGGAATCACAAACGGGATCACGTTCAGCCGGTAAAATAGATCCTCGCGGAAACGGCCGTGCGCGATTTCGTCGTCCAGTTTCTTGTTCGTTGCGGCAATCACGCGAACGTCCACTCGGAGCGATTGGTTCGATCCGACGGGTTCGACGGTCTGCTCTTCGAGAACGCGCAGCACCTTCGATTGCGTGCGCAGGCTCATGTCCCCGACTTCGTCGAGGAAAACCGTTCCGCCATCGGCGCGCTGGAATTTGCCGACCTTGTCCTCGCTGGCGCCGGTGAAGCTCCCGCGGACGTGTCCGAACAATTCCGATTCGATCAGTTCCTCGGGGATGGCCGCGCAATTGACTTCCACGAACTGCCGCGCGGCGCGGTGTCCGGCCGCATGCAGGGCGCGCGCCACGACTTCTTTCCCGGTTCCGCTTTCGCCGTAAATGAGGACGCGGCCGTTGGTCGGGGCCGTCAGCGCAATTTGCTGGCGCAGCGCCTTCATGGGAACGCTGTTCCCGATCACCTGATACCGCGAGCTCAATTCCTCGCGCAGCCGGAGGTTCTCGCTCGCCAGCCGGAAATGCTCGAGTGCGTTCTTCACCACGACGCTGATTTTCTCGAGCGACAGCGGCTTCTCGATGAAATCGAACGCGCCGAGCTTCGTTGCGCGCACCGCCGTTTCAATATTCCCGTGCCCGGAAATCATCACGACCATCGCGGCGGAGCCCGCCTGACGAATGCGCTCGAGCGCATCGAGGCCGTCCATGCCTTCCAGCCAAATGTCCAGGAAAATCAAATCGAACGCTCGCTCGGCCAGCCTCTCCAGGCACTCTTCCCCCGTCGCGACCGCTTCGACGTCGTAACCCTCGTCGGCCAGCACCGCGGAAAGGGAGCGCCGGATTCCCTCTTCATCGTCGACGATCAGGAGTCTGGGTCTCATGGCTCTCGCAAGACTCAGGGCTTGGCCGGCACAGCCGCTGCCGCAGGGACTTCGGCGGCCGGAATCCGCAGGATGAATCGCGCGCCAACGGGGACGTTGTCTTCGATGCGGATCGAGCCGTGATGCTCGGCCAGGATCCGGCTTGCGATGGCGAGACCCAGGCCGGTCCCGCGGCCCTTGGTTGAGAAGTGGGGAAGAAAGAGCTTGTCTTTGTCTTCGGGTGAAATGCCGTGGCCGCTATCTGCAACTACGAGCGACACGGTCTCCCGGTCGTTGTCGGCGTGCGTTTCGATGACGATTTCGCGCTGCGCGGCTCCTTCGAGCGATTCCGCCGCGTTGTCAATCAGGTTGACGAGAACGCGCCGCAGCAATTCCGCGTCCGCGCGAACCGGCGGCAGGTTGGCGTCGAGTTGGGATTTCACGCGTATACCTTCCAGCCTGCCTCCGAATATCTCAAGCGCGCTCCGCACGATATCGTTCATGTCCGCGGGAGCGAGGTGAGCGGAAGGGAATCGCGCAAACTCCGAAAATTCGCGCACCAGAGAGGCCAGCGTGCCGACCTCGCCCTGGATCAGGCCGGCGCATTCCCGCACTAAATTCATCAGTTCCGGCGTGGAAACGCCCGTGGCGGATGCGCCTTGCCGGTCGAGGAACCGCAGCATTCGCTGCGCCGAAAGCTGGATGGGGGTCAGCGGGTTCTTGATTTCGTGAGCGACCCGCTGCGCCACTTCTTGCCACGCCGCTGCCTTTTGCGCCCCCAGTAATTCGGTCAGATCGTCCACGACCACCACGTAGCCGAGATTCGCGCTGCGCGTTCCGAGCGCGCTGACTGTGACCGCGGCGTGAACCACACGGCCCGCGACAGCGAATTCGAGTTCCTTGGACACCGCGCCCATACGAAGGGACCGCCGCATGAGCGCCTGCGTGGCCTGCGCGGCATCCTCGCCAAGCAATTCCGGAAGTGTGTGCACGTTTCGGGCGCTTGGCCCAAAGATTTTTTCGCCCGCGGGATTCACGCGGCGTATCGAACCATCGGCCTCCAACGAAATCACGCCGGTGGGAATGTTTTCCAGGATGGTCTCGAGCAGGGTGCGCCGCCGCTCGATTTCCTCGACCGCCTGCTGCAGATCAAGCGTGAAGTCGTCGAGTTGCCGGCGGTTGTCGGCGAGCTGCGCGGTCATTTCGTTGAAAGATTGAACGAGCGAGCCGAGTTCATCCCGGGCTTGAACGGTGACGCGCGTATCGAAGTTTCCAGCGCTGACCTCGCGCGTCGCTTCGGCTAGGGCTTGAATCGGCACGGTGAGCTGCTTGGAGAGAAACATCGCGAACCACGTCGCGGCAAAAAGGAGCAACAGCGTAAACAGCAGCAGGGTCAATGTGAGCTGAGCCTTGTAGGTGCGCAGCGCCTGCCGTTGCGTCTCGTAGCTCGCCTTGTAAGCCTGAATCTCGGCAATTCGCTCCAGGTAACGGTCCTGAACCGCTCGTGCGGCCACCACGGTGCCTTGCGCGAATGGCTGGCGCGCGGCGACAAAAAGGTTCCGCCCTTGCCTCCACAATTCTGTTTTTCCGGAGAGCGTCATCACGTACTCGGGCGCAACCGGCACGAGCGCCCGGCCCGAGGCGTCGTGGGCGGTCGCCGTCAAATCGTCGTCGGGACGTTGCCCGCGCAGGCCGCAAACCACTTTGCCCTGCGGATCCAGAATCCATGCGCCATCAGCGCCCCAATCGAGGGCTCGCAAAACTACAACGGAGACGTCGTTGCCGGTCCGCACTTCGTTGGCTGTACTGGAGGGAGGCGAAGCTGCCGCGCGCGCGATACGCGCCAGCCGGTTTGCTTCCGTTGCGCGGCCTTCTTCTTGGAGTTTGTCCACCGTTTCCATGGCCAACTCGAGCGGCCGCGGAAACCAAAGAACCAGTGTTCGATTCAGAAGCGTATAGCTCACCAGAAAAAGAATAATCAGCGGGAGCAGGGAAAGCGCCATCGCCGTGAGTATGGCGCGCGTCTTGAATCGCGCACCTGGCTGCATCGCCCGCCGTTCGGCCCATGCGCGCCAAACACTGCGGAATAGGATGAACCCGAAGACAATCAGCGCCACGACGATAAAAGTTGACAGAGCGAACAGCACAGCCGTTTCGGTCGCCGTGCGCGGCTGGATTGGCACTCGCAGCGATGTGAAGGTAAACGCCCCCGCCAGAAGAAGCGCAAACGCAATCCCGCCAATCCACATCCATAGCTTTGATTTGCGGCTGGCCGGACTCATTGCCGTGCCTCCGCCGCGACTTCGGTGCGGGGCAGACCGGCGTGCGACCGCAGCGGCGAATCTGCCGGCAGATAAACCGCCAGGGGGCATTCGTGGCACCGCGGCGCTCCCTTGCGGCACCAGTTCTTGCCCGTATTGACGATGAGCGCGTGGAATTCGTTGTAGAGCTTGGCGTCGCGCGGAAGTTGGCTCTCGAAAAACGCGCGCGCCCTCTCGTAGTCGGGTTTCCCGTCCGCTAGACCGTGCCGTTCGAGAATCCTGTGCGTGTATGCATCCACGACGAAGACTGCATGGCCGCCCGCATAGAGAAGAATGGAATCGGCAGTCTCGCGCCCGATGCCGTGGACGGCAAGCAACTGCTCGCGCAACTCGGCAGTGGGTGCGCGAAACATTCGCGCGAGGGAGCCGTCGTAATAGCTCCGCAAGAACTGAACGAAGGCCTTCAGTTTCTTGGCCTTTTGCCGAAAGTACCCGGAGGGCCGCACCAGACGCTGCAGCCTGGCAGGGGGAATCCGTTCGAGTGCCGCGGGCGCAAGCAGCCGTTCGCGGCGCAAGTTCTCCATGGCCCGCTCCACGTTCGCCCACGCGGTACTCTGGGTCAAGATTGCGCCGACGATCACCTCAAACGGCGTCTTCGCAGGCCACCAGTGCATGGCGCCCAAAGCGTGGGAAAGCGTGGCGTAGTAGTCCCGCAGGCCGGCTTGTGCAACCGGAACCTCGCGCCGGCGGGCAAAATGCCCCCTCAGTGCACGTGGTTCTGTGTCTAGGGCCTGCAAGTTGAGCCTTGTGGGCATTCTTTCTGCAAGATAGCGAGCACTTAGAGCCAAGTCAAGGCAAGCGTGGTCACATTGCCGCGGCGCTATTCTTGACGGGGGGTTGCGCCTTTAACTACGATGCTCAAACCAGAGGTTATTTACCCCCTACCGCTTCTGCTACCTTGAAGTTCTAAGGGTCTGTGCGCCCGTCAGGAGTACGTGTATGTCGTCGCGTCTCGGCGAGATGCTCATCAAAGAGAGTCTCATCACGCCGGAACAACTCCGACAAGCAATTGACCACCAGAAGAAAAATGGCGGCCGGTTGGGCACTGCCTTGATTAAACTCGGCTTTGTCAAGGACGATGACATCACGAATGTCCTCTCCCGCCAGTACGGCGTCCCCTCAATTAATTTGAAGTATTACGATGTGGATGCCGCGGTGATCAAACTGATCCCGCAAGACACGGCCGTGCGCTATCAGATCGTGCCGCTGTCCCGCGTCGGTTCGACCCTCACCATCGCCATGACCGATCCTACCAACGTCTTCGCGATGGACGATATCAAGTTCATGACAGGCTTCAACGTGGAGCCCGTGGTCGCCTCCGAATCGGCAATCAACGAAGCCATCTCGAAGTTCTACGGCGACGTGGAAAGCGTCGACGAACTCTCCAAGGTCATGAAGGATTTGACCGGTGATGACGCCGGCGACCTCGAGTTGGCTGCCGAAGAGCAGGAGATGAATCTTGCCGACCTCGAACGCGCGGCCGAGGAAGCGCCGATCATCAAGCTCGTCAACTTGATCCTCACCGACGCCGTGAAGCGCGGTGCGAGCGACATTCACATCGAGCCCTACGAAAAAGAACTGCGAGTGCGCTTCCGTGTGGACGGCGTTCTCCAGGAAGTGATGGAGCCGCCGCTCAAATTGCGCGACGCCATCGCCAGCCGCGTCAAGATCATGTCCAAGATGGACATCAGCGAAAAGCGGCTGCCCCAAGACGGCCGCATCATGATCAAGTACCGCAAGGATGGCCGCATCAAGGAGCTCGACTTCCGCGTCTCCAGCGTCCCGACGCTGCACGGCGAAAAAATTGTCATGCGGCTGCTCGACAAGGAAAACCTCCGCTTGGACATGACCAAGCTCGGGTTTGAGCAGGAGTCGTTGCAAAAGTTCGAGCGCGCGATTCTCCGGCCGTACGGCATGGTGCTCGTCACAGGCCCGACGGGCTCGGGCAAGACAAACACGCTTTATTCTTCGGTCGCCCGGCTGAACACACCCGAAACAAATATCATGACCGCCGAGGACCCGGTCGAGTTCCAGCTGGCCGGCATCAACCAGGTCCAGATGAAGGAACAGATCGGACTGAACTTCGCCGCCGCTCTCCGCGCCTTCCTCCGGCAGGACCCGAACATCATCCTGGTCGGCGAGATTCGCGATTTCGAAACGGCGGAAATCGGCGTCAAGGCTGCGCTCACCGGCCACCTCGTGCTTTCGACGCTGCATACGAACGACGCGCCTTCCACCATCAGCCGGTTGATGAACATGGGTATCGAGCCGTTTCTCGTGGCCACTTCGGTCAATTTGATCTGCGCCCAGCGTCTCGTGCGCCGGATCTGCTCGGAGTGTAAGGAACCGCTGGAAATTCCCAAACAGGCGCTGCTCGATGCGGGCTATACGCCGGACGAAGCCGCGAAAACGACCATCTACCACGGCCGCGGCTGTGCCAAGTGCAACAAGGGCGGCTACAAGGGCCGCGTCGGACTGTACGAAGTCATGGAGATCAATGACGAACTTCGCGAGTTGGTTCTTGTGGGCGCGTCAGCGATCGAGTTGAAGAAAAAATCGCTGGAGCAGGGAATGATCACCCTCCGCCGCAGCGGATTGACGAAGATTGCCGCGGGAGAAACCACCTTGGAAGAGGTCCTGCGCGAAACGATTCTCTGAGGGAGGGGCGTTATGGCCGGTCTCACACTGAGTGAATTGCTGAAGAAAATGATCGAGTTGGGCGGGAGCGACCTGCACATCACGACCAATAGCGCTCCGCGCGTCCGCGTGCACGGCAAGCTGCGGCCGATGGACTTGGCGCCGCTCACCGCCGCGGACACAAAGGCCCTCGCCTATAGCGTGCTCACCGACGCGCAGAAGCATCGCTTCGAGGAAAACCTCGAACTCGACTTTTCATTCGGCTTGAAGAACTTGGCCCGTTTCCGAGGCAACATCTTCCAACAGCGCGGCGCCGTAGGAGCCGTGTTCCGCACGATCCCCTGGGAAATCAAGGGCTTTGACGCGCTCGGCCTTCCCCCCGTCGTCCGGACTCTCTGCGACAAGCCGCGCGGGCTCGTTCTCGTCACGGGCCCCACGGGTTCGGGCAAGTCCACCACGCTCGCCGCGATGCTCGACAAGATCAACAACGAGCGCGATGAGCACATGATCACCATCGAAGACCCCATCGAATTCCTCCACAATCACAAGAAGTGCCTCGTGAATCAGCGCGAAGTCCATTCGGACACCCTTTCGTTTGCCAATTCACTCCGCGCCGCCCTCCGCGAGGACCCGGACATCGTCCTCATCGGCGAAATGCGCGACCTCGAGACCATTGAATCCGCACTCCGCATCGCCGAGACAGGCCACTTGACCTTCGCAACCCTGCACACGAACTCCGCGGTCTCGACCATTAACCGAATCGTGGACGTTTTCCCTTCCTTCCAGCAGCCCCAGATTCGCGCCCAGCTCTCGATGGTGCTCGAGGGAATCCTTTGCCAATCGTTGCTGCCGCGTTCGGATAGCCGGGGACGCGCCATGATTATGGAAATCCTGATTCCGAACGCCGCGATCCGAAACTTGATCCGTGAAGACAAGATTCACCAGATCTACTCGGCGATGCAGACCGGAACCGGCCAGAGCGGCATGCAGACCTTTAACCAGGCTCTGGCCAACGCTTATTTCCAGAAGTTAATTACTTTGGAAACGGCGCTTTCGCGGTCGTCGAATGTCGACGAGTTGCAGGATATGATCAATCGGGGTGTAGTTACGACCCCGCAACGGGGAACTTCCCCCGCGCGCCGCTAACTGGGGCACGGGCCGGGTTGCACTGGATTCCCGGAACGTCTGAAGGAGGCAAGAATGCCTGTTTATACTTATCGTGGTACCAACCGTGCCGGCGCGGCCGTGACCGGCGAGGTGTCCGCGGGCAGCAAAGCCGAACTTGAGACCATGCTGCGTAAACAGCAGATCAATGTGACGAAGATGGCTGAGAAAGGGAAGGAGTTCAACTTCCCCATCTTCGGCGGTGGCGTCAATGCAAAGGAGTTGGCCGTTTTTACGCGGCAGTTCTCCGTCATGATTGACGCCGGCCTTCCTTTGGTCCAGTGCTTGGAAATCCTCGCCAGCCAGCAAGAGAACAAGACATTCCAGAAGGTGCTGACGGGGACTCGCAGCGCGGTCGAAGGCGGCTCGACGCTTTCCGCCTCGATGCGGCAATTCCCGAATGTGTTCGACGCCCTCTATGTCAACCTGGTGGAGGCCGGCGAAACCGGCGGTATTCTCGACACGATTTTGCAGCGCCTTTCCATCTACATCGAAAAGAACGTCAAGCTGAAGAGGGCCGTCAAGTCCGCCTCGGTGTACCCGATTGCCGTTCTGTCGGTCGCCGCGGGCGTGATCACGCTCTTGCTCTGGAAGGTTGTCCCGATTTTTGCGGGCCTGTTCCTGGGTTTGGGAGTTGACTTGCCCTTGCCCACTCGAATCGTCATCGGGCTGAGCAATTTCATCGGCAGCATATTCGGCCTCCTGATTTTTGTCGGTGTTGTTGGTGCTGTTATCGGTTTGAGGTTTTGGTACAGCACGCAAGGCGGGCGAATGGCCATCGACACGGTATTGCTGAAGGTGCCGCTGATGGGAATTCTTCTTCGCAAAATCGCCGTCGCCCGGTTCACGCGCACCTTGGGCACGCTGATCACTTCGGGCGTCCCGATTCTCGAAGGCTTGGACATTACCGGCCGCACGGCGGGAAACGCCGTCGTCGAGAAAGCTCTCGGGCACGTTCGCAAATCGCTCGAAGCCGGACGCAACTTGTCCGACCCTCTCCGCGAAACGGATGTTTTCCCGGGCATGGTGACGCAAATGATCGGGGTCGGCGAACAGACGGGCGCGATGGACGCCATGCTGCAAAAGATCGCGGACTTCTACGAGGACGAAGTGGACGCTGCCGTCAAGGATTTGCTCTCGGCTCTCGAACCCATCATGATCGTTGTTCTTGGCAGCGTGGTGGGCGGCATCGTGATTTCGATGTATTTGCCGCTGTTCACGCTCATTGGCAAGCTCAGCAGTTCGCACTGAGGACGCGTTTGTTGGCCAGGGGCATCGGAAGCGGCGGCGGGGCGACATCGGGCCGCGCCGCCCAAACGTCCGCTCTCACCTTTTAGGGTGACGCTCAATTGCTCGGCTCTCGTTGAGATAGGTTTGCCTCGATGGAATTGACACAAAATGTCAATGAGTGGCTGCACTGGCTGACGCGCATCCGTTTTCTGATCGTCACTCTTGTCTTGTGCGTGGTTTTGCTTCTCCGGCAGTACTCGCTCCTGGTTGTCCAGGCCCGGCTCTTCATCCCGCTGATCGTGATTTGGTACAGCCTGGGGATTCTTCACGCACTGCTGTTGCACTGGCTGCCTCTCGAGCGTTGGCACGCTCCTGTTGAGATGGTGTGCGACCTCGTGATGATCACTGTCTTGGTGTATATCACCGGAGCGCACGAGAGTTACTTCGTCTCCTTATATCTGCTGACGATTATTGTCGCGAGCATCCTGTTTTCACCCAAGATGACCTTCATCATGGCCGGGTTCAGCTTCATCCTCCTGGGCGGCCTCGAAGACTTGATGTATTACGGCATCTTGCCTCGCACCTCCGTGACGCTCCCGAGCGGCCGGTCGCTGCAAACCTGGATTCTCAGCAATCTCGCCGCGTTTCTTGCCGTTGCCTATCTTTCCAGCCAGCTTGCTCAGAGCCTGCGCCGGCAGGGCGCGGAACTCGAAGTCAAACGCGGGGAATTGCAGGACTTGCAGGTGTTCAACGAAGACATCATTCATTCCATGCGCGGTGGCCTCTTCACCACGGACATGGACGGCCGGATCCTGCTGCTGAATCGTACGGGCGAAGAGATCACCGGTTATCGGTTCCATTCCGTGCGCGGCAAGAGCATGCCCGAGATTTTCCCCGAGTTCTGGCTCCCCGGACGCGCCGGCACCGACGTCGCGGCGCTCGCGCGCACCGAGATCGATTTCCGCACCGCGGACGGCCAGCAACGATTCCTCGGAATCTCGGTTTCTCCGCTGCGGACCGGCGAGCGGCGTATCACGGGCTACGTCTTCAACTTTCAGGATTTGACCGAGTTGCGGCGCCTCGAAGAAGAAGTCGCGACGAAGGAACGCATGGCCGCGCTCGGCCGCCTTTCCGCGGCGATCGCTCATGAAATTCGACAGCCCTTGACGGCCATGGCCGGCGCCGTGAAGGAGCTCGCCCGGCTCGTCCCCTTGCAGGAAGACGAACAGCACCTGGTCGGAATCGTCAGTCGCGAGTCGGAGCGTTTGAATCGCATCATCACGGACTTTTTGAATTATTCTCGGGAGAAAACCTACGAGTTCGGCGTGGCCGATTTGACCGCTTTACTCGACGAAACGCTCACGCTCTTGGAGCGCAATCCGGACGTGAGCGCCCGGTATCGCATCCAGAGGGCGTTCACTGCGGAATCCGTGCGCGCCCGGGTTGACGCAAGCCGCATGAAGCAAGTCTTCTGGAACCTCTGCGACAACGCGCTCAAGGCCATGCCCGAAGGCGGAATCCTTACCGTCGGAGTCGAACTCGCGCCCTTTTGGGTGCGCATCCGTTTTCGAGACACCGGCGTCGGGCTCGATCCCCGGGCGCAGGTGAAAATATTCGAGCCGCTTCAATCCAGTTTCGCCGGCGGCACGGGATTGGGCCTGGCGATCGTCTATCAAATCGTGCAGGCGCACAGCGGGCGAATTCACGTGGTTTCGGAGAAGGATCGCGGGGCGGAGTTCACGGTGGAATTGCCGCGCGTGGCATGAGCGGCGGGAGCGTTTGAGATGGCCCACATTTTGGTGGTGGACGACGAGCGCTCGATCTGCGAACTGCTGGAGATCACCTTCCGCAAGGAAGGTCATCGCGTCGAAGTGGCCTCCAGCGAGGAAGCCGCGCGCCGAAAGATGGAGTCGCAGGTCTTCGATATCGTGATCTCGGATATTCTGCTCGGCCAGTCGACCGGCGTGGATGTCCTCAAGTTTTCAAAGGAAGTATCCCCTTCTACAGTCGTGCTTCTCATCACGGGCGTACCCACCCTCGAGACCGCCATCGCCGCCATCAATGCGGGCGCGGACCGTTACGTCATTAAGGATCACGAACTCGTGGACCAGCTTCGCCGCGCTGTGCGTCAGGTGGATGAAACACTCCGCTTGAAAAACGAGGCGGGTTACCTGCGCCGCGAACTGCGCCGCCTCACGGGACAGGACAACATCATCGGCCGAAGTCCCAAGATGCGCGCCATCTTCGATCTGATACTCACCGTCGCGCCGCACGCGAGCCGCGTCCTCATCACCGGCGAGTCGGGAACCGGCAAGGAACTTGTTGCCCGCGCCATTCATGAAAACAGCCCGCGCGCGCAGATGCCCTTCATCACGATAAATTGCGGCGCCTTTCCCGAATCGTTGCTCGAATCCGAGCTGTTTGGGCACTTGAAAGGCTCGTTCACGGGGGCGAGTGAGAACCGTCGCGGGCTGTTCCATGCCGCCCACGGGGGCACTCTTTTTCTCGATGAAATCGGAAACATGAGCCTGAGCATGCAGGTGAAGCTCTACCGCGTCTTGCAGGAAGGAAAGGTCCGCCCCGTTGGCAGCACCGAGGAAGTCGACGTGGACGTTCGCGTAATCGCCGCCACGAACAAGGATTTGGAAAAAACCATCGCCGCCGGTGAATTCCGGGAAGATTTATTTTACAGGCTGAATGTCATCCCTATTCATCTCCCCCCGTTGCGCGAGCGCCGCGACGATATTCCCCTCTTGGCCCGGTCCTTCCTGGAGCGTTTCCGCAAGATGATGGATAAATCGGTGGAGGGCATCGAGCCGGAGGCCATGAAACGTCTCGAAGCTTACGATTGGCCCGGCAACGTCCGCGAGTTGGAAAACACCATCGAGCGCGCGATGGCCCTCGCGAGCGGAACCAGCATTTCGGTCGGCGTCTTGCCCGACAAGGTTCTGGGCCACGGCTCCACTCTCTCGACCCATGATGGCTCCGCCAGCGGCCCCCCCGTCATCCCGGAAGCTGGCATGGACCTCGAGAAGTTCATCCAGGAGACGGAACGCGTATACATTCTTGCTGCCCTTGAATCCACCGGCGGAGTCGGCACCCGCGCTGCCGAGCGCCTCAAGATGACCTACCGCTCCTTCCGCCACTACGCCAAGAAATACAACATCACCTGAGCGGTCGAACGGCCGCCGTTCGTTCCTTTTCTGCCCGTTGTTCGGATCGCGCCGAGAGGATCAGTGAGTCGGTCTCGAACGGAGTGCGGGCGCACGCAGGCCGCGCCATCGGTCGGTGATCGAAGCCACAACCGATAGGATCCCGTTCGAGGCGAGCACGATCATCACCGGATCCATCGGGAAGCGGTATCGCAGTGATGCGTGCGTGAGGTAAAACACCAAAGGAAAGAAAAATATGACGGCCAGGTAGGGAAAGATTTCAGGATTGCGGCTCCTGGACGCAAACAGTGCGCCGAGCAATGTGAAAAGCGGATAAAGCACAGTCATCACTTCCGCCGAACGCATCAGGGGACTTAAGGAAGCCCAGAAATCTTGCACCGGATCCCAAATCCCCAGCCACATGCTTATAAAGCGGTGAAATGCCAGCAGTGCATCGTGCGCGGGATGCGCGCGCATGTAGGCGAAAGCCTGGTGCTGCTTTTGTTGCATGTATTCAATTTCGCCGAGCTGTTTGTACTTCAACCCTTCTTTCAAGTCATCGTTCGGATGCAGGTCCCAGGAGTCGTTGTCCACCGTTTCTGCATTGTTCCCCAGCCATAGCTCGAGCCCCAAATTGGAGCGAAAGGGAATCAACTTATGGAAGACAACATAGTTGCGGGTCGCCCACGGAGATATCCCCGCGAGAAAAACCAGGGATCCCACGGCAGCCACTCGCAGCCACGGCAGCGCGCGCTTGCGGTATTCCAAAACGAGCCAGACTCCCAGCGCCGGCAAGACGGCCACCAGGGCGGGATTGATCATTGCGCCCACGGCCCAGAGCGCGCCGTAGCCGATCCAGTCGGTGATGCGGGCCGAATCGCGCAATTTCAGCGTCGCATAGAGCAGCAACGCCATCCACAACGCTGAAAGAGAAGTGTCCCAGATCCATAAAAGTGGGAAATATATCGCCGTCGGCAGAAACACCCACAGCCACGATGCACAGAGCGCCACTCCCGTTCCAAACGATCGTTTCCCAGCGAGATAAATAGGGATGCACGTGAGCGCCGTGAATGCGCAGTTCAATGTCTGAAGAACGAGGTAGGAGGTATAGCTGTAAATGCCGAAGAGTTTGAAGACTCCCGCAACGAGATAAGGATAGACCGGGCCGAACCACGCGGTCGGTCCCGTGCGGAACCAGCGAAGTGGCGACGAGAAGCCTTCGCCCGCTGCGATGGACCGCGCAACCGCGCCCAATTCGTAACCGAAGGGAAGATTGTCGCGCACCGGATCGTGAATGATCCGGTCCGAATGCATCATAATGCCCATCCGGAAAAGGAATGCCACGGTTGTGATGAAGACGGGAGACGAAAACAAGCGCTTCAGTAACGATTTCACGGGTGTGGTGGCGCGCGGCGGAATGCCGCGCCTCGCAATCCTGAGTATAGTTTCCGGCGATTGCGCAGACAACGGACGGATGGCTCCACTTCGCGCTCGCTTGTCCAGTGAGTAATCCAAATGGCCTCCGGAGCCGCGCGGCTGCGAATGTTATGGCAGGCTGGGGCCTTTCATTCCTGTGACGCTGGTTGGGCGTCAAAATGAAACGTTGCGTTAGTCAAGAATGACAAAATTTGGCACACCGAGCCCGATTCTTCTTAGTGCGGGCTTCAAGTGACTGCCCGCTTCGCGCCTAGTCCATGCTAAGCTATAGATTATTAAGGGGATATCGCTGTGTGTTGTAAACTACAATCGGCGCGCTCAGTTGGCAGACCATCTGCTCTTGTACTAGTGGGCACCTGCTCAACATTCCCAATTCTCAGATGGGGAGTAAACATGAGATCCAAGCAAAAGGGCTTTTCACTGATTGAGCTTTTAATCGTCGTGGCAATTATCTTGATCATCGCCGCGATTGCCATCCCGAACCTTCTGCGTTCGAAGATGGCGGCGAACGAAGCTTCTGCGGTCGGCTCACTGCGCACGCTGAACACTTCGTGCGTGACGTTTTCCACGACTTACGGCGGCTTCCCGTCGACCCTGTCTCAACTCGGAGGCGAAGGCTCCGGCAGCGCGCCGTCATCCAGTTCGGCGCAGTTGATTGATAACGTGCTGCAGACCGGCACGAAGACCGGCTACAACTTCACGTTCTCGCCGGGTGGGGCGGATGCCTCTGGCAACATCGACTATTACGCCATCACCGCCAACCCAATCACGCCGGGCACAACCGGCCTCCGGTATTTTTACACGGATCAGTCGGGTGTGATCCGCGCCGAGACCGCTGGCACAGCCAGTTCGGCCGACTCACCGATCAGCTAATTGTTCTCGAAACTCGTTTGATTCGGAAGGGGCAGCCAAACGGCTGCCCCCTTCTGTTTTTTTGTTGCGTCCTCTGGCCGTAAGATTCGGAGGCGCGCTTACTCGCCAACGAATTGCATCCGACCTGAACTCAATCTGCGCGTTGCGGCTCTCGATCGGTCCAGGTTTCATTTGCCTATCACAGTGGTCAACCGCAAACGCTTTTTTCGCATTCCAGTGGGAGTGCGGAACGGTTAAGTCAATCGAGCGCATGGAGTTGAAGGAATGTCCAGGGGCGGTGGTCCCTATCCGAACAGTGCCTGCGCCAATTTCTGACGCGCAAAGTGACAAAAACTGTCGGTATCGGTGGCGTTGCACAAGGTGAGCCGCCTGGACGACCGGAATCTCCGACTCGGGAACCCTGTAAACATAGGAATCTAAAAGAGTTGAGGTCTTGTTTCGGGCTAATCAACCTGCCGGGTCCGGCTTGGCATCCCGCATGCACCATTCAAGATCGTATCCTGGTCGGGCCCACAAACGCTTTCTAAGGAGAAATCATGCGGAGCAGAGAAAAGGGATTTTCGTTAATTGAGCTCTTGATCGTGGTCGCGATCATCTTGATCATCGCGGCGATTGCCATTCCGAACCTTCTGCGTTCGAAGATGGCTGCCAACGAAGCTTCTGCGGTCGGCTCGCTGCGCACGCTGAACACCGCGTGCGTGACGTTTTCCACGACTTACGGCGGCTTCCCGTCAAGCCTGAGTGCGCTCGGCGGAGAAGGCTCCGGCAGCTCGCCGACGTCCACTTCGGCGCAGTTGATTGATAACGTGCTGCAAACCGGCACGAAGACCGGCTACAACTTCACGTTCTCGCCGGGCACGGCAGATGCCTCTGGCAACGTCGACTACTACGCCATCACCGCCAACCCAATCACGCCGGGCACGACCGGCCTCCGGTACTTCTACACGGATCAGACGGGTGTGATCCGCAACAGCACGACTGGCACCGCCACTTCGGCCAACTCGCCGATCAGCTAAGGCGGATTGAATGTTCCAGCTCGGGGGAGAGAGTCGCAAACTTTCTCCCCCAAGCTAGTTCCCGGGACCGAAGCACGACGCTCGGAACAAGGTGCGAAAATGTATTCGAGACTCTCAAACCGAATCCATAGGAAGCGCGCCAGGCCCGAGAAGGGTTTCTCTCTCGTAGAGCTCCTGATCGTGGTGACGGTCATTCTGATCATCGCAGCCATCGCAATTCCCAATTTCATCACCTCCAAGATGCGCGCCACCGAGTCTGGCGCCATACAGAACCTTCGCACGATTACAACAGCGAATGTCGTCTACTCCACAACGTTTTCGGTTGGGTTTTCGCCTGATCTTGCCAGCCTGGGTGGCGACGCGTCTGCTCCCACGCAATCCGCGGCCGGTCTGATCGACTCCATTTTGGCATCAGGCAGCAAGAGCGGCTACAACTACACCTATTCCGTGGTTTCAGCCGACGGAAACGGCCAGGTGACCGGCTACGTAATCTTCGCGAACCCATCGATACCGGGCACGACCGGAACTCGGTATTTCTACACCGACGAAACCGCCGTCATTCGTTACAACACGACCACTCAGGCAGGCCCAACCGATTTGCCGATCTCCTGAGCCGGCCCCTGGTCAGCCGTATTTCCCCCGCGCAGTGCAAGTTTCCACCCTCAAGTCTGATAGACTTTTCTTGTGCCTTCCCTCGCGAAAGCCGCATGGTTGTCCTGTTGCATCGCGCTCATGACGGGGGTCGCTGCGCGAGCGCAGTCGTCCCAGGACTCTTCACGCCTCAAGTCAGTCGTCAACGCCCTGGAAACGCACTACGGCGCAACTCGGACCCTCGAGGCCGATTTTCTTGAGCGCTATTCCGAAAGTGGGCGCCAGATTCGCGTCGAGTCCGGCAAAGTTTATTTTTCCCGTCCGGGTCGAATGCGCTGGGAGTACGAAGCCCCCGAGTCCAAACTGTTCGTTTCAGACGGCAAGACGCTCTGGTTCTACGTCCCTTCGGATCGCACTGCGACGAAGCAGCCCGTGAAGCAGAGTGAGGACTGGCGAACCCCTCTTGCCCTCCTGACCGGCAAAGTAAATCTTTCGCGACTCTGCAGCCGTGTCGAGTTCGCCGATTCCACACCGAGCGCAACAGGTGATGTAATGTTGCGTTGTTGGCCGCACGGAGAAAAGCCCCCCAAAGGACAAACTTCCACCGCTGATCCGATGACCGGAACTTCCGGGAACTTCACCCAAGTTCTCCTGGAAGTCGATCCATCCACCGGCCGGCTCTCGGACGTGCGCGTGCTTCAGCCGGGAAGCATCGAAGTGGAGTTTCGCTTCGGCGCATGGAAGGAGAATGAGCCCCTTGCGGCTTCGCTATTTGATTTCTCACCTCCCGAGGGCGTTGCCATCCTTCCTTGGGACCAGTTGAACCAAGATCCCCATTGATCCGCTGATCTGACAAGTGGTCATTGTCTGATTGGCGGCCTCGTTTCCCGGAGCAGGGCCGGCGGCGCTCGCCGCAATGCTAGACTCGAATCTGCACCTGCATGAGGAGCTTGTCATCTCAGTGCCATCCGACCCCAATCCCCCTCGCGCCAAAGGCATAGCCCTTCCAAACGAAGGCTGGTTGCTTGGGGCGGTCCTGGCGCTGACGGCCAGCGCATATATCGGCACGTTGCGTTTCAGTTTTGTGTACGACGACGACGGACAGATCATCGGGAATTCCTACATTCAATTCTGGCGGCACGTTCCGAGTTATTTCATCAGCCAGGTTTGGGTGCACATTTTCCCCCTGACCGCGGGGAACTACTATCGCCCTCTGTTCCTGCTCTGGTTGCGTTTGAATGACGCTTGCTTTGGCCTGAATCCGAAAGGCTGGCACGCTGCGGCCGTCGGGCTGCACCTCATCGCGACCCTCTTCGTGTATCTGATTTTTCGCAAGTTGACGGCAAACCCGGCGCTTTCGGCGATCGGGGCCTTGGTTTTCGGTCTTCATCCGATCCATGTCGAGGTGGTGGCTTGGGTTTCAGGCGCGACCGAATCCCTGCTTGCAGTATTTTTCTTGCCGGCCTTCCTCGCTTATCTGAAATCGCGCGACGGAGCCGCCGCACTGTGGATGACGCTTTCGTGTCTTCTTTTCGGCCTCGCCATCTTTTCCAAGGAGACGGCTCTCATCTTGCCCGTCCTCATCTTCGGCCACTGCTGGATCTATGGGGTGCGCTCCGGAGCCGCAGCTCCAGGCGCAGTGAAGCGTTTTCTGCAATGCACGCGATGCGTCCTCCCGTACGCGCCGATCGCTTTGTTCTATTTGTTCGCACGCTTCTTGGTACTCCACGGCTTGGGCCACAATTCCGTCCGTTTGAGCTGGCGCACGATCCTCCTCACGGTGCCTTCCATGATGGGGTTCTACGTCAAGAAATGGTTCCTTCCGGTCCGGCTGTGCGAGTTTTATGACATGTGGTATTGGACGAGTTTCAGTTTCTGGCATGTCTTTCTTCCCGCATTGTGCGTCGTCCTCTTGATTGTCGCGTTGTGGCTCGCGCGCCGCCGACTCGGAACTCGCGAAGTCGCCTTCGCCGCCCTGTGGGTGATTCTCCCCATGATCCCTGTCCTGGACGCCGCCGTTCTTCCGCGCGGCGAACTTGTTCATGACCGCTATTTCTACTTGCCCAGCGTCGGCGCGTCGCTCCTTGTGGCTTTGGCCGTGGATTGGCTGAGCCGCGCGAGCGCCGTCCCCGGCAAACGTGGTGTCCTGCCCGTTTATGTCGCGGCGTTTCTCGTGCTCGGCGGAACGCTCGCCGCTCTTGCCTCGCACGAGGCGAGCTTCTGGGCGAATGACATGACTCTGCTTTCTCGCGGCCACATGCTCGCTCCGCGGAATCTCGTTGCCCGAAATGACTTAGCCGTCGAATTGTCGAACTATGGTCATAACGACGAGGCCCGCGCCCTCTTTCATCAGGCGATCCTGACGGATCCCACGGATGTGTCGGCGTATTTCAATCTAGGCCGCATCTGCTACCAAGAGGGAAAATACGCCGAGGCGGAGCAATGGTTGCGGCAATCGCTGGCGCTGAGAACCAACGTCGCCGATGTTTATTTGGAGCTTGGCCTGGTTCAACTGCGCACGAACCGCGTCTCTGAGTCGCTCGCTAGCATGCGTCGCGCCGTCGAATTGCGGCCCAACGACCCGACTTTCCTCTTCGCTTACAGCGTGGTTCTGGCGCAAAACGGCGATTGCAATTCGGCGCGAGCACAATTCCAGGCCGCCCTCGATATTCGCCCCGACCTATCCATGCCGCCGTTCGTCATGCGCGGTTGCGCGATAGTTGCCGCGCGGAAGTAGCCCCTCTCAGCAGACCTCTCGCCGCGCTTTGTATTTTCCCGTTTTCTCCTTATCCTCTATATGGACTGCTCTGTTTCCAGGGGCAATCGGAGATCGCGCATGCTGCGTGTTTCGTTTTCGGAGTTGATGGACATTCTGACGCGCGCGCTGCTGAGGCTCGGCTTCGAACCCGACCGCGCCGCTCTTTGCGCGCGCCTTTTCGCTGAAACGACGCGCGACGGCGTGTACACCCATGGCATCAACCGTTTTCCCCGGTTCGTCGCGACGATTCGCAACGGCACGGTCGTCGTTTCGGGCCGCCCCGTGCGCCTAGCCGCTTTCGGCGCCCTCGAGCGATGGGATGGCAACCAAGGCCCCGGCAACTTGAACGCTTACGAGTCCATGGGCCGCGCCCTTGAGTTGGCGCGAGAGCACGGCGTCGGCTGCGTCGCGCTCAGCCACACCAACCACTGGATGCGCGGCGGCAGCTACGGTTGGCAGGCGGCCGATGCCGGAATGATCGGCATCTGTTGGACGAACACTCTGGCCAACCTCTCGCCCTGGGGCGCAACCGACGCCCGCATTGGCAATAATCCTCTGACCGTGGCTGTGCCGCGTCCCCAAGGCCACATCGTCCTCGACATGGCGATGTCCCAGTTCTCTTACGGCGCCCTCGAGTCCTATCGCCAGCGCGGCGAAATGCTCCCCGTGGACGGCGGCTTCGACGCCCAGGGCCGCTTGACTCGTGATCCAGCCGCGATCGAAGCTTCCAATCGGCCCCTCCCCATCGGCTATTGGAAGGGCTCCGGCCTCTCGCTCGCGCTCGATCTCATGGCTGCGCTCCTGTCCGGCGGCCTTTCCACCATCCACATACTCCAGGACCCACTCCGCGAATTCGGCATCTCCCAAGTCTTTCTTGCCTTCAATCTCCCAGCCGTTGACCCATCTGGCGCTTCGGCGCCCATGGCCGACGAAATCGTGCGCTTCGTTCAGTTGCCGCCCGGCTCCAAAGGCGAGCGCATTCGGTATCCGGGCGAGAAGACGCTCAGCCTGCGCCGCGAAAACATGGAACTTGGCATCCCCGTGGACCCCGCCGTCTTGGCCGAGATCAAGGCAATCTAATCCAGGCTGCTTGCATCTCATCAATTTGGGAACTTGGATGTAGACTCTCCTATGTCGCTTGGCACAAGACCTCGATCGGGTCGCCGTCGCATGTTGAGACTGAGCCATCGAACAAGAGCAGGGGAGAGTGCATCATGAACGGCCATCGCAATCTGCAATTCGTTCTGTTATGCGGAGTTGTTCTGGCGCTCGCGGGCTCCCTCCTGGGCCAAAACACGCCCGAGAGAACATTGGTCGTGAATGGGAAAACGGTCGGAGCAGTCCTCCTGCAGATTAATGGACGCTCCTACGTGGATGTCGAAACTTTGGCTCGCATCACCAATGGAGCGGTCACATTTGAACCCACTCGCGTCGTGCTGACGATACCTAGCTCGGGATCCGGCGCCACCACATCGAGTGCCGCTCCTACGCAAGCCACGCAGGAGCTGTCCAGGGATTTTGCGAAGGCCGCGATCGCCGAAGTGGCCGAAATGAGAGAGTGGCGGGGAGCAATCGCAACAATGATCATTTACGGCCTGGCCGTGAGCGGAAAGTGGGCTGACAGCTATCACGACCAGGCACGAGAGGGTCTCAGCCAGGCAGCGTCCGCGGTTTCCACCGAAGGAGACCGGGATGCACTCCAACTCCTGAGAAATGAGACGGACCAATTGGCGAGTTGGGCTGGCGGAGTGTCCACGGAGAGGCAGAACCTGAATACGACTAGGGCGCTGGATCCGAATACGCTCCAGAACGATCCTGCGCTGGCAAAAATCACCAGTTGCAGCCAATTTCTGAGTGCCATGCTTGTCACCGGCGCTTTTGCCGACGATGCGAGTTGTCATTAGATCCCTGGACGCTTGGTGGCCTGCCCAGCACACTTTCCGCTGGACTGGCTGCGGGCCCTCACTGGGTTGAGGTACACTTGTCGCAATGGCTGAGTTTATATGCAAAGTCGCCGACGCCGGTGGCCGCGTCTTTTCGCAGCTTGAGGCCGCCCAGTCTGCCGGAGAGGCTCGCCAGAAACTCTCCGACCGCGGCCTCTTCGTCTATTCGGTGCGCCCGCGCGCGAGAATGCTTCTCGGTTCGCTGCGCCGCCGGAGCGACCGTGCCGCCAGCGGAACGGATTTCCTGGTTTTCAACCAGCAGTTCAACACCTTGATCAAAGCTGGGATTCCGATTCTTAAGGCTTTGGATTTGCTCGCCGAGAGGGCTGCTTCCCCCCGCCTCCGTCCCTTGCTGGCTGAAGTGCGCCGCCAAGTGCGGGAAGGCGCCTCGTTGTCGGAGGCTATGGAGCAACAGGGGACGTTTCCGAAGGTTTACACGACTTCGATCCTGGCGGGGGAGAAGAGCGGCAATCTTTCCGGTGTCCTGGATTATTACATCGCCTACCACCGCGTCTCCACCGGCGTTCGCAAGCGTCTTCTCCAGGCGCTCATTTATCCCGTGATACTGGTTAGCGTCGCGACCGCGATCATCACCTACTTGATCGGCTACGTCATCCCGAAGTTTTCGGAGCTGTATAAGGACTTGAATATCACGCTGCCCGCTCCGACGCGCGTTCTTCTCCTCCTCACGGTCACGTACCGGCCGGTCTTGCTGATTGCTGTGGGAACCGTGGTGGTCTCTGCAATTGTGATTTTCCTTTGGTCTCGCACGGAAATGGGCAGCTTGGCCGTGGACCGCGCAAAACTCAAGCTTCCGGTTTTCGGCGACACCTGGATCAAATTCCAAGTCTCCCAATTTTGCCGGACCCTCTCGACCCTGCAGGCCGGCGGCACTCCGCTCGTGTCCGCGCTCGAAACATCCGCCGGTTCCATCTCCAGCAAATTGATTTCGACCAGTGTCAGGCAAGCCGCCCAGTTGGTGCGCGAAGGCCAGCCCCTTCACGCCGCGCTTCGGTCCTCGAAAGTGATACCTGATTTGGCCCTGGAAATGGTCGAGGTTGGCGAAGCCAGCGGCGCTCTCTCCGCCATGCTCGGCAGCATCGCCGAGTTCTACGAGGAAGAGGTCAATTTGCGCACCCAGGCCCTGATTGCAGTTGTAGAACCCGCCATTTTGATCTTCATGGCCGTTCTGATAGCCTTTATCTTGATTTCTCTATATCTTCCGATCTTTTCGATTTCCGTTGGGTCCTTTCAGGGCTGACGCTCCATGGGCACGATCGATCACAACCTGACCTCGAACCTTCTCGCCGACCTGCACGGCGAGCGGGAGAGCGCCCATAAGCTGGCCGAACGTTACCGCTTCCCGTTTGTGGACCTCGAAGAGCAACACATCGATCCCGAACTGTTCCGCAGCATCCCGGCCGAACTGATGTTCCGGTTCAATTTCGTGCCCCTCGAAGCCCATGAAAATCAGCTCGTCGTCGCCGTCGCGGACCCGAGCTTGGTGCTCCTCTCCGATGAATTGCCCCTGCTGCTGGGCAAGAAGCTCGTCCTGAAAGTCTCCACGCCCAGCCAGATCAGCGATTTGCTCAAGCGCACTGAGCAGTCTCAGCGTGTTCTCGAACAGGCCACCGAAGCCTTCACCCTCCAAGTGGTGGCCGAGGAGGACGAAGGCGACGAAACGATCTCCGCCGATCGCCTCACGCAGGACTCCTCCGTCAGTCCCATCGTCCGCCTTGTGGACACCGTGATTTTCACCGCTCTCGAACGCCGCGCCAGTGACATTCATATCGAAGCGCGCGACGTCGAAGTCGTCGTGAAATACCGCATTGACGGAATCTTGGTTATGGCGATGACGCCGATTTCCAAGGAATGGCATTCCACGATTCTTTCCCGCATCAAGGTCATGAGTGAGCTGGATATTGCCGAGCGCCGCGTCCCGCAGGACGGCCGTTTCCGCGTCCGCTACAAGGGCCGCTACGTGGATTTTCGCGTCTCCATCATGCCCTCGATTCACGGCGAGGACGCCGTCCTCCGCGTCCTCGACAAGGAAACCCTCTCCGAAAAATTCCAGAATCTCAGCCTGGACGTGGTGGGCTTCGGGGAAGAGGACCTGCGCAAGATTCGCCGCTATATTCGCGAGCCCTACGGCATGTTTCTCGTCACCGGCCCCACCGGTTCCGGCAAGACCACCACGCTCTATGCGGCGATCAATGAAATCAAGACCGACGAAGATAAGATCATCACCATCGAGGACCCCGTCGAATATCAGGTCCGCGGCATCACGCAGATTCCCGTCAACGAGAAAAAAGGCCTCACCTTTGCGCGCGGCTTGCGTTCCATCTTGCGTCATGACCCCGACAAGATCATGGTCGGCGAAATTCGCGACAACGAAACCGCGCAAATCGCCATTCAGTCCGCTCTGACCGGTCATCTCGTTTTCACCACCGTCCATGCCAACAACGTCACCGACGTGATTGGACGCTTCATCAACATGGGAGTGGAACCTTACAATTTTGTTTCCGCGCTCAATTGCATCCTGGCCCAGCGGTTGGTCCGGGTCGTCTGCCCGCACTGCACGCGCCCCGTTCGCTATTCCGCGGACGTGTTGAAGGCTTCGGGCCTGGATCCGGCGCAGTGGAGTAAGGCGCAGTTTGCGGAAGGTGCTGGTTGCCTGGAGTGCTCCGGCACGGGCTTTCGTGGCCGGACCGCGATTTCGGAACTGCTCGATCTCTCCGATCACATTCGCGAGATGATCATCGATCGCAAGCCCACTTCGGAAATCAAGCGCGCCGCACGCGTGGAGGGAATGACCTTCCTGCGCGACTCTGGAATGGCTAAGGTGAGGGCGGGCGTCACCACGCTGAAAGAGATCAATAAGGTCACCTTCATTGAGTAGCTCCGACGGCATTCGTCAGGGAATCTACCAAAGCGGCATCGTCAGGAAATTCACGCGCTGGCTCGATGTCAGTCCACATCCTTTAATCGCTTGCGAATTGACGCCGGCGTATTGCGCCGCGGCCCGCTGGACGCACACGGGCGGCCTCGATGATTTCGCGATGGAGCCCATTCCCGACGGCGCCATTGCGCCCACCGCCGTCGAAACGAATCTAGCCGATCCCGCCGCCGTGCGCTCCGCTGTGGGCAAAGTCTTTGAGCGGCTGCATGCAAAGCCTCAGGAAATTGCGCTGCTCGTGCCGGACTCGGTCATTCGCGTCTTCGTGCTTCACTTTGATTCGTTTCCCCGCAAAGTCGCCGACGCAATCCCGATGCTTCGCTGGCGCCTGAAGAAGAGCGTCCCCTTCGAGGCGGAAGAGACGCTGATCTCCTTCATGCGCCAGCAGCCGCGCGAGGACGGCGTGGACATCGTGACCGGGCTCGCGCGCCTGCGGATTATCCGCGAATACGAAATGCTCATCGAATCCGTCGGCATGGCTCCGGGCGTTGTTGTCAGTTCCACTCTGGCCGCTTTGCCGCTCCTCGACGATAGCCGGCCGGCGCTGCTGGTCCGAGTCTCCGGCCGCGCGTTGACCACCGCCATCGTGCGAAACGGCCTGCTCTGCGGATTTCGCTGCATCGAGTTGCCCGTGGATCTGTCCGGCTTGAGCGCTCGTGTTCTTCTCGATGAAATTTTTCCGCTCGCGGCCTATTATCAGGATTCCTGGCAGGAAGGCATCGCGCGGGTTTGCCTCGCGGGCCTCGCCGGGCGTCTTTCGGAATTTGTGCCCGTGCTGGAATCGGAATTGAATTGCACGGTCAGTTCGCTTCTCTCGGCCGCCGTCGCGGAAGGGCGCATCGGCCCCCATGCCCGGCCGCTCGCGGAGCGCGAACTCGATGCCCTGATCGGATGGGATCTGAATCGGGGAGCTTGAAGTCGTCGGAGAATCGCAGCGATGAAAGCGCGTCTCAACCTCTCGACTGTGCCGCTGGTCAGCCATCGGCGGTTTACTGTCGCCAGCGCCGCGATCGGTCTCTTCGCCTTCCTGGCGATGATTCTTCTCGCCACTCAGGCGTTCCAGGTCTGGCGGCGTGACAGCAAGTTCCGCGCCCAGCAGGAGCAATTGAATTCCGATATCGCCCGCCTGCAGAACCACCGCAACGAGCTCGACGCGTTTTTCAATCGTCCGGAAACCGCGAAGCGCCGCGAGCTCGCCGGCTATCTCAACGGGTTGATCGAACAGCGCAGCTTCCCCTGGACGAAGGTTTTCATGGATTTGGAGCACAGCCTTCCCGCTGGCGTCCACGTCGTGAGCATCGCGCCAAGCCTCGTCGGCGATGAAGTTCAGTTGCGGCTTGTCGTCGGAGCGAGCAGTGACGAGGCGAAGCTGAAATTCCTGCAAGCGATCGAATCGTCGCCTGCGTTTTCTCGCTTGGAAGTGCTTTCCGAAAGTCGCCCTGGCCGCGCTGAGGGAACCGACGAGGTTCGTGTGGAATTGACCGCTTGGTATTCGACAATCTGATGAATCGCAAATTCGAGATTCGCAAGAAAGTCGTGCGCTGGGCCCTGATTGTGGCGGTCGCACTGGACCTGGGCCTGGTCGGCCTCAACGTGAAGATGGCGCGCGCTCCGCACGCGCCCGCGGGGGAGTTGCAACGCCTCATGAAACAGCGCGAAATCATGCAAGGGGATCTCCGGCGCGGCGATGAAATCCAGAAAAGTTTGCCCGCAATCGAGCAGCAGGACGACGCGTTCTTCCACGAAGAATTCCGTCCCCTCCCGACCGGTTATTCCGCGCTCGTCGCCGATTTGCATTCTCTCGCGTCGCAGTCCGGCCTTCAAATGGACTCCATCACGTACGATCAGCACCCGGCCGATGCGCACGGCCTCGTGCAGGTCAACATTGCCGAGAGCGTGGAAGGGAATTATCAGAGCCTGGTAACTTTCCTAAACGCTCTGCAGCGCTCGCAGAGTTTTTACATCCTCGATGGACTGGCTCTCAGTTCCAGCACCGAGGGCGGTGTGAGGCTCAGTTTACAGCTAAGGACGTTTTTCCGGACCTGACGATGCCGCGCAGCACGCTATTTCTGTTGGGAGTCCTGGTCCTGGTCGTTGCCGGGGCCGTATTTTATTACCACGAAACGTCGCAGCCTCAGACCGCACCCGCAGCGATTGTTGCGGGCGCGCCCTACGAAGTGCTGAGCGTCGAGAATCCCGCGCTGCGCCTCTACGAACTCGACCGCGTGCGCAAACTCGAATACACGGGAATTCACCGGAACATTTTCAGCCCCACGCCGCCTCCTCCTCCGCCTCCAAAAGTCGCGCCTGGGGCACCGAACCGCCCGGGGCAACCGGGCGCCGCGCAACCTCCTCCGCCGCCACCGCCCGTCGTCGTCCCCGCGACGTTTTTTGGCTACGTTACGGACAGGCGAACGGGACGCAAGGAGGCCTTCTTCAGCGACTCCGATGACGTTTACGTCGCCGGCGAGGGGGATTTGCTCCTCACTCGTTTCCGCGTCCTGAAAATCGGCAACGATTCCGTCGACATCGAAGAGATTTCGAGCGGCCGCCGCACGACGCTGACGTTGCAATCGATTGAGCCCACCGGATGAAAGCTGCCAACCGAGTTCCGCGCCGCGGCGAAGCGGGGTACACGCTTCTGATCGTAGCGTTTCTCATTGCGTCCATGATCGTTCTGCTGACCGCGGCGACGCCGAGCCTCATCATGCAAGGCCGGCGGGATCGCGAACAGGAGATGATCTGGCGCGGCAACCAATACGTGCGCGCGATCGGGCTTTACTACCGGAGGAACGGCCATTACCCCAGCAAGATCGACGATCTCTACAAGGGCACGAACGGCATCCGCTACCTGCGCAAAGAATACAAAGATCCGATGAATACCACTGACGGCAGCTGGCGCCCGATTTATATCGGTCCCAACGGACAGTTGATCGGCAGCACCAACTACTCGAACCTGCTCCAGATGGGAATCACGGGAAGTGTCCCCACGGGCGCGCCGTCGGCGGGCCCCGCGGGTACGACGCAAAGCGCCGCACCGCCGGGCGCGCAGCAGGGCACGACTCCCGCGGGAGCGACGCAAACTCAGGACCAAAGCGAATCGCAGCTTTCGCCGCTCGGCGGCGAAGTCATCGGCGGCAATTTGATCGGCGTCGGCAGCAAAGTGAAAAAGCCGTCGATCAAAGTTGTGAACGGCGCCAGCAATTACTATCACTGGGAATTCATCTGGCGGCCGATTCAAGTTGTGGGCGCGCCGAGCCAGGCACCGGCTCAGGCTCCGGCCGCCGGCGCCGCGGGCACCGGCGGAACGCCCAACCAACCTGAAGCCCCCGGCGCAGCCACTCCGCCGTTGAACAATTTTGGGCCGCAGAATCCTCCCGAGACTCCTGCGCCGCCAGCAAATCCGGACCAGCCGCCGCAGTAGAATCCTCGGCCGCAGAACTGAAATCCCTCACGAGTTCAGCAAGGGGTTGCGATTACGGCTGCGACGCGGGCCGATCAGGTGCGGAAGCGCCGAGCGTCTGCGGCGTCCCCGCATGCGCCTTCTTTTTCTTCAGACCTTGCGTGATGCGGCGCACGTACTTCTGCGTTTCGGCGTAGGGAGGAACGCCGCCATACTGCGCGACGCGGTCCGGGCCCGCATTGTAGGCCGCGAGCGACAGCGTCAGGTCCTGATTGTATTTCTCCAGCAAATCCTTCAAGTAGTGCGTTCCCGCGTTGATGTTCTGTTGCGGATCGAAGACGTCGGTCACGCCGTACTGCACGACGACTTCGGGACGGAGCTGCATCAATCCGCGGGCGAATCGGGGCGAGACCGCCTTGGGATTGAAATTCGATTCGACGGCGATCACGCCTGCGATCAACTCCGCGTCCACACCGTAGGTTTTCGCGGCGGAAGCGATCAGCTCCGCGTACGGGGTCTCAATCCGCGGCTGGGCAGGCGGGCCCGGGAAAACCTCCTCGGGCTCGACGCTTACGAGTTGGTCGGTGGGAATCTCGATGGTGCCGCCTTGGACGGTCAGGCGGACGGTGGCGCCGAGCGTCTCGTAACCCGTGATGTGCAAGCGCTGGCCCGAAGACAGGACGGCGTAATCAGCGCGCGCCGCGGGCGCGAGACACAGCGCGAGCGCGGCGCAAAACGCAAACGATGCGAATCTCGCGGCGCGCGTCATGGCTGCCTCGAATGCGCTGCGGCGGGTGCCAGGGCGTAGGCCGCGATTGCCTGCGCAACGCCGCCTTCGTCGTTGGTCAGCGTCTCGGGCCAGCCAAACGATTTGAGTTCCGGCACGCTGTTTCCCATCACCACGGGGACTCCCGCATATTCCAGCATCTCGCGGTCGTTCAGGTTGTCTCCGATGGCCATGATCTCTTCGCGCGCGATGCCGCGGAGTTCCGCCCATTCGGCCAGCGTCGCGCCCTTCGAGCAGCCCGCACGAATCACGTCCACCAGGGCGAAGTTGCGCGATTCGTAGAAAGTCCGCGCGACGGAGAAGCGGCTGGCGGGCGGCAATTCGTCGAGCAATTCCGCCACGGCCCGCATGGGTTCAATCGCGCCCGTGAACATCACCTGAATGGGGTCCTCCGTGAGGCAATCTTCCAGCGGCGAAACTTCGGCCAGATATTCCCGATTGCGCAGAAGATAGCCTTTGCGCACGGGATCGTCCCAATCAACGCGCTCGAAAATCACTTGGCGCGCGCCGTTGCGAAGGAACTGCACGGCGGTGCCGTCGCGGAATTGCGGCGTGGCGCGCAGGACGAGCAGGGCGGATTCTTTCGGCAAAAGGTGAACCAGGTGCGTCGAGCCGTCCTTCGACTTCACCACCGCGCCGTTGTTGAGAATCATTGTCAGCGGCGCGGGAATTGTTTCGGCGATCGGCAACGCGAAATTGTAGCGGCGGCCGGTGACGAGCGCGACCTCGATCCCGCGCGCAACGGCTTCGGCAATCGCACGGCAATTCGCTTCCGGGACCTGCTGGCGAGAATCCAGCAGCGTGCCGTCAATATCGAGCGCGATGAGCCGCACCGGCGTCATTTCATTGCACCTTGTGTCTCCGTACGACAGCAATTGTACCTTGCGGCGGGGCAGAGAAAGTGCGTGCGAGTGGGGGTTGTTGCCTGGAAGTGTCCGGGAACGAACACTCTTGCATATATACCCCCGGGTTGTTTTGCGTATGTGAGGCAAAGAAAGGACTTACAGCGAAAGAGTGCGCATGAGTGTGAAAAGAAAGGGACTTGAAGTTGCGTGTTTTCAGCGAGTTGCGCACTCTTTTGCATGAGTGTGAAAACAAAGGGCTTGGAGAGGCGCATTTGTGCAGATGAGTGAGAAGTGCGATGAGTCCGGTGCCGCGCCGCAGGACGGAGTGAAAGATTTCGAAAAGTTGTTGCGACTCCACGCCATCTTATAGCACAAAAGTAGGCGGATGTCAATAGTACTCGCTGAGATAACTTTTTGAAAAGTGTTCGAAAACTCCGCACCGTCAAAACTGAAAGGTCCGGCACAGCTCCCAAGTCTGCTCGGAGGAAGGAGCCGACGCCGTCATCCAATCAGCCGAGAAGAGAACTTGAAGCTCATGGTCCCCAGAAGACCCAGTGGATCTCCGGGACATCGTCGTCCTTCACCAGAACCGAGTTGTCCTGGAGCTTGTCGCCCACAATCCTCGCTTGATAAATGGTGTCGTTCACCCGGTAGAGCACGGTATCTGATCCCACCCACAAGATTTCGCTATCTTCCTCGTCCGTATGCCAGGCGACACGCTGACCGGATTCCAAGTTCCAAAGTGCAAGATAACCGGGAATGAAGCACTCCTTGCCGTGATACACGTCATAGACTCCCTTTACGGCGGGCAGGGCGTCTGTCTCCACCGCTCTCTGATGAGCAACGCCCGGTTGCGGACCGTGATCGGGATTCCAATACCCCACAACCGTCGTGAGCCAATCTCCGAACATCCGCGAGAATGAACACGTCCCCTCACGCGGGCCCGTGAACCATTTGTTTCGCACTCGGCCGTGCACCATGACCAGGTCGCCCGACCGGTTGAGAACGGTTCCTGATTGCGAATCATCCCGGGGTTGCTGGAGGCCGAAGATAAAGTACCTGTCAGTGGCAGCCACGAGGGGCCCGAATTCGCCGCGAATCTTCTGAGCGATGTCGTCTGGAATTTGCTCTATAGGCACGTAACTGCCGGCGATTTTGACATCGATCGAATCGCCCACCGGCACACCCGCAAGACCCGGCTGCAGGTACGGTCCTCCCGGAATGCCATCGAAGCGCACCGACGAGTACTCCTGCAAGGCATCCGGTTGGATGCGTTTGCCGGGACCAGCGGGAGCTCCCGCGACGCCGATGATTGTGTCCGTCCCGCCTGGTCGAAAGCTACGTGTGGTGAAGATCCAAACCAATTCGTCAATGCTGTGTGGCTGGGGCTCCGTCACGGCTGAGTAAGTGTACAAGACGAGCTCCCCCGCGGGATTGAAAACCACCGAATCCGAGAGTGTTGGCTGGTCCGCATGAATAATCGCCGCTGTGGTTGGGGGCAAGTGAGGATAGTCCACGAAGATCGTGTTTCCGTATTGCAGAACCGAGTCGACGCCGTCTGCTGCGGACACGACCTGACGCACCAATTGCAGTTTCTGACTCCCCGCGGCCGTCGTATACAAAGTGGCCGGATAGCCGCGATCAAGATCTGGGGTAGGAGTAGCGGCCAGAAAATACCACCGGCTCACCGGCCCCGTCTGCCCGGCGGCTGCCGCCAGAGTAGCGGCCGTCACCAGGAGAGCCAGCCTACTGAGGACCGGCAGCGCAGACCTTCTGAACATAACTCCTCCTTTTTCGCTGGCAATGAGGTAATCACAATGCGGTAGTTGCTTGGGCGGGTGGCCCGCGCGTCCGTCTGCTCTTTCCTGTTGACTGCGGCCATCGGCGAGAGGATACCACTGTTGCAATACACCGCGGCGCACTGAAGCGCGGGTGTGCCGCGCTTCACCGCTGGCCACCGGGCCCGGTTACGGGGCCCGGTGGCAATTGGTCGTGGCTGCGACTGCGGGGTTAGTAGTCCTGCGTGTCCTTACGAGGGCGAACTCTCAAGCCCTGTTGACTCGCTGCTCGCAATATGCGGCTTACTGCAGCAGCTTCTTGATCTCGGCTGTGATCTGGGCGCTAGACAGCTTTCCCTTCGTATCGTCATTCGAATTGGGCTGCCATGCGACCTTTGTCGTGGTGTGTTGAAGGACGGAATGGTCGCTTATGCGGGTGATGGTGACATCCACGTGCGCAGAGGCGATAACCGGGAAGTGGGCTTTGGTGAAGTCCAGGACATTGCATTGCACGATAACGGAGTCTGCCGCGTCGGCATCGGCAACCGTGGCGCCATCCTCGACCACGGCGCCAAAGAGCTTGCTCTTTTGGAGGTCGTCACGCAGATGGGCATAGGCTGCATTCAGGTAATCCTGCGTGAGGTCCACGCCATCAGCCTTGGTGAATTGCTTTACTTCCGCGGTCTTGTATTTCGGCTCGGCGTCTTTGGCGGAAATGCAGGCACCTGCCACAAAGATCCCTAACAGAAGTGCTACAGGAACAAAACGACGCATGATACGGCCTCCGGGAACCTCCTGCCTCTGGATTCGAGCATGCGCCAGCTGACTCCCGGCGACAATGGTACATACCTGATTGATGCGCAACAGGCACCTCCCGCGTCGCGGAAATCCGCTTCGGGATGCGGGCCGGGCGGCGCGGAGGGTGGAATCAGCGGTCGAGTTTGAAGAACACGATGGCGAGGGGAGGGAGGCGGAGGCGAAGGGAATAGGGGCGGCCGTTCCAGGGAATAGAATCGGCAGTGACGCCGCCGAGATTGCCGACATTGCTGCCGCCGTAGCCTTCGGAATCGGTGTTGAGGATTTCGCGATAGAGGCCGGGCTCGGGGACGCCGACGCGATAATTCTCGCGCACGATGGGGGTGAAATTGGCGACGACGGCCACGAGGTCGCGCGGATCGCGGGCGCGGCGCTCGAAGGAGAGGACGCTGTTATCGGCGTCGTTGCAATCGAGCCACTCGAAGCCCTGCCAGTTGAAGTCCTGTTCGTGCAGGGCAGGCTCGCGTTTGAGCAACGCGTTGAGATCGGCGACCAGGCGCTGCACGCCCTGATGCAAGGGATAGTCGAGCAAGTGCCACTCGATGCTGTGGGCTTCGCTCCACTCCTCGCGCTGGGCAAACTCGCCGCCCATGAAGAGCATTTTTTTGCCGGGATGACCGTAGAAATAGCCGAAGAGCAAGCGGAGATTGGCGAATTGCTGCCACATGTCGCCGGGCATTTTGTGGAGGAGCGAGGCTTTGCCGTGCACGACTTCGTCGTGCGAGAGCGGCAGGATGAAGTTTTCGGTGAAGGCGTAAAGCATGGAGAACGTCATGCGATTGTGATGGAACTTGCGAAAGACCGGATCGAGAGAGAAGTATTCGAGCGTGTCGTTCATCCAGCCCATGTTCCATTTGAGGTCGAAGCCGAGCCCGCCGAGGTAGGTGGGGCGGGAAACGGCTGGCCAGGCGGTGGATTCCTCGGCGACCGCAAGCACTCCGGGAAATTTCTGGTGCACGATTTCGCTGAGGCGCTTCAGCATGGCGACCGCGCCGAGATTTTCGCGGCCGCCGAACTCGTTGGGGATCCATTCATCCGGACGGCGCGAATAATCGAGATAGAGCATGGAGGCCACGGCGTCCACGCGGAGGCCATCCACGTGATATTTCTCGAACCAGAAGAGGGCGTTCGCGATGAGGAAATTTTGAATTTCCGTGCGTCCGTAATTAAAAACGAGCGTGCCCCAATCGGGATGTTCGCCCTGGCGCGGATCGGCGTGTTCGTAGAGATGCGTGCCGTCGAATTCGGCGAGGCCGTGGGCGTCGCGCGGGAAATGGGCGGGGGCCCAATCGAGGAGGACGCCGATGCCGGCTTGATGAAGGCGATCGACGAACTCCATGAAATCCTCGGGCGCGCCGTAGCGGCTCGTAGGGGCGAAGTAGCCGACCGTCTGGTAGCCCCACGATCCGTCGAAGGGATGCTCCATGACGGGCATCAGTTCGACGTGCGTATAGCCCATTTTCTGCAAGTAGGGGATCAATTCGTCGGCCAGTTCGGTGTAGCGCAGCCAGCGGTTGCCTTCTTCGATCTTGCGGCGCCAGGAGCCGAGGTGCAATTCGTAAATCGAAATGGGTGATGCGAACCAATCGCGCGTCGCGCGGGCGCTCATCCAATCGGAGTCGCGCCAGACGTGCTTATCGAGTTGCGCGACGACCGAGCCGGTGCGCGGGCGAAGCTCGGCGCGGAAGGCGTAGGGATCGGCCTTCAAGATGGGCAAAGTCGCGTTGCGCGGGCGAATCTCGTATTTGTAAATCGCGCCGGGTTCGAGGCCCGGCACGAACAGCTCCCACAGTCCGGCGGAGCCGCGATTGCGCATCGGATGCGCGCGGCCGTCCCACTGATTGAAGTCGCCGACAATGCTGACGCGCCGCGCGTTCGGCGCCCAAACGCCGAATTGCACGCCGGCGACGCCGTCGATTTCGCGGACGTTTGCGCCGAGCTTGTCAAACGTGCGGTAGTGCGTGCCTTCGGAGAACAGGTGGATATCGAGATCGCTAAGGAGGGGAGGGAAGGCGTAAGGATCGAAATATTCGCGGTCGGGCACGCCCTGCTCGCGGACGAGCCAGCGATAGGAGCTCGGGGGCAGCGGCAGTTCATGCGTGCCGGGCAGCATGACGGCGTAAATTCCCGCAGCGTGAATCTTCTCGGCGGGGATCGGCTCGGCAGAGTCCTCAAATCGCAAGCTGACGCGCGTGGCGCGAGGGATGAAGGCTCGAATTACGACGCGTCCCGGCTCGTTCTCGGCGTAGTGCGGGCCGAGGATACTGTGCGGGTCGGCGTGCTCGGCGCGGACGATCTGTTCCATCGCGCGCGCAAAGGGCGACAGTTCGGGCGCTTCGATGCTGTCTGCAGGCGGGGCTGGTCTCTCGGGCAACGCTAGGCTCCGTGGTCCTCGGGGTACATTCTAGCAGTTTGCGGAGCAAGCGGGGATGAGCCGATTCGATAGGGGCGAAAAAAGTCGGCGCGGGTGAAGCCTAAAGGAGGGATGGGTGCGGCACCACCCGCGCCTTGCCGGACCAGAGGGGAGATCAATAAGCCAGTCAGCGCCTCCTATCCTAGTTGTCCTGCCCTTGCCCCGTCGCCGGAGGATCCGACGGCGGAGGAGGAGGCGGTGGTGCCGGGTTCGAGTTTGAATTGGGTGCGCCGCCGTTTGGTCCGCCGTGATGCATGCCCTGTCCCTGTCCTGGGCGCCTTCCGGCCTGACCGCCGTATCCGGGGCGTCCGGATTGGAGTTTGTAATCCGATGGAACCTGGAAGAGCGACGCTGCGGGCTCGGCGCGCTTGATGTTTGTGAGCTGGAAAACAGTCTCGCCGGAGAAGGGATCGGATCGGCGCGTGTACACGTTCGTAAGCAGATCGGGCGAATACCAGCGCTCGAAAACGATCTCAATCGCCTTCACGTTGCCGATGGTGCCAGCCGGAATCGTGCGGGTGGTGCGCGTGCCCTCTACGGTTACGCCGTCAATCGTCTTTGTGCCGAGGGAGACAGTCACAGGTTCGCCGCCGCGCATGCCCTCAGCACCGCCGGGGCGGGCGCCGCCACGTACGCCGTTACGGACACCACCGCCGCCGGCGCCGCGTCCGTCGCGACCCATCGCTCCAAAGCGCGGAGCCTGACCGAGTTCGTGGGCCGTCTTCTCCTTGGGGTTGAGCGCGTAGTGTTTGTGCGCGACGGGATCGTTGATGAGGATGATGGTCGGCGCGCCGGAAGTGGCGAAGGGGCCGATGGCCGGTGGCGTCATCTCGCGCCGCGTCCGGCCCATACTGTCGCGCGCAATCGAACCGGTCGTCTTGCGGTCAATTTGAGTGCCATCACTCAAAGTCTGCTTGAATTCGTTGACGACATCGGCCGTGAACGGCGCACCGGTCACGAGCCTGTCGCCGAGCATGGCTTCCGCGCCCAGGAACCGGACGTAGCTGCCGTCACGATCCTGTGGGTGCGGCGCACCCGCTGCAGGCGCTTGCCCGCGGCCCATCGCCGCCATCACCGCGAGGCATAGCGCAATCGCGGCCGGAACCCACTTCGTAAATGTGATTCTCATCGCGAACTTCCTCCGTTAAAGCGTATAGATGTTAGATCTCCCCTCTAAACCCTGGTTAATCCGTTGCAAGCCGAATCGCGCGCAGCGTGCCGTCCTGCCCGACGACCACGTCGGCAGGGATCAGTTGGTCGCCCTCAGTTCCCGTGGTCGGGAGGCCGAGCGAGGCCAGAGCGGAAGCCGGCATCTCAATGCGCAGAATCGCGCCACCTTCGAGCGAGTCGCCGACGGCGCTGTCCGGCAAGGCCACAAATCCGTTGGTCCAGGTCGCGTCGGCAACTGCGGTCTGCGCCGCGCTGGACGCGTTCGAGGCGGAAAGTGTTGTGCCTGAAGGCACAGCTTGCGCGCTCGCGGGCGAACTCTGCGGTGCGATGGCGCGCGCGGCATTGCCCGCGGTGCTCCTGTGATGCAGCACTGCGAAAAGCGCCAGGACAGCCGCGGTCGCAAGGGCAGTGGCAGCGAGCCAGCGCCAGTGGGCCGTGACAAACTGCAAGGCCGGGTGCTTCGACCGCTTCTCGTCCAGACGGTTGCGGAACGCAGCGAGCAGCGTTTGCTCCAGGCGCGCCGGCGCCTGGGACTCGCCATAGGAAGCAGCCAACTCGCCCAGTCGTTCATCGAGCGTACGCTGGGCGGCCAAATATGCGGCGCAGTCTTCGCAGATGATCGTGTGCGCCAATCCCATCCGCACGGATTCGACCTGAGCGGTCTCGGCGTGCAACAACTCGCGTGCTACTTCGCGGAATTCTTTGCAATTCATGCCCGTCCTCCCGCCCGGAGACGCTGGAAAGCGGAGGGCTCGCGCGTCGCGCCGCGCTCGCCGGATTCGCGTGAAACGGCCGTCCCGGAGAGTTTTGCCATAATCAGGGCCCGGGCGCGGTTCAGGCGGGAACGAACTGTGCCCACAGGGCATTCCAGTTGTTCCGCGGCGTAGATGTAACTCCTTTGCTGCAAATCACATAGCACGACCACCTCCCGGTAGGAGGGGGGCAGAGAAAGAATAGCTTTCCGCACGCGGTCGATTCGCTCGGTAGCGTCCGAGCGGTCCGCTTCAACGTCACTGGGGGATGGTGCGGGGAAATCATCCAAGCTCCGATCGCCGTTGGACGGCTGGATCCGCCGGTCGCGCTCCATGGCGCGGCGCACGTGATTTCGCGCGATTCCGAACAGATAAGCCAGCACCGGCCCGCGCGTTGGATCGAATCGCTCCGGATCGCGAATCAGCGCCAGAAACGCTTCTTGAGTGACTTCTTCGGCTATGGAGTGGTTTCCGCTCATATGCAAGGCGAACCTGAATATCTCCGCTTGGTGCTCGCGGTAGAGGGCCGCGAATGCCTCTTCGTCGCCGGAACGGAAGCGGCGAACCAGAGCGTCATCTGCCGGGATGGAGTCCTTCGGTGCCATGCACCGTCTTAGACGCCCTTATTCCTGCCCTCGTTACGTATTCGGTTTGGGCGGGGCGAAAGTTCCAGATTTTGGGGTGGATTGGGGAATTGTTGCGTGGGAGGCGCTACGGGCGGGAAAGGGCGAATCCCGCCGGGGAGAAGCCAACCGGGAAGGTTGGGAGTCACCCGGCGGGATTTGGCATGGTGGAGGGGAGATTCGAGCGCGCTCACTCCCTGCCTTGCCCAGAAGAGGTGATGGAACTTGCCGGAGGCGCTGGCAAGGGGTACCCCAGGATCTGGCCGTCAGCGGATGTGCCGGGGATCAGCGTTTCATGGGGCACGATTCCCATCTTTGCGTTCGCGATTGTGATGTGGTTTGTTTCGAGTGTCGTTGCCATGGCGGAGTCGAGGTTCACTTGCGCCTCGATTAGGTTCGCCATCGCGCGGACTTCCGCGCTAGCGGCGGTGGCCAGGGTTGTCTGGTCGGTGACGACGTTGAAGATCGTCGACGCGCCGAGCTTGAGCTTTTTCTCTTCCGCATCGAGAGTCTGCTGATCGAAGTCGCGTGTCTTAATGGCCGCATCGACTGCCGCCTTACCCTGCACGAGTCCAATCAGTGCGTTGCGCACGGCCACAACGACTCCGTTGTCGGTTTGTTGCAATCGGGTCTCGTCCTGACGCTTGGTCAGTAGTGCGCGAGCGGCATCGCCTTCGGCTTGGCGGTTGCGGATCGGGATGGAAAGCGAAAGGGCCACGGCGTAGTCGGGGAATTCGTTGTGCACGAACTCGTTGAACGCATCCGTCAGCCCGGACATCGTAGTCGTCGAGGTCGTGCTGAACGCCGTAGGCGTGGAAGTGTATTCCCGCGTGTTGGAAACGGGATTGAGGATCGGATTGCCTTCCGCGTCGAGAATAGGGGATGCGAGGTTCGGCGCAAACGCGGTGGGCGTGGTGGTCGAAGTCGTTCGGTCGCCCGCCAGGCCCGTTGTCCCGTAGGTGGCGCTCAACTGCAAGACGGGCAGCAAAGCGTTGCGGGTCGTGCGCACGTTGATGTCATCTTCTTGCACGGTGACTTGCGCCTGTCGCACGTCAGGACGCTCTCCGAGGGCCTGCTTTACGGCATCCTCGAGCGTCGGCACGGCTTGATTCACCGGGGGCTGCAGCGGATCGGTGGGAATGATTTCGGCGGAAAGCAACGGCGCATCATTCGCGTTTTTCGCAATCAGATAAATCAGGTTGGTCTGGTTCTGGAGCTGCAAGGTCTGATCGTTAATGAGCGTCTGCTGCGCCGTCGCGACGTTTGCCTCGGCCTGTACCAGTTCGAGCGGGGCCATCGTGCCAATCTCGACCTGCTTCTTGTTGTCGTCGTAGAGTTGTTGCGCGAGGACGAGCGATTGCTGGCCGACCTTGACGTTTTCTCGCGCATAGGCCAATTCCCAATACGCGGTTTCGACGGCCGTAATGGAGGTAATCACCTGCTGCAAGAACTGCGCGTCCGAGACTTGCTTGGCCAGCTTGGTGATTCGGATGCTCCGCGTGTTGACCAGAATTCCGAAACCGTTTAGCAGTTGCTGGGTCAGCGAAACCGCCAGAGTGGACTGGACCGAGGGATTGAACGTGCTGACGGTCGAGTTCGAGGACTGGCGTGTCGAATCCAGGGTGACGGAAAAATTGGTGCCCGTCTCGAATCCCTGATAGTAGCCAAAATTCGTATTGTTCTGGTGGGCCGTATAGGCCGTGAGCCCCAAGCCGGAGCCCGTCAGGTAGGGGTTACTCACAGGAATGTCTTCATCGCTGAACGATGTGCTCGCCGTGACCGCAGGATCAAAATTTACCGACGGAAGGCTGCCAAGAGCGAAATTCGCACCACCTTTGGCCTTGAGGATGTTTGTCTCTGCAATCCAGGGATTGTACCGCTGGATCGCGATATCGAGATTGTTCTCGAGAGCCAACTCGATCGCGTCCTGCAGGCTGAGCTGAATTTGGCCGTCCTTGATCATCGAGTGAAGCCGATCCGAGTTGGTCAGATCGGGTTCTGGGACGCGAGCCGGAGAATACGGCCCGAGGACATTCGGAAACGCTGAATTCCCGCGCGTGTAATTGGGACTGGATTCGGTGATCGTCCGCGTGGGAATCTGAGGTGCGGGCGCGGCAGGGGCCGGTTGCGGCTCCGCCGGGGCCTGGGCTTGCGGCTGAGACGCAGCCGGGGCCTGGTCTTGGGTTTGGCCGAATACGGGAGCGACAGGTGCAAGAGCAGTCGCCCAAACGAGTGCCAGCGTCAGGGTAGTGCGGCAGAACCTTCCACTCATTTCGTCTTTACCTCATTCCTTGATGGGGTTCACATAACCGATTGCGAGCGCGCCACTTAATAGAAACGGCTTAAGGCGGGCTTGTGTTTCAAATATTTTGGGAAAAAGCCAGCTCGGCTTGCTTGCCCAGGCAAGCATCGCAAACGGATTGCCCGGCCGGGCCATGATCCCCCGCCCGGCCAGCCATTGAGTCTAACTGTCTCGCAGTTCCTTGACAATGCCGATGGGAGGTAGCTAGGCTACGCGTGGCTCTGAGTCTGCCGGACGCAGCCTGCCGGTGCAGGCGCGGCTCGCAGGCCCATCGGGGGGAGGACCCACATGGACGCCTCTGCGATCCTCAAGCTGCTCGAATCGGTGGGAGCCATTCGCCATGGACATTTCGTTCTCACTTCCGGTTTGCACAGTGGGTGCTACGTGCAGTGCGCGGCGGTCTTGCAGTATCCCGCACACGCCGAAATTCTCGGGAAAGCCCTGGCTGCGGAGTTCGCGGGGCTCTCGATCACTTGCGTGGCGTCTCCGGCTCTGGGCGGCGTTATTTTGGGCCACGAAGTCGCGCGCGGATTGTCAGCGCGGAGTCCGGGTCATCCGGTTCGCGCGATCTTCGGGGAGCGGGACGCGAGCGGCGTGATGACGTTACGCCGCGGCTTCGGCGTCGAAGCCGATGAGCATGTCCTCGTCGTCGAAGACGTCTGGACCACGGGCGGCTCGACGCTCGAGACCATGCGCGTCATCGAAGAAGCCGGCGGGCGGGTGGTCGGCGTGGGCGCCATCATCGATCGCTCGGCGGGGAACATCGAGTTTGAAGTTCCGTCGCGCGCGCTGCTTGATTTGAAAATTGAAAGCTTCGATCCCGACGAGTGCCCCTTGTGCCGAGCGGGGGGAATAGCCATTCGTCCTGGGAGCCGGTTCCACAGCGCCGCGTCCTGAATGCCCGCGAGGCGCGACTCCCGCTCCGCGCAAACGGGGCTTGTGCCATAATCGCGCCGCGCGATGCACAACATCAAACTCACCCTGGCCTACGACGGCACGGATTTCCACGGCTGGCAAATTCAGCCCGGCCAGCCGACGATTCAGCAGGCAATCACGGATGTTGTGGCGAAGATCACGCAGGAGCGCCTCACGATCCACGCCGCCGGACGAACCGATTCCGGCGTGCACGCTCTCGGCCAGGTGGCTCATTTCAAGACGCATTCCGAATTGACGCCGCTGGAATTCCAACGCGCATTGAACGCACTGCTTTCCCGTGCGATTCGCGTGGTTTCCGCCGAAGAGGTCGCTCCCGACTTCCACGCGCGCTGGCACGCGCAAGCGAAAACATACCTGTATCGCATTTACCGCGGCCGGGTGGTGCCGCCGTTCGTTTGCCGCTACGTTCTTCACGATCCTTTCCCGCTCGATTTCGAGGCGATGCGCGAAGCGGCTCGCCAGTTCGAGGGCGACCGCGATTTCACTTCGTTCGCGGCATCGACGGGCTCAGAGGACGACGATCGCGACCGCAGCGTCACACGGACGATCTTTCGGTCCGAAATCTTGCGCGGGGATGAGGCGGAGCACGCATTCGAAGGGCTCGGCGCGCTTGGAATCGCGCGGCCTGGCCCGGAAGAATGGGTGTACGTGGTGCGCGGCCGCTCGTTTCTGCGTTACATGGTGCGGAAAATCGCGGGCACGCTGGTGGATGTGGGACGCGGCCGCTTGCGTCCGGATGATATTCCGAAGCTATTCGAGTTGCGCGATAGGTCGCGCTCGGGACCGACGCTCGCGCCGCACGGGCTCTTCCTTCTGTCGGTGGAATATCCCGATCCCGCCGATTCGCTCGCCGGGCGCAAGTGAATCGCTCCAGCAGAGCGCGCCGGGTGTGCGCCTGAGCGGCTCGCCGCGGTAGAATCCCGAGTCATGCAAAATCCCTCCGTGGCCGCTCGGCCGATCGAGTCGCTCGATCCCGCAACCGGCGAGGTTATCGCGCGGATCGAGCCCGCGTCCCCGGAACAACTTCCGCAGATCGTTGCCGAGGCGCGACTGGCGCAGCGCGATTGGGCGAGTGTTTCTCTCCGCGAACGTTGCAAGTACGTGCGGCGTTTGGGCGACGTGATTTTTCGCAAGCGCAAGGAATTGGCGGAGCTGATCTCGCTCGAAACGGGGAAGCCAATCACGGAATCGCTCTTGGGCGAGATCCTCATCGCTCTGGAATCGGTGCGTTACCAGACACGCATCGCTCCGCGCGAACTCGCGCCGAAGTGCGTGTCGCACAGCAATCCCGCCGTGCGGGCAAAATCCGGGTATCTCCTATACGAACCGTACGGCGTGGTAGGGATCGTCTCGCCCTGGAATTTCCCGCTCGCGATTCCCATGGCACAGATGGTTCCCGCCGTCCTTGCGGGAAACGCCGTCGTGCTCAAACCTTCCCCCTTCACCGCGGCAGTGGGCGCCGCAATCGGCCAGCTCTTTCTGGACGCCGGCTTTCCGCCAAAGCTTGTGCAGGTCGCACAGGGCGGGGGAGATGTGGGCGCGGCGCTCGTCGATGCGCGCCCCGACAAAATCATTTTCACGGGCTCGGTTGAAACGGGGAGAAAGATCGCCGGAGCGTGCGCGGGGCTGCTGATACCCTGCGTTCTCGAGCTCGGAGGCAAGGACGCCATGATCGTCCTTGTCGACGCCGATCTCGACGTGGCGTCGAGCGCCGCGGTCTGGGGCGCATTTCAGAATTGCGGCCAGGCTTGCGTTTCGGCCGAGCGCGTTTACGTGGAAAGCAGCGTGGCCGGAAAATTCGCGGCTCTCTGCGCGGAAAAAGCCGGGCGCCTCCGGCTCGGCGGGAGCCGCAATCCGAACGTCGAAATCGGCCCGATGATTCGCGCCTCGCGACGCGACTTCGTCGAAGAACAATTGAATGACGCGGTGGCGCGCGGCGCCAAAATCATCAGCGGCGGACGGCGGCGCGCGGATCTCGGCGCGTCGTTCCTTGAACCGACCGTCATCACCGGCGTCAATCACACCATGCGACTGATGCGCGAAGAAACGTTTGGTCCCGTCCTTGCCATCCAGGAAGTGGCAAACGCGGAAGAGGCTGTGCGACTGGCAAACGATTCCGAATTCGGCCTTGCGGCCAGCGTCTGGACGATGGATGCGGCACTCGGCCGCGAGATTGCCGCGCAACTCCGCGCCGGTGCGGTGATGGTGAACGACATCGCTTCCTATTTCGGCATTGCCGAAGCACCGCACGGCGGCCGCGGCTCGAGCGGTTGGGGCCGCACGCACTCACGGCTTGGCCTGCTCGAAATGGTTCAGGTAAAATACGTGGACGTGGATGGGCTGCCTCGCTGGCCGAAGCCCTGGTGGTATGGCTACAGCGCAGAGCTGAACGCCGCCGCGGACAGTTTCATCGCCTGGATGTACGCCCCCAGGTGGACCGAGCGCTGGCGCAACGCGTGGGGCGCGCTCGGGACCGTGTTTCGCCGGGGCCGCGTTTGATTGACCTGACTCCACGGTGAGGAGGAATCCACGCATGACAGACACACCAGCCGCCCCTGAAGCTTCCGCCTCTGCAACACCCGCACCCCTGCAAACCGCTCCGCCTCCGGAGCCGGCGCAGGTCGCGCCTCCGAAGATCAAAGTGCGCAAGCACAAGCAGCGCTCCTGCGACGAGAAAGATGCGAAGGGGAAGCTCTGCGCGGGTCATTTGAAGCGCTGGTATGACTATCCGAAAGAAATCGAGGCGATCATCGGGCCCAATGCGGAAATCTATCGCTGCGAATTCTGCAAGACGCTCTACCGGCCCGACCCCATGCAAATGCCCAACAGTTACACGCTGCGATATTGAAATCGCGCGGTCCGCACTCCGGACCAATCGTGAAACACACGGAACTCATCTACGACTGGAACACCGCAGGCCCGTTCCAGATTCGGACTGGCCGTAAAGTGGCCCTCGCGGACGAAACGCTCCGCGACGGCCTGCAGAGCCCCTCGGTTCGCGACCCATCGATCGGCGAAAAAATCGAAATCCTGCACTTGATGGAATCGCTCGGGATAGAGATGGCGGACATCGGTCTGCCCGGAGCCGGCACGCGCGCTTGCGCCGATACGGAGGCGTTGGCGCGCGAAATCGCGACGGCGCGAATGAAGATCCGGCCATTTTGCGCCGCGCGGACGTTGGAAGAGGATATCGGGCCAATTGCCGAAATCTCTCAGCGCGCCGGAATTGCGCTCGAAGCGGCCATGTTCATCGGTTCGAGCCCGGTGCGTCGCTTGGTCGAAGACTGGACCGTGGACGATCTGCGTCGCTCCACGGAGAGCGCGGTTCGCTTCGCCGTTTCGCAAGGCTTGCGCGCCATGTACGTCACTGAAGACACGATTCGCACCGATCCCGAGACGGTCCGGATGCTTTACCAAACCGCGCTCGATTGCGGCGCAAAATCGCTCGTGCTCTGCGACACGGTCGGCCACGCCACTCCGCCCGGGGCCTACGCGCTCGTGAAATTTGTGCGCGAGAAAGTCATCGAACCCTCCGGCCAGACGATTCGCGTGGATTGGCACGGCCATTGCGACCGGGGCCTGGCCGTCGCCAATTCGTTCGCGGCGATCGCCGCGGGCGCCGACCAAATTCACGCCGCGGCAATCTCGCTGGGCGAGCGCGTCGGAATTACGCCGATGGAGCAGATGCTCGTCAACATGTACCTCGAAGGGATGATTGACCGCGACCTTTCGAACTTGGGCAAGTATTGCGAGACGGTTGCGCGCGCAACCGGCGTAAGCATTCCTCCGAATTACCCGATTGTCGGACGCGACGCATTTCGCACCGCGACCGGCGTCCACGCGGCCTCGATCATCAAGGCGTATGAGAAAAAACAGGCCGGCCTCGCCGACGTGGTTTATAGCGGCGTTCCCGCGCATGCATTTGGACTCGAGCAGATCATCGAAATCGGCCCGTTGAGCGGCAAATCCAACGTCACGTACTGGCTCGAGAAGCATGGGATTCGAGCGTCCGACGCATTGGTGAGCCGCATCTTTGAAGCGGCGAAGAAATCCGACCGCGTCCTGACGGAATCTGAAATCCTGGCGCTGTGCGAGGGAAGGGAGGGGCGGTGAGATCGAGCGGGCTCGCGTTCGTTTGCCGCGGAGGACCGGTGAAACTGGTCGCGCTGTGCTGTATCCTTGTCTCGATGGCGCCCCTTTCAGATCGGGTTTCGCCGCGCGCGGCCGGCGTCGCGGGCGAGCGTCCCGCACAAGAATTGACTGCGGATTCGCGCGTGCAACGCGCGCTCGAATTGCTGAAGGATTCCGCCGGCGCCACGACGGAAGAGCAGATCCGCATCACGGAAATTCCCGCACCGCCTTTTCACGAGGAGAAGCGCGCTGCGTACCTGAGGAAATTGCTTGGGGACGCGGGCCTGCGCGTGGAGAGCGATTCGGCCGGAAATGTAATCGGTGAATTGCCCGGCGCAAACGCGAACGACGTCGTTCTCGTCACCGCCCATCTGGACACGGTGTTTCCCGAAGGCACCGACGTTCACGTGCGCCGCGACGGCACGCGGCTGCTCGCGCCCGGAATTTCGGATAATGGCACGGGCCTGGCTTCGCTGGTCGCGGTGGCTCGCGCGATGCGCGACGCCCAAATCCGCACGCGCAGCAGCATCTGGTTCGTCGCCGACGTCGGCGAGGAGGGCGAAGGCAATCTTCGCGGCATGCACGCCCTCATGGACGCTTATCGCAGCCGGTTGAAGAGCGTCATCGCGCTGGATGGTTCGGCCACGGACTACGTCTCGACCGGGGCGATTGCGTCGCACCGCATTGAGGTCGTGATCACGGGCCCCGGCGGGCACAGTTGGTCCGATTTCGGCGCGCCGAATCCGATTTACGCGCTGGGGCGCGCCATTACCAAGTTTTCGGAGACGCATCTTCCGGACAATCCTCGCACGACGTTCAACATCGGTGAGATCGAGGGCGGGACTTCCGTGAATGCAATTCCGCAGCGCGCCGCAATGAAAGTGGATTTGCGCTCCGAATCCGAAAGCGAGTTGCCCATTCTCGAACGCGATTTGCGCGCGGCCGTGCAGGCGGGCGTGGACGAAGAAATGGCCGAAGCGCGCGCGCGTAATGCAGCCGCGGGGCGCGCGCCGCTGCAAATCAGCGTGTCCGTGCTCGGCATCCGTCCGGGCGGGCAATTGCCTCCGGATTCGCCGTTGCTGGCCGTCGTTAATGATGCGGATCGCGTGCTGGGGAATCGGTCGCGGGTGGATCGCAGTTCGACCGACGCGAATCTCCCGCTTTCAGTGGGTATTCCGGCGATTTCGATCGGCTGCGGCGGCTCGTCTGCGGGCGCGCATACCACCGGCGAATGGTACGACCCCACCGGCCGCGAACTCGGCTTGCAGCGCACATTCCTGATCGTTCTCGGCGCCGCCGGCTTGGCACCGTAAATCTCTTTCATTTGACCTGTCGGATGGTCAGCACCTCTCCGTCCCAGTCTTTCCCCTGCAACGGCTGGTAGCCAAGCTTGATCCTTTGTCCACGAAGTGTGCTGCATCCAGGGCGCGCGTTGGCCGGATTACCCTGCGCGTCCAGAAAGAGGATCTTGCTTGTATCGGCAGAGTGATATCGGAAGTGCAAACCCAGCACGTTGAGTTCGAGGAGCATTTCAGAACCCGTGCATTGTGTACTCGCGACGATTCCTATGGCAAAAGCACCCGTGTTCTGCAGCGGTTGCGCAGCATCGCTTGTTGTCGGCGCATCGCTTTCACGATAATGAAGCTGTACATCCCCACCGGGAGCTTGTGCGCCATTCTGCGCCGTGTCACTTTGGAGTGCGGGACTGTTCTTTATCCTCTGGTCGTAGGCTGCACGCCGGGCGATCGTTGCATCCAGGTTTTGCACGGCGTCGCGCTCATTATCGTTCTTCGCGGCCACATCAAGGCGTTGCGCAAGTGCTCGAGCTTCCTCGAGCCGGTCGCGATTGGCGAGGAGGAATCCGAGATTGATCTGGTAAGTGAAATTGCCCGGGTCAAGTTGCGCCGCTTCTTGCGCCGACGCGAGGGCTTTATCTCGCGTCTCGGGCTGCCTTTCGTAAATCACGGCAAGGAGACTGTACGCAGGCGCAAATTGAGGGCTTAATGCAACGGTCTTCTCCAAATCCGAGACGACCTGTGAGTTGTCGCCGGCCATGAGGTTCGGTGACATCGAAAGCGTTGCTCGATAGAAATAAGCCAGGTAGTTTGCCGTGTCGAGAGAGATTGCTTTGCCGAAATTATCCATGGCCGCGTCACGGTCCCCGGCCGCGAGGCGAGCCATACCCAGAGTCACAAACGGAGAAGCAAGCTGTGGATCGTCCTTAACTGCTGCCTCCAGCAGCGGAACTGCCAGGTCGGTCTTGCCTCGCGCAAACTCGACTTCTCCCTCAAGAGCTTCTACTTCTCCCCATTGCATAACCCGGGTTTGCATCTGGACTGATGCGGTTTGCGCCTCCGGCTTGACCTTGATTTCATAAAAGGACAGTTGCGTCACGTATTTTTGGAGGTCGGCCTGTAATTGCCCGAGGTCGCCAAACGCTGCTTTTGCCGCATCGAGCGCGTTCAATCCCTTACTCAACATTTGCACATAATGGTCCAGAGGGCGGCCTTTTCTCCGGATAGGGTCCAACATGAGGTAATGAACCAACGCCCAGGACTCTGCATAAAAAATATTCGCCAGGTTCTGTTCGTTGTAATAGTTCGATCGCTCCGTAACCTGAAACAATTGATCCAGCGGGAGTAATTTCGTCTCGCTGAGAAGCTGGAGGTCCTCGGGGGAGGGTTGGCCGATTTCAATGGTTCTCTCCTGGAATCTCGCATTCCCTATGACCTCGGCGAAGCCCTCGTTGAGCCAAGGCGGCAAATAATTGAAGTTCAGCCGCACGATGGCGTGGGTATATTCGTGGTACAAAATGTGATATCGGTAGTCCCCCTCGGCGTCCATGCGCACAAGGATGTAATTGGCGTCTTGCGTGGCCTGAAAAAGGCCCGCGGGGCGTGTATGCCCTTTCTGCGCCCAATAATCGGGAAACAACTTAGAAAGTGAACTTTCGTTTTTCAGAGCGAGAATGCGAATCGGTTGAGGTGGATCGACTCTCTTGAATCCCAGGATAGTCTGGAAGACGTCTCGGACTAGCTCGAACTGCTCCGCAACGCGCTGCGCGTCCTTTTCGTTTCCATTGCTTGCTACGAGGAAGTGCGTTGTTCGCACCTCAATCCAAACGTCGCGCTTCTGATCCGCCCGCGCATGGCAAATCGGGATCAGTAGGAGTAGAAAAAGTCCGGCGAGCCGGATTCCGCGAGCGGAGAGCAGGGAAGTCACCATACTGTCACTTTCTACGCCGGGAATCCCATCTCGTCAACGACTTACGTGCAGCTCATGCATATCTCCTGAAAGTGGCGCGGCGTGAAACGTATGGGCAGCGGATGTGCCGCGTCCGCGATAGAATCGCGCAACCATGACCGCTCCAGGTTCCCGCCGCCTGCAAGCCGATCTCGCTCTCGCGCTCTGTACGGTCTTCTGGGGAGCAACGTTTGTCATCGTGAAGGGCGCCCTCACGAATGCTTCGGTTTTTGTTTTCATGGCGCTGCGCTTTTCGCTCGCGGCGCTGATTATGGCGGTGATTCATCGCCGCGCCCTTCGCGCCATCACGCGGGATGAGTTTTGGGCAGGCGTGCAGATCGGCGCGCTGATGTTCGGCGGGTACGTCTTTCAGACGATTGGCTTGCTCACTTCGACGCCCACCAATGCCGCCTTCATCACGGGCGCGGGCGTCGTCCTCGTCCCCATACTTCTCGCGGTGTTTTGGAGGCGCCGCAGCAACGCGTGGCTCTGGGCCGGGGCTCTTGCGGCATTTGCCGGCCTTTACTTCCTGACGATTCCCCCCGCCGGTCTCAAGGGGCTCGTCGTCGGGGATGTCTTATGCCTCGGCTGTGCCGTGGCTTTTGCGTTTCACATCATCGCGGTGGGTTTTTACTCGCGCCACCATTCGGTCGGAGCGTTGAGCTTCCTGCAGGTTGCCACGACCGCGGTCTTCAGCGCCGTGGCAGTCCCCGTGCTTTCGTTGACGCGGTTGCAATCCGCCTGGGTGCATTGGAATGCGGCGCTGCTCGGGGCAGTTCTCATTACGGCGGTTCTGGCGACGGCAGTCGCGTTTTCGATCCAGGTTTGGGGACAGCGCTACACGACGGCCACCCACGCTGCAATTCTCTTCGCTCTCGAACCGGTCTTTGCCGCCGTAACTTCCTTCCTCGTAATCGGAGAACGCTGGGGAGCGCGCTCGATTTCCGGCGCGGTGTTGATTCTCTTGGGAATTGTGCTGGCCGAATTGAAAGGTCCAGGGCCGGCGTCCCCTGATTCGCTGGCCTGAGGAAGGGAAGGAAAGAGGAGCGGAAGGTTCAGAATCGCGGCGCGGCCTACTTGAAGTCCACAGGGTCGTACATCGTCGCCGTCTGTGCGTGCGACTTCTCAAACGCGGTGATGACGGATTCGTGGCGCAGTGTCAGCCCGATGTCGTCGAGCCCTTCGAGCAAGACGTGTTTGCGAAACGCGTCCACCTCGAATTTCATGCGCAGCCCTTGCGCGTCCGTCACGACCTGATTCGGCAGGTCAACGGTGAGACGGTATCCCTCGGTGGCGGCCTCCCGCCGGAACAATTCGTCCACCTGAGCGTCGGGCAGTGTCACCAGCAAGATCCCGTTCTTGAAGCAGTTGTTGTAAAAAATATCGGCGTAGCTGGGCGCGATGATGGCGCGGAATCCGTAGTCGGCGATGGCCCACGGCGCGTGTTCGCGGCTCGACCCGCAACCGAAATTCGCGCGCGCGAGCAGCACCGACGCACCTTTGTACTTCGGGAAGTTCAGCACGAATTGCGAATTCGGCTTTTCGCCCTGCAAATAGCGCCAGTCGTAAAAAAGGACGCGGCCGTAGCCTTCGCGCGTCAGCCACTTCAAAAACTGCTTCGGCACGATCTGGTCGGTATCCACGTTGACGCGATCGAGCGGCATCACCAGACCCGTATGCGTCGAATAAGGCTGCATCGCTTTCTCCGTCACTCCACCGCGTCCAAGCCCATTTCGCGCACGTCCACGAAATGTCCCGCCAGCGCCGCCGCCGCGGCCATCACCGGACTCACCAGGTGCGTTCGGCCGCCCTTCCCCTGGCGTCCTTCGAAATTCCGGTTCGACGTGCTCGCGCAGCGCTCGCCGGCCGGCAGCACGTCCGCATTCATCCCGATGCACATGCTGCAGCCAGCATCGCGCCACTCGAATCCGGCGTCGCGGAAAATCCGGTCGAGGCCCTCGGCTTCCGCCTTTGCTTTCACCACGCGGGAGCCCGGAACCACGAGCGCTCCTTTGAGGCTGCGCGCGATGTGTTTCCCGGCCACGAGCCGCGCCGCGGCGCGCAAATCGTCCAGGCGCGAATTCGTGCACGATCCGATGAACACGCGGTCCACCGGAATATCCACGATCGGTGTGCCGGGTTTCAGGCCCATGTATTTTAGAGCGCTCTCAGTAGCTTTTTGGTCGTCGGGGTTTTTGAAGTCGTGCGGATCGGGCACGCGCCCCGTGACGCTGGCGACCATTCCCGGATTCGTGCCCCACGTCACTTGCGGCGCAAACCGCGCCGCGTCGAGTTCCACCGTATCGTCATACGCCGCGCCGTCGTCCGTTGCCAGCCCCTTCCAACCGTCGACCGCTCCCTGGAAATCCTTCCCGCGCGGCACAAAGGGCCGGCCGTCCATGTAAGCAAAGGTCGTCTCGTCCGGCGCGACCATCCCGGCGCGCGCCCCGGCTTCGATGGACATATTGCAAATCGTCATTCGTCCTTCCATCGAAAGGCCGCGAATCGCTTCGCCGCAGTACTCGAAGACGTGTCCGTTGCCGCCGGCGATCCCGACCTTTCCGATGATCGCAAGGATGATGTCTTTCGCGGTCACGCCGTGCGGGCGTTTCCCGTTCACTTTGACTTGCGTCGTCTTCGATTTGAATTGCGAGAGGCACTGCGTCGCCAGCACGTGCTCCACCTCGCTCGTTCCGATTCCGAACGCCAGCGCGCCGAACGCCCCGTGCGTGGACGTATGGCTGTCGCCGCAAACGATCGTCTGCCCCGGCTGCGTAATTCCGAGTTCCGGCCCGATAACGTGCACGATGCCCTGATTGCGGCTCGTCATGTCGAACAGGTGCACGCCGAATTCCCGGCAATTGCGTTCGAGCGCCTTGAACTGTGCGTCCGCGTCGGTATCGAGAATGGGCAGGCCGCGGTCCTTGGTCGGAACGGAGTGGTCCATCACCGCAAACGTCAAGTCCGGGCGTCTCACGCGGCGGCTCGATTGCTTAAGTCCGGAAAACGCTTGCGGGGAGGTTCCTTCGTGAATTAGGTGCCGGTCAATGTAGATGAGGGCGGGTTCGCCCAGGCTTTCGTGAACAACGTGAGCTTCCCAGATTTTCTCGTAGATTGTGCGGCGAGGCATGGTTTTGGATACGTCTTCCCGGCGAAGTCCACTATAAGGAGTAGCCGGGGGTCGTGTCAATTTGTATAGCCACTTTTTATACCAGCGCTAAATGACCTGTCGCGCGGCGGCTGCCCGCCAACCGGCGCTCACCCTGCACCGCAAATGTTGACGCATAGGAATTCGGTACTTGCGGCCTATTCGTTCCTCTGCTCGCCAATCCTAGGCTTAACGTGACGCCCTGGGCCTTATCCGCATTCGATAAAACTCTCACCGCGACACGGCCGGAAAGTGCCCCAGGGATGACAAGAGGAGGTCGCACGTGAACATCGTATTGCGTCACCTGTCCGCAGCCCTTGTTTTGACCCTTGCACTTGTCTTGTCCGGATGTACCTTTCCTGCGGCGTACCATGCCGCGGCCCCTGCCCCGTGCTCGGTCCCGGTGGCCCCGATCCGCAACCACGCACTCGCTGTCACCATCACGGTGAACTTCACCTACAACGCGGTGAACGCCGGCAGCTATATCGGTCCCATACAGCAGGACATACTTGCTCGTCTGAACGCAGACGGGGGGGCGGACGGGAACACTTTCGTTCTCGCCAATGGCGTGGAGCCGAACTTCATTATGAACTACACCGTGAACGACATTGGCAGCAACCAGTACACCGGCGGCCTCGTGTTCAACGGATGGGGCGAATACATCGGCACATTCGGCAGCGGAGCATACCCGTTTAACGACGACGCCCTTTTTTACAATTTGACGGACCAAGCCTACGCCTTTATTCACGGTGGTTGGCACGACAGCCGTCCGACGTGCCCGCAGAGCTAGGGAAGCGGCGTCCTGACGCATTGGCAATGGGGCGCGCAGGGTTTGCAATCGGCGTTTGGTAGAACCGGTTGGCAAGAATCAGGAGGCTATACGAAGACCAGAATTCTATTCACGTCACTCGTTCTCTGTGTTCTGGGCGCGGCCGTCCTAGCGCAAGCGCAGGCCACCCAGATTGAAATCACCTTCAATAACCGCACCCAATATCAGTTGTCCATGTACGTTGATGGGAATTTTGGCTGTACGGCCAACCCTGGCATGACATGCGACAGCAGCGCGGACACGAAGGCTCATCTCTTGGATGCAAGGTACGGCGCGCAGGTCGTCACGCAAACGCAAGAACCGGCGGTCGACCATAACTACAGCTATATCGTTTGCCGTGCCGACGACAACAGCGGCCCTTGCCAGGGCAACCAGTAGGGACCCATTCGGGCCGGGCAATCCGGCAAGGGGCTGGCACGATAGCCGCCCGACGTGCCTGCAGAGCTAGGGAAGCTGAGCTCAGGAGATTCCGTCGTCAATCGATCCGGCCGCGCGTTTGATTAGTTGCAGGGATTGGCGCCTGTCGCGCTCGCGGCATCGAGATAACACGCGCGGTCCGGGTACCGCTCGCCTCCCGCTTCCTGAAACTGGAGCACGGTGAGCTTGCCGTTCGCCGGCGTCGATTCCAGGACGTGGGCAGAGAAGGGAAGCGCGTCCGCTTCGCCGCGAAGCGCCTCCACGATCGCCCTGCCTTTCAGCGCGCCGTGCGACGGTATGTCCAAGCCCAGAATGCGCGCAATCGTCGGAGCAATATCCGCATTGCTCACCGGGGCCGGGTCCGCGAATCCCGCCTTGAAGTCGGGCCCAATTGCGGCCATGTTGTTGAAGGTGCAATCGCGCCCGAATCCCCCGTGGTTGCCTTGTCCCTCCTGAAGGTTGGTATCCGAGACCTGGATGGCCGATTGCAAATCATCAGGATTGAGATAGAAGACTTTGAGCGCAACGATGATTGCCGGCCGAGGCGTGCGGCCCGAACCCACCAGCCCAATGGCGCTCATCGGCAGCGTGCCTGGAATGGGTCCATATTGATCGTCGACAAAGATTCCCCCGATGTAGTCGTATGTCGTAAGCAGGCTGACAATATGTTGAACGGTGTCCGGATTCATGTTCGGCACGTAGATCAGGTCCGAACCCGCGTTCGCCGTGACGATGGCTCTGGCATCCGAACCATCGAGATTGTGCACCTCCTGGCCCAGCAGGCCGTTTCCACTCGCAGGATGCTCGAAGATTTCCGGTGAGAGTGAGACTTGGTGATAGGGCTCGGGACTTCCCTCCGGCGCGCGCCGGTCAGGATCGAAAAGGTTCATCTGCAATCCCATTGCGAGGTCGATGGCCAGGAACCCATCGGGCAGTTCCCCCTGGTCGGTATCGATGCTTCCTGACACATCGAAGTAGTAATGCTGCGCCGCCTCGCTCGAGGTCTTCCGGCCGGTGCGGCTGATTTCCTGGCGGCTGATCGTCGCGAAGCCGTGATCCGACGTGACAAAAATGTCCGTGTTCGCCTTGACGTCGGGGTGCGCATCGAGCCAATCGAGGATTTGCCGCAGATTCTGGTCGGCGTTCCGGACGGCCTGCCGCGAAGTGTCGCCGTTTATTCCGGGGGAAAGTGTCCCGAGACTATCACCCTGAAAGTGCTGCGTGCCGTCCGGGTCGCGGGACCAGAAAAGCAAAACGAACGGCTTCGGCGCATCCTGCTGAAACTCGGGAAGAACCACCTTGGTAGCAACATCGGCCAGCCATTGTTGCTGCGTGGTATTCGCGTGCAGCGTCCCCGCATGGCTCCGATTTCCCCGATAGCCGTTGTTCCACGCGGACGTGGGTCCGTAGCCGTTGCTGCGCGTCGGCGCTTCGGGCGAAAGGCCCGCCTCGGTGATTTTCAGGATTAGCGCGGGCGAAAGAGGAAAACCCGAGGGCGTCCCCGTCTGGTCGTCAATCATTATGGTCGCGCTGCCAAACGGAAATGCCTTTCGATTGGGAGCAATCGACTCCAACTCCTGAATCGCCGTCGGCCCCAGCTTTCCGATCGACGCCGTGTTGAAGCCGTTGTTCGCGGCCGCGGTCAGGAGGGTCGTTTCGTTAAGATAGTTGCCTCCGTAGTGGCCCGCGAGGTCCGCAAGGATCTGGTCGTTCTCGATGAACGGCGTCGGCGTCCCCGGCGACAGATTGAAATTCCCTCTCTCAAAAACGGGATAGCCGATCCAAAGCGTGTTGCTGTAATCCCCGGTGTCGCCCAGGAGATGCCCCGTGGCAATCGCGGACGCATTCGCCGTCGTGAACGTCGGAAACAAACTGTGGCTGTTGGCGAAGTTCACGCCTTGCTGGCGAATCGCCCAAAGCGTGGGAGTGTCCTTCTCATTCACCGAGCCCTGGCGCAGGCCGTCCGCAACGAAAATAATGACGTTCCGCCGGGATGGCTTCGGATTTGCCGTCTGCCGGGCGGGTGCCGCGATGGCGACCAAGATCAGAGCGGTCAGGACCATCGCCCCCCAAATGGAGTGCCGGATGAAGCGTCTTTGCATCGCGTTTCCTCGAATCGAATGGGTGAAATCGCCGCCAAGCATAGCAAGATTCGGTGCGCCGCGCACCCAGCCCGCCCGCCGGGTGCTGGTGTCATTTGGAATCTAACCCCATATTTCAATTTGCCGCGGGCAATCGCAGTTGAATGAGTCGCTTGATGATCTCCTTTGCTGCTGCATTCGTAGCGCCTTTGTCCGTAAACCGCCCCTGGCGCTTGAACTCAAAAAGCTCTTTTCCGTCGGCGTCAAATACACTCGTAGAGGCCGTACTCGCATTCACATCCCCATAAGCGGTGCTATAAGGCTCTTGGGCTGTGCCAAACACGATCCGATAGTCGAAGTCCTGCTCTGTCAGTGCAAACCTCAAATGATGCCCCGCGCCGCCAGCGTTCAATCTCCCAAGTAGCATCTTCCGGTCTAATTCGGTCGCTTCAATTTTGACCTTCAGATCAGTCGCTTGAGACTTGCTTTGTGCGAGGCAAACCGGCGCGAGAATGCCAAACAAGATGCATGTGAACGAAAGATAGCCCGCGAGAGGCTTTCCTAAGCGTTTCATTCTCGATTTTCCTCTCTTGACAAGCATGGTAGAAGAGAATCAGGAGTGATTCTCTTCGGCGAAGCGTTCTGCGAAAAGGATTGTATTGCCGTCTGGCAATTCTGCTACCAGATACGAACTCCACTTTCCTTCCGCGAATTCAGGAAACACAGCCGAATCCGCCGGTTCGCCGTATTGGAACGATGCCCCGCGCAAGGGGAAACGCCATTTTGCTGTTTGTCCGTTGACGACAATCAACGCCTCTATGGTTTCGTCCTTCGGAGAAGTGTCCGTAATGACTCCCGGAGTGCCAGCGTTTTTGCCCGGCTTAAAGAAACCAATCTGCAGTTGCGCTTTGTTGTCTCGCCATTTCCCGAGGATTAGGAACGCTTCCGACGATGAAATGCTCATCATGCAGTTGGTTCTCTCCTTCGGAGCTAGGGAAGCAATGCTGACGGGGACCAAACTTCACTTGAAAGTGCAGCCTGCATTGCAGGGGTTACTCGTAGCGCCGAATGGACACGGCAGAAGTTATCCCAAGCGAAGTGCAAGGCGCAAGACGATTTAAGACAGCAGCCACTCCAATAAAACCAAACGACACCACTACCGCCCGCCGGGCCCGCCCTTGGCAAACTGGAAGCGGCCATGAGCGTCTAAGTTTGCAGGCCGCGGCCATGTTATATACTGATTAGGTCGTCTTGCCGCATGTACCCGGCGAAGGAGCAAAGGAATGGGGATCGCGCTCAAGGGAATTCTGGGGTGGGCACGCAGCCGAAAACTGTTTGTATCGTTGCTGATTGTGCTGACTCTGGGCATCGGCATATTGATCGGCACGCTTGTTTCCGGCCGCGTCAGCGCGACGAAGCCGTTCTTCTCTCTCGGCACCGCCCCCCTCGCAAATCCCGACCCGGTCCAGATGTCCAGCACCTTCGCGAGAATCGTCAATAAGGTCGAGCCCGCCGTCGTGAATATCTCGACCACTCAAGTCATCGAACGCAGCTCGAAGGGCCGCCAGCATGGCGGTCAAGGCGACGATCAGGATCAATTCCAGGATTTCTTCAACCGCTTCTTCGATTCTCCGGATCAGGCCGACCAGGCCGAACGCAGTTTGGGTTCGGGCGTCATCCTCGACAAGAAGGGTTACATCCTGACGAACAACCACGTGATCGACCAGGCGACCAAGATTCAAGTGCAGTTGAACGGCGATCAGACGCTGTACACCGCGAAAGTCGTTGGCATCGACGAAGAAACCGATTTGGCGGTGATCAAGATTGACTCGGGCAAGGAACTTCCCGTCGCGCAGCTCGGCAATTCCGACGGAATTCAAGTGGGCGACTGGGTCCTCGCGATCGGCAGCCCGTTCGGACTTCAGGCCACCGTCACGGCCGGAATCATCAGCGCCAAGGACCGCAGCAACGTCGGCGCGCGGCAATTCCAGCGCTTCGTCCAGACCGACGCCGCCATCAACCCCGGCAATTCCGGCGGACCGCTCGTGGATCTTGCGGGACAGGTGATTGGGATCAACACGGCCATCATTACCGGAAGCCGCGGTTACGAAGGCGTGGGTTTCGCGTTGCCGTCCAACACCGCGCTCAACGTGTACAACCAGATTGTGACGACCGGCCACGTCACCCGTGGCTCCATCGGCGTCAGCTTTAGCGAAGACCAGAGCAACAACGCCGTCCTTCTGAAGGAGCTTGGCGCGGATTACGGAATCGTGCTGCAGTCGGTCGAGCCGGGCAGCCCCGCGGACAAAGCGGGACTCCATCCGGGCGACGTCATCACCTCGCTGAACGGCCGCGCCGTGCGCACCGGCAATGACCTGGTGAATCCCATCGCGGACAGTCCGATCGGCGAGAAACTCCGCGTGTCGTATGTCCGCGACAAAACGCAGCGCGAAACCAGCGTTACCGTGGCCGACCGCTCGAAGATTTTCCCGGTCGAGGCGGCCGATAGCGATAGCGGCAACGGCGAGCAGCAAGGCGAGGCCGCTCCGGCCGAGTTCGGTTTGCGCCTCGAAGAACTCACGCCCGACCGCGCCCGGCGCTTCCAGTTTGGCACCGAGCACGGCGTGGTCGTCACCGACGTCGAGCCTGCGAGCTTCTCCGAGGACATCGGCTTCATGCGCGGCGATTTGATCGTCGAGATCAATCATTCGCCCGTGACTTCCATCGCGGACTACCGCCGTTTCGTCAGCGGCTTGAAACCGGGCGAAGACGTGCTCTTCAAAGTGATTCGTCACAGCGGGGACGAGCAGAACGACCGTTTGCTCACGGTCATGCTCGCCGGAGAAGTTCCCCTGCCGGGAGAGTGAGTGGTGACTGCGTCGCGTCGCACTTTTTTGCCGTTTCTTTCCGCCGCTCTTCTGGGGGGAATGATCCTGGCGGCCTCTGCATTCCCGGCCACGGCGCCGCAGACCAGTTCTGTGGCGCGCGCCTCGCACAAAACAACGAAGAGGCGCGTGCACCACGCGCGGGATCGCGGCCAGAAAGCCCCGACCCCGGATCGCATCATGGAAATTCAGACCGCGCTCGCTCGCGAAAATGCCTACCGCGGCGTGCCCAATGGAAAGTGGGATGTGGCCACCGTTGAAGCCATGAGGCGTTTCCAGGACGCGAACGGCCTCAATCCCACAGGCAAGATTGATGCCCTGACGTTGCAAAAGCTCGGCCTCGGCTCCGAAGTCGCGGGCAAAGGCGCTCCCACGCCGCCCTCCGGCCCCGAGCCCGGCTCTCCCGCTGACTCCGAGATCCGCTGACCCTGGTCCGGCCAGAGCCGGACATCCAACGATTTCGCATCACCCCCCTCGCGTTGACCTCCGCAAAACCGTTTGTTAGATTCCTTCCTCGAAGCAACAATTCTCGCGCTCCGCGACCTGCTTGCGCGCCGAACCCACGCGTTCCCCGGCAGTTGAGGAGACAGTATGGCCACCGCAGCCGTTCCGAAGCTGTTCAAGAATTTCATCGATGGCGATTGGGTCGAAGCGCGGGGCAATCACGCCTTCGAGAATCGCAATCCCGCCAACACTAGTGAACTGCTCGGCATGTTTCCCGCTTCCGGCGAAGACGACGTGAATGCCGCCGTGGACGCGGCCGAAGCGGCGTTCAAGACGTGGCGGCTCGTGCCTGCGCCGAAGCGCGGGGAAATGCTGTACCGCGCGGCGGAAATTCTCGTCTCGCGCAAGGAAGATTTGGCGCGCGAGATGACGCGCGAGATGGGAAAAGTCCTGACCGAGACCCGCGGCGACGTCCAGGAAGCAATCGACATGACGTACTACATGGCCGGCGAAGGCCGCCGCCTCTTCGGACAAACCACGCCTTCGGAGTTGCCGAACAAGATGGCGATGACCGTCCGCGAACCGCATGGCGTCTGCGCGATGGTCACGCCGTGGAATTTCCCGATGGCGATTCCGTCGTGGAAGATGATGCCCGCGCTCGTCAGCGGCAATACGGTCGTGATCAAGCCCGCCTCCGATACGCCCCTTTCGACCTACAACCTCGTTCAGATCCTCACGGAGGCGGGCGTCCCCGCTGGCGTTGTGAATGTCGTCCATGGCAGCGGCTCGAACGTCGGAGTGCCCCTCGTGAAACATCCGAAGGTCCGCGCGGTCAGCTTCACTGGCTCGACGGATGTGGGTCGCACGGTCAGCGAAGCGTGCGCGTACGATTTCAAGCCGTGTCATCTCGAGATGGGCGGCAAAAACATCATCATCGTGATGGATGACGCCAATCTCGACCTCGCTCTCGACGGCGCGGTCTGGGGCGCATTCGGCACAACCGGGCAGCGTTGCACGGCCACGAGCCGCATCGCAGTCCACAAGAAGGTGTATCGCGGTTTTGTCGAGAAACTGTCCGAGCGCGCGCGGGCGCTGCGCGTTGGCGACGGCCTGGACCCCGCGACGGAAATGGGCCCGCTCATCAACGAATCGCAATTGCAGCGCGTGATGGAATACGTCCAAATCGGGGTGAGCGAAGGCGCGAAGCTCGCGGCGGGAGGAAAACGCCTCGCGTCGGGAGCGCACGCAAAGGGGTGGTTCCACGAGCCGACGGTCCTGGCGGATTGCGAGCCGCGGATGCGCGTGGCGCAGGAGGAAATTTTCGGTCCGGTCGTGGCCATGATGCCGTTCTCCTCGCTCGAAGAAGCGCTCGAAATTGCCAACGGCGTCGTGTATGGATTGTCAGCTTCGATTTACACGCGCGATGTCAACAAGGCTTTGCGCGCGGCGCGCGACCTCCAAACCGGAATCGTCTATGTGAACGCTCCCACCATCGGAGCGGAAACTCATCTCCCGTTCGGCGGGACGAAGCAAACTGGAAACGGCCATCGCGAAGCCAGCGTCGCCGCGCTCGACTTCTACACCGAATGGAAAACGATTTACGTGGACTACTCCGACCGCCTCCAGCGCGCGCAGATTGATACGGCCAATTTCGGTTCCCTCGACAAATAAACGCGCCGCCCGCCGCGCGAAAGCCGTGGAATCGAACGCATCCGATTGGTAGCATGAGTGCCTGATGCCCGTTTACTTCAAGTTTCTTGCGCTCTCCTTCGGCGCTTTACTCCCGTTGATCAACCCGCTCGCTTCGGCCCTGGTTTTTCTCGGCGTGGTGGGGGGCGCGCCTCGGGAAGTCCTCCGCAGTCTCGCGAGAAACATTGCTTTAACCACAATGCTCTTCTTGGCCGCTACGGACCTGGGTGGCGCGGGAATTCTGAAACTGTTCGGCATCTCCTTGCCGGTCATGCAATTGGCCGGCGGACTCGTCCTCGCGGCGATGGGCTGGCGGCTTCTGAATGGAAGCGACACCGTCGTTGAGCGCGAGCCCTCCGCATCGGTTTCCGACCCGGCCACTCTCCACGGAAAAGTGTTTTATCCATTCACGTTTCCCGTCACGGCGGGACCCGCCTCCCTTGTGGTGACGCTGACGCTGAGCGCTCACGCCTCAAAAGGAGAACTTCTCCAGGCGATCTTCGCTCATCTCGGTATTCTTTCCGCGGTGGCTTTGCTGTGCGTCGCGGTGTACCTGTGCTATTCCTACGCGGACGTGATCACACGGAAAATATCTCAACAGACCGTTCACGGTATTCTGCGGGTGGTTGCGTTTATTCTCTTCTGCATCGGCGTGCAAATCGCGTGGAACGGACTCGACGCGCTCATCGCGGGCCGGGCCCTGCTGCAGAAATAATCCTTTGCCCGCGCTTGTTGCAAGCGGCCGCCTCGCGTCCAGGACAATTCCCGCCCAATTGGCTTGCTAGGGGGTCCCGGTGTGGCGTCGGCGCCTGAGCATTGGGGAGAACGGGATGTCGCTCCCCTTACTTGTGATGCGGAATCCTTTGGCTCCTGCGCGCTCGCACCGAAGATCGATTCGCTCATCTCGGAATCACGCGACGGAAACCGGCTGCGCCGAATTCGTGAAGCTAGAGGCCGCCTGATTCAACGCCGATTGCACCAAGCCAATCGCCACAGGCGCGATGAAAAGACTCAAGAAGAAAATCAGTCCCGCTGATTGCAAGCGGGGAAGTCCGCGGCGCGCGGCATCGCGATTCAGTTCGTCGATCACAGTCGTCAGCATGTACGGGCTCATCAGCGGGACGAATGCGATCCCGACGGCCGCGCGAGGCGAAAGAAGCGCACGCGATGGGGCGACCGAAGCGGTCTCGCCGTGAATCCGGTAAAGCCAATACAAAATGTAGAACGGGACAAACGCAGAGAGGAGCGCAGCAGCGACGGGAGATCTTCCCACCGGCGGGAACGAATAGCCGCGAGGGGGAGGCGGATCGCGAAACAGATTGCGCCGGAGGAACAATGCCGCAACCACAGCGAGCAACAACAGCACGACCATCGCGCTTGCCGGCCAATACGAGAACAAGGCGGCGGGGTTAAGCCACTCGGCCACCCATGCCGGGAGAAACATTTGCGCCGCAGTCGCGATCGTGAAGAGCACGCCAAAGGCCACGACGAAAGTTTCCGCGCCGCCCGCACTGCCCGCGATGAGCGCGATCACTGTCAGCAGCGTGGCGTACGAGCCGACGCCCCAAAGAACGGCGCCGATCGTGCGGCTCACGTCGCTCGGCCAAAAAGCCGGGAGGAACACCATCGCAAATCCCGCGGCCTGTAGCAGCATCACCAGCACAAGCATCGCCTTTGGCTTCCAGCGAACGGCGATCCATGCGAGAGCCAGCGCCGTGAGAATACCGGACGCTTTGAGGGCCGAGACGATGGAGAAGGCGTGAGGATTCCACCCGTATTGCAAGCTCAAGTAGATGGATAACGCGGTTGACAAACTGGAAGCCAACATGGACGCGCAATACAGGAAGAACAGGGCCCAGAAGCTGTACGTGCTCATGAGATCCGCCCATGTCCACCGCGTTGGGGCGGCTACGTCGGTTGCGTCACCCATGGAAACCCCCTAGGAACGGCTTGGGCCGCTATTCTTGTTGATAACCGAGGTTGCAAAGCGCCAACGCGAGCGACACCGGCGTCGCAACGAGCGCGCCATTCGAGATTAGAGAATGGAGGTTATGACTTCGGGAATCCCGCACCTTGAGTTTCTTTCCTCCCGCCAATTGCCAACTGGATCGGCTCAATTCGATTCCATCGGTTCGTCGGCGCGTCATTGGGTTGTCCACAGGTCGTCCGCACCGGGTCCCAGGAATTCAATTTCGCTTACACCGAATCCAGTCACAAAATTCTCTTCGATGGGAGCCCAGTCGTTCGACACGTCGACTTTGTGAGTTGCGCCCGTGGGATCAGTAAGAACTAATTCTTTGGTTCCCTTGGGAACAACAAACACGAGAGCAAGTAATGGCAAGGCCCCTCCTCGAAGCGAAATCCACGCGCCGGAAGGCAGGGCCCCGATAATCCAGATAGGTGCGCCTGGCACCGCAACGCCCAGCCCAACTGAAAAAACGTTGCCGTGCTTCTCATGTTTGGCCAGCCATTTTAGGTCCTCGCTGGTGATCCTGGTTTCATCGGAAAAGCCGTTGAAATAAACGACAGCCAGCGTGTCATCGGGACTCTTGGGCACCGCATATCCCCAATCCCATCCTAAAGTGCCGCCGCCACATTTGACTTTTTCAACGAGCACAGCCTTATACGGCACGAGCAAGGGAATGTTGCCCTGGGATTGAGAACCGGCTGGTTGGGCCGCTGGCTGGGCTTGCGGCGCCACGTGGTCCTCGCCCCCGTGCTGCCGCAGCAAGGTGGCGACATTACTCTGCGCCATGTGCAAGGGAGTCATTCCGTCGCTATCCACGGCGTTGACGTCAGCCCCGTGCGCGAGTAGCAGCTCCGCCACATCTGCAAAGCCGTGTTCCGCTGCCAAGTGCAGGGGTGTGTCGCCCTCGTGATCCTTGGCGTTGGGGTCGGCCCCATGGGCGAGCAACACCTCCGCGATGTCTCTGCGGTCATAAACCGCCGCCAAGTACAACGGCGTGCTCAGGTCCCCGGCTTTTGCATTCACTTCGGCCTTATGAGCCAGAAGAAATTCAACCACTTCCTTATGGCCATTCTTTGTCGCCCAATGCAGAGGCGTCATCCCGTCATCGTCTTTGCTGGAAACAAGATTCGGATCCGACTTGATAAGGATTTGAACCGTTGCCAGGTCACCGTTCTTGGCTGCGTCATGGATCGGGCCGCAGAAGGCCTGGCTGCCCCAGGCAAGCGCGATCAAGACAATTCCAACCGAAGTCACAAGACCCGGAATCGAGTGGAGCGTACGCGAATTAGAGAGGCGGAACATGTGCGCGGTTCCTTTCCCATGATTTGTCACTCAACGCGGAGCCATTCATTCACGGCCTCGATGGACACGAAACGCCCGTGTCCGGAATTCCCTTTTTGACCTCGAAAACGACACCATGGTACGCCCATCTCGCCTGATCGCAACATTGCGAAACGAGTTGTCCATCGGAGCACCCCCGGTGATCTGCCATCCGCACCGGCACGGCCGGAATCGCTCCATCTTGCGCCCAGTTTTTGCAATACTCCCCTCGCCCAGCCTTCTGGTAGGACCGATTTCCGATGCAGACTCGACCACCCTATCTCTCTATCCCGCAGGTGCCGGGAGCAGAGCGATCCGGCCCAGCATCGCGCCGCAAGCTCCGCAGGTCAAGAACCCGCGAATGGGCGCCGCTCTCATGCAGAACGTAGTTGAGTCCTGCGCTGGTTCCTGCAGCCTGCCGGATCGCGCTCACGTTGACGCCGCTTGACGCCGCGACTACAATCGAATAACGGGGCACTACGCGAGGGATATTCATGCCGGCTGCGGTACTCAATTCGAAGCGGAAGCAGCAAATCCTGGCCGAAATCGTCCGCGCCTATATCGAGAGCGGCCAGCCGGTTTCCTCGCTCACGATTTCGCGAAGCCACGCCCACGCCGAATCCCTCAGCACGGCGACGATTCGCAACGTCATGGCCGACCTCGAGGACGAAGGCTTCCTCTACCAGCCGCACACCTCGGCGGGGCGCGTGCCCACTACGGCGGCGTACCAATTCTTCGCTCAAATCGTTGGTTCGCAGGCGAGGCTCGATCCCACCGACCGGGAATGGATTCGTTCTGAACTGGCAGCCGCGGCGACTCCGGAGGAAGTCACTGAGCGCGCCGGGCACATCCTGGCGAAGATTTCGCACGGGCTGGGAATTGTCGTCTCCCCGCCGTTGGGAAGGACCGTGCTCGAACACATCCGGTTCATGTTGCTGCCGGACGGGCGAGTGGTTGCTGTTCTCGTGACGGCCGGCGGCGCGACGCGCGACAAAATCGTCCGGCCGGAGCAGAATTACACGCAGGCGGATCTCGATCGCACGGCGGACTACTTGAATCGCCAGTACGCGGGCCGGACGCTGGACGCGATCCGCACGGACTTGCTCTCGAAGCTGGCGAACGAGCGCGAGCGCTACAGCCGCCTCGTGCGCGACGCGCTTACGCTCTGCGACCCGAGCGTGCTCGGCGAAGCTGACGCGCGCGAGATTTACGTCGAGGGCGCGGCGCAATTCGCGTCTTCGCCCGAATTCGCGGGCCAGGGGCAATTGGCCGAACTGCTCGCGGCAATCGAAGAGCGCGAAAAACTCGTGGCGCTGCTTTCGACCTGCATCGAAACGCCCGAGCCCGTGCACGTCCAAATCGGCGTGAAAGAAATGCTGGCCGCGGGTGCGCATTTGGCGTTGATCAGCGCGCCGTACGGCGTGGGCGACGAAGGGCAGGGTTCGCTCGGCGTGCTCGGGCCGGTGCGGATGCACTACGAGCGCGCGATTACGGCCGTTGCCTTTGTTGCACGCGCGTTCAGCGAAACGCTGCGAAAGGAATCGGAGGGCTGAAAACTTCGTGGGCGATCCTAAATCCAGGAAGATTCCCGTGAGCAAAAACGAAGACGAAGTCGCTGCGGAAAGTCCAGCGGCCGCGGATTCGTCTCCGGCGCCGGACGCGCTTGCGAAGTTGCAAGCGGAGAAAGACGAATTGCTGCAGACGCTGGTGCGCCGCCAGGCCGATTTTGAGAATTATCGCAAGCGCGTCGAGCGGGAGCGGCACGAAGAGAGCCGGCGCGGCATCGGACGCGTCCTCGAGGATTTGCTGCCCGTGCTGGACGGCTTCGAGCGCGCGCTGCAATCGAGCGGCGAGGGCGATGCCGGCGAGCAAATCGGCGATCACATCAAGGGCGTTCAATTGGTTCAGAAGCAATTGTGGGAAGCGCTCGCGAAGCACGGTCTCACGCGAATCGAAGCGGAAGGGAAGCATTTCGATCCGCACCTGCATCTTGCGATCGAGCGCGTCGAGACGGCCGAGCATCCGGACGGAATCGTGCTCGAAGTCTTGCAACAGGGCTACAAGTTTCACGACCGCGTGCTGCGGCCGAGCGTCGTGCGGGTTGCCGTACACCCCGCCGGACTCGCCGGGACGCACACGCAAACGACGAAATCAGTAAATTGAGGACTCACGGCGCCCGTGCATAAACGCGACTACTACGAAGTCCTGGCCGTTTCGAAAACAGCCTCCGCGGAGGAGATCAAATCCTCCTATCGCAAGGCTGCGTTGAAGTGGCATCCCGATCGCAATCCGCACGACAAAAAAGGGGCCGAAGAAAGATTCCGCGAGGCGACCGAAGCCTACAGCGTGCTCACCGATCCGCAGAAGCGCGCCGCGTACGACCGCTACGGACACGCCGGAATTTCCGGCGCGTTCGACACCGGCATCAGCCACACCATCTTCGAGGATTTTCAGGACATCTTCGGTGATTTTTTCGGCTTCGAGGACATCTTCGGAGGGGGGCGCCGCGGCGGCCGCGGCCGGGCGCAACGCGGCCAGGATTTGCGTTACGACATGGAGTTGGGTTTCGACGAGGCCGCGATCGGTCTGGTGACCAAGATTCGTGTCCCGCGCCTGGAATTCTGTGAAGCCTGCAACGGAACCGGCGCGAAAGCCGGGACCGGCGTCCATGCGTGCCAGCAATGCGGCGGCCGCGGGCAAATTCACTACCAGCAGGGATTCTTTGCGATTTCGCGGACTTGCTCTGCTTGCCGCGGCGCGGGCCAGGTCGTGCGCGAAAGGTGTCCGGAGTGCCGCGGCGAAGGGCGTCTTGAGCGGACGAAAACGATCGAGCTTCGCATTCCGCCGGGCGTGGATTCGCAAACGCGTCTGCGCGTCCCCGGGGAAGGCGAAGCCGGAATCAACGCCGGGCCTCCGGGCGATTTGTACGTCGTGCTCAACGTGCGTGAGCATCCGTTTTTCGAGCGGCGGAACGCCGATCTCTACTGCACGATTCCGATCAGCGTGACGCAAGCGGCGCTCGGCGCCGAAGTGAAGGTGCCCGGCCTCACCGGCGAGGAGAAAGTGAAAATTCCCGAAGGCACGCAGACCGGCTCGATTTTCCGTCTCAAGGGAAAGGGGATGCCCGATCCCCACGGCGGGGGCAAGGGCGATCTCTATGTGAACGTTCGCGTTGTCACGCCGGCCAAACTGAATCGCGAGCAGCGGCGCATGCTCGAACAATTGGGACAGACCCTCGAAGCGGACAACGTTCCCGTGCAGCGCAGTAGTTCGTTCTTCGACAAAGCCAAAGACATCTTCGGCTAAATTCCTGGCTTCGGCGTGGGTGCCGGCGCCGTCTGCGGTGGAGGTGTGCTCGCAGGCGGTGTCGCGGCGGGAGGAGGCTTCGGCGGCGGGTTTCCATTCGCAGGTGGTGGCGCGCTCGCAGGAGGCGCAGTGGCCGGAGGCTGGGGCGCTGCGGCGGGCGTCGGAGCAGGCGCCGCGGCGGGTGCGGGCTTTGGCGTGGCGGGAGGAGTTTTCGGTTGCGCCGCTGCCGGCGGAGGAGGCGGCGCAGGATTAGGCGTCGCGAGCGCCTCCAGAAATTCGCGGCGGAACAGATCCGCGTTCGCCGAAGTTGCGACGCGCGCATTCGGCGCCTTGTCCTGCACGGCGACGGTGCGTCCGGTTTCATTGCCGTATTCCGTGATGCTGATCGTCATCGGCGTTACGGACACGGCTTCGGGATCGGCCAGCGCGACTGCGGCGAGAGGGTCCCACGCGTAGAAAACGCCCTCCGCGATCAGTTTCTTCTCGTTGGCAAGCACTTCCGCGGCGAATTGCTCGAGCGGCGTTTTCGCATCCGCGTTCAACTTGGCGACAAAATCGCTCTTGATTGGCACCTGCCGCGTTGCGTCCAGCGGGATCAATCGAATCGGCGCCCCGGAAGAAAACACAATCGAAGCCGCGAGCGGATCGACATAGAAATTCCACTCGGCGGTTGTGTTGGTGGTTTTGAAATAGCCGCCGTCGCCGAGATTGCCCGGCACGCTCATCGCGCCGCCCATAATCACGATCTCCTCGATGGCTTGCGCGCCCCAGGATTCCAAGCGGAGGGCGGAGCCGATATTCGTGAGCGGGCCGAGCGCGAGAATCCGAACGGGCCTCTTGGAATTCGAAAGGCGCCGCACAAAAAATGCGGAAGCGGACTCCGTCTGCAGCGTAGCCGTAGCCTGGGGAAGGGTGACGCCCGGCAACGTGTCCGCATCCTTTCGCCAGGAAAGCGGGAACGCGGCGTTACCCGCGAGCGGGGCGGAGGTTCCGATGTACACGGGGATCTCCGGATGGCCGGCGAGTTCGAGGAGGCGCAGGACGTTGTTCGCGCCGTCGCGAACGTGGCAGAGGCCGTTGACGATGGTGATCGCCTCGATGTGAACGTCGCGGCGTCCGAGCAGAAACGCGAGCGCGAGCAAATCGTCGGAGCCGGCGTCGGTGTCCACGATAACGGGCGTCTCCGAACGGGCCGCGGGCGCTGGCGCCGGTTTGGCGCGGCTTGTGGAACCGATGGCGCACGGAACCGCGCAACATGAAAACACAAAAACTGCGCTGATGGCTGCGGCGATGAACGTACGGCCATGAAAGACGGGAATTCGCATGCGGTTGATATAACATACTCGGAATGCGGCGTCGCTTTTTTGTTGATCGGTTTGACGCAAATCGGGCGCTGGTGCGCGGCGAGACGGCCGAGCACCTCGGCCGGGTGCTGCGCGCGAAGCCCGGACAACTGTACGAGCTGAGCGACGGAAGGGAAGTGTGGCTCGGGAAGACGGAAACGGTCGGGAAGAGCGGAATTGAATTCTCTCTCGTCGAGCGCATCGCGTCGCACGAACCGGCGCTGGCGATTGTATTGTGGCTCGCCATCGTGAAATTCGATCGCTTCGAGTGGGCGATCGAGAAGGGAACGGAATTGGGAGTGAACACCATCGTTCCTTTGGCGGCTGCGCGCAGCGAAAGGGCGCTCGTCGCCGCCGCGGAAAAGCGGTCTACGCGGTGGCAGAAAATTCTGCGCGAATCGGCGCAACAGGCGCGGCGCTTGCGCTCGCCGGAACTGCATGCGGTCGCGCGTCCCGCGGAAGCGTTCGCGGGCGATCGCAGCGCCCTGCGGATTTTGCTTTCCGAGCGCGAAGGTGCTCCCGCGCTACGCGATGTTCTGGGGCGTGGGCGGAGCGAAAATGCCGCTTCCGCCGCAGTGGCGGTCGGGCCGGAAGGCGGCTGGACGGATGCGGAGTTCGATGCCGCGCGCGCGGCGGGGCTGCGGGAGGCATCGCTTGGCGAGAATATTCTGCGGACGGAAACGGCGGTCTGCGCGGCATTGGCTTCGATTCGTTTCGCGCTCGGGTGAGCACTTGACCCCGCGTGGGCGGGAAGGCATGATTCGAGCGTCGTGATGCTCCCGTTGAGAATGAAACTTGGCGTTGCGCTGCTGGCATGTGCGATGACCTGCGCGTTTGGCGCGAACCGCGCAGCCGCGCAAGACCGCCCGCTGCAAACGGCCACCGTGGACGTTGTGCCGCCGGGCACGCTGCGCGGGGAAATTGGCTTCGATTTTCTGCAAGGGATTGAATACCCGCTTTCCGGCTTGGGCGGCGATCTGACTTCGGTGGGCGACCTGGATTTGCGTCTGGGGCTCGCGGGAGTGGCCGAGGTGGAATTGGCCGGAGCGGCGCAGCAATTCCTCGACGTCAAGACCCAGGGAATGTCGTTCGTGCCGCTGCAATTGACCGGGCCGAACTCGACGCACGACACGGGCGATTTTTCGATGATTGCCAAGGTGGAAATCTTTGGCGAATCGGGCAAAAGGCCTGCCGTAGCGTTTCGATTCGGATTCATCATGCCCAACACGAATCAGACACGCGGAATCGGCAACAACGCGACGGACGTTTTCGCGGAATTCATTGCCGGGCGCCACTTCGGCAAGGTGGACGTGTTCGGCAATCTGGGCCTTGAGATCATGACGGCTCCGAACGCGCTCTATTCGCAAAACGACGAATTGCTGTATGGCCTGGCGTTTTCGTATCCGCTGAAGCCGCGCATCCATCTGGTCGGGGAGGTGGCGGGCCGGCAGGACACCCGGAAATTCAACACGGGCCTGCTCGGCACGGAAAGCCGCGGCGAAGGGCGATTGGGCTTGCAGATTTCCGCAGGCGGATTTCAGTGGGATTTCGCCGGCATCGCGGGCGTCTATCCCAACGATCCACGCACGGGCTTCACGTTCGGCGTGAGCAAGGATATTCAACTTTTCCATTCCTCGAAAGATTCCAACCCTTAAGTTTGAATCCAGCTGCATTCGCCAAGGCTACGGCAGGCAAGCGGTCCGATGAGGCCGGCGCTCGGAATGAACGCATTCAGAACACGCGCGAAAAGCTGGGGGCATGGCGCCAGCGCCTGCTGCGGCGGCTTTCTGTCGGCGTGAGAACCGCAGCGAGGCGAAGTGGAACGGGGACAACTACTCGGAGGGGTGGCGGAGGCGGTCTTCGGCCTCCTTGACGATGGCGTTGACACTTTCCTGTGCGCGGTCGTTCAAGATCGCGGCGGTGGTGGCGAGCCAGGAGTTGGCGACGTTTTCGAGGCGCTTCTTGAAATCCTCGATGGCGGCGTCGGCGGCTTTGCTCCATTCCGGTGGAGCGCTCGGTTCCTGGCCTTGCGGATGGGCGCTGGCGCTGCCGAGTTCGCTCACGCGCTCTTCCATCTGCGCGATTTCGTTGCGGAGTCCGGTGGCGGCCGTCTCGACCATCTGCAGCAGCACTTCCTGCGAGTGCACGGCCGAGTCGCCGGCGATGTCTTCAAGTTGCGCCTGCGTGTGTTCGACGTAGCTGCGGCTGTAGTGGTCGAGTTGCCCGGCAAATCGCGACGTGATCTCGGCGGCCTTTTCGCCGAGCGCCTTGGCTGCTTGCTCGGTGGCTCGTTCGATGGTGAGGCCGATCTGATTCTCGATCCGCTTTGAGTGCCACTTCAATTCTTCATTGGCGGTTTTTCGGAACGCCTCGAGGCGGTTGCCGGCCTCTTCGAGTCCGGTTGTGCCTTCGCGCAAGTCGTTGAGGAGGATGCGGGCCTTGCTCATCTCGGCATCGAGGCTGGTGCAAAGCGAACCGATCATGTTTTCGGCTTCGACCCGCGCACGCTCGAAGGATTCGTTGTGAGCGGAGGCGAGTTTCGCCGATTCCAGGCAGAAGCGCTCTATCTCGGCGCGCACGTGCTCGTCGAACCGTCCCTCCGCCGCGCGCGACGCGCCCTCGACACTCGAGTCCAGCACCTGTTGCATGCGCGGCGCCGCGTCGCGGAGGGAAAGCTGCATCCGCTCTTCCCAATTCTGCTGAATCTTTGCGGCGGTGGCGGAAAGTTCGACGCACAAATGCTCGGCTCGCTCCATCGCGGACGTCAACTGGCGCACGGCTTCGCTGGTGCGGGCGGCCGTATCGTGCGCGGCGTTCTCGATTTGCTCCTTGGCGTCGTCCACGATTCGGGAGACCTGCTGTGCGAGGCTCCCTCGATCCGGCGGCTCCGGCACGCCTGGGAGGCGATCCATCGGAGGAAACTGGACTGCAGGCGGAGGCACTGGAGGGACCACTTTCAGTGCCGGAAGATCTGTTTCCGCGGGTAAGGTCGCGGGCGAAGCCCCCTCCGGGACCCCCTCGGGGTAAGGGAACCAATCCTCGGGCGGGAACGCCATGCCCCAGACATTGCCGGGAATCTCGAGTTCAGCGCCGACATGCACGCGTTCGTGGCCGGTCCTAACGGGCGTCACCCAGGTTACGCGCGCGCGGACGTTGCGCGGAGCATGGCCGGGGGAGCGGTGAGGAATTTCCAGGGAGATCCAGGTGTTGATCGAGATTTCGTGCTTCGACTGGAAGCGGCAGCCAAAACAATTAATCGAAACGGTGGAAGTGTGCTCCTGAAACGCCTGGCCTTGCGCGTCCAGGCCGCGCACGATAATGGGCAAAGCCTGTGCTACGCGCGTGCCGCGGCGGCTCTTCGCGTTGCCATCCCGGTCGTGTACCAAATCTCCCAAGCAGAATGACCCTATTTTTGAGGGTATCACCCGCGGGTCAAACGCGGTACGGGAACTGGGAAGCAGTTGGCTAAATCGTTAAGATTTGGCTCATTCCGGGAGAGGGGCGAAGACGGACGGCACGGGGCAAACGGCGTCTGGTGAGACTCTGCGACGCAATCTGGCCCTCATCTGCGACGGGAAGATTCAGAAGAGTTTGACAGCGAGAGAGACGGGACGCGAGCCCACGGGCACAAGCGTCAGGAGACTCGCGGTGCGCACGCCGATCACGGCTACGTCGTTGGACTGCTCGTTGGCGACGAGGAGCAGGTCGCCGCTCGGGTCGAAGGCGCAGGCTCCTGGCCGCCTGCCGACCGGAATCAGGGCTGAAAGGTGCCGCGTGTTGATTTCCATCGCCATCACGCGGCCGACGGCGGTGTCCGAGACATAGAGCGTGTCACCATCGGGAGAAACGGCGCTGTCCGCAGGCGCGTTTCCCAGCACGATCGAGTCACCCACCTCGATCGTCCAAGTGTTCACAATCTCGAGGCCGTGCGCGTCGGGGACGGTCGCATAGAGTTCGCCTCCGTCGGGTTTCAGCGCGAGGCTGGAAGGTGTGCCGGCGAGTTGCAAATTGGCAAGCAAGGCCGGATGCCGCACGTCCACAACGGAGATTTCGTTCGACGCCGGCGCGGAGACAAACGCGAGGGAGCTATCGGGCAAAACGACCACCTGCTCGGGCCCGCGGGCCACGCCGACAGTCGCCGTGAGAGCGAGCGTGTGCGCGTCGAAGATTTGCAGTGTCGCGTCATCGCGATTCGGGACAAGGACCAGAGCGCCGTCAGGCGTAACGCGGGCGAGCCAGGGCTTGTTCCCCGTGCGGGCGCGAGCGACGATTTGCGCCGAGGCACAATCGACCGCGACGAGCGAGTTCGAGCCGGAAGCGGCGACGTAGGCGGTGCCGCCGTCGGGAGAAAAATCCACCGCGAACGGCTGTGCCCCGACCGGAATGCTCGCGCTGACGCGGCTTTGCGTCGCGTCCAGCACGAAGAGCGTGCCCGAGCCGCTGGAAACGCCCCAGATTTCCTTTCGGGTCGGGTGAGCGCGCAATCCGGAAGGGAACGGGCCGACCGGAATCGTGGCCACCGTCCCCAGTTTCACCAGATCGATCACGGAGACGGTGCCGTCATCCGCATTGGCCGCGTAAGCGTAGAGGCGCATGCCGGGCCGGAGAAAAGACGGGAGATGCTCAAGTGCGATTTCGCGCGCTGCGAATCCTCCCAGCAACAGGAAGACGAAGAGGAGCCGGATGTTAAGTCTTCGCGCCACGTGAAATAGACATATTAGTACCGTTCGGGTTGTTTTGGGGCCCGGAACGGTTCTGGAATCCGCCGCCGTGAATTTCGGCGGTGAGTCAGTTCAAGGCGCGATGCAGGACGGCCGCGATTTGGCAGACCTCTTCTCTGAGCTGGCAGAATTCTTCGGGCCGAATGGACTGCGCGCCGTCAGAAAGGGCGTGGTCGGGTTCGTGATGCACCTCGATCATGAGTCCATCGGCGCCGGCGGCGACGGCCGCGCGCGATAACGGCAGGACTTTGTGGCGCTTCCCGGTGCCGTGGCTTGGGTCCACCAGAATGGGCAAGTGGCTGCGCACCTTGACGGCGGGAACCACGGTGAGATCGAGCGTGTTCCGCGAGTGATCGGCGAACGTGCGAACGCCGCGCTCGCACAGCATGATGTCGTGATTGCCGGACGCGGCGATGTATTCGGCGGCCATGAGAAATTCGTCGAGCGTGGCGGAAAGCCCGCGCTTGAGCATCACAGGTTTGTGCGCGTGCCCGACGCGCTTCAGGAGCGAATAATTCTGCATGTTGCGCGCGCCGATCTGAATCACGTCGCCGTACTGCTCGACCAGTTCGAGGCTTTCCTCGTCCACGGCTTCGGTGACGATGGCCATTCCGAATCGCTCGCGCACTTCCTTGAGAATCTGGAGGCCCGCCTCCCCGAGGCCCTGAAAACTGTAAGGCGAAGTGCGCGGCTTGTAAGCGCCGCCGCGAAACAATTTCACGCCGGCTTTTGCCAGCGGTTCGGCGATGGCGAATATCTGTTCGTGGGTCTCGACGGCGCACGGCCCGGCAATCATCGCGACCGCGTTGCCGCCGATCGTCACTTCGCCCGCGGGCGCCGGAATGCGAATCACCGTGTTTTCCGGTTTGAATTCCCGGCTCACCAGCTTGTACGGTCTGCCAACCAGAATGCATTCTGCGACGCCCGGCAGGGATTCCAGTGCGCCGACGTCCACGGCGCGCGTGTCCCCGGTGATGCCGATGACGATTTTGAACGCGCCGTAGATCGGGTGCGCCTCGAAGCCGAGCGCCTCGATGCGGTCGCAGACGGCCTTGGCCTGTTCTCTGGGCGCACCGGTTTGCATCACGACCAACATGAAAGATTCCCCCTCGCTCGGATCGCCGCGAACAACTCTGACGGTCAGAACGCGTGAAGCAGAAAAACGCAGTTTACTTCAACTGGAGCGATCGCTGCAAATCAGGGCGATTCAGGGGGTTGTGCTCGGTTTTACGCGCGCCTGCCTCGAATACCCGCTATCTCGCACGTCGATAAAGGCTTTGCGGGACTCCGAGGCATCCGCTACAATGAACTTGCTCGCCGTTCGCGCTCACCCAAGTCAGGGAATGCCGGAACCATCGCACACGCTCGAACCGTTGTACGACAAAGAAGACGAATATCGCCCGGAACCCGAACCTGAACCGGAGCCTCCGGCCTGGCAGAACGGCAGCTACCGCATCGGGATTCACACGTCCATAGCGGGCGACCTGGTCAACGCCCTCGATTCGGCGCGAAAGTTGGGCTGCAACGCCCTGCAGATTTTCTCCACGAGCCCGCGAATGTGGCCGCGGCCCGGCTCGCGCATTTTGGACGTGGACGCGACAAGATTTCGCGCCCGCCGGGAGGAGCTTGGCCTCGGCCCGCTCGTCATTCACTGCAATTACCTGATCAATTTGGCGTCGTCCGAGCGGGTCATGCGCACGCGCGCCATTCAGGCGTTTCACGAAGAGATCGTTCGCGGAATGGCCTTGGACGCGGATTTCCTCGTGTTGCACCCGGGATCGGCGCTGGGCGGCCCCATCGGACCGGCAATTTTGCGTATCGCGGAGAGCTTGCGGCAGGCCGCGCGCGGGCTGCGCATGCGCAGCTTGAGGATTCTCATTGAAAACACGTCCGGAATGGGCGCAGCGATCGGATCGCGATTCAGCGAGGTTCGTGCGATCCTGGACGCCGCTTCCGATCTGCCGCTCGGCTGCTGTCTCGACACGGCGCACACGCTGGAGGCCGGCTACGAGATTCGGACGGCCGAAGGGCTCGAGCGCACGCTCAGTGCAATCGAGAGCACAGTGGGTCTCGCAAACGTGCCGGTCGTTCACGTGAACGACTCGAAGACGCCGCTCGGCTCGCGCGTGGACCGTCATCAGCACATCGGCCGCGGCGAGATCGGCCTAAAGGCGTTCGGGCGGATCCTGACGCATCCGCGGCTGGGGCCCGTCGCTCCGGCCGGTCTGCCGGGCCGCGCGTTCATTCTGGAAACGCCGATCGATCGGCCCGGCGACGATCGCAGAAACGTGCGCGCGCTTTGGACGCTTGCGGCCGTCCCAAAGGAGCAAGTGCCCAAAGCCGAGAAGGATTATTCGATGTTTCGCAGCTTGCGTCCGCCGGCGGAGAGACCGGGTGTGGCCCCGCCGCGCGTGACGCGCAAGGCATCGGCGGGAAAGAGGAAGAGCGCGCGAACGAAGACGCGGCGCAAGAGGTGACGCGCGGCGGCCCATGAAACTGAGCCGCTGGGGTAAGGGAATAAGGAAAGGACGAGCGGAGAGCCGTGGCGGATTACGATCCTCAGGCGATTGAGCGGAAATGGCGCGAGCGGTGGGAGCGCGAGGACGCGTTCCATGCGGACGTGCGTCCGGGCCAGCCGAAATACTACGTGCTCGAAATGCTGCCGTATCCATCGGGCACGCTGCATATGGGACACATGCGCAACTACACGATTGGCGATTCCGTGGCGCGCTACAAACGGACGCGCGGCTTCAACGTCTTGCACCCGATCGGCTGGGATGCGTTCGGCCTGCCCGCCGAAAACGCCGCCATCAAGCGCGGCACGCCCCCGCGCGAGTGGACGAATGCGAACATCGCCCAGATGAAGGCGGTGTGCCAGCGGTTCGGCTTCAGCTATGACTGGCGGCGCGAGATTTCCACGTGCGAGCCCGAATACTACCGCTGGAACCAGTGGTTTTTTCTGCGGATGCTCGAGCGCGGCCTCGCCTACCGCAAACGCAGCCGCGTGAACTGGTGTCCGCTGTGCCAGACCGTGCTCGCAAACGAGCAGGTCGTGGACGGCTGCTGCTGGCAGCACGACACCACCCCGGTCGAGGCGAAGGAAATCGAGCAGTGGTTCCTGCGCACCACGAACTACGCGGACGCCCTCCTCGACGGTCTTTCGGAGCTGCAAGGCGGCTGGCCCGACCGCGTGCTCACGATGCAGCGCAACTGGATCGGCAAATCGCGCGGGGCGCGCGTCAGCTTTCCGGTGGTGACGCCGAGCGGGGTCGCGAAGCAGACCATCGAAGTTTTCACAACGCGGATTGACACGATCTACGGCGTCTCGGCGCTGATCCTTGCGCCTGAGCATCCGCTGGTGGAGAAACTCATCGCGGGCGTCGCGGGGCAGGCGGGGATCGGGCAGCAGCTTGGGCGGCTGCGCAAACGCAGCGTCAAAACGGCCGACTTGGCGGCCGCGGAGAAAGAAGGGTTTTTCATCGGGCGCTTTGCGAAGAACCCGTTCGACGGCTCCCAGGTACCGATTTGGATCGCGAATTTCGTGCTGATGGAATACGGCACCGGCGCCGTGATGTGCGTTCCCGCGCACGACCAGCGCGATTTCGAGTTTGCGAGCAAGTATCACCTGGAAAAGAAAATCGTCGTGCAGCCGAAGGACGCGCCGCCGCTCACGTCTTCCACAATCGAGGAGGCGTTCACCGAATACGGCGTCTCCGCGAATTCGGGGCCGTATTCCGGCGCGCAAAGCGTGCGTGCCATCGAGCGCATGATCGCGGACGCCGAATCGCGCGGCTTCGGCAAGGGCGAAACGATTTACCGGCTGAAAGACTGGGGCATCTCGCGGCAACGCTACTGGGGCACGCCGATTCCCGTCGTGTATTGCGAGAAGGACGGCATCGTCGCGGTGCCGGATTCCGAGTTGCCCGTGCGCCTGCCCGAGAACGTGACGCTGACCGGGCAAGGGCAATCGCCGCTCGCGAGCGTGCCGGACTTTGCGCACGCGAAATGCCCGAAGTGCGGCGGCCCCGCGCGGCGCGAGACCGACACGATGGACACGTTCATCGATTCCTCCTGGTATTTCTACCGCTATACCGACCCGCACAACGATCGCGCCCCGTTCGGCAAGGACGAAGTGCGCTACTGGTTTCCCATCGACCAGTACATCGGCGGGATCGAGCACGCAATCCTGCACCTCATCTATTCCCGCTTTTTCTGCAAAGTCATGGGCGACCTCGGACTGGTGAATCATCGCGAGCCGGTCGTTCGGCTGTTTTCGCAGGGCATGGTGCTCAAAGAGGGCTACAAGATGTCGAAGTCCAAGGGCAACGTGGTGGGCGCGATCGACATGGCCGAGAAATACGGCTGCGACACCGCTCGGCTGTACACGCTCTTTGCGGCGCCGCCCGAACGCGATCTCGAATGGAGCGAGCAGGGAATCGAAGGCTGCTCGCGGTTCTTGAGCCGCGTGTACCGGCTGGTGGCGCGCCACGCGGCGGCGCTTGGCCCGGCGCTCGGCTCGGGCGCGAAAGCCGTGGCGCTCGATGCGCCGTCGCCAAAAGAGAAATTGCTGCGCCGCAAAGCGCACCAGACGCTGCGCCGCGTGACCCAGGACTTCGACGCGCGCTGGCATTTCAACTCCTCGATCGCGCTGATCATGGAGCTGGTGAATCTGATGCAGGCTCAGGAGCCCCTCGAGGAAGGTGCCCGGCCGGAAGTCGTGCGCGAAACGATCGAGTTGCTGACGCTGATGCTCTCCCCGATGGTGCCGCATCTCGCCGAAGAGCTTTGGGAGATGCTGGGCCACGCGGACGGTCTCTCTCTCGCCCCATGGCCCGAATACGTGCCGCAACTCGCGGCCGAGGAACAAGTGGAAATCGTCGTTCAGGTGAATGGCCGCGTGCGCGGCAAGGTGCTTGTCGATGCGGGATTGGGCGAGGAGGAACTCCTTGAACGCGTGCTGGCCGACGCGGGCGTGGCCCAGTTGCTGAAGGGACAGCACCTCGTGAAACGAATTGTGGTCCCCAATAAACTCGTCAATTTTGTGCTGCACTGAGCCGCGCCAGTGGGTAAGCCGGCGCCGCTTCGATTCGGGGGAAGGGAATGAGTGACCGCGGCGGAATCGTCGTGCTGGATTTCGGCGGACAGTATACGCAACTGATCGCGCGCCGGATTCGTGAGCAGCAGGTGTTTTCCGCGATTCTGCCTTGCAACACGCCCCTCGAAAAGATTCGGTTGCTGGAGCCGGCGGGCGTTGTGCTATCAGGCGGGCCGAGTTCGGTCTACGACAGCGACGCGCCGGTCTGCGACGCGAGCGTCTTGAACCTCGGCGTCCCTGTCCTCGGCATCTGCTACGGCCTGCAGTGGATCGCGTACAAGCTCGGGGGGCGAGTGGAGCCGGCCGACCGGCGCGAGTACGGGCGCGCGGAACTTCACATTCGCAACGGCTCGCCGCTCTTCTCCGGTCTCCCCACTCACCTTCGCATCTGGAACAGCCACGGCGACCACGTTCGCGCGCTCCCGCCCGGGTTTCGCGTCACGGGCGAAACGGGAAACGCCGTATCCGCTGCTGAGGACCCGGATCGCCGCATCTACGCCGTCCAGTTTCATCCGGAGGTCCTGCACACCGAGCGCGGCACCGATATTCTCCGTAATTTTGTTTTCGGGATCTGCCACGCGAAGTTGAGCTGGAGCGGCGCGGGATTCATCGCGGAAACCGTGGAGGCGATTCGCCGTCAGGTGGGCGAAGGCCGCGTGATGTGCGCGTTGAGCGGCGGGGTGGATTCGGCGGTGGCGGCGGCGCTGGTTCACCGCGCCATCGGTAACCGCCTGACGAACGTTTTCGTGGACACGGGCTTGCTTCGCAAAAATGAGTTCGCGGAGACCTTGGTGCTCCTGCGCGATCGGTTGGGATTGTCCGTCATCGGCGTGAATGCGGCGGACCGTTTCCTGGGGCGGCTGAAGGGAATCGAGGAGCCGGAGAAGAAGAGGAAAATCATTGGCGCGGAATTCATCGCCGTTTTCGCCGAGCAGGCGCGCGCGCTGGGCGACATCAAATTCCTGGTCCAGGGGACGCTCTATCCTGACGTGATCGAGTCCGTGCCTGTGCGCGGGCCGTCCTCGACGATTAAGTCCCACCACAATGTCGGAGGGTTGCCTCCCGATCTGCCGTTCGCGCTCGTCGAACCCTTGCGCGAGCTTTTTAAGGACGAAGTGCGGCGGATCGGGCGCGAACTTGGTCTCCCGAATGAGATGCTGACGAAACATCCATTCCCGGGGCCGGGACTCGCGGTGCGGCTCCTCGGAGAGGTCACGACGGAGCGGCTGGCGACCTTGCGCGAGGCCGATGCAATTGTGGTGGAGGAGATTCGCCGGGCCGGTCTCTACGAAAAGACATGGCAAGCTTTTGCCGTTTTGCTGTCCGTGCGCAGCGTGGGCGTGATGGGGGATTCGCGCAGTTATGGAAATGCCGTGGCGGTGCGCGTCGTGGAATCGGAAGACGCCATGACAGCCGACTGGACACGCCTTCCCGCGGAAGTGCTGGAGCGCATATCAACCCGGATCGTAAACGAAGTGGCCGGAGTGAATCGCGTCGTTTACGATGTCAGTTCAAAGCCGCCAAGCACGATCGAGTGGGAGTAGTGAACGATCTGGCGGACAGCAAGTCTCGCGAAGTGAACCAGAATGGGAAAAAGCGGGCTGGGTGCACCGAAACGGCGACCTGGGGCCGTACCTCCTTTTGACACCTCTGGAGACTACACGGCCCCCAGGTCGTCGCGATGCCCTAAGCGGCGACGAGTAGCGCGTCTCCCGCTAGGACGACGCGCCGCGCCAACTACCTGTTGGACATTTTCTGGGCCACGAAGAACAGCAAGCGCCGGTCGCCTTCATCAATGCGACTGAGCAGCCTGCGGAACCGGGTCAGAAAACGAGCGTCCTTGCCACGGCTGCCCCACGCGATATCATCCGCAGACTTCCGCTTCGGAAGGTTGGGAAGTTCGGGTGGTTCTTCGCCGTCGTAAAAAAGTTGATAAAGAGGCACTTCGAGAGCGCGCGCCAGTTTCTCGAGCGTCTCAATGGCCGGTACCGTATGGCCATTCTCAACGCGGGAGATGTAGCAACGAAGGAGTCCAGTGCGCTTCTCGATGTCGCCTTGTGAAAGTTTCTTTTCTTCGCGCAAGGCGCGAAGACGGTCACCAATAATCATGTGTGAATTGTTTCATACGACTATCATATCCCGCAAGTAGAAAGTATGATTGCACCTGTTGAAATCTTGTAACCTGAAGACGATGGCCTACGTCCCAAAAACAGAGGCAACACGGCAGGCTGCTGCTGCCGATCGGATTGCTTCGAGGCAAGCCGCCGCGAAGGAAGAGCGGGAACTGGTGCTTCAGGCGCAGAGCGGCGACCCCTCAGCGTACGAAGAGCTGGTTCGCAGGCACCAGCAGAGGGTCCTTGCCGTGGTGGGCGGGATCCTGCGGAGGAGGGAAGACGCCGAGGACGTGGCGCAGCAGGCTCTTGCTAAGGCTTACTTCTCGCTGCGCAGGTTCGATCTTCGGTCGGCATTCGGCACCTGGCTCTACAAGATTGCGGTAAACGAATGCTGGGATTACCTCCGGAAGAAAAAAGTACGGCGCCTGGTCTACGAATCGGACATGAGCGAGGACCAGCTCCGCCAGATGGAAACGGCGAGCGAATCGATCGGCTTTGAATCGAGGCCGCGGGAAGACGCGGCGCGCCGGCTCGAGCAGAGGCAGATGGTGGACCGGCTGCTCGCGGAACTGGATGAGAAGGACCGGTTAATGCTCGTAATGAAGGAAGTGGAAGGTTTTTCGGTGGAAGAGATTGGCGATGTGCTGGGACTGAATGTGAATACGGTGAAGGTGCGGTTGTTTCGCGCGCGCGGGCGCCTTGTAGAGCTGCACCGGCGGCGTAATCCGGACCGCCTTGCGGCTCGCTCCTCACGACGGCCGGGGGCGCAACCGCACTGAGAAACTGAGAGAAGCATTCGTTCCAGAGAGGGAGCTTATGTGATGGAAGAGCGCGAATTTAAGCCTGCTTGCCGCGGCTACGAGGACCGGTTGGAAACTGCCCTCGAAGGCCGCGCGGATGCGGAGCTCGCGGCGCATTTGGAAGAGTGCGCCGGGTGCCGCGCCGCGCTCGACCGCGCGCGTCAAGCCCGGGAGTTGCTACTCGAGACGCAGGTTCCCACGCCCGACCCGGGAAACTGGTTTGCGACGCGCGTGATGGCGCGAATCCGCGAGGAAGAGCGCACCCGCGTGACATCCCCCATCTGGGCGCCGATCGGATCGCTGGCGTCGCGGCTGTCGCTGGGAGTCGGAATGGTTCTGATTTTGCTCTGCGCCTACGTTTACGAGTCGTCGCCGCAACAGGTGCCTACGGCGAACGGACAAGCCGAGGTTACCTCGGTATTCCCGCAGCAGCCCTCGCATCCCGCTGACAAGGACGAGGTTCTGGCATCGCTTTCGGGCGCGAACTATGAATACTGACGCCACCAGTCGCAAGGCGGTCGCATGGCTCTTGGTCGTTTTTGTCCTGGGCGTCGCGCTCGGCGTGGTTGGGACTTACGTCATGAGGACCCGCGTCTTTGCGCACCGCCAGCCTTCGGAGCACACTCCCGCCAGTCGGCTCGACCGCTTGAATCATGAACTGAATCTTACGCCGGATCAGCAGAAGCAAATCGACGCCATTCTTACTTCGGTGCAATCCCGCTACGACGCGATTCATCAGTCCGTCGTGCCGCAATACGAAGATGCGCGCAAGCAAGGCCGCGAGCAGATTCGCCAGGTTCTCACGCCGGACCAGCAGGTCAAGTTTGACGATTTTCTCCGCCGGATCGACGAAGAGCACAAGAACCATCCCCAGGGCGGTCCGGGCGGTGATTGATTCTGGTGCGCGTTTCCCCGTGACATCGGAAGGGAATTGGGGGCCGGCGCCCCGGGTGCCGATTCCGCGTGGCGCGCTGGCCGCCCCGAAGTATAATCTTCACAAGCTGAACGCGTTCGGAGGGATTCGCTCCATAGATGGCTGAACAACGCGCTACCGTGCTCGATTCCGGCAAAGGCCCTGCGCCCGGCGTGTCGGTCATCCGCTTGGAAAACGTCCACAAGACCTACGACTTGGGAGAGGTGCAGGTTCACGCGCTGCGCGGAGTCAGTTTCAGCGTGCAGGTCGGCGAATTCGTCGCGGTCATGGGGGCCTCCGGCTCGGGAAAATCCACGCTGATGAACATCCTTGGCTGCCTGGATCGCCCGACGCGCGGAAGCTACTATCTGGACGGGCTTGACGTTTCGCAGATGTCGAAAGTGGAACTCGCCCACATTCGGAACCGCAAAATCGGATTCGTGTTCCAGCAGTTCAATCTTCTTGCGCGCACGTCCGCCCTCGAAAACGTCGCCCTGCCCACCGTGTACGCCGGGTTGCCCCAGGCCGAGCGCGACCTGCGCGCACGCGAGGCCCTCGAACGCGTCGGGCTGGGCGATCGCGCCGACCATCATCCGAGCCAGCTCTCCGGCGGACAGCAGCAGCGCGTGGCCATCGCGCGCGCGCTTGTGAACCGCCCCGCGATCCTCCTCGCGGATGAACCGACCGGCAACCTCGACAGCCGCACTTCGGTCGAGATCATGGAGATTCTGCAGAGCCTGAATGAAGAGCAGGGCCTGACCGTCGTGATGGTGACCCACGAACCCGACATCGCCCTCTACTCGAAGCGAACGCTCGATTTTCGCGACGGCAAACTTCGCCACGACGCCCTCGTCTCCGGACGGCTTGTCGCCCGCGAAGTCTTGCCCGCTTTGCCCAAGCTCGAAGAAGAGGAAGATGAGTCCGCCCCTCCATCCGCGCCTTCTAGTCCCACCCAAGACTGAATTGCGGGACCGCCCTTCGGGATGCGTGAGAATTGCGTCTCGCGCTGTCCTGCAGTGATCCCCGCGAAAGTTTCAGACGCCTGCGGCGATTCGCGCTAATATGCGCGCATGCACAAACGCCATCATTCGTGCGCCCCGGTTCTGGTGGGCGCGATTGTCCTGCTTGCCGCCGGCGCGGCGTGGACCCAAACTTCCGCTCCCGCCCTGCAGATCCCTCCCGGCTTCGATGTTCCTGCCGCGATGAACGCCTTATACGGCAATTACGACCCCCTCAGCCGGATTTCAATCTTTACGGCGCCGACGAAGGGATTGGAGCACGCGAATATTCAGCCGGGACAAAAAGTAAATGTGCAGCCCTTCTTCATCGCCGCCGTGCCCGATTCAGGCCAGAACCAATTCTTGGTGGCCACTTTCGCCATTCCGGATGGCGATTACGAGTGTCACGCCTGTCAGCCGCTGATCGGCGAAGCGCTGCTCAAGAAGAGCGCTGGGGGATGGACGGTGGAGGCTTCCGAGAAGCCGGACCTCCTTTCAGGCGCGTGGGGCGTGCCTCCCGGCACGGAGGTATTTCAGTTCGGCCCACATCACTTCGGTATCAAGCTGACGAATACGGACGGCGGCCAAGGCGCAATGAGCACCAACATTTATCTTCTCGTGCCGTGGGCCGGTGGATTCAGCAACGCATTCAGCGATTTCGTCGAGGAAGACAATTCCGGCTACTGCGGAACGCAAGCGCCATCGCCCTGTTATGCGTACCACAGCGATCTGAAATTCGTGAAGGTCGATAATTCCGATTACTACGATCTGGTGATCGAGACTTCGGGCACGAAACTGCCGTCCTCCGGCACGGGCGCGATAGAAAACATGAGCGGTGTCAAACGCCTGCACTTCGTGGACGGGAAATACATCCCCGCAAATTCTCAGTAGAGAATCGGTTTCAAGCTCTTTGCAGTTCTAGAAGGGAATATCCTCGTCGCCGACTTCGGGTGTTCCCCCCTCGGGCGCGCCGCCTTCCTCCGCAGCCGGTGCCGGGCGTTCGCTGTCGAAGTCCGATCCGCCTGCCGCCCCCGCCCGCGCCGCGGCAGCCGCCGAATCCGCGCGCGAACCGAGCATGCGCATCACGTTGCCGACGATCTCAAACGAAGTGCGCTTTTGCTGCGTCTTCTGGTCGTCCCACTGCCGCGACTGAATGCGCCCCTCGACGTAGATCAGCATCCCTTTCTTGAGGTACTGCTGCGCGATTTCCGCGAGTTTTCCCCACAGCACGATGCGGTGCCATTCAGTCCGCTTCTGCCGCGTGCCGTTGCGGTCTTTGAAGGATTCATCGGTGGCCATCGAGAAATTGCACACCGCCTGTCCTCCCGACGTGTACCGCGTCTCAGGATCCTTTCCGAGCCGTCCGACTAAAATGACTTTATTGACTGACATGCGTTCTCCTTCTGCGGGGCCAGCCTCAGTGTATGGTTGGGCGGGAAGATAGCACGCGCTGGCCGGGCGCGCAAACCTCCGGGCAGCTTGGCAGACGTTAGGCGCCGGCCTTGACCACTTGACCTGGTTTGATCGAACGAAGAACTGAGAGGCAAGCCGGGGCGTGAGGCAGAAGGTCGGCGAGGCGATTCGATTTGGCGCGGAGTATCAGGACTGCGATCCTCCGCCCGCCAAGATTCTGTTCGTACTCGACTCCTTGGTCCAGTGTCAGGAAGACTTCAAAGCCCTGGCTTTCCGCAATGGCAAGGACCTCTCCATTTTTCTTTCCGGAAAGGCTGGCCTCCGGCACAGTCTTGCACTCGTGGCCATGAAGGCTCATTTTGAGTTTTCGGGGAATACACTCGTCGATCAAAATCCTCATTGGAGGCGATCAAATACCAGGGACTTGGCAAGTTCGAGGGCGGAGATCGCCGCTGCCCGGGAGACGGTAGGAAAATCATCCAGGAATTCGTCTAATGTCTGCCCCGCCTCCAAGTAGTCGAGCAGGGCGCGGAACGGGACGCGCGTGCCGCGGAAAACGGCGGTCCCCCCGAGGAGGTCCGGGTCCTTCACGATGATTTCGTTGGCCGGCAGCATGATGCTGATCCTTGCCTCTATCGCTGGATGAAGCAAGTCTATCGCATTCTCCAGCCCGTTGCCTATCGCCTGATGCGATTCAGGCCGTGATGCCGAGTTCCTTCAGTTTGGCGCGCGCGCGCCGCTCTTCATCGGTATTGGGAAACAACCGCACGACGCTTCGCAGTTCCCGCACGGCGGCCGTCTTCTCTCCGAGTTCGAGCAGCGCGAGGGCCTTTTTCAGGTGCGCGGAGGCCAGCTTGAAGCTCTTCGGGTAATTGTCGATCACCTTCGTGTATGCGGCGACCGCATCCGCGTACTTGCCTTCGGTGTACGCGATTTCTCCGAGGTAGAACTGCGCATTCGAGGCCAGGTCGGTGTTGCTGTAGTACTTCAGATAGTCCCCGAATTCCTGCGCGGCGAGGTCGCTGCGCTTCCCCGTAAGATCGCGCAGCGCGTCGGAATAGAGCACGTCGGCGGATGGCGGCGGCGCGCCGGCGGGAGCGTTGGTCGCGGGGCCGGGGCCATTTCCACCAGCCGGCGGAGTGCCCGACGTGGACGGCTCCGGTGAGGCCTCCGGCGCATTGCCGGCAAGCTTCGCGTCGATGGACTGCAAGAGGTTCTGCGTGTCGGTCAGCTTTTGGTCGAGCTTTCCGATGCGCGCCTGCAGATCGGCGACGTTGTCGGAGACGCCTTGCACCTGCGTCCCCATCGAATCCAGCCGCGAGCCGGAATTCGCTTGCAGGTCCTGCACGCTCTTCTGCAGCGTCGCCATGCTGGCGTTGTACTTGTTCACTGTGTCGGAGAGTTGATCGAGCAAGGTCTTGTTCACGGCGAAACTTTGCGTGATTTCCGTCTGCATCTGCTGCTGGCCTTGCAGCAACTGCGTGACGCTCGCCTGCAATTCGATGATCTCGCGCGCCACGGCGTTTGCGGGTGTTGGCGCAAACACAGCCCCGCCGATCGCCCCCGCCACCATCGCCGCGGCGAGCATCAAAATCGTTTGCTTACGCAAGGGAGTCCCTCCTTCTCAATGAGTCCTGCTGGCCGGGCGCCCTGCCGCAGCGGGCCGGCGCGCCACGGCGAGATGTGCGCAAGGGGTCCGCGGCGGCGAACCCCTCGCGGTTGGTCTTTAACGTTTTACTTCGCCAGGACGAAGTGTCCTCGCCGGTTCTGCTGCCAGCACGTTTCATCGTGCTCGGTGCAGAACGGCTTCTCTTTGCCGTAGCTCACCGTGCTCATGCGGTCGGCGGAGATTCCCGCGGACACCAGGAATTGTTTCACCGCTGCCGCGCGACGGTCGCCCAGCACGAGGTTGTATTCGGTCGAGCCGCGCTCGTCGCAATGGCCTTCGATCACGACTTTGACCTCGGGATGGTCGCGCAGGAACTGCGCCGTAGCGGTGAGCGCCTGGCGCGCGTCATCCCGAATGTCGGCCTTATCGAGATCGAAGTACGCATCTTGCACCTCTTTGTTGAACAGCTCTTCGATGGTCGGTGCCGGAGCCACAGGCGCGGGCGGCGGTGGCGCCGACACGGTGATCCGCACGCTGGCATCGGCGCTGCCGCCGGGGCCGGTGGCCGTGATCGTGTACGTAACGGAATTTTGCGGCGACACCGTCGTTGTGCCCTGCGGCGCAACCGTGCCGACGTCAGGGGCGATCGTCAAATTCGTTGCGTTCGTGGAAGACCACGTGAGCGTCACCTGCTGTCCCGGCTGAACCATGGTGGCGGACGCTTGCAGCGTCACCGTCGGCTGCACCGGAGCAGGCGGCGGGGCTGCCGGCGTGGGTGGTGGCGTTGGAGCTGGATGCTTGCATCCGATCGAAACAATAGTGATGGCGAACAAAGCCAGGATGGCGGCCTTGCCGTAAGTGCGGATCCTCATCTTCACATCCTCCTTTGATCTCGACGTAACCCGTACCTAAAATAGCGGAAGCCTATCTTACACGCCTCAACTGCTTTCAAAACGAAAATCCGCCGGAGCCGCGCCGTGGCGCTCGCCCGGGCTAGGGTGGGCGCTCCGAAAAACAGCCTCGGCGTACAACGGGGCCGAAAACAACGGAAGAAAACCGGTTGCCGCTGCGAACATCATCATTTCTGCGACCAATTCGGCGATTCGTTCTCGCCTGCTGTCGTCAGTTCCCGCGGCTCCGAGCCGTCGGCCAGCATCGTCCAGATTTCCCGCGTGCCGCTGCGCGTGGATTCAAAGACGATATGGCGTCCGTCCGGGGCCCAGCTTGGCCGCTCGTTCCGGCCCGCGTCGCGGGTGAGTTGCAGCAGTTGATGCGACACGATGTCCATCAAATAGAGGTCGTAGTTGCCGTCCGGCCGCCGCCAGGAAAACGCCAGCAACTGGCCGTTGGGAGACCACGCCGGGTCAATAACGTATCCCATGTCGGGCAAATCGATCTTGGCGATGTTCGAGCCGTCCTCGTCCATGGTGTAAAGCTGCGGGGTTCCTCCGCGGTCGCTCACAAACGCCACCTGTTGCCCGGTCTTTGGATTCCACACGGCCGAAGTGCTCCCGCCGGCCGAATAGGTCAGGCGCTTCGGCTTTCCGCCGTTTGCGTCCGCGACGAACAGCTCGGGATTGCCGTACATACTGGATGAGAACAGGATTCTCGTTCCATCCGGCGACCACGCCGGCGCGCTGTTGGTTCCCCGGTAACGCGGCCACGCGATGAGCTTGTTGCTCATCATCGAGAACATGCAAATCTGCGCGCTGAGGTAAGTCCCCGCCGGTGGATAGCACGTGAACGCGATCCGTGTCGCGTCCGGCGACCAGCGCGGCGTCAGCGCGATCGAGCGAAGGTGCGTGAGTTGCTCTTGGTTCTCGCCGTCGTAGTCCATCACCCAGATTTCCTTGTTGCCGCTCCGCGCGCTGACGAACGCGATCTTCGTCGACGCGATCCCCGGCAGCCCGCCCGACAACCGCTCGATAATCTCTTCCGCAAATTCATGCGCGAACTCGCGCACTTGCGGATCCGTGGCCGAGCCGCGGTACACCTTGCCCAGCACGGGCGGCAGGCCGGTCGTGCGCACGTCGTTGAGCCACCCGTCCACCTCGACATTGTTGCCCGTGGCCGTCAGGTTCCCGTACGTCACCAGTTGCGCGTTCGCGGGCGGATCGGTCCACGACTGCACGTTCAATTCGCTCGGCAGAGCAGGGGATTGCGTGGGATTGAAACTCTTGCTGGCCACCTCCACAATGCCGCTGTAATCGAGGTCCGCGCGCACCACGTCTGCGAATTCCACCGCCAGCGGTAGCGAAGCGGGATTGCGAGGCACCCAATCCGCCACGCCGATGCGCGCCTTGTTCACGCCGAGGCCCGTCCCCGTCTTGAACCAATCCTGCGACCGAAGCGGCTGGGCGATCAGGCCGAGCAACAATCCAGCCAGAACGATTGCAGACGAGCGAATTCGCGAACCAGTGCCCGCGATTGCCGGAATCTCAACGCTCAAGTTTCCCCCTGCAGTTGCTGCCGGCGCCCGCTTCGGATCGCTCAGCGCCGGAAATCAAACCAGAATTCCACCGATACGCTCGAGCCGGAATATTCCGACGGCAACGGCGCGAGCGGAGTCGAGCTTTGAATTGCTCGCAGCGCCGAATTATCCACCGAAGCGTTCCCGCTCGATTGAAGCCTTTGTACATTCACAATGCTGCCGTTTCGCAGGATCTCGAACGAGAAATCCGCCCGAGGCGCCCACCGCACCGTTGGGTCCACAGTGGATTGGAGCCAATTGCTGCTGATTCGGTTTCGCACGGCGTCCACATAAGTGGGAAACCGCCCCGAAAAGTTTCCGCCGCTTGGGCCACCGAACTGAAGCGCTCCCTGCGTCGCGCCCGCCATCGTAAATTGCGTGTACGGCACGGAAGGCGAGCCGCCTTGACCGTATGGCACGGCATTCTGTGGAGTCGGCGTCTTGTCTTCCAGGGTGCGCGAAGGGCGCGTCACGTAGCGCGGCTGCTTCTCTTTGTTGAATTCGGGCACCTTTTCCGCCTGCGTGTCCGGCTCCTTCGCTTTGGGCTCCGCCTTGTACAATCCTTTGGATGTGTCCACAACGCGGTTGGTCGTGACCGCTTCCGGCCGGGGCAGCGGCACTCCGCCAATGCTGCCAACCAGACCCACCGTCACCGCGCCGCCCCCCACGCTCCCCCAACCGGAGCCCGTCTGGTTGAAAACCACCGACAACACGATCGACCCAAAGAGCGCGCAGTGAAACGCCGCGGAAAGCATCAGCGGCCCTGTCAGCCGGTCGTTTACGGGTTGGAGCGCATGCGCCGCCATGGATTCATTCTGTTTTCGGCCGCGAGGTCAGCGGCTCGGTCACGATGCTGATGTTTTGAATGCCGGACTGGCGAAGCGAGTCCACGACGGTCGCGAAACTTCCGAACGGAACGGTCTCGTCACACCGCAGGAAAACTGCCTGCGAGCCTTTCAGTTGCGCGTGAATCTTGTCACCCAGTTCGTGGATGTTCACTGGTTCGTTGCCGAGGTAGATTCGCTGCGCCCGGTCGATGGTCACCACGAGGCGCTCCTGATCGATTTCTTGAACGGTCTTGGTCTTCGGCACGTCCACTTCGATTCCGGACTGCAGAATCGGCGCCGTGATCATGAAAATCACGAGCAGCACCAGCATGACGTCCACAAAGGGAACGATATTGATCTCGGAGAGTGAAGTTCCGGTTTCGCGTGAGAGCTGCGGCATGGCTCGTCTGGTCCGTCGGATGCGCCGCTTACGTGCGGCGGCTCATTGCTGGTTCAGTTTTTCGATGCGCGCGGCCACCTCCAGGGCGAAATAATCCAGCCGCGCGGCGAACTCTTTGATGCTGTGCAAATAATGATTGTAGGCGATTACGGCCGGAATGGCCGTAAAAAGGCCCGCGGCGGTCGTGATCAGAGCTTCGGCGATGCCCGGCGCCACCGCGCGCAGGCTCGCGGCGCCTGCCACTCCAAGACCCGAAAACGCGTCCATCACCCCCCACACCGTGCCGAACAACCCGATAAACGGAGTGACCGATCCGGTCGTCGCAAGCCACGGCATGTACCGTTCCAGCTTCTTCATTTCCTCCGAACTGGCCAGTTGCATGCTCACGGTCACGGCGTTGAGGCTGGTCAGCTTTCCGTGCGGGTTGCTGGACCGCATTTGAGATTCCAGCTCGCGATAGCCCGCCGTGTACACCGATTCCAGCGGGGATCCGGTGTTTCCGATCGCGCGCGGGTCGGGAAGCGTCGTGCTCGTCCGGAAAACGCGCAGGAAAAGCGCGGTGCGGGAGTTGATGCGTCCGAAGAGGCTCCACTTCTGGAAAATCACCGCCCAGGAGAAAAGAGAGAAAAAGAGGAGAATCAATAGCACGACCCTGGCGACCCAGCTCGTCTGTTCCAGCAGGTTGGCCAGGGGCCCGCCCAGCGCAACGCAAGCGATCAATGGAATCGTTCGTCTCCCTCAGAAGGAAGTAAAGTCCCGCGGTCCTTGGTACCGTAGCACACGCCATCTGCACGGTCAAAGAATTCAGATGCGCGCAGTTCCGAAAAGGCTGCATTTCTAATACTATCGTAACACGATATAATGCCGCGGTTCCATTTCATCAACCCGGATTTCCAAGCACAGCACCTGAAAGATTCACGGCACGCCAGAACATGCAACTCGCAGGACCAAAGGACGGCGGTTCCGTTTATACTGAATGGACCCAGAAGTGCCAGATGGGAATTCTGGTGAACATGGCCTCGAGACAATCCGTTCGACTCGGCACGGTGCCGGAGACCCTGCTGGTTCCGCTCTATGCCCGCGCGGTCGAAAGCCGCAGGAAGCACCCTATCCTGGAAGATTCCAGGGCCCTCGAAATGGTGGAATCCATCGATTGGGATTTCCAAAGGTTCAACCAAAGGTGGCGCGTCATTGCCTGTACGTTGCGGACCGCTATGTTCGATGAGTGGGTCAAGGAATTTCTTCGCCACCATCCGGAAGGAACCGTCGTCGAGATCGGCGCCGGACTCAACACGCGCTTTGAGCGGCTCGACAATGGACGCCTCCATTGGTTCGACCTTGATCTCCCGGAGGTGGTTGAACTGCGGCGGAAATTCTTCACGGATACCGAGCGGCGCACCACTCTGGCCGCGTCGATTCTCGATGCGGGCTGGATGGCCGCCGTGCGCCAAAGCCCTGGACCGTACTTCTTTGTCGCGGAAACCGTCCTCGTCTACCTGAAAGAGCAGGAGGTCAAGGCGGCGCTGGCGCAGATCGCGGAGAACTTTCCGTGCGCGAACATCGCCTTCGATACCATCAGCCGCAGAGCCTTAGATGGCGGGAACAAGGACCACGCGCGCCAGAAATTGGCGGCGCGCTTCGCATGGGCCTGCGAAGATCCGCGCGAAATTGAGAACTGGAATATCGGCCTCCGCCTGGTGGAATCCAGCGCCATGATGGACCTCCCGGAGCCTTTGAAGTCGCGCCTTTCCCTGTCGCTACGGACCACTTTTCGCGTTCTTCGCAAATTGTTTCCGAGGCTGATGAAGGTGTACCAGCTGAATTTGTTCGCCGGGCAGTCCGCCTGCTGAGCGCCCAACTTTGTTCTGAAGTTACGACCGCGATCGAGACTCGCTCTATTGTCTCTGTCCCAGTGCAAAAAGGCGCTGTTTCTCGCTTAGACTGGGGATCAAGCTTTATGGATGTCATTCCCCGATTAGGACGCTACCAAGCCTTCCCGCGCCGCCTGGATTCATCGTCTCCGGCGGACGGGCCGAATGGCAAGGGCGCACGCAGCCGATGGAAGGAATTAAGCGAGCGGTGTCCGATACCGCCCGCTTCGTAAGTCAAAACAGAAAGCCCGGCATAAATCTTCGCGACTGTTCAATAGTGAACTAACTTCCTTCGCTGCTCGTAGTACCCTGCCTGCGTACTTGGGAAAGCAAGAAAGGTCGCGGGAAAACAACTTCATGACTCCTCGGAAACTGTACCGGAATCCGAACGTGCGGCTTGGATTGTGGATTGGCCTGGTCGGGCTGGCCGTGGTGCCAGTCTATTACGTGCGGCAGATGCTTGCGCTGCTCCTTATCTTCGCCGCTTTCTTTTTCGTGGCGGCTGGAATTGTCTTCGCTCTCTATCTCTTGAGTCATGTCGGCCAGCTCAGCCTGGCAAAGGCCGAACCCTACGCGCTCTCGGCGGCTCGCGTGGGCCGCCGCGGCCTGGGCTTCGTCGGAGATTTCAGCAGGAAGCAATTCCGTCGTCAAAACTCAGAGACTTCGCCGTAATCGCGCCGGCCCCATCCGTAGCCGGAAACAGCGCGCGGCTGCTCGCGCATTTGGTAACGCGTTCCTCCACGATTTCGTCTAAACTGAGTCCGGAGGCAAGCCCGCTTGCAGCTGAAATCCATCCTGCGCGTTTCCGCCTCGGCGCTGGCGCGAAACAAGATGCGCACGGCCCTGACCATGCTCGGCATCACCATCGGCATCGGCGCCGTGATCTGCACGGTTGCCATCGGGCAAGGGGGCTCCGAGCAAATCCAGCAGCAACTGGCCAACCTCGGCGATAACCTCGTTTGGATCGAGGCCGGCGGCCGCAACGTCAACGGCGTGCGCACCGGCAACAGCGCGACCAAGACGCTCATTCTCGACGATGCCACCGCGATCAAAGGAGGCGTCACCACGGTCAAAGCCGTGACCGGGGAAGTGGACGGCAGCGCCCAGGTCGTCTTCAACAGCTTGAACTGGGGCACGCATTATCGCGGCGTTGGCCCCGACTATTTTTCCATTCGCCGCTGGCCCGTGGCTTCCGGCTCTGCCTTCACCCAAAAAGACGTGGATTCTCTTGCGAACGTCTGCGTCCTTGGCCAGACCGTCGTGGACCGCATCTTTGGCGATCAGCCTCCGCTCGGCCAGACGATCCGCATCGGAAATCTCCCGTTTGCGGTGGTGGGCGTATTGGCGCAAAAAGGCCTTTCCACTTACGGCCAGGACCAGGACGATACGATCGTGATTCCCGTTTCCACCGCCATGCACAAAGTGAGAGGCGTGTCCTGGCTCGATGACATTTACGCCTCCGTGGACTCGTCTGATGACATTCCCATCGCGCAAGACCAGATCGCGCGCCTGCTCCGCCAGCGGCATCGCATCCGTTGGAACCAGCCGGACGATTTCAATATTCGCAGTCCGCAGGACGTCCTGAATGCGCAGGAGCAAACGAGCCAGGCGTTTACTTTCATGCTTGCGAGCATCGCGTCGGTGTCGCTGCTCGTGGGCGGCATCGGGATCATGAACATCATGCTGGTCTCCGTGACGGAGCGCACGCGCGAGATCGGCGTGCGCATGGCCGTCGGCGCTACTGAACGGGACGTTCAAATCCAGTTTCTCCTCGAGTCCGTGATGGTGAGCATGCTCGGCGGCGTCGCCGGAATACTGAGCGGCATCCTGGGTTCGGTCCTGTTCGCTCGCGGGCTTGGTTGGACGATGTCGGTTTCGGTCTGGTCGATCTTCCTCGCGACTCTGTTTTCCGCGGCCATCGGCGTTTTCTTCGGTTACTATCCGGCGCGCAAAGCCGCGGCCCTCGATCCCATCGAGGCGTTGCGCTACGAATGACGCGGCGTCCTGACGCCTTTGCCTGCCTGTGATACGATTTCCCTCTAAGGTCATGGCTTCGCATTTCGATGTCCGATTGGAGACTCTCACGGGGCGCTGCGCCCAGGCGCTTGCGTCCTCGCTCGCGATCGGTCCGCCGGACGCCCGCACGTTTTACCTCGAAACATTCGGCTGCCAGATGAATGTCCACGATTCCGAGAAGGTGGCGGGGTTGCTGCTCGGCCGCGGATACCGGCAGGTGGAAACTCCGGGCGAAGCGCAATTGGTCCTCTACAACACGTGCAGCATTCGAGAGAAAGCCGCGCAGAAAGTTTTCGCGCGCCTCGGCGACATGAAACAGACGCAAGGATCGGGCAAGTGGATCGGCGTGCTGGGTTGCCTCGCGCAGCAGGAGGGCGAGGAAATTTTCGAGCGCGCTCCGTGGGTGAGCCTGGTCTGCGGCTCGGCGAGTTACGGCAAGCTGCCCGGCCTTTTGGCGGAACTCGAACTCGGCAACCGGCGAGTGGCCGGCCTCGAGACCGACACCGACGAAACGTTTGAGACCGAATTCACGCGGCGCGACAATCCGGTTCGCGCCTACATCACCATCATCGAGGGTTGCGACAAATCCTGCGCGTATTGCGTCGTGCCGTTCACGCGCGGGCCCGAGCGCAGCCGCACCAGCGCCTCCGTGCTGGAGGAAGTGCGGCAACTTGCGGATTCAGGCTTCACGGAGATTCAGTTCCTCGGGCAGACGGTGAATTCGTACCGCGATCCGTCGCCGCGTCGGATGAGCTTCGCGGAATTGCTGGCGGCTGCCGCGGGCGTTTCGGGAATCCGGCGCGTGCGCTTCGCGACCTCGCACCCGCGCGATTTCGGCCGCGACATCGTCGATGCGATCGACGCGACACCGCAACTCTGCGAACACGTTCATTTGCCCGTGCAATCGGGCTCGACGCGCGTGCTGCGCGCGATGCGCCGCACCTACACGCGCGACGAATATCTCGACATCGTGCAAATGCTGAAGTCGGCGCGGCGGCCGATCAGCATGACCACCGACTTCATCGTCGGATTTCCGGGCGAGACCCAGGCGGATTTCGAGGAGACGCTCAGCCTCATGGACGCGGTGCAGTACGATGGCGCGTTCTCGTTTCAGTTTTCGCCGCGGCCGAATACGGACGCGCTGCACTTGGCGGACGAAGTGCCGGAGGAAGAGAAGGGAAGGCGGCTCGCGATCTTGCAGCAGCGGCAAAGAGAAATTCAGCAGGCGCGGAACACGGCGCTCGTCGGAGAGACGTTCGAGGTGCTCGTGGACGGCGCGGCACGGCGCGAAGGGCAATGTGCGGGTCGCACATCTGGCAACCGTGTGGTAAATTTCACTTCCGCGCGTCCCGCGCGGCTGGGAGAATATATTCAAGTTCGCATCACCGGCGCGGGGCCGAACAGCCTGGTCGGAGAGCGCGTGGTTTGAGTGTCCCTGGAGGCGGCGATGGAAGTGGAAATGAAAATTCGCGGCCTGATGATGGATCCGGTCACAAATATGCCGATCGTCGTCCTCAAAGACGCGCACGGAAGCGCGGTTCTGCCGATCTGGGTCGGGATTTACGAAGCCAACGCCATCGCGCTGGAGATCGAGAAAGTCCAAACGCCGCGGCCGATGACGCACGACCTGCTGCGAAACGTCCTGCTTGGCCTCGAAGTCCGCGTGCAGAAAGTCGTCGTGAACGAATTGAAAGACGACACGTTTTACGCGCTGATCTGGGTCGAGCGCGCGGGGCGAATGATGTCCATCGACTCGCGGCCGAGCGACGCTCTGGCCCTGGCGCTGCGCATGGATTGCCCGATTTTCGTCGAAGACGAAGTGCTGAAGTCGTCGCGGGATTCGAGCGCGGTGTCGGAAAAGGCGACGAGCGAAGAATTGCGGAAATACCTCGAAAATTTGTCCGACGACGACCTCGGCCGCTACAAAATGTAAGCGGTCCGCGGGCCCCAAAACCTCCCTCCCAATGCGATTTTTCCCTTGCGCTGGCACAGTTCCGCAGGTAGATTGAAGAGGCTTAGTGGTTCGGGTGAAGTGCACCACTAGGTATTGGGATCGGGTTGCGGTCCCGGGAAGGCAGTGCGCTCGCCCGCTTTGCGGGCCTCTATGACGACGATCCTCTCGATCGCCAATCAGAAGGGCGGCGTCGGCAAGACCACGACTGCAATCAATCTGGCCGCCGCACTCGCGCACCGGGGCAAGCGGACTCTCCTCGTCGATCTCGATCCCCAAGCCAATTCGACGATCGCGTTCTTTGAGTCCTCGGAGATTCAAGGCTCGATGTTCGACGTCCTCGGCGAGCATCACGCCGAGGCGGCCTCGATCGTCCTGAAGACGAAACTGCCGCTGCTTTCGCTCCTGCCGTCGCGGCTCGGGCTCGCAAAACTCGAGCAACAGCTCGCGGGACAATTCGACGCGCCGTTCAAATTGAAGGACGCGCTCGCGCCGCTGGTGAAGGAATACGACTATATCGTCGTGGACACGCCCCCGGCGCTGGGCATCCTCACGGTGAACGCGATGGTGGCCGCGACGCATCTGGTGGTGCCGATCCAGGCGGCGTACTTCGCGATCGAGGGGACCGACGACCTGCTCGAAACGTACGAGCGGATTCGCGCGCGGCCGAACCCGCAACTCAAGGTGCTCGGCGTGGTGATCACGCTCTTCGACAAGCGCACGAACATTTCCCGCGACACTCACGAGCAGATTCGCTCCGTGTTCGGCTCGGTGCTCTTCAAGACGCGCATCAGCAAGAACGTGCGCCTCGAAGAAAGCCCCGCGTACAAAGAAACGATTTTCACCTATGCCCCCAAATCGCCCGGCGCCAAGGAATACATGAAGTTCGCCCAGGAGGTCATTCATCGTGTCGAAGAGGATCGGGTTGCCCGTCACACTGAAGATGCGGCATGACGCGCACTACGTCGAGTCGCTGACCAGTTTCAGCGGCGCGGCGGTGGGGCGCATGATTCCACTGTCCAAAATCCGGCCCAACCCCGACCAGCCCCGGAAAGCCCTGGGAGATTTGCGCGAACTGACCGATTCGATCCGGGAAAAGGGCGTCCTCGAACCCCTCCTGGTGCGCTACGTTCCGCGGGAAGATTGCTACGACATCATCTCCGGGGAGCGGCGGTGGCACGCGGCGCAGGCCGCGGGCCTGCGCGAACTGCCGTGCATCGAGAAAATCGCCGATGACGCCGAGACGCTCGAACTGGCGCTCATCGAGAACTTGCAGCGCAAGGACCTGACGCCGTTCGAGGAAGCGGACGGTTTGCAGCGGCTGGCCGAGCATTTCGATTACACGCATGACGAAATCGCCAAGAAAATCGGCCGCGGGCGCTCGTCCGTGACGGAAACGCTGTCTTTGCGCGGGATTCCGGACGGCGTGCGGCGGCGCTGCATCGAGCGGGGAATCATCTCGAAGTCGCTGCTGCTGCAAGTGGCGCGGCAGCCGAACGAAAAGAAGATGGTCGAGGCCGTGCAGCGCATCCTGCAGGGCGGATTGACGCGCGACGAAGCCCGGCGCGAGCGCAGGGACGAGAAGACGCTCGGGCCGAGGCCGCAACCGTTCCTCTTCAATTTCGAACCGGAAGACGAATCCTTCCGCCTCCGCCTGCAATTCCGCAAGAGCAGCGTCAGCCGCATCGAAGTCGTGGAGACGTTGCGCGCCGTAGCCGACGCCATCGAAAACGGCGAAGACCGCACCGGCGAAGCCCCGGACGCGTCACAGGGCGACGCCGTCGCTTGACGCCGCCTTGAACTTGTAGGGGCGGCTGGTCCTGAGCGCAGTCGAAGGGAGCTCGCCTGACGCGCCCCTATGGAGTGCGGCGGCTCGACGCCGCTTTGCCTTCGTCATTCTGCTCGCCCGCCGAAGCCTTGGCGAAGGCGGGAGCGACCTCCCGACACTCTGCCTCCTCCTGGCCGCGCTGCGCGGGCAGGTCGGGGCGCAGTCGAAGAATCCCTCTTCGTATTGCCCGTTCCCATCGGGCGAAAAGCGCTTTGCGCCGATAACTCGGAAGGTACCCCCGCATATACACCCATTGTTTTGCGTAAGTGAGGCAAATAAAGGACTTGCAGGAGAAGAGTGCGCGAAGAGCGCAGATTTGATTGAAAACAAAGGGGTTGGACGGACTTTGTCTTCGCAGTGCGAAATCGCGCGGAAGTGGAAGACAGCAAAGGAGTTGGATTGACGCGTCGATCCGGGAATAGCCGGGGGTACATATACCCCCAGGGTGTTTAGCGTATGTGTGGCAAACAAAGGACTTACAGCGAAAGAGTGCGCATGAGTGTGAAAAGAAAGGGACTTAAAGTTGCGTGTTTTCAATGAGTTGCGCACTCTTTTGCATGTGATTGAAACAAAGTGACTTGTAGCGTCACTTTTGCGGAGAGATCCTTCGACTCGCCCCGCGCGGGGCTCGCTCAGGACTCGCATCCTTCGCCGGATGCTCGGTGATGAAGACAAAGGGGTTGCAGAGAGGGTTTTGTGCACATCTGTGCAAAGTGCGATGAGCCCGATGCCGCGCGGCGGGGCGGAGGGAAAGATTTCGAAAAGTTGTTGCGAGTCCACACCACCTTCTAGCACAAAAGTGGGCGGATGTCAATAGTAATCTGCGGGTACACTTTTCGAAAAGTGTTCGAAAACTGTACCCTTGCAACTGAGAGGCGCGGTACGCTGGGGACTTTCTCGGTCGTTAAGAGTATCCCGCCCGCCACGTCACGGCGCTCTCGGGCTGGTCTTGTGTCCGTTACCACGGCCCTCCAACCTGTCTTCTTCCTCCGGTTTCTGGGGGGCCTTCTATGTAATGGTGTTTGCACACGCGACAAACTCGACCACGACCGAGGCTGTAGTCTTCTGGAGCGGGGAGGTGAATCGCCTTGCCGTCGCTCTCCCAACACTTTGGGCAATAGGGGACCTCGTCTCCCTCGTGGAAGTAATAGCCGTGCGGCCCCTTCATCTGCATCTTCGCGTTCTGATCAAACTGCCTTTTCAGCGCGAGGTTCTGCCTCTGTAATTCAAACACTTCGGTCTGCAACTCGATGATCTACTGCATCAACGGCAAGTCGTTATACTTCTTGACGATCTCGGATATGTTCTTAATCGTGTTTATAGGGTCGGCCATATCTCCCTTTCATTGCCCTTAGTCCGGGGCCGCCCCTTGGCAGCGCGTGGCTAGGGGAGGAGTCACCTGGCTAGCAGAAGACACGCATGATAGATTCCGTATATTGCTGCCGCAGTAAATATGACTTCTCCGGCAAGGACTCGGAGTTGAATGAGGATCGCCACCATATCTCGGATAGCTTTGCAGATTTTGATTCGCATTCACTTGCCCCCCTTGTCGCTACCACCAATGATCGGGGGGTCGAGTTTTACAACAACCTGCACCGGATGTCCCAGGACCTCTCTCGCGATGCTTGTAATTGTGGGTAGTAATTCACGTCCCTCGACCATCTCCGCGAACGGACGCTTGTCGGCAGGGAAATAGATGCGTAGGTCTCCGTGGTTAAGCTGCCATCGAACAGCGTACCCAAGGAGCTCGGCAAGCAATATGTGCCGATGTCGCGCCGCCGCTAATATTTCTAAGAGCTGCTCTGCAGAAAACCCGGTAGTCATAACCGATTCATGGTTTTCGGGGCAGGGACCGGTTGGCGGTGCCGACGCTGGTGGGGGCGGTAGCGGGTTCGTTCCTTTCTTCTGGGTATTCGCTATTTGTTCAATTGCGCCCGCGAGTTCTCGGACTGCGTGCGTCTTGTCCCGGACTCTTTTTGTAGTCTCAATCGCTTCTCGGGCAAGAGCCTCGATCAGCTCTGGGATGCCGTCCACGCCCCCGATGCGCATATCTCGCGGCGCGTCGTTGAAGAGCCATGGTCCATCTATGTACTGGACGTCAGCTCGATCGTCGCCCCAGATATGACGCAGCGCGATGCCCCACTTGCTTTGGACCTTGGTATAGCCGATTTGCTCCGCGTCGTATTCCCAATCCTCTACGGCTCGGCTGCTGAATGTTACCCAGACGGTCAGGCCAATGTTTAGCTTCTTGAGTGCTTCGTCGAGTGTAACTACGGTTTTCGTGAGTTCGTCAGAGGCAGTGTTAAGTGAGGAAGCTATCGAGGAAAGGGCCTTGAAATGCGTTTCTACTTTTGTGACCTTCGAGTCACTCGAAGTCATGTGTCCTCCGCGCCGTACGTAGCGCAGTCAACCTCATAAACTCCCCCAGCTTCCGCCGGGAGTCCTACTGTCGGCTTCCGCCGACTGGAAGAAGTATAGCACTTTCTTGAACCAACGGGAATTGTGAAACAGTCTCCGGCTGCAGCGAGACGTGGGAAGGGGAAGGCCGCGCCTCTGAGGAGGTGGCGTACGCGGGTTGCGGAAGGCGCGAGCGGTGGGGCGCGAGGTCTTCTTGCCTCGCGGCCACGTGTCGCAAATGCCTCGAAACAAGACGGGCCGAGGTGGGGCGAAGAGGAATCAGGCGGAGATCTGGGATTTCAGAGGGAAGAGGGGGCCCCGGCCGCGGGCGCGGCCAAACCGGCAGAGAGATTCCTCACTGCGTTCGGAATGACTGCGTCTGGGGAGGGGGAAACACCCAGGCGCAAGGTCGGCGGCCGGGGGAGCGCGCGAATGTCTTAAGTCTTCCTTACTCGGTGCACGAGCACGGAGGCGCCGACCGCAGCCGCGACATAAAGCAGGCTGAAAAACTGCAGGGGAGCTGACGCCTTGAGAGTCGCTTGAAGGGTTTGCGGAATTCCCCGGCCTTGGGACACTGCAACCGAGGTGAGCTCGATTAGTACGTTAAAAATGTAGCTCACAAAGGCCGACCATGCCACCGTCGAGTTCCGGATTGCCGGAAGCGCCGCAGCCATCAAAGCTCCGGCAACTGCGTAAGAGAAGACCATGAAGGGAATGTCGAACTTTAGCGACGCCACAGATGCCCCCACAAGGGGGAAGACAGGGAAGAATCCATGGATGAGGGCGTCTAGAAATCCGGTAAGCAACTGAATGCCGTTGAAGGCGAACATGGCGAACACGATCAGTGCCCACTTGGGACCTACTTTCCGGTCGTCTTCTCCACTCCGCGCGTCGTCACTGAACACGCTTCGGTATTTTGTTGCGATCGTCGTAGCCAACGCTGTAAGTGCGACCCCGGCAGGTCCGGCGGCTGCACTGCCAAATGCTTTGTCAATCCCGACGACGATCAGGGCGTATGCCACGCCCAGGCAGGATAAGAACAAGACTGGATTAGCGCTTTTCTTTGGCACCATCGTGCCTCCCGGCCGACAATTCGCTGGTCCCCAGGTGCGAGTGCGCTGGAAGATACCACAAGTGGGGCGGAATTCCGGTCCCAGGCGCAAGGTCGGCGCCTGGGGTACCCGCGCCAAAGCGGCGGCGAGCCGCCGCAGTCCAAAGGGACGGGGCTAGATTTGGTAGTCGATTTCGATGATGGCTTGCAACTCGTCCGAGATCGCCTGGAGTTCGGCAGAAGCGGCGGCATCGAGTGATTCGCGTCCCTCCAGAATTTGGACTCGCTTTCTCAAGTCTTTCACCTGGGTAGCGACAGCAGAAAGGGCGGCGGAGAGCGGATCATTGATTTGCTTTGGATCGGTGATCACGACGCGCTCGCCGTTTCTGAAGACAATATGCCCCGGAACGCCGACGATGGTGGAATCGTCCGGGACATCGCGGAGCACAACGGACCCAGCGCCCACTCGGGAGCGGTCGCCGACGCGGATGTCGCCGAGGACCTTTGCGCCAGCGCCAATCACGACTTCGCTGCCAATCGTGGGATGCCGCTTGCCCTTGACCTTGCCGGTGCCGCCGAGCGAGACGCCTTGATAGAGCGTCACGTCGTCGCCGATGATCGTGGTCTCGCCGATCACGACGCCCATTCCGTGGTCAATGAACAGGCGGCGGCCAATTTGCGCGGCCGGATGGATTTCGATTCCCGTGAACAACCGCGCGAATTGGGAAAGCCACCGGGCAATCAGGCGCAGATGCCATTTCCAAAGCACGTGATTCAGCCGGTAAAACCAAAGCGCGTGCAAGCCCGAGTAGCACAAGACGACCTCGACGACCGATTTGGCCGCCGGGTCGCGCTCGAACACCGACCGGATGTCTTCTCGTACCGATCTCAGCATGAGTGTTACATCCTAAATCGGAGACGCGGTCAGTTGCTGGGCCTCATTCCTCAAGCTCTCGAAAAGGATACTGCTCAAATAGCGTTCGCCATAGTCGGGAAGCACGACCACGATGAGTTTGCCGGCGCTGGCTTCGCGCTTTGCGACTTCAACCGCGGCGACCACAGCGGCGCCGGAGGAAATTCCGACGAGCAGGCCCTCTTCGAGCGCCAAGCGGCGAGCCATCTCGATGGAATCCTGGCTGGAGACCTGGACAACTTCGGCGATGTAGTCGGTTCGCAGGACCTTTGGGACGAATCCAGCGCCAATGCCCTGAATTTTGTGAGGAGACGGCTGGCCGCCCGAAAGCACCGGGCTCTCCGTTGGCTCGACGGCGATGGCTCTGAAGGAGGGCTTCTTCGGCTTGATGTACTCGGTCACGCCAGTGAGGGTCCCGCCGGTGCCGATGCCGGAGATCAGAATGTCAACCTTGCCGTCGGTATCGTTCCAGATTTCGGGCCCGGTCGTCTCGAAGTGGATCTTGGGATTTGCGGGATTGTCGAATTGCTGCAGGATGTAGCCGTTCGGCGTGGCCGCGAGGAGCTCGTCGGCCTTTGCGATGGCGCCTTTCATGCCCTTCGGGCCGGGGGTCAAGACGATGTCGGCGCCGAACGCTTTCAGAAGCACGCGGCGCTCGAGGCTCATTGTTTCGGGCATGGTCAGAATCAGCTTGTAGCCCTTGACTGCCGCGACGAATGCGAGCGCAATCCCGGTGTTGCCGCTGGTGGGCTCGATGAGCACCGTTTTGCCGGGACGAATTTTGCCGGCTTTCTCCGCCTCGGCGATCAGGCTCACGCCAATGCGATCCTTCACGCTGGCGTGCGGGTTGAAGCTTTCGAGTTTGGCCAGCACGGTCGCCTTGCTGCCCGCCGTGACCTTGTTCAACCGCACCAGCGGGGTATTGCCAATCAACTCGGTAACGTCCTTCGCTACTTTCATTCGTGTCTCCTCGCGTGTCTGAAGTCTCTAATGGATTTGTGGCGCAGCATTCAAAATGAACGAGTCCCTCAAAATGAAACGGCCCACGATCAGGAGCTCGTGGGCCGCGAAAGAATCCTTGTCTTTCCTACTCTAAGTATTGCAGGGTCCCTCGCGGAGTCCACGGCCACCTTCGGTGGGGTGACAACAGGCGCAGGTACACATGCTCCGCAGTGCGTTGTGGCTTTCGACAAACATCATTTTCGGCCTCTAAAACGAAAGCTATTCTACACCCATCTCGCCTGTTCGCGCAGGCTAATCGCCGAAGTACACCTTGAGCCGGTCGGCGGTGCGCTTGAACGCGTCTGTATAGTCTTTGGGGTTGTAGTGGTCGCCGCCCTTGACGAAATCGTGATCCGCGTCCGGGTAGGTGATCAGCTCGAACGGCAAGCCGGCCGCTTTGGACGCCGTGGCCAACGTGCGGTCACCATCGGCCGTGCAACAGCCATTCCGAAAGTGGTCCTTCTCACCGGCGAACACGAGCAGCGGCACCTTCAACCTGCTGACGAAGCCGGGGACGTCGTGAATGAAGCTGTTTGCGGGGTACCAAAGCACGGCGCCCGACACGAGATCGGGCCATTGCGTGCCGTAATAGAGAGACATGCCCCCGCCGAGAGAGAAGCCGACCAAAGCGACTTTGCCGGGAAGCGCGTGCGGCATTTGCTGCGCTTGCAGGATCGCCGTTTTCACGCCGTCGCCGTGGGTTCCTTCCATCCCATTACCGTCGAACAGCACGACGTCGTAGCCGAGTTCGGCGATCTCACGGGCTACGGTGGTGTAATGCTCCGGGCCGGACATGCCGGAGGCCAGGACGACCACGCGTCCTTTGCCTTGGGGCGGCGGGAATTCCTGTTGAGCATGTGCGACCGAAGTTGCGATGAGGCAGGCGAGCACACCAATGACTGCCGCGAGGCGCGAAAACGCGATCATCGAGAAACCCTCCTAGATTTAGTTTCCTGGACGGGCGGGGATTCTATCACACGCTGTCCAGCCAGAACCATTGCTGGCCGGCGCGACCCGCGGTTGATTTGCACGAAACCCTGGGACTAGCTTCGGCACTGGTCCGAAGGCGAACCACGCCAGAGTTTATTCATTCAGAGGGCAAGCCCGGCATCGTTCGGGGCGAAGTATTTGTTCTTCGTTCAAATCGAGCTGGCGGACTACGAATTTGCCCTTCGGCAGCATGTCCGGCTGACCTGCGTCGGCAAAGTAGTCTCCCACGAGCTCCAAGGCGCGGTATTTGGTGGACGCGAGCAGGTAGATGCTCTCTGTACCGTGCAGCGTAACTTCATAGAGATTCATAAGCTCCCTCACGATTGGCGCGACGATTCATCGATCGGAATCACGGCTCGAAGGCCATACTATAGCCGCTTCCGGGGGCAAATCGCGAGTGTCGTCATCGTCGTGAGTAACCGATATCGCATACAGGCGCCCTTGTTCTTACGGGCGCGCGATAGAGCACGATTCCGGCGGCGACCGCAAGGGCTGCGATGTCGGCGATGGTCATTCTATGGTTTGTGTTTGGATCTGTGAGTTAAGCGGCGGTGCCGGCGCGCCCGAATTCGTCCTGCACGGATGGCTTTGAGAAACGAGGCGTGATCGCGCTCGGTCTGGTCCGCATAGGCGACGGCAAATGTCGCAATCGCTTCATCGAAGGCTTCGGTCTTTCCAAGGTAGCCGGCAATGCAGGCCGGATCGCCCGTGCGGGCATGCGCGCGAGCAAGCACCCATCCGCAAAGCTTCACATACTCGAACCAATCTTGTCTGGATATCGCCTTGACATCAATTTTCATCCGCATGTCGCGGAGCTGACGAATATAGAAATCATGGCCCTGGTCATCGCCCGTCCAGCCGAGAAATACATCGCTGGCGGACTGAAGCATTCGCTGGCCGGTGACGACTCGCTCCCCTTGATTCAAATATCTGCTCTTGCCCGCATAGGGTTCGAGCACCGATGCGCGAGCCTCCTTGAACTGCAATAACAAGGGATCGTCGGGCCCTGCCATCAGCAGTGCAACGGCACAGCGCGTCCCAACGCTGCCCACTCCGACGACCTTGCGAGCGACGTCGACAAGGGCGTAACGATCGAGAACGATGCGGCGTTCTTCGGGTAAAGTCACGCGGTACCGATCCAACATTTGCCGCACATGTTTCCCGAGCCTAGCGATATCGCGGGAGTGAGAAATCAGAGGAGGGCGATCGATGATTCGAGGGCGGCCATGCTGCAGCGCCGTGATTTTCGGAAATTCGCGCCTTGAGGTATTAAGCGTGGCTTTGGCTTCCAGCTTCTGCCATCGCTTCCTGGCGTCGAGCGTTTTCGCCTTTTGGACGAAAAGTTCGGCGTTCAGATGCGAGTACCAGACTTCAAGCGCGGTCATCTCGGCGTATTCGCGCATATGTTTCCGGTAGGATTCCATCGAGATGCGCGCTGCGTCCGAGCAATGGCGTTCACCAAGGCTTGACTGACGCATCGCAAGTACGATGCTCGCCGCCAACCGTTTGACGTCCCATTCCCACGGCGCGGGAAGCGTCTCGTCAAAATCATTGATATCGAAGATGAGCTGTCGCTCAGGAGTTCCAAAACCGCCAAAATTGGCGACGTGACAATCGCCGCAGGCCTGCACGCGGATTCCCGTAACCGGAGTTGAAGCGAGATCGGCGGCCATAAGGGCCGCAGCGCCGCGGAAAAAGGAGAAGGGCGATTCGCGCATCCTGGCGTAGCGAATCGGGAGGAGATTGAGCAGCCTTCCGCTGTCCGATTGTCTCAGCAACTCGATGGGATCGACTCGATTCTTCCGGGAAGTCCATCGAGAGTGCGACGATCGCGGCACATTTTCGCGAAGCTTCTTGCCTGCCGCCAAGCGATCCTTGGTGGTCAGGCGCAACTTGTCTAACTTTTCGTGAGTGATTCTCACAATTACTCGCAGAAATTGTTCCTCGTAGGGAAGAGCATTGTCAATGCAACAAAATTCAGGCGAGGCGCTCCAATGGACAGGACGGCCTTCAGGGAAGCGCAATATCGGTCGGTCTCGTAAAGGGGCCTTTTTGTTGCTGAAGTTGAGCCACAAGCTCATACTCCGGCGCTGGTGGAGGGGTTTATGACGAGCGAACATATTGGAAGCGGGGGAAGTGCAGATCGCGGTGCGCAATGGCTGACAACAGTCGCTTCGCTTGCCGTGGGCGCGGGATTCTTTGCGCTGTGGTTCTGGTTGCTGCCGTCCTGGCTGGGCTTTCACGTTGACACGGCGGGCGCGGCGCGATGGCGCTGGATTGCGGCTGTGCCGTCGGTGCTTGGCTTCGCGGTGGCACTGCGGTGCGTGTGGGACTTCGGGCGGACAGGACACGGCACGCCGGCGCCCATTGCTCCGCCGAAGAAGCTGGTTGTGGTGGGGTTCTATCGATACGTGAGGAACCCCATGTACCTGGGATTCATCGCGGGCTGGGTGGGGCTGTGGGTCATCTTCGGGCGGGCGAACTGGATCGCGATTGCGGTGGCTTGCGCGGTGGTGCTGGGCGTAGCTTTGTTCGTGATGGTGTACGAGGAGCCGACGCTGCGAAGGATGTTCGGCGCGGATTATGAAGAATACTGCAGGAACGTCCACCGGTGGGCGCCGCGAATGCGCGCATGGAAGAAGTGAAGCGGTCTTGAGCGAACACAGCTTCGAGATGCACAGGCCGGACGCCAGTGTCCGGCCTTTTCTTTTGCCCAGGAATGACGCACAGCAAGGGCGAAGCAGATGTTGACTGCAATAATAATGGCGTCAACTGGTCGGCGTTTTCAGGGCTTGCGGAAATTGCGAGGCCCGAGGGCTAACATGAAGGTATGGAACGAAAGATCTTCTGGGGAACTTTTGCGGTCTTGGGCATAGTGGCAGATTTTGCGCTGCCGTTCTGGTGGGCAGTGGTGGCGACCATTCCCATTGCGTATCTCAGTTGGTGGGTGGCGTACCGGAGCGAATGGTTCGGGTGATAGCTCCTGCTGAAGTCCTTCCGCGCTTGAGTCCTGTGTTGCCGAACAGCCCCTAGATTCTTCACTCGCTGACCGGCTTTCGAGGCCGTGAATCGCTCTGATCCGCCTGGAGCGAGAGGGAGATCCTTCGCCCGGAAGGGCGGGCGCTATGAGTGACCGCGCGAATGGAGCGGCGGGCTCAAGTGCGGGAGCCGGTGGCGCGGAAGGAAAAGAAGAGGGAAAGCAAGGTCAGCAAGCATGCCAGGGCGAGCCAGCCAGCACCGTCAGTCTTCACGGCTGCGAGCCGCGCGGCACTGATGAGTTGGGGCAGGGAAAGAACGGATGGCGAAGCCGCGGCAGCTTCGGGAGTGCGCAGCGGAAATGCGGCGACAAAAAGGCCGGCGATGGCGACGATCCCAGCGATGAGTCCAGGAAGCGCGGGCTTCCAGGGGAAGGGAATCGGCGGTGGCGTCGTCGCTTCGCGGCGAACGGCGTCCATGACCGAGTCGGCAAAGCCGGAGGACGGCACAATTCGGTCCTCGGCCGAGAGAATGCGATCCAAGGCGTCACGCGTCACAGAACCTCCTCGTGCAGGGCGGGCGAAACCCGGAGTTGCGATAGCTTACTGCGCAGAACTTCACGCCCGCGAAACAATCTCGCTTTGAATGTGCCTTCGGGCAGGCCGAGACTTCGTGCCGCCGCAGGGACGTCCATCTCGTGAAAGTAAAAGAGGATGATTGCGTCGCGGTATTTGGCCGGGAGCGCGTACACGGCGCGGCGGACGACGCGATCGCGGTCTTCGCTTTCGAGGCCGCCATCGATCGCGCGCGAATCCAGAAGTTCGGGGATGTCATCGAGCGTGAGCGTGCGGGCCGGGATGCGGCGGAGGTCGGTGCGAAAAAGATTTGTGGCAATCGCAAAGAACCAAGTGGAGAAGGCGGCGTCGCGGCGCCAGGAACCGAGCGCGCGAAAGGCGCGGAGGAAGGCCTCCTGAGCCATATCTTCGGCGCGCGAGCGGTCGCGGCAGAAACGATACGCAAGATTCACGATGGGCCCCTGCCAGCGGCGAACGATTCCTTCAAAGGCGGAAGCGTCTCCGGCGAGCACCCTTTCGACATCGGCCTGATCTTCCGCCGCGGACACGCCTCGTCACGCTCCTTCGTGCTTCCAAGAAGGTACGACCAGACCGTGGGACGAACGGTTGCATTTTATTTGGTTTTCGCTGCGACGCAAGAAAATGCAACCGCGGCGGGCGGGGCGTTGTCCTACCGAGTGCAAGGCACAAAAGGTGCAAAGGAGGATGCGATGTGGCCACCTGCAGTTGCAATGTTTTTTTTCCTTGCCGTCAGCGCAGTGGCGCTTTTTTCGTTTGTTGCCGTGGCCGTGGTGGCGGGCGCGCGACAGAAAGAAAGAGAAGCTTTCTATGAGAGCGAAACACTGAAGAAAATCGCCGAGACGCAGGGAACTGGAGCAAATCCGGCGCTGGAATTCCTGCGCGAAAAAGAGAAGATTGCCAGGGCGAAGCAGAAAGAGGGAATCAAGCTCGGCGGGTTGGTGAATATTGGGGTTGGAATTGCTTTGATGATGCTTCTCGGAGCGATGGTGCATGGCCACGCGGTCTATCTCGTTGGGCTTGTGCCGCTGTTCGTTGGCGTGGCGTTGCTGGTTTACGCGTTCTTCCTGGCCCCGAAGGAATGAGAGAAGCCGCGCGCGAGCCGGTGCCGGTCGCGACGCGCGAGGGCGGTTCGCCACAATTCGACCGGCACGCCTAGAAAATTGGGGGACGGGAGATTAGAATGAGCCGACATGCCGGACCCCCGATTTGTTCACCTGCACCTGCACACGGACTACAGCCTTCTCGACGGCGCCTGCGGAATTGAAGAGCTCGTAGAAGAAGCGGCGCGGCGGGAAATGCCGGCCGTGGCCGTGACCGACCACGGGAATCTGTTCGCGGCGGAGAAGTTCTATCACATCGCTTCGACGCGCGGCGTGAAGCCGATCATCGGCTGCGAAGTGTACGTCGCGCGGGGGAGCCGGCTCGATCGCGGGAACTCGGAAGGGACCGGGCGCGACGCGAGCGCGGAGGCGGGGCAGCGCGGAGCAAACCACCTCGTGCTGCTTTGCCAGAACGAGACCGGCTACCGGAACCTCATCAAGCTGGTGACCTCGGGATTCCTCGAAGGTTTCTACTACAAGCCGCGAATCGACTACGACCTGCTGGCGCAGCACAGCGGCGGATTGATTGCGCTGTCCGCGTGCTTGCGCGGGGCCGTGACGGAAAACGTGATGCGCGAGCGGTACGACGAAGCGCGCGCGTCGGCGTACAAGCTGCAGGACATTTTCGGCAAGGGCAATTTCTTCCTCGAAGTGCAGGATCAGGGCATCGAGATCGAGCAGCGCGTGAACAAGGACCTGGTCCGCCTGGGACGCGAGACGGGAATTCCGCTGATCGCCACGAACGATTGTCACTACCTGACGCAAGAGGACGCGCGAGCGCAGGAAGTGCTGCTGTGCATTCAGACGGGAACGACGATGTCCGACGGGCAGCGGATGAAATTCGCGACGGACCAGTTCTTTTTCAAGACGGCGAAGCAGATGGCGGAAGTTTTCGGCGAGATTCCGGAGGTGCTGGAGCGAACGCTGGACGTGGCGAGCCGTTGCAACGTGAAGATCGAAGCGGTGCGGAATTCGTTTCCGGAGTTCCGCGTGCCGGAAGGGCACACGCTGGATAGTTATTTCGAACGGGTTGCGCGCGAAGGATTCGCCGAGCGCGTGCCGCACCTCGAAGCTCTCGCGGCGGAAGGGCGATTGCGCGTGCCTCTCGCGGAGTACGAGCGGCGGCTTTCGGACGAAATCCGGATGATCAAGCAGATGCGGTACGCGGGATATTTCCTGATCGTGTGGGATTTCATACGTTACGCGCGGGCGCAAGGGGTTCCGGTGGGGCCGGGGAGGGGGTCGGCGGCGGGGAGCCTGGTGAGTTACGCGCTGCGGATCACGGACGTGGACCCGATGCAGTACGGGCTGCTCTTCGAACGATTCCTGAATCCGGAGCGCGTTTCGCTGCCGGACATCGACATCGACTTCTGCATGCGGCGGCGCGGAGAAGTGATCGACTACGTGACGCAGAAGTACGGGCGATCGAACGTCGCGCAGATCATTACGTTCGGGACGATGGCGGCGAAAGCGGCGATCAAGGACGTGGGGCGCGCGCTGGATTTGCCGTACGGGGAAGTGGACAAGCTGGCCAAACAAATTCCCGCGCAACTCAACATCACGCTGGACGAAGCCCAAAAGCAATCGCCGCAATTGCGGTCGATGCTCGAAGCGGACGAGCGGTACCGCGAGTTGTTCGAGATTGCGAAGCGGCTCGAAGGGCTCGTGCGCCACCCTTCGACGCACGCGGCGGGCGTGGTGATCTCTCCGGAGCCGCTCACCGAGGTGGTGCCGCTCTACAAGACGAACCGGGATGAAATCACGACGCAATACGACATGAACGGGCTCGAACGGCTCGGCCTGCTGAAGATGGATTTTCTGGGACTGACGACGCTGACCGTGCTGAGCGATGCGGTCAACCTGATCCGGCAGAACCGCGGCATCACGGTGAACCTCGAAACGCTGCCGCTGGACGACGCGGCGAGCTATCAACTGTTTGCGCGCGGGGACACGACCGCAATTTTCCAGTTTGAGTCGCACGGGATGCGCGACATCCTGCGGCGCTACCAGCCTTCACGGCTGGAGGATTTGACGGCGCTGAACGCGCTTTACCGGCCGGGGCCGATCCAGGGCGGCATGATCGACGATTTCATCGCGCGGAAAACCGGGAAGAAAAAGGTGGCGTTCGACCTGCCGGAGCTGAAGGAGATCCTGGAAGAGACGTACGGCGTGATGCTCTACCAGGAGCAGGTGATGCAGATCGCCAGCCGTCTGGCGGGTTTTTCGCTCGGGGAAGCGGACATTCTGCGGCGCGCGATGGGGAAAAAGAAGCGGGAAGAGATGGCGGCGCAGCGGGCGAAGTTCATCAAGGGGTGCGCGGCAAACAAGATCTCGATGAGGAAAGCGGAGCACATTTTCGATTTGATGGCGGAGTTCGCGGGATACGGATTCAACAAGTCGCACTCGTGCGCGTACGCGCTGCTGGCCTACCAAACGGCTTACTTGAAGACGCACTATCCGGTGGAATTCATGGCGGCGCTGCTGACGTCGGAAACGGGGAACACGGAGAAAGTGGTGAAATACATCCACGAAGCGCGAGGAATGGGAATCACCGTGATGGCGCCGGACGTGAATTCGAGCGACCTGGATTTCACCCCCGTGGGCGACGCGATTCGCTTCGGCCTGCGGGCGATCAAGAACGTGGGCGAGACGGCGGTCAAGAGCATCCTGCAGGCGCGCGAGGCGCTGGGGCGATTCCGGTCGCTCTATCAATTCTGCGATTCCGTAGACATGCGCCTGCTGAACCGGCGAGTGCTGGAGAGTCTCATCAAGGCGGGGGCGCTCGATTCGCTGCGCGCGACGCGAGCGCAAATGCTCGCGGCGATCGACCACGCAATCGAACGAGCGCAGCGGCGCCAGCGGGAACGCACGAGCGGGCAGAGCGGATTGTTCGGCGGCGCCGCGACGGCTGCGGCTCCGGCGGAGGAACCCTTGCCGGATCTGGACGAATGGCCGGAGCATGAGCGGCTGGCCGCGGAATACGCGACGCTGGGTTTCTACATTTCGGGCCACCCGTTGGCGAAACACGCCGCGCGGCTAAAAGAGATTGGCGCAATCGACTTGGCGACGCTCGAAGGGCGGCGGCAGGGAGAAGAGGTAACGGTGGCGGGGATCGTCGTGTCGATGCGGCAGATGCGTTCGCGCAAGGGCGACCGATGGGCGATTCTCAATTTGCAGGACATGACCGCCGGTGCGGAAGTGCTGATGTTCCCCGAGGCGTTCGCGCGGCTCGAGGGAGTGCTGAAGAGTTCGGAGGCGGTGCTGGTCAAGGCGAGGGTCACGGTGGAAGACGCGGGAACGCGGCTGGTAGGGATGGAAGCGCGGGCCATCGAAAACGGCGCGGCGAAGAAACAATTGCTGCGCGTGCGCGTGGACTTGAACGTGATGGACGAATTCACGCTCGACCGCCTGCGCGAACTGTTTGCGAGCAAGCCGGGAACGTGCCCGGTGGCGTTCGAACTGCTTTCGCCGGACGGATCGGTGGCCACGTTGCGCGCCGAGCAGCGCGTGAGGCCGGATGAGGCGCTGTTGCAGGCGGTGCGCCAATTGTGCGAGCCGGACGCGGTGAGTTTGGAGGGCACAGCGTGATGGAATTAGGCGACCGCAAACGCGAAATCGAGAGGCTCGAGAGGGAGATCAAGCAGCTTCGAGAATTGGCTTCGGCCGCGCTGCCGTCCGACGAGAACGGTCTCGCGCAGTTGCGCGGGCAAGTGAAGGAGCTGCAACGGGAATTCTACGAGCACATGGGGGCGTGGCAGCGCGTGCAACTCGCGAGGCACGCGCAACGGCCGCACACGCTCGATTTCATCCGGTTGCTCTTCGAAGATTTTCATGAGTTGCACGGCGACCGCGCGTACGGCGACGATGCCGCGATGGTGGCGGGCTGGGCGAAATTTCGCGGGCGGGCGGTCATGGTGATGGGCCAGCAGAAGGGGCGCGACACGAAACAGCGCGTGGCGCGAAATTTCGGCCAGACAAAACCGGAAGGGTATCGAAAGGCGCTGCGGCTCATGCGGTTGGCGGCGAAATTCAGAAGGCCCGTCCTGACCTTTATCGACACGCCAGGGGCATACCCCGGCATCGACGCGGAAGAACGCGGCCAAGCCGAAGCCATCGCGCACAACCTGCGCGAGATGGCGCGGCTCCCGGTGCCGATCGTGGTGACGATTACGGGCGAGGGCGGGTCCGGCGGGGCGCTGGCGATTGCCATCGGCGACCGCGTGCTGATGCTCGAAAATTCGATTTATTCCGTCATTTCACCCGAAGGGTGCGCGTCCATCCTGTGGCGCGACGCGGGAAAAGCCGAACTGGCTTCGGCAGCTCTCAAGATTACGGCGAGGGAGCTGATGGAGTTGGGAATCGTGGATCGAATCGTTGCCGAACCCGATGGCGGAGCGCACCTCGATCATGAAGCAGCGGCAAGTCTGTTGCGGCCCGTGCTCGAAGGCTCGCTGGCGGAGCTTTTGGCTTTGCCCGCAGAGGAATTGCTTTTGCGGCGGTACGAGAAATTTCGCCGGATGGGACAATTTTTCGCAGGGCAATGGGAATGAATTTGATTTCGGCTTGAGACGGCTGGGGGTCCCGTTCATTTCGAAGAAGCGGGAGGAGGCGGAAGGCGCCATGTACTGCACAAACTGTCGGGCAATGGTTCAACCGGGCCAGACGTTCTGCGCTTCCTGCGGGCGCGCAATTGCGGGCGTCCCAGGCCGGCCCGCGAGCCGGGGCCGCGTGGCGGAGCACGTCTCGATCGTGGGCGCATTGTGGCTGGTCGTGGGCGCGCTTAATCTAATGGGCGGCGGGTTCCTGATCGCGCTCAGTAGCATGCCTTTTACGCGGTTCATGTCGCCGGAGCAGGTGCAAAGCGTTCCCTTTGAGCAAGCTCGATCCCTCAGCATGTATGTGCAAACGGTGTTCCTAGGTTTTGGGCTGCTTTTCGTCCTGGGGGCGGCGGCGAGTTTCCTCAGCGGCTGGGGACTGCTGAAGCGGAAATCGTGGGCGCGGATGCTGGCGCTGGTTCTCGCGTTTCTGGGGCTGCTCTCGTTTCCGTTTGGCACAGCGCTCGGGGTCTACACGATTTGGGTATTGCTGGCAGGGAACGGAGAGCACGAGTACCGGCGGCTGGTCGCTTCCGCGTAGCCGCCCGCACGTCCGAACTCACCATTGGTTGATTCGCACCATCTCTGCTCGCAGTTGTTGTCCCTTTTCCCGGCGAGCTTTAGCCTTAGACAATCTGCACGGGAGTGCAGTCGGAGCGGAGGCCGGGTGCGTCAATGGATGACTTGTTTCGTCCTTACGAGCGGTTGGTGGAGATCAAAGTCCTGGGGGAGACGGTCCTGGTTCCCGAGAAGAACACCGTGCTCCGCTGCTTTCAGTATCTGAGTCCCGAAACGATTCCCTACGGCCGTTTTTGCTGGAACCAGGACTGCCAGTATTGCCGGATCCTCTGCAAGCTGCCGGACGACGACCACGCCCGCGAAATGTTGAGCTGCAAATTTCTGGTGATGGCGGGTATGGAGATCGTGGACATGAGTCCCGAACTGAAGTTCTGTCTGCGTTCCAAACTGGCACACAAGCAGCCGGTCGAAAAGCATTAGCTTACAAGGCAACTCAAAAGACGATTTGTGACGACTGGTTTGTGCTTGCCTTGTATGGTAAGATAAAAGTAGGGGGAAGTGCGAAACGCGCGGAATTGAGCGCGACATTTTCCCCGATCGCGGGTTGATGGCAAGAGGGGAGAGATTTAGGTAACGCGAGTTTGCCGGTGTCCGGGCGCACCCTACCACCCCGGAGCCTCCTTACGTCCGATACCGGCAACGAGGGCGCCAGGGCACTTGGCCTTGGCGCCCTTCCTGTTTCTGGGCGATGCGCACTTGCGGACTCCCCGAATGGCCCGCTAGGATTCAGTGCATGTCAACCGGAGCCGCAGGCAGCGAAATAACGTGCGATGGTTGCGGCCGCCCCGCGACACCAGAGCACATTCAATAAAGACACGAGTCGGCTGCGCGAGGCGACGCGGAGGGCGCGGCAAAGTTCGTGTCGGTGGTTTCGAGAGCGCTTCAGGCCTGAATTTGGTCAATTCTCTGTGTTAGAATCCACGGGAACCAAAGTTTCGGGGGAATTGTGAAGCCCAAGGCGAAGTTTACGATTGGCGCGGTCGTCATCCTTGTGACGCTTTCCTGTTTGGCCTGGGTCGGAGCGCGCGAGAGCAAGACGTACTACCATACGATCTCGGAGCTCGCGACCCTTCAGGGATACGCGCGCCACCAGCGTATTCGCGTCGGGGGAGACGTCAAGGCGGGCACGATTCAACACCTCAGCGGTGAAGTGGATTTTGTCCTCCAAGAGCAAGGCAATACGCTTTCGGTGAGCTACATCGGCTCGGACCCACTGCCGGATACGTTTAAGGATGGGGCAGAGTGCCTGGTCGAAGGCCACGCAGCCTCCGACGGGCGTTTCGTCGCGGACAAAGTGCAGGCAAAATGCGCGTCGAAATACGAGGCCGCACCCGGTGCCAATCCGTCCGGGTCCGGCGACGCGGCGGGGTCTCAGAACACCAGAAGTTGAAGCAGGAAGTGGGGGGAAGCCGAGGGGCTTGCGCGCGCAAGGCCTTAGGGCGCGGCGCATAGGTTTTCTGCGAAAGACTGGGGAGCATAGTGGACCTGTTTGGTTCCTTCGCGCTGCTGCTGGCGTTTCTCTGCGCAATTTACGCGATCGTTGCGGGCATCCTTGCCATTCGCACCCGTAAACCCCTGCTCATCAAGAGCGCGCGACAAGCGGGGTTTGCGGTTTGCGGCCTCATCTGGATCGCCTTCGGGTCGCTGGTATATCTCTTCTACAGCGATAGCTTCTGGATGGCCTACGTTGTCGAGCACAGCAATCGCGCCTTGCCTGCGTTTTTCAAGTTCGCCGCCGTGTGGTCCGGGCAACAGGGATCGCTGCTGTTTTGGAGTTTCCTGCTTTCGATCTACGTTTTCTCCGTGCTGTTTGCGTACCGGGGCAAGCACCCGGAATTGATGCCCTATGTCGGCGTGGTTCTGGCCGGCGTGCAGCTCTTTTTTCTCCTACTGAACAATTTCGTCGCGAGCCCCTTCCACATTTTGGGCACGCCGGGGCCGGGGGGCGTGTTGCATGCCGCCGCGCTGCCCGACGGCAACGGGCTGAATCCGCTTTTGCAGTACGGTGAAATGCTGGTCCATCCGCCGATCATTTATTCCGGCTACACGGGCTTCACGATTCCGTTCGCGTTTGCGCTGGCGGCGCTTCTGGGGCGTTATCCCGGCGAGAAGTGGATTCACCTGACGCGCCGCTGGACGATGGTCGCGTGGGGTTTCCAGAGCGTCGGCATCCTCATGGGGGCGCATTGGGCGTACGCGGTGCTGGGCTGGGGCGGCTACTGGGCGTGGGACCCGGTAGAGAACGCGTCGCTGATGCCGTGGCTGACGGGGACGGCGTTTCTGCATTCGGTGATGATGCAGGAAAAGCGCGGGATGCTGCGCGTGTGGAACATCTGGCTCGTGTTCACGACCTTCCTGCTTTGCATCTTCGGGACGTTCCTGACGCGAAGCGGCGTCGTGAGCTCGGTGCACGCATTCGCGCAATCCTCGATCGGGCAGTGGTTCATGGGATTTCTGATCGTCGTCATCGCGATCTGCATCGCGGCATTCTTCAAGAACCGCGATTACTTGCGCAGCGACAACCAGCTCGATTCGATGATTTCGCGCGAATCGAGTTTCCTCTTCAACAATTTGATCCTGCTGGTGGCGTGCATCGCGGTGCTTTCGGGAACGCTCTTTCCGGTGCTTTCGGAATGGGTGCGAGGGACGAAGATCAGCGTCGGGCCGCCGTTCTTCAACCGGGTCAATATTCCGATCGCGCTCTTCCTGTTGTTCTTGACGGGGGTGGGGCCACTGCTGGCGTGGCGCAAGACTTCGACGGAAAGTCTGCGACGAAATTTCGGCTGGCCGCTTCTCGGCGGCGTGGCCGTGATGGTGGTGGCGATCGTATTCGGTCTGCGCGACTTCTACGTTTCGCTGTGCCTGCTTCTGTCGGTGTTTGTGACGCTGACGATCGGATCCGAATTCTATCGCGGCGCGCGCGTGATTGCGGCTCGCACGGGCGCAAATCTTCTGAGCGCCGTGGGCCAGCTCACGATGCGCAACACGCGGCGCTACGGCGGCTACGTCGTGCATTTCGGGATTGTGCTCGTCTTCATGGGGATTTGCGGCCAGGTGTTCAATCAGGACAAGCAAATGGAGATGGCGCCGGGTTCGGTCATGACGATCGGGCCGTACACGCTGACCTGCCAGAATTTCGATTCGACTCCAGAACCCAATGCCGAGGCGCCGAATTACACGGCGGATCGCGCGACGATCGCCGTGGATCGCAACGGCAAACAGACGATGATGCTGTATCCCGAGCGGCGCAATTACGTGTCCAACCAGGAATCGGGAACGATGGTGGCGATTTATTCGACGCTGAAGGAAGATTTGTACGTCGTGTACGCCGGAAACAATCAGGACACGGGCCAGCCGGTGATTCACGTGTACTTGAATCCGCTGGTGAAATGGATTTGGCTGGGGGGCGTTATCGTCGTGCTGGGCACGCTGCTCGCGCTGCTGCCCAACCGGCAAGCCGTGCTGGTCGTGCGTGCGGCGGCGCAACCTGCCAGTCCGGCGGGGCCGCAACCCGCGGTTGCTCAGGTGACTCACTATGATGCCCAGGACTAGACCTCGAGCCGCATATCTTGCGGTAATGATCGGCATCGCCGTTCTCGCCGTGGCGATTCCGCTGGTGGTGCGCGCGCAGCAAACCGATCGCGCCAAGCGAATCGGCGGGAGATTGATGTGCATGTGCGGTTGCGGACAGGTGCTGACGCAATGCAATCACATCAATTGTCCGTTGAACGTGCGGATGATAAAAGAGCTGGACCAGCGGATCGGGAGCGGCGATTCGGATGATTTGATCCTGCAGGCGTTTGTGCAGGAGTACGGGGAAGCCGTTCTCGCGGAGCCGCCGGTGAAGGGGTTTAACCGCCTGGCGTGGTACATGCCGGGAGTCGCGTTTGCCCTGGGCTTGGGGATCGTGGCGTTCGTGATTGGTAAGTGGCGTCACCGGATGCTATCGAGTCCGCCGACCCCTCCGGCGAAGGTCTCTCCGGAACAGCTCGAACGTGCGCGCCGCGAGGCGGACAAGGAAACGGAAGACTTATGATGGCGAGTATCGCTTGGGCGATCGATTCGGACACGGTGATGCTGTTTGCGTGCGCCGGTTTGGCGGCAGCGACGCTCGGGTTCATTTTCTGGATTACGCCGGACGCCTCGGATTCCGCGCCGCATCGCTCGCGCCTGGATCAGTTGGCCGACCGGCGCGACGCCGTATACGAAAATTTGCGCGACCTCAAATTCGAGCATCGCGCGGGCAAATTTGGGGAAGCGGATTACGAACAAATGAAGGATGCGCTCGAAAACGAAGCCGCCCAGGTGCTGGCGGAGATGGAGATGGTCACCGGGGGGCCGGCGCGGTTGCCGCGCCGAGATTTGGCGAAATCACGGACATGAAAAAAATCAAAGCATTGTGCTTCGGGATGGTGGCGGCGTTGTCGCTGGCGTTTGTCGCGAGCGCTTCGGCGGGCACGGTGACCGGCGTGGTGCACAACGGCACCACGGGGAAGACGGCCGCAGGCGTGGACGTGATGCTGCTTGATTTGCAGGGCGGGATGCAAGTTGTGGCGAACACGAAATCCGATTCCGACGGCCGCTACCGCTTCGATTATCCCGCCATCGGCCAGGGGCCGATGCTGCTCCGAGCGGTCTATGAGGGAGTGAATTTTCACCAGCCGCTGACGCCCGGTCACGACACGGTGGATTTGACCGTGTACGAAAAGTCGAAAAATCCGCTGGCGCGAGTTGTGACGTCGCGGTTGATCGTCCTCCAGCCGAACGGCAACTCGCTCCTGATCGGCGAGGAATACACGATCGAGAACCAGTCCCAGCCGCCCTCGGCTTTCTATGACGAGCAGGGCGATTTTGAATTTCAAGTCCCGGACGGCGCCGACATGAATCAGGTGTCGGCGTGGGGGCCGTCGGGAATGCCCATCGTGCAGGGGACGATCGACAAGGGGAAGAACCGCTACGCGATCGCCTACGCATTTCAGCCGGGGGAGAACGGCGTCCGCATCTCGTACCAAATTCCCTATGGCTCGAACAGCGCGAATTTGCAGCTTGCATCGCCCTACGACGCGCAACGCGTGCTGATTGCCGCGCCGCCGACGGTGCAAGTCTCCGGCGCGGGCTTCCAGCCTTCGGGAAGCGATCAAGGATACAGCGTTTACTCGCACGACCAGGTTGCGGCGAATGCGGCGATGCAGATCGCGATTTCCGGGACGGCGCCGCCTCCGAGCGACGAGTCAAACGCCGGCAATGGGAGCGGCGGCGCTGCGGATCAAGTGAACGGGCGCGATTCCGGCGCTCCCGTTCAGGTGTTGCCCACGCGGCTTGATTCGCTCAAATGGATATTGATTGGCGGATTCGCGGCACTTTTCGCGCTGGGGTTGGTGTATTTGTGGCGGCGGCCCGTGCCTGCGGTTGCGGCTGGGACTGGCGCGGTGGATTTTGCGGTCGCGCCCACAGCGCGCCCATCCGCGCCGGCAGGCGGCGCAAAGGTGCGGCAAGAGTCCGCAATCGAGGCGCCATCAGCGATTGCCGCAGCGCCCGGCGCACCTGCCGCGACTTCGGCGGAGCAGGTGAATCGCGAAGTCGGGCAGAGCCTGGACGCGCTCAAGGACAATCTTTTCAAGCTCGAGCTGCGGCGACAGGCCGGCACGATCTCCGAAGAAGAATATGCCCGCGAGCGCGCTCGCACGGAGAAGTTCCTGCGCGATCTCATTCGCGGATGAGCGCGTTGGCCGCGTGATGACTTCAGAGCCGTCCATGCCCGCGGGCTTCAGCATTCAATTCGAGAACATCGAGAAGCGTTTCGGAATGCGGCTGGCGCTGCGCGGGATCACGCTCCGTGTGCAGGCTGGGGAATTCGTGGCGTTGGTTGGGGCGAACGGCTCAGGGAAAACCACGCTGCTGCGAATCGCCGCGCTCCTGGTCCGGCCAAGCGCGGGAACGATCAAGATCGGCGGGGAGGGAACGCAGACTCCGCGCGCGATTCGTGCGCGCTGCGGGATGGTTTCGCATGCGACGCTTCTCTACGACGAATTGACTGCGGAAGAAAATTTGCGCTTTTTCGCGCGGCTGTACGATTTGCCGCAAGCAAACACGCTGTGCGCGGCGGCGCTCGAGCGAGTCGGGTTGTCGTCGCGAGCGCGCGATCTGGTCCGCACATTCTCGCGAGGAATGCGGCAGCGGCTGTCGCTGGCGCGGGCCATGTTGGCCGGGCCGCGTCTCTTGCTGCTCGATGAGCCTGCTACGGGGCTCGATCCCAAAGGGCAGGGCTGGCTGGGAAGAGAACTGGCCCGCTTGCACGCGGAGGGCTGCACAATTCTGATGAGCACGCACGGGCAGAACGAAGCGCAGTCTGCGGTAACGCGCGCGATTCGATTGGAAGCCGGCGCTGTCGCGGAAGATTCCGGCGATCGCGGGGATCTTGGCGCGATCTTGTCCGGCGGAGCATCGGAGAAATAAATGAGTCTCGCGCGCGCTACCGGGCTGATCCTCGCCAAGGAGTTGCGGGTCGAGCTGCGTTCGCGCGAGTTGCTTTCGACGACGCTGGTGTTTGTGCTGCTCGTCCTCGTTCTATTCAGCTTCACGTTCGACCCGACCGCCGCGGAAACGCATCGATTCGGGCCGGGGCTTTTGTGGCTTGCGTTTTTGTTCGCCGGATCGCTGATGCTGCAACCTTCCTTCGTGCGGGAACAGACGAATGACACGCTATCGGCGCTGCGCATGGCGCCCATCGATCCTTTTGCCGTGCTGCTGGGCAAGCTCGCCGCGAATGCAGTATTTCTTTTCATTGTGGAGTTGATTTTGCTGCCGATCTTTGCCGCGCTCTACAATTTGTCGATTCTGCCCGTGCTCGGGCGATTGCTTGTGGTGCTTTCGCTCGGCACGCTGGGCCTGGCCACAACAGGAACCGTTTTTTCGGCAATCACGGCGCAGGCGCGGCTGCGCGAGCTTTTGCTTCCGCTGTTGTTGTTCCCGATTGTGGCGCCGGTGCTGATTGCCAGCACGGAAGTGACGGTCGGCCTGTTTTCGGAGCAGCCGGAACTCAACAGGGTCTGGCTGGTTTTTCTGATCGCGTTCGACGTCGTATTTTTGACTGCGACGTGGCTTTTCGGAGAATATCTCTTCGAGGAGTGAGGGACGCCTTGGCTGCAGAGGCAAAATCCGATCTCGCCCCATCTCTTCTGTGGACGGTGCTGACGTACGCGTGGCTCGCGCTGGCGGGCTACGCCGCCCTGTTCGTGGCGCCGGAGGAAAAGACGATGGGCGTGATCCAGCGAATCTTTTACTTCCACGTGCCGAGTTTTTGGTCGGCCTTCATCGCCATCGGCGTCACGACGTTCGGCAGCATTGCTTATCTCAAGACGCGCGCGATGAAGTGGGATTGGGTTTCCGTGTCGGCGGCGGAAGTGGGAACGGCGTTTCTGACCGTTGGCCTGGTGACGGGCCCCATTTGGGCAAAACCCGTGTGGGGGGTTTGGTGGGCGTGGGACGCGAGGACGACTTCGACCTTCGTGCTGTGGGCGCTGTACGTGAGTTATCTGCTGCTGCGCACGCTGGTGGATGAACCGGACCGGCGCGCCTTGCTGTCCGCGGTCGTGGCGATTTTCGCGTGCCTCGATGTGCCGCTCGTTTATTTCTCGATCTGGTGGTTCCGGACGCAGCATCCGCAGCCTGTGATCGGCGATGGCGGTTCACTCGATCCACGAATGGGGAAAGTTCTGCTTTTTTGCTGGGGAGCGATGCTGGCGTTGTTCGTGCTCGTCGTGCACCAGAGATATCGACTGGAGAAGCAGCGAGCCGAAGTGGATGGTCTGCGAATGGAAGCCGAGCGGCGCGGGCTGTAGCGTTCGCCGAACGGAAGGAGCCGGGATGAAAAATCTGAATAGCGTCTTTATCGCTTTCCTTGCGGTGTGGGCGGTGTTTTTTGCCTATCAATTCACCGTGGGCCGCCGCATGGCGCGGCTTCAGGAAGAAATCGAGCGCCTGAAGAGCCGCTTGAAGTAGTCGCCGCGTTTGCCGAATGAGCGAACGGAAGCGCATCGGAGTGGTGCTGTTCCAATTGGGCGGGCCAGACACGCCCGACGCCATCGAGCCGTTCCTTTACAATCTTTTTTGCGATCCGGACATCATCAGTTTCCCCGGCGCGTGGCTGGCGCGAAAGCCCCTCGCGTGGTGGATTGCGCATCGCAGGTCGCGCGTGGTGATGGAGCACTACGCCGCAATCGGCGGCCAATCGCCGATCCGCGTGCTGACCGAGCGGCAGGCCAGCGCCCTCGAACGCGCCTTGGCACCGCATTGCGACGCGCGGTGCTTCGTCGCCATGCGTTACTGGCGGCCGTTCACGGCGGAGGCCGTCGCAGGCGTCCAGGCGGCATTGCTTGAGGATTTGGTCCTTTTGCCGCTCTACCCGCAATATTCGTTCGCGACGACGACGAGCAGCTTGAAAGAATGGAATCGGCTTTACCGGCCGAAAGAGCCCGCGCCGCGCGTCCATCAAATCAACGATTACTCGCTTCACCCGCAATACGTCCAGGCGCTGGTGGAACGAATCGCCACGAGCCTGACGCATTTCGACGATCCGGGTCGCGCGCATTTCGTTTTCAGCGCGCACGGGCTGCCCCTTTCGCTTGTCGAGCGCGGGGACCCGTATCCGCAGCAAGTCGCGGAAACCGTGAACGCCGTGATGGAACGCGGCGGATGGGAAAACCAGTTCACGCTTTGCTTTCAGAGCAAGGTCGGCAGGCAGCGCTGGCTCGAACCTTCGCTGACGGCGGCAATTGAGCGGCTGGGCCGGGAAGGGAAGAAGGATTTGCTCGTCATCCCGATCGCTTTTGTCACCGAGCACATCGAGACGCTGCACGAAATCAATATCGAAGCCAGGGAAGAGGCCGCTCGCCTCGGTATCGAGAAGTTTGAAATGATGCCTGCGGTGGGAGATTCGCCGGCCTTTATCTCCGCGCTCGCTGATTTGGTGCTGCGAGCAGTGGGCGTCCGGGATGCGCAATCCTCGCTCTCCACACCGTGAGCGCGCGCACGCGCCCGAGTTTGGCGCCCGGTGGAAGTGCTTTATTCTCGTTATTTCAGCGCGTCGAGATCGAATCTTGCGCGAACAGCTTGGCTGTCTGGTGGTGTGACTTTGACCGTCACAAACCGAGACTTGAACTGTGAAGTATCGAACTCCAGCCTCACTTCGTATTCATCGCCCGAGGGACATCCGCCGTCGCTAAGCATGGAATTGCAAACGGTCTCCCTGCGCACGGCATTTGGCTCTATCACGCTTTCCTGCTTGACACGGAATTCGAAATCGCTCAGGTAGTCCTCGGCGTTCGGGGATATCGCGTTCCCGAGTTGCTGAAAAATTATGATGCGGACAACGACGAGATTCGGCTCCTTGGCGTAATCCGTCCGGGCATCTATTGGGCTGTAATTCGGCAGATTGTTCCGCGAGCGCAAAACAGCGAGATCGTAGGGTGTGCGAAACTCGATCGCTTGAACGTAAGCGCCCATCGCAGATCTTGGAAACAATCGGATGTACGGGGCGAAGAATTCCTTTAGCGTTCCAAGGTCGTGGCTGTGGCCCATGGCCCAGGCATTGTCCACTTCCTCCGTTTGTAGGGGCTCCATGCAAGGTGGGCGTTGCTGCGACGCCTGCAGGCCGAGCCCGGGCAGACAGGCTAGTGCGGCAATCAATATGCGTTTCATGCCGGGATTACCGTTCTCCCCATGATTCTACTCCCGTTGGCATTCCGCGTCCGGTTCGGCCGATGCGAGGGAGCCCTGAGACGCTCGCGCACCACACGTTTTGAATCTTTCAAATCGACTTGACAGTGTTTGCGGCAAATATTATAAATTTCTGTTCGCATCTTGCAGATGTTTAGCCCACTGTCACTGTGAGGTGACGCGCCCCTATGCCTGACCCTGTTGAAGGGAAGGCGGCTGACGGTCCCGGCTCTCCCGCTCCCGCGGGCGGGCCGATTCCGGCAGCGGCCGCGCCTGCAGCGCCCGCCAAACCCTCCGCAAAAGCGAGTGCAGCAAAAAAGCCGGAGGATTCCACCAACAAAGGCCGGCGGCGGCTGATTTGGGCCTGTATTTGGGGCTACCTGGGCATCAATTTCTTGATGTTTTTGCGGTTCTTCTTTCCCCGCGCGCTGTACGAGCCCAACACAATTTTTTCCATCGGCGATCCTTCCGACTTCGAGATTGGAATCGACCAGCGATTCCTGATGACGAACCGGGTGTGGGTCGTAAAGGAGCCGGGGCGCTTATTCGTGATTTACGCGCGCTGCACGCATCTCGGCTGCACGCCGGAGTGGAAGCCTGCGGAGAACAAGTTCAAGTGCCCGTGTCACGGTAGCGGCTACGATGCCGAGGGCATCAACTTCGAGGGCCCCGCGCCGCGTCCCATGGATCGGGCGCACGTGGAACTCGACGCGACGGGAAAGATCATTGTGGATACGAGCCGTCTGTTCATGGATGATCCGCGGGCGGGAGTGAATCAGTTTAACGACCCTGATGCGTTTCTGAGCGTCTGAGCAAAGCCGCCAAGGGTCGGGGCTCGCCATGAAGATTGAGGCGTAGCGGCGAAGGCAGATTGGATGGGGGGACCGGATGCCGGAAGAGAACGGCGAAGGGAAGAAGACCGGGTTGGTTGAGCGCGTTCGCGAGGACGTGAAGGCTCTCAAGGAAACCGTTAAGGTAAAGGGCAAGGAAGAGATCGAGGGGTTGAAAGAGCCCGAAAAGACTCAGCTTTACCGCTCGATTTTCCGCTTCAAGCACACGGAAGAGCCGCGCAACCGGGCGCTATCGGTCCTGACGAACGTCTTCTTTCACCTGCACCCGGCCAAGATCAATCGCGACGCGACGAAGTACAACTACACGTGGGGGATGGGCGGGATCACGTTTTATCTGTTCCTCGTGCTGACCTTCACGGGCGTCCTGCTGATGTTTTACTACCATCCGACGAAGGTGCAGGCCTTCCGCGACATCTTGTATCTCGAAAACGACGTGCCCTTCGGCAAGTTGCTTCGCAATATGCATCGCTGGGCCGCACACTTGATGATCATCGCGGTCTGGCTGCATATGTTCCGCGTGTTTCTGACGGGTTCGTACAAGCGGCCGCGCGAGTTCAATTGGTGCGTCGGCGTGCTGCTGATGGTGCTGACGATGCTGCTCTCGTTCACGGGCTATCTTCTCCCCGACGATCAATTGGGATTCTGGGCCGTGACGGTGGGAACGAATATGGCCCGAGCTACGCCCTTATTGGGGCATGAGGGCCCGTTCGGAGCGCAGCTCGGCATGACGGCCTACAACGACGTCCGGTTTGCGCTGCTGGGCGGCTCCATCGTGGACGCGAATGCGCTCCTGCGCGCCTACATCTGGCATTGCATCGCGATTCCGCTGATCGCCGCGGTTTTCATGGGAGTGCACTTCTGGCGCGTGCGGAAAGACGGCGGCATCTCCGGTCCGGCGCCCGTGATGCTGGAATCGGAAATCAAGGAAGAGAAGGGGCCGCGTCCGGTGATCATGAAGCCGAGCGGCACGGCGTAGCGGAGAAAAGGGAATTTCGAGGCGGATATGAACTGGCATCAGATTTGGGAAATCGTTTCGGCCCCGGACAACGTGCCGATCGTGGCGTTGCTTTTCCTGGTGCCGTTCTACTGCTGGTACGCGTTCCGCCAGGCGCTTGCGAACGACCGCCTGATCGAGAAGCTCGAAGCCGATCCGGCGGCCGCCAAGACCGCGCATCGCAAGACGCAGCCGTGGAATCCGAAGTGGGAGCGCGAAGTCCACACGTGGCCTTACTTGATGCGGGTGGAACTGATGGCGGCGATTCTCGTCACGGCATTGCTGATGGTGTGGTCCATCACGCTGAATGCGCCGCTCGAAGAACCGTCGAACCCAAACGTCACGATGAATCCGGCAAAAGCGCCGTGGTATTTCCTTGGCTTGCAGGAGATGCTGGTTTATTTCGATCCGTGGATCGCGGGGGTCGTGATGCCGACGCTCATTATCGTCGGCCTCATGGTGATCCCATATATAGACGCGAATCCTCTCGGCAACGGCTATTACACCTACAAACAGCGGCGATTCGCGATTTGGACTTTCTGCTTCGGGTTTATCGGCCTTTGGGTGGCGATGATTGCGATCGGCACGTTCATTCGCGGACCCGGATGGATGTGGTTCTGGCCGGGCCAGACTTGGGACGCGAGCCGAGTCGACTTTATGGTGAATCGGAACCTGGATCAGGTGTTTCCGTTTTCGCTTCTGAACATCAACGGCTCGCTGGTGAGGCATCTTCCGGGCGTGACGCCGAATTACGCGCCGATCCTGGCGCGCATCATCTTCGGGATTTTTCCGGTCGCCTTGTTTTTCATCGTCGCGTCGTACGCGATGTACCGCCTCATGACGCTGACTCCGTTTGCGCGGAGGATTTTCCAGCGCATGACGCTGCTGCAAATCGTCACGACGGATCTGTTTCTTGTCTTGATGGTGAGTTTGCCGATCAAGATCATTCTGCGGCTGGTGTTTGTCATCAAATACATTTGGGTGACGCCATGGTTCAGCATCTAGGCATGCGTGCCGGCGTAAACTCCGCGGCGGTGACGCCGATTGCCAAGGAGGCGCGGCGTGCCTGAGCTCCCTCCGGACGATCCGGTTACAAGCCGGCCACTCGCGCCTGCGATTCTCATCTCCGTTTTTGTTTTGATGCTGACCGTGGCGTGGTCGCTCTACGACGAGTTTTACGGTTTGCGGCCGTGGCGCTCGTATCAGAATCGTTTCGTCGCTGCCTACGTTCCCTATCTCGAAGTGCAGATGAAGAAACGCAAAGCGGACGAGGCCGCGCTGTACGCCACGCCTGAGTACCAGAGGCTCGCGGCGGCAGTGAAAGCGGCTTCGGATGCGGCGCGCCCGGTGGATGATCGGCTCACCGCCGAGATGGATTTGCTCGATCGGCAGCGCGCCGCGATGACGGACGCTTTCCAGCGCGCGCGCGGCAAAGTCGGCGCACTGACATACCAACTCGAACAAATTCCCGCTTCCGATAAGGGCGCGAAAGCTTCCAAGCTCAAGGATTTGAACGAGGCGAAAGCGGAAACGTACGACGTGGCTTGGCCCGTCGCGAACGGCGGCACGGAAGTACGCAAGCTGAACTACGACCAGCTCAGCAAGTTGTTCACCGACTTGATGGCCGCAAAAGCCGATAAAGTCGCCGAGCGGGGCGACGCGGACCAGGCCGTCAAGGATGCGCAGCAAGCGCTGAACGAATTCGTGAAAGAAAAGTTGCCCGGCTTGGGGTCCGCCGATCTGGCTGGTTTAATTCATGGCGTGAGCACGATGGACATTACGCTGCGCCAGATCAACGTCAACCCATCCGGCGCGCAGATTAATTATCTCGGCGGCGTGGGACTGGTGGATCGCTGTCAATCGTGCCATGTCGGAACCGATCCGCTGGTGGTTCCGGTGACGATGACCCTGACGAAGGCCGATTTGAAACTCGGAAAGAATGACGACGCACCGTTTGCGAGCCACCCCGATCCCGACCTGATCAAGTACCACCCGCTCGAAAAATTCGGCTGCTCGCCGTGTCACGGCGGAAACGGCCGCGCCCTGGATACGGTCGAACGCGCGCACGGCCGCTACGAGCACTGGCTCTGGCCGATGTACTACAAGGAAAATTACGAGGCGGGCTGCCAGCAGTGTCACGCGTCGGACATGGTCACCGAGCACGCGCCGACCCTGACGCGCGCGCGCGAACTCTACCGGGTCAAGGGCTGCATCGGCTGCCACCGGTACCAGGGATTCGACAATCAGGACGAATTGCTCGTTTCGACGCGGCAGCAAATTCTCCAGCTCGCGGCCGATAAGAGCGCGGATCAGCTCGATATCGCGCGTCTCAATAAGATGGGCGACCAGGCGAGCGACAATGACACGGCAACCCACTTCTACCAGCAGGCAACGAACCTGACCGTCACGATCAGCCGCATGGATGCGCGCGCGGAAGCGCTCGAGCAGTATTCGCACAACCTGCTTCAGGAAATCAAGAAAGTCGGCCCGAATTTGAAGGAAGTCCAATTGAAGTTGCGGCCGGAATGGATTCCGTACTGGATCGGCCACACGCGCGAATTTCGACCGACGACGAAAATGCCGCAATTCCGCCTGCAACAAGATGAAATCGAGGCTATTGCGGCGTTCATCTGGCAATCGGGAATCACCGGGCCTCCGTTGCCGAAGCAAGCGCCGGGCGATCCCGCGAAGGGCAAAGCGGACCTCGAATCGCGCGGCTGCCTCGCGTGCCACTCGATCGGCGAGGGTCCGAACATGATTGGCGGCGATTTTGCCGCCAATTTGAGCCGCATCGGCGAAAAGGAAAACTACGACTACCTTGTGCGCTGGATTCACAACCCGCGCGAGCGCACGCGCCCGTACGACCCATTCGCGAAGCGCGACCTCGGCCCCGACGATTACGCCAAGCACGGATTGCCGTTTGTGTTCGATCTCGATCACTCGCGCAGCCCGTTGAACGGCCACGAACTCGTCGTGCAACAGCCGACGGTCATGCCGAGCTTGCGCCTCTCGTGGGACGAATCGCGCGACATCGCCGCTTACCTCATGACGCAGAAGCACGCCGACGCGGTTTATCCCCCCGCGCCTTATCTGAACGATCCCGCGCTGAAGGCCAAGGGCGAAACGCTCGTGAAACACTACGGCTGCGCCGGCTGCCATGAAATCTCGGGCCTCGAAGACGAGGGGCGGGTCGGCACGGAATTGACCAACGAGGGAAGCAAACCAATCGAGCGGCTCGATTTCGCGCTGTTCACCGAAGACGCGAAGGCCGGCACGCTCCCCCCGGGCAGCCCATCGCGCCCGCGGGGACAGTGGTACGACCTGAAGGGCTTCTTCGAGAACAAACTCGCCGATCCCGCCGTCTACGACACGGGCAAGTACAAACCCGATCCGATGGATCGCCTGCGGATGCCGAAGCCGAATCTGACGAGCGCAGACGTCGACGCGCTCACGACGATGCTCCTCGGCTCCGTCGATCCGTCCTTGCCGCCGGATTACATGTACAAGCCCGCCGATCAGCGCGCGGCGATTCAAAAAGGCTGGTGGCTCATCACGAAGTACAACTGCATCGGCTGCCACCAGATTGACGTCGGGCAGAGTTCTGTGCTGATGACGCTTCCAATGTACAAGGGCGAAAATAAGGGCAATCTGCCGCCGATGCTTACGAGCGAAGGCGCGCGCGTGAATCCGGAGTGGCTCAAAGGATTCCTCGCGAATCCTTCGCTCAGCACGACGGACACGGATCGCAACGGCGTGCGCTCGTACCTACAGGTGCGCATGCCGACGTTCTATCTCTCGGACGACGAGATTCGCACGCTCGTGCAATTCTTCGAAGCCGTGTCGAGCCAGCCGGAGCCCTTCATTCCGCAGAAGCTCGAACCGCTGACGACGGCGGAAGTTGGCATGGCGCGCGATCTCTTCACGAGCACTGCAGCGCCCTGCTTGAAATGCCACATGACCGGCGTCCCCGCGCACGACAAGACGGCGTCGGCGCCGAATTTCTTGTTGGCCAAAGACCGTCTGCGCGCCGCTTGGACCGAGCGCTGGATCACGAATCCCGCGTTGATCGCGCCCGGCACCGCGATGCCCTCGGGACTATTCCGCAGGGAAGGGGACCGCTGGGTTTTTGCGGGCCCGCTGCCGCCGGCGATGAAGTCATACGAGGGTGACAACGCCGACCTGCTTGTGAGATATATGTTCGAATTGTCGCCCGAGGAGCAGCGAATGCTTCTCAGCCGCACGCCGTCTGGAGGCGGCGGAGGGCCGGGCCGGTAGCGACGCATCACGCTTTAGGATTTTTGCGCGCAATAATTTAGGATTTGGGAATTCAGACAGGAGGAAGTGGCTCGTCATGAATCGCAAATACAAGTTGTCTCTGCTTCTCGCTGCAATTCTCGTGGTAACCCTGGCAGGCTGCGGCAAGAAACCTGAAGAATCGCAAAGTGAAACCGCCGCGCCCGCGGCAACGCCCGGAAAAACCGTGGATCCTTCCACGGCCGGGGAACTGACCGGCACGGTGACGCTCAATGGCGCGGCGCCGAAGATGAAGGCCATCAATATGTCGCAGGAATCGGCCTGCGCCAATCAGCATCCGACGCCGGCGCTCACTGAAAACGTCATCACTGGTGACAAGGGCGGACTCGCAAACGTCATCGTTTACGTTTCGTCCGGCCTCGACGCCTATTCCTTCACGCCGCCCTCATCGCCAGCCACGATCGAGCAGAAGGGCTGCCAGTACCATCCGCACGTCCTCGCGCTCGAGACAGGCCAAACGCTTGAAGTCGTGAATAGCGATCCGACAACGCACAACATTCACCCCGAGCCGCAAGCGAACCGCGAGTGGAACGAATCGCAACCGCCGCAAGCGGCGCCGATCGACAAGACGTTCGCGCGGCCGGAAGTCGCGATTCCGGTGAAGTGCAACGTCCATCCGTGGATGAAGGCTTACATCGGCGTCTTCAACAATCCGTATTTCCAGGTGACCGGCAAGGACGGCGCGTTTGACCTGAAGAACTTGCCGCCTGGCACCTACACGGTGGTCGCGTGGCATGAGCAATATGGCGCAAGCGCTCCGCAAACCGTCACCATCGGGCCCAAGGAATCGAAGACGGTCAATTTCATCTTCAACGCCACGGCCAGCGGCGACTAGGAGTCAATTCGTAAATGGCTTTCGTCAGGGCACGGCTTCAGCTGTGCCGAAAAGCGTAGAGACCCCAGGGGTTTTAGCCCCTGGGGTCGGCGGAATGAACGGTCGCGCAGCTTAGCGAATTTTGCGACGGACCCGCGTATCTGAACGGTGTATCCTTGCCGAGCTACTTTGAAACTGGAGTTCGAGCAAAAGTGCCCAGCACGGGAAGCTTTCCCGGTGAATATGACTAGACAATCCAGCACGGCTCTCCACCGCTTCGCTGTATTCACGGCCTGCAGCACGTTCCTTTTGCTGATTGCCGGCGCCCTGGTGACCTCGAACGACGCCGGTCTTTCGATTCCGGATTGGCCCTTGGCCTACGGTTCGCTGCACCCGCCGATGGTGGGCGGCATCATTTATGAATTCAGCCACCGCGTTATCGCCGCGACCGTCGGCTTGCTGACCGTCGTGCTTGCGATTTGGCTCGGCTTGCGCGAACCGCGCCGGTGGGTGCGCTGGTTCGGCGTGGCGGCGCTGGGGACAGTAGTGGGTCAAGGATTGCTCGGTGGCATGACGGTTCTTTTCTTCCAGCCCGCGGCTGTATCGGCGGCGCATGCGACGCTCGCGCAGATCTTTTTTTCGCTCATCGTGTGCCTCGCGGTATTCACGGGCGAATGGTGGCAATCCGAATTGCCGCGCGTCGAGTCAGCGCGGCAATCGCGAATTGAGACTCTGGCGCAAGTGACGGTTGTCGCTGTGTTTATGCAATTGATCCTCGGCGCCGCATTTCGCCACAAAGCCTTCGGCATCATTCCGCATCTCGTGGGCGCCGTGGTCGTCACGCTGTTGATTTTTTCTCTCGCGGGAACGCTCAGACGCCAATTTGGCAACGTTCGCGCTCTCCGGGGCTGCGCCCTTGCGCTGCATATCCTGATCGGTCTGCAACTCCTGTTCGGCGGAGCGGCTTGGTGGTCGCGCGTCTACGCGGCGCAATTTCCGCAGCCGGTCCCGGTGACGGTCGCGCTCACGGTCATCCACACGGTGACCGGGGCGCTTGTGCTTGCCGCGACGCTGGTGACGACGCTCGTTTGCCGCCGGCTATTGCGGCCCATCGCGGGCACTGCTTCCGCCGCGGATTTGCAAGAGCAAGCCGGCCATCGGGAAAGCGAGCAGACCGCATGAGAAACCCGCAATGAGCACCGCGCCGGTCGTCGCCGCTGCGGCTCAGACACGTTCCATGGCCTATGTCGCGCTGACGAAGCCCGACGTCTCCTTTCTCGTCGTCCTCACGACGCTCGCGGGCTACGGTCTGGCCGCGCGCGGCCCGCTCGATTGGATGCGCATGCTGCATGCCGTTTTTGGCACCACGCTCATCGCCGCGGGCACGTCTGCGCTGAATCATTATCTCGAGCGCGACTCGGACGCGCGCATGCGCCGCACAGCATCCCGCCCGCTGCCTTCGGGCGTCTTGCAGCCGCTCGAAGTTCTCTTGTTCGGGGGAAGTCTGATCCTGGGCGGAGCGCTCTATCTCTGGATTGCGACGAATGCGCTGGCGACGACGGTGGCCGTGGCCGCTTCGGCGTGTTACCTGCTCGTTTACACGCCGCTCAAGCCGCACACCACCCTCGCGACAATGGTTGGCGCGTTCCCCGGCGCGGCGCCGCCGCTGATCGGGTGGGCTGCGGCGCGCGGGCATCTCGGCCTCGACGCGTGGATTCTCTTCGCGATTCTCTTCTTGTGGCAATTCCCGCATTTCCAGTCCATCGCCTGGATGTATCGCGAAGACTACGCCCGCGCGGGGATCAAGATGCTGCCCGTCGTGGACCGCGACGGCCGCCGTACCTTCCGCCAGATTCTGCTGACTGCCGCTGCGCTGATTCCGGTGAGCCTGCTGCCTGCCGTGACGGGGCTCGCCGACGTGCGCTACTTCTTTGGCGCCGGCGTCCTGGGACTGCTCCTCATTGGTGTTTGTTTGTGGGCCCAGTCCTCGAAGACGAACGTTCGCGCGAAATGGCTGATGCATGCCACGGTGCTGCACTTGCCCTTGCTGCTCGGCCTGCTCTGGTGGGACAAGATTCCGCGTTAGCGGCGCCATCCGCCGCCCGCGTTCTCAGGTCATGCGCATGAAAGATAAGAAGGGAATTGTCGAGCTGCTTGCGATGTGCGCCGTGCTCGTGGCGCTTTCGTTGCTCGGCCTGTTTTCCGATTTCGTGACGCGTCTGTTCGATTCGCTCGATGGACTCTTGCTTCTGGCCGTCTGCCTGATGATGGCGGGGGTTTTTTCGCTGATGATCTTTTTTTATTTGAAAGACGCCGGATGGCTCCCGCACCGGTCGAAAGCTTCCGATGAAGGAGCAGCGGGGCAAGGGAAGTAGCCTCGCCCTTCGCCGCGATAAGGATTTTAGCGATTGCTCTCACCACCTGCTTGGAACGCCGTCCTGAACGCCGCGAGCGGTGTATTGCTTCTCACCGGCTATGCGATGATTCGCCGTGGCCGTATTCTCGCGCATAAGACCGCCATGCTTTCCGCCGTCGCCTGCTCGGCAATTTTCTTGGTGAACTACGTCGTCTACCACGTGCGCCACGGTGTGATTCGCTTCGCGGGCCAGGGCCTGATTCGCCCCGTTTATTTCACAATCCTCATTTCGCACACGATTCTCGCGATTGCCATCGTGCCGCTCGTGATCGTCACTGTGATTCGCGCCTTCCGCCGCCGCTACGACCGCCATAAAGCCCTCGCCCGGCGGACGCTGCCCATTTGGCTCTACGTTTCGATTACCGGCGTCGTCATCTATTTCCTGTTGTATCGCATCTATGCGCCGCGTGTCTGATGTCCTCGCCCGCACAGCCCGCAGACCCTGCGCCGCAGGCCAAGACCGCCGGCATGCCGCGCCGCTGGCTTTACGCCGTTTTGGTTCTCGCGCTGCTCTTTGTCCTGATGCCATTCTTGTTCTGGCAGGCCACCTGGTTCGGCAGGCCCCTTCAGGACGCGCAAATCACGCAATACCTGCGCGACCCCGAGCACCCGCGCAACGCCCAGCACGCGCTCGCGCAGATCGAGCAACGCATCGAAAGCCCTGACCCGGCCGTCCGCGCCTCGGCTCACCAGTGGTATCCGGATGTGATTCGCATCGCCGCGCAGGGCGGCGACCAACTCCGGCTCACGGCCGCCTGGGTCATGGGCCAGGACAACTCCGAGCCCGCATTTGATCAGGCTTTGCTTACCCTGCTTGGCGATGCAAACCCCATGGTTCGTCGCAATGCGGCTCTTGGTCTCGTTCGGTTCTCCGATGCCTCCGGCCACGACGAAATCCTGGGAATGCTTTCGCCCTTCACGTTGTCCGCGCCATCGAGCGGCACAATCGCCATTCGGCTCAAGCCGGATGAGACCGTCAACACCGGCACGTTGGTCGGACGCATCACGGAAGGGAATCAGAAGATCGAATTGCGCTCGCAAGTCCCGGGCACCCTCGATCACTGGCTAGTCAGCGACGGCGCAACGGTGCTTGCCGGCCAGCCCGTCGCCGTGCTCGACCCAAGCAATGACGTCGTTTGGGAGGCCCTTCGCGGCCTCTATTTTGTCGGCCGCAAAGAGGATCTCCCGGCCGTGAACGCGTTTGCCCGAGGCGCGCCAGGCTTTTCCCCCGAGATTCAGCAGCAGGCCGAGATTACGGCCCAGGCCATCTCCTCCCGCTCCCACCCCTGACGAGAAGAACGCGTCCTGACGCGCTGGCCGTCAGCGACAAACTCCGGACCACTGCGAAGACAGGTTTCGGTGGCGCAGCCACTCCTGCCTGCCCGGTTTTCTGTACGATGAACGCCGGACGTGCGCCCGTACTGCCTCGCCGCCTTCGGCCGCGCGCAGTCCCTCAGCTGATGTCATCCCGATTCACTCTTTCAGATTTACTTTCCCTCGCAACCCATTTGTTTTCTTACAAGTGCGCACTCTTTTGAAAAAACAGCCGGGGTGGGGGTACATCGGCATCCTGGCCAGCCCGCCAGCCCTGTCGAGTGCGCGGAAATGGGAATTGCGCCCTACAGGCCCCGGCGCGCGCACAATCCCGCCCGGAGAGCGATTCATGATTGTCAGTGCTGGCAACGCGCGTGTCAGTAGGGAAGCGTGCCTTCTCTGGCTTCGTATTCGGCCAGAGGCACCATGTCAATGGCGTCCCAAGGACACCCTTCGAGGAAGGTGCCGTCCGGGCCCTTACTGGTGCAGAGTTTGCAGCCGATGCAGAGGAGCGGGTCCACAATGATCCGGCCCATGGGCGGATGGTCCGGGTCCGACTGCCAGTACATGCAATCCTCAACGGGGCAGTAATCCACACAGGCGGGCGAACCGGCGCAGCCAGTGCAACATTCGTTGATCACGGCGAGAATGTGCGGTTTGCGTTTTCTCTTGTTCGATTGGCCTGTGGACCTGGGCAATTCCTTCACGACTTGCCCGGAAACGTATTCTTCGATGGATGGCTGCGTGTAGGCCACTCTTCGCCCTCAATTGAAATGAGAAAATCCATTGTACAAAGAGGCGCGGCAATGTCAATTGGCGCATTGGGGGCTGCATTCCGGCCGCGGCGAGTATGCGTCGGACGAGGCAACAGCAGCGTTTTGCGGCTGCGCATGGGTTTGACGCATCTGATATAATGAACACATCGAGACAGTGCCGGGGGTACCGGCAAGGAGAGCATCCAAGGCCATGATTACGGTGACGCCAGTTGCGACCTCGAAGGTCAAGGAAATCATGGGGCAGCAGAACCCCCCGCCCACAGCTTTGCGCGTGGCGGTCGTGGGCGGCGGCTGCTCGGGATTCAGCTACCACATGGCATTCGACAATCAGGAGAATCCCACCGACAACGTTTACGAGTTCGATGGGCTGAAGGTGCTCGTGGATCAGATGAGTGAGATGTACCTGGAAGGCGTTTCCATCGATTACATCGAGACGCTCGAGGGCGCCGGCTTCAAATTCAACAATCCGAATGTGAAGAGCACGTGTGGCTGCGGAAGCTCGTTCAGCGTGTAGAGCGATAGACCTGACGCTTCCCACCGACCACATTCTTGTCGCCGCGGGCCGCGGGAGTTTTTCCCCTGCGCCCGCGTTGCTTTTCTTGCCGGAATATCTGGCCGGCTCGGCGCCGCAGTGAGGTTTGCTGCCCCGGTTTGCAAACCATGCCCGCGCCTTCTATTCTAGAGGAACGATGAAGATTGCTCTCGCGCAGCTCGATCCCACCGTGGGCGACTTCTACGGCAATTCCGCGCGCATCCTCGAAATGGCGGAAAAGGCCCGCCAGCGCAACGCCGATTTGGTCGTGTTCTCCGAGCTTTGCTTGTGCGGCTATTTGCCCCAAGACCTGCTCGAACGGCCCGCCTTTCGAGAGCGGAACGCCCGCGAGTTGGCTTCCTTGGCCGAAAAGCTTCCTCTTCCCGCGATTGTGGGTTACGTCGGCCGACCGGGCGAACCCACAGGCAAGGCGGCAACGAACGCGGCTGCCGTGATCGTGGATGGGCGCGTCGCATTCGAGCAGCACAAAATGCTTCTTCCGGCCTACGACGTCTTCGACGAATCACGCTACTTTCAACCGGCGCGCGAGCAGCGCGTGTTTCCATTCGGTCGGGAGAAGCTCGGAATAACGATTTGCGAGGACATCTGGAACGACAAGAACTTCTGGGTGAATCGGCTTTACGATCGCGACCCGGTAGCGGAGCTTGTGGGGAAGGGAACTACCCTGCTGATAAATTTGTCTGCTTCACCCTACGTCCTCGACAAACGCAATCTGCGCCTTGAGATGCTCCGTTCCATCGCCCGCACGCACGGCAAGCCGATCGTGTACGTCAATCAGGTTGGCGGAAACGACAGTTTGGTGTTTGACGGTGGCAGCCTCACCGTCATGCCGGATGGCCGCGTGGCCGCGCAGGCCCTTCTCTTCGAGCAGGACCTGGTGATGTTCGACACCGAGAACGGCACGGGAGAAATCCATTCGCAACCGGCCGATGAATTGGAAGTGGCCTATCTCGCCCTGGTTTGCGGCACGCGTGATTACGTTCGCAAATGTGGCTACCGTCGCGTCGTCGTCGGACTGAGCGGCGGCATCGATTCGGCGACCGTTGCCGCGATCGCCGCGGCCGCGGTCGGGCCGGAGAACGTGCTTGGCGTTTCTATGCCGGGGCCGTATTCCTCCGCCGGCAGCCACAGCGACGCCGCGCAACTTGCCAGGAACTTGGGTATCGAGTTTCTTGTGGTGCCCATCACAGATATTTTTGCAAGCTATCGCGGCGCACTGTCCCCGGCGTTCAGCGGGCGGACGGAAGACGTTACGGAAGAGAACTTGCAGGCGCGCATTCGCGGCAACATTCTCATGGCCCTCTCCAACAAACACGGTGCACTCGTGCTAAGCACGGGAAACAAATCAGAAATGGCGGTCGGGTATTGCACTCTCTACGGCGACATGGCCGGCGGACTCGCCGTTATCTCGGACGTCCCTAAGACGATGGTCTATGCGCTCGCCGAAGTAATTAATCGTGAAAGGGAAGTCATTCCTCGTGCGACGATCGACAAAGCTCCGTCTGCTGAGCTCCGGCCCAATCAGAAAGATACCGACTCACTTCCGCCTTACGATGTTCTGGATCGTATCCTAAAAGCCTACATCGAAGACCTGCAGACCCCCGAGCAGATTGCCGGCCACTATGGGTTTGCACTGGACTTGGTTCGATCGATCGCGGTCAAGGTGGATCGCAACGAATACAAACGCAAGCAGGCGCCGCTCGGACTCAAGATTACTTCGCGCGCATTTGGTTTTGGGCGGCCGTTCCCGATCGCACAGAAGTTCGAGCCTTAGGAGGACATCCCGTGAGAATTGTGTCCCGAATCGCTTTCGCCTTGCTCGTCTGCACTGCCGTGGGGTTTGCTCAGACCTCCACCCCCAGTCCGGCACCGCCGAGGCAGAATTCCGCGGCCTCGCCGGAGGTCATAGCACTGCAAAAGAAGATCGAAGGATTCTTGCGCAGGGCTTTCGCGTGGGGACCGGAATACAAGCTGGAAATTGGGGCACTGAACGAGACGGGAATTTCTGACTTGTACGCTGTCAATGTGAAGGTCACCTACAGCGGCCAATCCGACTCCACTGTGGTCTATGTAAGCAAGGACGGTCGCTATATGGTCCGCGGAGAACTTCAGGACATGTCCGCCGACCCAAACGCGGATATAAAGAAGGCCATTCACATTGACAACGCACCCTCCAAAGGTCCGGCGAACGCCCCAGTCACCATTGTCGAATACGCCGACTACGAATGTCCCGCCTGCAGGCAGTTCAATTCACTCCTGCCCGACATTCTGGCGAAAAACCCTCAAGTACGCCTGGTCTTTAAGGAATTTCCCCTCACGGATATTCACCCATGGGCAATGACCGCAGCGACCGCCGCTCGATGCGTCAATCAGTTAAGCCCCGCGACCTTCTGGAAGTTCCACGACTCCATCTTCGAGAGCCAGGATCTCATTTCGCCCTCCAACGCGTGGGACAAGCTCTTGGATCTGGCTTCCCAGTTAGGCATAAACACCGACTCGCTAAAGGCATGCATGGTCGACACGGCCACCACCAAGGCGATTCAAGCGGAACAACGAGAGAATCAGATCCTCCAAATCACAATGACTCCTACAATCTTCGTGAATGGGAGGCGGGTGGTGGGCCCGGACGATCAGCTCGTTAAGCAGTTCATTGATTACGAACTAGCGAACCGTCCAAGCCGCCCCCCGCAATAGGGTTCCCGGCGGGGTGGGGTGCTCCTCGATCGGAGCGAACGCCCGATCAAGGCTCCGTCTCGGTCAGGAGGGCTTTTTTCACCGCCGGGTTGCCAAAGAGGGCCGCATGCCACTTGTTGTGCTTCTGGTGCTCTCACTCCCGACCGCGGAACCCGGCACACGCTGCGTCGCCAATCCACACCTTTCGTTCTGTGGTCGTGATATCTCCACGAAACACTGCCACTTCCAAGTTGGATTCGTACCCATCAGCGCCGGTGCCGCCGTTCCCTTCAAGAAGACTCTCCCGCGATCAAGAAGCATGCACCGGCTTGGTTCTGCGATCACCCCGTTCTTGCGACCTTGTCTACATCGGACGCCTCTCTCACTGACCCGAACACTGAACCTAGCGAGAATCAATCAAAGAATCACTCGAGAGAGGGCAAATGTCGGCCCCCCGTGATCTGTTTATGCTACCCTAACCGCTCATTTCTTAGTGGCTCGGCCGCACCGCCTTCTCGAATAGGAGCCAACCCCAAAGATGACAGAGTATATCTTATAGGACTATAGAAAGCAAGGGGGATTTGGGTTTAGGGGCAAGGGGCGGGGCGGCGTTGGGCGCTGAGGGGTGGGGGAACCTCGCTAGTGTGCCGTCGAACCTCGGGGTCTCCCGGCGCACCGCTCTGCACGGCTCTCGGCAGGGCACTTGTCGCAGGGAGAGGGATCATCGTTCAGATTCTGGGTTCTGCGGACTCGGGTCTTAGGGCCGTGGGAGCAGGGAGGGCACTTCCCTGCTGCGACGGGCTTACGGACTGGGAGATCGTTCGTTGCTATTCGCCTGCGTGCCCGGCACAGCGCCTGGCGCCGGGAACGGGATCGAAAGCAAATGGCGGCCGGTCATTGCTCCTGGCTCCTCGTGCGGGCTGTCTGGGCTCGTTCGACTTGCTACTCGGCCGGACTGCTGGCAGGGCGCTTGGCGGATAATCGTTGTTAGGTTCGATTCAAGTTGCCATGAAGACGTGCTGACCCAAATTGTAGCGGGCACGAATCACCACGAATCGGGGCGCCGGTTCGGGCTCGGAGCAGGGTTGAACCTGAGCCAATCTAGGGACTCGTTCGCGGCACGAGGTCTTGGACTGCGGTTACGTCCCGCACGCGGCTCACGACCCAGACCATTGCAAGGCTCGCGTTACGTGATGTCCCGGCTCCGAGCGATGATCGTTCTCGATGACGGGCTGGCAGGCCAGCGTGCTCAGGATCGCTGCTACGTGCCGGGATGCGGCGCGGGGGCGGCGGGAGCGTCTGCCGCGCGCGGCGGCGCAGCCGACGGTCGGGCGAGGAAGAGGCTCGAGGCTCCGCGGACCACGATAGTGCTTGCGCCCTCGAAGGGGACGGTGAGCTTCGCGGTCTTTGCGTCGTATTGATAGTCGTCGCCGGGGCGCATCAGGAGGCCATTGCGCGTGACGCTCAGGCTGCCAGCCGAAGCGCGGCAATAAACCTCCAGCGTACCTGTCGCCTCCAAGTCCCCGAATACAATCTTGAACCCGGACGACGCTGCCCCCGAATCAGGCGCCGCAGGCTCAATCGAGATGCTCTGCGCGATAGTGCCGGTGTAATACGAAAACGCGCTCGGTTTGCGGCCGGGGAAAAATTCGATGTGGAGCGTGGGCGACCAGTTCGCCGTCCAATTGTTGTTCATCTTCACGATGTCGCCGCGGGGAACGATCGCGCCTTCGCGCACAAAGACGGGAATCGAATTGAGCGGTGCGGCGACGGTGACGGTCGTCCCGCCGCGATAAATCGTCCGGTGGTCCGAGGCGTAGCTGAGCCATTCATCTGCCGCAGTTCCCTTCCCGGGCGCGCCCGGCAAGTACACTTCGCGCGACTTGGCGCCTTCCTCGAGCACGGGCGCGACGAGTAAATTCTCGCCGTAGAGATACTCGTCCCACTTGTCGGCCAGTGACGCGTCGTTGGGATACGCGAAGATGAGCGCGCGCATGACGGGCAATCCCGAGGCGCGCGAGCCATAAACGTACGAGCGCACGTACGGAATCAAATCGGCGTGCGTCGTGGCCGCGTCGCGCGCGATGGAGACGATTTCGTCGTCGTCGTCGTCCCAAATCGTGCGCTTCGGTCCGATGATCACTTCCATCAGCGGGCTATACGCGCTGAACTCGAGCCAGCGCGCCTCGAGGTCCTTCCCTGCCGGCTGGAAATAGCCGCCGGTGTCCGAGCCCCATGTCGGATAATCCACGGCGCCGGCGCGCAACGCGTTCTTCACGGCCATTTGCAGGCCGGGGAAACTCGACCACGAATCGCCGCTCCAGACGGCCGTGTAGCGGCGCGCGGTGTCGTTGGCGTTGCGCGAGAACATGAAGAAATCCTCGCCGTTGAGCGACTCGAGGCTTTCGGCTGCGAGCCTCGGAAAGAGCGCGCTGATTTCGTTTTCGGCGGCGTCCGGCATTTCGCCGTCATCGCCGTAATCGGCCTTGTAACCCTTGATGCCGAGGCGGACGTAGGCGTCGAGCAGATTCTTGAACCAGTTGTAGGCCTCGGGGCGGCGAATGTCCGCGGCGGGCCACGGATAGCCGGGGAACAATAAACCGCGCGCCGAACCTTCGGTGTACAGCGTGCCCGAGGCGCGATTCGCGACCCACAGCAAGAGGCGCATGCCGCGATCGTTCAGGTCGTGGACGAGTTTCTGCGGATCGGGGAAGCTGGCGTCGAAATCCATGCTGCCCCAGCCCTGGTCGCCCGAGCCGTAAGGGCGATCGAGCCAAATCGCGGCCGCGGGAATGTGCAGCGCGCGGAGATGATCGGCGTCGTCGATGACTTTCTCTTGCGCGTTCGTGACGCGGCGAAGGTCGTCGTGCTCGTCGTCGCGCCACCAGATGCTGCCGAAGGTCCACGCCGGCGGTATCACCGGCGGACCGGCGATGGCGTTGTAACGGCGAAAAATGTCGGCGTAGGTGGGGCCGTAGAAAATATCGTAGGTGAGCGCGGGCGCGCGAAACGCGAAGGTCGTCTTGCCGGCCTGCGCGATCGAGAAGTGCCCTTGCGCGAGGCTTTCGACGTAAATGCCGTACTTGCGCGAGGTGAGATAGAACGGGGCGCGCGCGCTGGAATGATTGACGTAGCGCTCGTTGCCCAGGCCGAGGAACTCGTGGTCGGCGCCGCGATCGTCAATGTTGCCGCCGAAGGGATATTCCCAGATGCCGTAATAATGCTCGCCCTGATCGGCGAACTCCTCGGAGATCTCGGCCGGAGAGCCGCCGTCCGCGAAACGTATCGTGATCTGAAGCTGCTCGGGCCGGACGAACGTGAATTTCACCTGCGCCTGGTGCGGCGTGCCCGCCGGCAGCGGATCGACTCCCATGAGCTGGAGATTCAGATCGGCGGTGAGCGAAGTTGCGTTTGGATGCGCGAAGTTCGCGGCGTCCGTCACGGGATAGAATTCGGCGTTGAACGTGAAGGCCGTGTTGTCCTGTGCGAGCAACACTTCGCCCGAGGACTTCTCAATCACGCGATACGAGTACGGGCTCGCGGTGACTTCAAGACGCAGCGCGAGAGATTCGAGCGTGGCGACGTTGCCGGCGGCGCCTTGAGCGGCCGCGAGGCTCTTCGGCGTGGACGCGGCGGACGCTGGATCGGCCGCGCGACACAGTGCCGGAGCGAAGGAAGTAACTATAAGTATAATTATAAACGTAATATAATGCACAAAGTTCCGAGTCATCGGAAGCGTCCCCTGAAAATCTGAGTTGGCACTGCCCATCCAACGATCCACGCGGTCCGAAGCGCCGGCACGCAAATTCCCCGCCCGCCGGGCCCCGCCCTGTTTGCGAACGCAAGCCGCGCAAACAGATCGAAAGCGCCGTCCCTCGGAAAGACGAGAGTTCTCACGCCAACAGAACGCAGAGTTTAATTCCCTTCCCCGAGCCTGTAAAGAAGGAGCGGCGAGAGGATCTCGCTGGTGCGGGTGTACACTAGCGCGCGGCGGCGATCCACGTCAAAGTCCGGCGGAGGTGAGATGAAATTGCGGCGACAGCGCCTGCTGCTGGTTGGACTGCTCGTGTTGCTCGCGCCGCTCGGGGCGTGCAGTAGCGTTCGGGGAGTCATCGGGAAGCTCGGCGAGCTCAACCGGCTGCAGCAGCGATTGCAACAGCAGACCGGGCAATACAACATACAAGTGAATCTGAATAACGGCCAAAACTTGAGCATCAGTTTCATGAATTCTCCGGGGGCGAAGCTTCCCGCGGATCAGAAGAGGGTCAAGGCGCTCGAAGTCGCGCGGCTGGCCTACAACGACTACCCCGAACGGGCAGACTTGGCTAGCGTGCGCGTGACGTTCGCGGCGGTGTACGATGTTGGCCCCTTGCATTACAACAACGGCTTCGATTCCACTGAATTCACAATTTCGCAATTGACGTCAGACCAGCCGGCCCCGACCGAAACTCCGAGTCAGACGAACTCCCCTTCCGGGCCGGCGCTGGAACCTGTTAAGTAAATTCCCTGACGAAAGCCGCCTTTCTCAATTCAATCACCGGACGAGGACCCTCGATCCACTCTCGTCGCGCGTTTTCTGCACTGTGGAGCTTGAAATACTGAATATTTCTTTTGATATGGCTGAAGACTTTCCCGGGCCCAAGAAGGACCGGTACTGCGCCGATTGCGCGCCCTTTCAACCGTGCGGATCTCTGCGGGAATAGTCCGGACTTGCGGTCCTGTTTTTCCTCTCTGAATTTCGCGTCCGCACAAAATACAACGGGGCGCCCGCTTGGGTGCGGACGCCCCGTTCTTGCGCTCCTGTTGTCCGAGGCAGGAGGGGGTGCAAGCTCAAGTTAGAACACGAACTTCATCGAAAGCTGCGCCACACGGGGGTCGGCCGCCCTGACGCCGCTCGATCCGTCCAAGGCTCCGAAGCTCGACGCGTTCAGGCCGTTGAAGCTGCTGAAGTTCGCGGTGCTCTGAACACCGAAGCTGGTCGCCGTGTAGAACGGGGCGAAGTTGACGTGGTTGAAGAAGTTCAGGTAGTCCACGCGAAGCGTCAGTCCATAGCGCTCCGTGATGGTGAACGTCTTCGCGAACGACATATCCCAGGTTTGTGTGCGCGGCAAACGCAAGGTGCCCTTGCCGACCTCGCCAAGCGTTCCGTAGATCGCCGGGTTGGGGACCGTATTGCCGCTTGGGCAAGTGGTACCGGCGTACGCAACCTTGCAAACGTTTAATGGCTCAAACGCAGCGGAAGTCAGCCAGCCCTTGCAATTTGTCGATACGCCCGTGCAGGCCGATATGTTGTTGTAGGGGTCGAGGCCCGGGATGCAACTGTCGTACAACCCGTTGGTTGTCGGCGAGTCCACGACCAAGCCCTGGCCGCAAAGTGTACCGCGTTCGCTGCCGGTGTCGTTTCCGGAGATGTTGCCGGAGTTCTGGATGATCGTAATCGGGGCGCCGGAAGCGGCCGTGACGATGCCGGAAATCTGGTATCCGCCAAGTATCTCGCGGAGCAACTTGCTTCTGCCGCTAAGGGCGGGCGTGTTGTAAACGAACGATGCGTTGATGACGTGCCGGAGGTCGAAGTCCGACGGCCCCCAGTCCATGAGGTGACGGTTCGGCGAGTAGGTTTCGTTGGCCGGGCAAGTCCCTGTGCCGCCGGCCGCAATCGAATACGGCACCTTACAAAGCGACGCGCCGGTGATCGATACCGGGGAGAAGATGCCGTCGAAACCGCCAAGTGCCTGGCCGAACGGCAGATCGTCGAGGGCCTTCGAGAAGGTGTAGTTCGCAAGAAGCGTGAGGTTGCGCGTAGCGCGCTTCTCGTAGGACGCCTGCAGGGCGTTGTAGTTGGCGTTGACGTCGAAAGAGTCTTCCAAGATGCCCGTGGGAGACAACGCCGTGGTAGGAATAAACGTGCTGGCCGTAATCTGAGTGGTCGACGGGTTGGTGCTCGGAGCGCAATCATTAGCCGGGGGCGGAGTCACACCCACGCCATATGTTACCGCCGTGTTGGGCTCGCAGAACGTGTTTAGCAGCGAGCCCACAAAGCCCGTGCCGACGGCCGTGCTTCCCGCACCCGTCGAGAAATTCAGAGGAGAGTTGTACGGCGACGGGTTGAGGAAGACAGTGTTCAAGAGATGTTTCGCGACCAAGCCCACGTAGGCGATGCGGAAGACCGATTGCCAGGGCAATTGCCGCTCGATCGTGAGGTTGTACTCATAGGTTGTCGGAACGTGGAACTTGGTGGTCGCGAAGCTGCTGATTACGTTGTTACCGGGGACATACGGGTACGCGATGCTGCTCGCGACCGGCTGATTCTCCGCCGGAGCGTAGGGACCCGGCCAGGTCGGGAATGTGAGGGCGTACCCGGCTTTCTGGGCGCCCGAGCAGTTAAGGCGGGTTTGCGTTGCCGCCAATGTGCAGAGCGGGTCCGTGAAGGATCCGGCCGACGAACCGGCATTCGGTGAAGCAGCAGTGGATTCGATAAACTGCGGGCTAAAGGGCCACTGGTCCACGAACCGATTGTTGAGCGCACCCTCCGGGCGGGAATCGAAGAAGATGCCTGCGCCGCCGCGCACGCTCGTTTTGCCGTTGCCGAAAACGTCCCACGCAAAACCGACACGCGGTGCGAAATCGTCGAAGCTGCCGTTCATGCCGTTCTTGGGGCACCCAGGATCGCCGCCGTACAGGATGCCCGGCGGCGAATCAGGGAATTCGGGGGAATGGTAGTTCTGCGCCATCAGCGCCAGATTGATGCAAGTGTAGCGATGATCGGTAATCTCGTTAAACATCGTTGCGGGTTCCCAACGCAAACCGAGATTCACCGTCAGCTTGTGGCTCACGTGAAGGTTGTCCTGGAGATAGAGGCCGGCGTAGGTGCTTCGATCACTCTTGAATTCCCCGCCGCCTTGCTGCAAGGCGTAAGTGGTGGCGCCGGTATCGCACATGTCGCCAGCGAGGAAATTCGTGAACGTGCCGCGTCCCTCGGCGGCGGCATCGGCCGAAGACTGGTTGCTGGCGGAACCGGGCGTGCCGGGTCCGAGATACGAGTCGTTCGTGCAAAAGTAGAACGACGGGCCCTGGGTAAACTCGTTGATGAGGTCCACCTGGGCGCGCTCAATGTCGCCGCCAAAGTGGATGTCGTGGATGCCTTTTTCCCAAGTCACGTCGTCGCTGGTCACGACCGTGTTGCGGGCGAACTCCCCGTGGGCGTTCGTCCCGAAACTGAAGCCGTTTCCGGTGTTTCCGTTCTGCACGCTGATTTCAACAATCGAAGGCGGAACGGTGGTGTTCGGCAACCCCGAGCCGAAGTCCTGGACGTCGGGAGCATCGGCGCCCGGGCCACGGACGGAAGTCTCGCGCGAATAGCTGAGGCGGAAATCGTTCAGGAACATCGCGCTGAACGTGTGGGTTTCGTGCAAGAGCGCGTTCTGCGAGATGATCGTTGCGCCGTCGGTGTAGGCCAGGAGCTCCGTCGGCGGCGTGAATGGCGGACGAACGAAGCGGTCAAATTCGTAGCGGCCGGTGAGTTTGTCTTTGGACGTCAATTGATAGTCGAACCTGCCCATGCCCGAGTCGTAGTTCTCCGTGTCGGGAATCGGGAAGCCCGTGCAGGGGCTCTGTCCATAAGGGCAAGCGACCGGGCTCGTCCCGGTCGCGATATTCGTGGCCCCCGTGGAGGTCAGGCCGGCTAGCGCATACGTGGGCTTGGCCAGCGCAACCCCGGTCGTCGGATTGATGCCCAGTATCGCGGCGACGCTCGGGTCAATCACGCCTGTGCCGCAGGCTGTCGGGGTTGACGTCGACTGGGCCGCGCAAGGCTCCCCGTTCGCCAAGAAATTAGCGATGTCCGTGGTGCCCGGCATGTGGGGCGAGGTGGACGTAAAGTTGCGCAACAGCCCGCGCTGGTAGCCGGCGTAGAAGTACAACTTGTTGCGCAGGATCGGCCCACCGATCGTGCCGCCGAACTGGTTGCGCTTGATCCGGTCGGTTGGCGAAAGGTAATTCAATGCGTTGAATGCCGGATTCCGATTGTATTCGAACGCATCGCCGTGGAATTCGTTCGTCCCGGACTTCGTGATCACGTTCACCACCGCGCCGGCGTTGTTGCCGTACTGGGCGTTGTAGTTGCTGGTCTGAACGCTGAATTCCTCCAGCTCATCCGGGAACGGGAACGGCTGGTTCACGTCCGTGTAGGTATCCATGTAATCGCCGCCGTCGAGCAGGTAGCTGGTCTGGTCGCCGAACGAGCCGTTCGCGGAGACGGTCTGCGCGCCCGGAAACGTCTTTTGCTGCCCCTGGTCCATGCCGCCGTTCGGAGAAATTACCGCTCCGGCGACGGTGAACGTGAGCTGCGCGACGTTGCGGCCGTTCAGTGGAAGATCGTTGATGCGCGTACTCTCGACAACTTGCTTCAACGTCGACGTGGAAACGTCAACCGAAAGTGCGGTGCCGCTGACCGTCACCGACTCCGATGCGGAGCCGAGCGACAGATGAAAGTTGACGGTGAGCGCTTGGTTGGCCAAAACCGTAACGTCTTCGGTCTCCGACTTGAAACCCGTCGCCGTAACGCTCAGGTGATAGACAGCCGGGGCGACCGAAGGAAGGACGAAGAAACCGTCCGAGTTCGAGTTTGCGTCGCGAGTAAAACTCGTGCCGGCTTGAGTTGCGGTGACCTTTGCGCCCGGGACGGCGGCGCCACTCGGATCGGTTACGGTGCCGTTGATGCTGCCCAAACCCTGAGCGCGTGCAATCGCGGGTACCAACAACGTACACAACAGAGACAGTAGGACGATCCGTCTCATATGGCTTCCCTCCTGGCGAGCCTGCTTGGGCTCGATGTCGCAGCTCGTGGCTACAGAGGTTCGGCTGACGGTCCCAACTGCGCGACCGCGCGTTTTCTGCGCTCTTATGTACAGTTGGCTTGCAATCCCGCGGTTTCACCCCTGGCGCCGCGGGATCCCGATTGTGCCTTCGTTCCCCTTACGGGACCGAAAGCCTCAACTCTGGCGGCCCTTGTCCCACATCGTGAATTGTCTTGTCAAGCTTGAAATCGTATACACATCGTTTAGAATTACTGAACTATTGGCCCCGGCCGTTTCCGGCCTCTCCCGGCCCGGCGCGGCCCTGCCGGAGCGGCTTGGGGGGGCATCCATCGCGTGGGGTGAAACATGGACATTCACCAGCTCGAACTGTTACTCGCTGTGATCGACTCAGAGGGAGTGACGCGCGCGGCAAAGAAACTGAATGTGACTGCCGGCGCCGTCAGCATGCAGATCCGCAAGCTCTCGGCCGACCTCGGGGCGGAGCTTTTCGTCCGCGTGGGCAGGCGTCTCGAGCCGACACCCACCGCCCTCCGGTTCGCGCAACGTGCCCGCGCCCTCGTCACGCAAATGCAGCATCTTCAGAACGATTTCAAAGACAACCCGCTGACCGATGCGCGGCCGTTCCATCTTGCTTCCACCGCAGTCACGCTGGCGAACCGGCTGGGTTTGGTGCTGCGCGAATTCCGGCAGGTATATCCCAATTGCGATTTGCGCGTGTCCGTGGGTGTCACGGAGGAGATTGTCACCGGCCTCCTCGAACGCCGCTTCGACCTGGGCTTGGTTTCCCTTCCTATTTCGTCGGACAAAGTCACGGTGATGCCGCTATTCCAGGAAGAACTCTTTCTCCTGCAGCCCTCGCACACCCGCGTCCGCAGCGACGTTGTGACGCCGGTTCGGCCGGAAGAACTGAAGGACGTTCCCTTCCTCCTCTATCCCAGGCAGAGTCACGTCGGCAGGATGATCGGAGATTTCCTGCGGGGCATGGGACTGTCGCCGCGGGTCCTCGTGGAATCTTCCGATACGGAGGTTCTAAAACGGTTGGTGGAATCAGGGCTGGGGTGTGCGGTCATTCCGGAGCAGGCGCTTCAGAAGGAAGCGAGGTTCTTCCACGTGCACCGCATCGGACAGGAGCGGCTGGTCAGGACGCAGGCTCTCCTGATGGCGAATACTGAGTTTCCGCGCGGGCTGACGCTTTCGATCGCAAACTTCCTCCAGGCCGCGATCCAGGCCCAGACGATGTAGATTCCGCGCGGCCGCCCCGCCGCACGCGCCGGTTAATTTGTCACGTTTAGGGTCACGGGCACGACCACGCTGAAATTGCCTGCCGTGATCGTGACGTGGATGACGTAGGTGCCAGGCGGAGTTTGAACGTTAGGAGTGTTTGAGCTGCCGAGCTTGGCGCAGCCATTGAGGCCGCCCAGCAGCAGCGCCAACGCCATCACGAGACCCGCGGCATACGCGAGCCGCGGCCGCGCTCGATTCTGCCGTCTGAGCTGAAGCGCCATCAGCATTGCCAGAAGCAGGCCGAACGCGAAGAGCGTCAGCGGCAAGGGTTCGCCCCATGGCCGGCGATCATCCAGTGGCGCGCTCCTGCCCGCGCCTCCTGGAATGACCATGAGGGCCACTTGGTACAACCCCGGCTGGATTTGCGTAACCGTGACAGAGCATTTCGCCATTGACGGACAGTCGGGCACCGTAGCCGTGGGCAAGGCATTGACGTCGCCCGCGAGGCAGGCCGTTATCGTGAAGAGCGTTGTCGTTCCCGGAGTGCCCGGTTCAATCGAGGGTGGAGTCCCGCAGTTTGTGATCTGCACGATGTCTTCCGTGAACGTTGTAGTATTCGTGTTCGTATTGCTTCCGGTAAGCCCAGCGGTGATCGATGTCGCGTCAGGAGTGTACTGTGCGTAGAGCGGCGTGCTGCCCGATCCCAACTGATTGATGAGCAACGTGCACGAACCTTTACCGCTGTTGGCCGATGTCAGATTTATCGCCTGTTGGCAAAACTCGCCGAAGCCGTCTTCCACGATGACGGTGCCGGTTGGGACTGGGGTAGAGCCGCCCGATGCCAGTGCAACCGTAACGTTCACCGTGCACGGGGCCGGGTACTGGGTGCTATTCACCAGCGCAAAGGGCACTGGGAGAGGAATGGCAAGGCCGCTGTAGACGACGCTGCAACTCGTTGACGAGACGGTTGTCGTTGTTGCGATGGATGAGATGCCGGTGCCGGAGAGTTGCACACTCTGCAGAAAGTACGGGGCATCGCCGTTGCTCGTCAGGTTGCTTTCTCCCGCCCCGGCGTTATCTATGAAATTGATCCCTCCCTGGATCAGTCCCAAAATATTGGGCTTGAATTGCATCGTGAAGGCGCATGAGACGCCTGCGTTTATGGTGAACGGAAATGTCGGGGGATAGGGCTCTATCGTCGAGTTACACTCGACCTGCGTGTAGGAAAAGGCTACTGCTGGCCCCGGCACTTCCGTGCCTTCAATTACGAGCGGCCCGTCGCCGGTGTTCGCCAAAGTGAGGGTTTGAGTGGCGATGGTGTTCTCGACTACGTTGCCGAACGTGACCTGCGATGGTGAACCTGCCGTCGTGTTGCTGAAGGACGCGTACGGCGCAACTCCGTCCCCTACGAACAGTATGGCTTGTCCAAGAGTTCCAGGCGGCGCCGCGGATGCGTTGCTATTGGGCGCCGCGGGTGGGCTGCTATTTGTGATTGTCGTCCCGATGATCAGAAGGTCGCCATATCCGTTCTCATTAACCAGGGGAGCGAACTGCAAAGTGATCGTGCAAAAATCACCCACTGCCAGAGTTACGGAAATAGAAGAAAACCCCGTGGTAAAAGTGCTGCCGTTGCTGCAGACGACCTTCGTAATCGAAAATGACGTGCCTTGTTGCAAGGAAACGCCAGTGAAATTGAACGCGGAACTGCCGGGAGGGTTGGTCAGCGTAACCGTTTGCGTGCCAGTGGTATTCACGTCCACCGCTCCAAAATCAAGCGGCCCGCCGCCGTTACACTGCGAGCAGGAATTCGTGTACTGCGCATATGGCTCACTCGACTGCGTTCCAAAGACAAAAACCGCCCCCGCGCCGGAATTATTTCCGGGGACGGAGACCAGAACCGTGCCCGGGGTCCCACTGGCGACCGTATTTCCGCTGACTTTTCCATGGTCCGCAGTATCAGACCCGCTCACGCTTGTGGCGCTGGGCAGCAATTTGACGGGATTACCGGGTGTGGTTGAAGAACCGATGGTGCCCGAAGGCCAGGCGCTGGATGGTTCGGTGAAGAGATAAACGGCGCCATAGTCCGAACCAGCCGAGATCGTACTGCCGTCATCGCTGATCGAAGCATCTTGGCCGAATTCTGCGGCAACCGTTATCGTCGTGTAATCACTAGGCAAGAGCTGCGTGGTCTCATATTGTGGATTCCCGCTTTGCGACCCGGGTCCACTGACCCCCGTGCCCCATCCATTAGTGGGCCGAAGGAACACGTAGGCCTCGCCTATGTCGTTGTTCTGGAACGGATTCCCGACGACGACCGTATCCCCTTTCTCGTCTACGGCCGTCGCGTATCCAAACCCGCCTTGCCCGTGGTTGGTGGCGGCATCATAGGCCAGCAGCTTAACGGTCTCGGTGGCTACCTTTGGTGACGCAGGCGGACCTGGGTTACTCGGATTCAGGCTGCTCCACCCAGCAGAGGGCTCCACAAAAACATACGCCTCACCGTTTGATGAGTCTGCGAGAAACGCCCCGGCCACGATGACGCCGGGGTATTGGCCGCTACTGTTGGCCAAGTCAAATCCGCTAATCCCCATCCCAGATCCAAAGTTGTCGTAGGCGGCCACGTCAGAAGATTGCAGTTGTGCGTCTTCGGTGGTATTCGCCCATCCTCCGCTGGATTGCGGCGGCTCAATATACAGGTTCAGGTGGGCCACCCCATTGGTTGGGTCATATTCCCGGGCGACGATCGTGGAACCGTCGTAGTTTGTTGCAATTTGGCTCCCGAAGAAGTCTCCAAGAATCGGGACACTGGGTGTGAGTACTGCTATTGGTGCTGGCGCTTGTTGACTCGAAATCGTTGCCCAGGCGCTCTCGCTCGCTGCGGTGAACACATAGACGTCGCCTGTGCATGCCAGTACGGGATATGTCTCGCATTGCTGTTCAGATGCTCCGACGAGGATCGTCTTTCCGTCGCCACTAATGGCCACGGCCGAGCCGAACGCATTGGGGCCTCCCGTGCCAGTGGTTCCGCCGGGAGCGGTCAGCGTTAGTGTCGGCGCCGACGTCATCGTGGCCCATCCGCCAGTAGTCGGCTCCACGAACACGTAAGCCTGTCCGGGGAGGGTCGTGTTGCATCCCCCAATACCTGAAACGGAGTCACAGCCGCCAGCAACGATCACGGTACCGTCGTCGCTTATCGCAGTCGCATCGCCGAAGAGTCCGATACCTCCGGTCACACTCAATTGAGCCACCTGCACGAATGGGTCTACGACCACAGGGTAACGGGCGCCGGCGGTATTGACCCGCAGCCGGAGAAGGCCGCCCTCCTCCTCAATCCACGATTCCAACTCGCGGCCGGAGGCGTCGTAGGCCAGCAAAGGACCGTAACGCAGCGCTTGCACGCCGTTCTGGTCTCGAAGAGCGAGCGAATGCCGTCCGGGCTCAATAGACGCGCTCAAATTCCCGCGGAGGCGCAGGGCGATATCCAACGCATCATTGCGCGAATCCGGTGGCGTGACGGGCGGCTGCGAAATAGTGAAGCCCTGCTCAATCCCGAGCGGGCCGTTGACGTACCACTCGGTTAGAGCGCCACGCCGGTATTCGATTCGGTTTGCGTCCGCGAGAGGCGCAATGGCAGCCTTGTTTTCATTGACACGACGTTCGCCGTAGCCCCAGCTTTGGAACTCCAAATTCAAATTGGCGTTCTGAGATCGGATTTCCACGCCGTTGGCGGCGTATTGGGCGGCGAGGTGATTTGCCGGATTCTCAGTTGCGTATCCTTGTGCGGAGGCCTTCGCGCGATAGCCTGTATCAGCGTTCCCTAATGTCGCGGAAACCACAGATTGGGCGCCCACCGGGATCTCGGGGCGCACCGCTCGCGAGGAACGCGCCGCGGTGGGTCCGACCACCGGTGCCGGTTTCGATTGCGCCTGGGCGGCGCCTACGGCGGAGAGCACCAGAGCGAGAAGGGCGGCAAACAAAAAGCCCCGCCGCGCGATTCGCGCAATCACTTTATGCTCACTCTTCGTTTTCATGCTGTGTCTCCTTGTCATTCTTAGCGCGCGAGCGCCCCTTACCGGGGCCTCGCGCTCAAAGGGTCTTTCGGTCCGAGATCGGTGAATCCCGTTTCGTGCCGCGCTCCAAACCGGGCTAGAACGCTCCCTGTCGCAGGCCCCGTCGGCGATTTTCGAGCGCCAAAATGTTCGAGAGCCAACGCGAGCAGGTGCTCGATTTCCTCATCGGAGTAAGCTGCGCCCGCGCGTTCGTGCTTCAATGCCTGCTCCTTGGGACGAATGCGCGAGAGTGTGGGGTTAAAGGGGCGGAACGTCAATAAACCGCGTCTGGTATGAATCTTAATTCTGTCTTAACAGCTTGCACGCACATTCCAGGCAGTTTAACCATCGGCGGGGCGCGGTGGATGCGGTGCTAGAAACGTGTTATTATCCGCACTGGTCCCCTAACTAGATTGCTCCGCAGCGAAACGGGTGTGCATGGGCCCTTCTCCCGATCAACCGGCGCTACGATTTGGCCCCTACGTGGTTGATCTGCGAGCGGGCGAATTGCGGAAATCCGGCGCGCGAGTGCGCCTGCAAGAAAAGCCGCTCCAATTGCTGGCGGCCCTTGCCGAGCAGTCCGGGCAAGTGGTCACGCGTGAGGAATTGCGGCGGCGTCTCTGGCCCGACGACACCTTTGTGGATTTCGAGACCGGCCTGAACACCGCCGTCAGCAAGCTCCGCGACGCCCTTACGGACGACGCGCAAAATCCCCGCTACATCGAAACACTCCCTCGCCGCGGCTACCGCTTTCTCTTCCGAGTCGAGCGGATTGAAGGAACTAAGAAGAGCCTGGCGCAGCCGCCCTCGCGCGATTCCGCCGCGAGTGAAGCCGGCGGCGACACCTTGCCCGTTCCGGCCGCCGCTCCCGAGCGCGCCCTCGGCGCGACACTTCCCGGCCGCACTTGGCGATTTGCGCCGATCTTCGCTTCCGTGCTTCTGGTTTGTCTGGGAGGTTTCTACGCGGGCTGGCGCCTCTACGAACACCAACACGTCATTGCGGCGGCGGAAGCGCCGATCCGTTCGATTGCCGTGCTGCCCTTCGATAACTTCTCCGGCGATCCCGGCCAGGATTTCATTGCCGACGGCATGACCGACGAATTGACCACCGATCTGGCGCAGCTTGGCGCTTTGCGCGTGACGTCGCGCACTTCCGTGATGCAGTACAAACGCGCGCGCACCCCGATGGAACAAATTCGCCGCGAGCTTCACGTCGACGCCGTCGTGGAAGGCTCGGTCGTTCGCTCCGGGAACAGCGTGCGCGTGAATGCACAGTTGATCGAAACGTCCGACGACCGCCATCTTTGGGCGCAGACCTTTACCAACAATGAGGAAGACATCGCGGCTCTGCAAGACGACGTGGCCGAGGCCGTGGCGGAAAGAGTCGAAGTGGCCATCGAGCCCTCGCTGCGTGCGCGGCTCGCGAACGCGCCGCAGGTCAAGGCCGAAGCGTACGAGGCGTATCTTCATGGCATCGTCTATCTTCAGCACCACTCCGATGCCGACTTGCTCAAGAGCCTCGACTCTTTCAAGCAGGCGGCCACCCTGGATCCCACCTTCGCCGCCGCCTACGCCGGAATCGCCCACACCTACTGCCTGCTCGGCGATTACAATGTCCTCCCGGACCGCGTCGTCTGGCCGCAAGCCGAAATGTACGCGCAGCGCGCCCTCGCCCTGGACGATTCTCTCAGTCGCGCCCATGCCGCGCTCGCGCTTGCTCTCTGGCGATACGAATGGGACTGGAAAGCCGCGGACGCCGAGTTCCAGAAGGCCCTGGCCCTCAGTCCGAATGATGCCGACACGCACCACTTTTACGGCCTTTTCCTGGCCACGCGAGGGGATTTCGCTCCGGCCGAGCAGCAATTGAAGGACGCCGAAGAGCTCGACCCTCTTTCTTCCATCATTCGGACGAACGTTGGCTGGCTCAGTTACTACCAGCGCGATTTCCCGACCGCCATCGCGGATTATCAGAAGGTCTTGCAGACCGACCCCTCATTCACCCCCGCGCAGGCGAAGCTCTGGATCGCCTACGCCTGCGAGGGCCGCACGGAACAAGCGGCAAGCGAACTCGACACCCTGTTTCGCCTTTACAAGTACACCGGCCCGGTCCAGGTCGCGCAAGCGCGAGGCCAGGCCGCGAGTCCCGCGATGCGCTTCCGCGCGGAGGTCCTGAGCTACGCCAATTCCGGCTATCTGACGACGTACGAAAAGGCTCGGTATTTCGCCGTGGCAGGCCAAGACCGCGAGGCGCTCGAGTCGCTCCAGGCAGCGGAATCGCAGCGCGATGGATGGCTCGTCTATGCCGGAGTCGAACCAGCCTTTGACTCGCTGCGCTCTTCCCCGCAGTTCCAACACTTGCTGGCCGACATCGGCCTCTCGAATCAGCACCCCGGCGATTGACTTCTCTGCAAGGGTGCCCCATGTTCGACCCGAACGGGCGAACGTGGGGTTTTTCTCTTCTCGACGCCCCGTGCGCAGGCCGCCGACCTCGCGCCTAGGATTCCCTCCTCCTTAGGGGGTCGGAGCTTTAGCTCCGACATACCGAGCCGAAAGCAAAAGGGGCTTTAGCCCCTGAAGGAGGGCGCCCGTACATCTCCGCTTTACGTGTGGTGATCTCGCGGGCAGAAGTTTCCTGTAGTGGCGGCTCTTTTCTCACCCCGTCCGCGTCGCGCGGGCGAGTCCCCTCGGAGCCGAGGAATCTCGTGGTGCCCGCGTATGCGGGCCGTGGCTTATTCCTGCGGGGCCGCCAACGCTTCCTGTAGGGGCGGAGCTTGTCTCCGCCCATCCGCTCTGCTCCCCGCCTTCCTTTGAAGTTTCAAATTTGAGATCTGAGATTCTTTCGCACACCCTCTTCGCCCCTTCTGTCTCTGCGCTCCGGTTTTTTAGCGGGTCATCCCGAACGTAGTGAGGGACCTCTCAGCGGGTGCCGCATCCTTGCGCGTAGCGCAAGGGTGCGGATTTTGACTTTCCTCGATCCTGCGGTCTTGCCTTGCCGCACTCCCGAGCGAACTTGCGTAGCAGAGAGGGCCGAGGGGCACCCCCGTCAAACCATTAATCCTCTTCCCGTGAAACGCGTGACCGCCGCTCACGCCGCCCTCCCCCTGGCCTCAGTTCTAGGATCAATAACAGGACACCATCCAACCGCTGTCCACGACCTCTCGACCCTGAAGTTTCCCCGCTCGCTTCATTGAATTTCCGATTCTTCGGGCGCTGTGATACTCTGGCGCTTGGAAGATTGTGAAACGACGTAACCGGTCAGAGCGGACACCCCCAGTTCAGTGCTGCGCCAGAGCGAACATGCAGCGAAGGGCAACGGCGTGCTCTCTCTTTCGGAACCCCCAGTACCGCTCTGCCATTGCGTGGGACACGGTTTGCGGGTAATCTTCACTCGCTTGCGGTAACCACTCAACCACCAACCGAATCGAATATCTAGGAGAGGCACACAGACCGTGGCTGCCAAGATCGCCAAGGCAAGGACCGCCGAACCCAAGAAGGCGAAGCCGGGACAGGTTTTCGGAAGTAAGGGGGTCCACTACAGCTTTCCAAAGGGCGAGGGTGGCCCCATCGAGATCAGAATCGACTTTGGCTCGCTGGCGCCACCAACAAATTACTGCTATGCCGATTCATTGCACCTCGCGATCGACGAGGACCTGCGCATGGCAGTTCTCTCGTTTGGCCTCCGAAATAAAGCCACGAACAAGTTCGCGGACCGTATCGACGTGGCCATGCCGAGGAAGCCGCTCTGCGATCAGTTCTGGAACAGCACAAGGGACGTTGAGAAGACACTGGACGGGTTTCTAGAGGCGACAGGCCCGGCACCGAAACTCCGGCCCATCTCCCCGCCCGAGCCTCAGCCTCAGGTCACAACCTTCTTCGCGAATGCAATCTTTGTGGCTCTAGGCGAGGGCGAGGCGACACTCGATTTCTATCACATGCCTCCGCGAGCGGTGCACCTCGCGAAGACGCAGAAGGCAGACATCGAGCTTCTCCCCGTCGTGCGCGTTATCGTATCCAGCGTCCTAACGAAGCACTTTTTCGAAACCCTGAGGCCCCATGCCGAGGGCGCAGACATTTCACAAGCCGCCCTAGATAGGAGCGACCGTGCCGCTAGGTCTCATTAGCACCACATCCCAGCCGTACCGCCCGCTGGACATCGCGACCGGAGAACATGGACATTTCCTCCGTGTTCAATCAACTCGTCCCCCCTCAGACGAGCCGGCGTACCAAACAAGCCCGGACTCGCAGAACACGGCCCAAAAGCTTGTCATCGTCTACTCCGCGGCCGCAGCGGCGCTCCAGCTTCCCGAGCAGGCCGTCCGGGGTGGCACAATCAACATGGAAGGTGTTCTCTTGGTCGGCCATTTCGTGACGGTGAGGCCTCGCGTCAAGACCCACTTGCGAGAGCCTAGAGCTCAACGCCATGTTGCGCCGCTCAAGCTGGTGTCAACGAGACCGAGCGAGACCGCCCCCGCAACCAAGTACCTCTCCCTCGATCTCGAAGATTTCCAATAAGGGCGATGCCGTTCTATGCGCATGCAACGCCGCAAATCTCACCCGGCGACATTTTCCCCTCTATCCCTTTTCCCGTCGTAGTTCACCCGCTGAAGATTGCACGTAACGAGGGGTACACGCCACGGGCCGGCCGGGGGCCCGCGGAGTTCCGCAGAATACACACCATCCCCGGGGACGAAGCAACCATTACCAACCTTACGCTGGCGACGACCCAGGGCGAGGAAACTCTCGCCCGGACGAGAGTGGGAATGGCGCTCTTCCTAACATGGGGCAGTGAAGTGGAATCCACAGAACGAAGAATCGCGCAGAACGGCAGGGTCGGGAAAAGAAGTTGGCTAGCGGCGCCCGTGTACAGGCTACAGGAAATCCCAGAAGGAAACACAGAAGTCGATCCCGACACGAATGAACAGGTGCCTCTCCGCGAACTCATCCGACGTGGCAAAGCGCGCGACACCTTCCATTTGCCGCCATTCCCCGGGCGTCCCGAAGACGAGGAGCACTACGCGGAGCTCAGGAAGATCACCTCCGTTGGCGTGGAGTTTTTCACACGAGAGAAAGATGCGCGCATAGCAACGCTCACCATGGAGGAGCTGAACAACATGTACTCGCACCTTCTCTGGTCCCTGACGAGAGCCCAGCTTTTCTTCCAGCCAGTTCGGTGCGACTGCGGCAAACAAGTCCCGATCGACATCCGCTTCCACGGACAGAATTTCGACGCCGAACCATGGGAATAGGCGAACAGTGGCATGGGGTGGGAAGAGGCTGTCAGGCATCCCTGGAAAAGAAAAAGCCAACCGAAGGCTGGCCGAAATAGTTCCGCCTCTGTGTGGCATGTGGCTCTTTGCGTAAAGCACATACTTCCGATCTCAAAATGTAGCGCCAACTCGCGTTTTTCCGGGTGCCCCATCCTTGCGGTGTATGCAAGGGTGGGGATCTGTCCGGCCCCCGAAAGCCCGCCGCTTCATTTCGAAATCTATTCGAATACTCAGAAAGGACTTGACAACAGAGTACCCGTCTGCTACCCTGTCGTGTGTTTGAGCTTTTCAATCCCGAGAATCTCCCCGCCTCGCGGTCTCTAGGCACTTCTCCCGCGATCTGTATTCACGCGCGCGGCAACACATTCTTCGCACTTCGCGCTCACGTGCAGAAAGCGAGCATCCGGCGAAGGATGTGCGCTTCTTGCATCCCGGATGTCTCCTCGGGACGAGTCCTGAGCGAGTCCCGCGCGGGGCGAGTCGAAGGAACTCTCTGCAAAAGTCACCCTCCAAGCCCTTTGTTTTCAAACTCATGCAAAAGAGTGCGCATCCCATTGAAAACACGGACTTTCAAGTCCCTTTGTTTTCACACTCATGCGCACTCTTTCGCTGTAAGTCCTGTATTTGCCACACTTACGCAAAACAACCCGTGGGTGTATGCAGCCATGCAAATCCGAAATCTAAAGTGTTACTTGAGATTTCGCCGCCAGCCTCCCATAACCGCCTTGCCGTCAAGCATTTGCAAAATCACTCCGCGCGTCACTTGTCCGCCGCCGAACGGGTGTATATTCCCGCGAATGGAAACGGCAGGTGGTCGATGAGAACTCTTCGCACGCTCTGCGGAATGTTGTTAGCAACGCTGCTCGTCTGCGCACTCGTGAAGATTCGCGCTACGGCGGCTTCCCCGCCAACAGGCGCACAAGCGGCCAGCAGCGCGCCGCTACTCGCCGCGACTCCGCCGATGGGCTGGAACAGTTGGGACGGCTACGGCACCACCATTACCGAAGACCAGGTCAAGTCGAACGCCGACTGGTTCGCGAAAAATCTGAAGCCCTTCGGCTGGCAATACATTGTCGTCGACATGGAATGGTTCGTGACGAATCCCACCGCGCAGGGCAGCTCCAATCTCTCGCAATTTTCCATGGACGCCTACGGCCGCTACACGCCGGCGCCGAATCGTTTTCCATCTTCCCTGCCGGACAAGGGCTTCCGCCCCTTGGCGGATTATTTGCATTCGCTCGGCCTGAAATTCGGCATCCACATCCTGCGCGGAATTCCGAAGAAAGCGGTCGAGGCAAATCTCCCGATCGCAAATTCGAGTTACCATGCGCTAGACGCGGCCGATACGAGCGACACTTGTCCCTGGAATCCGGACAATTTTGGAATCGACGCCTCCAAGCCCGGCGCGCAGGCCTACTACGATTCCATCGCGGCGCTGTACGCAAGCTGGGGCGTCGATTTCATCAAAGTCGATTGCATCAGCAGCCGACCCTATCGTGGCGACGAAATCCGCCTCCTGAGCGCGGCGCTGGCGAAGACGGGACGCCCTATTGTGCTGAGTCTTTCCCCCGGCCCGGCGCCGCTGGAAAAGATCGACGAGCTGCGAAAATACGCCCAGATGTGGCGCATCTCGAACGACGTTTGGGATCTCTGGCACAGCACGGCCGAGTATCCGCAGGGACTGGGCGACCAGTTCGCGAACGTCGCAAAGTGGGCAGGAAAGGCGCAGCCGGGTCATTGGCCCGATGCGGACATGTTGCCGCTTGGCGATTTGGGCCCCGCGCCCGGTTGGGGGAAGCCGCGGACCACGCGCCTGACGCACGACGAGCAACGCACCCTGATGACTTTGTGGGCGATCTTCCCTTCCCCATTGATGATTGGCGGCGATTTGACATCCGCCGACCCGTGGACCCTTTCGCTCCTGACGAATCCGGAAGTTCTCGCCGTCGATCAACGATCGACGCGGAATCGTGTGGCCTTCAGCAACGAGGAAACGACAATCTGGGTGGCGGAATCGGGCGACTCGTTCTATGTCGCGGCGTTCAATCGGACGGCGTCCACGCAGAAAATTCAGTTCACGTGGGATTTGCTCGGTTTGCCGCAACGCGCGTATGCAGTGCGCGATCTTTGGGAGCACAGGGAGCTGCGCCCCGCGCCGTCGCTGCAACTCCAACTCCCCGCCCACGCGAGCGCTCTCTTTCAATTGCGAGCGGCAAATCTGCTCTGAGCGGGGTATCCCCTGCGAGTTTCAGTTTCCGCTCCTGCTGCTCGCGCGCGGGTGGCGCTGGTCGGCGAAAGCTAGACCGAAGGATTGTTTGGTCGCTCTCGTCCCGGCGCGGGCGCACGCAGAAATTCAAAATCAGAGGCCAGGCCACACGGCCTGTGAGCGGCGCCGGAGACGTGAGAAGAATCGCCTCACAGGATTTCCGAACTACATTTAGCGCCGCTCACTGCCGGACGTTTGTGTCCGATGCGCAAGGCTCCCTAGTATGCGTATGGCCTACTGCGTCTTCTTTTTCGGCATGGCCACCGGGGCCGGTTTCTTCCCAGCGCCCAAGGACTTCTCGCTGAGAAGCGTCAGGGAATCAGCAGCGTTGAAGGGGAACTGACGAACGGATTGTTGGCCCGTCGTGCTGAGCACAACATCTACGCGGCGGTTTTGGGCCAGCACGATCACCGTCAAATTGTGGAGAATCTTCTCCCGATCCGCTGCACTCAAATCGGGGTTCTGTGCGACAAGGTCTTTGACCTGATCGGCTGTGAGCTCCTCCTGGCTGCCAAAGCCCTGCGTCTCGATGTTGGCCGCGGGAATGCCCTGATCAATGAGGAACTGCTTTGTGCTGCCGACGCGGCGCTCAGAAAGTGCCTTGTTGTATTCGCTCGTGCCGCGTGGGTCAGCATGGCCGTTCAGGATGAGATGGGCATCCGGCTTGTATTGGAGGTACTTCTTGAAGTCGGCAGCGAGCACAACCAGGGTTTGCTGCTGACTGGCCACAATACCGGCGTCAGGATGTGCGGTTGTAGGCTGGGCAGTGGGGAAGAAAACACTGCGGAGGGCCAGGCGCGTCTCGAGTTGCTTCACTTCCTCCGAGGGTTCGATCGAGCCTGTGAGATGAACTGTGGCCGTGCGGGTCTCGGAAGCGCCCGAAGGGTTGCTGGCCTTGAGCACGTAGGTAAAGGTCTCATCAACCGGCCCCACAGTTGTCTGCTGAGGAGAAAGGTTCAAGGTGCGGTTGCCCGAGGGGTCCACCGAGCCTAGCGGATCGACGGAAATCACGGTGGCGTTCGAGGTCGACCAAGTCACGGTCGACGTGGGCTGATCAACCACTTTGTCGCCAACGCGCCGGTAATGGACTTCCGCAGGCGATGCAGACAGCGTCGCCTGGATTGCTGTGTTGACGGCTATGGAGAGGGAAGATTGCGCGGTCCCTCCGGGCCCGGAAGCCGACAGGGTGTACGTCGTGTTCGCGCACAGCTGTACTGTTCTATCGCCGGACACATCCACTTTGCCAAGCCCGGAGATGTCGACAACAGGCGCATCGGTGGTCTTCCACGTGAGCTGCGTTGTACCGTTACAGTTGATTTGCATATTGCTGGCGCTGAGCTGCGCCGTGGGCATGGCAACAGCAACTGTGGCGCTAGCTATACCGGCTTTGAAGCGCGGCAAAGACTTGAGCTGCTCTCCGCGGGGCCATGGGATGGTCTTACGGACACCTTTTGGAATGTCGATGACGACACGCTGATTGGCCGGGACGTCCACCGAACCGGACCATACTTCCTTATCCGCTTGCAGAATCGTCAGTTCGTGCTTGCCAGGAGGGACGATGAGTTCCTGTTTCCACCACCAGTTATGGTTGAACTCATCGATGTGGCCGACAAAGAAGTCGGGCGTCTTCCCGTCCAGCAGCACAGCGGCACGCGGAGGCCCTTCAATCGTTATGCAGCCCCACGGACCGGACACGTTCCCCGGAATGGCATCGAGCGTGACATCAAGGCTCGTGGTCTTTCCCGCGACGATGGTGACTTTGCGGTTGGCGGGTTTGTAACCGTAGTTGTGAATGTCGATGGTGTGATCGCCGGGGCTGAGTTTGAAAGCGCCGCGGCTTGCTTCGTGCATAGCTTGCCCGTCAACGAAAACGTAGGCCTGTGGGGGCACTGCGTGTACTTTGAGCTTGCCCTCCTGGGCACGGGCTGGAAGCACGAGGGAAGAGACTGTTAGAGCCAGTAGAAGTGTAAAACCGACCTGGAGTGATCGAATTCGCATAAGCTTCTCTCCTTAGAGCCGCCACGCTAGCGACTGGCAAGAGTCCGCGCTGTTCTCTTTTGTACAGGAGCTCCCGAATTGGCCCTCTGACTCACGAATCCTAATGCTGCTTTTACGCTCGACGCAAGATAGTTTTGAATAGAGCAGGCTCCAGGGAGAAGGCCAGGCCGCGCGCCGTGCTACTTCAGGTCTTTCTTGATGTCGTAAGCCGCGTAAAATGCGGTACCCTTCTCCACTTCTGCCTCTTTCCAACCGGGCATCGTCTCGCAACCTTTTGTGTCGGTTGTAATCAGCGTGTGATCGCTCTTTCGATACACGTTGATCTCCCAGCCCAATTTCCCGGGCGACCCCATGGTACGACCTGCCGGCTTGAAAGACGTGAACTTGCCCTCTATCACAATGGAATCCGCAGCGTCAGCATCGGGCACCGCGGCTCCGTCTTCGACAACTTGATCGGCGAGCTTTTCCTTTTCGAGTTGTGCGCGAAGGCCGTCATAAAACCCGTTGGTGAAGGTCGGCGGAAGCCCAACGGCGTCCGAATTGGTGAAATGCTTCACTTCGATATTTTTGTATTTCGGCCCTTTATCTTTGGCCGAAAGGCCGGCAATGGCAGCAACGAGCCCGAACAGAACTGCTATAGAAACAAAACGGCGCATGGTATTACCTCCGAGGCGGTATGAAAGGGTTTCCCTTTTCAGCTCGCATTATACCGCCGGTGGCCTGTTTTGCGTGGGCGGCTGGCCCTCGATGAGAACGAAGGCAACCCGCCTCCGACTGCATTACACCCCGATAGGCATCTCGATCTTGATGTTCTTCTGACGGTCTGCCTTCTTGGACACAATTAAGGTTCCGACCACCGACTGGAAGCCATCCTTCGTAGCCTTGAAAATGTAGGTGCCCTCGGGAACGTGTGGTATGTTGAACCGACCACCGCCGTCAGTTCTCGTTGCTATGATGCGCTCTGAATTCCCGGGTCCTCGGATTTCGAAAACGACCTCCTTGAGGGCGTCATTCTTGCCCTTGATAACAACGGTGCCACGAACGGAGGGCACCACAATCGGCTCGTCCATGCGAATGATAACGTGTTCGGTTGGGGATCTCGTGAACCCCTTAAACTCCCCGTCTTGAAACCGATCTTGAGCCAGACACGAGACCGCGATTCCCAGGAAAACAAGCGCAAGTCTTCTTAGCATAGTGTCTGTTCCCTCTCACTGCTTGGGTTGCCGGATGAGCACATCCCCAGCACGGTCAGTCAACTGGGCGGGTGGCCGGGCTGGCATTGCTCTTCCCTGTTGGCTGCGCTCATCGAGGAGAGGATACCACTGTTGCAATACACCGCGGCGTACCGAAATGAGGGCACGCGACGGAGCAGGCGGAACCACGAGATTCTTCGGCCCGCCCCAAGGGACGGCCCTCAGAATGACAACGAGTTTGATTGTGCGCGTGAGGGCGCGTGGAGAGGGTGAGGCCCGCCTTCCCGATCGGATCGGGACTCGCCGAAAACGCTCGTCGCCAACGCTCAAGGCTACGGCGCGGCAAGCCCGCATTCGGGGGACTGAGGAGGCGGATAGGGAAAATTGCAACGGGCGGAGGCAAGCTCCGCCCCTACAGTAAGCGTTGGCGGGGCTGCGGCGGGCGAGCGGAATCGAGAAAAGTCAAAAACCCGCACCCTTGCGATACGCGCAAGAATGCAGTACCCTGCAAACGGACGCGCGGCGCCCGTCCGGAAATGGGGCGCGCAGTTGGTTCGCTAGTTTCATAAGACTGTTCCAAATGGAACAGTTTCCGTATTCATGCGCTTCTATCATTTTTGGCTGGGTTCCACACGGAAGCCGCCTTCCACTCAGAGAACATGCGATAGGTTTTGGGAGTCGGCATGAGTCGCGGTTGCACGGTTCATTGGAACCAAGTCTGAATTGCAAAAGGAGGCGCCCAATGGCTTCTCCGAAATGCATGGTTGTTTCTCACGTTCCGGCAGTCCAACAAGTTTTTGCCAGTGTCCTGAGTCAGCACGGAATTGCTCCAATTCTTGCGTCAAACGTCAAAGAAGCACAAGCGATTCTGAGCCGCCATTACGTCTATCTCGCCTTCTGCTCCGATGAATTACCTGAAGGCGGAATCGGCACCTTGATCAAGCAAACCTCCCGGTCACATAAAAGAGTGCCGGTGGTTGTTGTTTCCCGCTTCGACGATTGGGGGCGCTATCTCAACTTTCTGGAGGCCGGCGCTTTCGACTACGTCCTCTATCCGCCGAGCGGCATTGAGATCGAGCGAGTCGTGAAGAGAGCGGCGAATCTCGGTACGTTGGCGATGGCCCAAGGAGCCGCCTAGATTGGATCAGCGAACCTCGATTCGTGCGCGCATGAACTTATCAGGAGACAGAACCTCCCCTGCTCCCGGTCGCTGCTTGCACTCGACACTTTGCTGCCCCACGTTGCAGTCCCGCACTGAGTAGCGCTTCTTGCAAGCATCACACTCGATGCCGCCCTCACCTCCTGATGCGGACCACAGTTCAACCTCGTTGGGCATAGCTCTCTTGACGACGATTCGGCCCTGGTCAGCCATAGGGAACGCTTGAACATCGACTGCCTCTGGAGAGTACTGGATCACAGCGAAGCCTTCAGCCGCCCCAGTTGATCCCGCCTCGAAGGCCAGGAATACCGTCCCTTGGTTGGATGAACCACACAAAGAGGCAACCTCGATTAGACGAAGAACCGAACCGCCTTTGATTAACCGGTCGATAGGGTACCTCTTTTGATCCTGACCACGCTGGACGATGACCGTTGAGTTGTAGCTGACCAGATCATTCTCAGAGCGGGGATACTCAACGATCCTGACGGTCGTGCTCCCATCGAGCGTAAGCTTCGCCTGGACGATTGCTTGTCCAGCGAGGATGCTCCCATCCAACTTCATGTGTGGGCTTCTGGGAGCGATGACCCGATGGCTTTCCTCGCACCCGAGAGCTTGCGAGGGCTCCGCCGACTGGGCAAACAAGAGAGGTTGCATTGCAGCTGCCGATAAAAAGGCAACCAGCCAAGTTTTACAGAGTATCTCCATCATTGGTCGGGTGGCCCGCGCGTCCGTTTGCTCTTCCCTGTTGACTGCGACCATCGATGAGAGAGTACCACCGCTGCAAGACACCGTGGCGTACCGAAACGAAGGGCGCGCAAATTCGTTTCCGCCACTTGACGCCCGGCCATCTGTTCAGGCCGCCTGCCCAACGGCCAGCCACCCATACCGAAGCTATTTGATCTCGATGATGTCAGACGTCACAACGTTGGGATTGAACGGGGCGGTCTGCTTCGGGCGTTTCGTACAGGTCCACCCTTGCCCGTCAAGATGGCAGTCACGTATGACGTATGGCTTCTCACACGCATCGCAGGCTCCCTGATCTTCGGCCTCCGCGGACCACAGCGTCACGTCCTCCATGGCCTTGCGACTGACAACGAGCTTTCCAAATCTGACGATTGGTAGGCCCTGCACTTGCAGCTTCCCAGCGGAATGCTGGACGGTTACGAAGCCTTGTACTGCTCCGGCCCAACCAGCTTCAAAGCCCAGGATCAGCGATGCTTGATTCGATTGGTCGCAGATCACTGAGGCCCGGACAAGTCTTAGACCCTCTCCCCCTCGGATGAGGGTTGGGATTGAGAACCTTTGATCTCCCGAACCCCCGCTGATCGTGACAGTGGAATTGTATGCTCCATCATCGGAAGGAAATCGCAGCTCATAAACGCGCACAAGGGTAGAACTATTGAGCTGGAATTCAGCGCGCAATTTCATTCGGTCGGCCGATTTTTCCTCCGGATCCTCATTCGGCAAAGAAAGGGGGAACTTCTCGGTTCTTTCCCTGCACGTCGTCCCCGCGGGAAGCCCCGGTTTCATTGGCTCTTGAGCAGACGTGCTCAATAGGCTTAACGCAAGGACGCAAACGCCAATGAATGTGAGCACGGGACAGGTGGCCCGCGCGTCCGTTTGCCCTTCCCTCTTGAGTGCGACCATCGAGGAGAGGATACCACTGTTGAAATACGCCGCGACGTAGCGAAGCGAGGGTACGCGGCCAACCGCGCGGAACCGCGAGATTCTTCGGCCCGCCCCAAGCGGCGGCCCTCAGAATGACAACAAGTTTGGTTGTGCGCGTGAGGGCGGGCGGCCCGGACTCGCATTTGCTCTTCCCTGTTGGTTTCCGCCTACTTCAAGACCTTGAAAGAGTTGATAAAAGCCTCGCTCTTCGAATTGTATTTCTTGGAGCCGATGCTGGCAGCCACCACAACGTAGGTTCGATTGTTCGCTCTCGACAGCACCACCAGACCGACGTAGGCCGTCCATGGCGAGTCGTCGCTGGGATTCTCTGGGACGGAAAACCGCAAGGCTGGTAGTCCGTGGCAGGTGGTCAGTTTCCGGTCTACCGCGTCGCTCAAACTCCCGTGGTTGAGGCTTTCATTCATTGACGCCTCGTCGGTGCTGCCCGCCGCCACGGGAAGAATCTGAACCTTGCCCGCCCATTGGGGTTGGTCGTCGGACGGACCGATATAGCCAATAGCCCACAATGAGCCCTCCGAGGATTCTTGCAGCGGTAAGACCTTGGCGTCAGGTGGGAAAACAACGGAGAACTTGAATTCCTTACTGACAAACGTGTTGTCCGCCGCCAAGGCCGGAATGAGCACGAGTGAGAGAACCACCAACGATGCAAGTAACTGCTTCATGTGTCCTCACTTCCAGATGTTGAGCGAGTCGATAAAAGCTTGGCTGGCCCGCCCCGCATTTGCTTTTCCCTGCTGGCTGCGACCGCGAGGAGAGGATACCACTGCTGCAATACACCGGGACGCACCGAAACGAGGGGCACCGAAACTCGTTTGCCCCATTTCACCCCCGCCATCCGCTCGGGCCACCCGCCCAGTGAACTTGTCTTCTACCTCCAGTTCACCTGTATAGTCCTTCCGTTCTGAATCACAAAACTCACCTTCTGAGGGGTCACCGAGAGCCGAGGATCAACCGAACCGGCCTTGTCCGTTCGGAGCTCGACCATTCGCAGGCGAGTTTCACGGGCAAAGACAATCGGTGGAAACTCGACAAGCGAGGAACGATTCGGTATGCCGACTGCGGTGCCGCGCACTATGTAAAGCTCGTCCGGAACTTGCCGAACATCTATCAACAAATCCCCGGCGAGGTTTCGATATACGCGAGCAGATTCTGTAACAGAGCCATCAGACACAACTCTTGCCCGCCATACTCTCAACCATGCGAACTGACTGACCCCGACAACGGCCACGATAGCGAGGAGAGCAGCGACTATAACAGTCCTTTTCATGGTTTGTACGTCCGGATGGGCGGCCCACACGTCGGTCTTCCGCGTGGAGTCTTGTCCTCAGTCCCACGCGAGCTTCACGAGGAACATCGCTCCTTCTTTTGGCAGCGTCAGGCCCCGCGCGGGAGAAGCCGCGGGCTGCGACTTGGCCGGTGTCCAAACGCCATCTTTGTAGGAGCCTTCCTCGATCTGCACGAATCGCGCTTCTTTGTGGCCCGACGTCGCAGGCGGGCGGAAAGAAATGGTGCTGTCGAAACCCATGATGAGGAACTCATCCGGCTGCACTTGGGCGAGCAGCACGCGACCCGTAGGGATGGGCGGAGGCCCTTCAGGCTCGACCCAACTGGGATGCTTGGCCAGGGCGGGCGGGAACATCACCAGAACGTCGTAGCGGTCGAAAGAGAGATTACGACCCGGGATGTTCTCCTCTTCGATCGCGGACTGCAGCTTCTTCGTCCCTTCGAGTTCCATGATGACCGGAGCCGCGTTCCCGAGCAGGCCGAAATTCGCCGCCATGTCCGCGAAGCGAGGGCCGAAGTTGCCGTCGGCGGTCATTCCGCTGCCCACGCCGAACTGCGCGAACCCGATCGCCGCGTAATCGCCGATGGCCATGAAGCAGTACCGCGCGAACTCGATTCCCCGCCCCGTCTCGACAATCAGCAGCGGGTTGTCGGGGCGGGTGTATCGCGAAAGGATGGTGCGATAGATGGAAGCGGAGCGGTGGTAGATGTCGGGTGCGATGAGATCGACGGCCGGAGCCGCAGCTTTCCACAGGTCAAGCGTGTGCGATTGAGCGCCGCCACTGGGGTAACTGTCGCCCGGGCGGTCGAAGTCATAGAAGCGGTCGTTGGTGCCCGCGCCGCCCATCCAGACGTTCACATACATCGGCAGCGGGTAGGCATCCTTTCCGGCCTGAGCGACTGAGTTGATGTACTTGGCCATGTAGTAGGTCGTGAAAGCCTCGTCCGCGAATTGGGGACCGAAGACTTGCGTCCAGGTTCCGGGCTTCTTCTTGAGAGCGGTCACGAACGCCGCCGGAACAGGCCCGTTGAACAGCTTGTTGGCTTCCGGAGAGTGATCGCGCGCCGGCCCCACGACCCCGGGCTCGTTCTCAACTTGCACGAGGATCACGGTCCGATCGGCCGCGTCGATCTCCCGGATGTGCTTGAGCAGGGCCGCGAAGGCCGTGCGGTCGGCCTGCAGGGTCGCTGCCCCGTGCGGTGAAATCGAATTCGACGCTTTTCCGTCCGCAAAAAGCGCGGTTGGGAAACGCGCGGGATCCGACCTGACCCAGTCGGGGAGATACGTGGTCTCGTCGCCCTTCCACGAGCCGAACCAAAGCACGATGGCCCTGAGGCCGTGCGCGCGAACGTCGCGGACGATCTGATCGAATGCGGCGAATTCAAAATCACCCTCTTTGGGTTCGATCAGCTTCCACGGAACTGGAAACTCGACTGTGTTCGCGTTGTACGCCTTGAAGCCGGGCAACACCGCGGCCATCTTATCCGGGACGAATACAGGGTTGTCGACCTGTCCTCCCAAGATTAGAAAAGGCTTTCCATCGACAACGAATGTGTACTTCGCGCCATTCTTGACCAGTTTCGGAATTGGTTTCTCTTGCGCAAACGCGGTGGAAGTGGCAGCGGCCAAGACAACGGACAGCGTGGCGATTCTGAGCAGCACGTGAACCTCCCCATCCTCTAAATGTAAGTGAGCGAGACTCTCGGCCTGGGCCTTCGGTCGGGCGCTCGGCCGCTCGACTCAGGATTCCCCCTTCGGGGTCCGTGACCGGGACTCACCATAAACCCATTGGCCTCTTGAGACAACCCTCCCGCGCGGACGTAACACGCACTGCAACTTCTGCCCTGTACATGAGACGTTGCGCGTGACTCTTGTTATGGGAGCGTGCATCGTAGGTCACATATTCTCGATTGAGGAAATTGCCGATTTATGGGACGGAAGTGCTAGGATTGCCGCGTGAATAGCAAACGCCCGATTGGTAGTCGGGCGTCGCGGGCGCTGGCCTGTACTCTAGAAATAGTATGGGAGTGTGCTCGAGGCAAGAATTTCCCTTGGATATAGAACCAGGAGAGCCTACCGACGTGGCTTCAACCAAGGAACACTTCGAGGAAATAGATCGGCGCTTAAGTAGCATAGAAAGGCGTCTGGGCATATCGATAGAAGCCCCCAAAGCCAGTTCCTTCTGGCCGAAAACGCTTACTGAGTGGGCGCAGGTAGTTGGTGTCGGGATCGTGATCGTTACAACCGCTGTGGGGCTCACGTTATATTTGGGTGGTCTCATGGTAGACAGGCATATTTTGTTGGCATTAGTTCCAGTCCGGAGCGACATTGGCCAAATCAAGACGGACGTGGCGGAGATTAAGGGGGAGCTTGGTGACGTCCGGCTTAAGGAATTATCGGCCAGTCCTGCCGACCCGCAAAACAATAAGGACGCACAAAATGTGTTGCGCACCGCACGACTCAACGACGTGCGTCTCGGAGATAGAACCATCGCAGACGCTGGAGAGCGTTTTGTAGAAGCCGCAGCTAGCAATCCTGAAGCATGGAATACAGCCTTGGAGTTTCTCAGCTATCGAGCATACCTGAATTCTGTGACAATCCCACTTGGTCCGCAGACACCCCTTTCTGCAAATGTGGTGACACACTATGTCACTAGCCAGGAAAATTTCCCGCAAGGGATAATCAGAATGAGTGTCATGGGCGCATCGAAAACTAACGATGCTGCGGACTTAGGAACTGTATCGACCCACGGTGTGAATCGCAATTTGGCCGCTGGACCGTCGCTTCTTATCGCGGAGACGCCAGCGCTGGTCCTCGACAACCTGTACGCCAAAAGAGTGCTGTTTGTAAACAGTCGCGTTATCTATCGAGGCGGACCAATTGATCTTGAAAACGTTTATTTCTTGAACTGTACTTTTGAAATCGAGAACCAACCAAAGGGGCAAGAACTCGCAAAGCAAATCTTGTCTGCGCAGGCGACGAGCTTCTTGTCTGGCTAATTTGTTCGCCCCTTCCCAAGTATCGGCCTCTTAGAACCGCGGGACTTCCGGTGGCCTTTATCGAAGTGCGCAAACTGTACCACTACCCACGGATCGCTGGCGCGGAGCGCAAACAGAAATCGTGATATAGTTTCGGTTCTCTCCGGATTCCGGATGCGGCCAGAATTCGCCTCGCTTCGAAACCACCCCAATGTCTCCGTTCTAATCGTCGGCGGCGGCATCAACGGAATCGGCTTGTTCGATGAATTGGCGCTGCAGGGGATCGACGGCCTGCTGGTCGAGAAGTCGGACTTCTGCGCCGGAACCAGTTCCGCCATGACGCGCGTCATTCACGGCGGCCTCCGCTATCTGGAAAATGCGGAATTTCGTTTGGTGCGCGAGTCGCTCCGGGAGCGAAACCGGTTGCTGAAAAACGCGCCTCACTACGTCAAGCCGCTGCCTACGACGATTCCGATCTTCACGTGGACGTCCGGGATCATTCCGGCGATCCGGAATCTGCTGGGATGGCCCGCCAAGCCGGGCGATCGAGGAGCGCTCCTCATCGAGACCGGCCTGGCGGCATACGACTTTCTCGCCGGACGCGAATCCCCGCTGCCGCGACACCGGTTCCGGTTCAGGCGGGCGGCGCTCGCGCTCCGGCCGGAGCTGAATCCCAAGATAATCTGTACCGCAACTTACTACGACGCGAAGATCACCTATCCCGAACGGTTGTGCCTCGAACTGGTGCAGGACGCTGAAGCCGCGTGTCCCGGCGCGCGCGCGCTGAATTACGTCCGGCTTCAAAGCGCCGCCGGCGGCGATGTCGTCCTGCGTGACGACGTCTCCGGCGAGACCTGCGAAGTGAGGCCGCGGATCGTCGTCAACGCCACCGGCCCCTGGATCGATTTCACCAATCGCGGCCTCGGGCGCGAGAGCCGCTTCATCGGCGGCACCAAAGGCTCCCACGTGGTGCTCGATCACCCGGAACTCGTCGCGGCGACCGGGGACGACATGATCTACTTCGTCAACCGCGACGGCCGCATCTGCATCTTCTACGCGGTCGAGGGCAAGATCATCGCCGGCGCCACGGATATCCCCGGGGATGATCCGGAGGCTATCTGCGACGAAGCTGAAGTCGATTACATTCTCGAGGCCATGCGGCTGGCCTTCCCGTCGATCCGAGTGGACCGGTCGCACGTCGTCTTTCGGTTTTGCGGCGTCCGCCCTCTGCCGCGCAGTGACGCCCTCACACCGGGCCAAATCAGCCGCGACCACAGCTACCCGGTCCTGGCCCCGGGCAACGGAATCGATTTCCCGATCTACTCGCTGGTCGGCGGAAAGTGGACCACATTCCGCGCGCTTGCCGAGCAGGTCTGCGACGAAATCCTGCGGGTGTTGGGACGCACGCGAGTCCGCAGTTCGGCGGATCTTCCCATCGGGGGCGGCAAGGGTTATCCCAGGCTGCCGGAGGGTACCGGGCTGCCGCAAGAGCGGCTCACGACGCTGCTGGAGCGCTATGGCACGGGGGCGGATGGAGTCGCGGCTTACTTACGGGCGGGCCCGGATGCGCCGCTCGCGTGTCACGCGGGTTACTCGCGCCGGGAGATCGAATACATGGCGCTCAACGAGCGAGTTGTCCACCTCGACGACCTGATCCTGAGGCGAACGCTCATGGGCTTGCTGGGGCAGATGAACCGCCCCTTGCTGGAAGAACTGGCCGCCATCGTGTCGCCGGTCCTGCAATGGTCGCAGGAGGACGCCGCTGCCGAGGTTGAGCGAACCATCCAACTTCTCGAGAAGGTTCACGGCGTGATGGTGGACGCGCGATCGAAATCGCCCTTCAGGTGCTCGTAGATGTTCCGAAACACCCGGTAGATCTGCGTATACCTTTCGTGATTCGCTTGGTTCGGTTCGAAGCGCCTGTCGAGCTGCACGATCTCGAGCAGCGATTTCCGGACGTTGGGGAAGACCCCGGCCCCCATTCCCGCCAGGATGGCGGCACCGAAAGGCGAGCCGACCGATGTGCGCGGCAGCAGCAGCGGCAGTCCCAAAACGTCCGCTTTGATCTGATTCCAGAGATCGCTGCGGCTGCAGCCGCCCACGCTTCTCATCTCGCGGACTTCGGCGCCTGCGCGCAATGCCACCTCCACGTTGTGGCGAAGGGCAAAGGCGGCGCCCTCCAGAATGGAGCGCACGAGTGCCGCTTTGTGCGTGGCCAGCGAGAGGCCGAAAAACACCCCGCGAGCATTGGTATGCCACAAAGGCGAGCGTTCCCCCATCATGTACGGGAGGAAGATGACGCCCTCGCTGCCGGGTCCTGCCTGCGCCGCCTCCTGTGTCAGCAGATCGAATGCGTCGATCCCCTCTCGAATCGCGGCCTGGACCTCGGGCTGTCCAAGCTGGTCCCGGAACCAACGCAGGCAACCACCCGAAGAGACCATGGCGCCGAGCAGTAGGTGGATTCCCGGCAGAGCGTGCGGCATAGCGATCAGCGCCGGCTCCGTCAGGCCACGGTCGTTGGGGATGATGACGACGGTGGAGGTCCCGGTCATCTCGACGGCGATGCCGGGCTCGGTCACGCCCGCTTCCAACGCCGCGGCGGGGCTGTCCACGGTCCCGGCCATCACCGGAGTACCGGCTCCGAGGCCGGTAGCCGCAGCGGCCTCGACGGTGACCTCGCCCTGAACGCTGTGCCCTTCCATGACCTCGGGAAACTGCGCCGTTTCCACTCCGCACGCGGAGCAAAGCGCCTCGCACCACGCTCCCGTGGCGTAGTTGCGCAGTTGCAGCAGTACGGCGTGCGCCGGGTCCATGGTGAGCCGCCCGGTAAGCCGGTAGTTGATGTACCCGTTCACCTGAGCGAACTGCCAGGTCCGCTTAAGAACCTCGGGTTCGTGATTGCGCAGCCAGAGCAACCGCGCGGCCACGTAGAAGGCGTCGGGGCGGTTGCCGGTTATGCGGTGGATTTCCTCCGCGCCCACCAGTTCGGTCAGGCGCACCGCCTCCGCTTCGGCGCGGCGGTCCATCCAAATCATCGCGGGGCGCAGGGGCCTGCCGGAGCGGTCCAGCGGCAGCAAGGTGGGCGCCTGGGAACTCACGGCCAGCCCCAAGACCCTTTCCGGCCCATGCGGGACTTTCGCCAGCGCCTCGCGAATCGCCTTACAGGTTGCCTGCCACCAGTCTTCGGGGTCCTGCTCCACCCACGCCGGCCGAATGTGGTGGAGCGGATATTCGGCTTGGCAGACGGCGCAGAGGTTTCCGCGAAGGTCCAGCAGGACGGCTTTCACGGAACTGGTTCCGGCATCGACGCCGAGGAGTAGTGGTTCCACGTTATCCTTCCGGCAGCCGCACTAGCGGACCGCGTGGACTGCGTAGAGCGGCGCGATGGAAACCAGCCCAAGGCCGGTCAGAAAGAGCACGAACATGAGCACGAGGAGTTGGGTCACCCGCGAGCCGCCTCCCGCGAATTCCCTCCACACCAGAACTCCCCACAGCGCGCCCACCATCGTCGAGCCTTGCCCGATGGCGTAGCTGATCGCGGGCCCCACCTGCAACGCCCGCGGGGCGCTGGCGGCCACGAAATTCGAGAGCGAACCGGCGATCCAGACCATGCCACCCACGATCCCGAGAAAGTGCACCCACGAATTCCCTCTCAAATAGTCTCCAAACTTCAGCCGCGGGCCCTCGATCGGGAATCTCATGAAATAGAGATTGAACACAAAAACGGAGGCCAGCACGCCCAGGGCAAAGACGAATCCGACCGCGTAGGGGCCGAGTCCCTTCGGGCCCGTCTTGCCGATCTCGACCAGGGGGTAAAACATTCCCATCAGGATGCCGCCGACGACGCTCAGCTTGATTCCCTTCCAGGTGGCCGCGCGTTTCGCGGCGGCGTCCGACTTGTCCCCCGCGGTGCTGCGGGTGACGGCGTGCGCCCGGTAGGCGATGGCGTCCACGACGATGGCCCCCACAATCAGGGCGACACCCGCGAACAGCAGCCACGGATTCCCTTGCGGGTTGACGAAGTAGTTCCAGATTACCCCCACCACCAGAGCCAGCCCCACGCCGATGGGGAACGCCACCCCCATGCCCGCCACGGCAATGGCCCCCACCACCAGGATGTTCGAGAGGTTGAAAATGACCCCGCCGGCGAACCCGCAGAGGATATTGACGGTGCCCGCATGCGCGAGATCGGCCGAGAAGCGGAGACCGTCCGACCCCCACGTGCCGAAGGTCAGCCCAGCCAGGGCGGCGCCCAGCGCCACTCCGATGGAATAGTCATAGTAGAGGAGCTCAAAGCGCCAGCCTTTGGCGATTTTGAGTACGTTGGCCCAGGAACCCCAGCAGATCATGGTCAGGATCGTGAGCAGCAACGCCATTCCGTACGAGTGCGGCAGAGTCATGAGATTCCCTTTCGCTGCTGTGACTTGGAGTTTTCGACATTCGGGCGCCGCGACCGGGACTCACCATAAACCCATTGGCCTCTTGAGACAACCCTCCGGCGCAGACGTGATTTGATCGACTGCGGGAGGCAGAGCTAGCGAGGGCGAAACGGAAAAAGTTCGGAAAGGATGGGGGCCGGCCACTCAAGCCGACATTTCGAGCGGGCGAACCTTACTCTTGACCGTCGCCTCTTTTTGATTGCGCACAACCCGCAACTCGAACTCCGATTGAAGATTAAGCCAAAAGTCGGGCGTGGTTCCGAAGGCATATCCAAGTCGAAGGGCCATTTCAGGGGAGATCCCTCGCTCTTCGTGGACGATATCGTAAATACTCGGAGCGGGAACATGCAGAGCCAGAGCCAGCTTGTTAGCATTCAGGTGAAGCGGCACCATGAACTCTTCCCGAAGGATTTCGCCCGGATGAATTGGTTTCAGTCTAGCCATGTGCTTCCTTCTCCTCAGTGATAGTCCACAATCTCTACGTTGCGAGCGTCTCCATCTCTCCACACAAAAACAAACGCGCCACGGGAATTCCCCGCCCTTCCAACTGCGAAGGGCGGGGCACGCGGCAAGACTGGCCGAACCGCTAGATTCTTCGGCCCGCCCCAAGCGGCGCGCCTCAGAATAACAACAATTGTGCGCAAGCGCGCGGGCGGGAGAATTGAGAAAAGTCAAAATCCGCACCCTTAGAAACGAAGGGTGCGGCACCCGCAGAATGACAACAATTGCGCGTATGCGCGATGGGCGGCTTTTCCGCGCGCACACATTTGATGAGCGGTTTAGTGGATGACAGGGGTCGAGTCGGGATTCTTGATAACGGGTTCATCGCGGAAGGGTAGCCTGAATTTGTGGGCGATGTCCGGCCAAAATTCGCGGAGCACATCGAAGCCCATGTCTTCGAGGACGTTGTAGCCCACCTGCTCTGCTGCCGGATCGAACCCGCGCTCGTTCCCTGGGTGATAGGTGTTGCTCAGCACGACGACGCTCGCCGTACCCAGCCATTCGGAAAAATTGAACATAGGATGGCCATTGTCGCGGTGAGCCACGAACGCATGGTCCAGCGCATGCAAAAGGCGCCTGCCGGGGCTGCCGTCGATGAGACGGTAATAGCGTGGGTCCTCGGAGAAGATCGAGGGATACGCAAAGTCCTTGAAGAACTTGAATGAGGCTTGATCGGCGAAGCTGGCGCCAAAGCGCTTGCCAAACCCGGCCCCGCCTTGCCCGAAGCTCGGGTCCCGGTTTGTCGCTTGGTCGATTCCGGCGTCGAAACCAACGCCGAGAAACGTTACCGGGTCGAATGTGTCCTGGACAAACAGGGAGAACTTGTCTTTTAGATCGAGAGAGCACAGCGCCAGGCCCGGCACGTAGTGGGGCGGGTGCACCGCCTTGAGATCCACCTTCCGGACGAACAATCCCACGGTCTTTTTCAGTGGCCCGTCGTAATCCTGCAGGCGCACCAGCGGCGGCGGCTGCACGCACGGGATTGCAACGCCGATCGTTGTCTTCTGCTGGAGAGGAACAGGCGCGGGAGGCGATTCCACTGGACCAGCGGGCGATTCCTGCCCGTGGGCGACGTCGCCACAGACGAGCACGGCCAGTAGGACGATTCCGGCCAATGCGAGAGCGGGAGTCTGGCTCCTCACGGTTTGAATCTTAACCTACCACCATGCTTATCTTCGTGGCGACTCAATTGTATCCGTTGCTGGCAGCCAAATCCTGGGGCGGAAAGTGATTCCCTGCCCTACGTTTGCAGGGCGAACACGCGCCAGGGAATTGGGACTAGACGATGGAGATGTCGGAATCGCGCTCAGGATGTGCTGCGTGGCCGGAGAAGCCGGTAAGTTCAAGGCCGTGGGCGTCCTCGGCTTCGAGCGCGTGCGAGAAATAGTCGGGCAGATTTTTTCCCCACGCCACGCTGCATTGCCCCAAGCGAATTTGATCCGCGTGGCGAATACTGAAGCCGGGCGTCGAGTGCTTCTCGATCTCGGGCTCGGTGGAGGTCGGCCGGTTGTCGAAGACGCCGCCGGGGTAGGAGGTCCAGCGATCGAGCGTGACCGCGACGTTTTGAAGCGTGACGTCCGCAATGCGGCTCGCGGCGCTGCCATCAACGCGCACGCTGTTTTCGGCGCGCCCGGTGACGTTGCGGATGCGCACGCCGTGTAGCGTGCCGATGGGCGCCAGCGGCGTGCGGGACACGGCGGTCAGCGAGATGCCTTCGCCGCGGCCCCACCACGGGTCGGAGAAGTATTGCGACACGAACTGGATGTCGCTGAACTCGATGTCGCTGACGCTAGCGGAGTCGCGCAACTGAATGTCGAGACCGCGGCAGGCCTGCACGATCTGGCAGCGCTCGACGCGAATGCCCGAAATGTCGGAGAACGTTTCCGTGCCGATTTTCACGCCGGCATCCTGCGTGGTCAGTTTGCAATCAGCGACGCGGATGTTCGACGACGCTCCATAGGAGACGTATTGCATGCTCGTTTTGATGGCGATGGCATCGTCTCCGCCGACGATGTCGCAGTTGCGAATCTCGACGTTGCGGCAGTGGTCGGGATCGATGCCGTCGCAATTGGGGATGGCCATTTCGTTGCGGACGAGGAAGTGGTCTACGAGGACGCCATCGCAACCGATCAGGTGCAATCCCCAGGCGGGCGCGGATGCGAGCGTGATGTCGCGCACCTCGAGATCTTTGCAACCGACGAGCTCGAAAATCCTCGGCCGCCATCCGGCCGGCAACCACCACTCATTGGTCTTATCGTAGCCGCTCATGAATTCCAGGCCGCGCCCATTGATCCTGCCGGTTCCGGAGATGCGCAGACCTTTCGCGTCCTGCGCTGTCAGCACGGCGCTGGCGGAGTAATCCGCCTTTCGCGTGCTGATGCGCAGCTCGGCGTCGTCGGCCAAATGGAAATCGATGCCGCTGCGCAAAGTGAGCGTGCCGATGAGATATTTTCTTCCGCCGCGCAGGAGGACTTGCGTGGTGGCTGTTGGCGTGGCCGCTGCGGCTGCGGCGTCAATCGCGCGCTGGATGGCCGCGGTATCGAGCTTCGTGCCATCGCCGACGGCGTCGTAGTCGCGCACATCGAAAACGCGCGTCGCCCCGCCGCCGGCCTGCGCGGCGAGCGGGCTCGCGAAGGCCGTCAATCTCATCGGGCTCGTGGTGCCCAGCACCGCCGCGCCCGCGGCGAGCTTGGCGCCCAGGAGCAATGCCTCGCGCCGGCTTGGCGTTCTGGAGAGAGGTTTAGCCATGACGCGCAGTGTACTACGGACGATGCATGGAACGGACACTATCGGGTGCGTTGCGGCCGGCTTCTGTGACGCGATGAGGATCACGTGTCGGAGACTGTAGGGTGTGTGGCGCGTCCTTGACGTAGGTGCGGATGACGATGGGAATTCCCCGCCCTTCCAAGTGCAAAAGACGGGACAACAGGCCCAGTTCACCGCTTGAAAAGGGTGATTATGGCGTCGGGTTTCAGCGTGAACCTCGGTGGAATGACGCTAAAAAACAAGAAGGCAGCCAACCTGATGGCGGGAAGAACGAGGAAAGGGGCCGCGAAAAGCAGCACCAAGCCCCGTGCGCCAAAGAGCACGAGGGGGATGACCAGCACGAGCATGACGCCGATTGTACGAACAAGAAAGTCCTGCCACCAAACCACGGCTATCGACGAACCTCACTGCGGACATTCGTCAGGTGCAGACCTGTCGTAATCAACTCCGGACCTAAGGTCAAAGGAGCAATTCGGGCAACGTGGACTGGCCCGGGCTCCCGTTTGCTCCTTCCAATTGAGTGCGGGCATCGAGGAGAGGATACCACTGTTGCAATACACCGGGACGCACTGAAACGAGGGGCATACGGCCAGTCGGGGGAATGAAACTGGGCGAGGGGCGCGCGGGAAATCGGCGAGACCCTGCTAGGGCAACAACATCAATACTGCTTGATATAGTCTTCGGGTACAATCGGGCCGATGGTACAAAGCTTATTTCCGCCTGAAGCCGCACGCATCGAATCGCCATTGCGGATTCCCGAGCCGCCCGCCTATTCTCCCTACGCCGATGCATGGAAAGAGTTCGACCGGCTCGACAAGTTCATGCACGGACGCGGGATTTACAGGCACCTGCGGGCTGCCTTCGAGTGGCTCCTCTTTGGGGGCGCTGGCTTCCTGGGGATCACGATCAGCAAGCACCACGGAGGCGGCATCTTCGCAGTCTGGGGCATGCTCATTGTCTTCGATTTGGCCGTGGGTGCCATCCTGAAGAATCGTTTCAAGCATTGGCCCTGCCCTCGTTGCCATGCTGAATGGCCGGGTACTGCCAAGCAAAAAGATCCGGCCTGTAAGATGTGCGGTTTGCGCCTGCATCAACTCACGCCTTGAAAGGAATCTCGCGACTGCGCCACGCAGACGTACCGAAACGAGGGGCACGCGGGCGAGCGGAAGCGAGAGAAGTCAAAACCCGCACCCTTGCGCTACGCGCGAGGATGCGGCACCCGGCACCCTTAAAAACGAAGGATGCGGCACCCGCGGAGGCGCGAGCTACGGTTGCGGAGGATTGAGGAGCGCGTGGAGACGCTCCACCAGGTCCATGCCGGCATGGCTCGCGTCCGCGGTGGAAAAATCGGATGAGAGCATCAGGAACGGCACGTTGCGAGCGGACTCGCGAAGGTTTTGGATGGCGAATTCGTTGGTGCGCATCCCAGGGCCGCACACCACCACGCAAGTCTTCGTCGCGTTCACAAGCGTCTTGGCATCGAGGACGCTGTTCGTGGTGCGGGCTTCGTAGCCTGAGCGCTTCAGCAGCGCACTCAAATAGGCCAGGAGATCGAGAGAGGTGTCGATGCAGAGGACCGTAGCACCGAGCCGCGCAGGAGTCGCAGCGTCGGATTGCGGGCCTTCGAGGAATGCGTCAACGGCTTCTTTTTCGGACGCGTAGGTGCGGAACACCTTCAGCAGGCCGGTGGCCTGAAGGACCTGGAGAACAAAAGGAGATATCTGGCACAGCTTCAGATCGCCGTTGTAGGAGCGCAGCACACCCGCGATACGAACCAGGGCTCCCAAGCCGCCGCTGTCGACGTATTTGACCTCCGCCAATTGCAGGACGATCTTCTTGGTTGCTCGGGCGTGCCGCTCAATATCTTGTTGCAGAGAGAGGGTTTCATCTCCCGTGACGATGCGCCCCTGGCACCGGATGACTACGACCTTTCCCATTGTTTCGGATTGCAGGACGAGATTCACGGCTCAGGAAGGTATCACATTCCCGACGGCTGTGCGCGTGGGCGCCTGCGCTCCTCGGCTTCCCTGCTTCCTAGATTCGCTCCCCGACGCTGCGGTCGGGGCACGTTTGTGCCTGCCGCGCGGAACCACGAGATTCTTCGGCCCTCCCCAAGCGGCGGGCCTCAGAATGACAACAATTGGGGCCGGGCGGCGGTGGCCGATCGCAGGCGTGCTTCCGCGCCGAAGCTGCCGAGATCAGCGTCGGGCCGCTCTAGTGTGCTGTGCCCGGGGCCGGGGCGGGCGCGGGCGTTTGGCCTCCGCCGGAAGTGGCTGAGCCGGCATCTTTGGGTTTCGGCAGCGTAATTTTTCCGGTGACCGTGATGGAGTTGTCGTCAGGCTTGGTCTGCGACGCGGCGGCGGTGTCCGCGCCGACGTCCTCGATCAATGTTCCTATGGGCGGATTGGGCGCGAAACCATCTTGGTCTGGACACCCTATCACGTACGGAATCGCTTGCGAGTTCGTGATCTTGATTGCGCGCCACTCCGCGGTCATCTGCACCGTGCTTTGAGTTCGTGGTGCGACAGTACCCTCGGGGCTCACCATGAGGACTCCTCCACTGGCGGCTGTTGTTATCAAGCTGGAAATCGGCAATGCGGACAGAATTGTCGATAGCGTCTGATCGGTGATTTGAGCCGATGCTTCGGTCAGCGTGCCGTCGCTGGCAAGCTTGTAATCCGCGTTGACGCTTCCCACGAGGGGAGACTTCGCGTTCAAGTAATACGTCGTCGAGTAATCCACGAAAGCATTCGCGGTCGTCGAGTTAGAGACCAAATATTGCGGCCAAGATTTTTTCTGCACCGCATCGTAGGGATTTGCAGCGAGGTCATTCCGAATGGCGTCCCAGTCTTTACGGACTTGCGTATAGTCCACGGGGGGATTCGAATTCTTGCTCAGCAGCACCAAGAGGTCCCGAACGGCCGTCTCCTTGACGTAGGCGTCTTCGGAAATCGTGAGCGTGTCGGAGCTCAGCACACTCTTTCCGTCGAGAGTTTGGAGCGTGAGCCGGTAATACGGGACGATGTACACCATTTTGTGCACGCATTGTCCTTGCTTCACATAGAAAGGAATCCCGTCGACGGAACCTTTGTTGTTCGTGGTTACGTGCATCACGGAACTACAGCCGGCAAGAAATATGAGGGGCGAACAGCACCACATCAGCCGCCAAGAAGCTCGCATGAAATGATCCTCCGTTTTGCACTACCCGGCCGGGTGGCGCGGCCCGCGGGAATGGAATACCTCGCGGAGAACATAGTAACTGCGGCGGTACTCGTCAAGGGCTTACTGCCTCCGGGGGCCGAGCCGACGCAGCTTAGGGAGGGGCCTGGCGCGAAAATGGCCCGTTTTGCGGGGATCCGAATCGTGGGACGCCCGGCTGCTCAAGAGCACAAATAGGACGTACGTACCATTGGGGTTACGCGTGTTCCATAGGCAAACTTGGGATGGCTGCGATGATCGGTTTGGTGGCTCAAAATGCCGGAGAACGCTTCCACGTATCTGGCGCAGTTTCGGAGGTTCCGAGTCCTCCTTGACGCCTTGCCGCAGCCTGCGATTTTGAAAGACAGGCAAGGACGCATCGCGCTTGCCAACGAGGCCGCTTCCCGGCTGTGGCATATGCAACCAGATGAACTTGTGGGCCTCACCGCGGGAGATCTGGTGGACCCTGCCTCGGCCTGCTGGACAGAAGCGGCGGACACACTCGCGCTCCACTCGAGCGCGCCGAAATTATTGCGCCGCAGAATGAAGCTGCGCGGCGAGGAACAATCCTTTCTTGTCAGCATCGCTCCGGTGTATCTCACCCGCGAAGAACGGCCCGACGGAATCATCGTGGTCGTGCATCCGAACGGCAAGGACGCGCCCGAGCGCGCGGAATCCGCCGACGCAATCGTGCAACGGCAGTTCGCGGAGCTGGCCCTGATCAAATGCGAACTGCGCGATGAGGACAAAGAACTGCTGGAGAAGCAGGGACTCCTGGACGTTCTCCGCCTTCCCGAAGGGTTGGCGTCAAATGCGGGGCCATTCAGCAGTCCTTTGCCTGATTTTTCCGAAGGCTGCTGGTTTCCACTCAAGCGCTTAATGAAAGTGTGATTCGGCCGGCTGGCGCACGCGTCATTTGATGTTGAGCAATACCACCCCGCCGACGATAAACACGATGCCCGCCAGATTCAGAAGTGATACGTGTTCCCGCCATAAGTAATAACCGACGACAAAGGCCAGAACGTTCGTGAGGGCGGTGGTGATGAACCAAATGCCGATAAAGTTCGGCGCTTTGGAATAGCTCCAGAGGAACAAGAATTGATATACCAAAATGAATGGGGCCGCATAGAGGAAGTGGCCGAGGAAATTCTCTCGCAAGAAATAAATCGTCGCGATCTGCAAAAAAGCGGCAACGGTTATCGCGAGAATGTAAAGGGCCATCATGTCGTCGAGTAAGTGTAGTGCGATTCGAGATTCATGTCACTGGCGCGAAGGTGAACGGGACAATTGTGCCAACCCTCCGGGGCTCACGTTGCTCATCCCATCCCACCCAGGGCTCCCGCCCTGGGCTAAATTGTGTCGCCCCGCACAGCGGGGCTGCCTCATCGTACAGGTCTTGGGCCGGGTTGTTCCGCGCCGCAGAGCGGGGCTGGGCCAACGTGCGCGCCTGGAAGACCGACTTAAAGAGCGATCTGCATGGCCCGGCTAGAAATCTGTCTTGGGCTAGATTGTGCCGCCCTGTAGTGCAGGGCGATGTAAACTCTTCGTGATGTGCAAGCCAATTCGCCGCGATTTCTTCGAGGGGGCAGGCCAGGAGAGCCCACTCGCCTCCTACTCTTTGCCGGAACGCCGCTCCAGGACCGTGACACATGTCCATTCCCGATAACCTTCCCAGCCTTACGCTGAACGACTTCGAGGAGCGCTTCGGAGATCGTCACCTCCTTCATGGCATCGTGGAGAAGTGGGCGCGGGAGAAGCCTTCCGCCATCGCCCTCGTTGACGCGGACCGCAAACAGGTAGTCTCCTGGGCCGCCTTCGATCGCATGGCGACCGGCCTCGCCCTTCGCTTGCTGGAATGCGGTTTCCGCAAGGGCGAGTGCTTCGCCACGCTTCTACCGCTCCTCAGCGAGCATGTTTTCCTCGAATACGCCTGTTTCAAAATCGGCGTCATCTTCGTGCCGCTAGATCTGCGCCTGCTCGCCGCGGAAGTGTTGCGCAGCCTCGCTCTTGTGAACGCGAAAGGCTTTGCCTTCACCAAAGTTCCGGGTGGCATCGACCCAGTCGCTCTCGCGAACGAGATCCGTTCGCGCACGGCGCTCAGAATGCTCTTGCAGTTTTCTCCCGCCGAAGAGTGCGTGGAGGGCGCCACGCCGGCCGCTCCCCTGCTCCGGGATGCCATGCGGCTGCGTGATCCGGTTTCACCCGACGCTCAAGGGAAGGACTTCGCCGCAAGCTACAACGCAGCCAGGCAATCCGTCAGCGAGAATGACGGAGCAATGGTCATCTTCACGACGGGTTCCACGGGCTCGCCCAAGCCCGCCTTGCTTTCCCACCGCAATATTTCCTGCCAGGCCATGTGCATCAGCCAAGCGCTCCTCCGCTGCGAAAACGGCCTCGTCACACTGGTCAACCTGCCGCCCAGCCATGTCGGCTGTCAGACGGAGTTGCTGGCAGGCACGCTCTTCGAAGGCGGAACGGCGGTGCTTCTGCCCGTCTTCGATCCGTTGCGCTCTTTGGAGGCGGTCGAAGAATACAAGGTCACCGTCATGGGCCAAATCCCGGCGATGTTCCAGTTCGAGTGGAGGCTCAAGGACTACGATTCCTTCGATCTATCCAGCCTCGAATTCGTCGCGTACGGAGGACAGCAGGTTTCAGCGCCGTTCATCGAAAAGATGGCCGCCATGGCGCCATCGGTCGGAACCGGTCTGGGTCTCACCGAAACCGCAGGTTTCTGCACCTACATTCGCCGCGAGCGAGCGCGCGCCGGGGAGTGCGCCTCCAGCCTCGGCTGGGCCATGCCCGTTTATCCCGCGACCATCCGGCATCCCATGCGCGCCGACGGCTCTGCCGGAGACGAACTGCCCGACGGCGAGACCGGCTGCGTGTGCTTCTCCGGCCCTCAGACTTTCCTTGGCTACATCAACGATCCGGACTCCACGGCTGCCACTGTTTCCAAGGATGGCTATCTCTACACCGGAGATATCGGCTTCCGCGATGCCGGCGGCCTGCATCTCGTCGGCCGTGCCAAGTGGGTCATCAAGCCCGGTGGATACCAAGTGTTCCCGGGAGACGTCGAAAACCACTTCTGCGCGCTCGATCAAGTCGCCTCGTGCGCGGCGGTCGGCGTGGAGCACGCCGTCATCTCCGAAGCCATCGTCGCCTTCGTGGAAAAGAAGCCCGGCGCCGAACTCACTACGCAAATGCTCGAGAAGCACGCACGCGGTCTGGCTTCCTACATGCGGCCGCGCCATTACGTCTTGCTGGAGGCCGGCAAGATGCCTTTGAACCGCGCGTCCAAGGCCAACTATTTGGTTCTACAGGACCTTGCCAGACGCGAAGTCGAAGCGCTCAGGTCTAGTGGGCTCTGGGACCGCACCGACGAATGAGGACGTGAGCGTTCACGCAGCTTGCGTATTCTTGGCGAGGTTTAGTTCCGAGTGGCCGACTATATGGCCGGAATTCATTCCAGACACCCATCGTTCGCAGGCAGAGTATACTTTTTGAACCTAGAGACCCGCGAAGGAGAACCAATGCAGAAGCGCAAACTTGGAAATAGCAACCTGGAAGTCTCAGCTCTCGGGCTCGGCTGCATGGGAATGAGCTTTTCCTACGGGCCGCCCAAAGACAAGCAGGAGATGACATCTCTTCTCCGTGCCGCCGTGGAACGCGGCATCACTTTCTTCGACACCGCCGAGGCGTACGGCCCATTCTTGAACGAAGAACTTGTGGGCGAAGCCCTCTCTCCGTTCCGCGGGCAACTCGTGATCGCCACCAAGTTTGGATTCGATGTCAGTCCTAATTTTGATCCTCGCGGAATGAAGGGTGCGCCGGGCGTGAATAGCCGACCGGAGCACATCAAGGAGGCCGTCGAAGGCTCGCTCAGGCGGCTCAAGGTAGAGACAATAGACCTGCTCTATCAGCACCGGGTTGATCCGAATGTGCCGATCGAAGATGTCGCCGGGGCGGTGAAAGAACTGATTCAAGCGGGCAAGGTCAAGCACTTCGGTCTTTCCGAGGCAGGCGCGAAGACGATCCGTCGCGCACACGCAGTCCAGCCGATCACGGCTCTCCAGAGCGAATACTCACTCTGGACACGAACCCCCGAGAAGGAAGTCATACCGACCCTGGAGGAACTCGGGATTGGTTTAGTGCCGTATAGTCCTCTCGGGAAGGGCTTCCTGACGGGTGCGATAAAAGAAAACACAACGTTCGCCAGCTCCGACTTTCGCAGCACTCTCCCTCGCTTTACGCCGGAGGCTCTCAAAGCGAATCAAGCCCTGATTGACCTGCTCGGCAGCATTGGGAAGCGGAAGAACGCGACTCCTGCTCAGATTGCGCTCGCTTGGCTGCTCGCTCAAAAGCCGTGGATTGTTCCGATCCCAGGTACGACGAAGCTAAACCGCCTCGAAGAGAACATCGGAGCAGCGGCAGTCGAACTGTCGCCCGACGACCTCCGCGACATCGATAGCGCTGCCTCGAAGATCAAGGTAGAAGGGGCTCGATACCCGGAACGCCTGGAAAAGATGACCGGTCTCTGAGCGGGAAGAAGTTCACGGAGCGCAAGGCCTGAATGACGAGCAACTCGGAGGTGGTTCCACTTGCCTGGTAAGTCGTGCAAGCTCAACCGGTCGATGCAACACGGTCCAATCGGTTGATCCAACAATACTTCGCCTCGTGAATCGATCTGTACGGTGGTGCTCAATCAGAACCTAAACAGGGCAGTGTTCTGTTTGAATTAACGCTCGCGAACGAAACCAGCCTTGTAGACTCCTACAAGAAGACTTCGGGCTAGTGTTGCGCCGACCCATTGAGACCGCCGCGCTAATCGGACAAGTGGACCCTCTTTCGCTGTGGCTGTTGCAGGCGGGCGTGATTTCGTTGAAACTTGGCGCATGCGGTCGTCGAATTCGCTGCGCGGGATTCTGTCTTGCTTCTATTGGGCTGTCGCGTTTCTCGTCGTTTTTCTTTTCTTCCGGCACGCCTCCTTCTGCACGGAGCTACGCGGGCGGAACTACACGATCATGATTGCTCGGATGGCTTTCGCGCTTGCAGCTTGGAATCTGGTTGCAAGCTTTGGTGCGGCAATGGCACTTGCTGCTCCCAGAAAGGTCGTCCGTCTTCGGAGGTTCATTCCGTTGGTTTCCTCGTTGGCCGTCTTATATGGACTCGCCGGCCTATCCTTGCTGATCCACAACGGCCACGGGAACTTTCCGTTTGGTCAAACGTGGGCCTACGTCAGGTGCTTCTTTACTGATCTTGGAAACGTATTGGATTTTATCTCTGACGTGGCGGCCCCGCTGACGTTGGCTACATTTCTGCAAGAATATGCCATTTTGCTGTTCTCATCGAAAACGAAAGCGGAGCACGACCGGCAGCACTTGGATGGTTAGTCGGATAATCGGACAAGCCCCCCGAGGCTGCGAATCGTCCTTATTCGCGCGGATCGCTCCGCAGGTTACCGCTTTGGCGAGCGCCGCCCTCCGGGGCTCGTATGAACTTGCTATCCCGCCTAGGGCTTCCCCCTGGGCTGAATTGTTTCGCCCCGCAGAGCGGGGCTAGGTCGACGCGCCGGCCTCATTTCGGGGGTGTTTCGGGTGACGGCAATTCGCGTGCCTGGGCGATGAGTTTCTTCAGCTTGCCCTCGATTGAGGCGTCGCCGATGTGTTCCGCTTGAAGGACGCCGTCCCGGTCGATGGTGAAGGTGTTGGGAATGGCTGTCACGTCGAACATCTTCGCCACCGGGCCGCCAAAGCCGCCGTCGCGATATTGCGGCCAGGTCATTTCGTTTTTCGCAATGAACTCTTTCCACTTCCGCTCATCGTCATCCAGGCTCACGCTCAGGATCACCAGCGGCTGCCCCTGGAATTTCTTGGCGATGTCCCGAATATGCGGCAGCGCCTCGCGGCAGGGTTCGCACCACGTGGCCCAAAAATCGATCAAGACCACCTTGCCTTGCAACTCGTCCATGGAAACCCGCTGTCCATCGAGAGTGGTTACGGCGAAGGCCGGCGCCATCCTGGCGCGCCCGAGTTCGGGACGGCTGATAAATCGCACGGCGCGCTGGCGGTCGGGATCGTCGGCGGGCCTCATCTTCACAAACTGCTCGAACTTGGCTTTCGCCGCATCGTCCTGTTGCAGGTTCGCCAGCGCCATTCCATCCAGGAAAATCGCGTCCGGGAAATTCGCATAAGCAGCGAGGGCTTTGGTGACCTCGTCGTGGGCGCGGGCGAAAAATTCGTCCTTGTGCTTTTGCAACCCTTCCTGCACGAGCACGACCCCGAATTGAAAGTGCGCCAGGGCCGTCTCTTTATCGCCCTGCGCCTCCGCCACCATCTCCTCCCCGGCGAGTTCGGCGGTCTTCCAGTCGCTGAGCTCCATTCCGTACTTGATCATCTGCTTCTGGCAGGCCAGGCAGCGTCCGCCGTCCTGCTTGTCGGCTTTCTTGAACGAATCGAGAGCCCAGTTTTCCTTTTGGTCATGCAAGAACTGCAGGGCCTCCTTATATGTTTTCTGCGCCTTTTCGTTCGCCGGGCCGTCCTTCGCTTCCTGCGCGAACACGGGCGTCAGAACACACGCCGCCACGAGGCTGATGCGGACGAGTCGCATAGGAGACCTCCTGCTCGTGAAGAAACGTGGCGCGAGGCTACTCTTCGACCGAAGCTTAGCTTACATCTCGCCTGCCAACAATAAGCGCGGGCGCGTTCAGCGCAGCATCACGCGTTCGGCAATCAGCGTCGGCACATTGGGCGTGTTGAAGAGCAGGCCGCCTACCGAAACCGTGTCGCCATCGGCCAGTCCACTCAAGCCGGAAACGTTTACGAAGTTCGTCCCCGCGACCGGCTCGACGATGATTTCGGTAATCGGCGGCGTCGGTGTCGCATAAAGCGGCGGCACCTTGGCAATCGTGAAGGTTGACGAACCCACCGATTCGACGGTCGCGGTCACCTCGGACGATTCCAGGCGCACATTGCTCGCCGCAAGCGCGAGTTGGAGTGTCGGCCCAGCGCCCGTGGCCTGGATGGCCGACGCGGCGGGCCCGATCGCCAGGGTTTGGCCGACCATTATGTCGTTCACGCTCGCGAAGCTCAGGCCCGAGCTGGTGGGGAGCGTGATGCCGTCGGTATCGATGTTGAACGTCGTCGTCGTGGAAAGCTGCACGATCACCGCAAGCCCGAACACCGCTTGTGCGGTGGCCAGTTGCCCTTGGGAGTTATCCTGAAAGTCCATCAGCGCGAGCTCGACCTGGTCCTGCGCGGTATTGACCCCGATCACCAAGCCTTCCAGCACCGGCAGGCCCGGCGGCTCAATCAACTCGACAATCGAAGCGACGAGCGTGCCGTCCGGCATGCCATTCAGACCCACGCGCACGACTTGCCCCACGGCCAGGCACGCGAAGGTGTCCGCGGCGCACACGCTGCCAAACTCATACTGCGTGTTCGAATTGGTAGTGACGATCAGAGAGAGTGCGGGAGAGGGAGAACCGCCCACAGAGCCGATTTGCAGCGTGAAACTGCCGGCGGTGGCGTTGATGGAGTTGATGCGGCCCATCATGTGAAACTGCTCGAGCGCCCCATTCGCCATCGGCGGGAGCGCCTTCAGGCTGATCGTGGGCGAAACCGAAAGATCGTTTTGCACCGAGGTGTTCACATCGAAATGCAACACCAAAGCGACCGGCGAAGCGCTGGAGAGCGTGATCGGAAACGGCGCCGCCTCGTCCGTCGCCGACGTTTGATTCAGCGTTGGCGTGACCGTGCATACCGCACCCGCTGCGCAGCTCTGGCTACCGACGGTCAGCGGCGCACCGGTCCGATTCAAGATGGTCATCTGCGGATTCGCGAATCCGGCGGTCAGGCTCGTGTAGGTCCCGGCGGGAACGCTCAGGTTGGAAAGCAGGGCGGACTCGCTCTGAAGTTGTGTGAGCTCGACCGTGGCCGCGGAGGTCAGCATCGAGACGGGTTGCTGGCTGGAATTGGTTGCGCTCGGCTGAAGCGACGCGCTCGTCACCTGAATCTGAAAGCGGAGAATGACCACGTTTGCGGGCGGGGCGTCGCTTATGTTGAAACTAATCGGCACGGTTTGAACCGAGCCGCCGCCTCCGCCATTGCCAAGGCTGCCGCTAATCGTGGTGCTGCCGCAGCCCGCGAGCGCGATTCCCAAGACACCAATGAGGAAGGGAGAAAACAGGATAAGTCGTTTCATGGATTCCTCCACAGCCGGACCACCGCGCGTGTCCTGCGTCCACGGAGGGGCCAGAAGCCTGCTCGTCGATCCGAGATCGAACGGAAGGGTTTTGTCGGAGACTGAAATTCGAAACTAAACTCTTTCTCTCGGCTTCTTCGCCCTCCTTGTCCGGTTCCGCTTGCTTTCTAAAGAATACTCCGCCCCTACGATGGCGCGCAACTCAACAAAGCGTTGGCAATGGCTCATCAGTATCCAGGTTTGAGCTTATCGGCCACTTAGCGCGATCATGACTCGTTTCTGCCGCTTTGCGCATACTTCTGGATGAGGAGGACAACGACATCCCAGAATAGGATTGCGACGACAAGGAAGAACAAGACAGAAGAAATCTGCGCCTGATTCCGCCCGACGAGATAGCTCCGGCTTTGAACAATGTTCTCGTAGGTCGTCCGATCGCAACTCCAATAAGAGACAGAAACAAACCCCAGCAGAGCCGGCAACACCAATCCGCAAGGAAACAGCCTCTTCAGTATCGAGGGGAGGTGCCTGCCCGAACCGGCGGCTGCAACACTGCCGAACGGACGCCGAAGAAAGAAATACACCAGGGCGCCCAGCCCGGCAGACAGCGTGGCACACGCAAAGTAAGAGACGATTAGGTATCGCTCATTTGTCATCTTTGATCTTCAATGTGGCGACCAGAATGGTGACAACAACCAAGTAGGCGGCAACAAACAAAACCGTCAGCTCCAGCGTTGACGACACACCCTCCGCTCCCTTCCACACGTATTCCATGAAATGAGAGCCTTGGTTCATTTCAAAAGAGGTTCCGATCGCGGCTGAGAGAGCTGAAAGATAAAGAACGAGAAGGAAGGAACGCAGATAGAAAGTGACCCCGGCCTGTAGCTTGAGGGTGTGTTGCAGCAAATCCCTAAGGCAGGAGCGCAACAATAGGAACAGAATGGTCGGTACGGCCAGCGCGATCACTAGCAAAGTCAGAAATGCGCCTAGCTCTGGTCTCATGTTTTCTTCTCCTTCCTGCTCCGGGTCCGCCCGCTTCTGCTCTTCATTCGCCCGCGGGTATGCCACCCATAAAACTGCATATTAAACCATCATGGAGCGACTCGGTGGACAATAAGTCGGGTAATCGGGAACTGACCCAGCATCGAGATGTTGCGTGCCTCAAAACTGGCGGCGGCGCGAGGGCTACTGGCCCTGAATCATCAAATCTGAGCCATTTGTGTCGGAGGAAGTAGAGGAGGAGGGCTGCGGCGGAGGCCGCCACGAATCCGCGCGCGACTTCGCTTCGGCCACTTGCTGCGGAGTCATCTTTTTCTCAAGTTCTGCGAGCGCATCCTTGCTATTGGGATCGTTATTCTTCTGCGCAAGCGAGAGCCACATGTACGCCGTCACGTTATCCTGCTTTACGCCCTGCCCCGCGGCATAGAGCCTTCCGAGCAGATCCTGCGCGTCCGCGACATTTTGATTCGCCGCCATCAGGAGATATTGCGCGGCGCGCACCGGATCGGGAGACTGGTTTTCATCGGGCGCCAAATTCAGGAAGAGCAGGCCGAGGTTAAACTGCGCATCGCCGTTCCCGTTTGCAGCCGCGGCGAGGAACCATTTTTCCGCGGCGGGATAATCGCGCGCAACGCCTTGGCCCATCACGTAACGCACGCCGAGCCCATAGGCAGCTTTGGCGTCGCCCTGCTCGGCGGCTTTCTGATACCACCGAACCGCCTCCGCGTAGTCCACGGGAACTCCTACGCCATTCGCGTAGATCCATCCCAACTCGGTTTGCGCATCCACATCGCCCTGCGCCGCGGCCTCGCGAAACAACGCCAATGATTTCGCCAAGTCGCGCGACACTCCGAGTGTTCCCTCCCTATAGAGCTGGGCGAGCGCTAATTCCGCGGCCACATACTTGAGGTCAACGGCCTTTTGGAACCAGCGCAGGCCCTCCTGCGCGTCCTGTTTCACTCCCTGGCCCTGAAGATACATCAGGCCGACGTCCATGTCGGATTTCGCGTCGCCGAGGTCCGCCGCTTTGCGGTACCACTCCATTGCCTTCGCGTAGTCCTGTGGAATTCCCACGGCGTTGGCGTACATCGTGCCTAGGAGATTCATCGCATACGGAGAATTCCGCGCCGCTGCCTTGCGAAACCACTCCATCGCCTGCGCGGGATCCTTCTGTACGCCGCGGCCCGCGACATACGCCAGGCCGAGGCCTTCTTCACCCGGAGCAAAATTCTGGTCCGCAGCCCGGCGACACCAGCTGAGCGCCGCCGCGAAGTCCTCCGCGACGCCCGCGCCTCGCGTGTAAGCAACGCAAAGCTCGGTTTGCGCGGCGGGATCACCTGACTCCGCCATGGTTCGAAGCGCCGCAAAATCCGCAGGATTCAGCGCCTCCACAGCTTCCGCCAGAGACTCGATCGTGGGCGCGCCGCCGTTTCCCGGCTGGCTCGCGGGCGCGGCGGGTTGCGGCGTGGCGGGAGCGGGCGCGGCCGGAGCGTTTACCGCTGGCGGAGCCGACGGCGAAGTCTGCGCCGAATGCTGTTTTTCCTCGTCTTTGATGTTTTCGCAAAATTGCGCGACGAGAGCCTGGTCATGCGTCGCCAATTTCACGGCGGCGTTGCATTCTTTCAGGGCATCGTCGTATTGCTGGCCCCGATCGAGGTCTTGCGCCAGCGCGAAATGGTTGCTGGCATCCGCGGGCGCGAGCCGCACCGCTTCCCGCCACTCTGCGATGGCCTGGTCCCACTCTTGGTCTTTCTCCAGCACGAGCGCCAAGTTTGCATGCATCGCGGGGTCACGGGGGGCGAGTTCACTTGCTTGTTTACATTCGGAAACGGCCGAAGCGTAGTTCGTGCTCTTGTCGAAAACCTCGCAGAGAAGACTGTGCAAGTGCGCGTCTCTTGGAGCGAGCGAAATTGCTTTCTGCAATTGCGCGATGGCGCCCGGCAAATCACTCGCCGCCTCCAGCGCCTGGGCCAGGTTTGCATATCGCGGGGCCTCGTTCGGGTCGAGCTCGACCGCCTTTCGGAACTCCGCGATTCCACGCTCCAAATTCCCCTGTTCGCACAACACTCCGCCCAGATTGTTGTGCGCTGAGGCGTCGTTCGGGTCGAGGGCGACGGCCTTTTCCGCCTCCAAACGCGCGCTTGCGAGATCATTTTGTTGAACGTAGGCCAGAGAGAGATTGCTGTGCGCGGTCGCGTAGTCCGGGTCCAGCCGCACCGCGGCGCTATACTCTTTCACCGCCTGTTTTGTGTCTTCGCCCGATCCGAGCGCAACGCCCAAGTAATTGTGCGCATCCGCAAAATCCGGGTCCGCTTGCAGCGAACTTTGAAATGCCGCGGCGGCCTCTTGGAATTTCTGCTCGAGCAAAAGGACCTCGCCCAGAGCAAAGTATCCGAGCGCAGGATCGCCCGCGGTTGTCGTGCGGCATGCCGTCTCGGCGGCCGCGTACGATTTCTGTTGAGCGAACTGGAAGCACTGCGCGAAGTCGGGAAACAAGGCCGCATCGGGCGGGTATCCCGAATTGGGCGCGGGGTTCGTCTTCTGCAGGAGTTGCAAAAGAGCACGGCTGGCGCCGAATTTCCGGAGCCCGGAAAGAAACGGCGCATCGGGCATGAACCCAATTCCCTGCCGCGAGATCAATTGTTCCACGCGGCCATTCGCATCGCCGAAATCGAGCAGGACGAGCACTTCGCTGCGCGTCAACGGCCGCGCGGGCTTCGCAGACGCCGCGGATGCGAGCGCCAAAAAAATCAACGCGCTGACGAATGCCTTCAGAACCACCTCCAAACCAGGATCCGAAAAACTTCAGCCTCCATCACGCCGTTTTCTGAATCACCACCGCCCAACTCTTGCGGACTCGAGGCCGTTCCTCCACCCGGAATCCTTGCTGCTCCGCGGCGGCAACGGTGCGGGCGAAATCGTCTTCTTTGACGTGTCCTCTCGGCTCCGCGATGAGAACCTTTCCCGATGGCTTGAGCACCTCCGCCAGTTCGCGAAACAACCTCGCTTGATCGGGAACCTCATGTACGACGGCAGACGCCAACGCGAAATCGATCTTTCCGGCGAATTCCCCAAGGTTCAAGGAATCCTGTCGGCAGAGGCGAATGTCCATGCGCTCGCGAACGCCCGCTTTGCGCGCACGCTTCTCGAGCCGCTTGAGCATTCCTTCCTGCATGTCCACGCAAACCACTTTGCCGCTCGCTCCCACCATCCGCGCCAGGGGAATGCTGAAAAAACCCATCGCGGTCCCAACGTCGAGCACCGTCATCCCTTCCCGTACGTATGGCGCCAATATCGCGTACGGATTATGCAGCAGTCTTCTGATCGGACTGATCAGGAAGTACCCTAGCCATACCGGACAAACTCTCTGCGCCACTCCTTCCTCCTCTCCCAGCGTCCCGCTATCATGCCGCGCCGCGCAAGCCTCGATTGTTGGTGCCCCCGTAGTGCCGAGGCTACCGTCCTGGGTCACAATTGCATCGAATACGCGTTTCCTTTCCCGCGTCTCATGGCTCGTTCCAGCCGGCTTTCTCACCGAAAGGATCGCCGCAAACCGGGCAGGCGCGCTTTTCGTGAATGACGATCACGCCGCGATACACGCAATCCTTGCAGACGAAGTGTCCCCGTTCGCAGGTCTTGCTTCCGCGAAGCTCCTTCTTCTGTCCGCAGGCGTCGCAGATTCGTTCCATTTCGTCTTATCTCGAATTTCCGATCAGGAAGACTTCCTGTTGAAACGGCACTGCGACTGCGTGCCGTTTAATTTCCCGCAAGCAAGCGCCGTCGTTTCAAAAACGCGGTCGTAGCGGAACGCAGGCTTCTGATATGGCTTCTTCGGCTTTGCATCTTGAGGCGGCGGCGCCTTTCCGGTTTCCGCGCCGCGGCTTTGCAGTTCCTTATTCATTCGAGAGCCGCCCGTTCGTGAATCATTTTGCCCATCCCAAGCCAGCCGCTGCCTCGGCCGTGGTATCGCTGTTCGCTACACCAGTTCGATCAGGTCTTCGTTGGCAAGCTCCCTGGAAATTCCTCTGCGCCCGGCCGTGGCCCAAAGCCTCGCTCCCGATTGAAACCGGGATTGCCGGTTTGAACTTCCCGGACTGTGAATCAAGGCACTTCTCCTGGGGACTTTGCATGCTAATGCTTCTCCCGCCCTCCGCGCAACGAATTTCCCACCGGTTCAACTCAGGACGAGATCGGCGGGATTCCACTACGTCCGCTCGCCACTTGATTCTCCATGCAACTCTCGCCTGGGAAACGCTTGGGGGAATCGGTCGGAATTCTTGCATCCATCAAGGAGTTCAGGCAGGAGCTGATTCGGGACGGTGTGGAATCGGGGTTGGCCGCAGCGAATGTCGCGACGGGATTACGCCGCTCGTTCCATCAACAGGACTTGCAACTCAAGAACTCTTCCTGTTGAAACGGCACTGCGACTGCGTGCCGTTCAATTTCCCGCAGGCAAGCGCCATCGTTTCAAAAACGCGGTCGTACCGGAAGGCAGGCTTCTGATATGGCTTCTTCGGCTTTGGATCTTGAGGCGGCGCCTTCCCGGTCTCCGCCTCGCGGTTTTGCAGGTCCTTATTCATTCGAGATTCGCCTGAGTCAGTTTGATTGCGCACCCTCCAGTCGGACCGACCGCATTGTTATTGCAGGCTGCATTCTCGTCCAGAGCATTAAAGTAAATGCTGGCCGCCTGCGCGGATGAACTGTCGTTGTCCACGGTCATCCCGCTAGGGCCCAGGCCTTCCGTAACAACCGTGCCCACTCCTCCGGGGAACCCAGCCGTAATGTTCGCCGAACCCAGGTTTGTTTGGCCACTCTGGTAGGCAGCCACGAACAGCCAATCAGTGGTCGTGGTCGCGTTATAAAACTCAAGGAGCGGAGCCCATTCGGCCCCTGGTCCACCACCAGCACTAAAGCTATTCGCCGGTGCCCCCGAGTTCATTACGCCGCCCGCGCCGAACCCGATGCCATAAATAGTGATGACTCCGGTCGTCGACGAGATAGGCGAGCAAGGCTGGCTGACCGTGCCGGTGACTCCTCCCACGTAGATCAGGGCGCCAGCCGTCGTTGGACTTGTGTAGTACGCGTTGCTAAAGCTGGGCGCATGTATATTGCATTGATTTCCCGCGCCGATCGGGATGGCGACGGATGAACTCATTGTCGTCGTGGCCTGCACGAGCACGCCGTTCGCGCCGCCATTGGCCGACCCGCTCACGGCGTAAACGAACCCGTCCGCGCCATCCACGACGGGCGAGTCCATGATTGCTCCGTAAGTCTCGCTGCCGACGCCGTCGCCCACCACCAGCGATTTGATCGTTCCCGACTGGGAGATCGAATAGAGTTTCCCGTCCGAGCAGCCGACAAACACGTTCATCGTCGAAAAATCCAGGACGGGCCCCGTCAGTTGTCCGCTGCACACGGAGATCGCACCGCCCGTTCCCCAGGTCGAATCCAGGCTCGGTGCGGGCTTCGTCCCACCCGTGCAATCCGGGTTGTTCGACGTGCAGAACACATCCTTGATGCGGTATAGCGTCCCGAGATCGTTTCCGACGTAGGCTGTATCGTGGAGATAGTCAACAAAGGGAGACGACAGCGTATCGGTTCCCGTCGTTGAGGAGCCGAGTGCGAGATCGGTTGCCGTTCCGCTGCCGGAGGCCGGCTGCACCGAGACGAACGTATTGATTGTCAGGGGTGAAAGAGCGTTCTGGACGTTGGCCACCACTCCATCTCCGCTCTTCCAGGCAAGCACATGAAAATGCGCCGGGCTGCCCGTGGCCGATTCGACGAACGCCACTTTGATCCCCGTATTCGGCCCGGTCGGGTTCAGGTTGTCGTAAGAAATGACCGGAGACGTTGCCACGGCGCCGCCACCGCTGATGCCCTGAACGTTGTAGGACCACATCACCGTCGCGGCCACTCCGGTGTCGTTCCCCGTTGGCGTCCGATTGCAGATTCCTGTCGCTCCCGCCGTCCCGCTATATAGATTATTCAAGGCCACGAGGTTCGGCTGCGTGGACGAGCCCAGCGCATTCACGGGGAAAATCACATAATCGTTTGCGCAACTCGGCGCTGCCGTGACGTCAAATGTGAACTTGGCGGGATACATTCCGGGCGCCGTCCCCCCAGTGCCGAGATTGATGCTCCAGTCCCGTCGCATGCCGCGTTGAGTCCGTGCGCTGCCTCCCGGGCCGGGGAATCCGCCGCCGAGCCAGCCCCTCCGGCGCCATTCGAAGAAAGCGCGAGGATCCCGCGCGACGGCTTGCATCGCTGCCATGGGACCGAACCGCGGATAGATCGTGTAACGCAAGCTCCAGTCGTGAAACATGGCGACCCGCGGCGTGACCGCCTCCGCCCGTTGCCCGGAGATCGGCAATCCAAGCGCGATTCCCATCACGGCAAAAAATAAAACCAATATGCTGTGTGTCACGATTGAGCGCGAAGCATGCGAGTGCCGGAGAGCTCTGCGGTTCGAGATATTGTGAAGGACTCCGCTCATCCCAAGTCAGCGGCCGCCTCTGAACTTCCGATTTAAATATCAGTCGCGCGAATCGTACGCTGCCCTCGCCATCAACGCAACGAAATTCCGACCACAGCGAAATCGGCGGAATTCCCAACTCGGCACGCGATACTTGATTCTCCAAGCAACTTTCGCCCCAGAAACGCGCGGAGGTATCAATCGGATTGCTCGCGTCCGCTGCCGTTCCGGCGTCGCAGCCGCCGGGTTAATTCTTGATTGTCTTCTTCAAAACGTAGTCGAAATACTTTTCCGTCGTATTGTCAGCCGAAGTCCACTCCGCGCGAATCGTCGTCTTCTTCTCCACCCTTCTTAGAGCGGAAAGCAGCATTCGATTCAGTTCCTTCGCACTGGCTCCTGCAATCTCGACTTCGACAACGAATTCGTCGCCCACTCTTTGCGCGCAGCCCTTCGGCAGGAATCTCTCCAGAGCCTCCTGCGTGGCGCGGGGATTTGCGCTTCTGACCTGAGCTTTGAGCCTAAAACGCCTGTTCAATTTAGATCGTTCCCCCCTTCCCCTGCCGGAATGTCCCTTTTCACCTCGAAATTCGCGTCATTATGCACCCATCTCGACTGTTCGCAACAGTGCAGGACAATTTTTCATGATCTCTCTATCCCCTCCGCACCGATTTCGACGGCAAATTCGTTGTCTCCAGGGCAAGACAAACGTACGATGCACACGCCGGAGATTCAAATCGGAAATTCCGATTGAGATGAGATGAAAAGATGAAAGATCTGCATCGAAAAACCTTCGTCGGACTCCTCCGCGTTTTCGCCGTCATGGCGGCGTTATTGTTCCTTCCGGCGTGGACCGTCCATTACTGGCAAGGGTGGCTTTTCCTGTCCGTATATTTTGCGGCGATATCCCTGATCTTTCTGTATCTCATGAAAAACGATCCGAAGCTTTTGGAGCGGCGAGCTACCCGGCGCCTGAGCGACGAGAAGGAGAAGACCCAAAAAGTGATTCAGATCGTCATGTTGACCACATTTGTCGTCGCGTACGTCTTTCCCGCCTTCGATCATCGCTTCGCATGGTCGAAAGTGCCGCCGTATGCAGTTGTGGCCGGAGACGTCCTTGTAGTGCTCGGGCTCCTCATCGTGTTTATCGTCTTCAGGGAAAATACCTATACCTCCCCGGTGATCGAACTCGACGCCGAGCAGAAGGTCATATCAACGGGCCCCTACGCGCTCGTGCGCCATCCGTTGTATGCCGGCTCGCTGATCGGCCTCTTCGGCATGCCTCTCGCCCTTGGCTCCTGGTGGGGATTGTTCGCATTCATTCCGATCACGCTTGTGCTCGTCTGGAGACTTGTCGCTGAGGAAAAATTCCTGGTAAAGAATCTGCCGGGTTATTCCGACTATCGCAATAAGGTGAAATATCGCTTGCTGCCCTTCCTCTGGTAATCATCTCCATCTTGTAATGAACTTTCCCCTAGACCGCGCGCCTGGCGGACGTGACCTGGCCGCGGCGTGCGATGCACGTCTTCGAGGCCCAAATCTCAAATCCCTGTTGACAACCCACGATTGACGTGTAGACTCGCGCACTTGTTCCCAAATCCCGATCCAGGTTCATGAATTCCAGGAGGAGAGAAGAATGAAGGAATTCGTAGGAGGAGTTCTGTTGGTCTGCGCATGTGCGGGGCTCGTCTTCGCCCAGACGCAAACGCCACCCGCCACCAGCTCGAGTGTGTCGCAAGCAGTGCAGAAACTCGAACACGATTGGACGGACGCAATGATCGCCGCGAATGTTGACCAACTCGGCCAAATCCTCGCCGACGATTGGGTCGCCATCGGCCCGGACGGCGCCAGCGAAACCAAGGCCACTTATCTTGCGGACGTGAAATCCGGCACGCTAAAGGTTGAAACCTTCGACTTCGGGCCTATGGACGTGAAGGTGCTGGGAAACGTTGCCGTGGTTCAGGGCAGCGACACCGAGAAGAGCTCCTACCAAGGCAAAGACACCAGCGGGAAGTGGGCCTGGATGGACGTGTTCGTGAAGCGCGACGGCAAGTGGGTGGCCGTCCGTTCCCAAAACGCCAAGGTGCAGTAAGTTCCAGCGGCAAATTCCAAAGAGCCCAGCAGCTTCATTTTCGACGGCCAGGCGAAGGCGTTTGCGCCGTTTCCTCCGCAGTCGGCAGTGTCTCAGCCCAGGCCTGGGGGTTTCTTCTCGCCGCTCCTCTCCTCTGCTTCATCAACCGCCATCCAAGTGCTGATCGACTGGATGTCGGCCTTAGCGGCCTTTCCTCCGAGGGCTTTTCTGACCTTGCGGCGCATCCGGGCAGCCATGATCCATGCCGAGACGGTCGTAACCACGAAGATGAATACGAATATGTCCCACAATATTGACATGCATCCTCCCGCCAGCTCTTCCTGTAGGGGCGGAGCTCGTCTCCGCCCATCCGCTCTCTCTGCCTCCGCATCCGCGCGGCGCCGGTCCCGCCAACTTGTGTTAGCATCGGCCCGTGAAAAAGAAATTCGCAATCGAAAAGGGAAAGTTCGACGCGATCCTTTCAAGAGTCGTCCACGCAAAACCAGTGCCGCGCACCTCGATAAAAGCCACCGGCAGGCGCGGCCCTAAGGCAATGAAGACGCCTCGGGGATGCGCACGCCGTGGGTGAGATGCCCAACCAGCCATCTCAGTTCGCTGTCGTTCCGCCGATGGGTCAAAACGGAAACTCCAGTTGACGCGTAACGCATACTGATTGCGTTCCACTCGGGAGGTGACTTCATGTACCGCCGCCTCTTGCGGTTTGGGATGGCCGCTGTGAGCGGGTTGGTAATCAGCGCAACGATCCTGCTCATCTCGTATGCCCTCGGCCTTTGGCTCGGCAGTAATATCGACAACTTATGGCTGCTCCTGAAGCTGATGGTCCCACTTGCTCTGCTTCTCGGGGTTGTTGCAGCCGCATGGCCCGAGCCGAACGAGCGGCGCGCTTTGACGTCGCCGCTCGCTCTAGGGATTCTAGGCGTCGCTCTCGCTTGCGCATTCTGGTACTTCGTTGGACGCACCTGGGCTTCGTGGACTTTGTTTGGCCTTGCGCTACAAGCCTTTGCCTGCTGCATCGCCACCGCGGTGTCAGCCCTTCTGTTGACGCTGGGCCGCCGAAATCGCAGCACATTGCTCAGTGCTATGCTCGTTTTTGCGCTAGCTGTCGTCGTCCCCGCACCTGTTTATAACTTCTTCTCTCACAATCAGGCGCTCACCGTGGCGTTCGTGGTTCCAGAAGGACTGACTGGCGCCTCAGCGCAACCAGAACAATCTGGTTTTCACTCCCAGTCGGAAATGGAGAAGACCGCCAGCCAAGTGCTCCGATCCCTCCAGGCAGCGGGGATACAAGGGAACTACCGGACCGTATATCTATCGAAACGCGGTGAGGGCAAGCAAAGCCTGGCGATCATCGTCGTAAATGCATCGGCAACCGGCCTGACACAGCTCCCTGAACCGGACGCGGCAGAAGTGATCTATGTGCAGCAGCAAAATGGATGGGCGAAAATCCCAGCCCAAGCCGCCCGCGAGTAGAAGCGTTGCGGTAGAGCGGATAAGACCGTCGAGTACCCACGGCTAGCGGATCACCGTCCGGCCCTGGCGGCGAGGCCGCAAGCTGCCGTATCCACCACATTCTTCGTCGCCTCGAAGTGGTCGTTTAAGACATATATGGAGTCGGATCCTATTCGTGCGTCTGCAGGTTGCCCGGTGGCCAGTCTTGAGACGGGTCGCCGGGGAAGTAACGCCTCCTGTCAAGAGCGGCGAACTTTCCGGGGTGGCTCGGGTCGGGAACAGCAAAGCCATCCAGATCTCCCCACTTCATGCCATCCGTGAAGAAGAAGTTTACTCTATGAATATGACACCTCGTGATTTGACTCAATGGCATCTTCTGCTCAACGACAGATTGGATTTCGTTGATGTAGTCCGTGAGATGTATGGCGAGCGTTTGCCCTGGCAAAAATAAAAGTGGCTGCGCATGTGGGTTTGGCGGGAGATACTTGCCGGAGCCGGAGAATGAGTCAATATCAGGCCGTCGGCCAATCTGAATGAGGTACACCGTTACGGGTGTCGAGATGCCGTCACCTGTATCTGGGAAAAAGAGCTCAATCTCTGCACGCGCTATGGTCTTGTTGGTGCGGTTCTTAAGGACAATAGACAAATTCCTTAACCAGTCGTCACCGGCCTGAAACGGCGTCCCGGGTTCATGCTCTAGCGGCCCCGCGCTCACTCCGGGTTGAATTTGCTGGTCCCCTATAGTCACCCCATTTATAGTCACCGGATCCATTCTGCTTTGACGATCTATGTCCACCGTCTTGTACCCCACAGCTCGCCCAGGGTTAGCCGCGGCGACGGGCGCGCGCCCCCCGAACCATCCTGACATGGCCAGAAAGGCTACCGCGGCTGGCAGGGCACAGAACCTCAGCTTTGCGTCTTTTCGTATGTGCGCCATGGCATTCGCCCTTGCGTTCGCCGTCCGTCTATTCGGACAAAAGTTGCATAAGGGCCTGGACTCGGGCGTAGTTGTTCGACGCGAAGGCCGCGTTGGCGGCGGAAACCGAGAGCGGCATCGGCGCGCTCGGGTCGCCCTTCTTCACCTCTGCGTAGCTGTAGGCGTTCATCAATTCGTACGCCATCACGATGTACTCGTGGGAGCTGAAGCCAAAAGGCTTGATCGCCCCGGTCAACTGCGGGAACTTGTCCAGCGCCGCGGTACTTTGGGCAATTGTGTTTGGGCCGGAATTATTCCCTGAGGCGGCCCTGAGTTTATCCTCCAGCCCCGGGTTGTCCTTCATCATCTTCTGGTACGCTTTCGCGGCGCTCTCGAAGCGATTCAGCTTGTCCGCGGTTAACTGATATTCGCGAAGTTCCTTCATATCGGGCGTGTCCTGGTTCATCCCATTGTCGCCCTGGGCGGCCGAAAGCGAAGCGGCCCCGACCAAGATGGCGATGGCCGCGGCAACTGCGTGGATTCTCGAAAGGCGCGTCATGGAAACATCCTCCTTTAGGATCGGAAATGGTTCGCCGCAGAGAGCACGGGGCGGCAAGGCCCAAATGCTAACCGGAATTTCCGTTTTGGGGATTTCTGTTCGCCCGAAAGACTAGCCCTACTGCCACGCCGAGTCAACCGCAAGAAGTCCGCATCGTCGCCGATGAGGAGAACCTTGCGCCCGCGCGAATCGCGATCTTATCGGACTCGTCGCCCGAGGATTTGAGTCAGGAGTGAATTTTGGAGAGCGTCTTGGTCCGTTATCGTTTTTCGTACGCCAATTGCTTCCACTCCGTTGTACGGAAGCGCATTGCCATCCTCAAAATGCAGCGTCGAGTTCTCAAAAACGGTTTTTGAGCCGTCCTCCATATAGTACATCCCGTGATAAGAGAACCCGGTCGCGCCGAATATGTCCATCGAGATGAATAGACGGCGGCCAATTATGCCGGGACTCGTGACCGGCAAGCCTTGCTCGAATTCACGGCCAGTCGAAATCCCCAGCAAATCCAGGATCGTCGGGGTGATATCGAGATGAGATGTTGGATAGTCGATTTTGACGGGGTGAGCGAGGACTTGCGGCACGTAGATGAGCATGGGAACACGCATCGTAATGTCTTCGAGTTTTCCGTGTGCCACAAGCTCGGGGGGGTCGCTCACGCGTTCGCGTGTTCTCCGAAGACCGTGGTCGGACGAAATCAGGATGATCGTGTCATTCAACAGGCCGTCGCGATCTAGTTCATCCACCAACACGCCGATCCAGGCGTCTTCATAGGCGGCGAGGGCGTGGCCGCGGTCTTCGACGGATTTGGATACGTGCCCGCTCAACTCGCGCCATGGATCGTGTCCCATTTCCGGGAAGAATGCGGCGGCAAACTTTTGTTTTTCGCCAGCCCAGCGATGAATGTCTTCCTTCAGAAACTGGAGCGCCTGAAGATCATGCCCTTCGACGTAGTCGATGGGGCCTTCGAACGTCGTGCTCCCTTGTCGGTCTAGGACGGGATCGATGGTTGGCTCGGCCACTTTTTCAAACCCCAGACTTGCCAACATTCGGTCGTCCCGTTGATCGGGGACCCTCCACACATAGCCATAAAAGCCCGTCTTGTACCCTGCGGCATTCAGATTGCGAATCAATCCCGGCAGTTCAATTTCTCGATCCCCCATCAATTCTCCGATGGAGGCCTTCGCATACATCGACGTGAAGATGGCGAAGGCGGCGCAATTCGTGAGCGGGAAGGTCGTATAGTGCTTTCCCAACACAAATGCGTGCTCCCGCAGCTTGCGAACGTTGGGCATATCGCTGAGGGAATCCTGCGAAGGGTCAAAGACCTGCGCGGGTATGGATTCCATGACAATCAGAAGAACGTTGTAATCACGCGCTTTTCCCGTGTAAGGCGAAGTCGCTTCCAGTGGAACCGAATTCGTCGCTCGGTAGAGCTGAAGCAGTTCCGGCACACTGCGCGAAAGCATGTCCGCATCAGCGCTTTCTCCTTCCAATGCGTCATGGGCGGTTTGTCCGAGTAGCGACGGCTTCCAGGCCGTGTCGGGAAGACGGGGAATCGATGCGACGACGGCCGCAATCGCTCCGGCGCCAAATAGAATGAGCGCTGCGGCGTTCAGCCACGTCCTGGATTTCCGCACGGCGGCCATTGCAATTGCCGCGGACAGCACAACGCCTAGAATCCATCCCGCAATCCCAATTTCTTCGTGCAGCGGAACGGAGATGATGTTCGTGTCGTGACTGTGAATCGTCCAGGTGATTACAACCCATAGCAATTTGATCGAAGTGAAGGACCCTGTGGTTGTGTAGACGGTCGTTTCGAATGTGAGGATGACTTCGGCGGCGAGCGCGAACAATGCGGTCGGAAGAATGCGCACGCGCAAAGGGAGCCAATACGACAAAAGACACAATCCGAGTGGAATGAAAACACTGCAAAGCCATAAATCGGATCGAAATAGGGCGATTGTTTCCGCGGTTGTCAAAGGGCCGGGATGTCCGAGGCCAAGCGCGCTTTCACGAAACCCGCCTGAAATGAGGATGGAATACTTTAGAGACAGGTCGCTGGCGAAAGCAACCAGCCACGGCAGAAGTATGATTCCAAACTTATTTCGATCGCACCAGCCTGCGAATTTATTCATCACCTCGATAGCCCCTGGACTCCGCATGCGCCTGTTTCCGGATCTGTTTCGGGCCGAGCGCGGTGGCTCCTTAGCCTTATTGCGGCATGACGATTTCCTTGACCCGCGAAGGAATTCGTCATCAAGACGAAGATACACTTGAGCGAGAGTCGCGACTAGGCAATAGAACGGGGCAGTTCATTGGTGAGACAACACCTCGCATACGCCGCAAAACAGCCACAGATGCGAGCAATCTAGAAGTCATCTCATAAATGGTTTTCGTCAGGGCACGACTTCAGTCGTGCCGTAAGTGGCTTGTTTTCAGCGCGGCTTCAGCCGCTGAGGTCGGTGAAATGGACATTTATGTGACACGCTCTAGTTTCGCTCCAACCTGTTTAGCCACACAGACGCGTGGCGCAGCATTGCGGGGATTTGTCCGATTATCCGACTATACCTCCAAGTGAAAACAGTTACCCCGACCTCAACTTCCCACAACGGGATTCATCAGGAGTTGCCGGCGGCCCGGAGGTATCATAGGTCAAGGAGTAGGGAGCCGTGACCACGCGTCAACACAAGGTTCGCACTCAACTCGGCCGAGCCGCAGTCCAGATCTTTGCCGCCAACGATCGCATGAACCAGATTCTTATCGAACATCTTGACCCTGCCGCCTGGAGAGCCAAACCGCCCGGCAAGGTCCGCACGATTGCGGCGATCTTCACGCACATGCACAATGTCCGCACCAAGTGGGTCAGGCTTACAGGTCCGCACCTGAAGGTTCCACGACAGCTCAAGCGCGTGCACTGCACGCCGCAGCAGGCCCGTGCGGGATTGGCCGAGAGCGCCGCTCGCTGCGCGGAGATGCTCGCTGAATCGCTCGGCGAAGGCGCGGGCCGCGTCGAGAAATTTCGCAGAGACGGCTGGGCTCGGCCTTGGCCGGTTGGCGTGGAAATGCTGTGCTACATGCTTTCTCACGAAGCCCACCATCGCGGGCAGGTGTGTATGCTCGCGCATCAACTCGGATTCCCGTTGCCGATCAAGGTGACGTCCGGGATCTGGAATTGGGAAAAGCTGTGGAAAGAGTGCGGCTCGCCACGCGGCCCCGGCTACGATTCTTAAGGAATCGCTCAATGCCACAGGCCGCCCGGAGATGGGCTGCGCCGGTGGAGGCATCGAGCCCCAGCCGTTGGGGTTGTTGCGGAAGCTCCGGGCAGCGGCAGCGGTCAGAAGCGCGCGGTTGACAAAATCGACCTATTGGATGCGATGCCGACGGCCTAGATAAATCACGAGATAGCTCACCAATTCGATCGACGAGTTTCTCGTCTCGGTGTCTATGGTTTCTAGCCTACTGGTGAAGTAGTTGTAAGACCACGCTGCGGGTACGGCTACGAGGAGGCCAAGTCCTGTTGTCACCAGCGCTTCGGAAATTCCGCCAGCCGTGGCTGCCATGCAAACCGACGGCGTCGCATCACAACCCCTGAACGCGTTTATGATCCCAATAACCGTTCCGAACAGCCCAACGAATGGAGCGGTTGACGCGATGGTTGCCAGGGCGCCGAGCCCTCGTTTCATCTCAGCATGAATATTTCTCTCCGAGCCGGCCAGAATTCGTTTCACGGCCTCGATCACCCGTGCGTCGGATAGAGAAGGACCGGTCAAGCCGCTACCTCCCAAACCCTTTTCGCTACCACAAGCCCTGATACCGTAGACACCGAAACCGGTCCTCTTGTGCCCGCGACTTTGGAGTCCGGAAACGCACTTGTGGAGGAAGAGGCGGGGCGCAGGGTGGGATGTCCGGTGAGCCGACTCAGCAGGAGTTACCCGGCCCCTTCAAAAAACAGGCTCCCGTATGGACCTTTCTTCGCCACCCCAACCGCTTCAGGGTCCGTTGTTGCCGTGTTTTGAGGGCGCCGACCAGAAGGCGCCATTTTCGTCTCCAACGAACCGATAGGCTCCATTGGTGTAGACGAGCAGCGCCACAGAAGCAAAACTCTGGATGCCCAGGGCATTCGTCTTGTTAGCAGAAAACTCAAGCAAGTACGTCTCGATTGGAGGTGGTGATGAGGGCAGTACAATGCCGTCTGAAGTTTGTGTTTCCCGAGGACTCTTGGTCTGACTCGGGGTGCAATGGACGTGAAACTGCGTGCCCTTTGGGAACAAACTCATGAGGGCCGTGAGGCCCGTTTCCCAATCGTCTTCCGCTTCAGCCTGCCGTTTACCGAGCTCTTGCACTCGGTCTTGTGGAAAGTACTGGGCAAGCCATTCCTGAGCATCTGGCAACAGAAAGAAATGGAACTGCTTGTCTACGTCAGGGAGTTTGCCCGCCGTGTACGCTTGCAAAGCCGGCTCAAGCTGCTTTTCGAGCCCTTTCGAATCATGGCTGTAGCTCGGCTGCACAGGCGCGGGTTTCTGCTGGGAATGCGCTGTGGAAATCAAAAGCAGGAACAATGCGGTCCAAGCAATGCGTTTCATTGCGGCAGGATACGTCAAAAAGCGTCGTCCGGGATTTGCCGGGCTGGGACAACTCCTCATTAATGCGCTAACTGGCCACGTACCTCCTGACTTCCGGAGGCTCGGCCCAGTCTCTTCTTCCCTGCTCCCCGCGCGCGCCCCGCAACCCCTGCCATGGCGATTCGCCGTTGACGCGTCCGTGCGGGGGACGTATCGTTCCGCGCAGAAAGGCTGTCAGAATCGGAAGTCCCTGCCTAAGCGCCCGAGGCAATTCCTCTCATCCCGGTAACGGACATGCAGCCTGACGGACAGAACCCATGGAAAAGCGGATGAAAGCGGTGACGCTGCTTCACGTCTTGCTCGCGCTGGCTGTGCTCGGCGCTGTCGCGCCTTCGGCCCGCGCGCAATCCAATGTTTTCACCACGGCTTGGGAACAAGAGTTCCCTCACCCAATCAATTGGTACCTGCGCACCTCCGCGGGAATTCTCATCGTTCGCGCCGGCCAAACCCTCACGGCCATTGACGGCGCCGACGGCAAGCAACTCTGGTCGCTCCCCCATGTGGGGATTGGAGAGGGGAATCTGCGAGGGAGAAATCTCCTCGAGGTGCCCGACCTCTCAATTCTCCTGATCAACCGCGCAAAACTTCCCGATCAGGACCAGGAGCATCTCCTTGCGGTGGACTTGTGGACTGGAAAAATCGAGTGGCAGCAGCCTGAACTGGACAATTTTCTCCAGATGGTTCCCGTGCGCGATTCGGATCGAGTGTTCCTGGTCACGCTGAAGGATGAGAAGAAAAAGACAGCCGCGTTTCTGGCCGAAGCCTTGGTAAATCCCGCGATTCCTCTTCTGGCCGGACCATCTCCTTTTCGGCTGGAGATGACCCTCCTCGATCCGCGTACCGGCCATGAGGACTGGACGTCCGAGTATCCACGAGCATTTCTACCATGGTACCAAGATGCTCGAGAGACGAGCGGCCAACTGTATCTCGCCGTGTATCAAGTGAATGGACCCGCCATGTTCGCCCGTGTGGACCTGAGCAACGGAAAGATAGCTTGGGAGTACGACAATAGGATTCATCCTCGTAGCATAGCGTCGCCCGTACCACAATTCAGCAACTATGATAGGTCCTCAAGCATCGATGAAGCTGTTAATTCCGGTGCTCCGCAATCTCTGCAATTTGCCGGCGGCCGGGTCATTTTCGCAGCGAAGGATCTAGTCGCTTTCGATCCAGGATCGGAGAAACCCGTTTGGACGGTGACCGATCTTGGGAAAATTCATGGCCTGCTAGTCGATCAGGATCTCATTCTCGGTTCTGGAGACGATGGCGCATTTGCAATTGGCGCGGACAACGGAGTGGTTCGCTGGAAGTTCAAGAGCCGGGGCCACGCCACAAACCCCTTGTTCGACAAGGAGGCCAATGCCCTTCTCTTCTGCGACGACAAGAACTTCACGGAGTTGGACGCCGCCACCGGCAAAGTCCTGCGCCAGACCCCGCATCGCCTCGGCTCCAAGCCCCGCTTCATTCGGCGCGTGGGATCCAAATTCATCATTGCAGCAGGAGGAGAAAAGGCCCTTCTCCTGAACGTTGCCACCGGCGAATCTTCGGCGGCCTTTCCCAAACCGGATTTGGAGTTCCAGTCAGTCGTCTACTGGGTCGGTTGGCAAAATCTCGTGGGGCTCGCCGATCCTCCCCCCGAGCTGGAGAGCCAGCTTCAGGATCGATGGCCAATAATCTCGGCGGAGGCAGGACATGGCCAGGAGGCTGAAACCTGGCATGCGCGCCTGCAGTCATTTCTGACCGCCGACTCGATTTCGCTCTACGCGAAGAAGTCCGCAGACGGCTCCTGGAGCTTTCGGCGCGTCGATTCAAGCACCGGCGAGATGCAAGTATTCGAACCGCTTGGAGATCACCCGGACGCCAACCCTGCTCTGGGGCTCATTTATTTCGTGGAAGACCAGGATCGCTTGCGCGCCATCAAAATCCCCGCCAACTAATGCCGTTCCAACTTTCTTGGCCAAGTGGCCGAGAGCTTCGACGCCGCGCCGGTCCGATTCAGCGGCTTGGAAGTCCAGCCGCTGCCGGCCGACATCACTTCACCTCTGCAGGCTTCACCCTCACGTGTATATCGCCAGACTCAGGCCAACGTTGCGCAAACACCTCAACGTCAGTTGGAAACCGAAGTACGACCTTTGAATTGTCCGCGTTACTCTCAATGTCCTTCAGTTTTGCCACGAGTATGTAGCGATAGGTCACGGTGAACGTGATTGGTTCGCCCGCCGAGAATTTCCACGTTTGCGCATTTTCCTGGGCTGCACGAGCCAATATTGGATTGGCATCTTGATTTTCGACGCTGGTGTTTGTGACGACGCGCCCGTCCGTGGCAACCCTCACCCGGACCAAGCCTTGGACGTTCGCCATTTGCGCCACATGTGGATAGATTGGGACGGCGGCGGCATACACGCTCGGTAGAGCCGCTCTAGACGCTTGTTCATCGGCCCCGAAAGCTCCCACTGGAGTCGCAATCAGCGCTGTCACGATGATCAATGCTGATACGTGTCGCCGTGAGCAATTATCTTTCATAAATACCCCCCGGTTGTTTCCTCAGTTCGGCTGCGGATTATGTGGCGTGGTCTCCGGATGAGTCTGGTTCCCATTCTTATCGCGCATACTCGTAAGGAAGGTCGTGATGTTTGCATCCACCTTGCTCCAACTGCCATTCCAGATTACGTAACTCTTTCCGCCATACTTTTCAAACAATGAAGAGGAGCCCAGCGCAGACGCGGCATAGGCGGACGTTTCATAGCCGCGGTATTCTATCTGGAATGCCGTCATCATTGTCGCTGGGTTGAGTTCATATTTTGTATAGTCGGATACGTGCGTGCCTTCGTGCGCAGCATCAATCGCGTAGACATCGGAGCTATCGATCATGTTCGGATCGAGGGTTACGTTAAAACCGCTGTACGAATTTGTCGCCTGGTCGTAAATCGGGTCGGTCTCTCCCGCGCCTCCATCCTTCGTGGCTCCAAAAGATACGTTGACATTATTCCCGTCGTTCTCTGTGCCAAAGGCCTTTAATGCTGCTTCCAGCCGCGCCTTTTGCACGGGGTCCTCCACGTCCTTAAGTTTATTGTGCAGATTTGATAGCCCACTCCTCAAAGCTTTCGCATGCTGCCGGAACTTCTTTTCGCATTTGTTTTGCTTGCCCGGGTCGCTCTCGCTGCAGTGATCTACAAGATTGTACAGACCTGTGGGATCGGTGACCGCCAAAGGATTGTTGAGGGCGTAGGCGTACCGATTCCAGGTCTGAGGATTGCTGGGCCACCCGCTGTTCAAGAGTGGATCCGGGGACATGAAGCGTCCCATGCTGGATGCATCGTACCTGGCCCCGAAGTAGTCGTTTCCTGATTCGGCGTCGCGTTCTTTGCCGGCGGGTGGCCCACGTTTCGCGCTTTCTCTTGTCGAGGAACATTTTCTCTGAAATTATAGCACTCCGCTACGTAGTCGCCGGGTGAATGGTTTGGCTCTAGGGGGGTGGCCCATCCTTTCGCGGAGCGAAAGGATGGGAACGCTTGGGATGTGCATTGTGATTGGGGAAAATTGGTCGGGGCGAGAGGATTTGAACCTCCGACCCCCTGGTCCCGAACCAGGTGCCAGCACTTATTGAAATCTATGGATTCTTGTTGATTCTAAGTGATTGCTGTTGAAACGTTTGCGGCCTGCTTGTTGAAGTTGATTGAAAGCTGTTGAAGTTTGAGGCTTTCGCGTCTACAAAATTATCTACAAGTCGCTCACGATCTCGGTTTCCTACCCGTTCTGAATCGTAGCGAATCACAGGACGCGGAAAACGTAGAGGGGAAGTTGGTGGTCGTCAGGCTTCCGAAGGCGTTATAGGAGAAACTGGTAACGTGACCGTTGGCGTCCGTGATGCTCAGAAGATTGGTCTCCGTGTTTCCTCGGTTGCGCCCGGGACAGGCTCCGGCGTACTGCGCTGAGTCACGCGTTTGTCGGGGAAGGAGGAAAACTCAAAAGCCCCCACATTTCGCGCTCGGCGCGAAAAGTAGGGCACCAATCAAGTCAAAGGCTGGCCCACTCGCCTGGAGCGGATCGTGGCGAAGCGCGGAAGACCGCTGGCGATTCGCTGCGATAACGTACCGGAGCTAACCTCGTGGCATTTTCTGGCGTGGTGTTTGGAGCGGAAGATCGAGTTGGTGCACATCGAGCCGGGTAAGCCGGTGCAGAACGCGCACGTGGAGAGTTTTCACGGGAAGCTGCGGGATGAATGCTTGAACGCGAGTTGGTTCGTGAATCTGTTCGAGGCGCGGCGGAAGATCGCGGCGTGGAGGAAAGAGTACAACGAGGAGCGGCCGCACAGCAGTCTGGGATACCGGACGCCGGCGGCGTTCGCGCAGCAACTTGCGGCTCTCCGGTCGCCTACGGCTCCCTGCGAGCCGCAAGTTGCACCACTGCCGGAGGCAAAAGTCGTGCAGCCAAGCGCTTCGAGTGTCGTATGATCCCGTGCGCGGAGCTAGGGGGCAGCTCACTTGGAAGTCACCCCACTGCATCCCCGCCAAACTGCCCCCGCCAGCACCCCGGCGGAATATCCCCCTCCTGGCCAGCAATCCGGCGGCTCTCACCCGGCCTCAGGAACGGGATCGGCAGGGCACAGACAGCAAAAGGCCGCGCCTCAGATCGGCGCGGCCCTGCAATGAAACCCGCTGCTAAAAGAAAATCTCAGCCTCACTTGCCCGCCCATAGCACGTCAGCCGGTTGCGGAATTTCAAAACCGTGCTGCATACCTTCGCGGTTCCCACTCTTTCGCAAAAAGCGCGAAAGGCTTGCCCTGAGCGTAGCCGAAGGGATGGGGCACCCCTCAGTTGTTTCGCTGCACGCTTCTTAAACCCAAAAACCTCGGCCACCCGCCAATATCTTCTCCCTCTTCAGGTGGCAACACTGAGATGGATTGTCAGTTCCTGCGCCGCATGTTTGTCGATGCGCACCCGAAGCTCGTAAATGTTCATGCCCGGTGCGGATACCCGGATGTAAAACAGCTTTCCTCTCTTCGGTGGTTCAAAGGAGAAACGCCCCCCAGCATCAGTTTTAGTCGACGCGAGCACATTCTTCCAGTCAGAGCTACGCAGTTCAACTGTCACTCCGTCTGCTGGTTCGTCCATTGGTCCAAAGAGTACCCGCCCCGCCAGAGCACGACTCACGGAGATTTTCTTTTGCACAACAAGCGTCGTCGCGTAGCCGGTCTGCCCCGCCAGGAAGAGGACCAGCACCAGAAGTACCAGCTGCTTAGAAATTCTCATGGTTGATTTCCTCATTGTTATTTCTTGATGATGATGCTCTCGTCTGGATTCGAAGAGCCTGCAGGCCCACCGGCACCCGTGTTGTATTGCTTCAGATATGGGCGCTGATCTCGGAGAATCATTTCTCGCTGAAGAGCCGCATCGTGACCCGCCGCATAGCTATTGCCCTTTCCACCGTCGATCTTCTCGAATGCCTCGGCAAGCTCGTGAAACGCAACGGTCCATTCTGAGGCTACTTTGAGATTGGTGTTTGACGCTCGCGTGATATTCGGATTGTTGAAGTAAAGGTCGAGGATATCGCTGACACCAGCCGGAGGATTTCCGATCTTGCGCTGGTCGCCAAATGTTGGAAGATTGGCCATATCCCCCCGAGGCGGGCTAATAACATCAATTCTGACAGGCCCCTTATCTGTCATAATCGTCGGCCCGACACTGAAGTCGTATGTATTCTTGCTACCGACGAGATCGTTAACGAGCGATGCTCCCTCGTTCTTGCTCATGTCAAGGTCTTTGGTATCGAAACTAATGACCCCAGTTTTCGCATCCATCGAGAGTCGGTTTGCAGCGTCTCCAGCTATCTGCTGTAAGTCTGCAAAACACTGACTCCTGGATTTATCGTCACCAACGCATTGCAAAATCTCTCCGGTTGGATCAATGAATCGCAGAGGGTTGTTTGCAACATAAGCATAGAGATTGAGTTGCTGCGGGTTCATCAGCCGTTCTGTCGTAATCATAACCGGATCGGTAGTCATGAAGCGCCCCAGGCTACTGGAATCATAGCGCGCGCCAAAGTTGTCTAACCCAGATTCGGAATCACGTTCTTTGCCGGTGAATTTGAAGTGAGAGTCGCAGGAGTCGATGTACCAACGCTCACCGCCATATGGGTAGAAGTCGGCGTCATAGCAGGGCGTTGTGGAGCCTGCTTGGACAATCTCACGGGAGGTCCCGAGATGGTCTGAGAAGTAGTAGAAGATGTTTCCGGAAGAGTCGCGTCGGGCGATTCGTTTGCCCCCGAAGAATATGTATTCGTTGGAAAGATTGCCCGACAGGTTGGTTTCATCGAGCGGATCAGAGCCTGCGCCGTACCAATAGATCGTGCCGTTGGATTTCATGGCGCGGTTGCCGTTGCCGTCGAAGCGTGGCGCTGCAAGCAAAACCCCTGACAAGAGCAATAGGGCGCAAACCATCAGAACCCAGACCGCTTTCCGCATTTCATTCCCCCGTTGGGCCATCGAAGCACCTGGAGCGTCCGAATCGGACCTACGCATCATGCATCGTATGCTTCTCCTTTACTCGACACAACGGATTTGCCGCCACAAAAACAGGCTCCATCCAGATCGCGGTGAGAAAGTGTTGAACGGGAACGGCGCCAAGTGCGAATGGCAGTGACTCAAACCGAGCGGGGTTGCTGGGGCGGGCCGGGCAGCTTAGCTGCCGCCGGTCACGGCGCGGGAATCGCCGGCGGTTGCGGTGACGCTTGCGATGGCGATGCGATCGCGCCCCGCGTCTTTCGCGTCGTACAAAGCTTGATCGGCGGCGGCGATCAATTCCTCGGGCGTCGATCCGTTCTCGGGAAACGTCGCCACGCCAATCGAAACGGTCAGCGCGCCGAGCAAGTTCCCCTCTTCCCGGACCTCGAGCCTTCGGATTTCATCGAGAATGTGACGCCCGCGCATCAGCGCGCCTTCGCGCGTCGAATCCGTGAGCAATAGAACGAATTCGTCCCCGCCCTGGCGGCACGTTACGTCCTCCGCCCGCGTGCCGGAGCGCAGCACGGCGCCGACTTCGCGAAGAATCATGTCTCCGGCGGCGTGGCCGAATTCATCGTTGAATTTCTTGAAGTGATCGATGTCCACCATCAGGACCGCGAGCGGCCGGTCGCGCCGCACGGCGCGGTGCAATTCGCGCTCGAACGCCTCTTCGAGGTAGCGGCGGTTGTGCAGGCCGGTGAGAGGATCGCGAATGGATTGCCGGAGCAGCGTGTCGCGCAACCGCAGATTCGCCAGCGCCAGCGCGAACTGTTGCGCGACGGCCCCGGCCATCGCCTGGCGCGTGTCGGTCCACTCGAATTCCGCGCCGGCATCGAGCGCGCTGAGCACGAGGACGCCGATAGTGTCGCCCTGAGCGTTCAGCGGAATGCAGAGGTTCGACCGGCCCAGCCCCTGCTTGTGAAAATGCGGGCATAAGACGCCCGTCGAGCCGCCGGAAGGATGGATGCGGCCCAGGCGAAGCGCCCAGCAATTCTCCGGAGCAAATGACTCGTCACTGCGAAGCCGCTCGCCCCACACGCCGAGCGTTTCGAGCACCGGCTGCGAACTCGATAGAATCAGGCACCCGCCCGAAGCCGAGGGGAAAAGCTCATGCAGCACCGGTTGCATGACGTGGTACGCCTCCTCGACCGTGCGGCAGGAATGGAGGAACTCGCCGAGTTTGCTGAGGCGTTTGAAATGTTCTTCGCGCTCTTGCAACGCGATCTCGTTGGCGCGGCGCTCGGTGGCGTCGTACGTGAGTTTGCTGTAGCCGCGCAGAGCGCCGTTCGGGGCGCGCAGCGCGGTGATCGTCACATCGGCCCAGAAGCGGCTCCCGTCTTTGCGGACGCGCCAGCCTTCTTCCTGGTATTGGCCATGCGACCGCGCCAACAGCAAAATGTCCTCGGGCTTCCCCGAGGTCACATCGTCCGGCGGAAAGAATTGGGTAAAGGACGTGCCGAGAATCTCGTCTTCCCGATAGCCCTTGATGCGCTCGGCGCCTTTGTTCCAGGAGGTTACGCGGCCCCGCGGGTCCAGCAGGACGATGGCGTAGTCGCGCGCCTGGTCCGCGATCATCTGAAAATTCTCGCGGCTTTCTTGCAGCGATTCGCTGGTGCGGCGATACCGCTCATTTTCGCGTTTGAGCAGCAAGAAGAGGCCCAGCAGCACCGCCGGGCCGAAAATGCTGCCCCCCGCGACGAGCAGCGAAGTGGCCACGAAATCGCGCCGATAGCTCGCGCCCCGTCTGGCGACCAGCCCGTCCTCTTCGGCCTGAAAATCATCCATGATGCGGTTGCTCTCCGCCACGGCCACAAAGTTCTTCTGCGAGATCTGCGCATCGGCGGACGACGGCACCGCGCCCGGGCCGGGAGCGGGTTGCAGGAAAGCCTTTTGCAGGAAGGCCAATCGCGATTGGACGAAGGGCTCGAGCTGCGCGATTCGCTCCGACTGGGCGGGACTGTCTTCACTGAGAGAGCGAAGCGCCTCGATGTCGTCATGTGCGGCGACGTCGGCGCGAACGAAATCCGCGCGCGCGCCCGGCTCCTGGCCGAGTTCGTAGCCGGCCCGCGCCTGTTGCGCGGTGAGAAGATCGGCGCGCAGTTGGTCCAGATGGCTGAGGGCCGAGCTGGCGTGCGCGACCTCAGCGTTGGAATTGCTGAGGAGCTTCATGCCGGACATCGAGCAGGCGCTGGCGATGAACGTGGCGATGGCGGCGAATACAAATAGAACGAGAACCGCCGAAGGCAGACGATTTTCGTCCTTGCGAGTGGCAGGCATCGTTGTCCCAAGACCGCTGCCGGACCTGAACGGCGGTGCAGTATGCGATCTGAATTCACTGTACCAGAATGGACCACTGGCGCAGATTCGTTGGAAGGCCGGTTTTTCGTGAAATGCAACAGCCGGCGAGGCTTTGAGCGCGGGGTTCCCCGGGCAAAAGTCGCCGGTAAGGCGCGCTTTTGCGGTAAGAATGCAAGGGGCGCTCGCGCGGCGGGCGTCGGCGTTGCAGCCGAACGACCGGGCATTTTGAGGGGTTGGGGCGGTAACTCGGAAGCTACTCCCCCTCCCCCACCCCCCATGTTTTCACGTAAGTGTTGAATCCAAAGGATTTCCAACCCCAAAACACGTAAGTGTTGATTATAAAGGACTTGAAGTTGCGTGTTTTCAATGAGATGCGGAGAATGGGGTGATTTTTTGTAAGTGCTGATTCTAAAGGACTTAAAGTCCTTTGTTGCGTATGACATTCGAGGCATGCACAAAAATGGTGCAACTTGGGGGATTGCGCAGGGGGCTAGAGAGTGCGAGGCGGGGAAATTCTCGGGATTGGAAAGCTCAAACACACGACAGGGTAGCAGATGTGTATACTGTTGTCAAGTCTTTTGTGAGTATGTGAAAAGTACTGCACAGAGAAGGACCCCACGTTCGCCTTACAAGGCAGGCGAACATGGGGGCCCGCCTATCATTCACTGTTCCTTCCTATCGTAATCCAGACAAAACAGAACAAATCTATCGCGCTCATTCAAAATACCCGAAGTCCTCCACCAACAGCCGGTGGATTTCTTCTCGCACTTCTTTGGCCTTTGCAGTTATTTGCTCGGAGAGGGTCAGCAGGTCTTCCGCGTTGTGATCCTCAGAATATTTCCGAATCTGGATAAGTCCTGAGTACGGTGTGACAAAATCCTTGTAGTCAAAATGTTTGAAATACGGCTCGTCTTGCAGCCCGACGCCGTACCGGAATTGACCTTTGCAGTACTTCTGATTCCACTTTTTGTAAATCGACCGGACAAGTTCGACCAACTCGCTGGACAGTCTGGGGCGGTCAACGATTTCGCTGTCGAGCGTTGTCGACCAGAAGGATTCTGGATTTGTCGGACAGAGCGGATTGTCAACAAACACTTCGGGAGCGCCCTTCACGGGATTGTCTTTCTCAAACTTCGTCACCACGCATCGATTCTCGGCCAAGCCATATGCCAAACAGAGTGAGTAGAAAGTCCGCTCCTTTTGCTTCGGAACGTTCGGTGTCCAGACGTCAGACTGATTTGCCCAGAGCGGGTATCTTCCGTTCAACGCCCTTGTGACCGCATACCACAGAAAGGTTTTCTTTGCGGACAACAAATCAAATGCGGCATAACCTTTTTGGTCCGGCGGCAGGTTCATGCATCTCGATTTGTTGAGGTCTAGGAATGCTGTATCAAATCTGAACCAAACACTTCCTGAGTTGTCTTTGGAAAAACGTCCATCTTCTTTGTGCCGAATACGCACGGGCGTTCCATCGTCCATTCCACCAATATAAACCGCGTCAGTTGCCCCATACGTTTTCTTGTTGCTCCTTCTTGGGTCACGTATGGGGAGCCCACCGTAAATGGCTGTCGATTTCAATTCCGCCTCAGTGGGGTCGCGCTTGAAATCATACATTGATTGACCACACCACTCCTTAATTGATTCCCTCTTTGCGGATAAATTGGCGCTGGTGGTTCCGCGAACAATTGCTTTTAACTTCTCCCGGATACGACGAATGTCCTGGTTCCAGTTAAGATCTAAGTCCGCACGCCGCAGGTGTGTTAAATCCCGCACGACTATACTATTGCCGTTGCCCTCTTCGTTGCGGCGGTAGCTCCATATCGTGAACGCAATCGGGAAGCGGCCTTGAATCTTGAAGAATTCGTTTCCCAGAAACAAAAAGCCCATCTCATATTTGAAGTACTTGTCGAAGATATTCCTAAACTCGACATACGTTGGCCTAGGAATCAGCCATGATGTCGGGGTGAAGATCAGAACCAGCGGCGTCTCAACTTTCTTCGTATCTAACGGCGCGGGAAGATGAATGTCTTCAAAGTTCAATTCCGTTCGCGGTAGGTCGCCCACCTGCACGCGGGAGATGTTGACGATTTGTCCAAGGAAGGCCAGATACCGTTCTTTGCCAGCGTCGTTGCCGGTCAATTCCAAAATCGAAGAATCAATTGCGTAAGAGGCATCCACAGCTTCCCGGACTTCCTTGTTTTCGTCCGTGTTTTTGTAGGGCGGGTTGAGGAGGAACGCGATCGGCTTGTCGAACTTGAAATTCTGCTCCTTCAGTTCTTTCATCAGGCAGGCCACATACCTCTCCGCCGATTTATCCAAGAAATTCAAGCCTTCGTTGGTACTCGTTTTGGGAATGATCGTGAAGCCACCGTCCACCTGTTCAGGGTCGAGCTTCATCCTTCGTTCAATCGTCTTGAGCAGATCGGGCTGCAATTCGGAAATGATTTTGCGCTTGAGATGTCCTTTCCAACTCGTCACCAAATTGCCCGATCCGCCAGCCGGGTCGAGGACAACATACTTGTCGCTTAATCTCTTCTCAAAGAACTCATGGACGAACCAAAGGGCAAACTTGCTGAGATTGTGGTCAGTGAAAAATATTCCGTGCTGTTTGGCGTATTCCGGCTTTATGCGGGTGATGACCTCATCGAAGCGGCTGAAGTAGTAGTCAACCGTCAGATTAGAGCCTTCGTTGGTAAATACAAAGCGGCTCTCCACGAACTTCTTGAAGTCTCCGTGGAACCGGGGTTTTATTTTCAATTCCTCGCTGTACCGTGTGCCTTTCCTACCGAACACCCGAACCCTGTCGGAACTTTCATCAAACGCAACCGTTGACGTGACATCCCAGGAGCCAACGATGGCGTAGAAGCAGTGGATGGCATCCAATTTGTCGTCGAAGAACCTTTCAAGCTGCACAATGCAATCTATAAAATTGTGCGTGTTGACCTGAATGCGCTCCGCGTCCAAGTTCCTCAGGACTTGAACAAACTCACGCAATGCCGTGTCGAGGTTGCTCTTGAACAATCCTTCGACATCCACAGGGTCTAATCGGAATACTGCTGCGTTGAGGATTTCGGTGAACTGAGCTTTTGTAGTCCGCCTTGCGTTTAGGGTGCCGATTTCGTTCGGAGCCGTGGCCGCGTCCGCTTCTCCCGACAGGCGCTTGGCAGGATCGGGGATGCGATTCACCTTCCAGACCGCGACGAACTCCTCGGCGACAATACAGATAGCGGAGAATGTCAGCCCTTTCTTCGCGTAATGGAGTGCTTGGTAAAAGCCTTTGCGCCAGTCGTCGGTATCGGATTTCAACTCGACCAGCAGTTTCCCCTCAACATAAATGTCCGCGCCTTGGGCGTCCGCCTGTTTCTTAAACTTGCTGCCGAATAATTTCTTGAACAGCGGGAACACCAAATAGTCTTTAGCGTTCTCGGAACCGGGGTCTGACAGGTACTCGCCGAATTGCTCTAGATCTCTTTCCATTGGCTAACGAAAGCACGACAATTGCCGCGAGTCTAGCAGGTGGGGTCAATCCCGACAAGGAATCCAGTATCAGTTTAACGGCTGTCCGTCGAGCCGGTCTTTGTCAGTGATTTTGCGGTACGGCAACCGCTTGCCCATAGATTGCCCAAGCGCCCGCGCTGTCCGCTCCGTATCCGTCAGTTTTTGGCCATTCCACCGGAACCCGAACTCGTTGCAGTAGCGGTGCAAGTGCTTCTTGGATGCGCGATGGAACGTGCCATGGGCGCCGCGCTTGAGCAGTGCGAAAAATGATTCCGCTGTGTTCGTGTGAATTGGCCCGTTCACGAACTCGCCCGCGCCCTCGTTCACGAAGAAATGCGCGTCATCGGAATGTTTTCCGATGCCGCGATACGCGGGCCATTCGTCGGTCACTATCTGGGATCGCCGAGCCACGCCCATTTGTGTCGCCCCTCCGGGGCTGGGGCAGCATTGCGGGCGGAGACAAGCTCCGCCCCTACCGGAAACGTTGCCGGGAGGCGGAGGCCGCCTTCCCGACCGGGCCGGGACTCGCACAAAGCGCTCGTCCCGACCGGATCGGGACTCGCACAAAGCGCTCGTCGCCAAGGCTCAAGGCTACGGCGGGCAGGCGTCGCTGGGGCTCCTCGGGATGACCCATTGAAGGAATGGTGCGGCACCCGCGGCACTTCTCACCCGGCGATCTTCACCGTGTTATCATGCGCTCGCGGGCTGGTTCAAATGTCGGTGCGGGGTCCCCGTGATGATGACGGCAACATCCAAAGGACGTGAATGAAGAAAGTCTTGATTGCCGATGACTCCCACTTTCAGGTGCAGATGCTCTCTCGCGTGTTGACAGAGAAGGGATTCAGCGCGATCGGCTGCTTTGACGCCATACAAGCCTGGATGACGGCCCTGCGAGAAACGCCCGACGCGATCATCCTCGACATAAACATGCCGGGGGGTTCGGGCCTTGAGGTACTCAGAAAACTGAAGGGCTCTTCGAAAACGCAGCAAATCCCCGTGATCGTTATCAGCGCCACCAGTGACCCCCATTCAGAGCAAGCGTCGAAGGGGTTGGGCGCCGCTGAGTTTCTTCAGAAGCCGATTGATCTGGAGAAGCTGATCGTCGCTCTAACACGATTCTTGGGGTAGCCGGCCGACTGTCCGCTTCTGTTTCGCCTGCCGCGGTGAATGTGTTTTGGGACTTATGGGTCAAAGAGAAGTAGACTGCGGCTACGGACGAGCCCAGATGTTGGTTAATGGGTTGTTCCGGATAGGGGGAACGCATGCCTCAAGGAGTCGATAAAACATGAAGGGTAAACCCGAGGTATTGGAAGTCTTGGATGGGGCTCTCAGCGAAGAATTGGCCGCTGTGGTTCAATACATCCTCCACGCGGAGATGTGTCACAACTGGGGATACAAAGCACTCGGTGGTTTCACGAAGAAGCGCGCGATCGAAGAAATGAATCATGCCGAGAAGTTGATCGAGCGCATTCTCTTCCTGGAAGGCACTCCCAACTTGCAGTCGTTAGCGAAAATCGAAGCCGGCAAGGATGTCCCGGACCAATTTACGATCGATCTGAAAGGTGAGCGCGTGGCCATCAGCAGCTATAACCAGGGAATCGCCACCTGCACCAAGGCCGGCGACCGGGGCACGGCCGACCTCCTACTTGCCAACTTGCGTCAGGAAGAGCGACACGCTGATTATCTTGAGACGCAACTCAGCCTCATCAAGGAACTTGGTTTGGAAAATTACCTGGCGCAAGAATTGGAGGAGTGAACCCCTTCGCAGCGGTCTCCCGACGCCTCCGTGAGGCGCGAGCAACAAAGAATCGCGCAGAGAAAGACCCCACGTTCGCCCTACAAGGCAGGCGAGCGTGGGGCGCCCGGCCGGAGGACCAAATCGAGAACTCCGTTTTCACCCTCCTCAGGCGATAAGGCCGGCTCCAACAGGAAAGCCAAGTTGCGACACTACCCAAATTCCTTGTGCCTGGGGCAGGGGTAGCGTAGGATGCGTCGACCCAAAATCCAGACTGTGTTAACAGGAGAGAACGATGAAAGCTGTCCGATTCGTGCTTCTATGCCTTGTGTTGCCGCTGTTTTTCGCTCCGCGCGCCGTTGCGCAAACCACCGACGCCGAGGGCTGCAAGGACTCGCCCCTGATCCCGCGTTACCCGGGCTCAATCATCGTCGACTGCAAAGACAGCGCCGATGACACGCACACTTTCGACAATGTCGGCCCCAAGCAGGAGTCCAAGACGGTCGAAGGCGAGCTGCACTACGTGCAGTACAACTTTCCGAACGGCGCGTCGCAGGCCCAGGTGCTGCGCAACGTCCGCACGGCGCTGAAAAACGCGGGCTATACATTTCTTTTCGACGACGGGTCGGCGGGCGATTTCACCGTGCACATGGGCAACGTCTGGATCGGCGAGGAGGTCAGCGCGGGCGGCAGCTACCGGCAAACGATTCTCATCGAAATGCCCGAGGCGCAATTGATGGTCGCCGACGCCGCCGCGCTGGGCACCTACATCTCCATGATGGGGCACGCCGTGGTGAACGGAATCCTGTTCGACACCGGGAAGTCGGTGGTGAAACCGGAATCCGCGCCGGCGCTGCAACAGGTCGCGGCGCTCATGCAGCAGAACCCCAGCCTGAAACTTTACGTCGTGGGGCACACGGATAATGTGGGCGCGTTCGCGGCGAACATGGACCTCTCGCGCGCGCGCGCCGCGGCGGTACTGCAGGCGCTCGTCACGCAATACGGCGTGGCGGCCGCGCGACTGCAGGCCGTCGGCGACGGCCCCACCGCGCCCGTGAGCACCAACGATACGGACGACGGTCGCGCGTTGAATCGCCGCGTCGAACTGGTCAAACAATAAGTCGCTCCTAGGACCGAAAAGGTGAGGGCGAGGCGGAGAGAGATTCCCTGCCCCGGGCGGGGCTGCGGCGGGCGAGCGGAATCGAGAAAGGTCAGAATCTGCGAGATCCCCACACGTAAACCCGACGTGTGGGGCACCCAACAGGACAAACACGGGAGAAGCGCAGGACAAACGTGCCACGGGCGTACAATGCACGCCCTAAAGCCTTACTCAGAAATTCCGGGCAACGCCCGGTTCCGTCAATGAGGATCCCTGCCGAGGCTCATTGCTTCGGAGGGTCTTGCAGCAACTCCGCGTTCAACTTGATGTCGCCGGGCACCAGCTTGATCTTCCGCTGCCACGACTGGTATCCGGTCTTACTGACGATGACCGTATGTTCCCCGGGAGTGAGTTCAATCGCGGATGGCGTGTTGCCCATGAAATTGCCGTCCACTTCGATATCCGCCGCCCCGGGCGTGGATTCGATGGCCAGTTTCACGTTCGTGTCTTGCGCAACGAGCGGGGCCGGCGCCGGGGTCGCGACGGCGGTTTCATCTACGCCGGGTTTCCCGATCAGGTCAGTCGCCTTGGCGATCTCCTTCGGTTTCGCATCATAGAACTTAATATAAAAGTTCTTACAGGTGGGAAATCCGAAGCCTTTGTACCACCTCATCGCGTAGTAGTAGGTTTGGCCCGCGGCGAGCGTGGCCGTCAGACCCTTATCTTTGTGACTGTCATCGCTGAAAACATGGACCCCGGGGGCGAGGTCACTGCGCCAAACGTGAAACTCAGCAATCTGGTGCGCCGTGACGTTGTCAACTTGGATGGCCACCTGTTGGAGGCAATTCGGCGCAGGAGCCGGCATATCGTAATAAAACACGACCTTCGCCGTTCCCGGCGGATTGCCTGGATTGGCGCCAGCCGTGGGCGCTTGGGCCTTTGCGGCAGGCGCAAAAAGCACTCCCGACAAAAGTGCCAGACCGGCAACCTGAAAAACAGTCTTACACACGATTGGGCCTCAGTTCTCTGCCTCGTCTCTCAGGTTACCCGGGCCATTTTTTTTCGTGGCTAGGACTGCAGTACTACCATGTCCTATCCGTCATATCAGCCGCGCTAAATGATTGAATATAGGCAGGGATCTTCGCTGCAGAGGTCTTGCTTCGGGGTTTTTCTACGCAGCTCGGTCGCAGCGGTCAACCTGCAACCAAGCTCAGAGGATGCGGCTTCGAAATCACTTCGGCGAATGTCGCCGCGCCGGCTTCAGTTAGCTCGGAGGACCGATTACCTTCACGCCGGAATCCCCAGTCAAATCTGCCGCGACGAGGCTGTACACAAATGCGTCGTGCACGCTATGGGCCAGGATCACTCTTTCTCGCGAGACGCCCTCGAATTTGGCCCCGACTTTTTCCGCAACGCGCCGGCTCGCCACGTTGTGGTCGGGAACGATAAGCTCCAGCCGGTGGAATCCAAGTTCCTTCAGCCCGAATCGGGCAATCAACCGGGTGGCCGCCGTCGCTACGCCGTGCCGCGTGCGGGGCCAGCGCACCCAGTAGCCGATGCTTGCGAATTTGTTCACCCGATCGATACGGTTCAGGCCGATGCTGCCGAGCAAGCTTTCTTCGCTCGCATCAACAATTGCGAAGTTGTATTGCTCCCCCTTCTCCCAAACGGAAGCGGATCTTGCGATGAAGTCCCGGGCGTCTTCCAGAGAGTAATCGGGACGGCACCAAGTCATGAAAGCACACAGTTCATCGATCGATTCGCGCACGGCATTGAACAAGGATGGCGCGTCATCCGGACGAAAACGCCGGATGCTTACGGGATTATCATTCAAGAAAATCGCTCCACCTGCCGGAATTCTTGACCCAAAAACTCTATCACACGCGTCTGTGGTGTTCCCCACCAAGGTAGGCAGTGAGGTACTCGTTTTCTAGTAATCCCAACGTCCAAAAACTCGTTTGGTGGAATTCAAATTGGAAATTCGGGACAAGAACTCTCATTTCTCGCGGTCCCCAGGGCGCGTTTTTGCAACCCAATCGGTTTGCTGCACGGTCGGACTCTCCGCCGGTCTACCGCATCTTATAGGAGACTTCCGTTGCTCCGGCGGTTGAGGAGGCACCCTGATCCAACTCCAACAAGAGCATTCTGCTGTCGGAGTAATAAGGCTGCCCGGTGGCGGTTAGCGCGGTGAATACGGGCTGAGCGCGACGCACGTACTCCTCGCGACCCAGTTGCCGGGTCTCCGCCAGATTCCCGGCGATGAAATCGCGCTCCGCATCCACATCCGGGTCAATTCTGTGAAGGAGGTGAAGCCTGTGCTTCACAAGGTGAATCGAGACGTCTTGCGTTGCCGCGCCCACCCACAGCGGCGCGCCATCCACCATAAAATCGGTTTTCCAGATCCGCAGGTGATGTCGCCGCGCGACGATGGACTTGGGGTCGGGCAACGCGTATGAATAATCCTGCGCTCTTCCGAAGACGTACAGCCTGTCCATCGGCAACCGCTCGTAGTGGTTTCGTTGCCACAACAGATGCCAAATGATTTCAGGCTTGGACTTCTCCACTTTCAGCCAACCGGCGCGCGCAAAGGCCTCTTGCAAATCATCTTCCTTGGCCACGAAGATCAGATTCAGCATATCGCCCTCGCGCCCTTCGCCATTCAGGGCTCGTGGCGGCAGCTGTTTGATCATCTCGCTCAGTTCGGAAGCGGTCCCCGGCGGGACAGGCAAGTCCCCCGCCTCGACCGGAGTATCGCTCTTCGTGTACGCCGTCATTTCCGTGCCTTTCAAAACCGTGCTGTCGCGGCCACGCGCGAGCAGGAGCGCAGGTGCGGCGGGCAAGTAAAACGCCCCGGTGATGGCCATCCCCACTGCCATGCGGATGGTGTGCGATCTTCCTTTGAATTCCTTCCGGGCAACCAGCCCGACCCTCTCGCCGCTGCTGAGTTGCACCCAATCCAGCTTGATGATCACGTGGCCGCCCATTCCCAGGTCGCGCTTTCGCCTCACTCCGGTGACCGAACCCTCCGCCAAGGCCCCCGCCCGGATCACCGTGAACCCGTCGACCTCCACGTCGTTAACCACTGTAAAATCAAGAAGATCCCCCTTGTGCGCGTGCGCGGAGGAGATGGTTTGCGCCAATTGGAGTTTGACGGGAGTGCCACTTTGCATGACCAGTTCCGCCGGGCCGGCGGGCAATCCCTGGCCGAACAGACCATAAGGTAGCAGGAGGAGAAGTGCGTAGAACAGTGAGGCTAGACCTGCCGCGGGGATCAATTGGCCCAGCCTTTCTCTAGAGGCCAACCGCTGATCCGTGCTTCATCGAGAAAGGCTTTCATATTGCCGCGCGTGCTCCTCAACTATTCCCATTAAACGGCAGTCGCCGAGGGAAAATCTGCTCACAATCGCACACTTTGAAGATTTTTGCGGTGGCGATTCCTCATCGTAATTGGGGTCAACATTTGGGCGAGATTCTCATTGATTCGTTTCAGGCCCATGACGCACGCCTACGATCTTGCGGTGATGTCGCGGTAAACGCGCTTGCGGGAAACCGGCCCAATCCCCGGCTGCGAATTGCGTTCCATAACCGGCGGATGTACGTTATCGGTCAGGCAAGAAGCCGCTGAAGATTTTCAGCGCGGCGACAGGGAGCCATCGATGCGAATCTCGGAGCGTTTGCGAATGCCAAACGGAAGATTGCCTCGTTTGTATGCCGGGGCTTTGCTGACGGCGGCAATCGCCTTGTGCGCGATTGCAGCTCCGAGCGTTGCATTCGCCGACGATCAAGCGGACAAGCAGGCAGCCATGCAGGTACTGCAGCGCACGGCGGCGGTGTATCAGAAGCTCCAGAGCTACGAGTTCAAGGTGACCATTCACTTCGCGCGAGGCTCGGCGGTCTCCGAGCAGCGCGTGACCCAAAGCGGGGAGCGGCCGGGGAAATACAGGATCGAGGACGACGACCCGCGCGGCAAACTGCGAATCGCGGACGGACAAACGGAATGGGAGTTGAGCCGCGAATCGAGCACCTACACGAAGACCCCGCTCACGCCGGCGAGCGCGACCCCGATAAGCGATTTCGAAAACATCGACCAGCACGTGTCCGACGCGGCCATCATGCGTGAAGAGCGATACGTCGCCGATGGAAAGACGGTGATGGTGTACGTGGTGGGGGTGGTTCGCGATGGCTGGTCTCCGGGGACGCTCCCCGGCGCGGAGCTCATGATGTACCGAATCGATGAAGAGACATTCGTCGTGCACGAAGTCACGACGCACACGCCCGACAATACCGACGAGACGAAAATGGCCGTGTATTCCATCGTGAAGTGGAACGTGCCCGTTCCCGAGACGGACTTCACGTTCGCACCGCCGAAGACGGCGCACGAAGCGGCGTCCGTGCCGGCGCCGGCGGTCCAGACCGCTTCGCTGATCGGGGCGGAAGCGCCGGATTTCACGCTTCAGGACACGAACGGGAAAACCGTCAGCCTGCACGATTTTCGCGGCAAGGTAGTGATCGTCGATTTCTGGGCGAGCTGGTGCGGGCCGTGTCGCGCGCAAATGCCCTACCTCCAGGACATGCATCAGAAGCTCGCGGACCAAGGACTCGTGGTTTTCGGCTTGGACCTCGGCGAGGATGCCCAGACGGTGACTCAATTCGCCCAGCAGGGAGCGTACACGTTCGCACTGCTGCTTGGCAGCGAGCCGGAAGTCGACACGCAATACTACGTCGGGGCCCTCCCCACCACGTTCGTGATCGATCGCCAGGGCAAGATTGTTTACCGCGACGAGGGGCTTGGGCCGCCGGAAGATTTGCAGTCCGCGGTGATGGCTGCGCTGAAGAAATAGGGCGCGCTTGAATTTCGGCAGCGGCCCAATCGCGCGTGACGGTTGCGCTGTGAAAGCAAGACCTCCAAAAGAAAAACCGATTCGCGACGCTGCGCCTTCTTTATTTGACGCGGCGTCGGAGACGGCGGCGGACACGCCAGCGGGGCAAAAGACCACGCCCACTTCCCTGCCGCCCGGTGTTCTTCTCGGCACTTCGGCCTTCACCGCGGACGGTTGGGAAGGCGCATTTTATCCGGCCGGGATGCGGCCCGCCGACTATCTGACTTTCTACGCAACGCAATTCCAGACGGTGGAAGTGGACAGCACTTTCTATCGCACGCCGCCCGCCGAGATGGTGAAGAGGTGGTACGAGAAGACGCCGCCGGAATTTGTCTTCGCCGTGAAAGTTCCGCGCGTGATTACGCACGAGAAGGTGCTGGTGGATTGCGATGCGGACTGGAATCATTTCCTCGCGACGATGGAGATCCTCGGCGAGAAGCTTGGGCCGATTCTCTTCCAGTTCGGCTATTTCAATCAGAGCGTTTTTCGAAACGCGGAAGAGTTCCTTGCGCGGCTGACGCATTTCCTTAAGGAGCTGCCGAAGGGCCGCCGCTTCGCCGTCGAAATTCGCAACAGGAGTTGGCTCGATGCGCGATTCGCGGACACGCTGCGCGAACACAACGTCGCGCTCGCCCTGATCGATCAATCGTGGATGCCGCGGCCGTGGGAGATGAGCGGCAAGTTCGACCCGATCACTTCGGACTTTGCGTACGTCCGCTGGCTCGGAGACCGCAAGGGAATCGAGAAAGTGACGAAGACGTGGGACAAAATTGTCGTTGACCGCCGCGCGGACCTCGCGAATTGGGCCCACCTGCTCCGGAAATTGGCCGCGAGGAAAATCATGATTTTTGCCTACGCGAACAATCACTACGCAGGCTTCGGGCCGGGGACGGTGAAATTATTCCGGGAATTGTGGGGCAAGGAAACATAGATGCTTCCCTCCCCTGCCCGCGCCGCGCGCGCGAATGCGGGCGCCGATTCGGTCACGCCTGCGGAATGTGCCGATTCGTTTGCCAGCGTAAGTAACAATCGAGTAACATACGGATTCGCGATGCTCCGACGCATCCCATTGCCAATCGTTATCTCTTTCTTCCTTTTATTCTTATTCGTCGCGGCCGTTGCGCCACCGCTCCGCGCGGTTCCCGGCGATCGCATCTCCGTCCAGATCCGGCATTTCGGTCTTGATGGCGCCTACACCGCGGCCGGCCCCCCGTGGGTGGAAGTTGCGGTCCGCAACACGACAGATCAGGCGCTATCGTTCGAATTGCGCGTCGCAGAACTGAATCTGGATGCGGGCGCGAGCGCATCCGCCGGGCCTTGCACGATTCCGATGAGTCTCGCGGCTGGCGAAGAACGCCTCGTGAACGTTCCTTTGAATGTCTATCCCCCCAGCAATGGCAGCAATAATCCAGCGACTGAAGTGATCTATGCGGAAGCGCTGGACGATCACGGCGTCCCGATTGGACGAACCGGCCGCGTCGTCCCTCCCCTCGAATCAGGACAGATTATCGCGATCCTTTGCAACACGCCCGGCACGTGTGGCGCAACCGAGCAAGCCATTCTGTTCGGGGGCAGCCTTGGAGCGGGAATGGTCAGAGCGATGCATTTTCGCTTGATTGAACTGACGGACGCGCCGGCGGTCGGCTGGGCCTACGACAATGCAGCTACCGTGGTGGTTGCCACCGCCGCCGCAAAGCTCTCTTCCGAGCAGCGCGACGCTCTTGAGCTTTATATGCTGCGCGGCGGCACTCTCGTGCTGGTCGAAAACCAACTGACCGCCAAGCGGAGCCGCTCGGGTTTCCTGGACGCGTACCGTTCGCGGATCCCAATCGGCCGGATTTCTCCCGCCGGCGCCGGCCACCTGATTCGCTTTTCGTCCGTTGCCAGCAAATACTTCTCAGACTATTTTGGCGCGCGCGAACCTGCGGGCGTCCCTGGCGTCCCTTCCACCGGGCGCCTGAAGTTCACGCCCGGCGCCGACAACTCGCGCGGCATGCTAACCGAATGCCTCTGGCTGATGAAGCGGCTCGGCACTTCCTTCCACTTCATGAGTTTTATTGCGCTGCTGCTCTGGATCGTCGCGTACCTTATTCTGGCGGGAGTGGTCAATTTCGTGATTCTGCGGCGCATCGGACGCCCCGAGTTGGGCTGGATCACTCTCCCCACTGTCGCCGTGCTCTTTTCCGTGGCGCTTTATTCTTACAGCGTGCGCACCCATCCCAAGAATTTCGTCCTGGACGAAATGACCGTCTACCAAATGGAGGACCGCAGCCCGCTCGCTGCTTCCTGGTCGCACGTCCGAGTCTCCGCCCCGATTCAATCCGGAGTCCGCCTCGCCGTTTCCGGAGACGTGGGGCGTGCCGAGACGGACATGGGCCTTGCCATCCTCCGGGCCCGCGATGAAGATTCGGATGTTGCTAACACTCCCGGCCGGGATTTCGTGGGCGCGTTTCGCATGGGTAAGACGTGGGAAACGCAAATGAGTTTGCGCAGGTGGACCTTTCAAGGATTCGACTTCGAGGGCGATCGCCGGTTCGCCGGAAGCGTGCACCGCGACTCGAACGGCATGCTTCACAACGACACCGGGGTGGATTTTCGCCAGGCGATTGTCGCGGACGAGCAATACGTTTACATCCTTGATCGTTTTCCTTCCGGAGCGGTCGTGGACCTCGCGCGCGTGACGCGCGAGGATTATGAATCTGCGACCGGGCGGTCGACGACCCAGCCTGGGGAGTATCCCCCCGCCCCATTTTCCATGCCTTTCGGGCTGCGCCCGACCCCATCACCCAAAGACCAAAAGCGCGCTGACGACGAATTCGACGCAATGCAGAATCAACCGTTCTCGCTGATGGAGTTGATCCGCGGGTGGAATCCGAGAGGATTCATCGTATTTGACCAAACGAAGGCCGTTTTCTTCGGCCTCAGCGACGAAGCCGCCGACAGCGCGACCCTCCCGGATCGCGCGCCCGATCGAAAAGCGCATTCGCTCTTTATCGTTACGTTCGGGAATTGGCCATGATCGAAGTCAAAGACATCCACAAGATTTTTCGCGGCGGCCGCGGGCTGAAAGGCTTCTCGCTGAACATCGAGACGGGCGAGCTTGTCGGTCTCGTCGGCCCCAACGGCGCGGGAAAGACCACGCTGATCAAAATCCTCGCCACGCTTCAACCTGCCGATTCCGGCTCAGCCGCCGTGGCGAATTTCAATGTCTCCACGGCGCCGGCTTCCGTGCGAGCTTCGGTCGGCTATCTTCCGGACGTGCCCGGCGTTTACCAGGACACGCGCGTGGATGAGTTTCTCGAGTTCTTTGCGGATGCGTTTCGCTTGAAAGAGCCGCGACGCAGCGCGGCGATCGAGCGTGCGCTCGGCCGCTCCGGACTCGAGGACCGGAAACACGATTACGTCGAGCAGCTCTCGCTCGGCTGGAAGCAGCGCCTCCTGCTCGCAAAAATCCTATTGCATGAGCCGAAGGTCCTGCTGCTCGACGAACCCGCCACCGGTCTCGACCCGCTGGCGCGCCTGAACTTGCGCGAGCAGTTGAAACAACTCCGCGCCGAGGGAATCACCGTCCTCATTTCTTCGCACATCCTGGCCGACCTCGAGGACATCTGCACGCGCGTCGTTTTCATCGCGGACGGCAAGAATGTCATCGATGCGCAGCCCCCTTCGGCGGCGGGAGAAGCGCTCCCCGCGGCGATCCGCTGCCAAATTGATTTCGAGGGAGCGGCGGCGGCAGCGGACTCCGTAATTGCACGCACGGCGGGGGCGAAGGTCCTCGAGCGGAAAGACGGCCGGCTCGTCGTCGAATTGCAAGGTGGCGCGAACGAAGCCTCTGCATTTCTGCGCGATCTCCTCGCAACCGGAGTGACCGTCGTACACTTTGACGCGCGCGGCCCGGGGCTCGAAGAACGCTACCGGCGCGCGTTCGCGGATCGCCCGTCATGAGGCGATTGATCACCAATCCGATGATCATCAAGGAGCTGAGGCAGCGGCTGCGGGAGCGGCGCGCCTGGCTCTTGCCCACGCTTTATCTCCTTGTGGTTTCGGGCACCACTCTGTTCGCGTATTACCTGGTCATTGGCGAACAGGCTGGCGGAACGCAGCGCGAGGTTCAAGGCGCGGATATCGGGATCGCGATTTTCATGACGGTTATCTTCACGCAGCTTGTGGCGCTGCTGCTGATGGCGCCCGTTTTCAGCGCGGCCGCGATCACCATCGAAAAAGAACAGCGGACGCTGCCCGGACTTCTCACAAGCCTGCTCACCACGCCACAGATTTGGTGGGGCAAGTTTGTCGTCGCGGTGCTCTTCTTGTTGCTGCTGCTTTCGAGCGGCATTCCCCTTCTGACGCTGTCGTTCGCCTTCGGCGGCGTCGAGCCGATGCAATTGGTGGAGGCGATTGGCTGCACCGTCCTAGTGCTCGCCAGCATCTGCACGATCGGACTGTGGTGCTCGGCGATGTTCCGGCGCAGCGTCCACTCGACGGCGTCGTGCTACGGCATCCTGCTGGTGCTTGGCGTCGTGACGGCCGTGATCTTCGGCCTCCTCGTTTCGCATTGGTCCGACGTAAACAATAATTCGGCACAGCTCGCCCCGCCCGCTTACGTTCAGGCGCCGCTATTCCTCAATCCGTTCTATCCGCTGATGGCAATCCTCCCGGGTAGCGGCGAGGCGTTTACGTACCCTCTCCCCTCGTGCTTGCTGTTCGCGGCAATCGGCTGCTTGGCCGCGGCGTTTGCGATGCGGCGCTTGCAGCGTTCCGGCGAGCAAGTCTGACCCGGGCGGCGCGAATCTGTGACGCGCGCGCAAATGCGCGCGACGATGAGCGATGTTTCGAGGCTTGGCATGAAGAAGCTTGCATCTCTCGCGGCGGTTGTTGCATGCGCGATGCCGATGCTTGCGTGGCCTTTGCCGCAGGCCCCGGCTAACACGGGCGGCGAAGCGCCGGTGTTTCGCGACGCGTTCACGCTGAAGCTGCGCCTCGATAAGACGAACAACTACGAAAAACAATTCGACAAGATTCCTTACGTCGACGGCGGCGACGTCTATCTCTTCGTGGGCGAGAAATTCGGAGTCAACCTCACAGTTGCGGGCGACGAGATCACCGGACTGACTTATGTGAAGAATCCGGACAAGGCCGATGTGAGTTTTACGGTCAGCGAAGAGATCGGGAAAGGCCACGAAGGGCCGATGGTGAGGACCATGCTGATCATCCAGAGCAAACTGAAGCGCCGCCTCTTCATCGACGCCCTGATGACGCTTCCGCAGAAAGACGGCATCTACGACACGGATATTGTTCCGATTCCCGCCGGATTGGCCGACTTCGAGCTCTGGCCGCATCCCATCGTTCAAATCGTGCTGAGGAATTTCCGGTTCGCGCAACAGCCTTCGAGCCCGAGCGAGCACCGCACGGACGCCCCGCGCTATATGTCGCCGATCACAACCCACTGATTTGCATCGCTACCGCGTTCGCAAGGGTCGCGGTTATTTGTCGTTGTGATATTATTTAACGTGCGTCCACCCGCTCCTCCTTTGGCGACTCCCGAACTTCAGGTCGCCGAGAAAGGCGGGCGAAGCAGGGCTGGCGGCATGTAGGAGTGTCAGCGGTTACACGCCCGGAATCCGGGTTTACATCGTGGCCAAGAACTCTCCCCTCCCGCTTTTCGTCTTGACTTCTCTTGGACTTGTATTGCTTTCAGTAGCAACTCCCGCGCGGGCACAGGATCCGATGATCACGACCCCTGTGGACAGCCGCGTTCGCGTGCAGATTCCGAATTCAACTCATCCGAAGGCAAAACCCATGTATGACGCCGGACCGCTTGACGGCGCGGTGTCCCTGGAGCGGATGATTCTGGTGCTCGGCGCAAGCCCGGATCAGGAGTATCGGGCCCGCACGTTTCTGGACAGCCAGCAAACCAAAGGCTCGCCTGATTACCATCATTGGATAACACCGGAAGAGTTCGGTCAGAAGTTTGGTCCCTCGGAGCAGGACATCCAACAAGTCACAGCCTGGTTGCAACAACAAGGATTCACGGTGACTGCCGTGGCCAAAAGCGGGCGGTGGATCGAGTTTTCCGGAAGGTCGTCGCAGGTGGAGGCCGCTTTCCAGACGCAGATGCGGCATTATCGAGTCGACGGCGAGCTGCACACGGCGAACGCCACCGATATCAGCATACCCGCGGCGTTGTCACCCATCGTTCGCGGCGTCGTCTCACTCCACGATTTCTACAGCAAGCCGACGTTGAGGCGGTCGTCCCAAAGGGCGGCGGCGAGGCTTGTTGGAGGAACGCCCCTGATCGACCTCGGCGACGGAAAATATGCCCTCACGCCCGGCGATATCGCAACGATCTACAATCTCAATCCCCTGTACAACGGCGTGCCCCCTTCTCCGAAGACAGTGCCGCTCGATGGTTCTGGACAGACGATCGCGATTGTCGCCGATAGCATGATCAACACAATCGCCACGACCGGCGTGGATGACGTGGCTAACTTCCGGCAAATTTTCGGGCTGCCCAGCAGCTCACCGACCTTTATATTCAATGGACCCGCTCCAACGACCCACTATGGCGAAGACGAGGCGACCCTCGATGCGGAGTGGTCGGGCGCGGTGGCCCCCAAAGCGACAATCGAGTTGGTCATGAGCGCCGGGACTCTGACGACCGACCCGGTCGATCTTACGTCGATTTTTATCGTCGATAACAACCTGGCCCCGATTATGAATCTGAGCTTTGATGCGTGCGAACAGGCCCTTGGCCCTGCTGGAAACGCGTTCTGGAATGAGTTGTGGGAGCAGGCAGCCGCGCAAGGCATCAGTGTCTTTGTCTCGTCGGGTGACAACGGCGCCGCTGACTGTGAACCACAGCTCGATTCATCTTCCGCGCTGGCGGTGAATGGCCTTAGTTCGACTCCGTTTAACACGTCCGCGGGAGGCACGGAGTTTGATGAAACCGTGAACGGTGGGACGGGCACGACGTTTTGGAGTAGCGGAACAAGTCTGGCAACTGCGATTGGTTACATTCCGGAAATGGTTTGGAACGACTGCGTGACTACTTGCGACAATGCTGCAGGAGGCGGAATCAGCAGCATCTATCCGGTACCGAGCTGGCAAACACTCCCTATCCTCGGCCTGACGGGTGCGCACTTTCCAAATCGAGCACTGCCCGACGTTTCGCTGGCCGCCGCCGAAGGACATGATCCCTACGTTTTTTGTTTCAGCTCGAGACCCGACTTAGGCCAGCTAGATTGCCAGGTGAGCGGAGGGGTGGTTTCGTTCAACAGTCTTGCTGGGGGAACCTCATTTTCGTCGCCCGAATTGGCCGGTGTCATGGCCTTGATCGATCAGGCAGCCGGTGGCCGCCAAGGACTCGCCAATTTTGAATTCTATTCTCTGGCTGCTTCGGAGAGCGCCAATTATCCAACCTGCAATTCCAGCAACCAGACCAACCCCGCTACGCGGCCGGGACCGCAATGCGTTTTTAATGATGTGACAATCGAAAACAACGGTGTCCCCGGTGACGATACGCTGACTTTTGTGCCGCCCGGGGACACCGCAGGGCAGCTTGGATACAACGCGGTTCCGGGGTATGACCCAGCCTCAGGGCTGGGGTCGATCAACGCTGCCACTTTGGTGAACGCCTGGACGAGTGCCGAGGCAGGGTTTAATGGATCCTCGACCACACTCTCTGCTTCGTTCAATGGCACTCCGCTGCCATCCAATTCAGTGAACATTGTCCACGGCCAGCCGGTTTCCGTAACCGTCTCCGTTGGAACGCTGAGCGCCAGCAAATCGCAAACTCCAAGCACGGAAATCTCGCTGCTCGCGCAAGGCGGCAATCTCTCTTCCAATGTCGGAATCGAGTTTGCGCCGATCACCGGTAGCGGCGGAACGGCGAGCACGGGAGTACTCAGCGTGAAAAGCCTCCCCGGGGGCACGAACTACAATCTTTATGCGTACTTCCCCGGGGACGGTGTTTTTGCCGGAAGCGCGTCCAATACAATCTCGCTGAGCGTTGCGCCGGAGAACACCACTACCACTCTGCAATCAGGAATCCTGAACGGCGGGTTGGGGGGCAATCTTACGCCGGGATCTTCCTTGGACTACGGCGATCCATTGAAGCTGCTCGATTTCACCGCAAACATTGCGGGCGTGTCGCAAGTTCTCCCCTCCACTGGAACGGTTACGTTCACGGACAACGGCAATTTTCTGGCTGCGGTCGCGCTTGGACCCGAGCCTTCGGGGATTGCTCAATATTTCGACTGCATCACAACGGAAAGCTGTCTGACATTGGGGCAGCACATCATTACCGCGACGTACGGCGGCGACGGGGTACTTCCTCCCAGCTACAACGGGAGTGCGAGTAACAGCGTCACCGTCACGGTCACCAAGGGCAATCCGTTGCTGGTTCCTGTTCGCGCCCCGCTGAGCGCAATCGCCGGCCAGCAGGTCAGCCTGAATACGTTTCTCGCTTACAACCTCGGAGCCAATTCCCCGACTGGCACGATTCAATTCCTGGATGGCACAACGCCATTGGGCTCACCCGTACCGTTGGGCGAAGCAACGAATACCGAGATCGAAGTCACCTTCAGCGCTGACGGTACGCACAGCATCACGGCACAATATTCCGGGGACAGCTCCTACAATTCTGCTACGTCGCAGCCGACCACACTGCTTATCACCGCTCCATTCTCTTTGACGGCGACGGCCGCGACTCAAACGATTCAGCAGGGACAGACAGCCACGTACAATCTCACCCTTACGGCTTCAAACTTCACCGGTACCGTCTCTTTAAGCTGTGCGTCCCCGAATGCGCCAGCGGGAGTACAGTGCAGCCTGCCAAGTTCGGAAAGTTTTACTCCTTCGATGACGTCAGTGCCCTTCACCATGACAGTTGTAACTACGGCGATGGCACAATCGCGCGTGTCGCCATTTCTCCGCGGAGCTCTACCGCTCAGTTATGCCGTGCTCATCGCGGCGTTGTTCTGTGAAAAAAGAGAGCGGGCGAGGAGGGTGCTGTTGCTCTTAGCAATGGCGGTTGTGGCGGTCGTCGGCATGAGCGCCTGCGGCAGCAGCAACCCCGCGCCTCCGCCGCCCGCCAATGCCACGTTCACGATCACAGCGACGAGCGGCTCGCAGAGCACAAACATTTCGTTGAATTTGGTAATTAATCCCTGAGCAATTGGCGGTCAAAACTCACTCACAGATGATCCGATCAAGACCCGAATCAGCCATTAGGTCCCTGGAATAGCTCATTGCAGGGGGCGTACTCCATTCCACTCCCTGAAGCGCAGCATTTCACACCCAAGGTGCTCCAAGAATCCAATGGTCTACTCAATTCGTGCAGCAATAGCGGAACGTGACGACTAACCCCAGGCTAGCCGGACAAATATTGGATCACGGACGAGATCGAGCAAGCGGGGGTTGCGGCCTTCTTTGCCCGCCGGGCGCTCATCGCGCTCAGGTCCGCGCTTTCCGAAATGGCTGGCGTGTCGCTGTTCGCTGGGGGAAATCTGAGCTCAGGCGTGCGCGAGGCTCGCGGCAATCACTGGATCGGCACTACTGCCGCACCATTCTCGCAACATTGTTGACACGCGGGTGTTTCTACCATTGAGGGCGATTTCCGCAACGGAAATGCTCGTCAAGTCGGGGCATTTCCATTTTTTGCACGGCCCCGGGGATATTTTGTGATGACGCGTCGCGAGCAAAACATTTTTGGCTGCTTTTTCCGGTCCCGATTGCCCCGCAAACGCGCGGCATTTCTCCTTCTGCTTGCAGCCGCGTGCGCGATTCAAGCCGGCTGCAGCGGAGGTTCCTCTTCCAGTTCGAACCCAGGCTCCGGCGGGTGCACGTACGAACCGCTCGCGAGCAACGGCGTTGTTTTTGTCCGCACATACAACTCCGACACCCGGTTCCCCACCTTGGGCTCTTACGTCAATCTCTTCAATACGTACGTCATGCCCTGAGATTGTCCCTCGGTCTCTTCTGGCAACCACGCGGCGCTACGAACACTGCTCAAGATACGTGTTTCTTGACAACGCCTTCGGTCTTATCGAGGGCCGCGCTGAAATCCCAGGTCAGGGGCCGGCCACTCGCCCGGGTGCGACACCCGGCGTTTCACAATTTTCCGGGACCCATGCGGGGTCATGGCTCGGGGATGGCTTCGCTGTGGCCTCAAGCTTCTCAATCTGATCCACGGTGAGCTTGAAAGGGTAACCACCGTCACCGTATGGCCCGCCGCTCTCAAATGTGCCGACAAAAGTTGCGAGCGCAAGACCCATGCCTTTAGGGAACTTGCGGAAAAGCTTGCGGGAATTACCTTCAAGGTTACCTTCTGTCTCGACCCAAATCTCGGTTCCACGTTCCGGGCAGCAGACCGGCGGGTCAAGGCGCTGGATCTCAAATCCGTACTTGTAAATGGCACGGACACGAATTTGTTTTCCTGAGAAAGACAAGGGACTCTTGATCAGATCACAGTACGAGACTTCTTGTATTGCGGACCCATGCTGCTGTGCTGCGGCAGCACAAAAGGAAGCCAGCAAGACCAATACCATTCCCGCGGCATATGACCTCATCGGAGGTCTCATTGGGCAGGTTACTCGGGGCCGCATTTGATCTTTCCTGTTGATTGCGATCATCGAGGAGAGGATACCACTAGTGCAATACGCCGCAACGTACCGAAACGGGTGCGCCCCGATAAGAACGAAGGTACCCGCCGTCATTCGGGCTGGGTCGAAGGGACGCACAGTCATGAGTGACTGTCCTACCAAGGCCGGCGGAGAAGCGAGGGCTTCGGCGGCGCCATTCCAGCTACGCTGAGACGACGCGCGCGCTCACGACCGGGACCATCCATACCGCGTACCCGCGCGGGTTGCGGACGTTCGCGATCATCTGATCGAAATACGCCTCCGCGGACTCGCGCGTGATCGGCGTCAGTGCGCCGATGGACTCACAATACCCGTCGCGCCACGCTTCGAGGATGGCCGCGAACGTCTCGCGCGGCACGCGGATCGTGTCCACGATGACGTAGTCCATCGTGATCTCTTTGAGGTTCATCGCGGCGAGGATTCCAAAGATATTGCGGCCGATGAACATGTCGGTCCCGGTGGCGGAGCCGAAGCTTCGCGGGGCCTGATGCCAAAAATCGCGTGGATCGAGCGGCCCTTTTTGGAAGTGAATCATCCCGTAGTCCTCGGGAATGAGGTGCAGATAGCCGCCGTTTCGCGTAACCCGCACGAGCTCCGCGATCACGCGATCCGCGCGCGGAATGGATTGAATCACGTGCCGGCACACAGTGAGATCGAAACTCTTGTCCGCGGACTGGAGTTCGAAGACGCTTTGGTGCTCGAATGATAGGCGGGGCGCAAATTTTGCGTAGCGCGAACGCGCGAGATCGAGATGCGGGTCAATGATGTCGACTCCGAGGATGCTCGCGTGCGGAAAAAGCTCGGCCAGCCGTGAGGACGCTTCCCCCGTGCCGCACCCGGCATCGAGGATGCGTGCGTCGGGCGGAAGCGCGTAGCGCCGGAATAGCAAAACTTCTTGCGGCCAAATCGCCCGCGCCTGCGCATCGAGGTTTCGCACCATCGACTCGTCGGCCATCTGCTTCGCCTGCGGATTGAGATCAGTCACGGCGCTCTCCTTGCGTTTGCCGAAAACAAGGGCATCCAATCGAGAATGAGTTTACCTTCAATTCGCAAACACTTCCTCAGATGTGCTGCAGTGCGATGGTGGTGAGTTGTTGGCAGGGCCGCGTCGGGCAGTGATGGGTTCGCGCCCGCCGGTACGAAACGATTGCGGAGAGGGCGAGGCGGAGAGAAATTCCCCGCCAATTCAAGTGCGAAGGACGGGGCACACGGCAAGCCCCGCGGAACCGCGAGATTCTTCGGGCCGCACCAAGTGCGGCCCTCAGAATGACAGCAAGTGTGGTTGTGCACGTGGGGGGGGCGGTGATGACGGAGAGGGCGAGGCGGAGAGTGATTCCCTGCCCCCTTCATTCGACGAAGCTACGGTGCGGCAAGCCAGCGTTCGGCGCGGCTGTAACGGCCCGGCAGCAGAGTGGCATGAGACTTGCTCTCGTGCAATAGTCACATTCCGCATTCCAGACTACTTATGGATGTTACAAAATGAAACTGCCTTGCGCATTACTCCTCATCGCTTCCAGTGCGATCGCTCCTGCTTGCGCGGCGCAAACAATACCAAATATGAACGCGGATACGTCGAGCCACGAAGTCGAAATCTATGCCGGCGGCGATGTGGGGACGGATGGCGTCGGCACGCGCATACCGAATTGGAACCTCGGAGTGCGATACGGCTGGATGCTGACGGACCGTCACAACGAGAGGTTCTACAGCACGCGATTTGAATATGCGATGGACGTCGTGCCCGTGTTCATGAATTTCCAGCGGAATGGCCCCTCATACGGAGTTGAGTTCGACCCCGTGGTGTTGAAGTGGAACGCCTCGCCGCATCGCGGTCTGCAACCGTTCCTGGAAATTTCATTCGGCATCGCGGAATCGAACATCCGGACCCCGCCAGCCACCTCGCGATTCAATTTCACGCCGAACGCCACCGGCGGCGTGCGCATCCTTCGGGGAAGATATGATTGGTCGATCGGAATCCGCTATTTCCATTTCTCGAACGCAGACCTCGAGCCGAACAATCCCGGTGACAATTCGGTCGGCATCCGCATCGCCGTCAGCAAGTGGCTGAAATAGGCGGTACGGGCGGGGCAGGTAAGCTCGCGACTCCGCTGCGTTGGCAGTAATGGCAATCCTAGGTCTCCCGGCAGTACCGAAATCCTTCTTGTAGTTCCTTTCTGGGAATGCTTGCTTGTTTTTCAGGATAATCGCTGTAGAATGCCGCGTCCCCTTTAGGTCACAAATACGTACTCCCGCTGCGCGGGACAGAATCTCTTCACTGCCCTTCAGCGAGTTCACACGGAGGATACGAATGAGACGGCATTGGTTGATTGCAGGTTTGTTCGCCGTTATGCGCGTTTTTTGCGCGGTCCAACTTTCGGCGCAGGACGCCGGCGACACATGGGGTCCACAAATCAAGTTGACCTATGTGGACCACTCCTCGCGGAAGCTCGAACAGTTGACCGCAGACTGCGACTGGGTCGAGTGGGACGCGACGATCACCAATGCGAATCCGACTTGCATCCCGACGGTGAGTCAGACGGCGACGCGGGCTGACGTTTTGGGCCAAGGCCTCGGCTACTCGTTCGAGCACGACGGCAAACTCATCTTCCTCTTCGGCGATACGTTCGGCGCGACGATCGGGAATGGTGATGGAAATGCTTACTATCCGACGTGGACGCATCTCCAAAACCCATTCCAGTATCAGGCGGGCGACACGATAGCGTGGAGCACGACGCGGCGCCCCGAAGATGGCCTCCTGCTGAATTATTTCTTGAGCAGCGATCAAACCCACGCGCTCATTGTCCAGCCCGAATACACGACGTCGCACTGCTATCCCGATGGGACATGCGGGACGGCGCTGCCGATGGGGGCCGACGACATCCCCAATTCCGGGATCAGCCTCGACGGGCAAATTTACATCGTCGCCAGCACCGGAACGAATGGCGCAACGGGAGATTACAGCCTCGACTACTCGGTGCTTTCCAAGTTCGATGAATCCACCGGCACGTTTTCGGCCGGACGCACGATTTCAAGCGTCCCCGACGGCGGCCATTTCGTTTATCTTGCACTCCGCGAATTTCCCGAGGACGCCGAGGGCTGGGATGCGGGTTTCGGCGAGCCGTTCGTCGCGATGTTTGGCGTCGGCCAGTATGATGCCAGCAACATTTATCTGGCGATTGTGCCGAAGAGCGGCTTCGAGAGCGGGGCGGGAACGCGCTACTTCACCGGCCTCGACAAATTCGGTTTCCCGACGTGGGGCACAAAGGACGATTCCAGCGACGTGCCCGTAATGACCGATGTCGATCCCACGAAACCCACGATCGGCAATCTCTCCGTGATCTATTCGCACGACCTCGGACTATGGCTGATGACGTTTAACGGGGGCCACGGGGATAGCACCACGTCCGGCGTTTACTTCAGCTACGCGCGCGAGCCGTGGGGCCCGTGGAGCGCGCCGCAACATATTTTCAATGATTGCTACGACCATGCGTATGGAAATTACATTTTCTATTACTACGACGTACCGAAGAACAATATCTGCACATCGGTCGTCGTTAATTCCGAGCACGGAGCCGGCCCCGCCGGTCCGACGATTGGCCCGCAGGATTCCACCGGCAATCCTCCCTACACAACGCGCGGCGGCGGTTTCGCCCCCCAGATGATCGAGCGCTTCACCGAAGTCGAAGGCGACACGCTAAAGATCTATTACACGCTCTCGACGTGGAATCCGTACGCCGTGGTCAAGATGGAGTCGGATTTCACGATCTCGCGCACGCCGCCGCCGAATCCGTACGGCGCTCCTGATTCCCACTAAGGCCCGAACGAAGGAGACGAATCATGCACTGCGGCAAGCGAAGCGGCGGGCCTCAGAATTAAAACAAGTTTGCTTATGCGCGTGGGGCTGGCCGTGATGATGGAGAGGGTTGCGCGGAGAGTGATTCCCTGCCCTGGGCGCGGCGACGCTACAGCGGGCGGCGCAATCGAGAAAAGCCAAAATCCGCACCCTTGCGCTACGCGCAAGGATGCGGCACCCACGCAGAGACGCCTCCCGCCACGGCGGGCAAGTTCGTGTTCGGGATGAGCACGTTTTGGAAAAGGTGGCGGAATCAGGAAGAGGTAAAGCCTTACACCAGAACAGGATATGTGGGGTTCCCAACGTAGCACTCAACGTAGTACTCGCAGTACGCCAAAATTCTACTGACTTCGGATTTCTTACCGACCCTTCAACCGCAATGGGGAGATCAATCTATCTGGAATCACCGAGTTACAAAGAGACTCTGCATGGCACGCAGCCTGCTCTATCCAGATGGGTGAACAATGAGAGAAAGCAAATACGCACCAGATGGGTTGGTCTTGCAGCGGCCTCTTGAAGGGATGGAACTCACTTTTAGGCTGGGCTCATTAGGAGAACTGGAAGACCTCCTGCGATCGCAACTCGCCAAGCGTGCCCTGGTCTGTTTGAGTCCAAACAGAAAGGAGCGCTGCGATACTCCAGCCACGCGAATCTTTTGGCAAGATGCCGGCGAATGGTATCCGTGCTGCGATGAGCACTGGCCAGGAGGTTCGCGATGGCCGGATGATCCGCATTTTTACGGATACACCACGCAGCTGATTGTGTTTGCCGAGCGTGAGTCTCATTTAGATTTGACGACCGCGGTGAACCACGAATATCACAATCGGGCCGATGGCACGGCCTTTCCTCTTTTCTCGATGACGACGCCTCGCGAGCAGATGATCCCACTTCCAAAGGTCAACGTGAAGTTGCCATCTGGGGTTTGCGGAGGCGCCGTCCATTAATGTTGGTGGGGATGACGATGCAAACTCGCCGCCCTTCCAACTGCGAAGTACCGGGCAGGCCGCGGATGGCGCAGGCTGAATCGTGAGTTAAGTTTCAGGCGACTTGAAGGATCTCCCGGGTCCCCGTAGTCCACAAATCCGTATAACCCTTCATTTTCTCGCGGAATGCCGAGTTCGAGTTGTAGTCTTTTTGGAGAGATTCAAACTCAGCGAGATTCTGCACTTCAAATTCCAATATGACCCGATTGAATTCACCAGTCAGGTCGGTGAGAACGCGGTGCTTGCCAATCTTGGCGACTGCGGACGCCTCCTTCAATTGGGCAGCAAGTTTGCTTGCGTTTCCCGGTTTGGCGACGAAACAATTGCGAATGATGAGCATGGATGCCTCCTCCGCTTAAGCGGAATCTCAGATTTGAACTTCTGGATTCGCGCATCCTACGCTTTTCCTGCCCTCGAAACAATGAATTTGGCGGTCATCCTTGCCGCAAAAGCTTCCCTCTAAGGCCAAAGCGCGGGCTGCCGGGCGCGGAAGGTCAGCGGCTCGAAAATGGTATCGCTCGCCGCGGCAAATGATTTAAAGTTGCCGTAACGCGCGCGCCCGTAGCTCAGCTGGATAGAGCATCTGCCTTCGAAGCAGAGGGCCGGGGGTTCGAATCCCTCCGGGCGCGCCACGCGGACAGAGTGTCGGATCTTCGCTTGACATGACAATCATTGGGAAGA